>Ga0209673_1000025_pt1 | contig 404572 bp, 382 predicted proteins | sample AraplaCol_mMS_r2_2_FD_184274 | JGI IMG/M metagenome (GOLD analysis project Ga0209673, IMG submission 184274) | Arabidopsis root microbial communities from North Carolina, USA - plate scrape MF_Col_mMS_r2 (SPAdes) (version 3) | ecosystem: Host-associated > Plants > Roots > Endosphere | place... | reverse complement strand
TTTCGAAATCCTCGGTCTTTAACATTCCAATGCTGCTTTTAATGCCGAGGGTTAAAAGGATGGCGGTTTCCCAGAACTGGCTCAAAACGCCCTGCTTCTCATGCTTCACGGGCAGGAGGTAGAACGTACCTTTCCCCGGTATGTCTGCGATAAGCGCCTCACCGTACAAGCGTGTTGCACCACCGGCACCGATCAGACTGTTGGTCACGCGTGCATAGTGAACTTCCATCACCGTGGATACTTGAAACGGTCTACCGTCTACTTCTAGCGATGCGATTGCACGGTATCGTACTTTCACCTTCTCGCCGGACTGGCATCCAGCCAAAGGTAAAGCTGTCAGCGATGCGAGAAGACTTCGCCGCGTTATAGCTTTCAAAGGTTGCCCCATTTGCGTTTAGTGGGGTCTTTGTAACTGTCAGGCGTTGGGGATGAGTTAAGGGGCGACCAGCAATTTGTAGAATATGAAGTCCCCTTCGGGCCGACTGCGGACTTCAGCCGTATGTTCGCTCCGGGCACTTCCATGGCATTAGCTCGTCGATCCGGCTCTGTTTATGGCCATTGATGAGGCGGGTGAGCGTGGCGGACAGGTACGCGAACGGATCGACGGCATTGAGCTTGCATACCCTTGCTCAGCTCTAGGGCTTTCGCAGCATACCTATGTTCAACTTTGCAACCAAAAGAACATGCCCTACGCGGCAAGGCAATGGTGCACGTTTCGGCTGGAGTGAAACTGGCTGGTCGCGGGATAAGCGACGACAAAATAATTGACGGAGGATTATGCCGCTCTGCGGACTATGATCAACTTGGTGAACTCGGACAAAATATCCGGATAGAATTGCGCGAGGTGACGCACCACTCTTGCATTAGCCATTATCCGGGTCACGTACCCAACGGCGAGAACAAGGTCGAGATGATCCACGCCGTAGTCTTGCTCAATGGTTTTGAACTCACGATCAAGCGTCGCCGCCTCCTGCTCCATCAAAGAGATTTGGTCTTCGCTCAGCCCGGCAATCTTTTTCTTCGGTGATACGAGCATGGAATCCGACGTGGCCACGACCAAGGACTTGGCATAGCCGACCGAGAATTTGTTCATCACGATCATCAGCCCGGCGGCCTCGATCTGCCGCATGGGTTTCATTTTCCGCAGTTCGCCGATTGTGTTGATGGGGACATGCTTCTCTTTGAGAAGATCGATGGCCTCGGGGCATATTCCCTCCAATAGGCTCTTCTTATGGCGGATACTGGAAATGTTCACATTGAGAGCCCGCGCCAGGCGTTCTTCGGGCACACCTTTTTCAATCGCCTTCAGGATCATCTTGTGTTCCTGGATCGTAGCCAGACGGCTGATGCGACGATTGTAGGTGTAAGCTTCGTCCTCTGTGGCGACCAGGCAAACCACTTCCGTATCGCCTCGTTTGGCGAGAACGTCGACGCGGATGTGGCCATCCAACAAATGAAACTTGTCATGTTGCTGGCTATCCCGAATCACAACGGGTGGCTCGATGATGCCCACCTCGGCAATTGACGCCTCTATTTGTGCATATTTCACGGATTTCAATGCAGCGGACGATAACTGCTTCAGGGGAAGAATTTCGGCAATCGGTATCCGTAGGCTCATGTTTTCGAACGAGAGTGGAACAGAGGCGGCCACAGGGGACTTCATCGCGACAATCCTTTTTCCCTTTGGAGCCTCGCGGCCAACGCTTCGGGGAGTGACGCGAGGTCTTCTTCGCCCAAGATGCCGGTGAATTGAGCGTCCGCCAGCAGTTTGCGAATAGCCTCCGTAATGAAAGTAAGGCGTGCTTTGGCGGCTTCGGCGCGACGTATCAGTATCCGCTTGCGATCAACGTCGTCTTGAAATGCCTTGAGCAAAGCCTCCGACGAAATGGGGCGCGGTTTAGGTCTGGTCGTACCAAATCCGAGTTTCTTCCCCCGCTGCCGTCGTACTTCGACAATTCGCTTGGCAAGCATCAGCTTCTTGCCTCGCAAGAGCTTTTTCTCATATGCCGACTGAAGAGCGGCCTGGATATCGTGATCTTCAGCATCAGCGATCTCCAGAGCAACGCTGAAAGGGATTTGCCCGGTTTCTACCGCTCTTAGCAGCCTTTCTTCGCCTTTCTCGATTAACCGGACGACTGCATAGACATATTCGGCCGAAAGACCGGTCATGCGGGCAATTTCGGGAACGCTGTGGCCCCGTTCGTTCATTGCGCCGATGTCCTGTAGAAGATCGACTGCGCGATGTTGTCTGCGGGCGCAGTTCTCTACAAGGCTGGCCACTAAGCAATCTTCCTTGTTGGCATTGACGACCAGCGCGGGGACTTCCTGCTGTCCGAGTGCCTTGAATGCTTCAAGACGTCCCTGCCCGCAAACGAGGTCGTAAAAAGGCCCACTGGCATCCATACGGCGCGTCACCGTGATAGGCCGCTTGAGTCCGATCTGCCCGATATTTGCTATGATTTCCTTGAATTGTTTCTTGTTACGAATCCGGGGATTGACCACAGTGATCCTGTTAATCGGAATCATTTCGACTTTTTGTGCAGGTACGGCCACCATCACGCCACCTCCGTGAATGATCTGCGAGCTGCCATGGCGTAAAAGCGCGAGAGGGACTCGCAGCGGTAGGCATCAAAAGAGAGACCGTTGAACTCGCAGAGCCGCAAGACTGCCTGATGCATGTCAAGCAACGGCAGCAGATAGTAGTCATATGGTTCAAGGTTGCCTGGCCCCATTCGGACGACGACCGTGATGTCGGGTCCGAGGACCGTGTCCAGACGCACCTTCCATCTGAGCGATCCCGCCCCCGTCTGAAGACAGCGGACGACAACAACCGAAGCGGTGAATTCCTGGTTTATAGTCAGCAGGTCCGTACCCTGGTCCTGCGAAACCGAACCGCCTGATGATTGGAGACCTTGAATTACCCTGACGAGAAGATCGGGATACATTCGGCGAAGCGCCCGATTGATCTCCAAGTAGCGATAGTCGTGATCCGGAACGAATCCGACCAGCGCATAAGCACGCAATAGGCTGCCAAATCGATGCGAGTAGGAACTGCTGGAAGGGCTGTCTTCCATCTCATCGATGATCAGGCCAGACAGATAACCCTGCATTTCGAGGACTTTGGCGAGCTTTTCCAACATCGCGTCATCGGACAGCCGCTCCGCCCGGGCGGCAATGATTTCGCGGGCTCTTTCGAAAATTTCGATAGGTACGATGTCTTTAAAAGCACCGTCCGCACGCACCCACTCCGCCTCAGGATTTCTGACGTGTGCTTGCTTGAGTTTGAATGAGGTGCGGCCCCAAACGTTGTTCCCGACATACTTTTCGTTGATTAGGACCTGATGAACAGTGCCGCGAGACCAGGGGCGATCCCAGTCCGTCATAATTCCTTCGGCATTCAGGATCGCAGCGATTTCCGCTTCGGTTTGCCCCCTAGCAATGAAGAGATCGTAAATCCTCCTCACAACCCGGACCTCGTCCTCCGGGCCGGAAACCAGGATGACCCTGTCGGTCGCAATGCTCTTGTATTCACCGCGCGTCAGCTCGCCCTTGGGATTACCGTTTTGATCGATGAGTTGGCGGCGTAATCCGAAACCTGGAGCACCCCCCTGCCGGTACCCCAGCCGAATGAGATTGGCTTGGCCGTTGAAGACTTTGACCGACAGGTCGCGACTGTACTCGCCAGCCATCGCCCGTTTCACGGTCTTGATGATCGAAGAGCCGATGCTGCCGTCATTTTCGAACTGTTCTGCGCAGTAATGTACCAGAATTCCTTGCCGTTTGCAGCGAAGCTCAATCTCTGCGGCCTCGTCGGGGTCCTGGAATCTGCCCAAGCGGCTGACGTCGTATACGAGAATGGCCTTATAGTCCGCCCGACCTCCTTCGACATCGGAGAGCAAATTCTGGAGGGCGTCGCGACCAACCAGGCGCAAGCCGCTCTTACCTTCATCCGCATATGACCGGGTAATTTCGAAGCCATTTTTCTCGGCATATCGGAGAATGACGGCGATCTGGTTGTCGGTTGAATACTTTTGATGCTCGGTAGACATCCGAACATAGGTCGCGGCCGGAACTTTTGGCCGGTCGGACGAGGTCGTATCGCCGTTCTTCTGGCTCCAATCGATGACCATCACATGTCAACAATTCTCGATACGGTAAGGCTCGGGCGGCGGGGAGTATATATCGAGGAGATGGGAAAGATGGTTCCGATTAAGGGCACAATTGTTCAAGCCCGCAACGCGAAAGTACGCGACGACTACGTCCTCGCCATCTCGCAAGCGCTGCGAAATGACCTTGGGTCGAGTGCACCGGCTATCAAAACAATCATGCGGTGGACGGGAGCAAGTAACCGGGCGGCCAAGTACTGGCTTGCTGGAGAACGAGGCCCTGGCGGGTGGCATCTGATTCAGCTCGCAAGGCATTCCGACGCGGTATTCCACGCCTTTCTGATAATGGCGGGCCGTGACGCATTTGAGGTCTCAATTGAGGTGAACGCCGCTCGGGCGTCCCTCGCTCGTGCCGACGCCATTTTAGAGGCTTTGGGCCCAAGGCACTGATCCGTTTCCCGGGTGTTCTTCAGGTTGTTCGATAGGCGTCGGCGTTCAGACTTGTACCGCTTGGCTTTTGCAACGAGAACGGTAATCTCCTGCTCTCAAGGCTGGGGAGCTTCCATGACTACCGATCATACGCTGGTTATCGCCGTTCTATTTGTTATCGTCATTCCGGTGGCGATGCTGTTGTTCATGACCTTGTGGTTGGTTCAAAGGAGAAGAGCGGTGCGGGCCACGGCAGCGCTGTCAGATACCTCCGAGAAACTGAACAAGGCGATGGAGGTCGGCCAAGCACTGCTCCAGGAGAGCTGTGGCATTTTTTGCCAGTGGATGTCCGAGCGGACCGTCGACATCTCGACCATCCCGACCTCGTCATTCTCAGCTCGCGTGCCGCCGGGAGCGGAACTTTGCGCTCGAAGGCCGTCCGATGATTCAGGAGGCACGCAGCTTCTTTTGTGCATTCAGCGCCGATACAAAGTTGAATGCAGACATGAGCACAGCGCCGAACGCAAACCCACGCAACGTCGAAAGGAAGCTGGGCTGCAAGTCAGGCTGTATGAAGCCACCGAACATCACTATAAATGCAGCAAAAACCAAGCCCTGAAGGATAGCGTATTCAGCTATTCGGGCTACGGATCGTTCCCGCAGGTTCTCGGGTGGAAAGAAACCAGCCAGTCCCTTCATCGCAAGCAAAAAGAGCGGAAACAGCGAGCCAAGCTTGAACAGTGTGGTCGGCGACGAGGTCTCATCCGTGAGGTACAAGCCCAACGGAATGACGAACGCGGGCACGAGAAAGATAAGGTAGTCCTTTAGCACCTGATTTTTCACGGGTCCCCTCCATATTCTGTCAATTAACGATTGTAGTTTCCAGCGGGTTGATGTCAACGAGTTGTGTGCTCGAGACGTTTCTGGAAGCTAGCAGCAAGATGAGCAAGCAGACATGGGCTGCATTTCTGAGAGCCAACCTTAAAGTCGCATAGGACGGCGCAAAGCTTCACACCGGAACAAGGCGGCAAATGTCGAAAGTATTTGAGATTCTAAAACGGCTTGATGATGCGAAAGTCCATTATTTCATCGGAAGATACCGCACGGCGAAAGACAGCGGCTGGCCGGTGTGTGATCTTGCTCTACAGCCTTGGGGGCTGCGTGACTTTCGTCTTGTCGATCCTGACGGCTATTATGTCAGAGTGACCAGTGCGAACTGACGTGTGTCCGGCCGCTTGCCCAGAATCATTGTTCCCAGCGACCGGCTTACCTGCGTAATTTTAGTGGATATCTTACTGCAATCATAACTTGTTCTGTTTCTTGTAGCCGAGTGATTTTTCCTTCACCGGAGGCGAGAATGCACCGCCATTTGCTCAACAGAATTTGGTCGCGAAACCGGGTCCTGATCGCCCTGATGATCACATCATTCTTTTGCTCGGCATCCCATGGGTTCAGCACCGACGACGTCGTTGCGAGTGGCAAGGCGATGGTTCCGACGTGCGGCGGCATGTTCGACTTGTGTGGTTATTCGGACCGGCAGAGTGGCAAAGAGCTAATCCCTAAAGCATTCGAGCGGACTATGCCGTTCTCGGAGGGCCTGGCCGCCGTGCGGATGAACGGGCTCTTCGGCTACGTCGATACAGCAAGCAAGATTGTCATCGAGCCGCGCTTCGATCTCGCCGGACCCTTTCACGACGGATTCGCGGAAATCCTCATAGGCCAGCATACGGGCGTCGTCTCAGAAACAGGGAAGGTGGTTCTGGAGCCGCAATTCGGTCGGTCGACACCGATCATGGGCGATGTCCTCATTGTGCGGAAGGGTCAGTTTAGACCAAAGCGACCTCCCGAAATGGAAGAGTTGGAGCCCTTCGACCTACTGTATGTCGATTACGGTCCCATGGGTCTTTACAGCCTGAGCAAGGGTTGGCTGACCACGTATACTTACGGATTCAAGCCCTTCGATCGTGGCCGTCCAAATTACGTTTGGGCCCGTGATTTAAGTGCGAAGCAGTCGCGATTTGGCCTGATGAACAATGAGGGAGAGTGGAAGGTCGAACCGGCGTTCGACACGGTTCAACCACTTTTCGACGGTCGTGCCGTTGTTTCGGTCAAGGTTAAAGACGCTGAAACGCGGCGTCAGCTTTGGGGTGCGGTCGATGCGGACGGAAAGCTGGCGATCCCCCTCGCCTACGACTGGCTGTCTTATTGGGATCAGGGCTATTCGGTGGCGAGACTGAATCGCGAGGAAGGATTCCTCGGTACAAATGGCAGTCTCCTTGGTGGCAGGTTCTTCGAAAAGGTCGAGCGCGACCTGTATGGAAAGCCGCTCAAAGTGCTGCTCGATGGCAAATGGTTCGGCATCACCGCCGACGGGAGGCTTGTTGATGTCCCGGAGGAGAAACCCTTCCCCTTCAGGATCGGCAAACTGCCTGTTCCTTCGAAGAATACCCAGTGCGAGAGCGGTGTTTCAATTGTATCGAAGGACGGTGCCTGGGGGCTTCAAGGTCCCGACGGGCACATGCTTGTCGAACCTAAATTTGAAGCGATCTCTTGCTTTCGCAGAGGTATCGCCTGGGTGCCCGACGCGACAAGGAATGCCTGGTGTCCTATAGGGCCAGATGGCAAATCTCGCAGTAAACCCGATTGCCTCCCGACCTATTACGAAACCGAGGCGTCCCATTACTATCCGGAGAAGCTCGATCCAGACCCGTTCAGAAGCAGCGTCCTATGGATGCAAGCTTTCCTGAAGCACGGTGAGGACCCGTCGTATCCAGCGCCAAAGCTGATAGGGGACCGGATTCAGGGAACGGGCTCGATCTCCGTGTCATGCAGGGAGATCATTCAGTGCGATTGAAATCGATGCTGACGCGCATCCCGGACCGCCGTCCCGGCAAGGCCTTTGTCCTCGCCTTCATACTCTTTGCAGGAGGTTTGCCTTCTTCGATGACGCATGCAGTTGCCGAACCGGACCGGAGTAAGACGCTTCCGCCGTTTAACGACCTTGTCATAACCGACAGCCTGAATATAGCTCGTGCTGAACGACCATCCAGCGGGTTATGGATTACCTGTTCGGAAGGGTCGCAGATCAGGCTTCTCTTGATTACTCGCCTGCCAATCGAAGAAGAGTTTGCAGGCAATGGCACCCGTTCGGAGGGGCGAGCCGAACTCAGCGTTCTCTCTGACGGCATACGAACGGTTCAGGCCATCAAACGTGCTCCCCGCCTGATCTTCCGGCAGGCAACGTGGCGGCGCGACGACGAAAACGATATCGTTTTGATGCCGCCGCAATCAATTGAGGAGGTCCAGATTCTATCCCGGGCGTTCTTACCCGCTCCCCCCGCCGTCGTAAGAGTAGATATCGCGGAGACTGGGACAGAGATGGCCGGTGCTATCGACGGCCAAGCTATCATGGCGTTCAACAAGAACTGTCTGGCAAAGAAATGAACCCTTATCTGCCACCAGAGGAAAATTTATGCCGAGGTTAGTTGCTCCACTCATTCTTATTACGCTTTGGTCTGCCTCTGCTGAGAGAGCATCCGCAGCCATGTGGTTGGTCAGGGGGCCGGGCAACACTACCATGGCTGCAGACTTAGCCTGCAAGGCCCGCGAGGTTAAAGAGCCTGATGACAGGCATCTGTGGATCGATTGCTGGATTGGCGAAAAACACGTCACACTGCTGATTGCTTCGGTCGCACCTTTCCTAGCGAACGACTTCACGCACCAAAATGCGCGAGCGTTTTTCTCAAAGATTACGGCCGGAACCCAATGGTCCGCCTTTGGGGACAATATTACCTTCTTTGGCGGTTCGTCCTTCCCTGCCTTTGAGCCCTTCGCTCAAATGCGATTGATTGGCAGGCTCTGCGACGCCGGAAAGGAATGCGCGGGCCCAGATGAAAAACTCGTCTCCTTCAAGGTGCTCGGAACGGCAAGGATAACGGTTGCGTTGATCGTGATGGGAGACGTGGAGCAAAAGGAGTATGTCGTGAAAGGCAAACCCGTTGCCACCTACCGCTACTTCCCTGACCCTATCAGCACGATGGTTGAGACATTCAACTTCGCGACCCTTCAAAATCCGCCGTATTGAAGAGGACGAACAGGCATTGCGGCGGCACAAACCTTCCCTACTTCTCCCACTGACTTCAAAATGGTCTGCCAAGGATATTACCAATGAGATGGGACGCACTCAGGCATTGGGGCGAAGACGCGGTTCGCATCGAACGGCTGAAGGGTGGAGTTGCCAACGACGTGTGGAGTGTTCGTGTCTACGGGTAGATCGCCATCGGTCGTCTCGGCCGCAGGACCGACGGCGATCTCGCATGGGAAACCCAGCTGATCCAATACCTCGACAGTCAAGGCATGCACGTTCCAATGCCGATCCCGACGACTGACGGCCGGCTGTTCGTGGACGGTCTGATGGTGATGAAATACATGGAGGGAGGACCACCCGAGACCGAGACCGAGTCCGATTGGCGTCGCGTCGCCGACACGCTCCGCGAGCTGCATCGGTTGACGCAGGGCTGGCCGCAGCGCCCAGGGCTGGCGATCATCGACCGGTCTCCTGCATGCCGAAACCGGAACGAGGATCAACCTTTCCGCAATGCCGCCTGAGGGAGTTGTCAGATGTCGAGCAGCATGGGCGCGGCTCATTGGACGTCAGACATGCGTTGTCCACGGCAACCCCAACAGCCCTGCCAACGTCCGCATGACCGCCGATCAGGTCGCGTTGATCGACTGGGACGAGTCACATGTCGACGTTCCCGACCTTGATCTAGTCCTGCCCGGTAATGCCGCCGGTCTCGACGACAGCGCATATGACACCGCCGCCCAAGTGTCCGCCGCATGGGAAGCTGCCGTTTGTTGGCCGGATGAGTACTCGATTAGACGGCTTGGCGAAGTTCGGGCGGTTTGGGGAACGGATCGGCCGTCCGTATTCATGCCGCGGCCACTGTGCCAAGATAATCGCGAGATGGATCGGTCTGACCAGAACGGACTGCAGCCATGAGCATTATTCGGCGTGCCCCCTGACAACCGCGTTAGGGTCAGCGCCAGACTAGCTCGCGCTCATTCTGCACCGTGTGCCGTTAGTGACTGTCCCAAATTAACCCATATTTTAGCATTCCCTTGCGTGCGCCGACCGCAATGCTACCTTGGCGGGCATCGTGGGGGCGCGTATGACAATCGAAGAGTTGATTGATTTGCAGGAGGCAGGCGCAAGGGCACGTGTGCTCGGATTAAAGGCTGACGAGAACCCTTATCTCGCGCCACATAGGATGCCCACTGGAGACGCCAGTGCCCTCCGGGATTGGCTTGCGCGCCACGACGCGTGGGAGTTCGGTTGGGAAGCGGAGGACGCTAGCCGCGACGGTCGGATTGCTGATCACTTCAAGGAACTAATTTCGACTGCCAAACGACGTGCGCTTGATGCGTGAAGGGGTTGATGATGGTTCGCCGCCCGACGTTGCAATTTCTCCGAATCCCGTCATCAGGACGCCCTGCCTCGTGCATTACTGCAACAGAATGCGACGCAGCTCAGGGCGCTCCGACTTCAGGTCGTAGAGCGCCCTCTCCTTGCACGGCCGCATCGACGCAATTAACGAAGCCTCGGAGCGGATCAGGGGGCCGACTTTAGAAGAAAATGTCAAAATCTTGAAAGCCAACCTTATTCGTGACGGCTATCGTCCAATTGCTCCCCAGACCGCGTAACTGAGGAGTGCCTCGACCTAGGGGCAAGGAGTGGCTGCCGTCTTGGTCGATGAGGCCGAGACGACAGCACCGCGCCGATATGCAGTGCCGAGTTGACAACCGGACCGGTCTTGCTAGCTTGTCCTCGGACGGAGGCAAGATAATAGCTTGCTTGGGGTCGGTCGAAGACCCGTCAGCGTAGCGCGGATATCGACGCGTCGTACCGTTCAAAGACTGCGGAGTGACGCCAATAGGCGTCGTCTTGTGCGAGGAATATCTTCCCAACTGAGGGGCGGCTCTTATAGTCGCTGCACGTCCGCTTCAGCAATGAAGCAAAGGACGTGGCACTCGTGACATCAAAGAAGCGAATACAAAATCTCAGACGGCAGGCCGCCGAGCGTCAAGGATGGCTATGCTACTACTGCCAGCAACCCATGTGGGAAACTGATCCGAAAAGCTTCAGCGCACGGTTTGGGCTCACAGACCGCGCAACGTTGCACTTCCGGTGCACGGCAGAACATTTGGCGGCTCGATGCGATGGGGGCCGCGATACCAAGGAAAACGTCGTCGCTGCCTGTCGGTATTGCAACGGGTATCGCCACAAGAGGAAGCGGCCGAAAGACGCGGTGTCCTATACGGAGCTTGTTCGATCACGGATGGAGCAAGGTCGATGGCGTCCCGTCACGTTGATAGATAGCCCCCGCCCCTGCATGCCGGTAACCCGTTGTGGTGAACGCTATCCCAACCGGCCACATAAATGTGAAGCCTTCTCTTTTTCTATAGCTTAATTCACTCGCGTTATGTTTGCGTGGAATAGGAGAGCGCCCCCATGCCGCGCAGACAGTTTGCCACCTACACCAGCATATTCACAGCGGCGATGATCGCATTTATCCTTGGCTTCCCATTTCTGCTGGCTGCCCTGGCAGGCGCGATCCGCTGTTCGCCGGACACCTGCGGAGCGGTTGGGCTCGTCTTCGGATTATACGGTCGGATGCTTGGCGTTCTAATATACGGCATCGCGATGCTAACCGTCATATCCGCTCGCTGCAGGCGCGCTGAATTGAGTTCTTGGTGGGTTGTCGCGTCGCTTTTCTGGCTGCTAGCTGCCCGCGACGTTCTGATGGCAGGTTTGAATTTTTGGGCCGTCGGCTTTTCCTTGGGAATCCTAACGTTCCAATGGCCGCTAACGCTGATCATCTTCTTCGCCTTCGTCACGTTCCTCTCGCTCTGGAAAGGCCCCGACGAGAACGGAAGTGAACCTCCGCGAAAGAGCTGGAAGATGGCACAGGCGAGCGCGGCACTCTCTGCGACCATAGGTGCCGTCATGTGCATACCGCTATTTGTGACGCTTGGCTGGATTGGCGGACTGAGGTTGATCAACCCGATAAGCGCGATCATGACCATCCAATCTTCGCTCTACATCCGGGTCGGGGCGCACTTCATCACCCCCACGACAGTACTTTGGTTGCTCCTGTTCGCGCTTGCGGGCGCGTTGATCCACATCCTTGTTTCGCAACGTCGAGCAAACCTTCAGGTGCCTCCGACACGATTTTCTCGCCCGGTTTCGTAGCGGGGCGACGAAGCTTCGGTGACACGCCCCACTGACGGTTCCTAGTTTCAGCTTGCTGCTCTCCCGATGCAGTTAGAAATGACAAATATTTGAGGTTCATGAATGCAACTTCTCTCTTTGCTAGTCCTTTTCCGTGGCGGCCTTGACGATTTGACTGCGCTACAAGGCGCGCTTGCCCAGTACCGTGCCCCCCTTAGGCAGGTCGCTCCGGACCACCTGAAATTCGGGGCAACGCCCGAATTAGATATTGAATTGAGCAGCGAGAGCCATGTCCTGATCGAATCCCAAGAAATTGCGGAATTTTTCCCTCATAAGGACAGCAGCGAAATTGCACTCTGCGGTCAGCGTATCGAACTGTCGTGGGACATGAAAGCCGATCCGGGTTTGATCACAAATCTCATTGGTTTTGTGGAGCCTGAGATACGTCGTCTGGTCGGCAAGTGCTGGACTTTTGACCCCGCCGGGGGCGTGTGGTTTTAACTGCCCCGCAAAACATAACCACCGGGCAACTTCCTATGGCTTGTTGTGACCAATCGCCCCCTGCTAATGCGGCTGCCGCAATCGCAGGGGGCCGGCGGCGTCAAAGGCAGTGCATCCGAAAGGGCAGCATGCCCCCTCGCGGATATCGTTGCTGGAGTACGAAAGAAGAATGCGATCTGATCCCGCCAATGCCGAAGAGACCGTGAAGGTTCTTGAGGCCAACGACGGCCTGAAGCGCGTTCGGATCGTCCGGCGATCCGATGCCGTGTACGTCATCCGACCCGAAGCGTGGTATCAAAACGTTTTCGAGGGAGAAATCATCGCAGAAGGATGGAAACCGATATATGAAGAATTCGGCCTGTTCGGGAGTGCCGACCTGGCGGAGCACGAAGCGCTCGTCAGCTTTGAATGGCTAGCGCATTCTCCACGTAAGAATGCCTAGTATGCGGTGTGGATCGCACATTGATCGCACGCCCTTCATTACTCATTGGTAGCAGCCATCCCTTTCGGACAGGGCGTCAAGCGACGAGCAAAGTGTGCAGATCGTTGCCGGAGAGTTATATTGCGGACGACTTGTCTGGCGGCTTCCACCCCAATTCAGCCATGACGAGGCCGTCATACCGCTCGCTGATGACGGCGCGTCTCATATCCTGCGCAAGCGGATCGTGGAATATTTCGAGCGCTCTTTGAGACTTTTCATCCGAGAGCCAACCGTCGGATAGTCGCCAGCGTCGATAAAACATCCAGTCGAGTTTGCCTGACCGGCTATGCTCGACGCCAGCACGCGCCCGCGCCAGCTCAATTTCCGACGGGACAATCTCGGGAGGCGCGACGTCCTGCCCTCGTCGCTTGGCGTTGGCATAGTTCGTGTCTCTGATGCTGCGGATGCGTGTCGCACTCTTTTCGACATCATCGTCGGTGATCGTCACGAGGCGGTCCATTTCGTCGTCGATGTCATCAGGCATTGTCTCGCAGGCAATTTTGACTGCTTCCACAAAGCGAACGTCTTGGACGTGTGAAGGCTTCCAGCCGTCCGCATCTCGCCAGTGGATCGTCTCTGAAGCTTGCGTCCACCGCCCGTTCTCCGTGAGACCGAGGATGGCGAGCAGCGGTAAAACGTCCGTGCTAACCCGTGCCGCGTCTGCCGTCTTGTAGGCAGCGACATTCGTGTATGTAGCCGTCCGAATTGGTTGATATGTCTCGGGTGGCGTGGGCGCTCCCGGATGCAAGAACGTTACATCCGCCAGTCCCAGGACAGTCACGCATATGTCATCCCAGCGCGGTAGAACTTCGGGTAGTTTTGGCCGGTCCTTGGCCACCGCGCCTGGTCCGAAGCGCTCTGCCTGTCCCAACGCCACCAACGCATCACACCCCAACTGATAAGCTGTCATGCTGCTATCGGACCATCTCAGCGGTGATCGACTGTCCACCGGCAGACTTTCCCTCAGGAATTCGATGACAGCACTTGGCCAATCGTCGTTCGGTCCGTTCGCACTCATTTGGTTCCGCCACCTGCCAGGATGATGCAACTATTGCATGTCGCCGGCACCGTGTACTGGGTTTCGACGTTGTGTGATGGGTGTTGGTCAACAATTTCCTTCGACGTCAATCAGGACCTTTGACACAGCTACGGTCAGCCCCATCGAAAGTGGCAATCGTACGTGATCCAGAAGTCTTCGTTCGATAAGATACGAGCAGTTGTATACAGGGAATTTTAGATCGCCGCGCGATAGCTTGAGAAAGTTAAACACCGCACGGGGATTCGTAATATGAGCGCCCGCAACGGGATATTGGTATTGATCTTGTGTGCGGCCTCGGTCGGATGCTCATCAGAAACCAAAAGTCCTGATATTGTGAAATTCACAAGCAGTGAACTCCATGCCTTGGGTTCGTCGTGCGGCGGGGACTATCTCGCCGTGGACAAGGGCAACTTCGTTCTCGTTGAAAAGACCGGGACAAGCGTTCTTCAGAAAGATATCAAGTTATCCGATCTCGGTTCCCATCGCCTTGCGATAGCTACCCGTCACGGCTCGATCGATTTGGTAATGACGTTCACCCTCAAACATGACGATACCGTTGCGGTATTCGAAGATGTCAATTTTGTTCCCGACCTTACACCGGAACAGCTAGACGAACTCAAGGTTCCTCGTGATTTTAAAGCTAAGATGACAAGAATGTTCAAGGACGCGTTTCCGACGTTGGTGCTGTGCCCGCCCTCGGGTGCCACTTGAACCGTTGAACTCTCCCCCACGGGATGGGGTCTGATGCCACACCGCGTGGCGCGATTGACAAGCTGCCGCCTGCGCGCTTGTTTGCGAAGGCATCAACGTGCGATTGCTGTCCAAATGACCATCGCCGAGGGAAACGCCATGAATTTGCGGTACAACGGCTTTGTTGTGTTCGAAGGGGATGACTGGGCACCGGCGGACATTGCAGATTTTGGTCTTTTGTTAGACTTTTATATCGGCGACGCGGGCAGCGTTAAAGGCGGCGACGCATTCACAGTCTTGGTCTGCAGCCCAAAATGGTATGCGCGTGAGCGCGGCATGGCGGTTACAAGTGGCCGCAATGTAATATTTATGCCCCAATTTGACAGACAGGCGCTCGACGATTTCCTTAGGGCAAATTGCTCAGCGGAAAACGGCAATAGCGTAGAGGCGACAATGCTCAAAATCGATGGGCTTGGCGAATGGGAATACCGATATCGCAGCTAGATTTTCAACGTGTGCATATCTGTCACCTAACTGTCGACCGGCGGCCAGACTGCGGTGTTGTGATCGGGATGTTGGTGGTTCGTGCTGCTGATTCGCAAACGCATCTCCGGATTGCCAGCGTAGGTCGGATGGTCGCCGGGAACATCTCTCAGCCCGGAATACCAGGAAACGCGGCTCTCGTTGCCATATTGATTTTCGGGGGGAGCCTTATTCGGATCATCTAGGGTCCCGACAAGAACGCCAATATCGTCACCATCCGGGTAATCGAAAGTCAGCGGCGTACCGCAATCAGCACAGAACCCGCGTCGTCCAACGTCGGAACTCATGAAATAGCTGATCTTACCGCGAGTGATCTGAAATGCCCGCTTCAGAACAGGGCAGATAATCGCGAATGGTCCGCCGACCGCCTTTTGGCACATCCGACAGTGGCAAACGTGGACATTGAGCGGCTTCTGGCTAAGGCCGTACCGTATCGCACCGCACTGACACCCTCCGGTAAGATCGACATCGTCCATGGTCCAACCCCAGGATTCAGTTTTTGAAAACTCGAAGCCATTTCCAAGATAGATAGCCACGCACGTCGGCGCTTGTCACACATTTTCACCGGCCGAACCCAAAACTCTGCGAGCATGCGCCAGAAGAACCCGAGGCTTCCGGAAGTTGTGAAACCCGGGCCCGCAAATCCGCTTGGAACCCGCGCAATCTCCGTTGCCGACGGTCTGCTCCGCATCCACGGCACCATCGACCCCTCCTCCATCGGCACCAATGCGTCGAGCGGCCGCTTTCGGATGTACCGCGAGGACGTCGAGGAACTTTACGATATGGTCAAGCCAGGGACACGAGTTAAGATTGTTGCGTTATCGGCGCGATCATCTAAATTACAACCATGACAAGCACCGTATTGTTGATCGCAGCAATCATAACGTTTGGCGCGATCATGTGGACTATGCTGACCGAGATCGGCAAACGAACCGATATCATGAAAGCGCCTCCGTCATTCCACGCAAGACAAGCCAAACGGATACTTCCGCTCATGGCACTTTTTGTTGTGCTGATCTTGCTCGCCAGCCAAGCCAAGACGTGGGGATGGCCGTAGTTGGGGACGTCATATAACCACAGGCAGATACATTGGCGATTACGCTGCACCTGCGGAAGCGTTTCACGCTGCGTCTGATCACAAGGCGGTGTCCGATACCGCGCTCCGCCGATGGCAGGATTAGTCGGGCCCAGCGCAGACGCTGCGGTGGAATCTCCACATTGTTGCCTAGCTGTCACCGCTCGCAAGTTTCGCGCTGCAACTTCTACAGTGTTTTCCCAAAGAGAATGCTTGCATAAGCACATCCTCTTGGTAGCCTCAGCCTCTAAGGAAATACTGATGACATTCGAACAGTTGGTTGATCTCCCAATGGCTGGATCAAGGGCGCGAGTACTCGGTTTAGCGGGACATCAAAATCCATTTTTGAGCACCGATGCTGATCGTATCGCCGCTGTCGGCAACTGCCTCGCACTGGTAGACGCTTTGAAGAAATTCGGGTGGGAACCCGATGATGTCCGTGAAGGCAGCCTGACGCACTATGTTGGCAGCGGGAGCGGTAAGTCTCCATGATGTGCCCGACACTTCGCCTAGTGGCACTGTCTGCTCTGCTTACCGCGGCATCGACTGCCGGCGCTCAATCCATTGAGGGCTTTCGGCTTGGCGACGATAAGATCACCCTTCAGCGGCTGGGTGTGCCATCGGAAACGAAAGCGGACGGAGCGTTCACGACGCTAACGTATCATGTCTCCGACGGAGTTGATCTCAAAGCGACCTATCAGAAGCCTTCGAACCGCCTCGTCGCGCTCGAGACAACCTGGCCGAAAGACGCCGAGGGCCCCTCGACGGGCTACGGTGACTTGACCTTCGGCAAGACCTCGTTGAGCGAAATCCGATCGCAGATGGGCTCAAAGGGCATCCTCTACGGCTCTCAATCCCCGGTCATCGCGTCCTCCGACGGGGCGATCAGTATTCTCAGCTATTTTGACGTCAGCGGAACCGACACCGTCGCGACGTTCGTGACGTCGATAAACAGTGATGAGGCCGCAAGGCTCAAGGGAACCTTCGGAGCCGAAGCCTACAAGCACGCGCCGGCGGCAGCCAAACTTAGAACCATCAGCATTTCCAGACGCGAGTACCTTGAAAACAGCCAAGGTACCAAGCGAACATTGGACATCGGCTACAGGGCGATTTCATGGACATCTGGGGAGACGACATCCAGACACCCAGCCATATCGCTGGCGCGGATCAAGCCCGGGCAGTTGCCAGTCTTCCGCACATACTCAGGTCCGAACAACTTCCCCGACTTCGTCGGGCGGGACAGAGAGTTCAGCAATTTTCGGACGCGGATAACCGACGGGATGAGCGGCGGCCCGTCATTTGCCGGAGAGTATTCCGTAATTCAGATCGGGTGCGGCACTGGATGCTCTTTTGCCTACGTCGGCAACAACCGCACGGGCCAGGTTTTCAACGTTCCCGTCGGCGGTGAGGACAACATGTACCTCGCCCTGAAGTACCAGCTCGACAGCCGGCTCCTTGTGGCGCAATGGGCCGATTACGATGCCAGCAAATGCTACGTTCAGTTTTTTGGTTTCGACGACGGCGAATGGACCGATCTGCTGAAACACGAAGTAGGTACGATGGACGATTGCTTTAAGACGATCGCCGAGAACGTAAGCCGATCCCCGTAACCATCCGAACATTTAGCGATTGCTCGCAAATCCTTGGGACGATACTTTCAACCATTAACTGCAAACGCGCCAACGTGTATCATGCCCCTGGATTTCGAAATAGCGCCTGAACTCATGCCGTATGTGGCCGATGCGACGTTACGGTTTCGCTACCTCAATCCCGGCATCGAGGTGACAATAAGCGGGGCCACCGCGGTTATCGCCGGAAACGAGGTCGTCAACATCAAGGACCTCGAACAGCAGTTCATGTTCTGCCTGTATCGCCAGAAGATTTACAGCGAGACCCTACCCCTGAGACGCACGCTGCTCGCCGGTGTGACCGGGCGATGACTGTCTTTCCACTGCGCTTCCGTCCCTCACAGTCGGGTGATCTGTTGTTCGCCGACGAGGCCGGCACGTACTTCAAATCCGATCATGATTTCCTGACCCGATATGCCCTGGATCGGTTGACCGACCGAGACCAGGACTATCTCCTTCGAAATGGGCACGCGTTCGAGGAATTGGGTGACCTCGCCTATGCGGGCTTCGAACATCGTTTCGCGAGCCGTCTGTATAGCCCTGGCGAACTCGACTACGTCATCCTGGTGCCCACGCTCCGTTGCAACCTTTCCTGCGGCTACTGCCAGGTCTCACGGGTCAACGAAAACACACCGGGTTTCGATTGGGACGACCGCACGCTCGATGCAGTCCTGAGGTTCCTTGACGGCCTGACAACCCGCAAAATCAAGATCGAATTTCAGGGAGGAGAACCCAGCCTTCGCTTGGATGTCCTCACCAAAGTCCGAGAACTCTGTCTGACGAAATTCGAGAGTTGCGAATTCGTTGTTTGCACCAACCTGCAGGAAATCCCCGAAGAAGCTTGGCGGTTCTTCCAGCTCCCGGACGTGGTTGTCAGCACGTCACTCGATGGCGACATGCTCACCCACGAAAGGCAGCGCACGCTCTCGGGCAGCAAGACGCAGGCTTTCCTGTCAAACCTAAATCGGGCGCTCGATCAGTTGGGACCGGATAAGGTCTCCGCCCTTCCGACGATAAACCCGCACCGTCCGCCCGTCGCACGGTCCGTGATCGAAACCTATGCATCCCTCGGGATGCGGTCCATCTATCTGAGGCCGATCAACTTCCAGGGGTTTGCGCGGAAGAAATACGACGCGGCCGCCTCCGCTGCCACCTGGAACGCATACCATTCCGGCTTCATCGACGACCTCATTGAGTACAACTGGACAGCCGATTACGCAGTCGAGGAATACTATTTCGTCCACTGTCTGCGGCGGGTTCTGAGATCGGGCCATAACGGGCATGTCGATCTCAGAAACCCAAACATCGTCGGCTACGGCTACGCGGTCATTGACTACGACGGCAAGGTCTATCCTACGGATGAAGCCCGGATGGTCACTCGTCTCGGTCAGTTCGACCTGTCGATGGGTAACGTGTTCGACGGAATAGATCGGTCGACGATCGACACCCTGAACTCCGAGGCGCTGAACAATTACCATCCGGACTGCGTGCACTGTCCCTACCAGGCATTCTGTGGGGTCGACCTGGTCGATGACCTTTCCCGCTACGGCCGGATCGACATGCCCAAGCACCTCACGGATTTCTGCCAGCGACATACTTACATCTTCGATAAAATCTTCTCGATGATCTATTCCGATGACCCCAAGGTCCGGAAATCCATGGCGATATGGATCGGGGCCCCGCAGTTCGATCGCGCACTCGCAAGGTGGCATCGATGATTAACCTCAGGGTCGAGATCGATCAGCTGCCCTTGGCGGAGCCGCTCGTGGTCAGGCTGTGCAACTCGGCCACGAACGCGACGTCGGAGAACGATGCCGTCTTGATCGATCGATCACGCGATCGCCTGGAGTACGACCTCAATGGGTTTTCGCTCGTGCTCCATCCCCAGGGCGGCGAGGACTATGACGGAGATGTCATCCTCGCCCTACCGGGCCAGGCAAGCGCCCACAGGCTTATAAGGGCCTCGTCGCAGCACAACACCTTCCTTGTTACCGAGCAGTGCGACCAGCTCTGCGTCATGTGCTCACAGCCACCCAAGAGCCAGCACACCGATCTGTTTGCCCAGTTTGCGGATGCTGCACTCCTGTCACCCAAAGGAGCCGTGATCGGGATATCCGGCGGCGAGCCCCTCCTCCATAAATCGAGACTGTTCGACATGCTGCGGGTGGTGAGCCGAGCACGGCCCGACGTCACCTTTCACATCCTGACGAACGGCCAGCATTTTGAGCCGTCAGATGTCGAGGCACTGTTGGAGATCGGAACTGGACGCATCCTCTGGGGAGTTCCGTTATATTCGGCCGATCCGGCAACACACGACGAGATCGTCGGGAAATCCGGGGCGTTTCGTCAGCTTGAAAAGGGCTTGAGCGTTCTCATGGCCGCCGGTGCATCGGTCGAACTACGCACTGTGGTCATGCGCCAGAACATCAGTGGGCTCGCTGACGTGGCGGACTTTGTGTTCACGAGGCTCAGCTTCATTCACGTTTGGGCCCTCATGCAGATGGAGCCCATCGGCTACGGGCGTATGAACTGGAAGAAGTCGTTCTATGACTCTTCGACTGACTTCGCGCCTATCGCCTCAGCGATAGACCTCACCGTTGCCAGGGGAATCAGCGTCTCGCTCTACAATTTCCCGCTCTGCTCGGTACCCTCGGCATACCGCTCTTACGCGCCGTCAACTATTTCAGACTGGAAGCGCAAATATTTGGATTTTTGCTCCCAGTGTGACCGCCGCGCAGCTTGTGGTGGTTTTTTCGAATGGTATAGTCACAACGAGGGGTTCTCTGCGCTGGGTCCAATATGAAGAAAAGGCTTTTTCTTATCCCGTCGTTTTTCGCGGCGGGCTTTCTGCCGTCTAAGGCTGATGCAATGGTCCCGGGCGACCTGGTTTCCAAACCAAACCCGGTGCCGTCGGTACTCGAGCGTCTGAAGCTCAAACACATCTACACGCTGGCAGGCCATAGGTCACACAGCTCTCATAGCTCGCACTCGAGCCACCGGTCCAGCAGCGGCGGCGGCTACAGCTATCGCAGCTACAGTTCACCAAGCTACAGCTCGCCCGCACCGGTTTATACCGCTCCGACCTATACTGCGCCCAAGCCCGTTTACACCCCGCCCCCTGCTCCAGCACCGGCCCCGTCCGCACCCTCGCCTGCCTACGCGATCGCTCCGGCCGCACCTGCACTTGCCGCCCCGCTCAAAACGCTCCCCGGCAATACCGAGAAGTTCACCCGCATCGTCATGCAGGTTCAAACCGCACTCACTGCGTATGGCTACTACTCGGGCCTGATTGACGGGAAAGTCGGCCCATCTTGCAAAACCGCACTTATGGCCATGCAGACGGACTACAAGCTAAGGGCGACTGGAACCATCACGCCGGAGGTGCTGGACGCCTTTGGTATCGCCGCAAACTGAATCCAACAGAGAGATATTCGATGAGCAATCCGTTTGAGCAACAGCCATTCGAAGGTGCGGAGTTCGTAGATAACCCGGAACCACGTTGCCCGTGCCTTTTGTTGCTCGACGTGTCGGGATCGATGAACGGTCGGCCAATCAGCGAGCTGAACGACGGACTGGTCCAGTTCAAGGACGAACTCTTTGCTGACGCCTTGGCCGCCAAGCGTGTCGAAGTCGGCCTGGTCACTTTCGGTCCGGTCACGATCGTCAATGACTTCCAAAGCGTGCAGAATTGGTATGCGCCTAGCCTATCATCGCAGGGCGACACGCCGATGGGTGCGGCTATCGAACAAGGACTGCAGATGCTCCGCGAGCGCAAGGACCAGTATCGTCAAAACGGTATCTCCTACTACCGCCCTTGGGTCTTCCTCATCACCGACGGCGGCCCGACTGATGCCTGGAAAAACGCCGCAAGTCTAGTGAAGGCGGGCGAGCAGGAGAAAGCGTTCTCCTTCTTCGCAGTTGGTGTGGAAGGCGCGAACATGGAAACGCTTGCTCAGATCAGCACACGCGCTCCGTTGGCACTCAAGGCGTTGCGGTTCCGCGATCTTTTCTCATGGCTTTCCAGCTCACTCAGCTCGGTCTCCCAATCTAATCCAGGTGACGCAGTTCCCCTCTCGAACCCGTCGACTCCGGATGGATGGGCCTCTATTTCATGAATGGAGGATGGCGCTGGGCGGGTGCTCGAGCGATCGGCACCTCCCATTTGAAAACGGATACGCCGTGCCAGGACTACGCCTGCGCCAAGCTGTTTCTTACACGGGACGGGCCTGTTATGGCCGCGGTCGTTTCGGACGGCGCTGGGAGCGCGTCGTTAGCGGAATTCGGATCACGGACCGTCTGCGTTAGCTTCCTCAAGGCCTGCCGCGATTTCCTTACTCGGTCTGCCCTCGACGACTTGGACGAGGAGGTCGTCTGGGATTGGGTCGATGCGATCCGAGAGGTGATAAATCAGAAAGCCAGGGCGGCAGAAGCGCGGCCGAGAGATTTAGCAGCTACACTGGTTGCCCTTTTGGTGGCGGAAGAACGGTCCGTTGTGATTCACGTCGGTGACGGCGCGGCGGTGATCAGGCGAGAGGGTTCCGAAGAATGGGAGGTACCCTCCTGGCCCTACCACGGAGAATATGCATCGACGACCTCGTTCGTGACCGACGACCCCCAGCCCTGCCTGGAAGTCGTTTGGATCGAGGGCCCTGTCGCCGAATTCGCGGTGTTCTCCGACGGTATTGAGCGAATGGTACTCGATCATGTATCGAAGACTGCGCATGGTCCCTTCTTCAATCGGATGCTGGCTCCTCTGAAGTCTTCGGCTGCCGAAACCGTCGACAAGGCTCTGTCGCTTGCGCTCAGGGATTATCTCGACAGCGCAAACGTCTGCGAGCGCACGGATGATGACAAGTCTCTCATTCTGGGGCTGCGCACGTGACCACGGTGATCTGTTCGGATGGCAGGCGTCTGACGTTGGGGGCGACCCTCGGCAAGGGTGGTGAAGGCGCGGTGCACCACATCGTGGAAGCCGCCGACATCGCGGCCAAAATTTACAATCCCGGTAAGGCAAAGGACCGCCGCGACAAGGTCAACGCTATGGTGGCCGATCGGCTTCACGCCCGATCGGACTACGTGGCTTTCCCCATCGAAACCATAAAGTCACCGTCCGGTGATTTTCTCGGTTTCACGATGAAGAAAGTTGCCGGCTTCAAAAGCGTGCACGATCTCTATGGCCCGGGCAGCCGGAAGACGGAGTTCCCGACGGCGGATTCCCAGTTCCTGTTGAGATCAGCGATCAATCTGGCGAATGCCGTCGCGAGCATCCACGCGACCGGCTGCGTGATCGGTGACATCAATCACTCGGGAATTCTCGTTTCCAATAAAGCATTGGTCACGCTAATCGACAGCGATTCATTTCAGTACCGTTCGGGATCGAACACCTATCGTTCCCTGGTCGGGGTCGCAGAATATACTCCGCCCGAACTCCAAGGAGCGACCTTCGATAAGGTCGACCGGACTCCCAATCACGATAATTTCGGCCTCGCCGTCCTGATCTTCCAGCTTCTGTTTCTGGGTCGACATCCATTCGCGGGCCGCTACCTCGGCAAGGGCGACATGGACATTAAGACTGCCATCGGAGCCGGTCGCTTTGCCTACAGCGCGCGCAAAGCCGAGACAATGATGGAGCCCCCACCATTCGTCCCCAGTCTCGGCGACTACGGCGAGGATGTGCGCAAAGCGTTCGAGGCAGCGTTCATGCCGCCGGCGCGGCAACCGGCAGGTCGCCCTGCAGCGGCGTCGTGGTCAGCGATTCTGAAAGGCGTCGAAGCCACTCTCGCCGTTTGCACCGCCGACAAATCTCATGCTTACAAGCGCGAACTTGGCTCTTGCCCCTGGTGCAAGCTGGAAAAGACGATGGGGCGATCCTTGTTCCCCGCCCACTTCTCGCCCGCCGCTCCTATCATGGATATCGGGCAGTTGCTAAACGCCATCAAAACCATGCCCGCTCCGCCCTCGCCGCCACGTGCTGAGTCGGTGATCGGGCCGCTTCCCCGTCTGACTATGTCCCAGACCGGGAAGTCGGCAAGGAATGAACGCAACGCCACTGTCGCAGCGGGTGTAGTTGCCGTAGGCGTCGGTCTTTATCTGATGGGGCAAGTCAGCGGCTTTTGGGGCTTCGCTCTGGCGCTCGGTGCTATCGTGATTGCAGCTAGGTCGCTCGATCTCAAGACGAAGTTCGCTTCAGAACTCAATGGAGCAAAGGCCGGATGGGAGGAGCAGCAGAAAAACTGGGTCAAGAAGGCCGGACCGGAGGCTTTTGAGGCCCGTCGAAGCCACTATATCGGACTGGGAGTGACGCACTCCGGCCTGCCCGTCAAGGAGCGAGAAAAACTGGCTGCGCTGGAGCAACGGAAGCGGCAGCTACAGCTGGACAAGCACATGGACGCACATCTCATCGACCGCGCGAAAATCCCGCGTGTCGGCCCTGGCCGCAAAGCAACCCTCGCCTCCTTTGGCTTCGAAAGCGCGCTGGATGTGCGGCAGCGATCCGTGACGGGCGTTCCGGGTTTCGGGCCTGCGTTGGCCAGCGATATCGAAGGCTGGGCACGCTCGGTGGAGCGCAAGTTTGTCTTCAACGCCTCGATCCCGACGGACCCCGCGGCTGTCCAAGCCGTCAAAAGTGAGATTGCAAAGCAGCGTGCGGAAATCGAACGTGATCTGCTCAAGGCGACCGCGGACCTCAAAAACCTTGCCGACACCGCGCACGCATTGCGGACCAAGCCGCCACAGCAGCTGATTGACGCCTACACCAGACTAAAGCAGGTTGAACTGGACATCGGATAGGATCGTCATGTCCGCATCGTACAAGGGGTTTTGGATCATTGTGGGGATGACGGTCGCTGCCGTCGTCATCGCGAACTCGACCGCCAAACCCCGCCGCTTCTCGACGTACTCGGGTTCGACCTACTCAGAATCCACGAACGCGAAGCCGGTTTTTCCGTCGTCATCGCTGACACCGTCAGAACCGACTTTGGCAGAACCCTCGCCTTCGCCAATGCCCCAGTCTACCAGCCCGACGGTCGCTTCCGTGCCGGCAGGTCCGTCGCCATCGACGACAGAAAGTTCATCGGGTAGCAACAGCACGACGGAAACCCGCTCTATCGATGCGGACTTTCAAGTGGCCTTCGATCGTGCGATGGAAGTCGCACTGGCAACACCCAAGGCTGACGCGACTACGGAACCGACAGCTGCCAGCGCGAGCGACGCATCTCCTCCGCCACTTGAGACGAGGGAGATTGCTCCACAGCCTAAGATTTTCGAACAGCCGACCGCAGTGCCAGTGGGCGACGAAACCGATGAACCCGATAGGAAAGACCGCGCGCTGACGACTACCGACCTAAATCTGCGCGAGGGTCCGGGTCCTGAGTACTTGAAGGTCGAGACGATGGCCAAGGGGACCGAGTTGGTCGTGCTTGAGCGATCGGCAAATTGGTGGCGCGTAAGGTCGATGGCATCGAATGCCGAGGGGTGGATCAACGGGACGTTTGTGACGATGGCGAAGGACTGATTAGTTTGCAGAATGGCCGAGGACAACGCTCGCGGATGACGGAAAAATCACGGTCGAAGAGTTGGCAGACGTAATTATCGAGCGTCGATAGCACACCATCGTTACGAGCGGCACAAACGTCCCGATCGGTTCGTTGGACGGCTTATCAAGCCGGGCAACCCAAAATTTTTGCTCCCCGTCAAGCAATGCTACGACGCGCTGATTGAGGCTCGTCGGCCAGAAGTGTTCCTTCGTCCGCCTCCCCTCCGTCGGTCAGCAGAATGCACATACCCAGCGTCTCATCAATCCTCCCTTGTGAGTTTCAGTTGGCGACAGCCCACGCGGACCACGCTAGGCACTCTTACCGCCCCATTGTCGGCGGCCACTCGCACGGCAGCCACCCGAACGGACATCCAGAAATCGAGGCCCTGCATCAATTCTGGGAAAGCAAAGACGCAAACCGAAGGGTTGTACTCATTGGCTGCAACGTGTGTTCGAGAGCCTTAATATTCAATTTGAGAGGCATCTGTCCTGCCATTCCGCTGAAAATGCAGGTACCCGTCGGTAGGGTGGGAATAGATTCCTCCGTCAGTTTGTCGATGTAGGAAACCGCGCTGGCAATCGACTGCAGGTCTTTCTGATTGATCAGCCGATGAATGAAGTAGTTGTGGGCTTGTGACGTGATGGTCGGCGAGATGTCGTTCGGCCGTTGGCTGGCAATCGTGACGAAGACCCCAAATTTTCGGCCTTCCTTGATAATCTCCTCGAACGTTTCGAGGCGATAGTCCTTCCAGCTTTCCGTTTCCCGCGACGACTCCGTCGATAGGATATTATGGGCTTCATCGACGACGATGTTCAGGGTTTTCCCCTGGAACGACGTCTTGTGTTCCTGATAGATGCGACGGCACAGCAGCAGCGGTATCGTCTTCTTCATTTCTAGGCTGACGTCGTTCAAATTGACGACGACCACGTTGCTCGCGAAGACATCGCCTTGGATCGCCGGATTGAACACCTTTCGAATGTCGTTTTGCTTGCTCCGCAACTTGTTTATGACCGGGGCGATGTGCTCATTCTGGGCACGGTTTGCAAGAACGTCGTAGATCAGCTGGACATAGGCGAAAGTCACGATGTCAGCGATGATGTCGTCCTCGAACTCGAGATTTTCGACATGCCCGTAAACGACGGTGTTTTGGATCGCCGGCAGATTGTTGCGCAGCCATTCCTGGCCGCGTTTGTATTGGGCCGTAGTGTTGTGCCATTCGAGATCAGACGCGAGTTCGACCGGGCCCCCGTTCTGATCTTGCTCAGGAAGAACCTGCCGCAGATAGTCGAATAGCAAATCCGCTCTCACTTTGTCCGACATCCCAAGTATTTGCGTAATCTGCTGCCGGACGATGTTCCTGAGGTGCTCGATCGGGTCATTTCCACTCATGACGGCGTCATACCTGGATAGGACACGGCGCAGGAAAGGCTTCTGCGTTTTCTCGGTGGCATCCGAAATAATCGAAAGCATCTCCAGGTCGAGGAGGCCCGCGTTTCCTAGCGGCACCTTATCGCCATCGTTAACGCGAGTTGAGAGATTGTAGACGGTCTTGTCGTTGGCAATGCAGTCGGTGTGCGCATATTCGCCATTGAAGTCGAACAATATGATCCGACAGTTGTCGTTGAATCTCTGATGATTTATGGCGCGCAGTTCGGTGACGAAATGCTGGTAGAGAGTAGCCAGCGTGTTCGACTTGCCGCTCCCCGTGTTGCCGAAAATGGCGATATGGCTGTTCATCAGCCCGTCCACTGGAAGGGCAATGTCATAGCCTTCATACTCCGAGGTCGCGATATGCAGAGCTATTCCGTCCTCCGCGATTAGATTGTGAACCTGGAGCACGCGCTCGCGCGTAAGCAGGAATGCCTCGTTTCCGACCAGCGGAAGCTCCTTGGTACCTCCATAGAAACGACCTCGCCGATCGATGAACCCGACCAGCGCCACGGAAAGCACCCGGCGGCCCCGAACAACCGGATCGTCATCTTGGGGGCGAGAGGTATCAGGGTTGGCAGTCTCGCCCTCGACTTTACCGATCAGGCTTACGAACCCCTTGCGGATGTCGATGTAGCTACCGACTGCGATGTTCCTCAGAAGATCGCCGTCATAGAATAGCTCGGACAGGTTCTTGTCCTTGTCGACCGTGACGAGAATCCGTCGACCGGTAACACCCGAGACCTCACCCACTCTGAGTACAGCCTCCTTCTGGAGACGGATGTCGCTCATTGCGGTGCACCGCCATCGGGAATAATCGCCCGCAGAATGGAATTGAAGTATTTGAAGTCGATCGACGGCCCCCCGCCAGGACCGACAATCGTGACATTCCGGTTCTGAGCGAACTTATTCGAGAATCCCGTCATGTTCGCGTCGGAATAGGCGAAGATCAGCAACTGAGAGGTCGGATTGCGAAGGGCACGCTGGGTGATGTCGAGAATATGCTCGTCTGCAAACGAAAAACCGAACGCAACGAGAAGTGCGTTATCCTTGTCCATGCAGTTGGACAAAAGGCGAAGCAAGTCAAAATAGACACGTTCCATCAATGCGGATTCGAACTTCCTGAGATTCGGAAGGATCAATGCCCGCGTGGCCAATGCGGCACTTACCGCGGCAGGATCAATCTTGCTCACATTACCGGAGAGCTTTACGCCATCCGACGCGAAACGAATTTCCTTATCAGCGTCTCTTGTCCAGCTTAGCGACCCGTGCACTTTGATTAGGTTCAGAACTGGCAGTTCGGTGATCCGGTCGGTCAGGTTGCCCGACCGGTAGGTCCGGTCGAAGTATCTTGCCGGCGAAAAGATATACCTGTTGCCCACCGCCGATGTTCGATCGAACCCATCGTTCAACGTGACATTGGGAAGCTTGGATGCCGCCTTTTCAATGAAAATATCGTAATTCGTGGTGAAAATGTTCGCCTGTCTGGGCAGAAGGATGTTTTTCCGTTCGAAAAGGATGGCATCGACGATAGAAAGGAAGTCGACGTAGTTGGCAAGCGTCTCGACGAGTGGCTCCTCGTCGATATCTGCCAAAAGGTCAACGTTCGTTTCAGCCAGCTCCTCAATGAAATCGAGCGCCACCAAATTGGCCTCTTCGGAATCGCCCCCGATGAGAAGGCCGTTGATCTGCGCTTCAATATCGCCTGCAACCTGAATCGCGGGCATCGACGCCCCTGATCCGATCAGGAAGTTCAAGTTTCCAGACTGAATGCAGGATTCAACTAGCTTCCTGACGTCGTCAGCTTGGTTCGAGAGAATCAGAGTTCGCGCCATATCCGAAATAGAGCGCATTCCCGTTCAGCGAGCAACCTGTGTAACATGATAAAGCTGTAAGACATATACTGCAACGAAAGCAGGTTTGTACTCGTCTTATTGATTGTTCTCGAGATTCTACTTGGTTGCCCAGCAACAATCGGTGAAGGCGAGCGAACGCGAGAAATGCTCGTCAAGCACCGCTTTCGGAAAGGTCGAGCCGATTCCGCCAGTTCTTTCAGGTGTTGAGGCATCTATTGGTCCTCGTGACGTTCGGAAAGCGCAGGCCAAGCCTACGCCAGCGGCTTCTAGATGGTGCCCGAAATTAAGGAGGCGCATCCAACCCTCGAAGAAGCGAGAAGAATTAGAGCAGCCCAAGCGTATCAGATTTCCACCACGAAATCGGGCCAAAATTGAGTTTGCTCTCTCGGATACCCCCTTGGGTTCGAGACGATTCTTGTGCTCCCGATGCGGTAGTCATTGCGGTGATGAACGTGTCCATGGACCCAAAGGGCCGGTCGGGTTTCAAGTATGAGTTCTTGCAAATCCGAAGCGTAGCAAGCCGACAGCGGATCGTGTCGAAACTCCGTGGCCACCGAACGGGGCGACGGTGCGTGGTGGGTGACGACGACTGCTTTTTCGGTTGACCGCTTGCGAAGTTCCGTGGCTATGAACTCTCTCGTCTCGACATGCTTTTTGTAAGTGTCGATCGGTCTGAATTTGGAGTACGGATTCTTTGAAAGCCTGGTCTTTTTGTAGTCGTTCATGTCATGGAAGGCGTAAGACATCGCGACTTGGGGATTTATGCCAAATAGTCGAAAATCGGACCACAATGTGCCGCCGATAAACGACACGCCGTCGATCTCGGCCACGGCGTTTTCGAGGAAGTAGACACCCGCATGGCTTTCGGCCACGGCCTCCTTCAAGCTCTCTTGGACTGCAGCGCCATAGAACTCGTGATTACCCGCCACGACGACTATCGGGATTTTTCCAGCAAGATACTTCGCCAGCCAGCGTAAGCTCGGAACGATCCCCTTCGTCAGAACGTCGCCGGCGCAGACGACGACGTCCGCATCAGCTGGAGGCTGAATATTGAAAGGTTCGCCGAATTCCAGATGGAGGTCGGACACTGGCCAGATTTTCATGGACCGATGCGCCGATTGGAAACCGGCGTTGGAAACGAGAATGACCTGCCGCCGCCAAAACGGCGTCGGCCGGCGTCGGCCCGTTCTTTGTAGCTCAGCATTCCTTTGACCTCGAGTCTCTTTGAAACAAAATAGGAAGGTCCGGAAGGTAACGGGCAGCAAACGCCACTCGCATATTTAGCGCAACTGGGTCGTACTTTTTCGTTAGACCGCGGCGAGCCTGTTCCTCGGAAAGCCACCCGTCACCATACCGCCAACGTTCGTGGAATAGGTCATCTAGCTCGAACGCGGTCCACAGTTGGAGGTTTTTCACGGCTTTCGCCCTTGCCTGTGGCGACGAGGAACCTCGCGCCATCATCGCCAACCATTCGACGATGTCCTGCTCGGTTATGGCAGTGATGCTCTCGATCTCGGCGGCGATATCCTCCGGAATGGTAGCCAGCGCGATGTCACGAGCCTCAAGAAAGCGCTTGTCTACCGTGAAATCGATGGCCCACTCCTGGGGGTCGTCGCGCCAGAGGATCGTCTCAGCTTCTCTTGTCCATCGTCCGTCCAAAATCAAACCAAGACTCTGGAAAGCCGGAAATGCCTCGGGCGCGAGAAACGCGGGTCCGCACCCGTTCGCGGCCCGGATGTTAGGTCGAATAAGACCGGACGGTTTGGGCGCGTCTCGCGCTCCCGGATGATGCCGGTACCCGAGGACGTCGTTTTGAGCGGCTAGACTTACAACGATCGCAGCAAGATCGTCCCACCGCGGCAAAACTGTTGGCAATGCGGGTTCCGGAACGGGCACCGCGCCCAACGTTGCAAAGGTCGCATAGCCAAGCCTTATCAACGCATCGCACCCGGCTTCGTAACAACTTGTATATTGGTGCTCCCAACTGCCAGAGAGGTCGCGGGGGAGCTGCGCGACGAGAAAGTCGACGACGGGCTCCACCCATTCCCGTCCGTGGACGAGGCCGACGGGCTCGGCACCAAGGGCTATCGGTCGTCCTACGGAAGTGGAACCGACCGCAACTGACTTTTCCGAACCCGACTGCCCCGCCAACGGGCGTTCTTTCCCTGCCATAGGCCGCACGCCTCTCATTGTCGTTCCATCCTCATTAGAAGACTTAGTCGTCAAAGGTCGGCGGGAGACGCCCCTGCCAATGGTCAAATTCGACTTGAGACCCCAAACGGTACCAACGGGACAAGGTCCGCGCGATGCCGCGATCACGGTCCAAATAGAACAGCTCGCTTGATGCAGCGGTCTTGCCGTCCTGGATTTTGGGATGAGCGAGCGTTCGGCCGAGGAGGCACGGAACCCTTCTGCTGGCCAGTGACCAAGAGTTGATCGCAACTTCCGGAATCGCGGATTCAATTCCACCGACGTTTTCCAGATCATCCGCGAGGCGACGAAGCAGGCACACAAGTGTCGCACGAGGGGTGCCGAAGCATTTACCGGCGTCCGATTCATCAGGTATCACGATGGACCTCAAATCATTGATGTTCTCGTTTGAAGTGACGATAGAATCCACGGCTGGAGCACTGTCGGACCGTAGGCAGGGTCAGTCGACAGCACATCTCGGCGAGGTGTCTGACCATGCCTCCCCGAATCACCCATGATCGAAACCTCACTCCATGCACGTGTAGCTTAACTGCTCTTTTAGTGCATTTTAACGATCATAATGTCAACTCGAAGTCTTCATTTTGGCTTTTGTTGACTTTGATTTCCGCCGCCGGTTCATCGAAACGATGAAACCGCAGGTCCCGCCCGACGCGTTGAGGGCAGCACGATCGCTAGTCGGCCTCTCCCAGAGCGACGTCGCTTCGGGGAGCGGGCTGACGCGTGCCTGGATTTCCAAGATGGAAGCGGGCAAGGAACGCGTCCACCAGGCGAACCTGACGTTGCGATTGTTCTACGAGGACATGGGAATCGAGTTCCTCGGCACCCTCGATGTCGGGTCCGGGGAGCGTTCCGGCATCGGCGCGCGCTGGCGGCCGCCGCCAGGCTGGCCGGAGCGGACGTCCGAAAGCACCGGGTACCACACGGAGAGAAACGGCGTAGCTTTCCTCGCTGCGCGCGCGCTGGCGGGGCTCGACCAGCTGACTGTCGCCCGCGATGTCGATCTACACAAGACCGTGCTCGCGCGACTGGAAACCGGAAGCTTCGAACCCGACGCGGGCGACCGGCTACGGCAATACTACGAAGCCGCCGGCATCGAGTTTCTCGGTTGGGGCGATGTCAGCGAAAACCTGCATTACGGCGTGGGGGTCCGATGGAAACCCCCGAGCTAGTGGAACCGAAATCCTATGCCCCCGGTCCCGGAAGGCCGCCCCTGGCGAGCGCCCTCCCCGGACGGATCGATAAGGACGCGCGGCCATGCCGGCCGTGAGCGCGGACGCGTTCAGGGCCGCGCGCGCGCTCGCTTGCCTCAGCGAGCGGGACGTGGAGCGGCTAACGGGAATCTCACGCAGCTCTTTGGAAGCGTGCGAAGCGGGGCTGCCCGTCGCGGCGCGGACGATCGATCGCCTTCTCGACTTTTATGCCGCGATCGGGATCGAGTTTCTAGGGTGGGTGAGCTTGACCACCAACTACGAATACAGGGCCGGCGCGCGTTGGAGGCCTCCGGGGGAACCCGACCGAATGGAGCCGGAAGCGGCGCGGAACGACGATCGCTGGCTCCCTTTCGCCGCCGCCCGGGCCATGCTGCGCGGATGGGACCAGGAAACGGCCGCAGAGCAAGCCGGTCTCTCCCGAAGGCAGGTCGAACACCTCGAGGCCGGAGGCCCTTCCACGAAACAGAGCAGGCACTGGCTCCGGGTCATGTACGAGTCGAGGGGGATCGAGTTTCTCGGAGCGATCGCGAACGGACGCGTCGTCGGTGCCGGCGTCCGCCGGACATCGCTGGCGGACCCGATTTTCTGGTCGGATATTCTTGCCCGGGATGCGGGAAGGACTGACGCCGACTGACCCGTCGGAGTAGCCAGAAAGCCGGACGCTAAGTACGCCGGTCCGCCGTTTCGAACCATTTGGCGACTCGACTTGCGCCAAAAGCGCTGATTTTGATTCCGCCTTCGAACCGTGTTTCTCTACCCGTCGTATCTTCGCCCGACGGAGAAATCTCCGCTCGGCCGCGCACGGAGGAGCATACGATGTTCAATCCACATGGTTACTATTCGTACCGGGAGGTCTGCGAGCTGACCACGCTGAGCAGACCGACTATCTACCGGCTCCGGAAGAAGAACCTGTTCCCCGATCCCGACCCGCTGACGGGCCGCCGGGTCGGCTGGCCCATACCGGTGATACACCGCTGGCTGGCGGCCCGCTCGCGACGGGAGCCAGTTGCCAAGGAGGCCCGGCTGCTTGGAAGCATAAAGGTGCCGAAAAAAATTGTCCGCCCCCGGCGTGCCAAGGCCCTCAACAAAAAAACCGGCCCGCTTTCTCCAACATGATCGCGAGGTCGGCCGCGCCTGACTCCAGGCCATGGACAATTTCGTCCAGCCTATTCCCCAGCGGCGACTTGGGTCCCTCTATCCAGCGCCGCTGCCAGGGCACCCCGTGGAAGGGGCTGTATGCGGTCAATTTCAGCCGACCGCTCGGCACCCTTCGCCGGGTCTCCCAAGTGTGGCCGACATGATCCTCCTCGCGGAACTCCGCCGCGGGGATGAAGCGACCGTCGCCGACATAATAGAGGTTCCGGGTCTCGCTCGCCTCGACGACTGACAGGCCGAGCGGCACCCCGCGCACGTAAACCACGGTCGGCCGGAGCGGGGACCATGGAAGCGGGCTGTCCGCCGGTTCGCGTCTGTTGCGCTCTTCCCCCGCCCTGTCGATATCGATGCGGATGAAGATGTCGGTACCCGTAGCTATGAGAACGCGATGGCCGATGTCCTCTAGCCTGTAAAACAGTGCGCTGGCGAATCGCATGGCCTTGTCGAGCCCGTCCGGAGAAGCGGCGATGTCGACAAGGAGCTTGTCCCGCGGTTTTAGATACTGGCCGTCGGGACCCGTGCGCGCCGACCGGAAACGAGGAGCGGCGGCGAGAACCAGAGGGTGGAGCGTCTTGTTGTCCCGGGCCTGGACGGCGGTGGGCGGGCCCTGCTTGGGCCGCTCCCGCGGCGGTCTGGCGAACTCGGTCGGGGTTTTCCTCTTCCACGCACACGGCTTGCCCGGGGCCGGCTCCGGAAGAGGAGGAATCGGGGGGACCTGACCGACCTCGAGTTTTCTCCAGTAACCCGGCGGCGGCCGGGGAACGACCATCGCGCCGCAGACCCGCCCGAGATAGCTGTCCGAAATCCCTAGGCGTGCCGCCGCGTCGACACCCTTCATGGCCCAGACGAGGTCGTAGAGTTCTTTCCGGCTGATCATGGCTGCCTCCCGTCCCGGTGAGCGTTTGTCACGTCGGCCTCGTCGCGATAGAAGTCCTCCCAAGCGCCTCCCGCGGCTTCGTCGTCCCAGAAATCCAGCTTCGAGCCGTCGACCAGCTGGTCGAGCCTGTCGTGGAGCTTGGCCATCGCGTTCCGACGTTGCGGCAAATGGCCGAACTGGTCGTAAACCCCTTCGATCCCCTTCTTGCCGTGGGCCATCATTCCCTCGGCGACTGCTCCGGGAACGTCCATCGCCGATAGTGCAGTGCGGTCAACCCGCCGCATGTCATGCAGGACCCAGTGCTTCATGGTTTTGGCCGGGCTTATCTCCCGCAGCGCCGCTTCCGCTTTCACGCGGAATTTATGCACCTCATGCGAAAAGTTGTTGATCGGTATCTGGCCATTCGTTGTACTGAAGACGCAGTTACCGTGTCCCACGGGCTTGCTGCGGTGAAGTTCCGCCAGTATTTCCATCAGTTGATCCGACAGCGGCACGAAGTGGTCAATGAGCTTGCCCTTATGGCGGACGGGCGGCGCTTTCCAGAGTCTACGGAGCGGGTCCAGCTCGGACCACCGCATCCCCGCGACGGCGCTCCTCCGCGCGATCGTCAGCAGCAACACCTTGAAGTACGGACCCCATGGGTAAGGGGTATTCTCGGCGGCCTCCCAGTAAGCACGTACTTCGTCGGCGTCGAGGACCTCAAGGCGGGTGTTCGTACGAAGTCCCAGCTGGCCGGGCGTAACCCCGGCCAATGGGTCGGTGACAATCGCGTAGTCGTCGCCCCGCTCCGGCGACGTCACCCAGCCGAAGAATGTCTTGAGCAGGCCGAAGTCGTTCATCGCCTTGCCCGGCGCACGACCCCTCACTAATTTGATGATCCGAGCCAGTTCGGACCGTTTCACCTCGCCGATGGGCTTGTCGAGGATTTTATCATGGACCGGCGCGAGGAAGTCCATTCGGATCGCCGCGATATCTCCCCACACGTGGCGCGTGAATTCGCGCTCCGGCAGCCAGGCCATATAATCCGTCAGTGCGGCCCGGAACGTCTGCCGCGTCTTCAGACGCTCTTCCCGTTCGGAGCGTTTGTCTTCCTGTGTCGGGTCAATGCCCTGCTCGATCAGTGCGTTCCACTTCCGCGCCTTCTTCCGGGCCTCCTCCAGTGACATCTTGGGGAACGTGCCGATCTTGATGCGGCTCGACCCCGCTTTTCCGGGAAACCGGCAAGACAGCACGAAGACCTTCGTGCGTGTGCCGACCCTCACCACCAAGTTGGGAACGTCTCCGTCATACTTGTCGTAGCGCCTTCCGGCCTTTGTGTATTGAAGGTCGTCGATCTTTTCCTTGGTTAGGATGCGTGCTCTCGCCATTTCCGTGCTCCGTTCTGGGCGGCGCGCTGGGCGACAATGTCGGTCAAAAAGGGTTCCGCCCCTTTTCGCCGATGAAACCCCGTGAAACTGAATTTGTCAATGGATTCAATGAGTTCGACCCATATGATCCCGAATGAACCCATGTGCAATTTAGGGAGCCGACGCCTCATAACCGCTTGGTTGGGGGTTCGAGTCCCTCCGGGCCCACCATCTATTTCAAGTAGGCTTTTAGTTAGTAAGACTAGAACTTGCCGCTGCGACAGCCTGAAGCGCTTCATCAAAAAATCGCTCAGGGTCGGGCAGTAGGAAAGATGATGTCAGCGCTCCCTCGATCTCTTCACGGGTGACCACATATACGCCGTGCGCGGCGGCTTGCGGCAATTCAGCTTCGACATCCGATCTCGAAAGAGAAGTTACCATCACCGGCAACACCGCGAGATGCGCGTATCCCGACTTGCCTAACTGTTCCCGAACTTGATTTGCTCGCGCCACGACTTTCGCCAGTTTGTTTTCAGCCTTCAACAGACCCATTGTGCATTCAATAACGGCGTATCGGCCACTGGGCGTGGTCGCAATGATGTCTGGTGCTTCTTTAAGCAGTGGAGTTAATCCGAGCGTGGTGCCGTTGAAACCTCGAATCCACATCAGCCAAGAAATTGCGGATTCGAAATCATCCGATCTTGCCCCCTTTCCGGCGGGCCGGTTCAAAATCTCCCTTAGATGATCCAGATTCTTATCAAACAACTCATAAGCGGAGCGTCTCGCGTTCTGGTGATTGTCTGGATCAACGATCCAACCATAGTGCTGAGCCCTGCCGGCGTAGCCAGCAAAGCAGTGTAATATAGCTGCGTTCGGAACCTCGATTTCGGTCTGCCCTCGTATAAGGTTGCCGTCTTCACGCCAATAGAGACTATCACCACCTATCTGAGACCTTATCACAACGGACCCATTACTAAGTACCGTGTATCCGAGAGAAACACTGCTCGGGTCTAGATCCCTCGACGTTACGACACCGATGGTTGCCTTCGTGCCCTTCACGGACAATGAGAAGTCAACCTCAACCGCAGCCGGAAGAATTGCCTCGATTAAACTTGGACCGCTTCCGGCCGCCATGAGATATTGCGACAAAAGATCATGAATATTTTGATAGGGCATCGCGGCCCCTCGCAGTTCCCACTCAACCGCGTTCAAATCGAAGATCGTATCGCGATGCCGACCGGAAATAGTAAGCAGCACGTGACGGCCCTGCTGAATCCCTGGGTGGTTTTGATCAAAATGCCAACTGTAGCCGCCGGCTTCGTATTTATCGAAATGCAGTTCCCCCACAGGAAGGTGAAGAACGCCCTTGGCAAGCTCACGGAGCACATCCTCCGGGGTTTTTCCAACCTCGGAAAGCAGTAGCCGTCCCGCGAAGACGTCGCCAGATTCGAAACTCGCCGGTAAGTCCTGGGGTACGAAATTCAGCATGAGACGCCCTTGGACTAAGACTAGTCGGCCCTCGCGCCTAATCGCTAAATAACTAAAGGTCGCGTGCTTTAATGCCGGAGTGACCGGCTCGCTCAGTCGCACGAATTCGGCGATATGTTCTTCCATTGACGCCCCACGATGACCCCGTTTGCGATCTTCAATGAGCCTCCCATCGACGTCAACGTACCTAAGTATTCAATCCCCGTGATCGTGAGGTAAAATCGGCTCAAGTCAGTGCAGCTTGAGGATCACAGCAGCATGGCCATGTCCGCCGATAGCATTCGAAGATTTAATGAAATTCGCGTCCCGCAAGACGTCGTTTCTGCTACCCCTGCGGCCGACGAGGCGCGGGCCAGAAGTTCGTTATATAAATGACGCCGTACCACACCGTAGCTGGATAGCGCATTCTAATAGCTACAGGAACGCCCATCACTAGGCCTGAACCCACCCCCGCAAGCCGGATTAAGCGGCTGGCTCTCATAATAGCCACCGATCGACGACGTCTGGTCGAGGCTTCCGGACGAGGTGCAAGCCGAAGTGATCGTGGCAAGGCTGATCAGCGTTCCCACTGTGATAAATGCGAAAAATCGGGTCATCTGAGCTTCTCCTTCGCAAGGGCATGACTTTGCCCCAAATGGACGATGTATAGCGCCCGGCCGCCTGGACGACCCCTCTTAACGTCAATGTGATCGCCTAACAGGCTGCTTTCTCAAGCCTATGCGCTGTCACATAACTGTCATGCAAAATTGCCCATTGTTCCGGCAGCCTGCGCAAAATATACGCTGCCGGCTAACAAAAAAAAGAATGAGTGAAATGCAATGAGTGCCATACAGAAACTTTTCAACCGCCGGCTCCTGAGCCGTTTCGTTAGCGGTCTCGGGGCTGTTCCCCAGCGCATTCGCGAAGCCCGCGAAGAACGCACGCCCGCCATCCATCCATCCTTCATGGATGATTTCGGCGCCTGACCGTTAACGCGTCCGCTGGCCACAGGATAAGGCAAACGACCTTATCCCGGCCGGCCCTCCCCCTCAGTTCACGACGGCTGCGGCCGGTTCGCCCCAGCTTGAAATGAGTTGGCCGCCCTTGGTCGCCACGCGCATATCGTAAAGCGCGAGCGAAGCCTGGAGCTGCCGCATATCGCTGCAGCGCTTGATGATGCCGCCGATATACTGCACGCAGTCGCTGGCGCTGCCCTGCACCGAACCCGTCGCCCAATCCTTGACGATCCCGTCGGCGCCCACCAGGAAATAGGAAAGCCGGTTGTTCTGCGAAACGGTGGAGCTTCCGACCAGGCCGGCGAAATTCGTGCCGGTCTCGGTCTTGGCGGCCGGCGCCATATGCCGGTAGATCGTCATGCCGTTCTTCAACGGCGTCGCGCCGATCATCGGCCCGAAGGTCGCCTCCGAGCCCGAAAGCTGCGCCATCGGCGACTGGCCGAGATTGGCGACATCAGCATAGGGCTTGCCTAGCGCATAGCTGGTGTAAGAGCGGTTGGCGGCGTTCTCCACCTTTTCCGCCACCTGAGTGCACCCCGCCAACGCGATGGCGAGGCTGATCGAAAGAATTGCCATGAAACGCATGCTGCCCCCTCGCCGGCCACTTTGTGTCCGGAAGCCCCTTGGGCGCCCGTTTTGAAGCGGCCGCCGTCTGTTTCTTAACCCGCTGTCATTGCTAGCAGCTTTGCGGGATTTGGGAAGCGGTCGCGTGGAGACGAGCATAATTTGCTTGCCCTGTCCCGGCGCGCGTGGGGTTACCCCCCTCTGCCCTGCCGGGCATCTCCCCCACAAGGGTGGAGATCGGCAAGAAGCCATGCTTCGCCCTGAATTTACGATTCATGTGACGGCCAGTTGTTTGGGGAAGCCCTGGCCACTTGCCGATCTCCCCACTTGTGGGGGAGATGCCCGGCAGGGCAGAGGGGGGTATAACACGGCACACTCTCTCCTCGTCTCCGCGCCCCAACGCACGCATCCCTCACATTTTTCTCCCGATACACATGCGCCTGTCTTTTCCGCCGCAATAGCTTCACAATCAACCGACAGAAAGCTCATCCGGGAAACGACAACTAGGGAATGAAACATGGCGCCGATTCTATCAAAGACTATTGTGATGACTGCCCTTCTGGCCCTGCCGCTGGCGGCCGCAGTGCCCGCATTTGCGCAGGAGGCAAAGCCGCGCGAGCCGGTGATCTCCGTGACGGGGGACGGCGAATCGGCAGTGGCGCCTGACATGGCCGTCGTCAATCTCGCCGTCGTCAAGCAGGCAAAAACCGCCCGCGAAGCGCTCGACGAAAACAACAAGGCGATGAACGAGGTGCTGAAAGCGCTGAAGGACGGCGGCATTGCCGAGCGCGATCTGCAGACCTCGGGCTTCTCGATCCAGCCGCAGTATAACTATCCGCAGCCGGTCGACGGCCAGCAGGCGCCGCCGCAGCTGATCGGCTACCAGACCATCAATTCCGTCACCGTCCGGCTGCGCGATCTTTCCAAGCTCGGCCAGGTGATCGACCAGTCCGTCACGCTCGGCATCAACCAGGGCGGCGACATCCAGTTCACCAACGACAAGCCGGAAGCAGCCCTCGAAACGGCGCGCAAGAATGCCGTTGCCGATGCCGTGAAGAAGGCGAAGACGCTGAGCGAAGCCGCCGGCGTCAAGCTCGGCCGCATCATCGAGATCAACGAAAATGTGCCGCGCCCGCTGCCGCAGCCGGTCTATCGCGCCACGATGATGAAGGAAGCTTCAGACGGCGCCGTTCCCGTCCAGGGCGGCGAGAACAATTACAATGTCAGCGTCACCGTGACCTTCGCGATCGGCCAGTAAGCCTTTGGCCGGGCGGAAGGAGATCGTTTCTTCCGCTTGGCCGCACAAAAAGAAACCGCCCTTGCCGACCTGGGGAGACGGGCAAAGGCGGTTCTTGGCCGCCGCATCGGGGAGACGAGGCGGCAATGGTTTTAGTAGCGGCGCAGAGCGGGGCAGCCGCGCACGTTGCCGAAGCTCATCTCGTCGGGGCCGCGACGTGTCCAGCCCTGTACGATGACGCGGCGCGGGGTGATATCGACGACGCGCGCGCGGCGGAAGCCGTAATCCCGGGCCATATCTTCGGCAAGACGCGGATCGCAGCCGCGCATCGGCCGGCCGTAACCGGGCGGCGGACCCGGACGGCGATAATCCGGCGGCGGGCGACGGTAATCCGGCGGCGGACCACGGTCCGGCTCACCGATAATGATATTGAACTGGGCGGCAGCCGGGGCCACCGTGCCGGCAAGGGTGCCGGCTGTCAGCATGGCGGCAAGACCCGCCTTTGCCAGAAACTGCATCATTTAAGAACCTCTCCTTTAAGGTCGTGCGGCCGAGCCGCCCTCCCACTCCGCATCACGCCGCACATCATGCGGGAATCACCCATACGGATTAGACACAAGACGGCTGAAAGTGGCGCCGTCAAGGCAAAACGGCGCCAAGTGCCGCCTCAGCGCCGGATCAGCGGGCAGCCTCGGACATTCGCGAAGGTGATCCTGTCCCAGCCGCGGCGGTCGCGCCCGGCAACGACGACGACGCGCGGCGACATGCGGGCAATGCGGACATCCCGCAGGCCGAGATAATGCGCTTTGCGCACCGCCCGCATTGGCGAGCAGCCATATATCGGGCGATGATATTGCGCCTCGACGACGAGATTCGTCTGCGGTCCCGCGGCGGCCGCGGTGGAAACAGTGGCCGGAATGGAGCAGAGCGCCAGCACTGCGGCAAGCGAAGCCTTGGTGAGGAAATGCGTCATGGAGTGTCTCCGTCGATCGGTTTTACCCAAGCTCTCCCTTCAGGGATTGTCTCGACAGTAAACGCTGCAAACTGAATGGCGTTCGAACCGGGCATTCACTTCTCATTCAGAAGGATTAACCCTTTTCAGGGGCTGAGATGCAGGACGATTTCACGCCGGTGCGGCCGGTCCCGATGTTCGAAGAGATAGATGCCCTGCCAGGTGCCGAGCATCAGGCGCCCCCTGGCGACGGGAATGCCGATCGATACCTGCGTCAGCGCCGACTTGATATGCGCCGGCATATCGTCCGGTCCTTCGTCCCGATGCACGACCCAGCCCATCGAGGGATCGGAGGCAGGCGGCACGAGGCGGCGAAAGAAGGCGAGAAGATCGGTGCGCACGTCGGGATCGGCGTTTTCCTGGATCAGCAGCGAGCAGGATGTGTGGCGCACGAAGACGGTGAGAAGCCCCTCCTCCTGTCCGGACGCCCTGACGAAGGCGTCCGCCTGCTCGGTGAATTCGTAAAGGCCCTGTCCGCGCGTGGATAGAGTGAGGATCCTCTGGGGCAATGCGCTCTCCCGTCTCGGAATGACATTGCCGCGAGTTGGCGCGCCGTGGGCGGCAAGTCAAGCTCGCCTGGGCAAGTCAAGCCTTCTGCCTTGCCTCAAAATGAGGACAGGATGAAGCGCCGGTTGGCGGCGAGCACCGGCCGGGCATTCATCGGATAGACCGCCGTGAAGGTCTTTATATCCTTCTCATCGACCTCGATCGGCTGTCTCGCCACCATCCAGTCGACGATCTCGCTGCAGGGCGGCGTCGTCAGCGACCCCTCATAGGACCAGTAGGAGAATTCTTTCGGCAGCAACCCGTTCGGATCGACATCTTCGACCGCCGCTTCGCCGCCCGATGTTTTCGGAAAGGCGGCGGCCAGCCGCGAGAAAGTAGCATTGGCGGCACCCGGCGTGATGAACACGCCGAGCACGCCTAGCGCGCCGCTTTCCCGGTGCTTATGGACGAAATGGACTTCCATCGGGAAGCTTCTGCCATCGACATGATGTTCGCTCGGCGCATGGAAATGATATTGCAGTAGCTCGTAGCTCTTGCCGCCGCGCGAAAGCCTGCTGCCGTCAGGCATGTTGACCTGTATCATGTGGCCGTTGTTGACGATCTGCCCGCCCGGCTTCCAGTCGATCGCAAGCGGCGGAAGCACAGCCTTGACGGCGCCGGTCAGGTCGAGCGGCGATTGCTGCGAACCGGCCGAACAGGCAGCGTTCTCAGGCGCCAGCGCACCCCAGTGGTCCGGACCGTATTGTCCCTCATAGCTCCAAGGCCCAGCCTCCGCGGCAAAGCCCGCGCGGGCGCAGGCCGGACAGGCGCCAAGCACGATCAATCCCCTGATGAAATCACGTCGCTGCATCTCCGTCCCCCCAACGAGGGCAGCCGGCGGCCGGCCGAGCCCCGCGGAAATTATGCACGCTTATCGTGCAGATTGAAACATCAAGCACATGACATTTGGAAGGTGGGCGTCAGAGCTTGAGCAACGTCTCGAAGCCGCCGTAGATCATCCGCTTGCCGTCAAACGGCATCTGCCAGCCGTCGCCCTTCAGTCTCGGATCGTCCATCACCTTGGCATTGATCTCGTCGCGCTCCTGCCGGGACCGGTAGGTGATCCAGGAAAAGACCACCACCTCGTCCTCTTTGGCCTGCACGGCGCGGGGAAAGGAGGTCAATTCGCCATAGGGCACGTCGTCGCCGAGGCATTCGACATATTCGAGCGCGCCATATTCCTTCCAGATCGAGCCGGCGAAAGTCGAGAACTTCTTATAGGCCTCGATATTCTCCCTCGGCACCGCCACCACGAAACCATCGACATAGGACATCTCACTCCTCCTCCGCGCGTCTGCGCCTCGTATTGACGGGAGAGATAGGAAACGGATCGGACAGGTCCACCCCGGGCGAACCATTCGGCCTGGTCGGAAGCGGGCCGGCAGCATCCTTATTTCAAAAAATACTGATTTATTCCGTACTTATATAATGATTGCCTAAAATTCGACAGTATTGCTCCGCGATCTGGAGTGGCCTGACGGTACCACCCAAACGGCGTGTGTGCCCGCGTTCAGGCGTCGGCATCAACACAGTTCGTGGAGGATGTATTCATGATCAAGCTTGCTTCTATCGGAACAGCCATCGCCCTTGGTATCGGAGCATTCACCTTCGCGTCTCACGCGAATGCCCTGACCATGAAGGAATGCAGCGCCAAATACAAAGCGGCACAGGAGGCCAACAGCCTGAACGGAATGAAATGGAATGATTTCCGCAAGGCGCAATGCGGAACCGATGCAGCGGCAGCGCCCGCGGCACCTGCTGCGGGCGATGCCAAGGATGAAGAGCCGACGATGGCCAACACGGACAATGCACCCGAGCCGCCGGCCACCACGACCAAAGCCCCGAAGGGTGTGGTCTTCCCCACGAAGGTTTCAGCGAAATACGCAAGCGAGTCGCCCGGCAAGGCGAGAATGCATACCTGTCTCGACCAATACAAAGCCAACAAGGCCGATAACACCCTGAACGGCCTCACCTGGATCAAGAAGGGTGGCGGCTATTACAGCATCTGCAACAGCAAACTGAAGTCCTGACGTCATCTCGCTCGGCAATCGTCGGCGCCGCCGGAAGGCGGCGTCGGCAACGATCCACACGGAGGATACCATGAGTTTCTTTGACAATTTGGGCGGCATGCTGAGCAAGGCGATCAGCAACCATCCTGGCGGCCTCAGCGGCCTGATGTCCGATGCCTTTTCCCAATTCGGCGGGCTGGACGGAGTGGTGGCGAAACTGAACGAGGCCGGCCTCGGGTCGCAGGTCAATTCCTGGCTCGGACGCGGCGAAAACCAGCCGATCACGCCTGATGAAATCCGTTCCGCGCTCTCGAACGAGTATCTCGTCTCGCTGGCGCAGAAGCTCGGCGTGCCCACAGATCAGGTGGCGAACATCCTGGCGCAACACCTGCCGGCGGCGGTGGATCAGGCAAGCCCGGATGGAACGATCCGCAGTTCCTGACCGTCAACGCGCAGTAGCGCACTTCGCCCCGATCAGGGCCCATTGACCAGCTTGAGGATGAGCTGGCGGATATTGCCGCCGTCGCCGAGTTCGACCTTGTCGAAGTCGCGGCCGCGCTGGCGTTGTCTCTGGGAGATCTCGCCGAGGCGCCGCGTCAGTTCGATCCTGATCTTCTTGCAGCCTGGGTCATCGGCAACGGTCAGGCCGATGCTCGTCGCCTCGATCTCCTTGACCATGTCCTTGATGGTCTCTCCATGCACCCGCTCATGAGCCTGCACACCTGAAATGAAGCCCTCCCAGCTGCTCTTGACGGCAGCCGGCAGCTCAGCCGACGGTTTCGGCAGCGTATAGGTGATGACGAGCTTCGGCCGGTTGGTCACGATAACGCAGGCATTGCCCTGCGGTTCGTATTTCCGGGTCCAGGTCAGCTTGAACGTCGTATGCGCGATCGTCCGGCCCGTGCCGCCAACCTCAGGCCCCCGCGCCCCGATCGATTCATAAAGCTCGGCCCCTGTTTTGCCTGATATCGAATAGGGCCTGACCTCTTCGACAGCCTGCCACTCAGCCAAGGCAATGGCCGGCACCGATGCGAAAAACGCCGCCACCACGCAAATTGAAGAACGTCTCGTCACGCAATCCCCACCGGATGATATGTCGCGCGACCCTAATGCGGTGAAGCGCTGCTTTCAACGCGGCCGAACGAATGGTGCACGCATTACCCCTGCAACGTTTTGACCTTGGTCAGATCCGGAAAGAGCCGCATCCAGAGGATGACGACGACAATCGTGCCGAGCCCGCCGACGATGCCGGTGGCGACAGGCCCAAGGGCGGCCGCCATCATGCCGGATTCGAATTCGCCGAGCTGGTTGGAGGTGCCGATGAACAGCGAGTTGACCGCGCTGACGCGGCCGCGCATTTCGTCCGGCGTCAGAAGCTGCACGAGCGAGCTGCGCACGACGACGCTCACCGTATCCGACGCGCCGACGACAAGCAGCGCCGCGACGGAAAGCGCGATATTGGTGGAAAGCGAGAAGACGATGGTGGCAAAGCCGAATACGGCAACGGCGGCAAGCATCTTGCGCCCGACATTGGTCTCGAGCGGCCGGCGGGCAAGCACGATCGACATGGCGAGCGCGCCGATCGCCGGCGCTGCGCGCAGAAGACCGAGCCCCCAGGGCCCGGCATGCAGGATATCCCTAGCAAACATCGGCAGCAGCGCAGTCGCGCCGCCGAGCAGCACCGCAAAGAGATCGAGCGAAATCGTACCGAGCATGACAGGCCGGCTGCGGATGAAGGAGACGCCGGCAAAGACAGAAGCCAGCGTCACCGGCTCGCGCTTGGCAGGGCTCCATTGCATGCGGATCGAGATGACGTTGAAACTCGCCGCGGCAAAGAGCACCGCTGATATGGCAAAGGGCGCGACAGGGTTCAGGCCGTAGAGCAGGCCGCCGAGCGAGGGGCCGACGATCAGTGCCGTTTGCATCATCGAAGTGGAGGTGGCGACCGCCTTCTGCAACATCGAGGCGGGCACGATGTTCGGCAACAGCGCCGCCATGGTCGGCCGCTCGAAGGCGACCACCGCGCCGAGCACGGTCACGGCGGCAAGGATGCCGGCCGGCGTCAGCCATTGCTGCCAGGTCGCGACCGCCAGCACCAGCGCCGTCACCGCCTCGATCAACTGGCAGGCAAGGCCGATGCGCCGCCGGTCGAACCGGTCGGCGACATGGCCGACGACGAAGGTCAGCACCGCCATCGGCAGGAATTGGCAGAAGCCGACGAGGCCGAGCGCAAGGGCACTATGCGTCTGGTCGTAGATCATCCAGCCCATGGCAATGGCGACGGACTGGAAGGAGAGCGAGGAAAAGACGCGGGAAGCGGCGAAATTCAGATAGCCGGGATGGCGAAGAACGCTCCCCGGGCTTTGGGATATGTCCATGCAATATTGTCGGCCGGCCATACGGCCGCGCGGCCTTCATGAGAGTTTGCAGATGCGGCCCGTGTTCTGCCGCAACGACCGGTTTGTCAACCGCGATGAATGGCGGTCACCGAATTGTGCTCATCAGAAGGTGCCGGCCTCCGGCGAAGCCATTTCCTCGATGCCGTCGACGCGGTCGGGATAGAAGGCGAGATGCTCCTTGATGCTGCTGACGGCTGCATTCGGCGCCTCATAGGTCCAGACGGCATTCTTCGAACGCTCGCCGCCCGGGATGATGCTGTAATAGGACGCATCGCCCTTATAGGGACAATGGCTGCCGTGGTCGGTGCGCTGAAGCAGCGACATATCAACGTCCCTGCGTGGAATATACTGCACCGGCGGATAGGAGGCTTCGCGCAATGTCAGCGCATTGTGGCTATCGGCAATCGTCTTGCCTGCCACGGTGACGACGACGCGGGAGGGATTGTGTTCGATGGAAATCGGATGGTCCGGCCCCGGGATCTTGAATGACTTATCCGACATGGATTCTTCTCCAGAAGATATCAATCTCACTGACATAGGGCGGCCATGCCCCCGGCCCAAGTCCCCTCAGGCCTGGAATTCGAAACGCGGCGAAACCGAAGCGAGCATCGCCGTCTTTGGTGCGACCGGCCAGTGTTGCGCGAGCGCATCGGCGACGGTCGCGACCAGCCTGCCGACGTCCCAGCCGGCGGAAGCATGCAGGGCCTCGGCGACGATCAGCACAGAACGCGTCGTCTCCCGCACCGCCGAAAGCCCGCTCTGCCGGTTCGTCCAGCGCCGCGCATGCGCTCTCCCCTCGCCATCTGCGAAGATCACCTCGCCCAGTTCGGGATGCTCGTTCTCGCCGCCGAAGGTAAGATAGTTCTCGTCACCAACAGCCCGGCGCACCTCGAGATCGCCCGCAATCTTTTCCGTGTCGAAGACGGCGATCGGAATGGCGAAGGCGAGCGAAATCGCATTGCAGAGATCGACGAGCGGATGCAGGCGCGGCAGCGCCTGTTCCTGGCGGAAGCGGCGCAGCAGCGCTTCGGATGCGCAGCGATATTGCGTCGGCTTCAGCCCCATGCGGGAAAAGCCGCGTCGCCACGCCTGGATCTCAGGGAATTCGCCTTCCGGCGCCTGGGCGAGCCGGGCTTCGGCGATCGCGCTGAAGCTTGCGATCGACGCATCGACGTCTGCCGCCGCATGGATACCTTCGGCATGGAGCGCACCGGCGCGAAGCTCTGGAAAGGTCTGCCACATGGCATCGGAATGGCTGAACTGCATGGTCTATCTCCCTTCGGCGATCTTCGCTGCGGCACGGCTCCCGGCCAAGGCAAGCCCGAACACGGCCGCCAGCACGCAGGCAATGCCGGCGATCTGGTTGAGCCCGACAGGCTCGTCAAGGATGACGAAGGCGAGCACGACGGCGCAAACCGGGGCAAGTGCGGTGAAGAGCGAGGCTTCCGTTCCGCTCACGCGCTCCGCGCCCGCATACCAGAGCAGGAACCCGCCGACCGTCGGCACCAGCGCATAATAGACGACGGCAGCGATCGCGCCTGCCGAAACATCATGTGCGAAAGGCGCCTCGAAAACGACCGGGATGATGGAGACGACCAGGCCGATGCCGGTCATCAGTGTCGATTGGCAAAGCGGCGGGATCTCCGCCTTCAGCCGTTTGTTCAAGAGGATGAACAGTCCCTCACAGACGACGGCCAGGAAGATCAGCGCATTGCCGAAGAGCGACCCGCCGGCCGCATTTGGCGTGAAGGCGATCGAAAGCACGCCCGCCGTCGCAAAACCTATCGCGAAAAGCAAGGCGCGCTGCGGCCGCTCGCGAAGCAGCAGGATGGAAATTACAGCCGACACCACCGGCAGCGTGCCGATGATGACGCCGGCATCGGCGGCCGAGGTCAGGCTGAGACCGGAGATCAGCAGCGTCGTATAGCCGACGCTTCCGGCGCCTGCCTGAATGACAAGAATGAGGCGGTCATTCCGCGAGAGCTTCGGCAGCCGCGCGCCGGTCGCCCGCATCAGCGCGAGAAAGACGGGAAAAGCGAGCGCGAAGCGCAGAGCGGTTGCCGTAAACGGTGGCAGGCCCGAGGCGATGAGCTTGCTCGCAATAACCGTGCTTCCCACAGTCAGCATGGCCAGCGCCAGATAGAGATACCCTTGAACCTGTCTCGACATTCCGTCTCTCCTGTTGGAAGCGCCGAGGAAACAGCAGGAGCCGGTCAGTGGTCTTGAACGAAATTGCAGGCGCCGGGCCGTTGTTCAGAGAAAGGCGCTGGCATAGAGGCGCGGCGACAGTCCGTATTTGCGCGTGAAGACGCGCGTCATATGACTCTGGTCGGCAAAACCGCTGGCAAAGGCCGCTTCCGCAAGTGGCATGCCCTGAGCGATCAGCCGCCGGGCGATATGGATGCGGGCCTGCACGAGATAGGCATGCGGCGTCAGGCCGGTCGCCTTGGCAAAACCGCGCAGCACCTGGAAACGGCTGAGCCCGCTTTCCCTGGAGAGATCGGCAAGCGAGACGACCGCAAGCGGGTCGCTGTCGATCAGATCCCGCGCGGCGCGGATGGATGCCGGCGCCGCCGTCCGATCCTCTTGCTCGGCGCGTTCCCGCATGACATCGGCGACGAGCTGCAAAAGCAGTTCCTCATGCGGCAATGCATCAGCCACCCCACCGGTCACCGCGCGAAACAGCGTTTCGAAGCGAACGGCGATCTCAGGGTTGCGGATGACGGGGTGCGGGATTTCCGACCGCCCTGCCCCGCCTTCGCCGATCTCGCGCTGGAGATCGGTAACGATGGCAGGATCGAAATAGAGGATGCGCCAGGATCGCCCCTCGCCGATCGGCGCACCGTCATGCACCTCGTTCGGATTGACCGTGATGATCTCGCCGGCCTCGGCCTCCACCATGCCGCGCCCGCTCAGCGATCTCTGCGCGCCTGCAAAGATGAGGCCAATGCCGAACTGCTCATGCGTGTGGCGCGCGAAGCTGTGATGCGTTTCCGCTTCCACGGCTTCGACGCCTCTCAGCGCCGAGCGCAGCATCCTGAACTGGTTTTTCGCCATCGTCTGTCCGCAGGTCCGATCGCCGGCCACTTTGCCAGCCGGGCGAATAGGACGCAACCGTCGCTGTTCCGGCACCTACAGAAGCACGCTCAGAAGAACTCATCGAGCAGTTGATAGTAGTAGAGCCTTGCCGGATCGGGAGCCGACATGCCGTAGCGAGCGAGAAAGGGCTGTAACAGCGCCGCGCCAAAATTATCGGCGATGCTGCGGCAGGCGAGCGCGATGTCCTGATAGCGGTCGGCGACACCGAGACGGCTGCAATCGATATAACCGGCGAATCGGCCGTCGGAAGCGATGAAATTCGGCAGACAGGCATCGCCATGCGAAACGACGAGATCCTCGTCGCCCGGCTTCAGGCTCTCGAGTTCGGCGAAGAGTTCGGCAGCGCTCTTCCCAAGCCGGGCCGCATCGAAATCCTCCTCATCGACGATCCCCGCCTCCATGCGCGCCTTGGCGACCGGCAGGCGCTTTTCCCGACGGTGGTCGAAGGGGCAAGAGGCGATCGGAAGGCGATGGAGGTCGCGGAGTGCTGTTGCCAGCAGCTCGACGCGCGCAAGCGGCGTCAGCGCCGACGCGCTGGCAAGGTCGCTCCCCGGCAGCGCACTGATCAGCAGCCAGTTGTGCTCACCGTCGCTTTCCCGCGCGATCACATCGGGGCATGGCAGGCCGGAGGCCGTGAGCCAGCCAAGCCGGGCCGGGCCGCTTCGTCGGCGAGCTCGCCGAAGGGAGCCACATCCTCGACCTTCAGATAGAGCGCCGGCAGGCCCTCGCCTTCGAGGCGGAAGACACTTGCCGCCGATCGGCCGAGCGCATCCTGCTCCATCCGGTAACCGGACAGGCGTGCCGCCAGCGGACCAACAGGCAATTTCTCGGAAACTATCAATGAAACGTTTCGGCGGGCGCGGCTTCGAGAAGGATCTCGAAAGCTTCTTCCAGTGCCGCCACCAGAATATCGGTCAGCTCCTCGCCCTTATTTTCCAGGAACAGCGCGCTCACGGCTTCGTCCTGACGCTCCAAGAACTGCTCGATCTCGTTCGACATGTCATTGTCCCTTCTTCACCGTAACCATCACGGCCATGGGGAAACGATAGGAGCGCTTCCTTGCGCCTAGCTGGTTCCAGCGAGATACGGTCGCGGATTGCATTGGCTACTCATTAATGCTGTAGGTTGCATACTGGCTGCGAGGGATTAACCCGCCAGCCTCATGGCCAAACGAAACGACTTTCGTGGCATCCTCATCAACCTCGCAACGGAAACGAATTTGGTACCAGCCTTTAGCGGTGCGGAAAGCGGCACTTTTGATATCGAGCACTGTGCCGCGTGATAGTCCGAAAGTAGGCACGACAATCGGCTGAAAGCTGGGCGAATCGTGAATAAGCTGTTGCTGGAGCTCATTGCCGCAAAGCTGGGCGACGCGTTTGCCGCGCGACATACCATTCATCGCCATTCTCGCCACCGGATCGTCGTCGTCCGCCTGCGAAAATAATGTCTTCGCTTTGGGCAGATCGTCCTTTGCAGCATCCACCTTCGGCGGTTCAAGCGGCTTCTGCTCCGGTGGCTTGACCATCTCGATATCGGTCTTTGCTTCACCGGTCGCTTCTGCAAGCGGCGCGTTGCGTTCGGAAGAAACATCGGTCGTCGCAACCTCGGGGAGTTGCACGTCATCTGGAACCGGCTTTGCCGGCGGCGTCTCAGCCGGTGGCTTTTCTGCGGAAGCCTCCGCAGGCGCCTGTTCCGGCTTTGCGCCGTGCTGGGGTGCTGTCGTCGCTGGCTTTACGTCGCCTTGGGAAGAATTCCCCGTCGTCGTTTTTTCACGTCCGCTGTCCCTCTCACCAAACTCGAAGACGGGAGCCAGACTTGGCATGGGCGCGGACTTGGCTTGCGCAGAAGACTTATTTTCAGTCGCCCGTGGCGGCGGTGGCGGTGGCGGCGGTGGAGGTGGGGGCGGCGGAGGCGGAGGTGGTTGTCTCTTTGCCTCTTCCGGTGGTTTTGGCTCCGGTAGCTTTACCTCGGGCTTCTTCTCTTCCGGCTTTTTCTCTTCCGGCTTTTTCTCCTCCGGCGGCGGGACGAGTTCCACCTTCACGCTCTCGTCCTCGGCAGGCTTCGGCTCAATCTTCGGCAGCCCGAAAATAAGAAGGACGACGATAGGAATATGCGCGACAACAGACGCGACGACGCCCCAGCGGATTTCAGGCCGCCGGTTTCCCGCTTCGTGATGCTCTTCCGTTTGTACCACTTCGTCTGTCACAGCAGCGATGTGGCCTCTAAAACCGGCAGCATCAAGCCAAAAAAGTAAAAAACCTTGTGATCGCAGCAACCATGGGGTTCATTGGTCGGCAGGCCCGTCATCGGCCGCCAGATCATGCGCCTGCCATTCGTCCTTCGGGATAGCGCTGCCGATGAGAAAGGCGAAGGAAGCGACCTTGCCGGAGCGGGCATCGAGTTCGCACCTGAACTGGATGTTGTACCACGCCTTCTCGGTTCTGATGGCGCCGCCCCTCACCTCGACGCTGTTGCCGCTGACCTTCTCTGCCGCCATTGCATAGGGCGCAAACGCGTCCGGACGCATGTCTTGCCGCGCTCGGCGGACCTGCTCCATCGCCTCCAGGTCACAAAGCTGCAAATTGCGCTCGCCGCCGGCAAGGCCACGCAACGCTTCGCGGGCGCGCCGGCTGCGCGGATCTGATAACACCGTCTCCGAAAACAGCTGGCCCGCCTCAACGAATGCATCGGGCTTCGGCAGCGCCGGAGGGACGGAAGCCACTTCAGGCGACGTCGAGGCCGCCGGCGCCTTCTCCTGATACGGCGGAGGGATCTCCTGCGCCGACACACTCGCATCCGGCTTTGTCGCAATGGGTGCAGGCGTCGCGACCCGCTGCGCTATCGCGGAAGGTTTGGCGACTTCGGGAACGATATCGACCGTGATGCCGTCGTCCGGCAACGGTGCCGGCGGCTCAGGTCTCGGAAGCAGCAGGAGCAGCAGCGCAAGCATGACGGCATGCAACGCGAACGAGGCGAAAGCGCCCCGCTCGATGCCTTCATCCCGATTTTCCCACACCAGTGCCATCGCTCAGGAAGCAGCTGTCGGGCAATCGAAGGCGGCCATGAAACCCGGGAACGCTTTCATCAAGAGCCCTGCCGATACGCCACGAGGAATTAAGGACAGGGCGACAGTGCCAGTCTGACGCGAGTTGCGCAACGCTTATGATCGCCGATAGCGGTCCTTTGTCGCGATCAACCAAGCGAGCCGATGATCTCTCGATAGGCGGCCTCCGGGAATGCCTTCAGTGTCTGGGTGCGGACATTGCCGCCCATCGCCAACGAGAGGCCAAACCGCGCCATGACGGCATCGTCAGGCGCTTCGCAGACAGCCACCATGTCGTGGCCGCCCATCGTCAGAAAGAACTGGTTGAAGGAGCCGCCCATATCGCCGAGCAGTTTCTTCGCCGCATCCAGCCGTTTTGACGAGTCGCGAACGTTGCGCACACCTTGGTCCGTCCAGTTGATCAACACGATGTAAGTGGTCATTTCGTACCTCCCACCGGAGGATTTGCCCGACACGGGCATGTGTCGGTCCTCGCTCGCGCATCGCGATCGATTTCTTCCCCCGTGGCCGGACTATAATCTTGTCACCACCGAGCGACAAGAAAACCGCCGGGATCATTGGTATTAGGCGTGTCGCCCAAAAGTGTGCGGCAGTGGCGCAAAGACGAAAAGCAAAAAGCCGGACATGAAGCCCGGCTTTCGCAATCGTAGAGGTCGTATCGCCCCTTAGCTGTCGAGGAACGAGCGCAGCTTTCTGGAGCGGCTCGGATGCTTGAGCTTGCGCAGCGCCTTCGCCTCGATCTGGCGGATACGTTCGCGGGTGACCGAGAACTGCTGGCCGACTTCTTCGAGCGTATGGTCGGTGTTCATGCCGATGCCGAAGCGCATGCGCAGGACACGTTCTTCACGCGGCGTCAGCGAGGCGAGAACGCGGGTCGTCGTCTCGCGCAGGTTCGCCTGGATGGCGGCGTCGATCGGCAGCAGCGCGTTCTTGTCCTCGATGAAATCGCCGAGATGCGAATCCTCTTCGTCGCCCACGGGGGTTTCGAGCGAGATCGGCTCCTTGGCGATCTTCAGGACCTTGCGGACCTTTTCGAGCGGCATGGCGAGCTTTTCGGCCAATTCTTCCGGGGTCGGCTCGCGGCCGATCTCGTGCAGCATCTGGCGCGATGTGCGGACGATCTTGTTGATCGTCTCGATCATATGCACCGGAATGCGGATCGTGCGGGCCTGGTCGGCGATCGAGCGGGTGATCGCCTGACGGATCCACCACGTCGCATAGGTCGAGAACTTGTAGCCGCGGCGGTATTCGAACTTGTCGACCGCCTTCATCAGGCCGATATTGCCTTCCTGAATGAGGTCGAGGAACTGCAGGCCGCGGTTCGTGTACTTCTTGGCGATGGAGATGACGAGGCGAAGGTTTGCTTCGACCATTTCCTTCTTGGCGATGCGCGCTTCGCGCTCGCCCTTCTGCACCATATGCACGATGCGGCGGAATTCCGAGATCGAGATCCCGGTCTCGGTCGCCAGATTCTGGATTTCCTGGCGGATGTCGCGGATCGTCGTGTTTTCGCCCCTGGCGAATTCCTTCCAGCCGCGAGCAGCCAGATTGCCGATCGACTTCATCCAGTTCGGGTCGAGCTCGGCGCCCTGGTACTGCTCCAGGAAGGAGTCGCGCTTGACGCCATAGGATTCGGCCAGACGCAGCAGGCGGCCTTCGTTGGAAACGAGGCGCTTGTTGATGTCGTAGAGCTGCTCGACCAGAGCATCGATGCGGTTCTGGTTCAGGGACAGAGACTTGACGGCCTTGATGAGTTCATCCTTGAGTTCCTTGTAGCGGCGCTCCTGGGCGGTAGACAGCGTGCCGGAAGCCGACAGCCGCTGCTCGACCTGCTGGTCCTGCAGCTTGCGCAGCTTCTTGTAGGTCTCGGCGATCGTATCCAGCGTCTCCATCACCTGCGGGCGAAGCTCGGCTTCCATCGCCGCCAGCGAAAGGTTGGATTCGTCCTCGTCCTCTTCCTCCTCTTCGGGAGGCAGGCCTTCGCCGCCGACATCGGTAATGTCGTCGTCGCCGGAGCGGGCGCGGCGGGTCTTTTCCTTTTCCTCGGCGAGCTTGCGGTCGGCCTCGATCTTCTCCGGGCTCTGGAACTGCGGCGCAGCCTTGGCTTCAGGACCTGAATAGGTCGTTTCGAGATCGATGATCTCGCGCAGCAGCGTCGTGCCTTCGTTGAGTTCGTCACGCCAGATGATCAGCGCCTGGAAGGTCAGCGGGCTCTCGCAGAGGCCTGCGATCATCGTTTCGCGGCCGGCCTCGATGCGCTTGGCGATCGCGATTTCGCCCTCGCGGGAGAGAAGCTCCACCGAGCCCATCTCGCGCAGGTACATACGAACAGGATCGTCTGTCCGGTCTGTCGGTTCTTTCTTCTTGGCGGTCGCAAGCGCCGTGCCGCTCGAAGGTGCGAGCTCGCCGCCTTCGCTGTCTTCGTCGCCACCGGCGTCGTCGTCATCGCCGCCGCCGGAAGCACCGGCTTCCTCGGCTTCTTCGTCTTCGATGACATTGATGCCCATGTCCGACAGCATCGACATCGTGTCTTCGATCTGCTCGGACGTCACTTCCTCGGACGGCAGGACCGCGTTGAGCTCGTCCATCGTCACATAGCCGCGCTTCTTGGCGGCCTTGATCATCTTCTTGACCGCGTCGTCGGAAAGATCGAGAAGAGGGCCGTCGCTTGCGCCGTCGCGTTCGACTTCCGCGTCTTCGTTCTCTTTGACCTTGGTTGCCATTTATATCGTCGCCTTCCTGACGCTATCCAATCTCGCTACGGTGAATGGGCCGTCTCAGGGCCTGACGCATCGCACGCGCCGCCCAGAATCACCTTTGCCCACCTAACGGGATGACATTTAAAGCCTGATTAACCACGATAGCCGGCACCGGACAGCAAAGCTTTCTTGCTTTAGGATTTCCGGCCACGGTTGCGCGATCCGCCTTGACCCAGTTCACCGTTTCAACAAGTCGAACGGTGATTCCCACATTTTTTGTTCTCGTCAAGCTTTTCCAGAAAAAAAGCCCACGAAAAATCGGAAAAAGCCTTATCCACAGGCTTTGAACCGCGGCTGCGATTGCGAACCTTATTTAAGAGGCGACGAACAAAAGACAAGGGCGGCAAAGATTTTGCCCCGCCGCCCCCAATTGTTTCGACCGTTTTGCAGTTGTGCCGGCGGTATATTCGCCTCTCTCGGGCAATATTAGCTAAAGCGCCGCGCCGTCATAGGGCTTCACCGTCAGCGTGCCGAGATCGATCGCGGGAATGCAGCGCAGATTGATCGCAGCCATCGCCGAGCCGTTCGGGCCAACCCCCTCGCCGAACGGCGCGATGCCGCAATTGGCGCAGAAGTGATGCCGGATGACATGCCTGTTGAAAGTATAGGTCGAGATGTTGTCTTCGGGTGTCTTCACCACGAGCTTCTCGCGCGGTGCGAAAGCCAGAAGCCCGCCCCGCCGCCGGCAGAGCGAACAGTTGCAGTCGAGCGCCTCGGTGAATTCGCCCTCGACCTCGAAAGCAACGTTGCCGCAATGGCAGCTTCCCTCATAGAGCATGTCGTCCCCTCACATCCAATCCATGACCACTTTGCCTGAGTTGCCCGACCGCATCGCCTCGAAGCCGTCGCGGAATTCATCGATCTTGATGCGGTGCGTAATGACCGGCGCGAGATCGAGGCCGCCCTGGACGAAGGCGATCATCTTGTACCAGGTCTCGAACATCTCGCGGCCATAGATGCCCTTGAGATTGAGCATCTTGAAGATCACCTTGTTCCAGTCGATCTCGAAACCGGCAGGCGCAATGCCGAGAATGGCGATCTTGCCGCCATTGTTCATCTTGTCGATCATGTCGCGGAATGCGGGTGCCGCACCCGACATTTCGAGCCCGACGTCGAAACCTTCGGTCATGCCGATTGCCTTCATCACATCGGCAAGGTTTTCCTTGGAGGCATCGACCACATGATTGATGCCGAGCTTGCGCGCCAGTTCCAGCCGGTGTGGATTGATATCGGTGATGACGACCTTGCGGGCGCCGGACCGCTTGGCGACGAGCGCTCCCATGATGCCGATCGGCCCGGCGCCGGTGACGAGCACGTCCTCGCCGACCAGATCGAAGGAGAGTGCCGTGTGCACCGCATTGCCGAACGGATCGAAGATCGCGGCAATCTCGTCTGAAATATCGTCCGGGATCGGCACCACATTGCTTTCGGGAATGCAGACGAATTCACCGAAGGAACCCGGCCGATTGACGCCCACGCCAAGCGTATTGCGGCAGAGATGCCCCCTGCCCGCCCGGCAATTGCGGCACTTGCCGCAGACGATATGCCCCTCGCCGGAAACCCGCTCACCGACATGATAGCGGGTGACCGCCGATCCGATCTCGGCGATCTCGCCTGAGAATTCATGGCCGACGACCATCGGCACCGGAATGGTCTTCTGCGCCCACTGGTCCCAGTTCCAGATATGCACGTCGGTGCCACAGATCGCCGATTTCTTCACCCGGATCAGCACATCGTTCGGCCCCACCTCCGGCACCGGCACGTTCTCCATCCAGAGCCCGACTTCCGGCTTCGCCTTGACCAGCGCCTTCATCATGTTCGACATCAACGATATCCCGCCCTTGTTCTGGTGCTCGACTTTGCGGCTCCCTCTTCTCCCCAGCGGGGAGAAAAGGGAGCAAGCCTCACTCAAATCACACCCAATTCCCGCCCTGCCTCGGCAAAACCCGCAATCGCCCGTTCCACATCCGCCCGCGAATGCGCCGCCGACATCTGCGTGCGAATGCGGGCCTGCCCCTTCGGCACGACGGGGAAGGAAAAGCCGATCACATAGATCCCCTTCTTCAGCATCAGACTCGCCATGTCCTGCGCGAGCTTTGCGTCGCCAAGCATGACAGGAATGATCGGATGGCCTTCGCCGGCGAGCGTGAAGCCGAGCTTGGTCATCTCTCTGCGGAAGAGATCAGCATTGTCCGAAAGACGCTGGCGGAGGGCGTCACCGTTTTCGATCAGGTCGAACACCTTGAGCGAGGCGGCCGCGATAACGGGCGCCAGCGTGTTCGAGAACAGATAGGGCCGCGAGCGCTGCCGCAGCCATTCGACGATCTCTGATTTGGCCGAGGTATAGCCGCCGGAAGCGCCGCCGAGCGCCTTGCCGAGCGTGCCGGTGATGATGTCGATCCGCCCTTCAACGCCGCAATATTCCGGCGAGCCGCGGCCGTTCTTGCCGACGAAACCGACCGCGTGGCTGTCATCGACCATGACCATCGCGCCAAATTTCTCGGCGAGATCGCAGACGCCACCGAGATTGGCGATGATGCCGTCCATCGAAAAGACGCCATCGGTGGCGATCAGCTTGAAGCGGCTGCCTTCGGCCTTCTTCAGTTCTTCTTCGAGCGCCGCCATGTCGTTGTTGGCATAGCGGAAGCGCTTGGCCTTCGACAGCCTGACCCCATCGATGATCGAGGCGTGGTTCAGCGCATCCGAGATGATCGCGTCCTCTTCCGACAGCAGCGTCTCGAACAGACCGCCATTGGCATCGAAGCAGGAGGAATAGAGGATCGTGTCTTCCATGCCGAGGAAGGAGGAGATGCGCGCTTCGAGCTGCTTGTGCTCCTCCTGCGTGCCGCAGATGAACCGCACAGAGGCCATGCCGTAGCCGTAGCGATCGAGCGCCTGCTTGCCGGCCTCGGCCAGCTCGTCGTTGTCGGCAAGGCCGAGATAGTTGTTGGCGCAGAAATTCAGCACTCGCTCGCCGGTGGAAATGCCGATCTCGCCCGCCTGTTTGGAGGTGATGACCCGCTCGGATTTGTAGAGGCCGGCATCCTTCAGCGCCGAAATCTCGGATCGGAGATGGGAGAGAAATTGCGAGGTCATGGACGGCCCTTCCTGACGTTTTATAGCTTCCGGGTTAGCATATCGCCGCCGGCTTGTCTTCTTTCAGCGCTGGGTGGAAATCAGCAGAAACATCGGCCGGTCCATTTCCGTGGCCCAATCGGGATTGTCCCGCAATTCCTCATCGTTCGGGCTCCACTCCTCGACATGGCGGATGGAAAAACCGGCCGCGATCAAGGTGTTGAGCGTCGTAGCGAGTTTGCGGTGCTGCTTGACGACGCCGCTTGCGAGCCAGTCGGTCGTGCGCGCACCTTCGACGGAATAACGGTCGAGCGGCCAGATGCGCCGCCCCTCGGCGTCGGTTGTCCAGTCCGGCCTGGTCGGCGCCATGAAGATTGGATGCTCGATGGTGAAGACGAAGTGCGAGCCCGGCAAAAGCGCCTGATGCACGGTGGCGACAAGACCGGCGAAATCCTCGATATAATGCAGCGCCAGCGAGCTGTAGGCGAAATCGAAGGAGGCTCTTGCGAGTTCGAGATGCTCGAGATCGGCGATCTCATAAGTGATCGCGGCTTCAGCGGTATCGGCCCTGGCTCTCGCGATCATGTTTTCCGAAATGTCGAGCGCCAGCACGCTTTCAGCACCCTGCCTCACGGCGAAACGCGAAAACCAACCGAAGCCGCAACCGAGATCGACGATGCGTTTGCCGGCAAGATCCGGCAGAAGCGCGCGCACTGCCGGCCATTCGGACGCTCCGTCGAGCCCGCGGACGGAGCGGCTGAGGTCGCTGTATCCGGCGAAGAAATCCGGCCGGTCGTAGATATTCTGGGCCATCGGCACTCCTCCCGGGCGGTAGCCTCTACCACGCCTCATCAGCCGATCTCAAGCATCGGCCGGCCCGCTCAATCCGTGTCGTGCGAGAGAATGATCTCGATGAACGCATCGCCATAGCGTTCGAGCTTCGCCTGCCCGACGCCCGATATAGCGAGCAATTCCTTGCGGCTCCGCGGCTTCTCCGTGGCGAAGGCGATCAGCGTCGTATCGGGGAAGACGACATAGGGCGGCACGCCGAGCGATTTCGCAATCGCCATGCGCTCGGCCCGCAGCGCCTCGAAGAGACTGCCGTCGGCGCCCGACAGCCCCGATTTGCGCTCGCTGCGCTCGGCCTTCTTCGTGCGCCGCTCGGAGGCCGGGCGGTCCTTGCGGAAAAACACCTGCCGTTCATGCTTGAAGACCGCGCGCGCCTCCGGCTCCAGCTTCAGCGCTCCATAGGCTTCATGGTCGATGCGGATCAGCCCCATGGCGAGCAGTTGGCGATAGACGGATTGCCATGTGCGCGCCGGAATATCCTTGCCGGCGCCGAAAACCGGCATCTCGGTATGGCCGAAACGCTCGGTCTTCTCGTTCACGTTGCCGAGGAGCACATCGACGACATGGCCGGCGCCGAAGCGTTCGCCGGTGCGATAGACGGCGGCCAGCGCCTTGATCGCCGCCTCCGTGCCCTCCCAGGTCTCGACCGGCTTCAGGCAGGTATCGCAATTGCCGCACTGGCCGGCATGCGCCTCGCCGAAATGGGCAAGGATCGCCTGCCGCCGGCAGGACGCGGTTTCGCAGATCGCCAGCAAGGCGTTGAGCTTGGCACGCTCGACCCGCTTGATCTCCTCGGCTGCATTGCCCTCGTCGATCATCCGGCGGCGCTGGATCACGTCGGCCATGCCATAGGCCATCCAGACCTCCGACGGCAAGCCGTCGCGCCCGGCACGCCCGGTCTCCTGGTAATAGGCTTCCACCGAGCCTGGCAGGTCGAGATGGGCGACATAACGCACATTCGGCTTGTCGATACCCATGCCGAAGGCGACGGTGGCGACCAGACAGAGATTTTCTTCTTTCAGGAAAGCATCCTGATTGGCGTCACGAACCGCCCTGTCCATGCCGGCGTGGTAAGCGCGCGCGCGGATGCCCTGCCCGTTCAACCATTCGGCCGTGTCCTCGACCTTGGCGCGCGACAGGCAATAGACGATGCCGCTGTCACCCTTATGGCCGGAGAGGAACCGCAGGAGCTGCTGGCGCGGCTGGTCGCGCTCGACGATTTCATAGGCGATGTTCGGCCGGTCGAAGCTGGTGGTGAAAATCTCGGCATTGCCGAGCCCCAGCCGCTCGATGATATCGTCGCGCGTATGCGGATCGGCGGTCGCCGTCAGCGCCACCCTGGGCACGCCGGGATATTGTTCGCCGAGCCGGCCGAGCTCGCGATATTCCGGGCGGAAATCATGCCCCCATTGCGAGACGCAATGAGCCTCGTCGATCGCAAACAGTGCGATCTTCTCATTGGCGATCAGTTCGCGGAAACCATCGGTCAGGATCCGCTCGGGCGTCACGTAGAGAAGGTCGAGCCGGCCTGCCGAAAGCGCGCGGCGGACCTCGACGAACTCCTCGCGCGACAACGACGAATTGAGTGCGGCGGCGCGGATGCCGAGCTGCTTCATCGCCTCCACCTGATCGCGCATCAGCGCAATCAACGGCGAGACGACGATGCCGACGCCATCGCGGCAGAGTGCGGGGATCTGGAAGCAGAGCGATTTGCCGGCGCCTGTGGGAAAGAGCACCACCGCATCGCCGCCGGAAACCACGTGCTCGACCACCTGCTGCTGCTTGCCGCGGAAGAAGGAATAGCCATAGACCTGCTTCAGGACATCGAGCGGCGCGCGGCCGGCCGAAAACAGCGCGCCGGAAGCGGAAAAGCCCGGTTCATTGCGTTCGCTGAGCGGCATCAGTGGTTCGCCGCCCCTTTGACGCGGCCGGAAAGCACGCCGAAGCCGTCGATGATGGCCTCTTGGTTCTCCAGGCGCACCCCTTCGAAATGCACCTCCTGCTGCGCTCGCATCAGCTGGACCATCGCCTCGCCGTCGCCGGCTTCGGTCGCGAGCGCAATCTCGCGCTCGAGTTCGATCTTCTGGCGGCGCAGTGCCTTGGCCCGTTTGTGAAAGGCAAGCGCCTGGCGATACCCCTCGCGCGCATCCTCCATCGCCGCCTCCTCGGTCGCCGTCCACAGCCGGGCATTGCGCACCTGCTGGTCGAGGCTCTGGATGAGTGGACCGAAGCCCTCGAATTCCAGCCGCTCGGTCAGATATTCCCGCGTCAGATGCTGGCTGGCGACAGCAGCGGCTGCCCCCAGCATTGCCGACCAGAGCCGCTGCAGCGGTTTGCTGTCATATTCGATCGCGGCGATTTCGTCGTAGTCGTCGATCATCAGCGAGGGATGGTTGACGACGGTCAGCGCCAGCACGCTTTCGCGTAGCGCCGTATTGTCCTGATGGCCGCGCACCAGGCCGGAGCGGGCAAGCCGGTCGGAAATGACGTTCGGGCTCTTCGGCCCTCCCTTTCCCACATTGTCGCGGCCTGCACGGCCATTGAAGCCACGCCGCTCGCCGTTGCCGCGGTTCTGGAACTGCGGCTGGAAGAAGGCGTTCAACCGGTCGCGAATATCCTGCTGGTAATGGCGGCGCACATTCTCGTCGGCGATGACGGCGACGAGCTGCTTCAGTCGCGCCTCAAGCTCGGCGCGCGCCTCGGGCGTATCGAACTTGCCGGTGTTGATTTCCCGGTTCCAGAGCATTTCGGAGAGCGGCTTTGCTTGGCTCATCACCTTGTCGAAGGGCGCACGACCATCGTCGCGCACGAGATCGTCGGGGTCCTTGCCGTCGGGCAGCAGCGCGAAGCGGACCGAGCGGCCAGGCTTCAGATGCGGCAGCGCCAGTTCGGCGGCGCGATTGGCGGCGCGGATACCGGCGCCGTCGCCGTCGAAGCAGAGCACCGGCTGCGGCACCATTTTCCAGAGCAGTTCGAGCTGGTTTTCGGTGAGCGCCGTCCCGAGCGGCGCAACGGCATTCTCGACGCCCGCCTGATAGAGCGCGATCACGTCCATATAGCCTTCGACGGCGATGATGGTGCCGGACGCGCTGTCGTCCTGGGCATCGCGGCCCGGCCCCTGGATCGCGCGGCGCGCACGGGCGAAATTGTAAAGCACATTGCCCTTGTGGAAGAGCTCGGTCTCGTTGGAGTTCAGATATTTCGCCGGCGCATCGGCCGACATGGCGCGGCCGCCGAAGGCGATCACCTTTTCCCGCGATGAGAGGATCGGGAACATGATGCGGTCACGGAAGCGATCGTAGGACACCGGCACGTTTTCATGGACGACCAGGCCGCAGGCCTCGATCTGATCCTTGCTGACGCCCTTGCCGGCGAGGAATTCCTTGAGCGCGTTGCGACTGTCCGGCGCATAGCCGAGACGGAATGTTTCGATGGTGCGTCCCGTCAGCCCGCGATCGCGCAGATAGGCGCGCGCCCTGGCTCCATTGGCGGTCTGCAGCTGATCCTGGAAGAAACGTGTCGCCATTTCCATGACGTCGATCAGCGAGCCGCGCTCCTTCTCCCGCTTCTCCATTACGGGATCGGCAAGCGGCATCGGCATGCCGGCCATGTCGGCAACCTGCTGCACGGCCTCGGGAAAACTCAGGCCTTCCAGCTCGGTCAGGAAGCGGAAATGGTCGCCGGTGACGCCGCAGCCGAAGCAGTGATAGCGGCCCTTCCGATCCTCGCAGTGGAAGCTCGGCGATTTCTCGCCGTGGAACGGGCAACAGGCCCAGTAGTCGCCGCGCGAGACGTTGGTCTTGCGCTTGTCCCAGCTCACGCGACGCGCAATCACGTTCGAAATCGGAACGCGATCGCGGATCTCATCGAGAAAGGTGTTGGAAAAACGCATTTATACCTCTTGGCCAACCTCCATATAAGCTGGTTTGCCGCGCCATGCCACGAAACTCGTCAGGAAAACCCGCTATTCACAGGCAAGTGCACCCGCCGTCGGCGGCGTCGGTTATCCAATCAAAAACACGTTATCGCCCCTGCGACAGGGGTGCGACATTATTGTCCTCGCAGACCAGGAATTCCGTCGACGCGAGTGCTCCGCCAGGAACTGAAGCTTTTGGAAGGCTCCGATTAAACCCTTTTAAAACAGCATGTTACCAATCAAAACGATTGAGCGCCCTCATCTTCGGGCCGACTGCACGGCATGCGCCTTGACCCCTCCCAAACCGCCGTTTCCGCCAATCATTATTTTTTTGTAATTTGAATAAGCCACCGCACCGCAATAGGTTCGATCTCAACAAAGCGATCCCCAAGCGAAGCACCATCCCTACCCCCGGCGCCGCTTCGCAAGGGTGCCTTTGCAAATACCCTCCGGCTTGGGCCTCGGCCCTGCGTGCCGGCGGAAGCAAAGAGCAAGAAGGCAGGAGCGCCCCCAGCTCCTGCCTTCTTAAATTTTTGGCTTCCTTTGGTACAGTTTCCCTTTGAAATTAACTGATTATTAACAAAACCGTTGACAGGCGGCGCTTGCGTGAAGATGTATGCGCCGAAATCCTGGACCTCCCAATGGCCTTTACCGCGAAAAATCTTTCAGCCGAAGATCGCTTTCTCGCCGCGATCCTGCATTGCGCCAATCAGATGCTTTCGATCTATCGCGAGAGCCCGCGCATCGCCTCGATTTTTGCGGCACAGCAACGCTGGCTGATGGCACACGCCGGCTTCGCGCTTCATTATGGTTATCCCGGCGACGGCAGGAGCGGCCTCTATTCCGGCCGCTTCATCGATTTCGCCGTGAAGAACGACATCGCCAGCCGCAACACGGCCGCGGCCTTCATGCAGGAAATGCTGGCCTACCGTTTCCTGCGCCCAGTTCCCGGTCCCGACAAGCGCACACGCTATCTGGAGCCCACCGAAATCGCCGAACAGCATTTCATCCGGTGGCTCGTCGCCCACATGATGATCCTCGACAGCATCGATGGCGGCAAACGCGCCGACAAGATCAGCGCCGATCCCTCGGCAATGATGGCGGCGATCCAGCCGCTGATCGCAAAGGCGATCATAGGAAGCGAGGCGGTGCGCAATCCCGGCCCGACCTTCAACCTGTTCAACTGGGCGAATTCCGGCGGGCTGGTGATGGATTACCTGATCTCGCGCCTTCCGGAATTTCCCCGGACGGCCGAGCGCGTCGTGATCGGCCCGCTGTCGCTCCGGGAAATCCGCGAACAGTTCATGATCTCCAACACCCACCTGAAGCGGCTTCTCACACAGGCCGCAAACATGGGAAGCGTCGGCTGGACCGAGCCTTCCCGCAAGGGCGACTTCTGGCTGTCCGGCCGTTTCATCCTGGAATACTGGAATTATCAGGCGTCGAAATTCGCCATCATCGATGCAGCCGCCGAAGCGGTGCTCGGGCCTGCGGTCCGCGACGAACCGCAGGCGCAACCTATCAGCTCAAAAGTTCCTTGACGGTCGCAGACGCCTTGGCGAAATCCATCTGGCCGGCATAACGCTCCTTGAGCGCCGCCATCACCTTGCCCATGTCCTTGGCGCCTGCGGCGCCCGTCTCGGCGATGATCGCCGACACATTGGCCCGCACTTCGCTGTCGGAAAGCTGCTTCGGCATGAAATCCTGGATGACGACGATTTCGGCGCGCTCCTTGGCGGCAAGCTCCGGCCGGGAATTCTCTTCGTAGATCTTTGCCGATTCATCGCGCTGCTTCACCATCTTGGCGAGGATCTGCAGGATTTCGTCGTCGCTCGCCTGCTCCTTGCCGGTGCCCCGATTGGCGATATCGCGGTCCTTGATCGCAGCCTGAATCAGCCGGACGGTGGAAAGCCGCTCCGCATCCTTGGCCTTCATCGCCTCTTTCAGCTGGGTGGCGAGTTGATCGCGCAGCATGGTCTATACTCCTATTTTGATGCCGCTTCATAAACCACGCTGATGCGGGGGATCAAATAAATTGCGCGGTCAGTGCGATAAAGCGCAAGAAAACGGCCGAGATCTCGGCTACAAAGATTGACGCTAAGCGATTGCGTGGCTATTTACCGCCACCTGCACCAAAATTCGTGATCAGGCCTCAAGCGCGCGGCATTGCCGTGCCCACACGCCTGCGAGATCAAATGGCGACGAGCGTGGCAACGCGCGACGACCGCCGGAAACGGGATGAAGATGACCGCGACAGCACCCTGGACAATCGAAAAGCCGACCGCCCTGCTCGTTCTTGCCGATGGCACTGTCATCGAAGGCAAGGGCATCGGCGCCACCGGCAAGGTCCAGGCCGAAGTCGTCTTCAACACGGCGCTGACCGGCTACGAGGAGATCATGACGGATCCGTCCTATCTCGGCCAGATCGTCACCTTCACCTTTCCGCATATAGGCAATATCGGCACCAATGATGAAGACATTGAGGATCTGACGCCTGCCGCCCGCCACGGCGCCGTCGGCGTCATCTTCAAGGCCGATATCACCGAACCCTCGAGCTACCGCGCCGCCAAACATCTTGACCAGTGGCTGAAGGCGCGCGGCATCATCGGCCTCTGCGGCATCGATACACGCGCGCTGACCGCCTGGATCCGCGAGAACGGCGCCCCGAACGCGGTGATCGCCCACGACCCGAACGGCGTCTTCGACGTCGAGACGCTGAAGGCCGAAGCCAAAGCCTGGAGCGGCCTCGAAGGTCTCGATCTTGCCAAGATCGCCTCCTCGGGCCAGTCCCTGCAATGGGCTCAGACCCCTTGGGTCTGGAACGAAGGCTACGGCGAACTCGCCGCGGCGGACGCGAAATACCATGTCGTCTGCCTCGATTACGGCGTCAAGCGCAACATCCTGCGCCTGTTTGCCGGCCTTGGCTGCAAGGTGACCGTCATGCCGGCGACGACGAGCGCCGAAGACGTGCTCGCCATGCAGCCGGACGGCATCTTCCTGTCGAACGGCCCGGGCGATCCGGCGGCCACAGGCGAATATGCCGTGCCTGTGATCAAGACGCTTGTTAAGACCGACATCCCGGTCTTCGGCATCTGCCTCGGCCATCAGATGCTGGGTCTTGCCCTCGGCGCGAAGACCGAGAAGATGCACCAGGGCCATCACGGCGCCAACCACCCCGTCAAGGACCATACGACAGGCAAGGTCGAGATCGTCTCGATGAACCACGGTTTCGCGGTCGACTCGAAGTCGCTGCCCGATGGCGTTGAAGAGACTCATATTTCGCTTTTCGACGGCACCAATTGCGGCCTGCGCGTCCTCGGCAAGCAGGTCTTCTCGGTCCAGCATCATCCGGAAGCCTCTCCCGGTCCGCAGGACAGCCACTATCTCTTCCGCCGCTTCATCAACATGGTGCGCGAGAAGAAGGGCGAGCCGGCGCTTGCCGAACGCTGATTTCAAGGAATGACGATTTCGGATGAAGGCCCGCTCGACCGGGCCTTTTTCTTTGCCGTCATATTGACCTCAACTTAGCTTGAGGAATTACAGAGCTGACTGCAGACATCTGATGCAGGAGAAAATGGATGAGCGGAGCTTTCTATCGAGTCGACAAGTTCATCGTGCCGGCGGCGGCGCGTGAGGAATTTCTGGTCAATGTGATGATGACCCACAAGGTGTTGGAGGCCCAGGACGGCTTCATCGATCACACGGTGCTGGAGCAGGTCGCCGGTCCCGGCGAATTCAATTTCGTGACGATCGCCCAATGGAAAAGCGCCGACGTCATCGAGCGCGTGCGGGCTGCGGTCGCCGCGGCGCACAAGGCCGCGAATTTCGATCCGCAGGAAATGTTTGCGCGTCTTGGCATTCGCGCCGATATCGCCAGCTACAAACCTGTCGCGGCCTGAGGGAAAGACGGTCGGCCGGAGCGTGATGCCGAAAAGTGTAAGCGGTTTTCGGACGACATCATGCTCCAACGTTCTAGGCGCCGGCCGTCGCCCCTTCCCGACGAAGGAGAAGGTAAAACCGCCCGCAGAGCATGACAGCGGCGGCCGCGAGCCCGACGAGGAAGCCGAACCAGATGCCGATGCCACCGAAACCCAACGGGAAGGCGAAGGTCCAGGCGAGCAGGAAGCCGATCGGCCAATAGGCGATCAGCGCCATGATCATCGGCACACGCGCATCCTTAAGGCCGCGCAGCAATCCGTTGGCGACGACCTGCAAGCCGTCGACGAGCTGGAAAAGCCCGGCGACGACGATCAGCGGGCCGGCATAGGCCAGCACCTCGGGCGCCTCGGGCGAACTGAGGTCGAGGAACCAACTGCCGAGGAATTGCGGCATCGTGGCAAAGAGGACCGAGCCCACAGCCGAGATGGCGCAGGCGAGAATGACCACCATGATCGACGCGCGCACCACCCCATCGTAATCGCCCTGCCCGTGCGCCACGCCGACGCGCACCGTCGCCGCCTGGCTGAGGCCGAGGGGGATCATGAAGGCGATCGAAGCCCATTGCAGCGCGATGCCGTGGGCGGCAAGCTCGATGGTGCCGATATAGCCCATCAGCAGCGAGGCCACCGTGAACAGACTGACCTCGGCAAGCACGGTGACGCTGATCGGAAAACCGAGCCGGATGACCTCCATCAGCGCATGCCAGTCGGGCTTCCAGAACCTGACGAAGATCTCGTAGCGGCGCGTTTCCTCCCGCCTCTGGACGAAAGCGAGAATGAAGAGAAAACCGGCTGTCTGAACAACGACCGAAACGATCGCCGCACCCTCGAGCCCCATTGCTGGGAACCCGAAATGACCGAGTACGAGCATGTAGGCGAAGATCGCGTTCAGCACCAGCGTGGCGATGGTGACGTTGAGAATGATGCCCGCCTTGCCGATGGCGCTGACCAGCGCCCGCATGACGTTGAAAAGCAGGGCCGGCAGCACGCCGAACTGGCCAATGACGATGTAGCCGTGGGCAAGCCGGGCCACCTCCGGCTTCTGCTGCGCGAAGAGCAGGATCTGCTCCGAATTGAAGAAGGCGGGCTGCATGATGATCCAGTATCCCGTCACCACCCAGAGGCCCATGCGCAGCGACCGGCGCACGGAGATGACGTCGCCACGGCCATAGGCCTGCGCCACCATCGGAATGACAGCGATGGCAAAGCCGGAGCCGAAAAGCAGGATCGTGAACAGGAACTGCGCCGAAAGCACCATCGCCGCCAGGTGTTCTGCCCCGAGCCGGCCGACGATCATCACGTCGGTGGTGTTGATGCCGAGTTGGGCAAGCTGGGCGCCGATCAGCGGAATACCGAGCGCCAGTGTTGCGCGGAAATGCGCGCCCCAGCGGTTATCGGTTGTCGGCGCAATCCTGCGCGCGTCGATCGGCGTGTCCATGACACCATTCCTGTGGTTGAAATATGCGTCGCCGCGCAGTTTCTCGGCGAAATATCATCTGGACTTAGATGAAAGCCTCGCAAAGAACCACCCCCGAGGGGCAGATGATGAAAAATTCATCATCGCATAAGCGTTTCTGATCGATCAACCCGCCGCTTCCAGCGCCTCGGTCCGCTGGCGGACCCGGACGCGCATGAGAAACACGCCGGCTGCCAGCAGGATGAACAGGGCAGCCATCAGATAGGGGGCGCCGGCGAAGGTGACCGGCGCATCAGGCCGCGTGAAATAGCCGAACATCTGCGTGAAGATCAGCGGCCCGACGATGGTCGTGATGCTGCTGAGGCTGGTCAGCGCGCCTTGCAGCTCGCCCTGCGCCGAAGGCGGCACCTTGCCGGCGGCGATGCTGCGCAGCGGCGGGTCGGCGACGTTTTCCATGACAGTCGCGACGATGACGACATAAACCACCCAGCCCTCCCAGGCAAAGGCATAGCCGGTAAGCCCCGCAGCCGAAAAACAGAGGCCGAGAAGTGCCGTCTTCCATTCGCCGAGCCGAGGCACCACGCGCGGCAGAACCAGTCCCATGACAACCGCGGCGCCGATGCCGTAGATGCCGAGCGACAGACCGATCTGCCCTTCGCTCCAGCCGTAGCGATAGGTCGAGACGAACGACCAGACCGAGGGATAGACGGCATGCGCCAGGAAGAACAGGAACATGACGAGACTGACCCAGCCGATGCCGGGATAATGGCGCATCTGCCGCAGCGCGCCGAGCGGATTGGCGCGCTTCCACTCGAACCGGCGGCGGTTCTTCGCCTCCAGCGTTTCCGGCAGCAGGAAGCAGGCGGCGATGAAGTTGAGGAGCGACAGCGCAGCCGCGCCGAGGAACGGCACGCGCGGGCCGAATTCTCCGAGAAACCCGCCGACGACGGGACCGATCGTGAAGCCGACGCCGAAGGCGATGCCGATCAGCCCGAAATTCTTCGCCCGGTTCTCCTCCGTGCTGATGTCGGCGATGTAAGCCGAGCAGGTGGCGAAGCTGCCGCCGCTGATGCCGGCAAGAACGCGGCCGACGAACAGCATCCAGAAGCTGGTGGCGATGCCGCAGATGAAATTGTCGATCGCGAAGGTCAGCACCGAAAGCAGAAGGACCGGCCGGCGGCCGAAACGATCCGACAGGTTTCCGAGCAGCGGCGCAAACAGGAATTGCATGCCGGCATAGACCAGCATCAGCCAGCCGCCGTCGACCGCCGCATCGCTGACGCTGCCGCCGGTCAGTTGCTCGAGATAGGCAGGCAGAACCGGCATGATGATGGCGATGCCGATAATGTCGAGGAAGAGGATGATGAAAACCAGGAAAAGGCCGCGGCGAACGAATTTTGGATCCAACATGAGGCATCTCTACAGCGGTTGTTTTCTGGAAAGACGATTTCGTCGCCGCCAAAGTGACATAGCTCAGAAAAGAAACCGAAACAATCCGTGAACATTCAAAGTCCTCAATATTGCCGAACGGGAAATTTATGAGATGCCTCAACCGTAGGCCGCGCGCCGTCATTTCAGCCTCAGGAAATCGGAAGCCTCTCCGCGAATCGCCGGGCGAAGCGTTCCCTTGCAATCGTCGCAAAGGCATCCAGATCACTCGGGGGAGTACACTCATTGTGCATTCTCCCGCACAGCCTGTGCGATGCCATCCGATTATCGCCCGAATGCGAAAACGGTAGAACGGCATCGACAGCGCCGCTCCGGCGCGGATGCTCATCGCGCCGCACGCAAATGATGGAGAAGACAATGCAGACCTATCGCTTGGGAAAGACCGGACCTGAAGTCTCAGCCATCGGGCTCGGCTGCATGGGCATGTCGGGCATGTACGGCCCTGCCGACCGCGCCGAGAGCATCGCGACGATCCATGCCGCGCTCGATGCCGGCATCAACCTGCTCGACACCGGCGACTTCTACGGCATGGGCCATAACGAGATGCTGATCGGCGAGGCATTGAAGGGCCGCAGGCGTGAGAATGCCGTCATCAGCGTCAAATTCGGCGCGCTCCGCGATCCCGTCGGCGGCTGGGGTGGCATCGATGGCCGTCCGGCCGCGGTGAAGAACTTCCTCGCATATACGCTGCAGCGGCTCGGCGTTGATCATATCGACATCTACCGGCCGGCTCGCCTCGACCCCAACGTGCCGATCGAGGATACGGTCGGCGCCATCGCCGATATGGTCCAGGCTGGCTATGTCAGGCATATCGGCCTGTCGGAAGTCGGCGCCGAAACGATCCGCCGCGCCGCCGCCGTTGCCCCGATCGTCGATCTGCAGATCGAATATTCGCTGATCTCACGCGGCATCGAGGACCGCATCCTGCCGACGACACGCGAACTCGGCATCTCGATCACCGCCTATGGCGTTCTCTCGCGCGGCCTGATCAGCGGCCATTGGCAGAAGGACCAGGCCGCCGCCGCCGGCGATTTCCGCACCCATAGCCCGCGCTTTCAGGAGGGCAATGTCGAGCAGAACCTCGCTCTGGTGGAAAAGCTGCGCGAAATTGCCGAGGCAAAGAGCGTCTCCGTCGCCCAGATCGCCATCGCCTGGGTCGCAGCTAAGGGCAAGGACATCATCCCGCTCATCGGCGCCCGCCGCCGCGACCGGCTGAGCGAGGCGCTCGGCTCCCGCGCGGTCGACTTGTCACCAGACGATTTTGCTGCCATCGAACGCGCCGTGCCGAAGGATGCGGCCGCAGGTGGGCGTTACCCCGAACATATGCTGCAACATATGGACAGTGAGAAGTAGCTTCAGGACAGATTGAAGGGGTGAGCGACGACAGGAGCGAATGCGCTGAGCGCAAGCGAAGGGCAATCACCCCCAACGCCGGAGAAGCCGCTATCCCCTCAAACCGGCCCGGAGAACGTATCGCAGGCCGTCAACTGCCCGCTGTCGAACCCACGTTTGAACCACCTGACCCGCTGCGCCGACGTGCCGTGATTGAAGCTTTCCGGCACGACATAACCTTGCGAGCGCTTCTGCAGCGTGTCGTCGCCGATCTGTTGGGCGGCGTTCAGCGCCTCTTCAAGGTCGCCGGCCTCTAAAATACCCTTCTGCTGGGTATATTTGCCCCAGATGCCGGCGAAGCAATCGGCCTGCAGCTCGACGCGCACCGACATCTTGTTGGCCTCTTCCTCGCTCATGCGCTGACGGGCCTGATTGAACTTCGGCAAGATGCCGAGCAGGTTCTGCACGTGATGGCCGACCTCGTGGGAGACGACATAGGCCTCGGCGAAATCGCCGGATGCGCCGAACCGGTCGGAAAGCTCCTGGAAGAAAGCGGTGTCGAGATAGACCTTGTGATCCCCGGGGCAATAGAACGGTCCGGTCGCGGCAGAGGCAAAACCGCAGGCCGACTCCGTCTGGCCGGAGAAGAGCACGAGACGCGGCTCTTCATACTCCTTGCCCTGCGCCTGGAAGATGCCGTGCCAGGTATCCTCGGTCTCGGCAAGAACGGTGCGCACGAAGGCGGTCATCTCATCATTGGCGGGCGTGCGCGTGCCCGACTGGGTCTGCTCGTAGCCCGGGCCGCTCGACATGCTGCCGGTATCGAGCACCTGCATCAGGTCGATGCCCATCGCCTTGAAGATCAGATAGATGACGACGAGGAAGATGATCGTGCCGATGCTCAAGCCCCCGCCGGCCCGGCGAACGCCGCCGCCGGAGGGGAAATTGAAGCCGCCGCCGCGGCCGAAGGGACTACCTCCGCTCGTCGGATCGCCGCGGCGATCCTCGACATTGTCGGACTGACGCCGGCCTCTCCATTCCATCTTCGCTCTCCCCGGCAATTCCCGTGCTTGCACTCAAGCAATCTATATATCCGTCGGCGGATGGAATTCCAGCGGCTTCATCGGGCTATCGGGTCCCCGCGCCTGCTGCGCAGCACGATCATAACCAGGATCGCGCCGATCAGCGCCGCGACGAAGACGGCCGCGCATTCCGCGCCGGTAAAAGCGACCCTGTGCATGATCCGGCCGGGCAGGAAAGTGAAGAGGCCCGCCAGCACGATGCCGCCGAGATAGAGACCCGTGACGATGCGCCTGTGCAGGCGGATATCGCCGCGACGGGCGGCAGCGACAGCATTCCAGCTCCCGAACAGTGTCGAGATCGACAGAAGATGGATCGGGCTGAACCCGTAGAAGAGATTGATCTGGTGAATGAAGAAACTCGACGTCGCCGTCACCACCATCAGCGCCATCCAAAGCTTGCCGAGCAGCCGATGCAGTGGCGTGCCCTTCGGGTTGAGCAGGATATAGGCGCCGAGAAGTGCGGCTGGTGTAACGGTGGCGACATGGATCTGGACGGCGAACGGGGCATCGAGAAGAGGTTCGAGGGTCATGGGTGGCATCCGGTTGAATTCGATCCCTCTTTCCGCCAAGACTTCCAAGTCCTCAATCTGAACCGCGCGAACAGCAGGAAAACTTCGTGAATCACCCCTTCTTGCAATCCACGCTTCGCGAATTGCAGGTCTTTCTCCATTCCCGGCGCTTCTGGGGAACCTTTGTCGCGATCGTTCTGCTCTTCGCCGTCACCGGCCCCTACGGCACGATGGAAAGCATGGCCTTCGGCGAACGTCTTGCCTATTGGCTGAGCCTGCATGCCCTTGCCTGGACGATCGCCATTCTCTGCGCGGTAGTAGCCGAAAGGCTGCTGCGCGAGATGATTGCTTCGATGTTCACCCGCATGATGACGGGCGCGCTTGCCGCCGCCCTACCGATAGGTTTTGCCATCGGCCTTGTCGACTATGCCTTCACCGGCGAAACGACCACGCTGGAAAGCGGCCTGCTGCGCGCGCTTTTCTCAGTGCCGCTCTGCGCCCTCTTCTGCCTTTTGACTTACATGGCAATGAGCGAAAGAATCGCGGAAGCGGCCGCACCCGAGGAAAACAATCCCGGCGCCTCGATCCTCGACCGGCTGAAGCCCGGGAATCGCGGCCCGCTGCTGCGCCTTTCCGTTCGCGATCACTATACCGAGGTGGTGACGAGCCGCGGGCGCGAACTGGTGCTCCTGCGTTTCGCCGATGCGCTGAAGGAAACCGCCGCGACATCGGGCCTTCGCGTCCATCGCTCGCACTGGGTGGCCGACGCTCATGTCGAAGGCATCAGACGTGACAATGGCAGGCTTACGATTCTCACCCGCGACGGCACGGAAATCCCCGTCAGCCGCAGTTATGCCGAGGATGTGCGCCGCCGCTACACGTAAGGAAGCGCTGCCAAGCGCTTGACGGGACTCCCGATTTCCCTCTTCCTGAACCAAGAGGAGAATGCGGGAGGAAATGCCGATGAAGGCCGTACGCCTGGAAGCAACAGGAAAACTGCAGCTGTGCGAGGTCGAAAAGCCGGCGCCTGGCCCAGGCGAACTGCTGGTCCGCGTCGAAGCCTGCGGCATCTGCGGCACGGACCGCCATATCTTTCATGGCGAATTTCCCTCGAAGTCCCCGGTAACACTCGGTCATGAATTCGCAGGGATCATCGAGGCGGTCGGAGCTGGCGTCACCGATTTCCGCCCCGGCATGCGCGTAACCGGTGACCCGAACATCGCCTGCGGCGGCTGTGAGGAATGTCGGCGCGGCCGCGTCAACCTCTGCCGGAACCTGCAGGCGATCGGCATCCATCGCGACGGCGGTTTCGCCGATTATGTCTCCATGCCGCAAAGCCAGGCCTTCGCGCTGCCTGATGATCTCGATCCGCTTCACGGCGCCTTCTGCGAGCCGCTCGCCTGCTGCATTCACGGCGTCGATCTCGGCGGGCTGCAAGCCGGCTCGTCAGCGATTGTGCTCGGCGGCGGCGTCATCGGCCTTCTCACCGTTCAACTGGCAAGGCTTGCCGGCGCGACCCGTATCGTGCTGGTGACGCGGAGCGCGGAAAAGCGCCGGCTGGCCGAAAGCCTCGGAGCCACGGCGACGGCTGCCCCCGGCGACGGCGATATCATTGCCCGGATCACCGGCGAAATCGGGCTTCTGCCCGGCGGCGCCGATGTCGTCTTCGAATGTGCCGGCGTGACTGAAACCATGCAGCAGGCGCCCCGGCTTGCCCGGCGCGGCGGCACCGCCGTCATCCTCGGCGTCATGGCGCAGGGTGCGATGATCGAAATCGAGCCCTTCGATCTGCTTTTTCGCGAAATCAGGCTGACGGGCTCCTTCGTCAACCCCTTCACCCATGGCCGCGCCGCCGATCTCATCGCCTCCGGCAGGATCAAGGTCGAGCCGCTGATCTCAAGGCGCATCGGTCTTTCCGAAGCGCCGGAGGCGATCATCAATCCGGCGCGCGACGGCGAAATCAGGGTGCTCGTCGCGCCCGACTGGAAATAGCCTTTCGCACCGTATCGGGATTCCTGTCGATTCCGTGATTTATGGGGTTCCGTTTGCAAAAACATTTGCCTATAAGCCGCTTCTAGCCTGAAAAGACCTCAATGCGCGACCCGACCCGGTGACCTCCCACCCTGGCCGGCTTTTTGCGCAGCTAGAAACGGATATCGCCATGCCGAAGCGCCAAGACATCAAATCGATCCTCATCATCGGCGCGGGACCGATCGTCATTGGCCAGGCCTGCGAATTCGACTATTCCGGCACCCAGGCCTGCAAGGCGCTGAAGGAGGAAGGCTACCGCGTCATCCTCGTCAATTCCAACCCGGCGACGATCATGACCGATCCGGGCCTTGCCGACGCCACCTATGTCGAGCCGATCACCCCTGAAGTCGTCGCCAAGATCATCGCCAAGGAGCGCCCGGATGCGCTGCTACCGACCATGGGCGGCCAGACGGCTTTGAATACCGCGCTCTCGCTGAAGCGCATGGGCGTGCTCGATCGCTACAATGTCGAAATGATCGGCGCCAAGCCCGCCGCCATCGACATGGCCGAGGACCGCGCACTGTTCCGCGAGGCCATGGCCCGTATCGGCCTGGAAACGCCGCGCTCGATGCTGGCGAACGCCACCGATATCAAGGATCTCGACCGCAAGACTCACGAGGCCGAGCGCACCAAGCTGCGCGAAAGCCTTTCCGGCGCGGATCTCGACAAAGCACTGGACGAGCTGGAAAACCAGTGGAACCTCGGCGAAAGCGACCGCAAGCAGCGTTACATGAACCATGCCGTGGCGATCGCCGCCCAGGCGCTCGACCATGTCGGCCTGCCCGCCATCATCCGCCCCTCCTTCACCCTTGGCGGCACCGGCGGCGGCATCGCCTACAACCGCTCGGAATTCTTCGAAATCGTCGGTGGCGGCCTCGATGCGTCGCCGACGACGGAAGTGCTGATCGAAGAATCGGTGCTCGGCTGGAAGGAGTATGAGATGGAGGTCGTCCGCGACAAGGCGGACAACTGCATCATCATCTGCTCGATCGAGAACATCGATCCGATGGGCGTCCACACCGGCGATTCGATCACCGTCGCCCCGGCGCTGACGCTGACCGACAAGGAATATCAGATCATGCGCAACGCCTCGATCGCGGTGCTGCGCGAGATCGGCGTCGAGACCGGCGGCTCGAACGTCCAGTTCGCCGTCAATCCGGAAGACGGCCGCCTCGTCGTCATCGAAATGAACCCGCGCGTCTCGCGCTCCTCCGCGCTCGCTTCCAAGGCCACCGGTTTCCCGATCGCCAAGATCGCCGCCAAGCTGGCCATCGGCTACACCCTCGACGAGCTGGAAAACGACATTACCGGCGGAGCCACGCCGGCCTCCTTCGAGCCGTCGATCGACTATGTCGTCACCAAGATCCCGCGTTTTGCCTTCGAGAAATTCCCCGGCGCCTCGCCGGTGCTGACGACCGCGATGAAATCGGTCGGCGAAGTCATGGCGATCGGCCGTACCTTTGCCGAATCGCTGCAGAAGGCGCTACGCGGCCTCGAAACCGGCCTGACCGGCCTCGACGAAATCGAAATTCCTGATTTCGAGGAAGGCGAATCCAGCCAGAACGCCATCCGCGCCGCTATCGGCACGCCGACGCCGGACCGCCTGCGCATGGTCGCCCAGGCGCTGCGCCAGGGCCTCAGCATCGAAGAAGTGCACGAAGGCTGCAAGATCGATCCCTGGTTCATCGCCGAGCTGAAAAATATCGTCGACATGGAAGCCCGTATCCGCGAGCACGGCCTGCCTGACGATGCCGCGAACCTGCGCATGCTGAAGGCGATGGGCTTCTCCGACGCGCGTCTGGCGACGCTGACCGGCAAGCGCCCGAAGGAAGTGGCCGAACTCCGCAACGGTCTGAACGTCCGCCCGGTCTTCAAGCGAATCGACACCTGTGCGGCCGAATTCGCTTCGCCGACCGCCTATATGTATTCGACCTACGAGACGCCCTTCGTCGGCGCCGCCCGATCTGAAGCCCAGGTTTCCGATCGCAAGAAGGTCGTCATCCTCGGCGGTGGCCCGAACCGCATCGGTCAGGGCATCGAGTTCGACTATTGCTGCTGCCACGCCGCCTTCGCGCTGAAGGATGCCGGCTATGAAGCGATCATGATCAACTGCAACCCGGAAACCGTCTCGACCGACTACGACACGTCGGATCGCCTCTATTTCGAGCCGCTGACGGCGGAAGACGTGATCGAAATCCTGCGCGCCGAGCAGGAAAAGGGCGAAGTCGTCGGCGTCATCGTCCAGTTCGGCGGCCAGACGCCGCTGAAGCTTGCCGAGGCTCTCGAAAAGAACGGCATCCCGATCCTCGGCACCGCGCCCGATATGATCGACCTTGCCGAAGACCGCGACCGCTTCCAGAAGCTTCTGATGAAGCTCGACCTCAACCAGCCGAACAACGGCATTGCCTATTCGGTCGAGCAGGCCCGCCTGGTCGCCGCCGAAATCGGCTTCCCGCTGGTCGTGCGCCCGTCCTATGTGCTCGGCGGCCGCGCCATGCAGATCCTGCACTCGGAAGGCCAGTTGCAGACCTACCTGCTCGACACCGTTCCGGAACTGGTGCCCGAAGATATCAAGCAACGTTATCCGAACGACAAAACCGGCCAGATCAACACCCTGCTCGGCAAGAACCCGCTGCTCTTCGACAGCTATCTCTCTCATGCCATCGAAGTCGACGTCGACTGCCTCTCCGACGGCACAGACGTCTATGTCGCCGGCATCATGGAGCATATCGAGGAAGCGGGCATCCATTCCGGCGACAGCGCCTGCTCGCTGCCGCCGCGTTCGCTGCCCGTCGAGCTGCTCGATGAGTTGGAGCGCCAGGCCAAGGCCATGGCAAAGGCGCTCAATGTCGGCGGCCTGATGAACGTCCAGTTCGCCATCAAGGACGGCACCATCTACGTTCTCGAGGTCAATCCGCGCGCCTCGCGCACCGTGCCTTTCGTGGCCAAGACCATCGGCGCGCCGATCGCCAAGATCGCCGCCCGCGTCATGGCAGGCGAAAAGCTCGATGCGACCTTCGCCGCCTATGGCGAAAAGCCCGATCCGCGCAAGCTCACGCATATCGCCGTCAAGGAAGCCGTCTTCCCCTTCGCCCGTTTCCCCGGCGTCGACACGCTGCTCGGCCCGGAAATGCGCTCGACCGGCGAAGTCATCGGCCTCGACACCGATTTCGCGTTGGCCTTCGCCAAGTCGCAGCTCGGCGCCGGTGTCGAGCTGCCGCGTGACGGAACGGTCTTCGTTTCCGTGCGCGACGAGGATAAGGCGCGCGTGCTGCCGGCAATCCGCATCCTCGTCGAACAGGGCTTCAAGGTGCTGGCAACCGGCGGCACCGCCCGCTTCCTCGGCGAAAACGGCATCACCGCCACCAAGATCAACAAGGTTCTGGAAGGCCGCCCGCACATCGAGGACGCGATCCGCAACCGCCAGGTCCAGCTCGTCATCAACACCACCGACGGCAACAAGGCTATCTCCGATTCCAAGTCGCTGCGCCGTGCGACGCTGATGCAGAAGGTGCCCTACTACACAACGATGGCCGGCGCCGAAGCCGCCGCCCAGGCGATCAAGGCGCTGAAGGCAGGCAATCTCGAAGTGCGTCCGCTGCAAAGCTATTTCGCATGAAACATGGCGGCGCCACTGCTCGACGGGCGGTGGCGCGACCTTCGTCGGAATCGGTTTGTCCGAACTCGGTCATATCTAGCTGAATCTTCAGCATATCCTCGCGAAACCGAGCCATCTCCTCCACCTTCGGCCGCTCGTCCGGATTGCGCAGCAGATAGGATGGATGCACGCTCACGAAGGGCACGCGTCCTCTTGGACCGCCATTGCTCTCCCCTTGCCCATTTTTGAGGCGCACCACCAGATGTTGCAGTGGGTTGCGTTTCATTTATGCGAATTTTCTGGAAATCGGCCTTGGCGATCTGCTATAAGCGTTCGACTAGGATTGTGGCACGGTTCCGAAGCTCCCCTTCGGGACCTGTTTTCTTTTGTGTGTGCCTGACTGCGCAGACACGAAGACTGAAGGACAGAAAAATGGTTGAAAAGGTACCGATGACACAGGGTGGTTTCGTCAAGCTGCAGGAAGAGCTGCGCTGGCGTCAGCAGGAGGAGCGCCCCCGAATCATCGAGGCGATCGCCGAAGCCCGTGCCCATGGCGACCTTTCCGAAAACGCCGAATACCACGCTGCCAAGGAAGCCCAGAGCCACAATGAAGGCCGCATCAGCGAGCTGGAAGACCTGACGGCGCGCGCTGAGGTCATCGATCTCACCAAGATGTCGGGCCACAAGATCAAGTTCGGCGCCAAGGTGAAGCTCGTCGACGAGGATACCGAGGAAGAAAAGACCTACCAGATCGTCGGCGACCAGGAAGCCGATGTGAAGGCCGGCCGCATCTCCATCTCCTCCCCGATCGCGCGTGCGCTGATCGGCAAGGAAGTCGGCGATTCCATCGAGGTCAATGCGCCCGGCGGCTCCAAGGCCTACGAAATCCTCCAGGTTTCCTGGGGCTGATCGCCCGCCAGACACGAGATCCATTCCTTGCCTGATATGCGTGACGTCGAGATCATCGCGCCCAATTTCAAGCGCCGGCTCTCCGGCGTCACGTCGACCATCGTCCAGCTCATCCCGTGCCAAATCCGGCTCGGCATCCGGATCGCAACCCTCGGCCCAGGCCTGCCGGAAGGCCTGGCGCACCTGAAGTGGCCGCAACTCCTTGGCCTCTGGCGCCCGCCGGTAGGCCGTCGCCACCGCGTCTGGCACGCCCGCCGCAACAACGAGATGGCCGTCGGCATCCTGCTTCGCCATGTCTTGCGCATGCCGGTCAAGCTGCTCTTCACCTCCGCCGCGCAGCGCCGCCACACCGCCTATACGAAATGGCTGATCCGTCGCATGGACGCGGTGATTGCGACCAGCGACCGGTCGGGTTCCTTCCTTGAGGTGCCCCATACGGTCATCCAGCACGGCGTCGACCTTTCCCTGTTCCACCCGCCTGAGACGGCCGAGGACGGCATTGCCGCCACCGGCCTGCCCGGCCGCTATCTCGTCGGCTGTTTCGGCCGCGTACGCCATCAAAAGGGCACCGACCTCTTCGTCAAGGCGATGATCGAACTGCTGCCGCAACACGCCGAGTGGACGGCCGTCGTCTCCGGCCGGGTGACGGCGGAACACACCGCTTTCGGCGACAAGCTCAAGGCGGATGTCGCCGCAGCGGGCCTCAGCGACCGTATCCTCTTCCTCGGCGAAGTGCCCGATATCAAGGTCTGGTATCGCCGCCTGACGCTTTACATCGCCCCTTCCCGCAACGAGGGCTTCGGCCTGACGCCGCTCGAAGCCATGGCCTCGCGAACTGCCGTGGTGGCATCAGATGCCGGCGCCTATGCCGAGCTCGTCGCCGAAGGCGAGACCGGCTCGGTGGTAGCTGCCGGTGACGGCGAAGCGCTGACGCGGGCGATCGCCCGCTACATCGCAGATCCCGCTCTGGCGATTGCGCATGGCGAGAATGCGCTACGCCATGTCAGGGCGAATTTCGCGCTGGAGAAGGAAGCAAACGCAATCGGCGCTGTCTACGATCGCCTTCTCGGCGACAACCGCGGCTGAGCGGAAAAGAAAACGGCCCGTCGGATAACGGGCCGCTCTCGGGATTGCCAACAAACGGGCTGATTATTCGGCGGGCTGGAGCCCGGCAGCCGACGTCTCGTCAATCTGGCCGCCCAGCGCCGCGGCAAGCTGCACGGTGTCGAGTTCCTTTTCCCAGCGCGCCACGACGATTGTCGCGACCGCATTGCCGACGAGGTTCGTCAGCGCCCGGCATTCCGACATGAAGCGGTCGATGCCGAGGATGAGCGCCATGCCGGCGACCGGCACGGAGGGCACGACGGAGAGCGTCGCGGCAAGCGTGATGAAGCCGGCGCCGGTGATACCGGCGGCACCCTTGGAGCTCATCATCGCCACGAGAAGCAGCAGGATCTGGTCACCCCAGGAGAGATGGATGCCGGTTGCCTGGGCAATGAACAGGGCCGCCAGCGTCATGTAGATATTGGTGCCGTCGAGGTTGAAGGAATAGCCTGTGGGGATGACGAGACCGACCACCGAGCGCTTGCAGCCGGCCTTTTCCATCTTGTTCATCAGTCCCGGAAGTGCTGCCTCCGAAGACGAGGTTCCGAGGACCAGCAGCAGCTCTTCCTTGATGTAACGCAGCAGCGCCAGGATCGAGAAGCCGTTATAGCGGGCAACGGCGCCGAGCACGACGAGGACAAAGAGCAACGAGGTGAGATAGAAGGTGCCGATCAGCATGGCGAGGTTGGCGATCGATCCGATGCCGTATTTGCCGATGGTGAAGGCCATGGCGCCGAAGGCGCCGATCGGGGCGGCCTTCATCAGGATGGCGACGAGCTTGAAGACCGGAGCCGTCAGGGCATTGAGGAAATTGACGACCTGCTCGCCCTTTTCGCCGACCATGGCGAGCGCGATGCCGAAGAGCACCGAGAAGAAAAGCACCTGCAGAATGTCGCCATCGGCAAAGGCGCCGACGATCGTCGTCGGGATGATATTGCTGAGGAAGCCGACGATGCTCTGTTCATGCGCCTTCTCGGCAAAGGTGGCGACGGTCTTCGGGTCGAGCGAAGCCGGATCGATGTTCATGCCGGCGCCGGGCTGGACGACATTGGCGACGATCATGCCGATGATGAGAGCCAGCGTCGAGAAGGTCAGGAAGTACAGCATCGCCTTGCCTGCGACGCGGCCGACTTTCTTCAGGTCGCTCATGCCGGCGATGCCGGTTGCGACCGTCAGGAAGATGACCGGCGCGATCACCATCTTGACGAGCTTGATGAAGGCATCGCCGAGCGGCTTCAGCTGCGTGCCGAGGTCGGGATAAAAATGGCCGAGAACGATACCCGCGGCGATTGCCACGAGAACCTGAACGTAAAGATGCGCGTAAAAGGGCTTCTTGCCCTTGCTGTCTGCGACTGCATGCAATGGTGCTGCGATCATGATGTCCTCCTAAAGGCTCGTCCGGAACGAACTCCGGCCTCCCGAGCCGTTCGCTTCACTCCAACAGCTCAGCCGTTGTTACCACCTCCTTCGCAACCGCCGTGCCAGTTTCGCAGCACCGCCATAACAACTTGATTTGATTAAATAAAAATTTTCGCACCTATCAATGCATCGTTAGGAAATGCGGAAATCCGCACAAATCCATTTGCATCCAGTGCAGAAAAGTGCACAAATTCCCCCATGTCCTTATCCGTATCGTCGCTGTGGCCCGCCCTGCCCCTGCACCATCGCATCCGTCGGATGTGGTGGGCCTATGCGGTCGTCGCGCTCCTTGCCGTCGTGGCAAGCCTCTGGGCGAGCGGCGAGATCGGCCGGCGCCGGGCAGAGGCCGCCCTCGAGGAACAGGCCCGCATGGATGCAAGGCTGAATGCCGCGCTGCTGCGCAACGTCCTTGAAAAATACCGGGCCCTTCCCTTCGTGCTGTCACAGGACAACGCACTCGCCACAGCACTCGCCGGAGGCGATGCCGGCGCCTTCGAGCGGCTCAGCCAGAAGCTGGAAATGCTGGCGGCGGGCACGAAAGCCGCCGTCATCTATGTTATCGACAAGGACGGCATGGCCGTTTCGGCCAGCAACTGGCGCGAGCCGACCAGTTTCGTCGGCAATGACTATCGCTTCCGGGAATATTTTCAGGGCGCCGTCGCCCAAGGACAGGCCGAGCATTTCGCCCTCGGCACCGTCAGCAAGAAACCCGGCCTTTATATCTCGGAGCGAATATCCGGCAGCAACGGCCTCCTCGGCGTCGTCGTGGTCAAGGTGGAATTCGACGACGTCGAGGCGGATTGGAACGCCACCGACGCCCCTTCCTATGTCGTCGACGATCGCGGCATCGTCCTCATCACCAGCATTCCGTCATGGCGGTTCATGACGATCGGCCGGATCGCCGGGGACCGGTTGACCGCGATCCGCGAAAGTCTGCAGTTCGGCGATGCGCCGCTTCAGCCTCTGCCGCTCGATACCGTCCGAAACCTCGGCGACAGGCTCGACGTCGTCGAGATCGTCATGCCGGGCGGCGCCGGAAAGACCAGGTTTCTCGATGTCGGCACGCCGGTTCCCGAGACGGGATGGCGTTTGCAGCACCTGGTGGCGCTCGGCCCCGCCGTCGATGCCGGAATTCGCGAAGCCCGCATGCTGGCGCTCCTCACACTCCTGCCGCTGCTCGCCGCAGCCGCCTTCCTGCTGCGCCGGCGCCAGGCGGTCACCCTCAGGATATCAAGGGAGCAGCAGGCGCGCGAGGAACTGGAACGGCGCGTGACCGAGCGGACGCTCGATCTCAGCCAGGCGCGCGACCGGCTGCAAGCCGAAATCGTCGGTCACAGGAGCACGGAGCAGAAGCTGCAGGCGGTGCAGCAGGATCTGGTGCAGGCGAACCGCTTGGCGATCCTCGGTCAGGTGGCCGCCGGCGTCGCCCACGAGATCAACCAGCCGGTCGCGACCATTCGCGCCTATGCGGACAACGCCCGCACCTTCCTCGACCGCGGCCAGACCGCGCCCGCCGGCGAAAACCTCGAGAATATCGCGACGCTGACGGAGCGTATCGGCGCGATCACCGAGGAACTAAAGACCTTTGCCCGCAAGGGCCGCGGTAGTGCCGAGCCGACCGGCTTGAAGGACGTCATCGAGGGGGCCGTGATGCTGCTCCGCAGCCGCTTTGCCGGGCGCATGGACACGCTTGATATCGACCTGCCGCCTGCCGACCTGCAGGTCATGGGAAACAGGATCCGCCTCGAACAGGTGCTCATCAACCTGCTTCAGAATGCGCTGGAGGCTGTCGCCCCGAAAGCCGACCTCGGCCGCGTCGAGGTCAGGACCTCGGTCGATGCGGAGACAGTGACGCTGACGGTTGCCGACAACGGCCCCGGCATTTCGCCTGAAATCCGGAAAGGCCTGTTCACGCCGTTCAACACGTCGAAGGAAAAGGGTCTTGGCCTCGGGCTCGTCATCTCCAAGGATATCGTCGGCGATTACGGCGGCCGGATGGAGGTCGACAGCGACGACAAGGGAACCCGGTTCATCGTTCATCTCCGGAGGGCTTGAGATCATGGACACATTAAGCCCCGTAGCGCTGATCGACGACGACAAGGATTTGCGCCGCGCCACCGCCCAGACGCTCGAACTCGCCGGCTTTTCCGTTTCGGCCTATGACGGAGCGAAAGCCGCGCTGGCGGATCTGTCGGCGGATTTTGCAGGCCCCGTCGTCACCGATATCCGCATGCCCGAAATCGACGGGCTGCAGTTCTTCGCCACGCTCAAGGGCATGGATGCAGACCTGCCGGTGATTTTGATGACCGGCCACGGCGATATTCCCATGGCCGTCCAGGCCATCCAGGACGGCGCCTATGATTTCATCGCCAAACCCTTCGCCGCCGACCGGCTCGTCCAAAGCGTGCGCCGCGCGAGCGAAAAACGACGGCTCGTTCTGGAAAATCGCATGTTGCGCAGGGCGGCCGAAAATGCGCAGGAAACCTTGCCCCTGATCGGCCAGACGCCGGTCATGGAAAACCTGAGAAACATTCTTCGCCACATCGCTGATACCGATGTGGACGTGCTAGTCGCCGGCGAAACCGGCAGCGGCAAGGAAGTCGTCGCCCAGATCCTGCACCAGTGGAGCCGGCGCCGGAAGGGTAATTTCGTGGCGCTGAACTGCGGGGCGCTCCCCGAAACCGTCATCGAAAGCGAGCTCTTCGGCCACGAGGCCGGCGCCTTTACCGGTGCCCAGAAGCGCCGTACAGGCCGCATCGAACACGCAAGCGGCGGCACGCTTTTCCTCGACGAGATCGAGAGCATGCCCGTCGCCACGCAGGTTAAGATGCTGAGGGTGCTGGAAATGCGTGAAATCACGCCGCTCGGCACCAACGAGGTGCGCCCGGTCGATCTGCGCGTCGTCGCTGCTGCCAAGATCGACCTCGGAGATCCCGATGTGCGCGGCGATTTTCGCGAGGATCTCTATTACCGGCTGAACGTCGTGACGATCTCCATTCCGCCGCTCCGGGAACGCCGCGACGATATTCCGCTGCTGTTTTCCCACTTCGCCGCTCGCGCCGCGGAGCGCTTCCGCCGCGACGTGCCCGAGCTTTCGCCCGAGGTGCGGCGCCATCTTGCAGCGCATGCCTGGCCGGGCAATGTCCGCGAGCTTTCCCATTATGCCGAACGCGTGGTGCTCGGCGTCGAAGGCCGTGGACCGGCAACCGCTCCTCAACCGTCGGCGGGCGGCACGCTTCCAGAACGGCTGGAACGCTATGAGGCGGAGATCATTCGCGACGCTCTGTCAGCCAATGACGGCGACGTGCGCCGCACCATCGAAGCGCTCGGCATTCCCAGGAAGACCTTCTACGATAAGCTCCAGCGCCACGGCATCAACCGCGGCGGCTATGCCTCGCGCAAGTAGCGGCGATCGAGGTCCGAAGCCGTTCAGACTTCCACCAGTCCCAGCTTCTTCACCTGCCGGATCGTCAACATGGTGCGCACCGTATCCACGTGCTCGTTCGCCGTCAGCACCTCGATGACGAAATCCTGGAAGCTGGTGAGGTTTTCCGCCACGCAATGCAGCAGGAAATCGCTGTCGCCCGAGACCATCCAGGCCTGGCGCACCAGCGGCCATTCGGTGGTGGCGGCGGCAAAGGCCTTGAGGTTGCCTTCCGACTGGTGCTTGAGGCCGACCATGCAGAAGGCGACGAGGTCGAAGCCGAGCTTCGGGCTGTTCAGCATCGCGTGATAGCCCTCGATGACCCCCGCTTCCTCGAGCTTGCGCACCCGGCGCAGGCACGGCGGCGCCGAGATGCCGACCCGGTCGGCGAGCTCCACGTTGGTCATGCGGCCGTCGGCTTGCAGCTCCCGGAGGATCTTTATGTCGATGACGTCGAGTTCCGTCCGCCCCACATCATTGCCTTTCTTTAATTCTCCGCGGCGAGCTTCTATATAAAGCCGCGGAATACGCAAGAAAGTTTCACTGTGATGACGGATTCTTGCACAACAGGAAGATTTGCCTTGTTGGTAATGCAAGGCTGCCCTTGAATAATAGCATTGGACGTTCATAAATGGCGCATGGACCGCGAAACGGCCGCAATCGCCACCTAGCCGCCGCTCTCCTGCCAGTCGAAAGGAAATGACATGCCTGCCCGCCACACGAAGGTGCTCATCATCGGTTCCGGACCAGCCGGCTATACCGCCGCGGTCTATGCCGCGCGCGCCATGCTGAAACCGGTTTTGATCGCCGGTCTCGAACAGGGCGGCCAGCTGATGATTACCACCGACGTCGAGAACTATCCGGGCTTTGCCGATCCGATCCAGGGTCCCTGGCTGATGGAGCAGATGCTGCAGCAGGCGAAACATGTCGGCGCCGAGATCGTCAACGACCTCGTGACCGAAGTCGACATGAACCAGCGTCCCTTCGTCGCCCGCACCGACAGCGGCCAGGTCTGGACGGCAGATACTTTGATCATCGCCACCGGCGCCAAGGCCAAGTGGCTCGGAATCGAGAGCGAACAGCATTTTCAGGGCTTCGGCGTTTCGGCCTGCGCCACCTGCGACGGTTTCTTCTATCGCAACAAGGACGTGATCGTGGTCGGCGGCGGCAACAGCGCCGTCGAGGAGGCTCTCTATCTCTCCAATATCGCCAAGTCGGTCACATTGGTGCATCGTCGCGATTTCTTCCGGGCCGAGAAGATCCTGCAGGAACGCCTGTTCTCCAAGGAAAACGTCAAGGTGCTGTGGAACACCGAGGTGTCCGAAATCACCGGTACGCCAGCCAAGCCCCCGATGCCACAATCCGTATCCGGCGCGCGCCTGCGTGACACACGCACGGGCGCCATCACGGAAATGGCGATCGACGGCGTCTTCGTCGCGATCGGCCATGCCCCGGCAACCGAGCTTTTCAAGGACAAACTGAAGCTGAAGGACAATGGCTATCTCTGGACGGCGCCCGATTCGACCGCGACCAGCCTGGAGGGGGTCTATGCCGCCGGCGACGTCACGGACGATACGTTCCGCCAGGCAATCACCGCCGCCGGCATGGGATGCATGGCAGCGCTTGAAGCCGAACGATACCTGACGGGCCACATGCCCGTCGCCGTGGCCGCGGAGTAAGACCGGCATGAGAGGCGGGGGAATGCCATTGGATTGGGACAAGCTGCGTATTTTTCACGCAGCGGCCGAGGCGGGTTCGTTCACGCATGCGGCGGATAAACTGCATCTGTCCCAATCCGCCATCAGCCGCCAGGTGAGCGCGCTGGAGCAGGATGTCGGCACCAAGCTGTTCCACCGCCATGCGCGCGGCCTGATCCTGACGGAACAGGGCGAACTGCTTTACCGCACCGCCCATGACGTGCTGCTGAAGCTCGAAACCGTGAAGATGCAGCTCACCGAGACGACCGAGACGCCGTCCGGCAAGCTGCGCGTCACGACGACCGTCGGCCTCGGCCAGGGCTGGCTGACCGACAAGATCCAGGAATTCCTGCAGCTCTATCCCGATGTGCAGATCCAGCTCATCCTCGACAACGAGGAAGTGGATGTGAACATGCGCCATGCCGACTGCGCGATCCGCCTGCGCCAGCCTCAGCAGTCCGACCTCATCCAGCGCAAGCTCTTCACCGTGCACATGCACGTCTATGCGGCTCCCTCCTATATCAACCGCCACGGCGAGCCGCAGAAGATCGAGGATCTCGACAATCATCGCATCATCACCTTCGGCGAGCCGGCGCCGAGCTACCTGCTCGACGTCAACTGGCTTGAGGTGGCCGGTCGCTCGTCCGACAACAAGCGCATTCCGCATCTGCAGATCAACAGCCAGACCTCGATCAAGCGGGCATGCCTGCTCGGCATCGGCGTCGCCTGCCTGCCGGATTACATCGTCGGCCGCGACCCGGGCCTGATTCAGCTGGCGATCAACGCTGACGTCCCCTCTTTCGACACGTATTTCTGCTATCCCGACGAAATCAAGAACGCCGCCAAGTTGAAGGCTTTCCGCGATTTCATCGTCAGCAAGGCCAGAAACTGGAACTTTTGATCCCGGTTTTATGGAATAAATTGCAACTATGCAGAAGGCGCATGACTGGCATGCACAAAAAAGGGTTGTTGTTTGCCCATTAAACGACCATATCGCACATAGCTGATGCACATGGTGGCTTTTCCTCCCAGTTCCACCGCATTAGCTGTTCCCCTCTGGAGGTTTTTGACCTTCACACTTATAAGGGCCCTGGTTTTCCAGTGGCCCTCTTTTTTTGCCTTGCCTCCTCGATAAATGCCGCATCGCAAAAAAATTGTGCGGCGCATAGCAGACATGCACAAAAAAGCATTGAAACCTGCACAAGGAAGCACCATATCCATTGCAGCTGATGCATTTTGTGGTTTCTCTCCCAGTACCACCGCATTAGCTGTTCCCCTCTGGAGGTTTTTGACCTTCACAATTATAAGGGCCCTGGTTTTCCAGCGGCCCTCTTTTTTTGCCTAAAATTTGCTCACTCAGCAAAACCCGCCGCCTCACATCTCCGTGATTTGCATATCGACATCTACCGATCCATATATCGTCTAAATACGATTTATAGTTCGGCGAATGACGATGGACAAAGACGAAATCATCAAAGCCCTCGCCCATCCCGCGCGGATGGACATTCTGAGCTGGCTGAAAAATCCCGAGAAACACTTCCCCTCGCAGGAGCATCCTTTCGAAATGGGTGTCTGCGCCAGCCAGTTCGAGCGCTGCGGCCTGTCGCAGTCGACAGTCTCCGCCCATTTGGGAACGCTGCACCGCGCCGGCCTCGTCACCACCAAACGTGTCGGCCAGTGGATCTTCTACAAGCGCAACGAAGAAACGATCGCCGCTTTCCTGAAGCAGCTGACACAGGATCTATGACATGCCGCTTTCCCTTCTCGTTCTTGCCTTGAGCTCCTTTGCGATAGGCACCGCCGAATTCGTCATCATGGGCCTGCTGCCGGAGGTCGCCGCCGATCTCCAGGTGACCATCCCTGAGGCCGGCTGGCTGGTCACTGGTTACGCGCTGGCAGTCGCCATCGGCGCACCCGTGATGGCCGTTTTGACCGCGAAGCTGAAACGCCGCACCGCGCTGATCGCGCTGATGGCCTTCTTCATCGCCGGCAATCTGCTTTGCGCTCTCGCGAGCGACTACTGGGTGCTGATGATTGCGCGCATCGTCACCGCGCTCTGCCACGGCGCCTTCTTCGGCATCGGCTCGGTCGTCGCCGCCGGCCTCGTCGCGGAAGACCGCAAGGCCCGCGCCGTCGCGTTGATGTTCACCGGACTGACGCTCGCCAATGTCCTCGGCGTGCCGCTCGGCACCGCAATCGGCCAGGCCTATGGCTGGCGCGCCACCTTCGGTGTCGTCACGATCATCGGCATCGTCACCATATCGGGCCTGATCGCCGTCCTGCCGAAGGACAGGCAACAGGAAAACGGCAGCATCCTGCGCGAGATCGCCGCGCTCAGAAATGGCGGACTGTGGCTGGCGCTCTCCACCACCGTCTTCTTCGCCGCCTCGATGTTTACCCTCTTTACCTATATCGCACCGCTCCTGCGCGATGTGACCGGCGTTTCGCCGGAAGGCGTCACCTGGACGCTGTTTCTGATCGGCCTCGGGCTGACCGTCGGCAACCTCGTCGGCGGCAAGCTTGCCGACTGGCGGCTCGGCGCGACGCTTGCCGGCGTCTTCGTGGCGATCGCCGTCACCTCGATCGCCTTCAGCTATACGAGCCGCTTCTTGATACCGGCTGAAATCACCCTCTTCCTCTGGGCACTGGCAAGCTTTGCCGCCGTGCCCGCGCTTCAGGTCGGCGTCGTCGGCTTCGGCAAGGATGCCCCGAACCTCGTCTCGACGATCAACATCGGCGCCTTCAACACCGGCAATGCGCTGGGCGCCTGGGCGGGTGGCCTGGTCATCGACGCCGGCTTCGATCTCACCCGCGTTCCGCTCGCTGCAGCCCTGATGGCCCTGATCGGCCTCGGCGCGACGGCGCTCACCTATCTCTCCGCCAGGGGCCGGGCCGCCCTTGCCCCTGCCGAGTGATCCTCCCGCAAAAGAAAGGACTATCATGGCCAAGCTTTTCGACCCCGCCAAGGTTGGCGACATCACAGTCAGAAACCGCATCGTCATGGCGCCGCTCACCCGCAACCGCTCGCCGGGCGCAATTCCGAACGACCTCAACGTCGAATATTACCGCCAGCGCGCCTCTGCCGGCCTGATCATCACCGAAGCAACCGCGATCACCCGTCAAGGCCAGGGTTACGCCAACGTGCCCGGCCTCTACAGCAAAGAGGCTCTCGACGGCTGGAAGCGCGTGACGGACGCCGTTCACGCTGGCGGCGGCAGGATCGTCGTGCAGATGTGGCATGTCGGCCGTATCTCGCACACGACGCTGCAGCCGAACGACGCCAAGCCGGTCTCCTCGACCAACCGCGTCGCCAAGGCCAAGACCTATCTGGTCAACGCCGACGGCACGGGCAGCTTTGCCGACACCTCCGAGCCGCGCGCGCTCGAAACCGCTGAAATTCCCGGCATCGTCGAGGATTATCGCAAGGCTGCCCGTGCGGCGATCGATGCCGGCTTTGACGGTGTCGAGATCCACGGCGCCAACGGCTACCTGCTCGATCAGTTCATCCGCGACGGCGTCAACGACCGCACCGACCAATATGGCGGCTCGATCGAAAACCGCACCCGTCTGACCTTTGAAGTCGTCGACGCCGTCGTGAAGGAAATCGGCGCGGGCCGCACCGCAATCCGCATCTCGCCGGTGACGCCGTCAGGCGAAAGCTACGATTCCAATCCGCAGGCGACCTTCACCCATGTCGTGGAAGGCCTGGCCAGATACGACCTCGCCTATCTCCACGTCATCGAAGGCCAGACCGGCGGCGATCGTGATTATCGACAGGGCGACAACCCTTCCTTCGACTACAAGGCGCTGCGCCAGGCTTATGAAAAGGCCGGCGGCAAGGCCAGTTGGATGGTCAACAACGGCTACGATCGCAACCTGGCGGTCGACGCCGTCGAAAGCGGCCGTGCCGACCTCGTCGCCTTCGGCAAGCCCTTCATCGCCAATCCCGATCTCGTCGAACGGCTGGCAAAGAAGCTGCCGCTCAACACGCCCGACCAGTCGACCTTCTACGGCGGCACCGCCAAGGGTTATATCGACTATCCCACCCTCGAAAAGGTCGCCTGAGCGTTAGAATTCGACCGTGAAATCCCGCGCTTTGCGGGATTTCCATTTTCGATGCAGCTTTGTAGTGTGTCGCCATGTTCGATTCCCATCTCCATCGCTGGTCGCTCATCTCAGACGGCGAGCCCATCATAACCCATTCGAGCCACCTGCTGCCGGTCCTCTGGCAGGGCAAGCCGGCCATGTTGAAGGTGGCTGCCGATATCGACGAACGATATGGCGCGCTGCTGATGCAATGGTGGGATGGTGACGGCGCAGCCTATGTCTACGCCCGTGAGGACGACGCCGTGCTGTTGGAAAGAGCGATGGGAAAACGCTCGCTGCTTGCCATGGCGATGGACGGTGAGGACGATGAAGCAAGCCGCATCCTGTGCCGCACTGCCGCACGGCTGCATGCGCCGCGTGAAAAACCGCTTCCCGATCCCGTGCCCCTCAGCCGCTGGTTCCGCGATCTCGAACCGGCCGCCGCCAAACACGGCGGCACGCTTTCCGATTGCTCGGCGATCGCCAACGCCCTCCTTGCCGATCCGCGCGACCTCGCCGTCCTCCACGGCGATATCCATCACGAAAATATCCTTGATTTTGAAGCGCGCGGCTGGCTGGCGATCGATCCGAAGCGGCTCCACGGCGAGCGCGGATTCGATTTCGCCAATATCTTCGCCAATGAGGAGTTGCCGACGATCACCGATCCGGCTCGCTTCCGCCGCCAGCTCGCCGTCGTCTCGGCGGAGGCCGGGCTCGAGCCGAAGCGGCTGCTGCAATGGATCGCCGCCTATTCCGGCCTTTCCGCCGCCTGGTTCCTTGGCGATCCGAACATCGAGCAGGCAGAGAAAGCCCTGACGGTCGCCCGGATCGCGCTGGCCGAGCTTGAGATCTAACCGGCATCCTTCAGCGAATGCCCGATGAAAGTCGATGCCGCGCCTTGATGCGGCTCCGGCAGGCAGCCGAGCGCCACGAGCGCGGCCCGCACCGCCTCGTCGATCGGCGTGTGCGGTTCCTTGCCGAGCTCGGCCGTCAGCTTGCAGTTTTGCATCCTGAGCGGCACCTTCCAAAGATAACGCATCTCCTTGATCTCCCGCATGATCGGCATAAAGGGTGCGGCAAGCGGCACGATCCACCAGGGGAAGCCAACGATCTTGGCCTTGCCGCCGGCCACGCGCTTGATCGCTTCGGCCATCTGCATGCCGTCAGCATCCCAGAAGCCCTCCATATGATAGACAGCGAAGGGCGGCAGTTGATCGGCCCGCGCGATCAGCTGGACCATGGTTTCGGCCACGTCGGGCAGATAGGCCCACTGATGACCGATGCCGCGTCGTGCCGGGTTCTTGATCGCGGCGACCGGCTTGCCCGGTGTAACCATGGCCGATGAGAACCAACTGTTTGATGTCGTGCCTGGACCGAAGAAATCGCCGGCGCGAACAATGATGACGCCGACGCCGGACTGCGACGCGGCCTTCAACCGCTTCTCCATCTCGACGCGGATCGCCCCCTTCTTGGTCACCGGATGCTGGGCACTTTCCTCCGTCGGCATCGGGAGGACATCGAGGCCGAAATTATAGACCGTGCCGGGCAGCACGATGCGGGCACCCACGCTTCGGGCTGCCGCAATGGCATTGTCGAGCATCGGCAGCACCAGCTTTTCCCAGTCGCGATAGCCAGGCGGGTTGACGGCGTGGACGATCAGGCTGGCGCCCTCCGCCGCCTTCAGCACGTCACCTGAATTCATGGCGTCGCCCTGCACCCATTCGAATGCCGGCTCACTTCGGGATACCTGGGCGGCCTTGCGGTTAAGCGCCCGGATTTGCCAGCCGCGCTCGACAAGCTTGCGGGCAACCGCCCCGCCGATACCGCCGGTGGCTCCGAGAACGAGTGCCGTCTTATTCATGTCACTGCTCATGATCATCTCCTTCGATTGAATGAAGGCATGATGCCATCTGTGCGAGATAAACAAAATTGACTAAATAAGTGCGCCTGATATACAAAAATATATGAGCGAGTTGAGTTGGGATTTCTACCGCAGTTTTCTGACCGTGCTGCAGCAAGGTTCGCTTTCGGCCGCCGCCCGCGAACTCGGATTGACCCAGCCGACCATAGGCCGCCATGTCGACGCGCTGGAAGAAGCAATTGGCGTCGAACTCTTCACCCGCTCGCCGAACGGCCTGCTGCCGACCGACACCGCACTGGCACTGAAGCCCTATGCCGAAACGCTCGCCGCAACCACAGCAGCACTTTTGCGGACGGCATCCGGCCAGCGCGAGAGCGTGGCGGGCACGGTCAGGGTCAGCGCCAGCGAGATCGTCGGCGTCGAGATCCTGCCGCGCATCCTCGGGCCGCTGCAGGAGACCTATCCGGATCTCCAGATCGAACTGTCGGCGTCCGATGCGATCGAGGACCTTCTCAATCGTGAAGCCGATATCGCCGTGCGCATGGCTGAGCCCCGGCAGGATGCGCTCGTCGTGCGTCGGATCGGCGATCTTCCGCTCGGCTTCCACGCCCATCGTCGCTATATCGAGCGCAATGGCTTGCCGGAGACCCTTGCCGATCTTGCAAGGCACCACCTCATCGGCTTCGACCGGCAAACGGCCTACATCCGCCTGATGATCAGCCGCTATTCCATGCCTGACATCAATTTCGCCTTTCGTTCCGACAGCAATCTCGCCCAGCTTTCCGCCATCCGCGCCGGCGTCGGCATCGGCATCTGCCAGACCGGGCTTGCGCGGGAAAACCCCGATCTCATTCATATCCTGCCCGAGGCGTTCAACATCCCCCTCGGCACATGGGTGGCGATGCATGAGAGCCTGAAAACCTCCCCGCGTTGCCGCGTCACCTTCGACGCGCTGGTCAAGGGTCTCCAGGACTACCACCGCTGTTCCACGGGCGCCTGACGCAAAAATCGGAATCGATATTCGGCAAGAATCATGCGCTAATCCCACCCGCTGGGGTGGAGATGACGATGCAAAAGCCGGTTGAACTTGTGAGCTACGATCCGCAATGGCCGCAGGCCTTCCGGCACATCCGCGCCAGGCTGCTGGCCTTGCTGCCGAACGCGCGCTCCATCGACCACATCGGCAGCACCTCCATACCGGGAATGGCGGCCAAGCCGCTCATCGATATCGACATCGTTCTTCCCGGCCTCGGGCACATCGAGGAGGCGACACATGTGCTTCTCTCGCAAGACTACGAGCCGCGCGGCAACCGTTATGACGACGAGGTCTGGGCGTTTTTATCGAGAGGCGCCGAGCCGGCGGAACGGGTCTACCTTTGCCCGGCCGGCAACGGCACGCATCGAAACAGGCTGGCTTTCCGGGATTATCTCATCGCGCATCCGCAGGCGGCCGCCGATTATGCCGCGCTCAAGCGCAGGCTGGCAGTTGAATTCCGGATTGACGGCGATCGCTACACCGCGGAGAAGCGCGAATTCGTCGACGCGATCGTCGCGCGGGCATTGGCGGGCAATGGCTAAAGCATATCGAGCAAAAGCGTGCAGCGGTTTTGCCACGGGGACATGCGGAAAACCGACGACCAGAAGCGTGGCAGGCGAAGCTGAAAGATCGCTCCGCGCTTTGGCGTCAGACGCTTTGTGAGGCCCCGGCCCCGCGATTCTGCCACAGGCCGTCCACCACTTCGGTTTCCGGCCGGTCGCCACCCTCGGCATATTCCTCATGCCATTTGCCGTTCTCGTCCTGCCAACTGATCTCGGCGGAATCGCCGCCGACCTGCTGTTCGTCCGCAACGATGCGCGCAGCTTCGAGCGCCTCGGCATGGGTCGGGAATGCCTCGGAATAGACGCCTCCCAGCCTGTAGGCCCAGCCGCCGTCATGCGGCACGACTTCGTAGACCACCTTGATCATGCATCCGACTCCTCATCTTCTTGTTGCGCATTCGCACGCTTCCGGACAGGGTCCGGATCATCGCGGCCGCTTTACAAGAATTCGAGGACGCCGCGATCTGCTTTCCGGCCCCGATGGCGTGCAGTATTCCATTAAACGCCGAAGACTGCAAATAGGACCGGACCGTGACTTGCTCCACACGCAAAATCAGTGACTTAGATAAAGGACATAAATCGGGACCGGAACTGGGGGGTGAGGATCGCGTCGCGCTTTAAAGAGGAAAAGTTTCTGCTCGCCGCACGTGTCGTTGCGATGATCGCCTATCTCTTTGAACACGCGGTAATGGAGATGCGGCGCGGCGTCGCGCTGATTGCCGCCTCCCTCGCCATCATGATGGCATGACGCATTTCATCCTCTTCGCCACCTTCGTCATGGCGATGGCGCCGGGGCTTTGAGGGCTCCCTTCCCCGGCGGGGAAGGGAGACGAAGAGCAAGAGCAGGCTGCTTAGGCGCGCTGCTGGACGAAGAGCATGCGTTCGCGGGCTGCGAACCACTCTTCGGCATAGTCGTCGTTCTTGTATTCGTCGAAATACGGCCCGCCATCGGTGAAATGGACGTTCTTGGCGTCTTCGCGATAGTCGTATTCGTTGACGAGGTAGTTCCAGGTCACCGGCAATTCGCCGATGAGGTCGTCATTTTCAAGCCACTTGAACTGATGCAACTGCAGACCGGTCGCCGTATTGACGAAGTCAGGCGTCAACGCCCGGCATTTGTCATTGTTGAACAGGATGAAGCTCGACCAGTTCTTCTTTTCATACTTGGTCTGCGTCTGGCCGAGGAACTTCGTCTCGATCTTCGGCTGGTAGTCGTGCTTGACGCACATGGCAGCGTAGCGATCGTCGCGCAGAGCCCAGAGCTCGGCGATGTCAGTGCGCATCAGCATGTCGCAATCCATGAAGATGCTCCAGCCCTGATAGCCGCTGAGATAGGGCGTCAGGAAGCGCGAGAAGGAGAACTCCGTCGATTGCAGCGCATTGCGCTCGCGGGTGAAGAGCCCGCCGAGATTGGAAAGCACGATCGGCGAGAACTCGACCGGGATGGACGACTTCTCGATGATGCTCTGGGCGAGGACGTGATAGGCGACGACTTCCTTGGAATCGAATCCCACGAAAATCCGGACGGTCTGTTGTTCCATTTTCTACCTCGATGGCCCACGGTTGTGAGCGTTATAAAGAGTTGAACCGATCTTCGAAACAGCATTCTTGGCAGCCCGCGCCTGTCGGCGAGGGCCTGCGACAGTCATTCCTTGGACTTTTCGAGGAACCGCTGCTTTCGGGTTTTCGGCTTGAAGCGCCGGAAGAAATTCTCGATGGCGCGGATGGATTTGGTGACGGACATGAGCCTGTCGATCTGGCCGTTCGCATTGTCGAGCCGCTCCGATAAGACTTCGGCCGCCGTCATCGCAATCTCGACCGGCGGCACGTGTGGAAACCGTTTGGCAAGCGCCGAATAAGGGCTGGCATCGACGCCGCCCATCATCGAGATCGTGCCCATCCTGGCAAAGAGACGGAGGAAGATCTGCTCGAACGTCCAGTCGTGCACGTCGAAGACCTTCCACTTCTCGCTCCTCTTTGCCGAAAAACCGGCAAGCACGATCTTGCCCGGCAGTTGCAGGTCGGCGAGCCACAGTGCCAGCGCAAAGCCGCTCGTCGCAATCCTGCCTACCGGATAGAGATCGCCGAGTATTTGCGTCAGATCAAGGTGACGCGTTTTGGCGCCTTCGAAGCGGCTCTCCTCGCTAAAATTTTCCTCCGCGGCGACGCGAACATTGACGATTCCCAGGAAATCGTCGCCGTTAAAGAAACGCAGGACATCCGTCACTTCGCGCCTGTGCACGATATTGGCGCCCATCACCCCGCTACGGGCGACCAGCACGGCATTGCCGACGAAAGGTTCGTCGAGCACCTTGTAGACCTTGTTGAAGAAGACATAGAGCGTGGTTTCCGGTAATTCGCTGCGCAGCCGCTCGAAATCGACCGCCTCGCTATTTGCCACCAGCACGATATGGGAATAGCGCGACAGCAGCGCCTTCCACGCATCCGGCGCCAGGAAGTTGAAGCCGCCGTCCGGGGCGATCGTGGTCTGCGTTTTGCTGGGGATTGCTTCCATATCGGCTCACATGCACTTTCCAAGGACGATGCGCTCTGGCCGCCGCGCTAGCTGTTGCCGAAATAGGCGCGTGTCTGGGCAAACCGCGTCCGCCCGCTGATCCGCTTTCCCAGATACGTGAAGAAACCCCCGATGCGGCGTGTCATCGACGGCTGCTTGCAGAAGGAGGCCCAAGGCGTATCGCGGAGATCTTCGACGTAACGCCTGGCCATCCGCCGGTGCACCCAGGGAACGGTCGCCTGCCATGGTTTCCGTCTCCCGGTGAAATGGAGGATTGCCGGCCGGCCGACGAAAGGCAGGAGCCCCGTCTGCGTGTTGAAGCGCAGATCGAGCACCAGCCAGTCGCCATCGAAAGTGACGTTCAGCACATCCTGGTCGTTGTACTGGAAAAGATGCGACCGCTCTTCGAATGTCTCCCGCGTCCTGGCGAAAAGCCCCCTCGCCCGGCAGGCCGACCAGTCGAACAGCAGCACGCCGGCATTGAAGTAACGGCCGCCCTCGCGCATGCCGATCTTGCGCTGCCGTGCGCCGGACTTCTCCGGAAAGGCCATGATGTAATCGTCGACGGCGGCGAGCGCCTTTCCTCGCAGATCCCTTGTGAAGAGTTCGTCGAGAGGCGCCACCGCGAGCACGTCGGCGTCGAGATAAAGCAGGCGCTCGACATGGGCGGGCACATGCAGATCCATATAAAGTCGCGCCAGCGTCGCCATGGACCAGCGCCCCCGCGTCTGCCGCGCCGCATCCGGCGTATTGTAAGGCAGCACCTTGATTGCCATGTCGTGCACCCGCGCGAAGTTTTCGACCTCGGCGATCTCCTTCGGTTCAAGGTCGATGCCGAGAAGCAGGAACTCCACGGGAGAGACTGCGAGGTTGCGCTTGACGGAAAGCAGGGTGCAGCAGGCGGCCGGCAACATGTTGACATCCGAACATACGATAACGGCACTCTGCTGCAAAACTCGGCCTCCCGAAACGGCGACTTAAACTTGATGCCGGATATCTAGTTGGTTTGGCGTTCGCCCGCAACCGCAGATCACCCGCCGAACCGTCGCCCCTCGTCACGTTTTGAATCGGATTTCAACGACTTGCGAGGCAAAGCGGAATCGAATGCGCAGCCTGTTGAATCGGAATGTGAGATCAGAGCCGCAATGCAAGCGGATGATCGACGAGCAGCCGGTCCACCGTCGCAAGCTGCAGTCCCTCGACCTTGCACTGGGCCAGCAGCAGCCGGTCGAAGGGATCGCGCGTCTCGGGCTCCGGGTCGGCAGCGGTGATGACGTGCGGGATATCGATGGAAAGGATCGTCAGCCCGGTCCCCTGCAAGTAGGGTGGAATGATCTCCAGGGCTAGTCCAGGCTGCAATTTGCCGAGTCGTGTCTTGATCGCGATTTCCCAAAGGCTGGCGACGCTAACGAAGCCTTCGGTCGCCGCGTCCAAAAGCACTCGCTGGACGTCAGGAAAACGGTCCTTCAGCTTTCGCTGAACGATTGCGATGACCATATGCGTGTCGAGCAGTACGCGCATGGTCACGGCAATGGCTTGAGAAGGAAATCTTCCGGCAAAGGATCGTCGAAGTCGTCGGCGATATACATCTCCGTTCTCGTTATACCCTTGGAACGAAGATAGGCTTCGCCGGCCTCCAGATTCAAACCGCCACGCTTCTGATGCGGCACGAGATCGAACACCGGCCGGCCGTTCCGCGTGACGACGACGGTCTCGCCTGCCTCGACCTCGCGGGCAAGCTCGGTCAGGCGGTTCTTCGCATCGCGCATCGAAACGGTCTTCATGGCCTCAAATGTAGCCACATGCAGCCACATCGTCAACGCCGCGCAAACAAAAAGGCCCGCCGTCGCCGGCGGGCCTTCGATTGATGTTACCCCACGCTTACTTGCAGGCGCCGCAGAAGCGCTGGATGCGGCGGCAGGCTTCCTCGAGAAGCTCTTCCGACGTCGCATAGGAGATGCGGAAGTTCGGGCCGAGGCCGAAGGCCGAGCCGTGAACGACGGCGACGCCTTCCGATTCCAGCAATTCGGAAACGAAGTCCTCGTCCGTCTCGATAACCTTGCCCGACGGCGCGGTCTTGCCGATCAGGCCCTTGCAGGACGGATAGACGTAGAAGGCGCCTTCCGGCACCGGGCAGACGATGCCCTTGGCCTGGTTCAGCATGGAAACGACGAGATCGCGGCGACCTTCGAAGATCTTCTTGTTTTCAGGAATGAAGTCCTGCGTGCCGTTCAGCGCTTCGACAGCCGCCCACTGGGCGATCGACGTCGCGCCCGAGGTCTGCTGTCCCTGGATCATGTCCATCGCCTTGATGAGCTGGAGCGGGCCTGCCGCATAGCCGATACGCCAGCCGGTCATCGCATAGGCCTTGGAGACGCCGTTCATCGTCAGCGTGCGGTCGTAGAGCTGCGGCTCGACTTCGACGGGCGTGGCGAACTTGAAGTCGCCGTAGGTCAGGTGCTCGTACATATCATCCGTCAGCACCCAGACATGCGGATGCTTCATCAGCACGTCGGTCAGCGCCTTCAGCTCGGCGTGCGTATAGGCAGCACCCGTCGGGTTGGACGGCGAGTTGAAGACGAACCACTTGGTCTTCGGCGTGATCGCCTTTTCGAGATCGGCCGGCTGGAGCTTGAAGTTATGCTCCTGGGTGGCCGAAACGAAAACCGGCGTGCCGCCGCACAGCGCCACCATCTCGGGGTAGGAAACCCAGTAGGGCGCAGGGATGACAACTTCGTCGCCGGGGTTCAGCGTCGCCATGAAGGCGTTGAACAGGATCTGCTTGCCGCCGGTGCCGACGATCGTCTGTTCCCAGGAATAGTCGAGGCCGTTCTCGCGCTTGAACTTGGCGGCGATCGCCTTGCGCAGCTCAGGGATGCCGGAAACCGGCGTGTACTTCGTTTCGCCGCGGTTGATCGCGTCGATGGCGGCCTTCTTGATATTGTCGGGCGTATCGAAATCCGGCTCACCCGCGCCGAGGCCGATGACGTCGCGTCCTTTTGCTTTCAGCTCGCGCGCTTTCTGGGAAACGGCGATGGTGGCTGAAGGCTTCACACGGGAAAGAGCATCGGCAAGGAAGGCCATGATATCGGTCCTAATGGTTGAAACGGGCAGAAAGCCGGGACCGGAGTTCTGCGGTTAGCTCTATGTCCAATGTATGACGGCATTTCAAGCGTAAAGGCGTCATGGCGACATGATTCTTATTGATCCGTTCGCAGCACGGCCCGCCGGTACGCCACGCCCCTTACGGCAGACTCGCGCCACAGGGCACGACCACCAGGTGCGGATCTTGAATCCCTTTCCGAAGCCGTCGGAATTTTACCCCTAAAATCAGAGGCATCGCCGGATTCGGCCATCGCCACGAATAAGCCGCAACAAATGCCGCGCGCTGCCGCAATTCCGTCGCGAGCGCGCCGAGATCGAAGCCGCATCATTCGGCATCCAAAATTGGTTATTGAGGGTAGGCCAATGTTTCTGGAAGATGAGTTTGCCATCGGGCGCATGCGCATGCGCCGGATTTCCATTTCATGTCTTGTCACCATCACTGCTCTTGTCGCCTGCATCGCCGCGATGCTGGGGCTTGCCTCCGTCGCCTGGGCCGAGACACAGCAGCCATCCAGCCAGCTCGCGGCCCTCATCAGGCCGAACGACGTCAACAGCGGCTCGCTGCTCTTTCCGTCGAAGGAGCCGGGCTTCTATGTCGAGGCGCCACGGCTGAAAACCGACGTCGCAATCGACGTTTCCGGCCCGATCGCCAGGGTGAAGGTGACGCAGCGCTTCCGGAACCCGAGCCAAGGCTGGGTCGAAGGCACCTATGTCTTCCCGCTGCCGGACAATTCCGCCGTCGACGCGCTGAAGATGCAGATCGGCGAACGCTTCATCGAAGGCCAGATCAAGCCGCGCCAGGAGGCTCGCGAGATCTACGAACGGGCCAAGGCCGAGGGCAAGAAGACGGCGCTTCTCGAACAGCAGCGGCCGAACGTCTTCACCAACCAGGTCGCCAATATCGGCCCCGGCGAAGACATCGTCGTGCAGATCGAATATCAGCAGACTGTTCGTCAGTCGGGCGGCGAATTCTCACTGCGCTTCCCGATGGTCGTCGCCCCGCGCTACAATCCGGCGCCGATCGTCCAGACCGTCGAGTTCAACAACGGCGCCGGTTTCGCCACGCCGCGCGACCCCGTGGAAAACCGCGACAAGATCGAAGCCCCGGTGCTCGATCCGCGCGAGAACGCCAGGATCAACCCGCTCTCCCTGACCGTCGATCTGAAAGCCGGCTTCCCGCTCGGCGACGTCAAATCGTCCTTCCACGAAGTCGATATCCGGCAGGACGGCGACCAGGCGAGGACGATCAGCCTGAAGGGCGAGGCCGTTCCCGCAGACAAGGACTTCGAACTCACCTGGAAGGCCGCTCCGGGCAAGATGCCGAGCGCCGGCCTCTTCCGCGAAGTGATTGATGGCAAGACCTATCTGCTTGCCTTCGTCACGCCGCCATCGACGCCGGATACGGCCATGCCGCCGGCAAAACGCGAGGTGGTCTTCGTCATCGACAATTCCGGCTCCATGTCCGGTCAGTCGATCGAGCAGGCAAGGCAGAGCCTGGCGCTTGCCATTTCCAGGCTCGGCTCCGACGACCGCTTCAACGTCATCCGTTTCGACGACACGATGACCGATTATTTCAAGGGCCTCGTCGCCGCGACACCGGACAACCGGGAAAAAGCCATCGCCTATGTCAGAGGCCTGACCGCCGACGGCGGCACGGAAATGCTGCCCGCCCTTGAGGATGCGTTGCGCAATCAGGGACCGGTCGCAAGCGGAGCGCTGCGCCAGATCGTGTTCCTGACGGATGGCGCGATCGGCAACGAACAGCAGCTTTTCCAGGAAATCACGGCAAACCGCGGCGATGCCCGCGTCTTTACCGTCGGCATCGGCTCGGCGCCGAACACCTATTTCATGACCAAGGCTGCCGAGATCGGCCGTGGCACCTTCACCGAGATCGGCTCGACCGATCAGGTGGCAAGCCGCATGGGCGAGCTCTTCACCAAGCTGCAGAACCCCGCCATGACCGATATCGCCGCGACCTTCGAAGGCATCGAAGCCGAAGATATCACGCCGAACCCGATGCCCGACCTTTATAGCGGCGAGCCCGTCGTGCTGACGGCGGAACTGCCGCAGGAGAAGCCGGCCGGCAAGCTGCAGATCGTCGGCAGGGCAGGCAATCAGCCCTGGCGCGTCGAGATGGATATCGCCAATGCCGCCGACGGCAACGGCATCTCCAAGCTCTGGGCGCGGCGCAAGATCGACGATTTCGAAGCCCGCGCCTATGAGCGCCAGGATCCGGCCGCGCTCGACAAGGATATCGAGACCGTGGCGCTCGCCCACCATCTCGTCTCCCGCGTCACCAGCCTGGTCGCTGTCGACGTCACCCCCTCGCGACCGGCCGATCAGCCGCTTGGTTCGGCGAAGCTGCCGCTCAACCTGCCCGAGGGCTGGGACTTCGATAAGGTTTTCGGCGAAAACGCTGCCCCTCTTGGCGGCGGAGAAGACCATAGCTCGGCGACGCCGGCGGGAACACCGGCACTCGCCGCATCGCCGGAGATCGCAAACCTGATGGCCGCAGCGCCGACGGCAAAGGCCGCAACACTGGTTGCTCAGAAGAGCTCGACCGTAAACCTGCCGCAGACGGCGACGCGCGCCGACGAGCAGATCCTGCGCGGGCTGACCATGCTGCTGCTGGCGCTGACGGCGGCAAGCGGGCTCGCCGTCTGGCGCCGCCGCCTCAAGGGGCTGATCACGGCCGGAGCCAAGCGCAATGGTCTCTAGGCTCTCGGAAAGCCAGAATGAGGAAGCGGCCGAATTCGAGCCGCTTCCGACCTATCTGGAACTCGCCATGGCTGCCGCCACGGCTTACGACAGGCCGAAGAAGCGGGCGAAGAAAGGTTTCTTCCTCTGGCGTCTTTCGCCGATCGAACAGGCGATCGCCTTTGCCATCGCCGGCCTTGCCCTTTACGGCCTGGCGCTGATCGGCGACGGCTTCCTGCTGAAGGCGAAGGCGGAGCTCTCGCAGGTCCTGCTGAAACGCGCTTTCGCCGCCGAACTGCGTGGCGAAGAGACAAAGCCCTGGCCCTGGGCGGATTTCACCACGGAAGCCAAGGTGCGCGCGCCGCGCCTCGGCAAGGAGGCGATCGTGCTCGCCGGCGCCTCCGGCGAAGCTCTTGCCTTCGGTCCGGCCTGGCTCGCCAATACGCCGCAGCCGGGCGAAGAAGGCACCTCCGTCATCGCCGCCCATCGCGACACGCATTTCCGCTGGCTGCAATATGTAAGGCCGGGCGATGCGATCGAAGTCACGCGCCGCGACGGCAAGGTGTTGACCTTCAAGGCAGGCGAAGGCCGCATCGCCCCATGGGATGCCAGCGGCATCGATCCCGCCTCCGACGGCCGCCACCTGGTGCTGACCACCTGCTGGCCCTTCAACGCCACCGAACGCGGCCCCTTGCGCTACATCGTCGAAGCGGAACTGGTCGATAGTCAGGCGACAGGCTCCGTTCAACCGGTAAACACAAAGCCGTTATTGCAGGCCGAATGAGGGTTGAAGCCTTCCCTTGCCCGCTCCACGTTCCGCATGGAGAAACGACGGGGAAGCCAATGAAGAGAACATCTGCCTTCCATTTCGCCGCGGCGCTGATCGTGTTCGCCGCCACATCCGCTGATGCGGCCGATACCGTCAACACGCAGGGTCCAACCGTCCGCGTCGAAAAACTCGCCGACGGCCTCGAACATCCCTGGGCGGTCGAGGTGTTGCCCGATGGCACCTATCTCGTCACCGAGCGGCCCGGCCGCATGCGCATCGTCCGCGACGGCAAGGTCTCCGATCCGATCGGCGGCGTGCCCAAGGTGAGCGATCGCGGCCAGGGCGGCCTGATGGACGTGGCGCTCGCCCCGGACTTTGCGACATCTCGTAAGCTCTATATCACCGCCGCCATCGCCAGCGGCCAGGGCTCCGGCACCGAAGCCTTCAGCGCCAAGCTTTCCGCCGACGAAAAGCGGCTCGAGGCCGTCACGCCCGTCTTCATCATGCGGCGCTTCACCTCGGGCAATATCCAGTACGGCTCGCGCATCGCGATCGCTCCCAACGGCTCGCTGTTCATCAGCGTCGGCGATCGCGGCGACCGCGACCGCTCGCAGGACTGGAAGGACGATGCTGGCTCGATCATCCACATCAACGCCGACGGCAGCATCCCGGCCGACAATCCGTTCAGGGACGGCGGCAAGGCGCTGCCGGAAATCTGGTCGAAAGGCCATCGCAACCCGCAGGGCATCACCTTCGATGCCAAGGATGGCAAGCTCTATACCGTCGAACACGGCGCGCGTGGCGGCGACGAGATCAACCAGCCCGAAGCCGGGAAGAATTACGGCTGGCCGATCATCACCTACGGCCGCGACTATTCAGGCGCCGAGATTGGCGAAGGCACCGCCAAGGAAGGGCTTGAGCAGCCGTTGCATTATTGGGACCCTTCGATCGCGCCCGGCGCGCTCGTCGTCTATCGCGGCGCCATGTTTCCGGAATGGGACGGCAACTTCCTCGTCGCAGCGCTGAAATTTCAGCTGCTCTCGCGCATGCAGCGTGACGAAAGCGGTGCCTTCGTCGCCGAGGAGCGGCTGTTCGAGGGCGAATACGGCCGCATCCGCGACGTCATCGTCGCGCCCGACGGCGCGCTGCTGATGGTGACGGACGAGGATGACGGCGCGCTGCTCAGGATCTCCAGAGCTGAGGCCAACAACGGTTGAGGTCACAGCGCGGCGCGCAATTCCTTGCGGATGACGAACTTCAGTCCGGACCAGACCTCGTCGACGGCGCAGACTTTGACGTCGACCAGACCGGTCGGCAGCAGGATTTCCCGGAGTACGTCCTCTGTGATGTCGGTCGGCATGCGTGAACTCTTCTTCGGCCAGGAGATCCAGACCATGCCGTCCGGCCTCAAGACATGGAAGAGCGCAGGTGCTGCCGCTTCCAGTGCCGCGCGCTCGGTCGCGAATAGATGCACATAATCGAAGACCCGCTGCGGCGTTTCGGGAAGCGCGTGGACGACCGAAGCAAAACCATCGAAGCCATTGATGTCTTCGATGGTTTTGGGAATGCCGAGAAGAGCGGCCACTTGCCCGCGCGCAAGGCCGAGCTTCCTGGCGAGCGGCGCACCGGAATAGCCTGCCGTCCTATCGTTGGCCCGTTCTTCTTCGCGTCGCATGCCCCGCCCCCGTCGTCAGGCGTGAAGTCTTCGCCCTTGCCTCAAGGAAACGCAACTGCTAACCGCTCGGGCATATCTCCCTTCCCGATCGAGGATCGACATGACGCGCGTTCAGGCGAACCTTCTCCTGTTGCTTGCAGCCGCCATCTGGGGCGGCGGCTTCGTCGCGCAATCGACGGCAATGAAGGCGATCGGTCCCTTCTGGTTCATCGCCTTGCGTTTCGCCGTCGCCACATTGGCCGTGCTGCCTTTCGTTATCTTCGAAGCTCGCAAAGCAAAGGTGAAGACAAGCGCGCGCCATGCAAAACTCTATGTCCTGACCGGCCTTGCCCTTTTCAGCGGCGCAGCCACGCAGCAGATGGGCCTGCAGACGACATCGGTGACGAATTCCAGCTTCATCACCGGCCTCTATGTCGTGTTCGTGCCGCTCATTGCCGTATTCTTCCTGCGCCGTGCCCCACATTGGATCATCTGGCCGGGTGCGCTGATGGCTGTCGGCGGCATCTATCTTCTGTCCGGCGGCCATCTCTCGGCGTTGACGGTAGGCGATCTCCTGACCGTCGTCTGCGCCGTCTTCTGGGCGATCCAGATTACCCTTGCCGGCACCACGGTCTCCGAGACCGGAAGGCCGCTTGCCCTCTCCGCCGTGCAATTCGCCGTCACCGCAGCCTGCGCGCTGGCCATTGCCGCAGCTGTCGAACCGATCAGCCTTTCGGCCATATCGGACGCGGCACCTGAGATACTCTATGTCGGCATCTTCTCCTCCGGCCTGGCCTTCGTGCTGCAGGTGATCGCCCAGCGATACACCACGCCTTCGCAGGCGGCGATCTTCCTCTCGTCCGAAGCGCTCTTCGGCGCATCGCTCGCAGCCCTCCTGCTCGGCGAGACGATGCCGACCACCGGCTATACAGGTTGTGCGCTAATGTTTATCGCTATGCTTGTAGTCGAGCTCGTGCCGGGATTCACCCGCCGGCGCCTACCGGCCGGCTGAACACGCGTCCAAATATGGGTGAGTGCCGGATTCGAAAAAAATTTTAGCGGACCTCAAAAGCGCGTTTACGTTGCATTTTTGGCAAAATCTGCTCGGAACTTACATTGCAGACGATATAAAACGTTAATCATTCCCTATTCGAGGAGGAAATTTTGCGTTTTTGCGAAAATTCGACATCGGCGGAGGTGCGCCCGAAAGGATCCGTTAAAAAACTTTTGCTTGCCAAAAGCCTTTAAACGCAGCACTCTCGGCTCGTTCGGGCATTTTGCGAGCATGGGAAGTCCTTAAGTATTTGCGCGCCGGGAACGCTAATATCCCGGTCAGCCGGTTCCGAAAAGGCAGGCGAAAGTTCTGCCTGGAACAGGCCGAGGTAGAGGGGACCTTTTTCTCACATTTCAAGAATTGCCTGCCAACACCTCCCGCAAGGAGGCAATGCTATGATGCTGCCCGTGTGGATGGCGGGCAGAGAGAAAAGGACCTGAGGCATGGCAGAGACTGGCACTGTAAAGTTCTTCAATACCGACAAAGGCTTCGGCTTCATTAAGCCGGACCGGGGCGGCGCCGATATCTTCGTTCACATTTCTGCCGTTCAGGCCTCCGGGCTGGCCGGTCTGACGGAAAATCAGAAGGTAAGCTTCGACACGGAGCCGGATCGCCGCGGCAAGGGCCCCAAGGCCGTCAATCTGCAGATTGCAGGCTGAGCCCTTAACAAGGCTGTCGAATTTCGAGTTGAAGCCCGGCAGCAATGCCGGGTTTTGTCGTTCAGCCTTCGTTCAGCTATAAATCTTTAGTACTAACACCATCGAGAAGGAACCGGCGTTCGGTTCCCGGGGATTAGGACTTTACGCTTATGAACAGGCTCGCCAAAACTCTTCTTCTGACGGCAACGGCTGCCGCGCTCACCCTCTCCGCCATCGGCGAGGCATCGGCCGGCGACCATCATTGGCGCCATCATGACCGCAACGACGCCCTTGTCGGCGGCGCAGTCGGCCTCGCCACCGGCTTGATCGTCGGCTCGGCCATCGCCAATGCCAACAACGGTCCTGTCTACGATGAGCCCCGCTACATCGACCCGCCCTATCAGCCCGGATATTACGAGCCCGCCCCGGTTTACCGCGCGCCGCGCCGCGTCTATGTCGAGCAGCCGCAATATATCGACCAACCGCAATACGTTGAGCAGCCGCGGTATTACGCGCCGGTCCGCACGGCGGTCGAGCCCTGGTCGCCGCAATGGGAGCGTTACTGCTCCTACCGTTACCGTTCCTTCGATCCGCGCAGCGGCACCTATATCGGCGGTGACGGCCGCAGCCATTTCTGCACCGCCGGCTGATCGCTCAGCGATCCCTGATACAAAGCGCCGCTTCCGAGCGGCGCTTTTTGTTTTGGCCTCGTCAACCGGCCTAAATCGATCTTCGATTTGAGGAGTTGTGCAGTCGTCCCGCTTCGCCATCCGGATCGAAATCGGTCGAGACGCTGACGGCGCGCCATTCCCGATCGGCCTGGATACGCGCCGCATCGGCTTTCTCGACATTGCGCACCGCATCGCTGCCGAGCAGCAGCCGGAACGGCGGCTCGTCGAGACCGGCGACATGGATGACGACGGCAGCCGCTTTGGCGGGATCGCCGGGCTGGCGGCCGTCATATTCACGCTGGAAGCGCACCGTGGCCCCAACCGTCTCTGCATACTCCGTCCGCCCCTCCGCAAGCACCGTCGAGGCGCCGGCGAAATCCGTCCTGAAGCCGCCGGGTTCGATCACCGTCACCTTGATGCCGAAAGGTGCTACCTCTTTCGACAGCACCTCGGAAAAACCTTCGACACCGAATTTCGCCGCCGAATAGGCGCCGCGTCCGGCAGGCCCGATGCGCCCGCCGACAGAGGAGAACTGGATGATGTGCCCCGCCCCCTGCCCGCGCATCAGCGCGATGACCGCCTTGGTCATGATGATCGTGCCTAACAGGTTGGTTTCGATCTGGGCACGGAAATCGGCAAGGCTGGTGTCCTCGATCGAGCCGACATTGCCGTAGCCGGCATTGTTGACCAGCACATCGATACGTCCGAACCTCTTCACACCAGCCTCGACCGCAGCGGCCGCCGCCACCTCGTCCGTCACGTCGAGCGCCAGCGCCAGCACCTGGCCGCCATATCGCTCGGAAAGATTGGTAAGCTGCGCAGGATCGCGCGCCGTCGCCACCAGATTGTCGCCGGAAGCGAGGACCGCCTCCGCCAGCGCCCGGCCGAGACCGCGCGAACTCCCCGTAATCAACCAGACCTTGGACATCGGAAACCTCTCCTTCTTTGGTTCCCGGCTCATGTATGTTCTATTGTTTCCAATCGAAAGAAGGTACCCGGACCTTCCATACACACCTTGAGGTAACCAACGTGGCCAGCGACATGTTCGAATTCTGCTCCAACATGACCGAAGAACAGGATGCTCGGGCGCGCGCCTTGATCGAGCGGGCGGCGGCGAAGTGGCCGCTGCGCATCCTGCACGTGCTCTCTGACGCCGGCGCCCCTTTGCGCTTCTCGCGCCTGCTGGAACGCGTCGAGGGCATCAGCCAGAAAGTGCTGACGCAGACGTTGCGCACCCTCGAAAACGACGGCCTCGTCATCCGCACGCTCTACCCGCAGGTGCCGCCGCGCGTCGAATATGAATTGACGCCGCTCGGCCGCGACCTCCTCATGCAGGTCGCAGCCCTCTGGCGCTGGATCGTCGAACGCCTGGAGAATTTCGATGCGCGGAAAGCCGTGAAGCTGACGGCTTCAGCTGTTTAGGCCGGAATTCGGATCGTCGCCCTCAATCCGCCGAGCGGGCTGTCGCCGAGCATGACGTTGCCGCCGTGGCCGCGGGCGATGTCGCGGGCGATCGCAAGGCCGAGCCCGGTGCCGGACGCGTCGAGATTGCGCGCCGAATCCAGCCGGAAGAACGGCTTGAACACGTCTTCGCGGTTCTTTTCCGGAATGCCCGGTCCGTCATCGTCGAAGATAACCGTCAGCCATTTGGCATTGTGCTTGGCCTCGATGTCGAGCCTGTCGGCATAACGCCGCGCATTCGAGGCCAGGTTGGTGACGAGACGCATGAAGGCGTTCGGCCGGACCGATATGTCGTCTTCGCCTTCGATCGAATAGTTGAACGTCTTGCCGTGCAGGGCGAAATCGGATTCCAGCTTCTGGAAGATCTCGCTGAGTTTCAGCTCGCCGACATCCTCTTCGACCTCGCCGCGCGCAAACGCCATGTAGGCCTCCAGCATCGTCTGCATATCGTTGACGTCATCGTTCAATCCGTGCAGGTCGGGATTGTCGCCGGCGAGCGCCAATTGCAGCTTGAAACGGGTGAGGATGGTGCGCAGATCGTGGCTGACGCCGGAAAGCATGGCCGTGCGCTGCTCGATCTGCCGCTCGATTCGCTCGCGCATCTGGATGAAGGCAAGGCCGGCGCGCCTGATCTCGTCGGCGCCGCGCGGATAGAAATTGTCCGCCTTCTGCCCCTTGCCGAAGCTTTCGGCCGCACGCGCCAGCGTCAGGATCGGCCGGATCTGTCCGCGCAGGAAGAGGATGGAGATGCCGATCAGCACCAGGGAGGTACCGACCATCCAGACGATGAAGATATGGGTGTTCGAGGCGTAGGTCTGGCTGCGCTTGGCCAGCACCCTGAGGATCTTGTTCTCGAGCTTGATGCGGATTTCGACAAGGTTCGAATTGCCGACGGTGTCGATCCAGAAAGGCCGATGGATCTCGTTGGTGATCTCGTCGCTGAGGATGCCGTCGAGGATCGAGAAGAACGGTTTGACGCGCGGCGGCGGCAGATCGCCATCCGGCTCGATCGAGATCTGCAAGTTGAGCTGATCGCGCGCGATGCGGGTGATCTCGTTGTAGTCCGAATTCTGCGGATAGGTCTCGACGATCTCGATGATCGCGGCGATATCGCGGGTGACGGCAAGCGACAGCCGCTCCGTCACCATCTGCCAGTGGCGCTCCATGAACACGGCTGCGACGACCGATTGCAGGAGCACCATCGGAATGATGATGATCAGCAGTGAACGTGCATAGAGCCCGGTGGGCAGCCGGCGGCGCAGCCAACGGACGATCCAGCGCCAGCCCTGCGCAGGAGTGCGGTCTTCCCGCCGCAAGCTGTCCATTGTCACCATCAGCGCCGGTCCTGATTCTACGTCTTTGTTCCACGCAATACCGGGCAAAGCCGCCACTTTGCCGGAATTGCTCTAGTCGATGCTCAGCCTGTATCCGATGCCGCGCACGGTCTGCAGCCAGACGGGGTTGGCCGGATCGTCCTCGATCTTGCGTCTCAGCCGGTTGATCTGCACGTCGATCGTCCGCTCGCCGACTTCGGTGTCGTTGCCGATCAGTTCGTGGCGGGGGATCGTGTCGCCGGCGCGCCGCGCAAAGAGCAGCATGATCTCCTGCTCGCGGTCGGTAAGGCGGATCACCTCGCTCGCCCGCTTCAGTTCCTTGCGGGTGAGCGAGAAGGTGTAGGGGCCGAACATGACCTGCTCGATCTTCGGCCCCTCGCCGCCGGCATTGCGTCGCAGGATGTTGTTGATGCGCAGCACCAGTTCGCGCGGATCGAAGGGCTTGGAGAGATAATCGTCGGCGCCCGCCTCGAGGCCTTCGATGCGGTTGCCCGATTCCGCCAGCGCCGTCAGCATGATGATCGGCACGTTCTTGATGGCGCGAAGCCCGCGGGTGACTTCGATGCCGGATTCTCCGGGCATCATCACGTCCATGATGATCAGGTCGAAATCGAGACCGGTGAGCTTGCGCTGCGCCTCGGCGCCGTCGGCGGCGACGGTGACGCGGAAGCCGTTCTCGGCGAGATAACGATTGAGCAGCGCCCGGATGCGAGAGTCGTCATCGACCACCAGCAGATGCGCCGCATCGTCGGAAATACCTGTCTTGACCGCCATTCAATCCGCCCTCTGTCTGTCCCGCATGCCCCTGAGGAAAGCCTTTACGCCCTCTCGCGCCTCCGCAGAAGCACCATCGAATGCCCGTTCAATGCGGCGCGATTGCGGCTCTGCAAGCGCAAGCGCCAGCTCGCGCCCCGATTTCGTTGGATAGAGCTTGCGCTGCCGCCGGTCCTCGGGGCCGGCCACCTGGCGAATATAGCCTGAATCGATCAGTTGTTTCAGCACCCTTGCAAGGCTCTGTTTGGTGATCTTCAGCGTATCGAGAAGATCGGCCACCGTCATGCCGGGATTGCGGTTGACGAAATGCACGACGCGGTGATGTGCCCGGCCGAAGCCGCTCTTTTCGAGGATGGCGTCAGGATCGGAAACGAAGTCGCGATAGGCGAAGAAGAACAGCTCGATGATCTCGAAATCGATGATGTCGGTATCTTCCATCGGCGTGGCCAGCGGCTCTGGCTTGCCTGCTTTCGCTCCGGTCTGTCGTGGCACTCGGCATTTCCTTTCTCTTTCCGCGCATTGCGGGAAAGCTTCGCGAAGATATGCCTGGAAACCAAGGCCCGCCCCGAACTCCGACGCAATACGCGATTTCCCCTTGCGTCTGTGGATAAAACGTAATGGGGACAACAATCAACAGGCATGGCGCGCGGGCGCCGGAGGAGTTTGGGGATGGCTTCAGTTTTGGCACAGGCCAACCGCATCAACGGAAGGGCATCCGGCTCGACATTCCCGAATACCGCCGAAGCCAAGGGCTACGCGGATGCGATGATGCTCGATGATTGCGGCCTGGTCGCTGAAGCCACAGGGCGCCAACATCTTCTTCGTTAGGGATGGCGTCATTCACACGCCGATCCCGGATTGCTTCCCGAACCGCATCACCCGCCAACGACGACTTGAAGGAAGTCTACCCGGCGGCAGTCGCCGCCGGATAAGACCCTCACGCAATCGGTCCGCTGGTAAAGCCTGTCGGACCTTTTACCTATGCGCCCGCGCCATGACCAGGCCGGCGAGCGTCGAGAGAATGCCGCCGCCGATGAGACCGCCGATGCCGTCGGCGATCAGGCCGGTCATAGCCGCTTCGCCGCCGACCATGCTGAGCAGCATGCCGCCACCGATGCCGCCGATCGCGCCTGCGATCGTGCGGGCGACGATATTTAGCGCCTGCTGCTTCAAGGCGGCGCTTGCGGCGTTGCCGCCGATGGCGCCTGCAATCAATTGGATGACGAGCGGAAGTAGCGCTTCCATGATTTCCTCCTGTGGCGATCTCCCCGATCGCCGATCCATGCCGAACCTTCGGCATATTAGTATTTTATCATATTTCAGAGGAAAGCGTTAAGAAAAATCAACCGATGCGGGATTAAGGCAGGTAAAAGTGGCCCGGAACGAGGCGGCCTGACGTCCGCCTCGCTCTCAGTTTCGGCCAATCACGTCATTGATAGACGTAGACGATCCGACGCGTACCGGGGTCGACCAGCACCGGCCGGTCATTGATCCTCGTGTAGCGGTACTCGTAGTCGGGAATCGTCTGGACGGTCACGTCGGCAGGCACTTCCGCGCCGACGACGACATCGCCGCCGAGCCGCACCGTGTCAGCCGGGTTGGTCTCGATATAGGTGCGGACCGTCTCCGGTGGCGTAATGGTTTCGACCGACCCGACGGGGCCGAGCAATTCGTCGCCCGGCGCCGGTTGAGGCTCGGCCGGAACGACGCTTGCGGTCGTCTCGTAGGTCACGACGGGGACGCCGATCTCGGCGCGGTGCTGCTCGACGATGACCGGGCTGCCGCCGCGGTCGACCTGCAGATAATCGGCATAGACCCAGCCGCGCATGCCGTTGACGTCGACGCGGCACCAGCGGCTGCCTTCGATACAGCCGTCGAGCACCGCGGTCGAGCCACGCGTGGCAAGACCGACGGCTGGATATTGCGGGCCGGGGCCGGAGCGGACGTTGAGATCATTGATGGTTGTCGCCATCATCTCCGCCTGCGCCAGACAGCTGCTCGCCAGGAGCACGGCTCCAGCCAACAGGATGTTTCTCTTCAAGGTCATATGAGCGTCTCCTTGGTTTCGATGGGCTGTCAACGCGTGGCGTTCCACGATGTTCCCCTTGCGCTGCCCGAGGGGAAACGGCACTCTGAGGATGCGTTGCGCAAATGGTTGAAGAAGCTGGATAAAACCTGATTTTTCCGACCCGTGGCGATGGTGGAAGGCTTCATAAACTCTTGTTGCAGCCCGTCTTTTTGCCGTGAAACACGCTTGAGAAGCAGAAGATTCCGGCTGCCCTCGCCGCCGTTTCGGACTATATCCTGAGCATCAGAGATACCAAGCGAGGCACTTATGGGCATGCTCCAGGCCGGCATCATTCCGGTCACACCGTTCCAGCAGAACTGCACGGTCTTCTTCGATCCCGACACGAGTGAAGGTGTCGTCGTCGATCCGGGTGGCGACGTGCCGCTCATCCTTCAGGCGATTGAGAAAAGCGGCCTCACCATCAAGGAAATCTGGCTGACACATGGCCATCTCGACCATGCCGGCGGCGCCAGGGAATTGAAGGAAGCGCTCGGCGTCGATGTGGTCGGCCCACATCAGGACGACCTGCCGCTGCTCCAGCGGATCGAGACCCAAGCCGAGAAATACGGCATATCGGGATTACGCAACGTTCTCCCCGACCGCTGGCTGAAGGATGGCGACAAGGTCTCCTTCGGCGCCCACGAATTCGAGGTCTATCACGCGCCCGGCCATGCGCCCGGCCACGTCATCTATTTCAATCGGGCACAGAATTTCGCTCATCTCGGCGACGTGCTCTTTAACGGCTCGATCGGCCGCACCGACCTGCCCGGCGGCAATCATCAGCAGTTGCTCGATTCGATCCGTGACAAGGTGCTGCCACTCGGAGACGACGTCGGCTTCATCTGCGGCCACGGCCCCGGCAGCCGGATCGGCGATGAGCGGCGGAGCAATCCGTTTCTGCAGGAAATCAAGCCTCGATAAGCATCTGGCACGGACGCATCAAACGAAACGCCCGACAAAACGATGTGAGCTTTCGCTCACATCATCTTCCTGCCGTTCGGCACCGGCTGTTCGACCGCCGCAAGCACGATCGCGCCGTTCTCGTCCTCGAATCCCAGCGTCAGCACTTCCGAGCGAACCGGCCCGATCTGGCGCGGCGGAAAGTTGACGACGGCGAGCACTTGCCGGCCCACCAGGCTTTCCGGCGTATAATGCACGGTGATCTGCGCCGAGGATTTCTTCATGCCGATTTCGGGGCCGAAATCGATGACCAGCTTGAAGGCCGGCTTGCGCGCTTCCGGAAAGGGGCTCGCCTCGACGATCGTGCCGACACGAATGTCGACGCGCTCGAAATCGGCGTAGGTGATCTCTTCGCTCATAAGATCTCCGCTAGCGTACACGCTGCGCTCTAGCCGGCCAATTCCTCGGCCCGCTTGCGCGCGGCCTCAAGTGCCGCGTCGAACAGAGGCTGCATGCCGTCCTCGGCCATCAGCACGGCGAGCGCTGCCGCCGTCGTGCCGCCGGGAGAGGTCACATTCTGTCGCAGCCGCGAAGCTTCGTCGGGGGACTGGTGCAAGAGTTCACCAGCCCCCGCGACGGTTTCCCGCGCAAGACGCATGGCGAGGTCCGCCTGCAGACCGAGTTTACGGCCTGCTTCTGCCATACATTCGACGAGATAAAACACATAGGCCGGACCGCTGCCCGAAAGCGCCGTCACGGAATCGATATCGGCCTCTGCAGGCACCCATTCCACAGGGCCTGAGACGCGCAGAAGGGAATGGACGCGCTCGCGCTGCTGATCGTTCACGCCGGCATTGGCAAAGGCGCCGGTGACGCCGCGCCCGACCATAGCAGGCGTATTCGGCATGGCGCGCACCATGGCGGCTTTGCCGAGATGTTTTTCTAGGAAGCCGAGGGTCTTGCCGGCGGCCACGGAAACGACGACGGTTTTCGGCCCGACGGCGCTCTTCACCGCAGGCAGCACCGTCTCCATCACCTGCGGCTTGACCGCGAGAAACAGCACGCTCGCCTTCAATTCCGAGGGAAGGACTGTGAGATGGGTCGCCCCCGCCTCGCCGATCGTCGCCAGCATCGCCGGCGACGGGCCGGGATCGACGACGATGACGGACGAACCCGGAACGCCGCTTTTCAGCCAGCCGGAGAGCATCGCCCCGCCCATGTTTCCGGCGCCGATCAGGACGACGGGATGTTCAGAGGAAAAAGCCTTTGCCGGCATCTTATGCCTCGCCGACCGTTTCGAAGAGCACGGCTTCCATTGCCTTCGTCGCGTCCATGCCGGACCAGACGACGAACTGGAATGCCTGGAAATAGGCCTCGCAAGTGTCAAGCGCGCTGGAAAGCAGCACCTCCACCTGGCGGTTCGTGGGCTCAGCGCCGCCGGCAAGCAGCAGCGACTGGCGGAAGATGACGACATTTTCCTGGCGCCAGAGGTCGAAATGCCCCATCAGCACCTGCCCGTTGATCGCCGAGAGCAGCCTGACCACCTCGTTGACCCTGATGTCGGGAACCTTGATGTCGAAGGCGCAGCCGAGATGCAGCGCCTCGAATTCCTCCATCCAGGAGAAGGAGACGTGATAGTCCGCCCAGCGCCCCTCGACCGTCATCGCGATCTCGTCTTCGCCGGATCGTTCGAACGACCAGTCGTTGTTGGAGGCAACGTACTCGATCATATCGACCGGGTTCGACTGACGCTCGAATTCCAATTCCATCAGGTTCATGCAGCACCTTCTTGACCGGACGAATGCGACCTAACTTGGGATACAAACACAAGAAAGACACACGCAAATACCGGAACCACCACTCGGATGATCGTTGAACCGCTGCCAGACTTTAACGCAGATAACCTGCCCGGAGCTTACCAAGTCGCTTCGAATCATCATTTAAAATCAGTGTATAATGCCCCTGCCCACCTGCCAGCCCCCAGAACGGAAAATAGGGCCCACCCACTGTGGAAAGCACTTCGAAACTCAATTCAGAAGGGAGAATAAGCGACTCTGCGAATTGGCTTTTTTGGCAGTGTCCACAGGTGGAAAAACTCACCTGAATTTTTTATGAATGATGCGGCATGTGGCAATAAGGCCATGCCGCATCTTGCGTCGTATCGGGACTCAAGGCATGTCCCGCAAAAATCAGCAGCCGCTCTACGATCGCGCCGCGTTTAGTGGCCTTCGCCGGCAAGCTTTGCCTCGAGCGCCGCGATACGGGCGGCAAGCGCCTCGTTTTCGTCGCGCGCCTTGATCGCCATCTCGCGCACGGCTTCGAACTCCTCGCGCTTGACGATGTCCATGCTGTTCAGCCAACGCTCGGCCTGGGCGTTGAAGGCGGTCTCGATCTCCTTGCGGACGCCCTGGGCGGCACCGGCCGCATCGGTCATCAGCTTGGCGAATTCGTCCATGATGCGGTTCGTTCCGGTCGTCATGGCGTTTTTCTCCCTTCGCATGAGGTGAATTCAGCCCTTTGGGGGCCTCGGGAATTGAGGTAGGGCTTCGCCACCGGCGATGCAAGCGCTTTGCGCGGGATGAGCCCTCAGGACGGGCGCGAAAGGGCGATCACGAACAATGGACTTGACCGTCCGGGATCGCGGCGGCATGTTCCGCGCAACAAAACAGGTGGGAAAACCTTGCCGACAGCAGCCAATCTCCTTGCCATCATGCCTTTTCCAGATATCGATCCGATCGCCTTTTCGATCGGTCCGCTGGCGATTCACTGGTACGGTCTGGCTTATGTCGCCGGCATCCTGCTCGGCTGGGCCTATGCGCGTCGCATTGCCGCCAATGACAGTCTCTGGCCCGGCAATGCCTCGCCGATATCGCGGACGCAGCTCGACGATTTCATCGTCTGGGCAGCCCTCGGCGTCGTCCTCGGCGGCCGTCTCGGCTATATTTTCTTCTATGACCTCTCCGCTGTCCTGCACAACCCCATCCGCGCGGTCGAGATCTGGAACGGCGGCATGTCCTTCCATGGCGGCCTGACCGGCACGACGATCGCCATGATCATCTTTGCCCGGCGCAATGCCATTCCGATCTGGAGCCTGTTCGACATCGTCGCCGCCGTCGTTCCCTTTGGCCTCTTCTTCGGCCGCATCGCCAATTTCATCAATGGCGAACTCTGGGGCCGGCTGACCGACGTGTCCTGGGCCGTGGTCTTCCCGACCGGCGGCCCCTTCGCCCGCCATCCGAGCCAGCTTTACGAGGCCGGCCTCGAAGGCATCGTTCTGTTGCTGGTGCTGGCCGCTCTCGTCTATGGCCTGCGCGCGTTGAAAAGCCCGGGCTTCGTCACCGGCGTCTTCGTCTGCGGCTATGCGCTGTCGCGCATCTTCGTCGAATTCTTCCGCGAACCCGACGCCCAGCTCGGCTATCTCCTCGGCACGAACTGGCTGACCATGGGCATGGTGCTCTCCTCCCCGATGATCCTGCTCGGCCTCTGGGCGATGCTGCGAGCCCGCCGCCAGGCTGCGCTGCAGCTCTGAAACGGCAGGACGCGCGACATGACCACCGCTCTAGGCGAAAAGATCAAGGCGATCATCCAGGCCAACGGCCCGATCAGCGTCACCGATTATTTCTCGCTCTGCCTCGCCGATCCCGAACACGGCTATTACCGCACCCGCGAGCCCTTCGGCCGCGCCGGCGATTTCGTCACCGCGCCGGAGGTCAGCCAGATTTTCGGCGAGATGATCGGCGTCTTCATCGTCCATGCCTGGCAGCGGCACGGCGCGCCTGTCGGCGTGCGCCTCGTCGAGATCGGTCCCGGCCGCGGCACCATGATGGCTGACATGCTGCGCGTCATCTCCCGCATCGCCCCGCCGCTTTTCGACGCCATGACCGTACATCTGGTTGAAACCAGCGAGCGCCTGCGCGATGTCCAGAACCAGACGCTCGAAGCCTACGGCGACAAGATCGCGTGGCACGACGGTTTCGATGAAATACCCTCAGGCTTCACGCTGATTGCCGCCAACGAGCTGTTTGACGCGATCCCGATCCGCCAGTTCGTGCGCACGCAGACGGGCTTTCGCGAACGCATGGTCGGGCTTGATGCCGATGGCGAACTGACCTTTGCCGCCGGTGTCGCCGGCCTCGATCCAGCGCTTCTCCCTGAACCGGTGCAGAACCTGCCGCTCGGCACGCTCTTCGAGATCTCGCCCGCTCGCCAGGCGGTGATGATCGCGATCTGCGAGCGGCTGCGCGCCTTCGGCGGCACGGCACTCGCCATCGACTACGGCCATCTCGTCACCGGCTTCGGCGATACGCTGCAGGCCGTGCGGATGCATGAATTCGACCCGCCGCTTGCCCATCCCGGCGAAGCCGATCTGACGAGCCATGTCGACTTCCAGCAGCTTGCCGAAACGGCGCTCGCAGCCGGCCTTCACCTGAACGGCGCCCTGCATCAAGGCGACTTCCTGACCGGCCTCGGTATCCTCGAACGCGCAGCCGCCCTCGGCCGCGACCGCGAGCCGCAGACCCAGCAGGTCATCCAGACCGCGGTCGACAGGCTCGCCGGCGCCGGCGAAGGCCGGATGGGCGAACTCTTCAAGGTCATGGCCGTCTCCCACCCCGCCGTCGATCTCATGCCCTTTCGTCCGGTGGATTGACAGGGCGCACGCGGCTGGGTCAACATCCCGCGCGACATAGGAACTTGAAGCGCGCCGCATGGGCGATGCGCTTGGGAACATGATAACCCCTTCGAAAACTCCGGAATCCCAGATGCAGCACGCGGCCTCTCCAGCACCGATCGAAAGCGCGCTGCTGAACGAAGTGACGGACAACGCCATCCGCCACGGTTATTTCACCCGGGCCGGCGGCGTTTCCAAAGGCATCTATCGCGGCCTCAATGTCGGCCTCAGCTCCAGCGACGAGCGTGAAAATATCATCGAAAACCGCCGCCGCGTCGCCGCCTGGTTCGGCCTGCCGCTCGAGCGGCTGGCAACCGTGCATCAGGTCCACTCGCCCGATGTCGTGACCGTCGGCGCCGATTACGACGGCGCCCGTCCAGATGCGGATGCGATGGTGACGGCGGTGCCCGGCATTGCGCTCGGCGTGCTCGCCGCCGATTGCGGGCCGATCCTTTTTGCCGATCCGGACAACCGCGTCATCGGCGCTGCCCATGCCGGCTGGAAGGGCGCGCTGACCGGCGTCATCGAAAACACCGTCGCCGCCATGGAAGCCCTGGGTGCCGACCGCGACAATATCGTCGCTTGCCTCGGCCCCTCGATCAGCCAGGCGAGCTATGAGGTCGGCCCGGAATTCATCGATCGTTTCATCGCCGAAAGCCCGGATTACGAGCGTTTCTTCGTGCCTTCCGCAACATCAGGCCACGCAATGTTCGACCTGCCGGCGCTGACCGTCGAGCGGCTGACGCGGGCCGGCGTGCGCGCCGAAAGCCTCGGCCTCTGCACCTATCCGGATAGCGAGCGTTTCTTTTCCTACCGCAGGACGACACATCTCAAGGAGGCGGACTACGGCCGCCAGATTTCAGCAATATCAATCAGGGAGAATTGAGCAGAATGGCACTGCACTTCGAAAAGGCCGAGTTCGCAAGCCGGCTTGCGCGCCTCACGGAAAAGATGAAGGAGGAAAAACTCGACGCCCTGCTGCTCTTCGCTCAGGAAAGTATGTACTGGCTGACAGGCTACGACACCTTCGGCTACTGCTTCTTCCAGACGCTGATCGTCAAGAGCGACGGCACCATGGCGTTGCTCACCCGCTCGGCCGATCTTCGCCAGGCCAAGCACACCTCGATCCTCGAGGACATCCACGTCTGGGTCGACAGGGTCAATGCCGATCCGACGCTCGACCTGAAGAACCTGCTGGTCGAGATCGACCTGCTCGGCGCCCGCATCGGCGTCGAATATGATACGCACGGCATGACCGGCCGTGTCGCCCGCCTGCTCGACGCGCAGCTGGCTACCTTCGGCCAGATCGTCGACGCATCCTATCTCGTCAGCCGTCTGCGCCTCGTCAAGAGCCCGACAGAGGTCGCCTATGTCGAACGCGCCGCCGTTCTCGCCGACGATGCGCTCGATGCCGCGATCCGGCTGACGAAGCCCAGCGCCGACGAGGCCGATATCCTCGCCGCCATGCAGGGCGCGATCTTTTCCGGCGGCGGCGACTATCCCGCCAACGAGATGATCATCGGCTCCAGCGCCGACGCCCTGCTCTGCCGCTACAAGGCCGGCCGCCGCAAGCTCGATGCCAACGACCAGCTGACGCTCGAATGGGCCGGCACTTACGCGCATTATCATGCCGCCATGATGCGCACGATCGTCATCGGCGAACCGATGCAGCGCCACCGCGAGCTCTACAACGCCTGCCGCGAGACGATCGAGGCGATCGAGACGGTGCTGAAGCCCGGCCATACCTTCGGCGATGTCTTCGACATGCACGCCCGGATCATGGACGACCGCGGCCTTGCCCGCCACCGGCTGAATGCCTGCGGCTATTCGCTCGGCGCCCGCTTCTCGCCCTCCTGGATGGAGCATCAGATGTTCCATGTCGGCAACCCGCAGCCGATCGAGCCGAATATGTCGCTCTTCGTGCACATGATCATCGCCGATTCCGATACGGGCACAGCCATGACGCTCGGCCAGACCTATCTGACGACGCCGGATGCACCGCGTACGCTCTCGCGCCACTCTCTCGATTTCATCGGCTTGTAAAGGCCGGGATTGACCGGTGAGAATCCGGAATTGACAGAAGACCATCCCCGCCCGCATAAATTCGGGCGGGGCTGACGCGATTGTGGGAAGGACGGACAAGGGATGACGCGAGCTGCGATTGTGCCCATGCTCCTGGTCGTCACGGCTCTGCTGACTGCCTGCAATACCACCGATGCGCTGACGCCGCAGGTCGATATCGGCGATTCCTCCGACGCTACGCCGTCGAGCCCGGTGACACAGAGCGAAGCCGAGCGTCTGGCGGGCACACGCCAGCAGGTCTTCGCCGGAAGCCCGCAGCAGGGCGGTTATCACCCAGCCTATGATCAGTCGCAGCGGGCCTATCGGCAAGGTTCAGGCGCGCCTCCGACGACGATGCAGGCACAGGCCGACGCCCTGTCGAGGAACGGCTCCTCGCCTGCCACCTCCGCCCCGATCGAGGGACAGTCGCTGCCGCCGGCCACTGGCGGCGAGGCTGCCCAGCAGCCGGCCGAAGTGCAACAACCGCAACAGACCGCCGCCCTAAATGCCGGCCCCTCCTCGGCCCGCGGCAATACCGTGCGCTTCCTGCCGATCATCGGCGCGCCGGTGCAGGCGGTAACACCGCTATCGCGCCAGCTCGGCGCCGAGGCGCGCGCACACGGCCTCTCCATCAAGAGCTCGAACGATGCGAGCAGCGACTACATCCTCAAGGGCTATCTCTCCGCCTTCAGCGACGACGGCAAGGTCACCGTCGTCTATGTCTGGGACATTCTCGACAGCGGCGGTGGCCGCCTGCACCGCATCCAGGGGCAGGAAAGCGTGCCGGCGGCCGCGGCCGATCCCTGGGCGGGCGTTCCGGCTTCGGTGATGCAGCAGATCGGCTCGAAGACCATCGCGGAATTCTCCTCCTGGCGGCAGACTCAAGGCGGTTAGTCACAAACTTTTTGCAAATATGGAACTCTGTGGCGCGTTTGCCCTTGCATTCACGGGGAAGCTGACTAATAAGCGCGGCTATCAGCGCATAACAGGCGGACCAAAATGAAGGTTTTCGCAGGCAATTCGAACCGGCAACTTGCCGAAGCGATCTGCAACTATCTCAATGTTCCCTTGGGGAGAGCCAGTGTCCGAAGATTTGCCGATCAGGAAATCTTCGTGGAAATCCAGGAAAATGTGCGCGGTGAGGACGTTTTCCTCGTACAGCCGACCGCCTTTCCGGCCAACGACCATCTGATGGAATTGCTGATCATGATCGACGCGATGCGTCGTTCATCAGCCCGCCGCATCACGGCCGTCCTTCCCTATTTCGGTTATGCCCGTCAGGACCGCCGTGCCTCCGGCCGTACGCCGATCTCCGCCAAGCTGGTCGCAAACCTCATTACCGAAGCCGGCGCCGACCGAGTCATGACGCTCGATCTCCACGCCGGTCAGATCCAGGGCTTCTTCGATATACCCACGGACAATCTCTTTGCCCTGCCGGTGCTGACGCGCGACATCAAGAGCCACTACGACCTTAGCAACGTCGTGGTCGTCTCGCCCGACGTCGGCGGCGTGGTGCGCGCCCGCGCGCTTGCCAAACGGCTGGACTGTCTTCTGGCCATCGTCGACAAGCGTCGCGATCGGCCAGGTGAGTCCGAAGTCATGAACATCATCGGCGATATCGCCGGCAAGGACTGCCTGCTGATCGACGACATCGTCGATTCCGGCGGCACGCTCTGCAACGCTGCCGACGCAATGCTCGCCAAGGGCGCCGCCAGCGTCACCGCGTACATCACCCACGGTGTTCTCTCCGGCGGAGCTGTCACCCGCGTCACCTCCTCGAAGCTGCGCGAACTCGTCATCACGGATTCCATCCAGCCGACCACGGCCGTGCTCTCTGCACACAATATCCGCATCGTGACGACCGCGCCGCTGATCGGCGAAGCCATCAGCCGCACGGCCCAGGAAGAATCTGTCTCCAGCCTTTTCGACTGAGAGACAGGCTCCGCCGCTTGAATTGCCACGGCGGAGAAACCACTTGGCCCACCGGTCAGCGAGCGAGAGCCGTCTTCTGCTGCTGATCGACGAGATTGTCGATAAACCAGTTCGGATAGACCGGCGCAGGCTCGGTCGCCGCGTCGAGCGCTGCAAGTTCACCTTCATCCAGCACCAATTCCGCCGCACCGAGATTGTCGGCCAGTTGATGCGGCTTCGAGGCGCCGAGCAGTACGCTGGAGACCGCCTTTTTCGCAAGCAGCCAGGCGATCGCCACCTGGGCGACGCTCGCCCCGTGCGCAGCGGCGATCACCCGCATGCGCTCGACCAGTGCAAAACCCCGTTCCTTGTCGAAGGGCAGGATATCGAAGCCGGAATAGCGGTTGTCGGGATCGCCAAGCGTTTCGCGCGTGTATTTGCCGGAGAGAAAGCCGGAGGCAAGCGGACTCCAGACCGTGAGACCGAGGCCATAGCGCTGCATCATCGGAAGAACGTCGCGCTCGACGTCACGGCCGAGCAGCGAATAATGCATCTGCCCGTGCGTGAAAGGCGCCAGCCCGTTCGCCTTCTGTATTTCGAGCGCAGCCGCCACCTTCCAGGCCGACCAGTTGGAAAAGCCGATATAACGGACCTTGCCGGAGCGCACGACGGCGTCGAGTGCCGAGAGCGTCTCCTCCAACGGCGTGAACGGGTCTTCCTTGTGAACGATATAAACGTCGATCCAGTCCGTTCCGAGCCGTTTCAGGCTTTCTTCGACCGACCAGAGGATATGGCGGCGGGAGAGTCCTGCCTGGCCGAGCTGCGTGCCGGTGCGGAAGCCGACCTTCGTAGCGATCACCACCTCGCTGCGCCGCGACTTCAGCACTTGCCCGAGGATCGTTTCCGACTGGCCTGAGGCATAGGCATCCGCCGTATCGAAGAAGTTGACGCCGGCGTCGAGCGCCTGCCCGACGAGCGCATCGGCGACATCGGCCTCGGTCTTGTAGATCGAGCCCATGCTGCGGTCGCCCGATGTGAAGGTCATCGCACCGAAGGCGAGCCTGGAAACGGCAAGGCCGGTTCTGCCAAGAGTGGTGTATTGCATGTCATTCTCCATCCGTTGGATTGTTGTGATCGGATGGAGGGACAATGCCTGAAAGCATTATTGCGAAAAACCCACTATGGCGATAAGCCTTATGAAGCTCAACTTCATAATCGATCCATGGCGCCCGATCCCTTCACCGGACTGACCGAATTCCTGGCCGTCGCCGACGCCAGGAGCTTTACCGCTGCCGCCGCGTCGCTCGGCGTCACGCCGACGGCCGTCAGCCAGGCGATCCGCGCGCTGGAGAAAAGGCTAGGCGTGCCGCTCTTCGTCCGCACCACGCGGCGCGTCGCGCTCACCGAAGCGGGTGCGGCGCTTTTCCAGCGGGTTCGCCCCGCCGCAGCCGACATCGCCGATGCCTTCGACATGCTGGAGGGCTTCCGTGACCGTCCGCTCGGGCATTTGCGCCTCACCGTACCGCGCATGGCCGTACCTGTGATCGTCACGCCGTTGCTGCCGCGATTTCGCCAGGCCTATCCCGATATATCGGTCGAGGTTTCGGTCGACGATGCGGCGATCGACATTACCGAACACGGCTTCGATGCCGGCATCCGCATCGGCGAGGCAATCGAAAAGGACATGATCGCCATGCGGCTGACATCTGACATCACCTGGACGGTCGTCGGCTCGCCCGGCTATTTCGCGCGGCATGGCCGACCTGCGACGCCGGAGGATCTCACCCGGCATCAGGCGATCCGCTACCGCTATCCGGCATCGGGCGTCATCTACCGCTGGGAATTCGAGCGTGCCGGGCGCGACTTCTCGGTCGATGCGCCCGGCGGCCTGATGGTCAACGATTTCCTGCTGCTGCTCGAACTTGCCGAAGCAGGGCTCGGCCTCGCCTATCTGCCGGATATTTCAGTCGGAGAGGCAGTGGCCGCAGGGCGGCTCGAATGCGTGCTTCAGGCCTTTCTCCCAACCTCACCCGGCCTGTTTGCCTATTTCCCCGCCCGCTCGCAGGCGCAGCCCAAGCTGCGCGCCTTTCTCGACATGGCATCGACACTCCTGCGCCGCAAAGGGTGACACCTCCGCGGCGCATAGACTCGATCCTCGGGAGAATTACGGCTGGTCCGCTTCCTTGACAACCTGCCCGTTGACGGAGATCGAACCGTCGCGGCTGATGCTGATGTCCCAGCGCGAGCGACCGTCCGCATCGGTCTTGGCGAAGCCCTTCACCATCATGATGCCGAAGGAGACCTGGTTAAGATCGGGATCCGTCTTGGCAAGCTCCTGAACCGCGGCGATCGTCTTGTCGAGATCGCGGGCAAGGATCGTCGCTTCCATCGAATAGTCCTTCTCGGCATCGACCCTCCCCTCGATCTTGCCCGTCATGTCGATGTCGTAGACATCGGACTTGGCGCTGATCTTCGGAAACTCGACGGCGAGCCGACCGTCGCGGAAGAGCTTCTTCGCCATCTCCTCGCCGCTCTTTTCCGACGTTTTGTCGTTGAAATCCATTGCCATGAAGGCGTCGCCGAAGCCTGCGAAATCCAGATTCGGAACAGCGACCTGCAGATCGAAGCTGGTCGGCATGAAGGTCGAATAGCTTGCCGGCATCAGCGGCGTGTCAACGCTGATGTCCTGCGCATTCATGCCGAAGCCGAAACGCATGGCATCGGTCGGCCCGTCCATGACGACGTTATAGCCGAATGCCTTGGCGCCGCCCTTGCCCACTTCGGTGCTGACGGTCAGGTTGTTGACCCCGATCGTCTCGCTGAACGAGGCAAGAACCGGGAAGGCTTGCTTGAGTATTCCCTTTATCTTGTCGCTGCTTTCAGGGCTCAATTCCTTCTCGTCGACGTGGTCGAGAACGAAGAAGATCATGTCGCGGATCTGCTTGGCCGGCAGGCCTTTCACCTCGGCCGCGACATCGATCGAGTCAGCGCGGATTTCGACCGGCGGCGTCTGCTGGCTGGAAACCTGTTCGAAGAAGTTCGTCATCGAGCCGGTGCCGGCAAAATCGATGCGCCCATTGCCGCCTGCGCTGTCGGTCGAGCTCAGCTTCTGGTCTATGCCGGCGATGCTGGCATGGACTTCCTCGGTGTCGGATTTGCTGCTGACCTTGATGTCCTTGGCGGCGAACGTGCCGGAGCGCAGGTAGCTGATCGCCGGGTCGAAGACCCCAGTGTAAACAAGCGAAGCGATGGAATAGGCGAAATCCGTCGGCTTCTGGTCGGGGCCTTTGAAATGGCCGGAGACATTGAACTTGTCGTCTCCCTCGATATTCCAGAGTCCGCTGTCGAGCGGTGTGGCGAACATCGAGAACGGCGTCAGCCCGCTGATAGCGAATGATGCGGGATCGGCTTTGCCAAGCAGCTTCGCCAGATCGTAAATGATCTCGTAGCGCGCACCGGCGGGATTGACGGTGATCAGGCCGCTCTTCGCCAGATCCTCCGGAAGCAGCTTCGTCAGAGTGTCCTTGACCGCATTGGCGCCGTCCTGGTTGATCTCGACGCTCTGCGCCGTGGTGACAAGGCAAAGTGCCAGCAAGCTCGTTGCCGTGACAAGTTTAAGACGCATAGTCCGATTTCTCCTCAGCCGCTTTTGTGCGGCCATCCAAAGATGTGAAGCGCGGCGATGTCAAGCCAAGTGGCGACAGGCAATGGCGATTTTGCCGCGCGGGCGAGCAAGGATTACCGCTGATCCGCCCCTTCATCACTTGGTCGTTGACCATGACCGAGGGCTGACTGTGATCAGGCCGCTCTTCGCCAGTTCCTTCGAAAGCACCTTCGTCAGATTGTCCCTGCCCGCATTGGCGCCGTCCTGGCTGATCTCGACCGCTTCAGCCGTGGTGAAAATACCAAGTGCCAGCGCGCACGTTGCCGTGATAAGTTTGAGACGCATATTCCCCAGCCGGTTGACAGCGGCCATCCAAAGATGGGGGGCGCTTCCGTGTCAATTTGCGCTTTGGGGAAATAACAATCTTGCCGCTCATGCGGCGGCTGTTTTCGCGGCAAATGCGCGCCGCAATCCGCAACTTGCGTTTTCGAGCGACTTATAATATAGGCCACCGGTCCGCGTAGACACCCTTGGAGGCAACGCGGATGAGGATGGGGAAACCCGCCTCCGGTTCGATGGCACAAGGCTTTCCGGCCGCCGCCGAACTCTCCAAATAACCTCGAAAGGAATAGCCATGAGCCACGAAACTTACGAGCTCAAGGCCGAGGCGCGCGAACGGGTTGGTAAGGGGTCCGCCCGTGAACTTCGCCGCAACGGTTTGATTCCCGCTGTCATCTATGGTGACAAGCAGGCCCCAATTTCTATCGCTCTCAACACCAATGAGGTGACGAAGCGCATTCATGCCGGTGGTTTCATGACCACCGTGGCGACGATCGAAGTCGACGGCAAGAAGCACAAGGTTCTGCCGAAGGACTACCAGCTCGATCCGGTCCGTGACTTCACGCTGCATGTCGATTTCCTGCGCGTCTCTGGCAACACCCAGGTGACCGTCGAAATCCCGGTTCACTTCATCAACGAAGAAAAGTCCCCGGGCATCAAGGTCGGCGGTGTTCTGAACATCGTTCGCCACGAAGTCGAAGTTCACTGCCCGGCCGACGCGATTCCGGAATTCTTCAACGTTGACCTCAACGGCAAGAAGATCGGCGACAGCATCCATATTTCGGAAGTCACCCTGCCGAAGGGCGTCACCCCGGTCATCGACCGCGACTTCACGATCGCGACCATCATCGCTCCGGCTGGCGGCATCGACGAAGCCGCTGCAGAAGGCGGAGCCGAAGCCTGATCGCTTCGACCAATTTGTAAAGCATATGGCCCGCTTTCCCCTGGAAAGCGGGCTTTTTTTGCTGCCCGGAAGGGTTGCGGTTTCAGCAACATTTAACAAATTTATGGAAGCATGCTCCGTCAGCTGCGAAGAAGCCCGCCCAACGCATGACAGCAGATAAGGCCGGCCGGGGGAGTAGACGGAACCATGAACAATTCCGTTGAGAACAGATTTTTTGCGATAGTATGTGGAGCGCTGCTCGTCTTTGTAGCTCCTCTGTTTGTTCTCTTCCTCTTTCTTTCCTCCGAACGGGCCGACAAGGAAATACGCGACCATATCTCCGTTCTTCTTGTCGCCAACGCCCAGGCGCTCGCCAAACCTCTCTGGGACCTCGACGAGGACAGCGTCACCCAGATCAGCGCCACGGTCGTTTCCCAGGGTGCGATCGTCAAGGTCGAGGTACGCGACCAGTCGGGCCAGCTCGACGTCAGCCAGTCCACCATTCCGCGCTCCTTCGACGGCAAGCTCGTGCAGGTGTCGCGCGCCATCATCTACAACACCGTCGACGGCCCGAAGAACCTCGGCAGCATCAGCGTCTACTACCCGGCGCTCGGCCTGTTTTCGGGCCTGAAGCAGGAAGAGGTCGTCTTCATCTCGATCTTCATCTTCGCGGTGCTGACGGTTTTCGGCACGGCGCTGATCGGCAACCGCATCTTCGTCATCCAGCCGCTGATGCGGCTGACGGCGGCGATCGAGGCGACCCGCCAGTTGGGCTCGCGCCATCATGTCGACTGGCAATCGAACGACGAGATGGGCCGGCTTGCCCGCAGTTTCAACGAGATGCAGACCAAGCTCGAAAGCGAGGAGAAGGAACTGAAGGTCGCCCATCGCCGCGCCACCGATATCTACAACCTGACCCCCGCCATGCTCTTCTCGCTCGACGAGGAAGACCGCATCACCGCCGTCAGCGACTACTGGCTGTTGGCCACCGGTTATCATCGCGCCGCCGTCATCGGCCGCAACTTCGCCAACCTCGTCACATCGAGCACCCGCGACAGGTTCGTCAGGCGCCGCGAGGCGGAGAACGGCATGGCCGTCACCGTCAAGTTCGTCTGCATGGACGGCCGCATCATGGACGTCCTCATCATGGAATCGGAAGCGGGAGCCGATGCCCAGGACCGCCTCTCGCTGTCGGTCATGACCGATGTGACCGAGCTCAAGGCCTCCGAGGACCGCAACCACCGCCAGGCGATTACCGATCACCTGACCGGGCTTCTCAATCGCCAGGGCTTCGAAGCCGTCCTCGACACCAAGATCGCCGCCGCCGACGCGGCCGGCCAGGAACTTGCCTGCCTCTTCGTCGATCTCGACCGCTTCAAGTGGATCAACGACAATATGGGCCACGCCGCCGGCGACATGGCGCTGATCGAACTCGTCGAGCGCCTGAAGAGGCATCTTGCCCCCTCCGACGAAGCGGCCCGCCTCGGCGGCGACGAATTCGCCATCCTGCTGCCGGCCAAGGACGCCGAAAAGCGCGCCGCGATGATGTGCGAGCAGATCGCCTCGATCTTCGAAACGCCCTTCGGTCCCGACATGCATCTCAGCGCTTCCGTCGGCATCGCCGTCTATCCCAGACATGCCGCGACCGCGGCCGAACTGCTGCAGAAATCCGACATGGCGATGTATGCCAAGAAACGCGACGGCAAGAACGGCGCGCAGCTCTTCGACAACGTCATGCTCGACCGCGCCCGCAGCCGCGCAGAGATCGAGGCCAATATCGAAGCCGGTCTCGTCGACAATTGGTTCGAGGCCTTCCTGCAGCCTATCGTCAACCTGAACGGCCGCAGCATTGCCGGCTTCGAGGCGCTGATGCGCCTCAACCATCCGCAAAAAGGCCTGATGCCGCCGGCCGAAATCATCAGCGTCGCCGAGGAGACGGCAAAGATCGTTCGCGTCGGCAATGTCATCATGGAAAAGGCGGTCGGCCACCTCGCGAAGATTTCCCGCATATCGGGCATGCAGGATACCTATCTCGCCATCAACTTCTCACCGCTGCAGTTCGAAGCGACCCTGCCGGCCCGCATTGCCGCCATCGTCGGTCGTCACGGCATCCGCCCTGAGCGGATCGTCGTCGAGATCACCGAAGCCGTGCTGATGCACGACAACCCGCAGATCCGCATGATCGTCACCGAGCTTCGCCGTTTCGGCTGCCGGATTGCTCTCGACGACTTCGGCACCGGCTATTCCTCGCTGAGCTACCTCAACCGTTTCCCCGTCGACATCATCAAGATCGACCAGTCCTTCACCCGCGCGATCAACGACGGCGACGACGATGTGCGCCAGAAGAGCCGCATGCTGATTGAAGGCATCACCACGCTTTCCCACAAGATGAATTGCACCGTTATCGCCGAGGGCATCGAGACCGAAGAGGAATGCCGCACGCTCCACCAGATGGGGCTTGACTACGGCCAGGGCTACCTCTTCCATCGTCCGCAGCATGCGGCCAAGCTCATCGAGGAATTGGTGGCTCCGCAATCCAACGTCGCACGCGCCTCGTGAACGAAGACCCAAGGAGATGATATGATGAAAAGACTCCTGCTTCTCGCCTGCCTGGCGCTGCCATGCGCCGCCCATGCGCAGACGGTGGCCTTCACCACCGAGGATTATGCCCCCTTCAACTATCGGGAAGGCAAGGAAATCAAGGGCGCGACCGTCGAGCAGGTCGAAAAGGTGATGGCCGCGATCGGTGTCGATTATACGCTCGAGGTCATGCCCTGGGCGCGCGCCTATGGCCTTGCCCGCACGGCACCGATGACCTGCGTCTTTGCGACCGCCCACAACAGCGCGCGCGACCCACTGTTCAAATGGATCGAGCCGCTGCTCATCGACCGCAACATCCTGATCACCCGCAAGGGCTCGGGGGTCACCGCCGCCAATCTGGACGAGGCGAAGAAATATACGATCGGTACCCAGCGCGAGGATTATACCGAAACGATCCTGAAGGATAAGGGCTTCACCAAACTCGATGTCGCCAGCGACTTCAACGCCACGCTGCGCAAGCTGCTGAACGGGCGCATCGACATGATGCCGATCTCCGAACTCTATTTCGACAAGCTGAAGGCCGACCAGCCGGTGGAGATGGTGACCGTGCTGTCCGCCCAGCCGATGGGCATCGCCTGTGAGAAGAGCTTTCCGGACGATCTGCGCGCCAAGATGCAGGCCGCCCTCGACAAGCTGATTGCCGATGGCGACCAGAAACAGATCTACCTGAAATACGGCATGAATCTCGCCGACTGACTCTGTCTGGGTGACCTTGGCCGGCAGACCTCTGCCCTTTCCGCTTGACTTTGCTTTCGTTTCCGGGTGGTGAACTCTGGAAAGCTCCAACGTGCGTCACGATCTTTCAGATTCGCTTGCCGCGCTTTAGGTCTCTGATTTCTGGCATGTCGTGATCGCAAAACCGCTGCACACTTTTGCGCGACATGCTCAAGCGAGGAAAGACAGGCCATGCTGATCATCGCGGGTCTCGGCAATCCCGGCGGCAAATACGCCGGCAACCGCCACAATATCGGCTTCATGGCCGTCGATGCCATCCATCGGCGTCACAGCTTCTCGCCCTGGTCGAAGAAGTTCCGGGCCGAGATTGCCGAGGGCGAGATTGCCGGCGAGAAGGTGCTGCTGATCAAGCCGCAGACCTTCATGAACCTCTCCGGCGAGTCCGTCGGCGAGGCCATGCGCTTCTACAAGCTCCAGCCCGCCGACCTTGTCGCGATCTACGACGAACTCGACCTGCTCCCGGGCAAGGCGCGGCTGAAGACCGGCGGCGGCCATGGCGGCCACAACGGCATCAAGTCGCTGGACGCCCATTGCGGCAAGGAATACCGGCGGCTGCGCCTCGGCATCGGCCATCCCGGCGTTAAGGAAATGGTGCAGAACCATGTGCTCGGCGATTTCGCCAAGGCTGATAAGGTCTGGCTGGAGCCGCTTCTCGACGCCCTTGCCGACAATGCCGACATGCTGGTGCGAAACGAGGATTCGCAGCTGATGAACAAGATCGCGCTGGCGCTCGGCGGCAAGGCCGAGGAGGAAAAGCCGCGGAAAGAAGGCAAGGACAGCGACAAGAATCCGGCCGGCCAGTCGCATATCCGCCAGGCCCGCAACAGCAACCAGCCGAAGCTGCCCACGACCGGGCCGATGGCCGACATGTTGAAGAAGATGTTCGGCGGCAAGGGAGACTGAGCCGGTGCCGGACCAGGATTTCACCATCCGTCCCGCCGCTGCCGGCGATCTCTTGGGGCTGACCGTCCTCTACCACCATCTGAACCCGACCGACCCCATTCTCGACGGAACTGTGGCCGAGGAACGTTTCTCCGCCATCCTGGCCCAGCCCGGCATGACCGTATTCATCGGCTTTGCAGGCGATCTTGCCGCCGCCACCGTCACGCTGATCGTCGTGCCGAACCTGACGCGGAGCGGCGCCTCCTATGCGCTCATGGAAAACGTCGTCACTCATGCCGATCATCGCAAACGCGGTTATGCCCGCGCCGTCATCGACCATGCGGCCGCCGAGGCCTGGAACGCCGGCTGCTACAAGGTGATGCTGCTCACCGGCTCCAAGAATCCGGCGACATTGCGCTTCTATGAGAATTGCGGCTTCGTTCAGGACAAGACCGGCTATCAGATCCGCCGGCTCCGAGCTCATTTTTAGAGGCGGCCCCGAAAAGCGCCTATTCCTCGGGCTCGGTGGTGAACATCAGCGGGAAGCCCATCTCCTTGGCAAGGTCGATACCCTCCTTGGCCTTGGTCTCGGCAATATCCCTGGCGCAGACCACGACCACGCAAGAACCGAGCTTGTGCGCCGTCATCATCACCCGATAGCCGGCCTCCTCGCTCATACGGAAGACGACCTTCAGGATCACGATGACGAATTCACGCGGCGTATAATCGTCGTTGACGAGGATGACCTTGTAGAGCTTCGGCCTATCCAGCTTCGGCTTCACCTTGGTCTTCGGTTTCAAGGCAACGTCATTGTCACTCATCGGAAAATCCACCCGTTGATGACATGAAAAGGCGGAAGAAACATCCGCCGGACTATATTGCACCGTCAGCACGGCAGTTCAATGACGTTGATCTCACTCTGCGGACAACAGGAGGCAATCTCGCCCAGCTTTTTCGAGGATCGCGACAGCCTTCCTGTCGAAGGTCGCGAATACTTCGCCGCCGAGCCTGCGACCTTCGAAGACGATGATGCCATCGGCGAAATCCCCGCCGGCATCGAGAAAAGATAGTCCGGCTTCGACGGCAACTCTGTCGTAGACAACCTTCCTGTCTGATATCAGCAGTCGGATGGCCACTGATATCTCGGAAGCGCTCTTGCGATAGATCCGGCCTACGACCCAGACGAATTCGCAAAACGTTAGATTGGAAACGAATAGCCGTTCGGCCTCGCGCATGAATGCCCTTGCGCGCTCAGTTTGGATAGGATCGTCGTGCACGGCAGCGCGCACGAGTACATTCGTGTCAACGATCATCGCCGATGCCGATCTCGCCTGCCCAACCCGCCTTTATGGCCTCGTCGATCTCCTCGAGAGTCGCATGGATATTCTCTTTGTTGTCCAGACTTCCGAAGAAGCTTTCCACCGAACCTGCGACCGGCCGCCTTTCCACGGCGACGACCTCGAGTTTGCCGCCAGGCAGGAGATCGACATCGATCTTGTCGCCGGGCCTAACCCCGAGGTGCTGAAGCACCTCCTTTTTCAGGGTAACCTGCCCCTTTGCCGTCACCGTGAGAGTTGACATGTTCCAGATATCCTTTGCTGTAAAGGTAAGGTTATATCGCCTTACTTTCAAGCCAAGCGTTGCTGGATTTTCAATTCATGTTGCGAACCCTTGACCCAGGACGGTCATTACCGCATAGGCAGGGCAAAGTTACCAATAGATATGGATCAAGCCATGGGCTTCAAATGCGGCATTGTCGGTCTGCCGAACGTCGGCAAATCGACCCTCTTCAACGCGCTCACCAAGACGGCGGCAGCGCAGGCGGCGAACTATCCCTTCTGCACGATCGAGCCGAACACCGGCGAAGTCGCCGTGCCCGATCCGCGCATGCGCAAACTTGCCGATATCGCCAAGTCCAAGGAATTGATCCCGACGCGCATCTCCTTCGTCGATATCGCCGGCCTCGTGCGCGGCGCCTCGAAGGGCGAAGGCCTCGGCAATCAGTTTCTCGCCAATATCCGCGAAGTCGACGCCATCGTGCATGTGCTGCGCTGCTTCGAAGACAGCGACATCACCCATGTCGAGGGCCGCATCAATCCTGTGGCCGACGCCGAGACGATCGAGACCGAGCTGATGCTTGCCGACCTCGAAAGTCTGGAGCGGCGCACCGAGCAGACGCGCAAGCGCGCCACCGGCAAGGACAAGGATTCGATGGCGATGCTGCCGATCATGGAAGCCTCGCTGAAGCTCCTGAACGAAGGCAAGCCGGTGCGCACGCTGCTGTCGACGCTCGACGCCGAGGAGATCGCCATCCTCAAGGGCCTCAACCTGCTGACCTCGCATCCGGTGCTCTACGTCTGCAACGTCGCTGAAGGCGATGCATCGACCGGCAATGAATTCACCGAAGCCGTCGCTGTCATGGCGAGGGAACAGGGCGCCGAAACCGTCATCATTTCGGCGGCGATCGAAGCTGAGGTCGCCCAGCTTGCCGAAGAGGAAGCCAAGGAATTCCTCTCCGCCCTCGACCTTGACGAGGCAGGCCTCGACCGGCTGATCCGCGCCGGCTACAAGCTGCTCCACCTCATCACCTATTTCACCGTCGGCCCGAAGGAAACGCGTGCCTGGACGATCGAGCGCGGCACCAAAGCGCCGCAGGCAGCCGGCGTCATCCATTCGGATTTCGAGCGCGGCTTCATCCGTGCCAACACCATCGCCTATGACGATTACATCAAATACAACGGCGAAGTCGGCGCGAAAGATGCCGGCAAGGCGCGCGACGAAGGCAAGGAATATGTCGTCCAGGACGGCGACGTCATTCATTTCCGCTTCAACACCTAAAAGCATGAGCTGAAAAGTGTGAGCCGTCCTCGGCGCACCATGCTCTAGCCAATTCATTTCGAACAGGCTGCCGCCTCAACCGGGCGGCAGCCTGTTTGCGATTGCCGGCGGCAGTGCCCTGAGCACCAGCCGCCGAAGCGGCATCCACCCTGTTCCGATGACGAGCACGATGGCCCCGACGACGATCAGCGTCGTGAAGATGTAAGTGTCGACAGTCGCACTTCCGTGCCGAAAGACGCTGAAGATCGCAGCGCCGAGCGACAGCAGCCCCGAGGTGACGAAGGCGCGGCGGTCGATGATGAGGCCGATCAGCATCAGCGCTACCACGGTCGCGACGACCACGGGCGTCCGGGCGGACATGTTCGCCAGGTCGAAGATACGGCCGCCTTCTCCGAAAGACAGCAGGGAAACGGTGCTGTAGAGCAGCGCAGGCGCCGCCCCGAGATGCAGCCAGAAAGCGATATCCGAGCGCGTCGTCCGGCGCAGCCGGTCGCCGAGGTCGAAATAGAGCGCCGTCGCGAAGAGACCGAGCGCGCAGATGAGGGCGATCAATGCCAGCAGGGCAAAGTGATCGACGAAAAATGCGGGATTGCCGCTTAGCCATTGCACCAGGCGCAAAAGCAGGGTGAGCACCAGGGCAAGCGTCGACATGATGGCGAGCGCCAGCGACAAGGGCACGCGATAGCGGGCATAGTAGACACCGAGAAGGATCGGGAAGCCGGCAACGAACTGCGTCAGATCAGCCCCGATTTCGGAAGTCCACGGCGTGAAGACGCGGGACATCAGTAAAAATGTCCAGCAAAGCAGCGCGATCGTCAGGCTGACGGCCGGCAAGGCGAGCCGCTGGCGGCGCACCAGGATTTCCGAAAGCACGAGGATAGCAGGCGGCACGGCGTAAAGCGGCGCAAGGCCCCAGAGGCCGGCCAGCGCTACGATGACGCCGATGGTGATCAGCACGTCGTGGAACCCGCGCACGAAGCGCGGCGTCTCCGTATCCGACCAGGCTTGCCCCTCGGCAGCCATCGCCGGCTGCACCCCGGCGACGGCCACGCCGCGCGCGATGAGGAACGGCAGAAGCCGCCCGCCCGCCTCCGGCGAAATCAGCCCTTCGCGCGCCGCCTCGTCGAGTATCGACCTCAGTTCCGTCATGCCGGTTTATCTCCCCGGAATCATTGAGCCCGCGCGGATGCTATTGTAAGCATTGTGCGCTTGATATGGCGGAGGAGCGAATGTCGGCAGAAAAGCTGTCCCTGGAGGATTTCGAACCCGGCCGCCGCTTTCCCCTCGGTCCGAAGCTGGTCCTCGCTGAGGAAATCATCGAGTTCGCCAGCGAATTCGATCCGCAGCCGATGCATATCGACGAAGCCGCCGGCCGCGCCAGCATCCTTGGCGGGCTTGCTGCCTCCGGCTGGCATACCTCCGCGATGCTCATGCGCATGATGGCTGACAGCTACATCGTGAACGCGCTCTGCGAGGGCGCGCCGGGCATCGATCTGATGGAATGGCGAAAGCCCGTGCTTGCGGGCGACAGGCTGCAGGGTCAGTCTCTCGTGCTCGAAGCCCGGCCGATGCGCTCGCGCCCCGGCATGGGCATCGTCAAGTTCCGCCACGAGTTGGAAAACCAGCGCGGCGAACTCGTCTGCGTCTCCGAGAATTCGGTGATGATCCGGATTCGTCCCGGCACGGAGCTGTCAGCATGAGAATGTCGGAACTTTACGCCGTCGGTGAGAAGGGCGAGATCGGCAGCTATGCCTTTACCGAGGAAAATATCATCCGCTTCGCCAAACGCTACGACCCGCAGCGTTTTCATGTCGACAAGGAAGCCGCGAAAGACACCCTCTTCGGCGGCCTTTGCGCCTCGGGCTGGCACACCACGGCCGCGTGGATGCAGACCTTCCTCGCCTTTTGGGAAAGGCAGCGCGTCGCACTTGCGAAACAGGGCCTGACGGCGCCGAATCTCGGCCCCTCGCCCGGTTTTCAGAAACTGCAATGGCTGCGGCCGGTCTTCGCGGGCGACGTCGTCAGCTATTCCGTCGCTTTCCTCTCCAGCCGGCCGCTCGCATCGCGGCCGGGTTGGCATCTCAACACCATTCTCTGCGAAGGCGTCAATCAGAACGGTGATCCCGTCATGCGCTTCGAAAGCGGCGTCCTCGAATTCGACTGACGCCGCTCGCGTCGGATCGGGGCTTAGAGCCTTTCCGGGTTAGATTGAAGCATTCTGTTGGCTCAAACGGAGTCGGATGATCGACCGGCCGGCGCGCGTCGTAGCCCAGTTCTACGGCCAAGCCGGCCGGTCGATCATCCGACTCCGTTTCAGCCAACCCGAAGGGCCGGGCATATTTCCGCCAGGATCAAAGGCGATCGGCTCGGACGTACCTTGGGGTATGCCCTTCGCCAATCGCCTTTGCCCTGTCGAAAATCTGCTCCGGCAGAATGCTTCAATCTAACCCGGAAAGGCTCTAGTGCCCGGAGAATTCGACCAGCGTGTGCACGACGACGCCGAGTTCTTCCAGCTTCCTGCGGCCGCCGAGATCCGGCAGATCGATGACGAAGCAGGCGCCGACCACTTCGGCGCCCATCTGGCGCAGCAGCTTCGTCGCGCCAACGGCCGTGCCACCGGTGGCGATCAGGTCGTCGACCAGGATCACCTTTTCGCCCGGCTGGACCGCGTCGCGGTGCATCTCCATCTCGTCGACGCCGTATTCCAGGCTGTAGGCGATGCGCACGGTGTCGTGCGGCAGCTTGCCCTTCTTGCGGATCGGCACGAAGCCCGAGGACAGCTGGTGCGCCACCGCGCCGCCGAGGATAAAGCCCCGCGCCTCCATGCCGGCGATCTTGTCGATCTTCGTACCGGCATAGGGCTGCACGAGTTCGTCGACCGCCCGGCGGAATGCGCGAGGGTTGCCGAGCAACGTGGTGATGTCACGGAAAATGATCCCGGGCTTGGGGTAGTCGGGAATGGAGCGAATGCTGGCTGCGAGCTCCGACGTCGTATTGTCCATGGAAAGTCCATATTCTGCTAAAGCATGTCGCGCAAATGTGTGCAGCGGTTTTGCGCTCACGACATGTCACAAAACCAAAAAACCTAAAGCGTGGCAAGCCAATCTGAAAGATCGCGACGCGCTTTAGGGCATGAAACTGGCGGCACCCTATCAATTGCCAAGGGCTGAACCAACAAAAAAAGGCGGCCCGCAAGCCGCCTTTCGAATTCCGACAAGGAACGCTCAATGGTCCTTGTTGGCGTAGACCGAGCGTTTCGTCAGGTAGATCAGCACGGTGAAGATCGCCAGGAAGATCATGACCATGAAGCCGGTGCGCTTGCGCTCCTCCAGATGCGGCTCGGCGGCCCACATCAGGAAGGAGGAGACGTCCTTGGCATACTGGTCGACGGTCTGCGGCGCGCCGTCGTCATAGGTCACCTGGCCGTCGGAGAGCGGCTTCGGCATGGCAAAGGCGGCAGCCGCATGGAAATACGGATTGTAATGCGCGCCCTGCGGCACCTGGAAACCGGCCGGCGGCTCTTCATAGCCCGTCAGCAGCGAGTAGATGTAATCAGGGCCGTTTTCCTGATACTGCGTGAAGATGTCGAAGACGAACCGCGGGAAGCCGCGCTCGACTTCACGAGCCTTGGCGATCAGCGAAAAGTCAGGCGGAGCCGCACCGTTGTTGGAAGCGGCTGCCGCCTCCGCATTCGGGAACGGCGACGGGAAGTGATCGGAAGGGACCGCCTTGCGGGTAAACATCTCGCCGCTGGCGTTCGGGCCGTCCTGAACTTCGTAATTCGCCGCAAAAGCCTTCACCTGCGCCTCGGAATAACCGAGCTCGTCGAGCGTGCGGAAGGGCACGAGGTTCATCGAATGGCAGGCGGAACAGACTTCGGTGTAGACCTTGAGGCCGCGCTGGAGCTGGCCCTTGTCGTAATGGCCGAACGGACCGGCAAAAGTCCATTCCTGCTCCCTCGGCTCCTTCAGCGGATAGTGCGGCGTAGCACCTTCCTCGTGATGGGCCGGAGCGGCACCCTTGGCGGGCGTCGCCTCCTCGGCCAAGGCTGCGCTGCCGAGAGCGGCAGCAACAGCGAGCGAGAGAATGCTTGCAACAAGCTTTTTCATATTTCTATTCCTTCCCGTCGCTCGCTCAGGCCGTGGCCGCAGCAACCTTGTTGCGCTTTTCGAGGACCGCTTCGGTGATCGAATTCGGAATGCGGCGCGGTGTTTCCACCAGACCGAGAACCGGCATCGCGACCAGGAAGAAGGCGAAGTAGAGGAGCGTGCAGATCTGCGAGATCGTGGTGAACAAGCCTTCCGCAGGCTGCGAACCCAGCCAGCCGAGGATGATCGCGTTGAGCACGAACAGCCAGAAGAACAGCTTGTACCAGGGGCGATAGACCGCCGAACGCACCTTCGAAGTATCGAGCCAGGGCAGGAAGAACAGTACGATGATCGCACCGAACATCACGAGCACGCCGCCGAGCTTGGAGTCGATCGGGCCGATGTTGAAGGTGATCGAACGCAGCATCGCGTAGAACGGCAGGAAGTACCATTCCGGAACGATGTGGGCCGGCGTCTTCAACGGGTCGGCCGGGATGTAGTTGTCGGCATGGCCGAGGAAGTTCGGCAGATAGAAGACGAAATAGGCATAGACCAGCAGGAAGACGGAAACGCCGAGCGCATCCTTCATCGTCGCATAGGGCGTGAAGCGCACCGTATCGGTCTTCGTCTTGACCTCGACGCCTGTCGGGTTCGTCTGGCCGGTGACGTGCAGCGCCCAGATATGCAGGACGACGACGCCGGCGATCATGAAGGGAAGCAGGTAGTGCAGCGAGAAGAAGCGGTTCAGCGTCGGCTGATCGACGGCAAAGCCGCCGAGCAGGAACTGCTGGATCCATTGGCCGACCAGCGGGAAGGCCGAGAAGAAGCCGGTGATGACGGTCGCGCCCCAGAAGGACATCTGCCCCCAGGGCAGAACGTAGCCCATGAAGCCGGTCGCCATCATCAGGAGGTAGATGACGACGCCGAGGATCCAGAGGATTTCGCGCGGCGCCTTGTAGGAACCGTAGTAGAGGCCGCGGGCGATGTGCAGGTAGACGGCGACAAAGAAGAAGGATGCGCCGTTGGCATGCAGGTAGCGCAGCAGCCAGCCGTGGTTGACGTCGCGCATGATCTTTTCAACGGAGTTGAACGCGATCGACGTGTCGGCGGCGTAATGCATGGCGAGCACGACGCCCGTCAGGATCTGCACGATCAGCATGACGGCAAGCATGGCGCCGAAGGTGTAGGCGTAGTTCAGGTTCCGCGGAACCGGGTACGCAATGAAGCTGTCATAGACCATGCGCGGCAGCGGAAGGCGCGCATCGACCCATTTTTCCAAGCCGGTTGATGGCTCGTAGCTGGAATGGCCACTCATGAATCAGTCTCCCCTCAACCGATCTTGATTTTTGTATCGGACACAAATGAAAAGGTCGGAATCGCCAGGTTCTGCGGCGCAGGACCCTTCCGGATGCGGCCGGCCGTATCGTAGACCGAGCCATGGCAAGGACAGAACCAACCATTGTACTCGCCGGCCTGGCCGAGCGGAACGCAGCCGAGATGGGTGCAGGTGCCGACCATGACGATCCAGTTTTCCTTGTCCTTGCCGCCCGAACGGTCAACACCCGTTGCCTGAGCGTCGGGCGGAAGGTTCGCATTGCGGGCGATCGGATCCTTGAGGTCCGACAGCGCAACGTCGGCTGCGGCTTTGACTTCTTCCGGCGTGCGGTTGCGGATGAAGATCGGCTTGCCGCGCCACTTGACCGTCAGGGACATGCCGGGCGTAAGGCTCGCGACATCGACTTCGATGGAAGCGAGCGCCAATGTCGACGCATCCGGACGCATCTGGTCGATGAACGGCCATGCGAGCGAAACGGCGCCGACAGCGCCCGCCATACCAGTGGTGAGATAAAGGAAATCACGGCGAGTGGGCTCTGCTGAAGCCTCGCTTGTCGTTACGTGTTCGCTCACGGCTTATCCATCCTCTGCGCAAATTGTCGCGGAATTCCGCCCCGCCCCCTTTACCGGCGAATCTCTCTGGACACAATTCGGCCATAGATTCCCCGGCAATCCGGCGCGTTCTATGCTTGATCGCAAATTATGTCCAGCCTTGACAAGGGGATGAGGGCACAATGTCGCGGGAAATTTCCGATGAAATTTTTAAGGCAAACACCCGCTTGTCATTATGTTGCGTTGCAACAAAAAGGCCGCCGTGATAGGCGCTGTCGCAATCACGCCAGCAAGCCGGACCGGAGCGGATGAGAGACACGATTTATTGCGTATTCAGCGTCCTCACGACCCTCGTCCTCGCCGTCGTCTCGCTGCGCTATGTCAAAGATTTCTATCTGCTTTCCTTCTTTTACAGCTTTCAGCTCCATCTGGCGGTGGCTGCGGCGGCCGCGTCCATCGCGGCTCTTGTCGTCAAGCGGCACTGGTATGGCTTTCTGACGCTCGGCGTCTCGCTGGTCCTTGCCGCCCACGGCGTCGTGATGACACGCGAATTCGTCGAGCCTGCGGTCGACGAGAACCGTCCGGCTCTCTTCCGGCTGCTGTCCTTCAATATCGAGAACGATAATTTCGCAAACGGCCCTGCCATCGCCGACATGGTCCTCGCCTCGGGCGCTGACGTCGTCAACATCCTGGAGGCCGAACCGCTGCTGTCGGAACTGCCGCGGATCTTGAAGACCTATCCCTATTACATCGGCTGCGGCGTCGGCATGGAGCAATGCGATACGCTCGTCCTGTCGAAGCGCCCGCTGATCGAACCCCACATCCGCAACCTCGGCCTGCTCTGGCGCAACCGGCTGACGGTCTCGACGATCGATTTCGATGGCCGGAAGGTCAATTTCCTCGCCGCGCACCTGACCAAACCCTATTATGACGAATTCCACGGCCTTGAGATCGAAGATCTCGACGAGATCATCCCTTCCCTGCCCGGACCGCTCGTTCTTGCCGGTGATTTCAACACGTCGATTCTGGCGCCCGACGTGCAGTACCTTATGCGCCGCCAGGGCCTGGGCACGGCATCGCTGGAGCCTGCGACATGGCCGATCCGCGCCGGTCCCTTCGGCATTCCGATCGATCACGTCTTCAGCAAAGCACCTCTCCGGCTGAAATCGGTCCGCCGCATCGAGAACAGCTTCGGATCAAACCATTTTGGCCTCTTGGCGGATTTCGTCGTCGACCCTTGAGCTCTGGTCCTCGTCCGCCGCGAGGAAGCCGCCGGACTGGCGCGCCCAGAGTTCGGCATAGAGCCCGCCGCGGGAAAGCAGCTCCTCATGGCTTCCCTCCTCGATGATGCGGCCCAGATCGACGACGATCAGCCGGTCGAGCGCAGCGATCGTCGACAGCCGGTGGGCGATCGCCAGCACCGTCTTGCCCTCCATGATCCGATGGAGATTGGATTGGATCGCTTCTTCCACTTCCGAATCGAGCGCCGAGGTCGCCTCGTCGAGCACGAGGATCGGCGCATCCTTCAGCATGACGCGGGCAATAGCGATGCGCTGCCGCTGCCCTCCCGACAGTTTGACACCGCGCTCGCCGACATGCGCATCGAAGCCTTTGCGGCCCTGCTGGTCCTGCAGGCGGGAAATGAAATCGATCGCCTCGGCGCGCCGGGCCGCCTCGACCAGCCGCTCCTCGCCGGCATCCGGCCGCCCGAACAGGATGTTGTCGCGCACCGAGCGATGCAGCAGCGAGGTGTCCTGGCTGACGACGCCGATCTGCGTCCTGAGCGATTCCTGCGTCACGGCCGATATATCCTGGCCGTCGACGAGGATGCGGCCGCCCTGGATATCGTAGAGGCGCAGCAGCAGGTTCATCAGCGTCGATTTTCCCGCGCCCGACCGGCCGACGATGCCGACCTTCTCGCCCGGGCGTATGGTCAGGGAGAAATTCTCGACGACGGGCTGGTGATCCTTGCCGTAATGGAAGGAAACATTGTCGAAGCGGATGCCGGGCTGCCGGATCACCAGGCTCTTGGCACCGGGCCGATCGACGAGGCCCAGCGGCTGGGAGATCAGTTCGGCGGAGTTCTGGATGGTGCCGAGATTGCGCATGATGCCGTTGAACTGCGTCATCAGCCGCCCGAGCAGGAAATTCAGCCGCAGCACCAGCGCCAGCGAGAATGCCACCGCGCCGGAGCTGACCAGGCCGCGCAGCCAGAGATCGACGCTCAAGCCCGCCATCGTCACGATCATCAGGCCGGAGAGCAGCGCCATGGAGGCCCTGACACCGGTGATGAAGCGTGTGAAACGCAGCACCGTGTCCTGATAGATGTCGAAGCCCTGCCGCATATAGCGGTCGCTCTCTTCGTCGCGCGCAAAGAGCTTCAGCGTCTGCATGTTGCTGTAGGAATCGACCATCCGCCCGTTCAGCATCGATCCGGCTTCCGCCGTTTCGCGGGAATGGCGGCGGATCCTGGGAACGAAATGGCGGGCAAGCAGGCTGAAGGCGCCGAGCCAGAACAGAACGACGGCGGCAAGGGAAAGGTCCAGCCGGGCGACGAGCACCAAGGTTGTTACCGCATAAATGCCGACGAACCACACGCTTTCCATCAGCGAAGTGACGAGATCGCCGGTTGCTTGCCCCGCTGACCAGACCTTGGTGACGATGCGCCCGGAGAAATCGCTCTGAAAGAACGACAATGACTGTCTTGAGACATGGAGATAGGATTGCCAACGTGCTAGATTATAGAAGCCGGGCGTGATCACCTGCTGATCGACCAGCGCGATCAGGAAGGCAATGACGAAACGCACGATCCCGATCAAGGCGAGCATGCCGAACAGCTCACTGCCATGGGCTGCGAGGAGGCCGCTCCAGCCGGCGCCGGGCGTGATGCTGGCGAGAATGTCGACCAGCCGGCCGACGAACCAGAAGAGCGCGGCCTCGATGGCCGCTGATGCGCCGCCGAGAATGAGCATGGCGATGAAAGGCATCTTCGCCTGGCCGATATAGAACCGGATGAATCCGAGCGTCGAGCGCGGCGGCTGGAGATTGGCGCGCGGACGGAAGGGATCGATCCAGGTTTCGAACAGGCGAAGGATGGGGCTCAGGAACATGGAAAACGATATAGGCGGATTGAGGGGAGCGGCAAAGGGAATGAAAAGCGGACGCAACCTTATATTTTCGTAATTATCGGTAACATCGGCGGCATCGCCATTGATTGCTCCCGAACCCGTCACAATCTGACGATACGATCGCGCTTCACCGGAGAGAAGGTCGATGGAAACGAAAGTGCTTGATGCGCATATTCCGATTCCGCTTGCAGAAAGGCTCGACGCCATGGCGATCGACCTGGCGCAGCCGCGCGATGAGATCGTCACCGAAGCCATCACCACCTGGCTCGACCGCGAGGAGCGCCGCCGCATTACAGCGCTGCGCACGATCGCCGCCGCCAACACCATCGTTCTCGTCGAACATCACCGGGTGATCGACTGGGCCGACAGCCTTTGAATGAAAAGGGGCAGGCGCGGTTCGGGTCTTCAGCAACCGTCCAGTAATCTCAGAACCACCCTAAGAATTCGATAGGCCCTCCCCGCTTCCACTAGGAGGGCCTATCCTTATTCCGCCGCCTCTTCCGCCTCCTCGGCGTGATCGGAAAGGAAGCCGCCGGACTGGCGGTTCCAGAGGTCGGCATAAATGCCGCCGCTCTCGATCAGTTCGCTGTGCGAACCGGCCTCGATGATCCGCCCCTTGTCGAGCACGATCAGCCGGTCCATCTCCGTCAGCGTCGAAAGCCGGTGGGCGATTGCGATCACCGTCTTGCCCTCCATCAGCGCGAAGAGGTTCTCCTGGATCGCCGCCTCGACCTCGGAATCGAGCGCCGAGGTCGCCTCGTCGAGCACCAGGATCGGCGCGTCCTTCAGGAAGACACGGGCAATCGCGATGCGCTGCCGCTGGCCGCCTGACAGTTTGACGCCGCGTTCGCCGACCTGGGCGTCGAGCCCTGCACGGCCCTGCATGTCGACGAGCCCTTCGATAAACTCCCAGGCATTGGCGCGCTTGGCCGCCTCGATCACCTCGGCGTCGGTCGCCTCCGGCCGGCCGTAGGCGATGTTGTCGCGGATCGAGCGGTGCAACAGGGAGGTATCCTGCGTCACCACGCCGATCAGCGAACGCAGGCTCTCCTGCGAGACGCCGGATATATCCTGCCCGTCGATGGTGATGCGGCCGGCTTCCAGGTCGTAGAAGCGCAGCAGCAGGTTCATCAGCGTCGTCTTGCCGGCACCCGAGCGGCCGACCAGTCCCACCTTCTCGCCCGCCTTGATGTCGAGCGACAGGTTGTCGATGACGCCCTTGCTCTTGCCGTAGTGGAAGCGGATGCGATCATAGTGGATCGCGCCCTTCTTGGCCGTCAGGGAAGGTGCGCCCGGCTTGTCGACGATGTCGTGCTGTTTGCTCATCATCTCCATGCCGTCATAGACCGTGCCGATATTCTCGAACAGCGCCGAGACTTCCCACATGATCCATTGCGACATGCCGTTGACACGCATGGCAAGACCGATGGCGATGGCAATCGCACCGACCGAGATCGCCCCATTCAGCCAGAACCAGATCGACAAGCCCGATACGACGAAGAGCGCGACGCAGTTGTTCATATAGACGCTGATGTGGAAGAGCGTCACCTTGCGCATCTGCCTGTGCACCGTCTGCAGGAACTCGTCCATGCCTTCCTTGGCGTAGACCTCCTCGCGCCCCGCATGCGAAAACAGCTTGACGGTCGCGATATTCGTATAGCTGTCGACGACACGCCCCGTCATCATCGAGCGCGCATCCGCCTGCGCGGCCGCGATCTTGCGAAGCCGCGGCACGAAATAGGAGACGATGCCGATATAGACGGCGAGCCAGACGAGGATCGGGATCATCAGCCGCCAGTCGGCCGCCGCGATCACGATGATCATCGTCAGGAAGTAGGTGACGACATAGACGAAGACATCGAGGATCTTCATCACCGTTTCGCGCACGGCAAGCGAGGTCTGCATCACCTTGGTGGCGACACGCCCGGCAAACTCGTTGGCGAAGAACGTCATGCTGTGGCGCAGCAGGAAGCGGTGCATCTGCCAGCGCGCGATCATCGGATAATTGCCGAGCATCATCTGGTGCATGATGAGCGAATCGAGACCGGCCGCCAGCGGCAAGCCGACCAGCACCAGCGCCGCCATCCAGAAAAGCTTATGGCCTTGCGCCTGCAGGAAGGTGGCCCGGTCGGCATTGGTCAGCCAGTCGACGATGTCGCCGAGGAACTGGAAAAGCGCCACTTCGCCGACGGCAATCAGTGCCGTCAGCACGGCCATCAGGCCGAGCCAGGGCGCTGCCGGTTTGCTGTAGTGCCAGCAAAAGGCAAAGAGACCCTTCGGAGGGGCGACAGGCTCCTCGCTCGGAAAGGGATTGAGTCTCTGTTCGAACCAGCCAAACATGAAATTGCTCCGAAACGTCAGCGTTCCGGCTCCCGGCTTCGCGCCATCCCGGCGCTACGCAAGCACATATGGGAACCGGACGTTCTAAGGGCGAGGCTAAACAGCCGCGCAATGGATCAAAAGGGGGATTTTTAGAAAGAAGCCCGCTCTAGCGGCGCCATGTCGCCTTGATCGGCATCACGGCGGGAAAGCGCATAATGAGCAAAATATTCATGTGGCCCTCCCTGCTGGCGATTGAAGCCGTGCATCCATAACGCGAAAAACGCGAAACTTCCAGTCCTGTGATGACGTAAATTGAATGTTTCTGGGCCAAACCGCGCCCTGTTGCGCCGAAATCACAGTTGCATTAGGCCTCTCGCGTCGGAACGAAACAAACGGCGCATGGATGACGAACCTCAGATTGGCACTCTACCAGCCGGACATCCCCGGCAATACCGGCACGATCCTGCGCCTTGCAGCCTGCCTCGGTTTCGCCGTGGACCTGATCGAGCCCGCCGGTTTCGACGTCTCCGACCGCAACCTGAAACGCGCCGGCATGGATTATATCGCCACCGCCGCGCTGACCCGCCATGTCAGCTGGGATCATTTCGAGGCGTGGCGCGCCGCGACCGGCCGCCGCCTGATCCTCGCCTCGACCAAGGCTGCGGAGCGCTATACCGATTTTGCCTTCCGTTCGGACGACATCCTGCTTTTCGGCCGAGAAAGCGCCGGCGTGCCGGACCATGTACATGAAAAGGCCGATGCCCGCATCCTGATCCCGATGGTCGAGGGCCAGCGCTCCATCAATGTCGCGGTCTCTGCGGCGATGATCGTCGGCGAGGCGATGCGCCAGACCGTCTGGATTTGATCGGCTTCGGCCCAGCTCCGGAATGTGTCGTAAAATGACGTTGCCAAGCCGCGGAACTGAGTTATATTTATTAGCCGGGCAATCAAAAAGATGTCGATTGCCCCCATAATTTCAACGGCTTGAGAAGATTGTCCATCAGTTCGCGATTCTTTGGACAGATGAAAGAAGAATAAAACCAAGACAATGGATTCCACCGTCACCATGATCAACCTGTTCGGCGCCGTGGCTCTGCTGCTGTTCGGCCTTGCGCAGGTGAAGGATGGGGTGTCCAGAGCCTTCGGCGCACGGCTCAGAACGGGTCTGGCGACCGGCACGCGCAGCGGCCTTCGTTCCTTCCTATCGGGGCTCGTAGCGACCGTCGCCCTGCAAAGCTCGACGGCGACGGCGCTGATGACCGCATCCTTCGTCGAGCGTGATCTGATCAAGCCGCGCATGGCGCAGATCGTCCTGCTCGGCGCCAATGTCGGCACGGCGATCACCGCCTGGATCGTGGCAACGGGTATCGAATGGCTCTCCCCGCTGCTGATCCTGGCCGGCATCGTGCTTTGCCGTGGCCGCTCCAGCACCCGTCAGGGCGGCGGCGGTGCGCTGATCGGCATCGGCCTGATGCTGTTATCGTTGCATCTCCTCGATCTTGCGACGGAGCCGATGCGCGCTTCTCCGGCGCTTGCCGCTTTCATCAGCCTGCTGGACGGCGCCCTGCCCGTGGCGCTGCTCTTTTCGGCAGCCCTTGCCTTCGTGTCGTCATCAAGCCTCGCGGTGGTGGTGCTCATCCTGTCGCTCGCCTCGGCCGGGCTCATTTCAGCCGAACTCGTCATCGTGCTCGTGCTGGGCGCCAATCTCGGCGGCGCCATACCGCCTGTTGTCGCGACGTTATCAGGTCCGGCTTCGGCACGACGCGTCACCATCGGCAATCTCGCAATCCGCACGCTCGGCTGCATCATCGCGCTGCCGCTCGCAGGTTACGGCGCGGAACTCATCCAGATGCTGCCCTTCGGGCCTGCCAAGCTGCCGGTCGATGCCCATCTTGCCTTCAACCTTCTGCTCGCCGCATTCGCCTGGCCCGTATCCCGGCCGCTCGCCGCCCTGATGGCCCGGCTGGTGCCGGATCAGGCCGAGCCCGACAACGCGCCGAAATATCTGGATGCGAACGAACTTTCGACGCCCGTCATTGCCCTCGCCAGCGCCACCCGCGAAGTGCTCGGCATCGGCGACCTCATCGAGCGCATGCTGCTGCGGGTTTCCGAAGCTCTCGAACATAGCGACGCGTCCAGGCTTGCCGAGATTGCAGCCCTCGAAGAGCGCGTCGACCGGCTGCAGCAGGCAGTGAAGGTCTATCTCTCCAAGCTCGGCCGTGAAGGCCTCAGCGACGAAAACGCCCGCCGCTCGATCGTCGTCATCGATTACGCGATCAATCTCGAACATATGGGCGACATCATCGAGAAGGGCCTCTCCGAGCAGGTATCGAAGAAGATCTCCCTCGGGCTTAAATTTTCCGAAGACGGTCACCAGGAACTGCGAAAGCTGTTCGATCTGACGATCGATAATCTGCGCGTCGGTCAGACGATCTTCGTTACCCGCGATTTCAATCTCGCACGCCAGATGATGGAGGTGAAGGTCGAGGTGCGACGGATGGAAAAGCAGTCCGCCGAGCACCATCTCGAACGGCTGCGCGACGGCCGTGCCGACAGTCTGCAGACGAGTTCCCTGCATCTCGATATGCTGCGCGACCTGAAGCGGATCAATGCGCATATCTTCTCGGTAGCGCATCCGATCATGGATGAAAGCGGCCTGCTGATCGAAAGCCGCGTTCGGAGCGCTGCTGAGTGACGATCAGTCCGCCGAAGGCAGGCGGCGCATGGTGAATTCGATCCGGTCGCCATCGAGCTGGCGCCAGCTCTCCACCTCGGTCCAATAAGCAGCTTTCGGATATTCGTCGAACCATTCGCGCGCCTTGGCGCGCGCGTCGATCAGGCCGAGGCAATATGTCTCACGCACGAAATGGTCTTTCTTGCGGGCAGGATTTTCCGCCCGGTGTCTCGCCATTCTGCGCTTCAGGCCGTCGAAGGACGGGGGTCCTGGAATTTTTGCCATCAAACCTACCTCTTGGGGAAAAAGTAGTATCGATTTCCTCGCTTTGCGAGTCGAATCTCGAAGGCTGGCGCCGGCCCGCCTCGGCTTGGCGAGATGCGGCGCCACCTGCTAGATGTGGCCGACAACGAGGAATAAGCGAGTCGCGTCCGCAATGGATGCCGGCCGCTGGAGGCGTAAATGGAAAGACCGGAACTGCCGATCGGCTTGCCTGAGGATATCGAAGAGAAGAAGGCGGCTGCCCGCGGCTGGTTCGAAGGGCTGCGCGATACGATCTGCGCCTCCTTCGAGGCCCTCGAGGACGAGTTGGAAGGTCCGCTCTCCGACCAGGAACCCGGCCGCTTCGTCGCCAAGGATTGGTCGCGCGAAAATGGCGCCGGCGGCGGTGGCCGGATGTCGATGATGGAAGGCCGCGTTTTCGAAAAGGTCGGCGTCCATACCTCGACCGTCCACGGCGAGTTCGCCCCGGATTTCCGGGCGCAGATACCGGGCGCCAAGGACGATCCGCGCTTCTGGGCCTCCGGCATCTCGCTGATCGCCCATCCGGTGAACCCCAACGTTCCCGCCGTGCATATGAACACCCGCATGGTCGTCACCACGAGCCGCTGGTTCGGCGGCGGGGCCGATCTGACGCCGGTGCTGTCGCGCCGCCGCACGCAGGAGGATGAGGACAGCCAACTCTTCCACAAGGCCATGGAAATCGCCTGCCGCAACCATGCGGTCGCCGATTACGATGCCTACAAGGCCTGGTGCGACGACTATTTCTTCCTGAAGCACCGCAACGAGCCGCGCGGCATCGGCGGCATCTTCTATGACTGGCTGCATTCGAGCGAGGAAGCCGGCGGCTGGGATGCCGATTTCGCCTTCACGCGCGATGTCGGCCGGGCCTTCGCCATGGTCTATCCGAAGATTGTCCGATCCAATTTCAATAAGATGTGGACGGAGGCCGACCGTGACGAACAATTGATCCGCCGGGGCCGATACGTCGAATTCAATCTGCTGTATGATCGCGGCACGATCTTCGGCCTGAAGACAGGCGGCAACGTCGAATCCATTCTCTCTTCGCTGCCCCCCGTCGTCCGCTGGCCGTGAAACTGTGAGATCTCGTCGATAAATTCGAAGTGAGGTACCTTCATAAAAATTCAGTGCGTCCTAACTTTATATGTATGTGCGTAACAATCGGAGGAGGATTGTCATGACGATACAAAGCGGCTCGCCTGTATCCACGAATGTTCAGGAAACACCCCGCGTGATCGACACGCCGGAATTCCTGACGCGCATCGCCGAGCAACTGAGAGCCAAGAGCGGCTCGGATCTGCCTCTCTCCTGCTTCATCGAGCAGGTCAAGCTGCAGCTGGCCGGCGGAAAGTCGCCGGAAGAATTGCAGAAAGAGGCAGCCAACAGCAACATGCCCCGCCATCTCTCGGATACCTACAAAGCCTGGGCAATGCCCGATTGAAAGACCTTCTCCGGTCGACACCTGATGCCGGCCGGAACCTTCTCTTCCCACGTACATTCATCAATCGCGTGAAAACGCGTTGGCCGTTGCGTTTCAGACAGAGGAGAAAACCATGCGACTTTTCGAATGCGGCACGCTCGTTCCAGGCTGCGCCTGGCACACCCGGGCAGACAATGACGCGGAAGTCGTCCGCCGCGCCGTCGAGCACCTGAAGACCGCCCACGGCGAAACGACCATCCGCGAAAACATGGTCGACAACATCAAGGCCCGCATCCGCGACGAGGCGACCGCAGCCTGATTGCCGATGGCAGACAGCAGGGAGAATAGAGGCTTGAGCCGCGCCGCATCCATGGGATGCGACGCCACCTTGGCTATTGCACGCGCTCCTGCAGCCGGGCGAGCAATGCTGCCCGATCGGAAGCGAAGTTTTCCTCCACCCACTGGTTTTCCAGCGCCGCCAGCAGTTCGCCGACACGCGGACCCGAGGCGATGCCGGCCGAGATGACGTCGCCGCCATTCACAGGAAATGCCGGTTTCTTCCAGTTCACCGTCAGTTGAAGCAGCTTGATGAGCCGCGCCGTGCGCGCCATTTCACCGAGATCGCCTTCGGCCTTGCCGCGCGCAACGGCGAGCGCCAGCTTCAGCCGTGTCGTGATGCCGTCTGTGCCGTTGCGATAAAGCAGCCGCTCAAAGGCGGCCGACGAGATTTCGTCATTGACCGGCGCTGCCATTGCCCAGGCCTTGAGGGTGGCCGCTTCCGCATTCGAGAGCTTCAGCCGGGCCGCAAGCGCCTCCAGCCGTACGGCATCGGGCGGCACGATCGCCGCAAGGCGCAGCAGCGGATCGGGCGCCCAGCCGAGCGCCTTTTCGGTGGCGACCAGCGACGGGATCGCATCGATCCCCCATCGTTCCGTTTCCGGCAGGATTTCCGTCAGCACCGCAACCTGTCGCATCCAGAGCAGCGCCCGGCCGGGATCGTCGGCGCCGAGCAGCTTTCTGAGCTCCGACCAGACGCGCTCCGCCGACAACGCCTTCAGTTTCGAGCGCGCCGCCGAACAGGCCTTCAGCCCCTCGGCATCCGGCCGGCCGGAACCGTAATAAGCAAAGAAGCGGAAGAAACGCAGGATGCGCAGATGATCCTCGGCGATGCGCGTTGCCGGATCGCCTATGAAGCGGATGTTGCGCGTCTCGATGTCGGCAAGCCCGCCGACGAGATCCACCACCTCGCCCTCGGCATCTGCATAGAGCGCATTGATCGTCAGGTCCCGCCGCTCGGCATCGACCTTCCAGTCGGTGCTGAAGGCGACCTTGGCACGGCGTCCGTCGGTCTCGACGTCGGTGCGCAGCGTCGTCACCTCGAAGGGCTTGCCATCGACGACGAGCGTCACGGTGCCGTGCTGCAGGCCCGTTGGAACCGCCTTGACGCCGGCCGCCGCCGCCCGCTCCATCACGATCTCGGGCGTCAGTGTCGTGGCGATGTCGATATCGCTGACCGGCAACCCCATCAGGCTGTTGCGCACCGCGCCGCCGACCACGCGCCCTTCCCCGCCATCGGCGTTGAGAAGGGCAAGGACCTGGCCGAGTGCCGGATCGCGGAACCATGCTTGGTCGGCAAGGCCGGTCATGCATAAAGCCTTTCATAAAGCGTGCGGACGATGCCGGCGGTAATGCCCCAGATCATCCTGGTTTCATAGGGCATCCGGTAGAAATGCCGGTCGATGCCGTCGATGACGCGCTTGTCGCGGCTGTGATTGGCCGGATTCATCAAAAAGGAAAGCGGCACCTCGAACACATCGTCCACCTCGGCCGGGTTCGGCCTCAGCGCGAAGCCAGGCGAGACGACGCCGAGCACCGGCGTGATGCGGAAACCCGTCGAGGCGAGATAGTTCGGCAGCCGGCCGACGGTTTCGACGTAGGAGCCTGCAAGGCCGATCTCCTCCTCCGTCTCGCGGATCGCCGCCATTTCAGGCGAGACATCGGCGGGATCAATCGAGCCGCCGGGAAAGGCGATCTGCCCGGAATGCTTGCGCAGCGTCGCCGTGCGCTTGGTGAAGATCACATGCGCCTCCTCGCCGTCGTCGACGACGGGCACGAGCACGGCGGCATCGCGCAGCTTGAAGGTCGCGACTTCGGCCACGATATCAGGGTTGAGGATATGGTCCCCGTGATCGCGCCAGGCATGATCCACCGGCCCGCCGCTCTGATTGAGCGCGCGACGGCGGAATTCGGCCGCTGAAAACAGCGGATAACGTTGGGCAATAGCATCGTTCATCGGCAAAGCGCATCCAATTCTTCGGCCGGCATGACAGGGAAGACCTCGCCTACGGAGCGGACCGCAAACATCGCCTGCCCCTCGACATCGAGTGTCTCGCCGAGCGCGACCAGTTCATACATCACCGCACGCGACACCAGCGCCTCCAGCCGCCCGCGCACATGCAGGTAGGGTTTCAGTTCGGCATTGTCGCCGGCAATGGCAAAACGCAGCCGATGCTCTCCTCCCGCCTCCACGACATCGCCGACATTGGTGCGGAATGTCAGCACTTGGCAGCCCTCCCGGACCGTAACGCTCATCTCCACGGCGACGAACGGCGCGTCGACGACCCTTATGCCGACCTTTTCCACAGGAGTTACGAGATAGGTCTTCTCATCCTCGTCCCTCCTCAAAACCGTCGAAAACAGCCGCACCAGCGCCGGCCGGCCGATCGGCGTGCCCATGTAGAACCAGGTGCCGTCGGCCCTGATCTCCATGTCGATATCGCCGCAGAAGGGCGAATTCCACCGTTCCACCGGCGGTAATCCTCGATTTTTACCGCCGATTTCCTGGGACGCGCGCGAAATCAGCGCGGCAAGCCCCGCCGCATGCGCCTGTCCGCTGATTTCTTCGGCTGCCATTCTTCCGTCCCGGTTTGTCCTTAACGAAGTAAAGTCACGAGATAGTCATTCGCAACGAACTTGTCAGCCCGTCGCATCTCCATAACTCTATCGAGTATGAGGCAGATGTATAAGTCCGCCGATTCGCTGCCGAATGATTTCAGCCGTTGGAGATGCCCGTGGGTATGATGAAGACCGAAGCCAGCCTCGATGAAAAGGCGATCGTCGCCGCCGCCGAAAGGGCGCTCTCCGATATCGCCGCCATCCGCGTGGAAGTCTCGAAGGTGATCTTCGGTCAGGAAGGCGTGGTCGAGAACACCATTCTCGCCGTGCTCTCCGGCGGCCACGCCCTGCTCGTCGGCGTTCCCGGCCTTGCCAAGACCCGGCTGGTGACGACGCTCGGCGAAGTGCTCGGTCTTGCCGCCAACCGCATCCAGTTCACGCCCGACCTGATGCCCTCGGATATTCTCGGCTCCGAGGTGATGGACCAGGACGATAGCGGTCGCCGCTCCTTCCGCTTCGTCAAGGGGCCGGTCTTCGCCCAGCTTCTGATGGCCGACGAAATCAACCGCGCCTCGCCGCGCACGCAGTCGGCGCTGCTGCAATCCATGCAGGAATATCACATCACCATCGCCGGCCAGCGCTATGACCTGCCCGCCCCCTTCCACGTGCTTGCCACCCAGAACCCGCTGGAGCAGGAAGGCACCTATCCCCTGCCCGAAGCCCAGCTCGACCGCTTCCTGCTGCAGGTCGACGTCAACTATCCCGAGCTTGCCGCCGAGCGCCAGATCCTGCTCGAGACGACCGGCTTGAGCGAAACCCGGCCGCAAGCCGTCATCGATGCGCAGCGGCTGATCGAGATCCAGACGCTGGTGCGCCAGATGCCGGTGAGCGACACGGTGGTCGACGCCATTCTTTCGCTGGTGCGCTCCGCCCGTCCCGGACAGGGCAATGCCTCGACCGACAAGAACGTCGCCTGGGGGCCAGGCCCGCGCGCCGGCCAGGCGATGATGCTCTGCGCGCGTGCCCGCGCGCTCTACGAAGGCCGTCTCGCCCCGTCCCTGGACGATATCTTCGCGCTCGCCGAACCCATTCTCCAGCACCGCATGGCGCTGACTTTCGCCGCCCGCGCCGAAGGCATGTCGGTGCGCGACGTCATCGCCGGACTGGTCAGGCAGGCAAAGGGATAAGGAAGCCGGACGCGTGGCATCTATCGGACAGATCGTCAACCCGACGTCAGGCAGCGATGCCCTTTCCCGCGCCAGGCAGCGGGCCGCCCTGATACCGGACTGCCTGGTGGAAGCCAAGCGCATCGCAAACACGGTGATCGCCGGCTGGCATGGCCGCCGCAAGCGTGGCATCGGCGAGAATTTCTGGCAGTTTCGCCCCTATGCCGAAGGCGAAAGCCTGTCGCGCATCGATTGGCGCCGCTCTGCCCGCGACGACCATACCTATGTGCGCGAGCGCGAATGGGAGGCGGCCCACACCATCTGGCTCTGGTGCGACATGTCGCCTTCGATGATGTACAAGTCGAGCTATGGCAGCGTCTCGAAGGAAAGCCGGGCGCTGGTCGTCATGCTGGCGCTGGCCGAAATCCTTGCCCGCTCCGGCGAACGCATCGGCTGCCCCGGCATCATGGACCCGGTCTCCACCCGCACCGCCGCCGAACGGCTGGCGGCGGCACTCATGCATACGCCGCTGACCGGAGGCCTGCCTGATACGGCGATGATCCGCGGCTGGAGCGACCTCGTGCTCATCGGCGATTTCCTCGACGATGCGCCGGCAATCATGGAGCGCCTCGGCCCGCTTGCCCGCCGCGGCCTACGCGGCCATGTAATCGAGATATCAGATCCCGCCGAGGAGCTATTCCCCTATAGCGGCCGCACCGAATTCACCGATCCGGAAACCGGCGCCAGGCTGATTTCCGGCCGCGCCGAACACGTCCGCGACGCCTACCGCAACGCCTACCTCGCGCGCAGGGAGAACCTCGGCCAGTCGCTTCGCCATCTCGGCTGGACCTTTGCGACCCACCGCACCGATCACCTGGCTTCGGAAGCGCTGGTCGCCATACACATGTATCTCTCGGGCATGCCGGCCAAGGCGACGCATGGAGGGATGTTATGAACGCCCTCCCCTTCGCTTTTGCCTATCCCGCCATTCTCGGCGCCCTCGTTGCGCTTCCCGTCATCTGGTGGCTGCTGCGTCTGACGCCGCCGCGCCCGAAGGCCGAGGTCTTCCCGCCGCTGAAGATCCTCGCATCCGTGCTGAAGCGCGAGGAGACGCCGGCGCAGAGCCCCTGGTGGCTGACGCTGCTGCGCATGCTGCTCGCCGCCACCATCATCCTTGCGATCGCCGATCCGGTTTTCAATCCGCGCACAAGTTCGCTGGCTTCAGGCGGCCCGCTCGTCCTCTTCGTCGACAATAGCTGGGCGGCCGCACCCGACTGGGAGCGCCGCGTCCAGACCGCCGGCGCGTTGATAGACGACGCCGAATCCGCCGGCACGCCGGTATCGATCGCCTTCACCGCCGATCCGGCCAACGACGCTATTCCCGGCACCGCGGCCAGCGCCCGCGATAAGCTGCGCGCCGCCGAGCCGCGACCGCTGGTGCCGGACCGCGAGCGCACCTTCCAGGCGCTGCGCGCCGCCCTGAACGGCGTCAAGCCCGGCACCCTCGCCTTCCTCACAGACGGCGCAGCCGTCAAGGCCGACGACGCCACGGTGCGACAACTGGCCGAACTGCAGCCCGCCAATCTCCGCCTGATCGAAGGCGATGCCACAAAGACGGTCGCGGTCACCGCAGCCAACAATGCGGCTGATGCCATGACCGTCAAGGTCACGCGGCTCAACAGTTCGCATGCCGCATCCGTGGCGCTGAACGCCATCGATGCCCAGGGGCGCTCGATCGCCAACGGCCGGGTGGATTTCAGCCCCGGCCAGAGCGTCGCGACGAGCTCGATCACCGCTCCCTTCGAGATGCGCAACGATTTCGCGCGCATCAGCGTCGACAACGGCGCGACGGCAGGCGCGGTTCATCTTCTCGACGACGCATTCAAGCGCCGCCGCGTCGTTCTGCTGTCGGGTGCGGGAGGCGACGAGTTCCAGCCGCTTCTCTCGCCGCTCTATTATATCCAGCGGGCGCTGCAGCCTTACGCGGATCTGATCCAACCCGCCGATTCCGATCTTGCCGTCGCCATACCGAAGCTTCTTGCCAACAATCCCTCCATCATCATCATGGCCGATATCGGCCGGCTGCCGGAGGAGACCTACGAACCCCTGACACGCTGGATATCGAATGGCGGCATGCTCCTGCGTTTTGCTGGCCCTCGCATGGCGGCAGCACCCGCGGACGATCCGCTGATCCCCGTTATCCTGCGCCAGGGAGAACGGGCGCTGGGCGGCACATTGTCCTGGAGCGAACCGCAATCGCTGGCCGAATTTCCCAATTTCGGGCCTTTCGCCGGCATAGCGCGTCCCGCAGACGTCGTCATCAAGCGACAGGTGCTTGCCGAACCGACGCCCGATCTTGCCGAGCGCACCTGGGCGAGCCTGGCCGACGGCACGCCGCTCGTGACGATGAAGCAGCTCGCATCCGGGCAGATCGTCCTGTTTCACGTCACGGCGGAAGCGACCTGGTCCGATCTGCCGATCTCCGGCACCTTCGTCGACATGCTGCGCCACCTGCTGCAGATATCGCGCTCAGGTGGCGTGACGTCGGAGGCGCGCGGCAATGCGCGTGTTGCCGAAACCCTGCCGCCGTTCCGGATGCTGACGGCCAAGGGCATGCTCGTCTCCGAGACGGGCGCGGCGCGCCCGCTCATTCCCAAGGCCGGAACCGAACCGACGGCGAATTTCGACAATCCGCCCGGGCTCTACGGCTCGGAAGACGGTTTCACCTCCCTGAACGTGCTGCCGGAGGACGCCGAACTGAAACCGCTCGACACAACGGGAACCAACGCCGTTCGCGAAGGCCTGATCGGCGGCGAAAGCTGGTCGGCAAAGCCGGCGCTGTTCCTCGCAGCCTTTCTGCTGCTGCTTACCGATAGCCTGATCGTCCTCTTCATGAACGGCGCCTTCTCGCGATTGCGCCCGGCTGTCCGCACCATGGGCGTGATCGCGGTGGCAATCGGCGCGGGCTTCCTCATGCAGCCCGGCACGCTTCACGCCAACGACGTCAGGCCCGGCGACGACGTCATCCTGGAGAGGCTGGACAATACCCATCTCGCCTATGTCGTCACCGGCGAACAGGAGGTGGACGATATATCGGAGCGCGGCCTGGAAGGCCTCACCCAGTTCCTGACCTTCCGCACGACGCTGGAGCCGGCGCCGCCCGTCGGCCTCGACCTCACCAAGGACGAGCTCGCCTTCTATCCGATCATCTACTGGCCGGTCTCGGCGACGGCGCCGATGCCGTCCTCGGCCGCGATCAGCCGCATCGACGCCTATATGCGCAATGGCGGAACCGTGCTTTTCGACACGCGCGATCAGATCAGCGCATTGGACAATGGCGGCAATGTCAGCGCCAACGGCCAGAGACTGCAGGAAATCCTCGCCAATCTCGATATTCCGCCGCTGGAGCCGGTGCCGTCGGATCACGTGCTGACGAAATCCTTCTATCTCCTGTCGAGCTTTCCCGGCCGTTACACCGGCAGCCCCCTCTGGATCGAGGCCCGGCAGGGCGGCCGCGAGCCAAGCGCAAAATCGGCGGCGACGGCCGACGGCGTTTCACCGATCCTGATCACCGGCAATGATTTCGCCGGCGCCTGGGCGATCGACGAGAACGGCACGCCGATGCTGCCGACCGTGCCCCAGGATGAAACGCAGCGCGAATATGCCTACCGCTCCGGCGTCAACATCATGATGTACATGCTGACCGGCAACTACAAGACAGACCAGGTTCATGTTCCCGACCTGCTCGAGCGGTTAGGACAATGATATGACGTTCGATTTTTCGCCTTTCCTGCCCTGGCCGGTTCTGGCGACGCTGGCCGTCGTCAGCGCTGTTATCGCCGCCTTCGCGATCTGGCGCGGCGTTCGCGGCGCCTGGATCAGGACGTTGGCGGCACTCGCCCTGCTGACCGCGCTGGCCAATCCCGTGCTGCTGCAGGAGGACCGGGATCAGCTGTCGACGATCGTCCCCGTCATCGTCGACCGAAGCCAGAGCCAGCAGACGCCCGATCGCGTCAAGATGACCGACGACGCGCTTGCCGCCCTGAAGGGACAGCTCGCCCGCTTTCCCCAGATAGAGCCCCGCTTCATCGATGTCGAAGGCGACGTCAATTCCGACGTGCCCGCCACGCGCCTGTTCGACGCGCTGGCCGCCAACATTGCCGATGTCCCCCCTTCCCGCGTTGGCGGCGCCATCATGCTGACGGACGGCGAAGTCCATGATGTCCCGGCCGCCAATCAGGCGCTCGGCTTCGACGCGCCGATCCATGGCCTCGTGACCGGCAGGCCCAAGGAATTCGATCGCCGCATCGAAGTCATCAAGGGGCCGCGCTTCGGCATCGTCAACGAGGAGCAGCAGGTCATCCTGCGCGTTTTCGACGACGGCCCGAGCCCCGGCGGCACTGCCGATGTCGTCGTGAAGATGAACGGCAACGAGATCGCCACCCTGCGGGCGACGCCCGGCCAGGACACGCCCTTCTCCTTCAAGGTGCCGGGCGGCGGCAGCAATGTGCTCGAATTCTCCGTCGCCGAGCTTCCCGGCGAAGTCACGGCCGCCAATAATCGCGCCGTCCATGTCATCGACGGAATCCGCCAGAATCTGCGCGTCCTGCTCGTCTCCGGCGAGCCGCATGCCGGCGAGCGCGCCTGGCGCAATCTCCTGAAATCCGACGCCTCGGTCGATCTCGTCCATTTCACCATCCTGCGTCCGCCGGAAAAGCAGGACGGCACGCCGATCAACGAGTTGTCGCTGATCGCCTTCCCGACACGCGAACTCTTTGTCGACAAGATCAAGGATTTCGACCTGATCATCTTCGACCGCTACCAGCATCGCGGCGTTCTGCCGCTGCTCTACTATGACAACATCGCCCAATATGTCGAAAACGGCGGCGCGTTGCTGATCGCCGCCGGCCCCGAGCATGCCGGTCCGGATTCCATCGCCATGACGCCGCTTTCCTCTGTTCTGCCGGCAATGCCCACTGGCCAGATGATCGAGAGAGCCTTCTATCCCCGCCTCTCGGAGGAAGGCCGCAAGCATCCCGTCACCCGCGGCCTGGACGGTTCGGGCGAAGACCCACCGCATTGGGGCCGCTGGTTCCGCAGCGTCGACGTCGAAAAGCCCGAGGGCGAGACGATCATGCTCGGCGCCGACAACCATCCGCTGCTGGTGCTGAACCGCGCCGGCCAGGGCCGCGTCGCCATGCTGCTTTCCGATCAGGGCTGGCTCTGGGCGCGCGGCTTCGAGGGCGGCGGTCCGAATGTCTCGCTCTATCGCCGCATCGCCCATTGGCTGATGAAGGAACCGGCGCTTGAGGAAGAAGCGCTGACGGCGCGCGCCTCCGGCCGCACCCTTGAGGTCACGCGCCAGACGATCGGCGACAATCCGGGCAACGCCACCGTCCGTTATCCCTCCGGCAAGACCGAAACCCTGCCTCTCACCCAGACCGAACCCGGCCTTTACAAGGCCGAAAAGCGGATGGACGAGATCGGCCTCTTCGAAATCCGCAACGGCCAGCTCTCGACCCTCGTCCACATCGGCGCCGTCGACGCGCCGGAATTCAAGGCGATGATCTCGACGACGGATGTGCTGAAGCCGGTCGCCGACAGAAGCAAGGGTCTCGTTACCCGTGTCGCCGATGCAAACGGCGAAATCAGCGTGCCCCCGATCCTGCCGGTGCGCGGCCAGGTCCGTGTCTCCGACACCGAGCGCATGATGATCCGCATGACCAGCGAGACGGTTCTGAAGGGCATCAACACGCTGCCGCTCTTTGCCGGTTTTGCCGGCGTCGGCATCCTGCTCTTCGCCTTCGGCGCCATGTGGTGGCGCGAAGGGCGGTAATCTCATGCCGGAATTCGAGCTCACCGCCTCGCCCTCGCTGGAGGAACTCGCGGCGATCACCGACGCCCTCTCGGCCTTCAACAACGGCGATGCCGGCCCCTCGGAGCGCCAGCCGCTGGCAATCCTCATCCGCGATACCAACGGCAAGGTGACCGGCGGCCTGTCGGGCTTCACCGCCTGGGGCTGGCTCTTCACCCAGATGCTCTATATTCCCGATACGCTGCGTGGCACCGGTCTTGCCGGCAATATCCTCGCAAAGGCGGAAGAAGAGGCGAGAGCCCGGGGGTGCCGCGGTGCCTGGATCGACACGTTCAATCCGCAGGCTCTGCGAGCCTATCTGCGCCAAGGTTATGAGGTCTTCGGCGAACTCGAGGATTTCCCGGAAGGCCGCACGCGCAGCTTCCTCAGGAAAAACCTGTAAAAGCCGAAATCACTCCCGCCAGGCGATCGTGCCCTTCAGCCGCTCGGGCACGCCCTCGGCGATCGGAACGACGAGCACGCGGCCGGGATCGACGGGACCCGGAAAGCAAAGCGCGTTGTAGGCGACCTTCTCGAAGCCGAGCGGACCGTAATAAGGCGGGTCGCCGACGAGGATGACGGCTTCGGAGCCCTTGCGTCTTGCCGCCTCCACCGCGATCCGCACCAGTTCCCGGCCAATGCCGATATTCTTGTGCGAGGGGCGGACGGCGAGCGGGCCGAGCAGATGCCCCTTCACCGTTCCGGCAAGCACCGGTGTCATGCGCACCGACGCGATCGTTTCACCATTGTCGGTGCAGATGAAGGAGAGCGAAAGATCGTGCGGCCCCTGCTCGCGGATGCGTGCGGCAGCGCGCGTGAAGCGGCCCGGACCGAAAGCTTCCTCGTTGATGTGTTCGATGGCGGCGTCATGAGACGCGTCTTCTGTGAGGTAGACGAGATCGTGCTTGTACATGATGACAGAAACCGGATGGACAGATTGATGGGTCTCGAACACGCCTTGGGCGTTCGGGAGCATCAGCGTCGTCGCGGGTTTCTGGAAATGAACATCAGGCCGGAGTCTCTCAAATCGTGAAAACGCCGATAGCAGGAAAAATTTCTGCCGTCCAACGCAAAATACATTTTTGCCAGGCGTGACGCACTGTTCAATCTTTACCGCCTGCAAAGCCCCGCTATCTCAGCTAACTTCGATCCCCAAACGCAAATCAAGGAAATGAAGATCATGGGAATGCTGGTGGACGGCGTCTGGCATGACATTTGGTACGACACGAAGGAGAGCAAGGGCCAATTCAAGCGGCAGCCCTCGCAGTTCCGCAACTGGGTGACGCAGGACGGCGAAGCCGGCCCTTCCGGCAGCGGTGGATTCAAGGCCGAAGCCGGGCGTTACCATCTCTATGTCTCGCTCGCCTGCCCCTGGGCGCATCGCACGCTGATCTTCCGCAAGCTGAAGAAGCTGGAAGACCTGATTTCGGTCTCCGTCGTCGACCCGCTGATGTTCGAAAACGGCTGGGAGTTCGGGATCGGCGATGGCGCCACCGGCGACCATCTCTTCGGCGCCGCCACCCTCTGGCAGATCTACGTCAAGGCCGATCCGCATTATTCCGGCCGCGTGACCGTTCCCGTCCTTTGGGACAAGAAGTCAGGCATGATCGTCAACAACGAATCCGCCGAGATCATCCGCATGTTCAACAGCGCCTTCGACGGGCTGACGGGTTCGACGGCCGATTTTTACCCTGAGGATATCAGCGCCGAAATCGACGCGCTGAACGCCACCGTCTACGACAACGTCAACAACGGCGTCTACAAGGCGGGCTTTGCCACCACCCAGGAAGCCTATCAGGAAAATGTCGGCAAGCTGTTCGAAACGCTCGATATGCTCGACGAACGCCTGGGCAAGAGCCGCTACCTCGTCGGCGACAGGTTGACCGAGGCCGACTGGCGCCTCTTCACCACGCTGGTGCGCTTCGATCCCGTCTATGTCGGCCATTTCAAGTGCAACATCCGCCGCATCGCCGATTACCGCAACCTGGCGGGCTATCTCCGCGATCTCTATCAGACGGCAGGCATTGCCGAGACGGTAAATCTGAAGCACATCAAGCAGCACTATTACCGCAGCCACAAGACGATCAACCCGACCGGCATCGTCCCCGTCGGCCCGGCGCTCGATCTCGACAGCCCACATGGCCGCGCCAGGCTGAATGCCGCCTGAAGCTTCTCACCAGCGGTGGTCGGGCTCCTGCTCGCCGCGAAGCTCGGCGAGGCGGCGATGCGTCGCCTCGGTCGTGCCCGCGGGCAGGCTGTCGAGAGAGAAGAAGCCGCTGTCGGAAATTTCCCAGTCCGGCGGTCGCGGCGCCGTCTGCTCGACGGTCGCCCGGTAGAACACGACATGGTCGCGGCTTGTGGTCGAGGTATTGAAATAGACCTGGATCAGCTGCGGCTTGCCGATGATCCTGAGGTTGCCCTCCTCGCGCAGCTCCTTGGCCAGCGCTTCCGCGACCGTCTCGTTGCGCTCCAACCCGCCGCCCGGCATATGCCAGCCGCCGACGTAGCTATGGCGCACGAGGAAAATCCGCCCCTCGGCATCGAAGCAGGCGGCCCGGACGCCCATCGTCATACCGCGGGCGAAGGAGAAATAGACATGCAGGAGGCGCAGGGCCGCCCTGATGTGAAGGGGCCGCTTCTCTTTATCCACCGTTGCTCCGTTTCGGCTATTCATCACGCCGGATGTGTTTGATTTGTCAATAAGCTGGTCTATGTCTCGTAGAATGTTCAAGCTCGCGCATATTTCCGACGTCCACCTCGGACCTCTGCCCCGTCTTTCCGTTCAAGAGCTGTTTTCAAAACGCATAACCGGCTTTGTGAACTGGCATCGAAATCGACGCAAGCACCTTTTCGGCAGCACGCTGGATCTCCTGCTCGACGACATCCGCGCCCATCAGGCCGATCACCTGGCCGTCACCGGCGATCTCGTCAATCTGGCGAGCGGCATCGAGATCCGTGCCGCCGCCGCATGGCTGCGCGAACTCGGCGATCCCGCCGACACCTCGGTCGTTCCCGGCAATCACGACGCCTATGTGCCCGGCGCCTACGAGAAGTCGATGCGCGCCTGGTACGATTATGTCCGCGGCGATCTTTCCCCGCCGCAATGGCAGGAAGACCGCCACATCTTCCCCTATCTGCGCATCCGCGGCAAAGTCGCGATCGTCGGCTGCTCCACCGCGGTCGCCACCCCTCCCTTTGCCGCCTCCGGCTTTTTCGGCGCCCGCCAGGCCCGCGACACGGTGAACATGCTGCGCGCGGCCGGTGAGGCTGGTCTCTTCCGCGTCGTCATGATCCATCATCCGCCGATCCGCGGCGCCACCGCCTTCTACAAGCGCATGATCGGCATCCGCCGTTTCGCCGCCGTGATTTCCACCGGCGGCGCCGAACTCGTGCTGCACGGCCACACACATCTCAACACGCTGCACTGGCTGCGCGGCCAGGTGCAGCCGGTGCCGGTCGTCGGCATCGCGTCGGCCTCGCAGGGACCGGGCAGCATCAAGCCGCCCGCCGCCTACAACCTCTTCTCGATCGACGGCTCTCCCGGCGCCTGGGAGCTCACCGGCGAACGCTTCAGCGTCAACAGGGCCGGCGATGCCGTCATGCCGGAAAGCACCAATATTTTCGTACGTTAGCCTTCTCTCCGCACCATCTTTATGCAGCGCTTCAATCGGTCTGTGAGGACATCGGGCCATCCCCACAACATTTGCCGTGGAGGCCGCTTACCCCCTTGGTATTTTTGGCGTTAAGCGTACACTCCGGATAACTGCATCGCCTCAGAACGGAGCCGCCAATGACTTCCCCCTTCCATCGCATGTGCAGAATTTCGCTCGTTGCCGGCTTTGCCGTCGGCATCGCAACGGCCGCTTTCGCGGTCGGTGACAACAACGACGATACCAATCCGCCGCCGAAGACCCAGACGACCAAGACCTGCACCGGTGGCAAGGTCTGGGACAAGGCGAAGAAGGAATGCGTCACCCCGAAGAAGAGCAGCTTCAACGACGACGATCTTTACAAGTTCGCCCGTGAATTCGCCTATGCCGGCCAGTATGAGAACGCCATCACCGTGCTCAACCTCGCCAGCAACCAGAACGATCCGCGCATCCTGAACTACCTCGGCTATGCCAACCGCAAGGCCGGCCGCATGGAACTCGGCATGTCCTATTATCGCAAGGCGCTGCAGGCGGATGAGAACTACATCCTCGCACGCTCCTACATGGGCATGGCGCTGGTGGAACAGGGAGACATTCAGGGCGCCCGCGTCCAGCTCGTCGAAATCCGCGATCGCGGCGGCGAAGGCACCTGGGCCTATCGCGCTCTGCTGCAAAGCTTGAACGGATACAGGACATATTGAAGCAAGCTTTGTGGGCTACGCTACGAAAATCCCTTGAGAAAGGGGGGATGAAGACGACCGGATGCTTGCACAGTACAGGAGACTTGTTTCATAAAGCGCATGCATCGTCGGCGCCGTTAAAGTCGGCTTCGCGCCCGACAGCGAAACCTTCGTCCGCGAAACCATTGTGAATGCTTCTTGGATAGACAATGCGTCAGCCCGCAACGACCATCGATCTCCGGCGTGACCTCGTCGGCCTTCTGCCCCGCCTTCGCCGCTTCGCGATTACGCTCGCGGGTGATGTTGCGGTGGCCGACGAACTGGTCCAGGCCATCTGTCAGCGCGCCATCACCAAAGGACACCAGTGGAACGGCGAAGGCCGGCTGGAAAGCTGGATCTATACGCTCGCCCGCCAGCAATGGGCCGACGACAGCCGCAAGCGCAAGCCGAAGGCGTCGGCCCGCAGCAACGTCACCGATATCAGAGAGGCTGCGCGCGAACGCTCTGCCGCGGCCGATCCCGATGTCATCCATCGCATGATCGCCGAGATGCCGGACGGCGTTTCCTCGATTTTCCTGCTCGTCGACGTCGAAGGCCACAGCTACCAGCAGGCCGCAGACATCATGGGCATTCCCGCGGCAAGCGTCGTCTCCCAGCTCGCCACCGCAAGGCTGCATTTTGCCGGGCTCGCCGGCTCCCACCCGATCCACAGGTACTGAATTTGCTCGATCTCAGGAAATTGCCGCTCGAAGCCCAGCTCACCGCCCTTCTCGACGGCGAAGTCTCGCCCGAACAGCGTCATGAACTGGAGCAGCGCCTGGCAAGCGACGAGAATGCGCGCCGGCTGCATGAAAAACTGCGGCACGGCGCCGATTTCGGCCGCCGCCGCCTTGACGATGTCCTGAAGGAGCCGGTGCCGCTCTCCCTCGTCCGCTCCATCAAGAGCACGCAGCCGCCGAAGACGCCGATTGCCCAGCGCGCCACGCGCCCGCAGGTGAAACTGGCGCCGAGCGGTCCACAGGCGCTGGCCGCTGCCCTCATCCTCTTTGTCGTCGGCTGCGGCATCGGCTATTTCGTCGGCAACAGCCCGGATGCCGACGAGATCGCCACCACGACCGCCACCACGGCGCCCGCCAATACCAGCGACTGGCTGGGGGATGTCACCGCCTATCAGCGCCTGCTGATGCGCCAGCCCCGCCATCTCGTCGAAGTGCCCGCCTCGCAGGCCGAGGAAATCTCCAGCTGGTTGACGACTGCAATCGGCGTGCCCTTCCGCGTGCCCGATCTGTCCGCCGAATCCTGGACCTTCCAGGGCGCGCGCGTCATCCTCGGCGACAGCCGCCCGGTCGGCCAGCTCGTCTATTCCAACAGCGACGGCGACATCATCTCCATCTGCTTCCGCAAGGATGCGCAGCCGCCGGAGACCGACGACTTCAAGGAAACGATCAAGGACGAGATCGGCCTCGTGACCTGGCACAACGCCGGCACCTCCTATGTGCTCGCCGGCCCCTCCTCCGAAGCGACGCTCGGCCAGCTTGCCATGGAGATCGCGACAGCGATCTGACGCTAGCCATCACAGACGGTGGGGCAACATCGAAACCGGCGATATCGCCGACTGCATCAGGCCGCACCGCACCGAAGCGATCGCGGCCTGAGTCTTTCCGATATCAAGCCTTGCCGGCCTTCACATCGAGCACGCGGTTCGCCGCCGAGACGATCGCCTCCAGCGATGCTGCGACGATGTTGGTATTGATGCCGGCGCCGAAGAGCTTGCCGCCCGGATAGGACGTTTCGACATAGGAGATCGCCGCCGCGTTCGAGCCGTGCTGCAGCGAATGCTCGGAATAATCCTCGACCGACATTTCGATGCCGAGATAATGCGACAGCGCGTTGATGAAGCCGTCGATCGGGCCGTTGCCGCGCCCTTCGATGCGCTTGATCTCGCCATTGTCGGTGATCTCGGCCGCGACGATCCGCTGGCCCTTGCGCTCCGTGTCGGGATAGGTGTGGTGGTCGACGAACCTGAGGCGCGCGCTCGGCTGCGTCACGTAGCGCTCGATGAAGCGGTCGTGGATGCGCTTCGAGGGAAGCTCCTTGCCCTCCACGTCGGTGATGCGCTGAATGTCCTCGCGGAACTCGACCTGCAGGTTGCGTGGCAGGTTCAGCCCATAATCCTGCTGCAGGATATAGGCGATGCCGCCCTTGCCGGACTGCGAGTTGATGCGGATGATCGCCTCATAGGAGCGGCCGACATCACGCGGGTCGATTGGCAGATAGGGCACTTCCCAAACCGGATGATTGGCGACCTGCGCGGCCTTCATGCCCTTGTTGATCGCATCCTGATGCGAGCCGGAGAAAGCCGTATAGACCAGTTCGCCGACATAGGGGTGGCGCTCTGCAATCGCCATCTGGTTCGAATATTCGAACACGTCCTTGATGTGCTCGATATTGGAGCAATCGATGCCTGGATCGACCCCTTGCGTGAACATGTTGAGCGCCATGGTGACGACGTCGACATTGCCAGTGCGCTCGCCATTGCCGAAGAGCGTTCCTTCGACGCGGTCGGCGCCCGCCAGCAAGGCCAGTTCGGCAGCGGCAATGCCAGTGCCGCGGTCGTTGTGCGGGTGCAGCGAGACGATCAGGTTCTCGCGATTGTCGAGGTTGCGGCACATCCATTCGATCTGGTCGGCATAGACGTTCGGCGTCGCCATCTCGACGGTGGACGGCAGGTTGATGATCAGCTTGTTGTCGGGCGTCGGCTTGACGACCTCGATGACGGCGTTGCAGATCTCCAGCGCCACTTCCAGCTCGGTGCCGGTGAAGCTCTCGGGCGAATATTCGAAGCGATAGCCGCCGCCTGCCCTGGCCGCCATGTCGGTGATCATCTTGGCGGCGTCGACGGCGATCTGCTTGATGCCCTGTACATCCTTGGCGAAGACGACGCGGCGCTGCAGCTCGCTGGTCGAATTGTAGAAATGCACGATCGGCCGGTTTGCGCCTTCCAGCGCTTCGAAGGTGCGGGTGATGAGCTCGGGACGGCACTGCACCAGCACCTGCAGGGAGACGTCGGCGGGCACGTTGCCCTCCTCCACGCACCAGCGGGCGAAATCGAAATCCGTCTGCGAGGCGGAGGGGAAACCGATCTCGATTTCCTTGAAGCCCATCTCGAGCAGCAGCTGGAACATGCGGGCCTTGCGGTCATGGCCCATCGGGTCGACGAGCGCCTGGTTGCCGTCGCGCAGGTCGACCGAGCACCAGACCGGCGCCTTGGTGATGGTCTTGGTCGGCCAGGTACGGTCGGGAATGTTCACCTGCGGATAGGGCCGGTATTTCACCGCGGCATCGGGCATGCCCTTGGCGGAAGCGTTTGCGGAGGACCGGTTGGTCGGTTTGTCCATTGTCTTGTCTCCTCGTCCCGGCATTTGCCTCGCCTCTTAGCCGATCACATCGGGCTTGGCGATAAACAAATGCGGACCTTCGTCGGTCGTTAGGTCAATTTTGAAAATGAGTCGCGAGGAGCGATGGCCGGGCGGGCTTTCGGCCGCCGGGCGCTCCTCAAAGGACCCGGCAACCGCGCGTAAGGCCGAGGAGAAGAAGCGAGGTCAGGGCGCGCGTATTGTCACGCAGGGCGATGCGGCCGCGTGCAATGCTGTTGGAAATCTTGGCGCCAGTGGTCTTCATGGCCGCGCTTATAACCTTGGGCAGCGGAACTGGCAAGCCCTCGCGGCGCGCCGGCCTTCCGTTACTTCGACGGAGCCCGGCCTTTCGCCAGCTTCACCAACTGCGACAGTGAGAGCATCAGCCCGCCCGCGATCAATCCCCAGAAAGCACCCGAGATGCCGCCGAAGGAAACACCGGATGCGGTGACGAGGAAGGTGATCGCCGCCGCCTCGCGCGATTCCGGCGCCTGAAAGGCCGACATCGCCGAGGATGAGAAGGCACCGACCAGCGCCAGTCCCGCCACCGCCTCGATCAGGATGGGAGGCGCCAAGGCGACGAAGGCCGTCACCGCGCCGGCGAGCAACCCGAGGATGATATAACCGACACCGGCGATCAGCGATGCCCAATAGCGCCGCTTCGGCTCGGCATGCGCATCGTGACCCGCGCACATCGCCGCGGTGATCGCCGCCAGATTGACGGCGTGGCCGCCGAAGGGTGCTGCCAGCAGCGAGAAAAAGCCGGTGACGGCAAAGAGCGGCCCGGGCTTCGGATCGTAAAGATTGACCTTGAGAACAGCGATGCCGGGAATGTTCTGCGAGGCCATGGTGACGATGAAGAGCGGCAGCGCGATTGAGATGAAAGCGGCAAAGTTGAACACCGGCCGGACGATTTCCGCCGTCGGCACCAGCGATCGTTCGAGCGAGGCGAAGGCGCCGTCGGGAATATCGACGCCGAAGGCAAGCACCAGCGCGAAGGCTGCAAGTGCCGCCGGCACCGCCCAGAGCCGCTTGAAGGCGCCGACGACAATCCAGGAAATGACGATCGGCAGCCCGAACAGCGGATTGAAGCCGATCGCCTTCACCGGCGCAAAGCAGAGGCCGATCAGCACGCCGGCGAGCATCGCATTGGCGAGCGGCGCGGGAATGGCGGCGACCGCCCGGCCAAGCGGCTTGAACAGTCCGGCGATGACGATCAGCGCGGCACAGACCAGGAATGCCCCGACCGCCGCATTGAAACCGCCCTCGATCGCACCGGTGCTTGCGAGCAGCGCCGCACCCGGCGTCGACCAGGCGATGCTGATCGGCAATCGGGTGACGGCACTCAGCACGACCGCGCAGATGCCCATGGAGATCGACAGGGCCATTAATCCCGAGGCCGCCTGCGCGTCCGTCGCACCCACCGCCTGCAGACCATGCAGCACGACGGCGAAAGAACTGGCGAAACCGACGAAAGCGGTGAGCAGGCCCATGAACAGGGCCTGGACGGAAAAATCTTTGAGCATGGCCGGACTCGCTGCAGCGGGAATGGCGCATGGAGCATGACGATTGCCACCCGCGCAAGCCCGGAATCAGCCCTTTCGGTCCAGCCCTCGCCGATAGATGACGGCAAGCATCATCCGAAAACAAAGCGCCCTTGCCTGCGGTCGGCAGGCAAGGGCGGTATTCGGCAGCTTCGACTGAGAAAACTCAGATATCGGACTGCGACGTCACGATCCGCGAAACGAGGCCGTAGTCCTTCGCCTCTTCGGCCGAAAGCCAGTAGTCACGATCCGTATCCTTGGCGATCTTGTCGAGCGGCTGGCCGGTGGCCGTAGCCATGATCCTGTTCAGGCGCTCGTTCATCTTGATGATCTCGCGCGCCTGGATCTCGATGTCGGACGCCATGCCGCGCGTGCCGCCCGAGGGTTGATGCAGCAGGAAGCGCGTGTTCGGCAGGCACAGACGCCGCTCCTTCGGAACGGCGACATAGATAAGCGCGCCGGCCGAGGCGACCCAACCCGTACCGATCATCCAGACCTTCGGCTTGATGAACTTGATCATGTCATGGATGGAATCGCCGGATTCGACGTGGCCGCCGGGCGAATTGACATAGATGCGGATGTCTTCGTCGCTGGCCGCGGCAAGCGCCACGAGCTGCGAGCAGACCTTCTGCGCCAGTTCCTGGTTGATCGGCCCATAAATGAAGATCGAACGCGACTTGAAAAGATTCGCCTCCGTTTCCTTGCCGAGCGGCAGTTCCTTCGTCTTGTCGTCTTGTTCTTCGTCGTTCATTCGAACCTCTCGGAGATGAATTCGGGTTCCTCGCACATAGTGCGACTCAATGCCTAAAACAATGCGGGAAAAACACAAGGCACCGAAGCGGTGGAGATATCCTTAAGAAGCCGCGCGCCGTTCTGCAAGCCTTACTGAAATGTAACGATGAAAGGCTTTGAAAAGCCAGAATCGGTTCCTACCTCACCCCTCACGTGGCAACTGCCATACGAGATCAACAGGAGACAGGACATGTCACCGGAAGAACGCCAATTGCTGACCACCCTCTTCGACCGCGTGCGCACGGCAGCGGCCCAGCCGCGCGACCGTGACGCCGAAGCCCTAATCGACCAGGCGACGCGCGAGCAGCCATCGGCCACCTATTATCTGGCCCAGGCCGTCATCGTTCAGGAAAAAGGGCTGGAAGCAGCCGCCAATCATATCAAGGAACTCGAGGAGCGCCTGCGCCAGTTGGAAGCCGGCGCGAGCGATCACCGCCAGGCCGAACAGGGTGGCGGTTTCCTGAGTTCGATCTTCGGCAATACGCAGACGCAGCAGCCCGCGCCTGTTCCCTCCAACCCCGGCCCCTGGGGCCAGCCCTCCCGCGGCTATGACGATTCCCGCGGCTACGACCGCGACGTCCGCCAGATGCCGCAGCAGCCGACCGGCCCCTGGAGCCCGCAGGCCTCTGCCCCCTCGGCCGGCGGTAGCTTCCTGCGCGGTGCGCTCGGCACGGCGGCGGGCGTTGCCGGCGGCATGCTGCTTGCCAATTCGCTGAGCGGCATCTTCGGCAACCACATGTCCTCGCTCGGCTGGGGCTCGCCCTTCGGCGCCAACCCCTTTGGTAATGCCAGCGCCCCCACCGAAGAAACCGTCATCAACAACTATTATGGCAACGACGGTACGCGCCAGGCCTCCGACAACGCTGCCGATGACAACGATAACGCCAACGTGCAGCAGGCCGATTACGACGACAGCGACGATTACAGCGACGACTCGTCCGGCGACGACGTCACGGACGTTTGAGGTTTAAGGGCCAAGGAAAGGGCGGCAGTTGTTTTTACATGCCGCACCGTTGCCCGGCCCTTCGCTTTGGCTCAGGGCGTTCGTCGCTGCAATCGATTCACTGGATCGATTGCTCGGGCTGCGCCCGACCGCTCCTCACCCACGCCCGCGATAGGTGGCGACGCCTTGCTCCGGCAGCCACACGCCTTCCGGCGGTTTGCCTGTCTGCCAGAAGACGTCGATCGGAATGCCGCCGCGCGGATACCAGTAGGCGCCGATCCTCAGCCACTTCGGATCGAGCAGCTCGACGATGCGCTTGGCGATGTAGATCGAGCAATCCTCGTGGAAGGCGCCGTGGTTGCGGAAGGAATGCAGGAAGAGCTTCAGCGACTTCGATTCCACCAGCCATTCGCCCGGAATATAGTCGATGACGATATGGGCGAAATCCGGCTGCCCGGTCATCGGGCAAAGCGAGGTGAATTCCGGCGCGGTGAAGCGCACGACATAATCGGTGCCGGCATGATTGGACGGCACCTTCTCAAGCACCGCCTCCTCAGGCGATTTGGCGGTTTCGGTCTGCTGACCCAGCATCGACAGGCTGGAAACATCTGTATTCGGCATCATGCCTCCTTGACGACTTTGACGCGGATTCCATGGGCTTTTTCGCCCTCCGGCTCCACATGAATGGCAATTTTGGCGCCCTCATGCACCGCCCTGATGGCATCCTCAAGGCGGTCGCATATATCATGTGCCTGCCGCACGGACATAGCTCCCGGCACCACCATGTGAAAATCGATAAAGGTGACGGTGCCCGCCCGCCTCGTCTTCAGGTCATGCACGCCGATCGAGCCAGCCGCATGGGTGGCGATCGCCTGCTTGATCGCCTCCTCTTCCTGCGGTTCGACCGCCTGGTCCATCAGCCCGCCGATCGATTGCGAGATCACCTTCCAGCCCTGATAGAGGATATTGATGGCAACGAGGATGGCAAGCACCGGGTCGAAGATCGCATAACCGGTCGCCAGCGCCAGCAGCAAGCCGACGAGCACGCCGACGGAGGTCACCACATCGGACATGATATGCTGGCCGTCCGCCGCCAGCGCCGCCGAGCGGTGTTTGCGCCCGGTCTGGATCAGCAGCCGCGCCCAGAGCGCATTGATGACGCCGGCTGCGAAATTGATCGCAAGGCCGAGCACCGGCGCATCGAGCATGCGCGGCTCGGCGAGATAACCGATCGCCTCGTTGACGATCAGCAGTGCGGCGACGACGATCAGCACGCCCTCGGTGACGGCAGAGAGATATTCCGCCTTGTGATGACCGAAGGGATGGTCGTGATCGGCCGGCTTCTGCGCATAGCGGATGACGAAGAAGGCGATGAAGGCGGCAACGACATTGACCGTCGATTCGAGCCCGTCCGACAGCAGCGCCACCGAGCCGGTGACCCACCAGGCCACCATCTTCAAGCCCATGACGCCGAGCGACAGCGGAATCCCCCACATCGCCAGCTTACGAACCGTAAGATCGCCGTTGTCACTCATATCGTTCCCCTGCGGTTGCGAATGAATTGCAGAATTCAAGCCGTTGAAACGCAAAACCGCCCACGCGAATGTCGCGCAGGCGGCTCAGTTGAAGGTGATATGGGGGAAGATGACCGATTTGTCAAAGGGGAATGAAACGCCCCATGGCTCACAGAGCGGGCTCGGAGAAAACAGGCTGCGGCCAACGCAGAAGCGCCGCCTGCCCCGCAGGCGTCAGTGCGTATACGCCCTTCTCTTTACGCTCGAACCATCCGTAAACGTTGTCGCGCAGGATCGGGCCGGCCTTGGGTGCAAGCGCCTTCATATCCCGCGGCCGAACCAGCCCCCGCTCGAGTGCTGAGGCGCAAAGCAGCGCCTGCTGGCGATAGGCGGTCATGATCGGCGCCCGCGAGCCGCCGCCGACGGCGGGATCGCCCCGGCGGCGCTGATGCTCCTTGACAAGACGCGTCCGCCGTTTCGGATTGGTGCGCGGCATCGGAGAAACCGAACTGACGATGACGCTGACTTCGCCGGTATCGGAGACGCCGAGCATGCCGATACCGAGCCGCCGGCAGAGATCGCGGTAGCGTTTGTCGGCCTCTCGTCCGCGACCCTTGGCGGAGACACGGGCCGCAATCCAGACCTCATCGCTCATCGACGCTCGATCGACCGCCTGAAGAAGCAGTTCGAGATTGAAGGAGAGTTTGAGTTCGCAGACCACCACGACCGGTGGCTCGCCATCGCTCAACCCGACGAGATCGCATCCGCCAACTTCGCCCTTCACGACGTAGCCGGCCGCTTCCAGGAACGCCTTGACCGGCAGGTAGAGCGATGTCTCCATGCTGAAAACCGCGGCTCAGGCGGCGTTGAGATCGGCAATCTCGCCGTATTTTGCAAGCAGCCGCGGCGAGGACATGTCGCCGGTCTCCTCGTCGACGATCACGGCATAGGCCGCAACGCCGACGAAACGCTCCGCCATCGCCGAGGCGATTTTCTCCGCGCTGACGGAGTTCGACGCCTGACGCATTTCACCGGGAACGAGATTGCCCCGGTTCTTGCGGTAGGGAAGAACGATGAACTTTTCAGCATTGGCCACGGCGGTGTATCCCAGTTGATCGTTCCTGAAATGTTCTGATTTGCCTGATAAAGTCAACCGGACTCTGCCGTGCCGTCCCCGTTCCTTCGCTAACCGCCGTATCCACCGTCAGAACGCCCGCCCCGCCCTTCCCGCAAGCAGGAAGGGCGGGGCGGAACTGTCATCACGCAGCTTTCGTCTTCGCCCTGCGCGCCAGATGCGCCACGACGTTCTCGATCATTCGCATGCCGGCATCGCCGCCGAGCGTCATGATCGATTCCGGATGGAACTGGACCGCGGCGATCGGCTCCTTGGCGTGTTCGATGCCCATGATCGTCCCGTCCTCGCTTTCCGCCGTGATGATGAATTCACGCGGCAGGGTCGAGGGATCGGCGAAGATCGAGTGGTAGCGGCCGACCGTCACTTCCTTGGCAAGGCCCGAGAAGACGATGCCCGGCTCCAGCACGCGGATGCGCGAGGGCTTGCCGTGCATCGGCAGCGCCAGATGGCGCAATTCCCCGCCATAGGCTTCGGCAAGCGCCTGCAGGCCGAGGCAGACGCCGAAGATCGGCAGGTTGCGCGCCCGCGCCTTCTTGATTGTCGCCTTGCAGTCGAAATCCTTGGGCGTTCCAGGCCCGGGCGACAACACGACGAGATCCGGGTTCAGCCGGTCGAAGATTTCCTCCGGCACCGGCGTGCGCACGGTCGAAACCGTCGCCCCCGTCTGGCGGAAATAGTTGGCGAGCGTGTGGACGAAGCTGTCCTCATGGTCGACGAGCAGGATGCTGACGCCCTTGCCGACGCTTGCGACGTCGCGCTGGACCTTGCCGGAATTACCGGTCTTGGCGTCTCGAATGGCGGAAAGCATGGCAGAGGCCTTCAATTCGGTTTCGGCTTCTTCTTCGTGCGGATCGGAATCGTTGAGCAGCGTCGCACCGGCGCGCACTTCGGCGATGCCGTCCTTGATGCGCACGGTGCGCAGCGTCAGGCCCGTGTTCATGTCGCCGTTGAAGCCGACCATGCCGATCGCCCCACCATACCATGCGCGCGGGCTCTTTTCACGGCTCTCGATGAAGCGCATCGCCCACAGCTTCGGCGCGCCGGTGACGGTAACCGCCCAGGCGTGGCTCAGGAAACCATCGAAGGCGTCCATGTCGTCGCGCAGCCGCCCCTCGATATGGTCGACCGTGTGGATGAGGCGCGAATACATTTCGATCTGCCGGCGGCCGATCACCTTGACCGAGCCCGGTTCGCACACACGGCTCTTGTCGTTACGGTCGACGTCCGAGCACATGGTGAGCTCGGATTCGTCCTTCTTGGAGTTCAGGAGCTTCAGGATCTGCTCGCTGTCGGCGATCGGATCGTCGCCACGCTTGATCGTGCCCGAGATCGGGCACGTCTCGATGCGGCGGCCGGATACGCGCACGAACATTTCGGGCGAGGCGCCGACCAGATATTCCTGATCGCCGAGATTGATGAAGAAGGAATAGGGCGACGGATTGATTGCCTTCAGCCGCTTGGAAATGTCGGAAGGTTTGCTTTCGCAGCGCTCCATGAACTTCTGCCCCGGCACGACTTCGAAGAGGTCGCCCTTGCGAAAGCTTTCCTTCGCCTTGACGACGAGCTCGGCATATTCGCCCGGCCGGTGGTCGCTCTTCGGCGGAATGGCGTCCGTGTGCTTGAAGGGTTCCGGCGCGATATCCCCGGCCTTGCCTTCGGTCGAAAGCCCGCCCTTCTCGAAATCATAGCGGTCGATCCAGGCCTTGGCGGCGTAATTGTCGACGACGAGGATCTCGTCCGGCAGGTAGAGCACCATATCGCGCTGGTCGGAGGGCCGCGTCAGCTTCAGATCGATCGCATCGAACTGGAAGGCGATGTCGTAGCCGAAGGCGCCATAGAGCCCGAGGCTTGCATCCGCCTGCGAATAGAACAGGTCGGTGACGGCGCGCAGCACCGTGAAGACCGTCGGCATCTTCGAGCGTTCTTCCTCGGTGAACACCCGGTCCGGCGCCTTGACGGTGAGGTCGAGGCGGCGTGCGGAGGAAGCGCCGAGCACAAGCTCGGGCACCGTCTTCAGCCGCTCGGTCACGAAGCCGAGGATCACCTCGCCGCGTTCGTTATAGGCTTCGATCCAGACGTCGCGACCGAAGGAGGAGATGCCGAGCGGCGGATCGACGACGGCGGTATCCCAGCGCGTATAACGGCCCGGATATTCGTAATTCGACGAGAACACCGCGCCGCGGCGCTCGTCGAGCTTGTCGACATAGGAAGAGACCGCATCGCCATAGGGGATGGCCCGTCGCTGCCGCGTAACGGTGATGCCGCCCTTGGTCTCGTAGATTTCCGCACCATCATCCCGCAGGATCGTTACCATTGTTCCACTCCGTTATCGGGGCCCGGACAAAGGGCGGCGATAAAACAAAAAAGCCGCCTCGAAGTTTCGGGCGGCTCACTCGTCGTCGTCTTTGGACACGATTGGTCGAGGCCGCCTCAGCGAGCCCACCACCAAACAGCAATGTTCAAGGACGTGATCATGAAGAAAATTGTTAGCCTGAGATCAGCCGTCGCGCAAGGGGCGATTATGGGAATGAAAAGGGCGGCCCGAAAGCCGCCCCTCCCCAGCCTCGAAGGCTTGATTGGCGTCAGAAGGTCTTCGTGATCGACACCTTGAATGTGCGGCCCGGCTCGGAATACCACTCGCGCGGCTGGGACGCCGTCACCGAGGTCAGGTTGACGTCGCGCACGGCGAGCGCATTGAAATATTCCTGGTCGAAGACGTTGTAGACGCCAGCCTGCACGCGCAGCCCCGGCGCCTGTTCCGGCGTCCACCAACCGGTCAGGTCGACGATGCCATAACCCGGCGCATCGAAGGTCGTGGTGGAGTCGTCGTCGGGCATGCCAGCCGAAAGCGTCGAAGACAGGTCGAAGCCGAAATTGTCGTTGCTCCAGCCGCCGCCGACGATCGCCTTGAAGGGGGCGACCGACCGCAAGTATTTGTCTGTATCTTCGTTGCGGCCATAGGCATAGGCAAGCGACGCATGCAAATTGATGCCGTTGTTGAACGTTTTGGCCGCGCTTGCTTCAACACCCGAGATCGTGGCGGCTGAGACGTTCGTGTAATTGAACGTCGTGAAGCCTGTCGCGTCGACGCTTGTCACGGTTTCGATGAAGTTCTGATAGCGGGTGTGGAAAGCCGCGACCCTGCCGGTAAAATCGCCCGTGTCAAAATTGGCACCGACCTCGATACCGCGGCCGATTTCCGGTTCGAGATCAGGATTGCCGAGCTGGGCATAACGACCCGTCGGATTGTAGAAGCGGCTGTAGAGCTCGTCCACGGTCGGTGCACGGAAGCCGACGGCCAGCTGCGCGTAAAGCTGCACATCAGGCGTCAGGTCGTATGTTGCAAGGATCTTCGGCGAGATGGCAGCTTCCGTTCGGTCGCTGAGATCGCCGAAACGGGAAAGCCCCGTATTGGTGGCAAAACCGCCTCCGGTCGAGGGATTGTAGTTGAACCAGTCGAAGCGGAAGCCGGGCGTCAGCGCGAAACCGGTATTGCCGATTTCGATCTTGTCTTCGAAGGTCAGCGCAAGATTCTGGCTGTCGACGTCAGGTACTTCCGCCTGATTGTTCAGCGCCGGGCACGTTGTCGAGCAAAGTCCAAAGCTGTACTGGCTCCAGCTGGCAACTGCCGCATCGAGACCGATACGGACGGAGTGGTTCAGGCCGGAATATTCGAAATCCTTCGTCGCCGTTCCGCTGAAGCCCCAGCTTTCATTCTCGATCTCGTTATTGCGGCCGTACGGCACATTGGCGGCGGTGCGACCGTTGCTACCGGCTTCCTTCCTCAGGTCCAGCCAATAGAGCGTGGCCCGGGCACTGCTGAAGAATGCATCGGGAGACTGCGCCTCATAATCATAGTCGAGCGAAACGCGGTCGCGGTCGCGCAATTCGCGACCATCGAAATTGTCGATCATATTGGCGCGGCCCGTACCCTGCTGCTCGCGGAGATCGGTCTGAAGATCGCGACGAAAGCGCTCGGCGGTCAGGCCGATGCGATGGCCCCCTTCCAGGTCCTGGCGCAGTTTGAAGAGAAGGTTGTGCTGGTCGAAATCGGCGGGATCCGACTCTGTGCGGAAGCGACCGTAGCTGTCGTTGTCGCCCATGTTGTCGCGCTCATGCCCCTTGCGGTAGCTGCCCTGGAAAAGGATGGAGGTGTTGCCGACCTTCTTGGCGCCGGCTGAGGAACCGGAAATGCTCCGGTCTTCGCTGTCATAGATCGACTTGACGATGGCGCCCCAATCGCGCCCTTCCGGGATCAGATCCTCGGGCTCGAGCGTATTGAGAACGAAGGCGCCGCCGAGCATGCCCGAACCGCCCTTACTCGAATCCGCGCCGCGCACGATATCGAGCGACGACAGCGAATCGAAATCGAAAGTGTCGCCGCCGCCGTTGGCATTGCTCGTCGCGAAGGCACCCTGGCGCGCGCTGTTCGAAACATAGGGGATCGGAATGCCGTCGATGGTGGTCAGGATGCGAGGGCCGGAAAGGCCACGCAGGTTGAAGCCTCCGTCGCCGCGCGAATAGTTCACGCCGGCATCCACACTCCGCCCGAGATCCCTGAAATTGGTGACCTGCTTCTCCTCCAGCTGCTTGGCGGTGATCTCGGTCGCAAGCGGCGTGTCTGCGACGCTGCCGGGTGCGGCGCGTTTGCCCTTGACGACGATCTTCTGCAGGACGGTGCTGTCATCCGCCGTCGTTGCCGGAGCGTTTTGCGCGAAGGATTGCGAAACAGGAAGAACAGTTGCGGCTGCCGTGCAGACCAATAGAACCGAGCGCCAATGCCGGACGATCATAACCTACCCTCTCATGATGATTACCGGGCTGGCTGGTCGTGGCGCGTCGAACGCTCGAGGGGCTGGCTGGGCTTTTACGGATAAAGACGAAACAGTATTTCGCCTTCTTTTCGCCGCATAAAAAACATGAGCACGATTGTCAACATAAGCTGTCGATTTATGTTGAATATTATCATCAAGTTTTAGCGATCTTCCCAGACGTTGCGAAATTGCAACGAAACCCGCCCTCGCGCGTTATCCCTCTCCCATCGACACCCAGGGAAGCGGATGCGTTGAGAAAACTTTCGATACTGGCGATCCTGCTCGCCGCTACTGCCTTTCTTGCCGGCGCCCGCCTGCCCCCACAAGGCCCTTTACCCCAACCTCGGCCGGATGCCGGGGAAGCAACAAACCCCGCTCCACTTCCCGACAAGACTGAGCCGCCCGCGCCTGCGGATGTGCCCGCGCCTCAGCCAAAGCCTGATATGAAGGGGCCGGAAGCACCGGACCAGCCGCCCGCGCCGCCGGCCGGACCGGCAAAGCCGGAGCCGGCAAAACCGATGCAAGGCCCGCCGCTGCCGCCGGGCGGCCCCGAAGGCCCGCAAGCGCCGGCAGAAGAAGGCAAGCCGCCCGGCGAGCAGACGCTGGAAGAGCAGCATCTGACGATCGAACCCGAAAGCGATACCGAGCACGCGGAATGCACGGCCGCACTCCAGGCGCTGGGCGTCGTCTTCAAGGAAGCACCACGCATCGATGACGGAAACGGCTGCGGCATCGACAAACCGATCATCGTTTCGGAAGCCCTGCCGGGCATCAAACTGAAACCGGAGGCGACGATCCGCTGCCCCGCAGCCCTCGCCCTTGCCCGCTGGATGAAGGAAAGCGTCATCCCGACGGCATCCACTGCCCTGCCTGAACAGGGCCGCATCACCACCATCAACCAGGCAACAGCCTATATGTGCCGCCTGCGCAACAACGCCGAAACCGGCAAGATCTCCGAACATGCCCGCGGCAACGCCATCGACATTGCAAGCTTCCATTTCGAAAAGGGCGAGGATGTCGCCGTCCGCTCCCGCCGCGAGGACCCGACGCTGACAGGCGCCTTCCAACGCACCGTCAGCGCCGCCGGCTGCCTCTACTTCACCACCGTGCTGGACCCCGAAAGCGACGCCGCCCACGAGACCCATTTCCATCTCGACGTGATCGAGAGGAAGGGCGGTTATCGCTACTGTCACTAATCATTTCAAAGAGTTGCGATTCACGCTTGAATGGGGCCATGAAAGAAGCTGGTAGATGCGGGTTGAGGGGCCGAAAGCGCATGAAAACGATCGTATTCAACCTGATTTTCTATCTGCTTGTGGTCGGTGTCGGATACATCTTTACCGGTGAGCTGCACTGGTTCTTTGCCATTGCAATGTTGCTCATCGGAGGCCTGCAAAGCCTTTTCATCTGGCTGTTCATCGATCCCGAATTTGGGAAGCGCCAGCAACGTCGCCTCATCGAGCGCCTCGACAAGCGCCCTGAAGATCAGAACAACCCTTCGATATAACCCTGGTCGTTCAGGAAAATCCGCTCCGCCGACGGCGATTTCGGCAGGCCGGGCATCGTCATGATCTCGCCGGTAATGGCGACGACGAAGCCTGCCCCGGCTGAAAGCCTGACTTCGCGCACCGAGACGATGTGCCCTTCCGGCGCGCCGCGCAGGTTCGGGTCGGTCGAGAAGGAATATTGCGTCTTGGCCATACAGACCGGCAGCCTGCCGTAGCCCTGCTCTTCCCATGTCTGCAGCTGGTCGCGCACCGCCTTGTCGGCCGTCACCTCGCCGGCATGGTAGATTTTCGAGGCGACGATCTCGATCTTCTCGAACAGGGAGATATCGTCGCCGTAGAGCGGCTGGAATTTCGCTTGGCCCGATTCGGCCAGTTCCACCACCTTGTGCGCCAGTTCCTCGATGCCGGCAGAACCCTTCGCCCAGTGTTGGCAAAGGATCGCTTCAGCGCCGAGCCGCGAGACGAATTCCTTCACAGCCGCGATCTCGGCATCGGTATCCGACAGGAAATGGTTGATCGCGACGACGACGGGCACGCCGAAACGGCGCACATTGGCGACGTGCCGGCCGAGATTGGCGCAGCCCTTCTTCAGCGCCGCGACATCCTCGGTGCCGAGATCCTCCTTCTTCACCCCGCCATTCATCTTCAATGCCCTGACGGTGGCGACGATGACCGCCGCATCCGGTTTCAATCCTGCCTTGCGGCACTTGATGTTGAAAAACTTCTCCGCCCCTAGATCGGCCCCGAAGCCTGCTTCCGTCACCACATAGTCGCCGAGCTTCAGCGCCGTCTTCGTCGCCGTCACCGAATTGCAGCCATGGGCGATATTGGCGAAAGGCCCGCCATGCACGAAGGCCGGATTGTTCTCCAGCGTCTGCACCAGGTTCGGCTGCATCGCATCCTTGAGCAGCACCGCCATGGCGCCATCGGCCTTGAGATCGCGGGCATGCACCGGCGTCCTGTCGAAACGGTAGCCGATGATGATGTCGCCGAGCCGGCGTTCCAGATCCTTGAGGTCGGTCGCAAGGCAGAGGATCGCCATCACCTCGGAGGCAACGGTGATGTCGAACCCGCCCTGGCGCGGAAAACCGTTGGCAATGCCGCCGAGCGAGGAGACCATGCTTCTGAGCGCCCGGTCGTTCATATCCATGACCCGCCGCCAGGTGATGCGGCGGATATCAATATTCTCCTCGTTGCCCCAGTAGATGTGATTGTCGACCATCGCCGCCAGCAGATTGTGTGCCGAGGTGATCGCATGGAAATCGCCGGTGAAATGCAGGTTGATGTCTTCCATCGGCACGACCTGCGCATAACCGCCGCCGGCCGCCCCGCCCTTGATGCCGAAGCAGGGGCCGAGCGAAGCCTCGCGAATGCAGACGATGGCTTTCTTGCCGATCCGGTTCAGCCCGTCGCCAAGCCCGACGGTGGTCGTCGTCTTGCCCTCGCCCGCCGGCGTCGGATTGATCGCGGTGACGAGGATCAGCTTGCCGTCCTTCTTGCCCGTCTGCGCAGCAATGAACTCGGCGCTGATCTTCGCCTTGTCGTGACCATAGGGAGCGAGTTGCTCGGCCGGAATGCCGAGCTTCGCCCCGATCTCGACGATCGGTTTCTTGGCCGCTGCGCGCGCGATTTCGATATCGGACTTGATTGATGGCATGGATGTTCCCCGTCCCAACCTCCGCGGGAGCGGAGGCATTTGTTCTCCCTTCATCGGGATAGCGAAATATCGGCGAGGTGTGAATAGCGCTGCGCCTTGCGGCCGCCATGCTGACAGCGCCGCGCGTCTTTTCGGATGCGCAAAGGACGCAGTAACACTTTGAATCCATGAATCGACCCGAAAATCGGTTCCGATTTTCAGGTCGATGCGCTAGGCGTTTATGGCGTCTGCAACCGCGATCTTCTAGGATGAAGACATGAAATCACTGGAACTCATCATCGAGCGGATCATCCTGTCGAGCCGCTGGCTCCTTGTGGTCTTCTATATCGGCCTGGTGCTGGCGCTCGCCGTCTATGCCGTTTCCTTCGGCTACAAGTTCCTGAAGGTCGCCTCCGGCGTCTTCGAACTCGACGAGGCGGAGATGATCCTTGCCATGCTCGGCCTGATCGACGCAGCCCTGGTCGCCAGCCTGATCGTCATGGTGATGATCTCAGGCTACGAGAATTTCGTCAGCCGCTTCGATGAGGCAAGTGAAGCCGACAACGAGGTCTCCTTCCTCGGCAAGCTCGATTCAGGCAGCCTGAAGATCAAGGTCGCCTCCTCGATCGTCGCCATCTCCTCCATCCACCTGCTGCAGGTCTTCCTCAACGCGGACAAATACGCCGACGGCAAGATCATGTGGCTGACCTTCATGCACCTCGCCTTCGTCGCCTCCGCCGTCATGCTCGGCTTCCTGGAGAAGCTCATGAGCGTGACGTCGAAGAACGATTTGAAGGATAAGGCCTAGAGGACGCTACAGAGGCGCCTTGGAACGGGTGAACAAGCAGTAAGCCCGGCGCGAAAACGTCGAGCCATACTCTTTCGCGTCCTATATCAATTGACCGACGCAGCAACAGGAGCGATCTCCGCCTCCGCTTTTCTGGGGCATCGAAGGCTTTCCCTGGCCTCCGGCCCACAGACGTGCAAGCCAGGCTCTTCGTCATTAGGGATGATACCATTGATGATGCCGAGTTCGAGCGCCTGAGAACGAACTATATTTCCCCGCTCAATCGATGTCCCGAGCATCATCGTCTCGTAGGTCTTGCCACTGACGCCCATCTCGTCGAAATAGGCGAAGAACTTCGTATATTCAGCCGTCGTGGGTCTGACGAGGCCGATATTGGAATATCCGACAATCCGCGGCATTCCGCTCATCAAGACAAGAGTACAGGTCGAAAGGCAGTGCCCGCCGCCGGCAAAGACTTCGCCCTCGGTCGGTCCACTTTTGGCGATGCTCGTTTTGCAACGCGGATCCAGCTTTGGACAATTTGGCAATTGCGTTTTGCCAATTGAGGTCTCCAGACCTGCAGCACGGATCATACGCCCCATCGCGAAAGCCGCATCCATATCCCCTCCATTGGACTGAAGGACGACCGGCAGCTTTCTCCCGCCAAGCGTCTCCAAGAAAGCTTTCAGCCGAGCCGGTATATCGGGTGTGATGTCTCCATCCGCAGAAATCCACTGCTTGCACTCTTCCTGGCAATTGCCGTTGGACATCAGGAGAAAGTCCATCGGCTGGGTTTTCGGCAGACTCTCGCTTGCTTGTTCCGCCGTATTCTGTGCGGACGCCTTGAAGGCAGGCGCCCCCGCTGCCTCAGGCGCGGCAGCTACGACAGGCGCGGCAACTGCCACCGGCGCGGCAGCTGCCGGATGGCGCCGGCAAACCGTCTCGGCCGCGGCATCCGGCGCGCAAAGCGGCATGCCGGGCCACTCATTGTAAGCAAGCATATCCGTCATGAGACCTGTTCGAAGGGCGTCTGCAGCCGGCACGATATGGATGTTGTCGGGCGTGGCGCTCATCATCATGTCGATCACATCGTCGCTGACGCCCATTTCCTTCAGATAGGCCGTCAGGGCGGCGTTGGCTTTCTTGCCGAGCTTGGTGGAACTGCTCTGGCCGGCCGCCGTTCGGCCGATCTCCTTGCGGGAGATTTCCTTCTTCTTGCCGTTCACGATCTTGTATTCGATGCGATAGGAGACGCGCACCCTGTTGTAGATGGTCGTGATCTGGTGGACGCCGATGAACGACCACTGCGACGCGACCCGCGACGTACCGCCGGCAAACGCCAGCGGACAGGCGGAAAAGCAATATGCGCCGGCCGAATAGGTGTAACCGGCCGCCGTGCCGTCCTTTGCGATAGCGGCGTCGCAGAGCGTATCCTGAACCAGGCAACCCTTCAGCCGCGTGCCGCCTACCGCCGTTTCCAAACCGGCTTTCCTGATCATCCGGCCCATCGCATAGGCGGCGTCGACGTCGCCTCCTTCCGAACGGAAGACAACCGGCAGTTTCCGGTCGCCCATCTTCTTGAGGATTTTTCTGAAGCGAGCGGGCGTATCGGCTGTGATGCGTCCCTCCGCCGATATCCATTCCGGACAGTTCTCCTGGCAGAGGGAGTTTCGCACGATGATGAACCGCATCGGCGGCTGTTCCGCCTGTTTCTGCTCGGCAGCCTGGGAGGTTGCAGCGATCGGCAAGATCAAAAGGAATGAAGAAAGTAATATCAGGGAAAACAGATACTTCACGAAAAAAGAAACTGCAAAGCGCACGATTAAATCGCCTCATTTATACATGATAATACGCTTAGCAACTGCATTGGATTGCAGCAAGCCAGATTTCGACGGCAGCTGCCGTCCTGACGTTCCCCGAAGTGATTCTCTTCCGCTACGGCCAAGGCGAAACTCACAGTTATCTGGTCACGAAGGACGCAAGAGATACCGTAACGGTACTTGCATCACACACAACTCAACCGAGACGCGCGCAGCTGTGACTATTTCTTCACAATTTGAATTAATCGGCGTGTATTGGACTGGTATGACGTGAATTGGCACTAGCCTCCGGCCGAGATTCTGTATCTGATAGCGGTAACATTAGGGCTGCCGGGGGCGTATAAATGTCTTACATGACCACCTCTGAAAGACAGTCTATGCTTTCGGCGGAACTTGCGACGGCAAGAACACGGGGTCTGTTTGCACAGGCGCTCAACAGAATATCTGCGGCCTTCGGATTGTCGCATGCGACGCTGATGCACGCCCCCTCTCCCGAAGACCTCCTGCTGAAACCCCTGCTGATCGAGAGTTCGCTCCCGGCCGCCTATGTCAGGGAGTTCGATCGCACCCACATGATGCGTGGCTGCCCTTTCGGCCTGCGGCTGAGGGAGTCGGCCGTGCCGCCGGTCTGGCACCTCAACGACGCCGTCAATGGCCAGGCCTTTCCCGCCGAACTGCGCGCCCTCATGCTGCGCCATGCCATACCCGCGGGCGTTGCCATGCCGACCATCGCAGCCGACGGCCAGCGCCTGGTCTTCTGGTTCTGCGGCGAGCGGGCAGCGCTCGGCCAGAGCGAAGTCAACGAGCTGGCGATGATCATCCTGCATGCGCTCGACGCGTATAATGCGGTCAAGCGCAACGAGGAAAGCGCGCACAGTGCGCTCTCGGCCCGCGAACTGGAAGTCGTGCGCTGGACGGCGCAGGGCAAGACCTCGATCGAGATTGGCCAGATCCTGGCGCTGTCGGACCATACGGTGAATGCCTACATGACGAACGCGATCAAGAAACTCGATTGCGTCAACCGTACCCAGTTGGTGGCTAAGGCCATTCGATTGAAGCTGATCAACTGAAGTCTCAGAAGAGAGTCAACGGGGTCGTCCCGTGACCTGGTGGAACCGTGCCTCTTCGCTTCGAACAGCCAATCGTCGACAAGATCGAACAATCCCGTGCCCACATCGGCATCACCGATGCGGAAATCGTCCGGATGCTCGCCGCCTATCGCCTTTTCGGCTTCTGGCGCATCGACATCGAGACGGGACATTTCTTCGCAAGCGAGGACGTTCACACGATCTTCGACCTCCCCTACAGCGACGGCCCGGTCAATCTGGCCGAGCTGATGTCGCGCATCCACGAAGAAGATCGTAGCCTGATCGCTGAAACCTTCGAACAGGCAAGCCTTTACCGGGTCGGCTTCCATTTCGTCTATCGAGTCGACAACCGGCTCGGCGGCAGCAAGCTGGTGCGCAGCGTCGGCCGCTTCCGCGATGATGAAAGCGGCGGCGGCATCGTCGGCATCACCTATGAATTCGTCGAGAAACTGCGCATCGTCGCCCTCGAGGACAACACGCCGCTCCGCTGAAATTTAGAGCCTTTCCGGGTTAGATTGAAGCATTCTGCCGGAGCAGATTTTCGTCAGGGCAAAGGCGATTGGCGACGGGCATACCCCAAGGTACGTCCGAGCCGATCGCCTTTGCCCTGGCGGAAATATGCCCGGCCCTTCGGGTTGGCTGAAACGGGCCGCCTGATCGACCGGCCGGCTTGGCCGTAGAGCTGGGCTACGACGCGCGCCGGCCGGTCGACCATCCGACTCCGTTTGAGCCAACAGAATGCTGCAATCTAACCCGGAAAGGCTCTAGCGGTCGAGCACCGATCGGATCTCGACGAGATTCGAGCGCACCCTCAATATATAGAAGCCCATGGTGGCGAGATGGCTCGGCATGATCCAGCCGTCCTCACGCCCGTTCGAGATGATCGCCGGCTGAATGCGCAGTGCTGCCTGGAACTGCCGCATCGTGCCGCCCCAGATCGCTCCGAGATTGCGTTCCTGCGCCACCTGCGAGAAATCCGCCTGAGCGGCCGCCATGATCGCGTAATAGCCGTAGAGCTGCCCGTAGGCGAACCAGAACCGGTCGTCGGCACGCGTATCGAACCAGCCGCGATTGTGGTTTTCCGAGCGCTCGGCGAGCATGTCTGAGGTGCTGCCGAGATCGTTGGCGATGCGGTCGACGAACTGCACCAGATTGTCGGCGCGACCGTCGAAAATGGCGTTGCAGGCGGCAAGATCGGTGTTGAACTTGCGCAGGCTGTCGATCGCCGAACGGTAATAGGAAGGCGTCGGCGTCTTCGGCCCGAAGGGATTGAGCCCGAAATACCAGCTGTATTCGTCGAACTGCAGATTGCCGCGCGCGCGTTGTAGGTCGTTGTTGATGCCCGATGTGCCGCGCACGCGCCCAAGCGTGTCGACAAGCTCGACCGAAGTGCGCCGGACGGCCTGGTTGACGCCGCGCTGGAACGACGCCTTGTTGTCGAAGAAGGGTGTGTGGTCCCAGTCGATGCCGAAGAAGCCCGCCTTGTAGAGCAGCATGGAGGAGATCCATGCGTTCTGGTTGACGTTGAAATCGGTGAGGTCAGCCGCAACATCGACGATCGCCGAGCGCTGGCAGGCTTTCGGCGCCGCGGCATCGGCCCCCTCGGCCAGAGGCAAGTCCTGCCCGGCTGCGACCTTGCGTTCGGAAAGCCGGTACTGGTCGACGAAGGCCGGGTTGAAATTCGTCCAGGCCTGTGTCTGCCAGAAGAAATAGCCGTAGAGCATGACGAAGAGCGCCACGAACGCGATCACAGGCAGCCGGATCATCCAGCTCCGGCGCTGATACCAGCCATGTGCGGCGAGAAAGGGCCAGAAGGCCCAGGCGGCAAACAGTCGAGCCCAGCGGCCGATCATCTGGCCGATCAGCCTGAAAAAACCGGCTATCCGGTCAAGCATCGTCGTCTCCTGTCAGGCGAGGCGAACATCGGGACATCGCCGCCCCGTTGCATCCACATATGCGCTCGGTGAGCCGAGCACAACACGAGGCCCTTCGATTTTTCCGAAGGGAGGCATTGTACAAAAGCGGCACGGACCCGTGCGCTTCTGCTCAGGAACTGAGGAAAGGCAGCCTGAGACGGAAAGACCTGCGCGCCGTGTCGATCAGCGGCGCACCCGATGCCTCCGGCGACGGTTCGGCATAGGCCGGAAACTTCCCCGTGGCTTCGAGATCGGCGCGGCTCTTGCGCCGCTCCAGATCCTGGGCGACCAGCATGCCCTTCTCGAACAGCCTGATCGGTGTGGCGATATCGGGGAAGAATTCCGGCTTGATCCGCGTCTTCATGCCAGGCCGGTCGGTATCGACCTGCGCCTGATAGATGATCAGCCGCTCCTCGACATCGATCATCAGCTTGCGCAGCAGCACGTTGCAGGCGGCAATCCTGCCGTTCAACGAATCGACGAAGGACTGGAACAGACCGATGAAGTGCTCGCGCCGCTGGCTGTCGTCGCGCATCTCGTGCTCCTCGGCGGAAATGCGCTCGGCCTCCGCCTTCAGCGCCCGTCGCTCCGCCTCCATCTGCTCCCAATGCGCCCTGTTGCCATAGACGCCGATGCGGCCCTGGGTCGTCAGCGCCTTGGCGTTGAGTTCCTTCATCTTGAGGCGGGCGATATCGATGGAATCGACCAGACGGCGCCGTTGCTCGACGATGTCGACGAGGCCGCGTTCGGCTGCCTTGTGCCGTTCGGTGATCGAGACGCGCTGGCTAGCGATCAGCCTTGCGAGCGCGTCCGACTTCGCCAGAAGATCGAGCAATCGCTCGACGACGGGCGCCTCGCGCACGCGTTCGGTATATTTGCGCCACATCCGCTGGCGCGACACCCAGCCGGCCATTTTCTCGCGCAACGTCAATCCCCGGAAACTGTCGAGATCGGCCGAAACCTCGGCCGTCAGCCGATCGAGGGAAAAGACCAGCTCGGCAAGCAGCACGTCGAGCGCGGCGCCGTCAACAACATGGGCCTGGAAGCGGGCATTCTGTTCAAGGAAGACCTCGTCGGCAGATCGTGTTTCGTCGCCGCTGAAGGCGCCGATGCAAGCCACGCAATAGGCTCCCTCAGCCGCAATCTTCTCGGCAAGGCCGCCTGCGGCTTCATACTGGCTGTCGAATGGCGGGGGCTTGCGCACCTGATCTCTCCAGGGAATCTCCTGCTCTCAAGCTAGAGCATGATGCCGAAAAGTGTGAGCAGTTTTCGGGCGACGTCATGCTCCATTATTTTGCTTGCGGCGCCAAAGAAAACAGGCGGCTTCAGACCGGCTCGGCGATCCAGGCGCCGTTCATCGCATCGTCCCAGTGCCTGCGGCAGAGCGAAACATATTTCTCGTTGCCGCCGACGTCGATCTGCGCGCCTTCGTGCAGCACCTTTCCTTCCGCGTCGAGCCTCACCACCATCGTCGCCTTGCGCCCGCAATGGCAGATCGTGCGCACCTCGCGCATTTCGTCGGCGATCGCCAGCAGCTCCTGCGAGGCCGGAAACAGCTTGCCTTGGAAATCGGTTCTGAGCCCATAGACCATGACGGGAATGCCGAGCCTGTCGACGATGCGGGCGAGCTGCCAGACATGGACCGACGTCATGAAATGCGCCTCGTCGACGAAGACGCAGGAAATCGGCGCGCCTTCTCCGCTCAAGCCCGCGATCAGCCGGAACAGATCCTCGTGCGGCTCGAAGGGAATGGCATCCGCCTCCAGCCCGATCCGCGAGCCGATGATGCCGCGGCCGGCGCGCTCGTCGAAGGCGGCGATCAGCTGCACCGTGCGCATGCCGCGCTCCTGATAATTATAGGAGGCCTGCAGCAGCATCGTCGACTTGCCGGCATTCATCGTCGAGTAGTTGAAATAGAGTTTTGCCATCCGATTTCTCCTTGATCGGCTTTTTGAAAGCTCGGAATGGCAAAGAAAAGCCCCGTGACGGTGATAATCACAGGATTCCACGCCCCAAAACCGCCGAAACCCTTGAAAACAGGGGGTAGGATAAAAATCCCCCGACGTCGCAATCGCACCCTTTGATACGACGCAAACACACTGAGGTCGCTTGTCAAACTCGGCTATTGGTGATTGGCTTGGGAACTTAAAGACTGGGAGTCTAAAATGAAAACAACAAGCACATTCAAATTCGTCACCGCGACTGCCGTTGCCGCTCTGTCCATTGCGACCGCCGCATTCGCCGCCGATCCCGACAGCTGCTCCACCGTCCACTTCTCGGACGTCGGCTGGACGGATATTACCGCCACCACGGCGACCGCATCCGTCGTCCTGAAAAGCATCGGCTATCAGACCGACATCAAGGTTCTCTCGGTGCCGGTCACCTACACCTCGCTGAAGAACAAGGACATCGACATCTTCCTCGGCAACTGGATGCCGACGCAGGAAAAGGACGTCCGCCCCTATATCGAGGACAAGTCGGTAGAATCCTTCGGCCCTAACCTCGTTGGCGCCAAGTACACCCTCGCCACCAATGCCAAGGGCGCGGAACTCGGCATCAAGGACTTCAAGGATGTCGCCGCCCATAAGGACGATCTCGACGGCAAGATCTACGGCATCGAGCCCGGCAATGACGGCAACCGCCTGATCATGGATATGATCGAAAAGAACACCTTCGGCATGAAGGACATGGAAGTCGTCGAATCTTCCGAACAGGGCATGCTCGCCCAGGTCGCCCGTTCCGACAAGGCTGGCAAGCCCGTGGTTTTCCTCGGCTGGGAACCCCATCCGATGAACACCAACTTCAAGCTGACCTACCTCACCGGCGGTGACGACATCTTTGGGCCTGATTTCGGCGGCGCCAAGGTCTACACCAATGTCCGCGCCGGTTATCTCGCCGATTGCCCCAACGTCGGCGCGATGCTGAAGAACCTGGTTTTCTCCCTCGAGATGGAGAACCAGATCATGGGCAAGATCCTCGACGACGGCAAGGAGCCGGAAGCTGCGGCTTCCGAATGGCTGAAGGCGAACCCTTCTGCGCTCGAGCCCTGGCTCGCCGGCGTCAAGACCCGCGACGGCAAGGGCGACGCGCTGGCGGCCGCCAAAACCGGCCTCGGCCTTTGATGATATGAACGGGGCGGCTCGCCGCCCCGTTTCATTTTTGTCCGATTGTTGTTCTTTTCAGAATAGGCGCGCCCCTTGAACTGGATCACCGACGCTAAGATTCCGATTGGCCCGTGGGCTAAATTGTTCGTAGACTGGCTGACATCGAACGGTGAGTGGTTCTTCAACCAGCTCGCCTTCCTGCTGTCGCACGTCATTGACGGCCTGCTCTTCGTGCTGCAGAAGCCCCACCCGCTGATCGTCATCGTCGTCGTCGCCGCGCTGGCCTTCTGGTTGCGTCGGTCGATCGCCGTCACCCTCTTCACCTTTTTCGGCCTGCTGCTCATCATGAACCAGGGCTACTGGAAGGAGACGACGGAGACGCTCGCCCTCGTGCTCGCCTCCACCTTCGTCAGCATGGTGATCGGCATTCCCCTCGGCATCGCGGCGGCCCGCCGCGCCTGGGTCTATTCCGCCATGCGCCCGGTGCTCGACCTCATGCAGACGATCCCGACATTCGTCTACCTGATCCCGGCGCTGATCCTGTTCGGCCTCGGAATGGTCCCGGGCCTGATCGCGACCGTCATCTTCGCGATCCCCGCACCGATCCGTCTGACCCGCCTCGGCATCATCTCGACGCCGCCTTCGCTCGTCGAAGCCGCCGTCGCATTCGGCGCAACGCCGACCCAGGTGCTGCGCAAGATCGAGCTTCCCTTCGCCACGCCACAGATCATGGCGGGCCTCACCCAGACCATCATGCTGTCGCTGTCGATGGTCGTCATCGCCGCCCTCGTCGGTGCCGATGGTCTCGGCGTGCCCGTTGTACGCGCGCTGAACACCGTCAATGTCGCGAAAGGCTTTGAAGCCGGTCTCTGCATCGTCATCCTGGCGATCATTCTCGACCGCATGTTCCGCTCGGCGGGTGAAGGAGACGGCGCATGACCGCGGTGAACTTCAACAATGTTAGCATCATCTTCGGCGACCGGCCGGAAGCAGCCCTTGCTATGGTCGACCAGGGCAAAACGCGCGACGAAATCGGCGCCGCCACCGGCCTTGTGCTCGGCGTCGCCAATGCCTCGCTGACGATCGAGGAAGGCGAGATCCTGGTGCTGATGGGCCTGTCCGGCTCCGGCAAGTCGACGCTGCTGCGCGCCGTCAACGGGCTCGCCCCTGTCGTGCGCGGCGATGTCGCGGTCTCGACTGCAACCGGTTCCGTCAACCCGTACAAGTGCAATAGCAAGGCGCTCCGCGATCTGCGCACTCACACCGTCTCCATGGTGTTCCAGCAGTTCGCCCTCCTGCCCTGGCGCACGGTCGCTGAGAATGTCGGCTTCGGCCTCGAACTCGCCGGCATGCCGGAGGCTGAGCGCAAGGTCCGCGTCGGCGAACAGCTCGAACTCGTCAACCTGACGAAATGGGCGGGCCGGAAGGTCAACGAGCTGTCGGGCGGCATGCAGCAGCGTGTCGGCCTTGCCCGCGCCTTTGCCACCGGCGCTCCGATCCTGCTCATGGACGAGCCGTTCTCCGCGCTCGATCCGCTGATCCGCACCCGCCTGCAGGACGAGCTCCTGGAATTTCAGCGGCGGCTGAAGAAGACCATTCTCTTCGTTAGTCACGATCTCGACGAGGCCTTCCGCATCGGCAACCGCATCGCCATCATGGAGGGTGGCCGCATCATCCAGTGCGGAACGCCGCACGACATCGTCAAGAACCCTGCCGACCAGTATGTCGCCGACTTCGTGCAGAACCTCAATCCGATCAACATGCTGACAGCAGCCGACGTCATGCAGCCCGGCCTCGGCCAGACGGCCGCCGGTATGAGCGTCAGCGCCACGGCACGCGCAGCAACGCCGCTCGTCGATGTCCTCGACGCTCTTGCCCGCCAGCCCGGCAGCATCGGCATTGTCGAGAACGGCACGATCGTCGGCACCATCTCGGCCCAGGATATCGTCGCCGGCCTCACCCGCCATCGTCGCAAGCAGGAAGCTTGATGTTTTCAATCCGCTTTGCCACAAAGCGGATATGAAAGATCAACCCTCGCCTATTCGCGAAACCGACGACGACGCTCGAAAGCTCGCCCGCGTGCTTCTGCGCTCCGCCAGGCACGCGGCGCTTGCCGTTCTCGACCCCGAGACCGGCTTTCCCTTCGCCAGCCGTGTCCTGCTCGCCACCGATATCGACGGCGTGCCCGTCATCCTGGTGTCGAGGCTGTCGGCCCACACGAAGGCGCTCGGGAGCGATCCCCGCGCCTCGCTCCTGACCGGCGAACCCGGCAAGGGCGATCCTCTTGCCTACGGCCGCCTGACGACCCAGTGCCTGGCGGAACCCGTGGAGCGCGGCCACGCGTTTCACGAGCGCATCCGCGCACGCTTTCTCGATCGCCACGACAAGGCCAAGCTTTATATCGACTTTCCTGATTTCCTTTTCTTCCGCCTCAACCCGAAACAGGCGAGCCTCAATGGCGGCTTCGGCCGCGCCTACCGTCTCGATGGCGACGATCTCGTCATCCAGTCGCCCGCCAATGAGGCGATCGCCGCCACGGCGGCCGACGCAGTGCGAGATTTAGTAGAACGCCACCCTGATGTGGCCGAAAGGCTCGCAACACGGCTAAAAGCGCCGGAATCGGGTTCCTGGCGCATTTGCGGTATCGATCCCGCGGGCTTTGACATCATTTCCGGTGATTTTTTGCTGCGATACGAATTCGAAACCCTCGCTCTGGATTCCGATCACATTTGTTCAAACATATCTAAAATAGCATACTCGATACCTTAAATTTAGGTATATACAATCTTCGAGCCTAATTGCTAGTTTTTGCCGCCCAGTCGAAACTCCGGCTGGCGGCCTGTGCCAACACGGATGATGTACGTTTCGCATTAGGAAGATAACAATATGGAAACCTCTGATTTGGCCGATCACACGAATGTGGCGGCAGCTTTATTGTCGGCTATGGCCAACCCGAAAAGATTGCTGATCCTGTGCAGCCTGGTGAAAGGCGAAGTGGCCGTCGGCGCGCTCGCGACACAGGTCGGGCTCAGCCAGTCGGCGCTCTCCCAGCACCTGTCGAAATTGCGTGCCCAAAAGCTCGTCAAGACCCGCCGGGACGCACAGACCATCTACTATTCCAGCACCTCCGAGCCGGTCATGAAGATCCTGGCGACGCTCGAAGACATCTACCTCGTACAAAGCAGGAATAGATCCGCAGCCTGATGATAGCGCTGACATGAATGTCGGCCGATATCGTGCCGTAAGGGGATGTTCCCGGAGGCGCGGCAAGGATATTTCAGCACCAGAACCTTAACGGCACGACCGGCAGATCTCGCGATTTGCCGGTCGTGTCTTTTGAAAGCGCCAGGCCATCGACGGCCAGATTGTCGAGACCGGTGAACCAGCCGGCCGACATAGCAGCCGCAGCGCCGATTGCGGCAAGGAAACCCTTCAGCACGTTGCGGCGATGAACGCCTTCTTCGAGGGACTTTTCCCGTTGACGACTCGGGAAGCCCTGATAATTTGACCGGACAGTAAAAATATGGGCGTGAAGCCCCGGAAATGGGCCGCCGGCGGCCAGGAGAACAGCATGTCCAATCGCCTCAATGCACCGAACGATCTTCGCGCCTTCTGGATGCCGTTTACGGCAAATCGCCAGTTCAAGAAGGAGCCGCGTTTGTTCGTCGGCGCCAAGGACATGTATTATACGACGCATGACGGTCGCCAGGTGCTGGACGGCACGGCCGGCCTCTGGTGCGTCAATGCCGGCCACTGCCGCCCGAAGATCACCGAGGCGATTCGCGAACAGGCAGGCGAACTCGATTACGCACCGGCGTTCCAGCTCGGCCACCCCAAGGCCTTCGAACTGGCAAACCGCCTGGTCGACATCGCGCCGGAAGGCCTGAACCACGTTCTCTACACCAACTCCGGCTCCGAATCCGTGGAGACGGCGCTCAAGGTGGCGCTCGCCTATCACCGCGTGAAGGGCAATGGTTCACGCTTCCGCCTGATCGGCCGCGAGCGCGGCTATCATGGCGTCAATTTCGGCGGCATCTCCGTCGGCGGCATCGTCAGCAACCGCAAGATGTTCGGCACACTTCTGACCGGCGTCGACCACATGCCGCACACCCACCAGCCCGGCAAGAACAACTTCACCCGCGGCGAGCCCGAGCACGGCGGCGATATCGCGACCGAGCTGGAGCGTATCGTCACGCTGCATGATGCCTCCACCATCGCCGCCGTTATTGTCGAACCTGTGGCCGGCTCGACCGGCGTCCTGATCCCGCCGAAGGGCTACCTGCAGAAGCTGCGCGAAATCTGCACCAAGCACGGCATCCTTCTGATCTTCGACGAAGTCATCACCGGCTTCGGGCGCCTCGGCGCCCCCTTCGCTGCGCAATATTACGACGTCCAGCCCGACATGATCACCGCCGCCAAGGGATTGACCAACGGCGTGATCCCGATGGGCGCCGTTTTCGTCACCTCCGAGATTCATGATGCCTTCATGAACGGCCCGGAACACATGATCGAGTTCTTCCACGGCTACACCTATTCCGGCAACCCGATCGCTTCGGCAGCCGCCCTCGCCACGCTCGACACCTACAAGGAAGAAGGCCTGCTCACCCGCGCGGCCGAACTTTCCGACTACTGGGCCGATGCGCTGCACTCGCTGAAGGATTGCCCCAATGTCATCGACATCAGAAACACCGGTCTGATCGGCGCGATCGAGCTCGACCCGATTGCAGGCGAGCCCACCAAGCGCGCATTCACTGCCTTCCTGAAGGCTTATGAAAGCGGCCTCCTGATCCGCACCACCGGCGATATCATCGCCCTCTCCCCGCCGCTGATCATCGAGAAGCAGCATATCGACGAGCTCTTCGGCAAGCTGCGGACTATCCTGCAGAACAACATCTGAAAATGTGAAGGCTTCCAGCATATGGCCCGCGGAGAACCGTCTTCGCGGGCTTTTCGTTTCTTCAAACGAAGTAAATTCAAGCCACGGAGGCGATGGAAAGGCAGAGGGCGAATTTCTTCAGGAGCCGGCGATCGAAATGCCCTTCCACGCCCAGCATCCATTTCAGCGCATCGCTGGCACTCCACGGCGCCTTGTACGGCCGCACGGAGGTGATGGCGTCATAGACATCGCAGATCGTGGCAATACGCGCATGCAAGCTGACCTGGCTGCCGGACAACCCATGCGGATAACCCTTGCCATCGATGCGCTCGTGGTGATTGAGGCAGACGTCGAGAACGATCTCCGGCATCTCCTCCTGCCGCGACAGGATCACGTGTCCCTTCTCCGGATGCCGCCGGATCAGGTTCATCTCATCCTCATCCAGGCGCCCTTCCTTATTGAGCACTTCAAGCGGAATATCGATCTTGCCGACGTCGTGCAGCAATCCGGCAGTGCCGAGCATCTGAACCGTATGTTCGTCGAGAGCGAGATGACGGCTGAAAAGGATCATCAGCGCACTCACCGAAATCGAATGCAGGAAAGTGACTTCGTCCTTTGATTTCAGGCGCGTGACGCTCATGAAAACCGAAGGGTTCTGATCCAGCGACTTGGAGACGGAGGAAATCACCGGCGCGACCTGATCGACGGTGATTCCATCGCCAACCTGCAGCCTGCCGAAAACCTCCTCCAGTACCTCAACGGATTTCTGGATGGTCTCGCGCGCGGCCTTGACGTCGATCTCGATGTCACGACCCGGCAGGCCGTTGGTATCGAAACCCCTGGTCGTATTGATGACGACGGTGGCAGTGCCGCATTTGCGAATTCTCGCGGCATCGATCTCGCGCCGTAGGGGAAATCTGCGCTTGGATAAAAGAGGATCCTGCCAAAGGCCTTCGATGACCTCTACAAACATTCCGATACGCACCTGGCTGGCGTCGATACGCTTGAGCATCCAGATCTCTATTTCCTAATATGTCTCTGTAATTCTTTGATAGTTGTTTTTCACTGCTGCGCGTTTGGGTATCGAATGTTTCTACCGCAAGCAGCCAAATTAACGGTTAATGGGAAAGATAAAGGCCTCCACAAGAACTGAGACTTCGATCTCGACAAGGATTTTGCGCTTTGGGCCGGCTTGAAAAAATCGACGGAAACGCAAGAAAAATGGCCAATCCGAGCGCATTTTCGGCCGGATCGATCTGATTTTCGTTCCATTTTGTTATGAACTTGCGAAATCCCGTCAAAATTCCTAGAAATCTCCTCATGGGCCTTCCCGAGTCAAATATGGCCGGTGGGCTCGCTGATCGCGCCGCTATCGATCGTCCTTGGCACGGCCCGGAGGCCGTTGAATGATCGGGAAAGCCGGCGTGGCATCTCATCGCGGGTCGGACGACCCCATCCAAGGAGACAGACAATGACCCTTAAGACACTGACGGCGACCCTCGTCGCGTCACTCGCCTTTACGCCGCTTGCCCATGCCGATATCACCATCGGCCTGATCGCGCCGCTGACCGGCCCCGTCGCCGCCTATGGCGACCAGGTGAAGAACGGCGCTCAGACTGCCGTCGACGAGATCAACAAAAAGGGCGGGATCCTCGGCGAGAAGGTCGTCCTCGAGCTGGCAGACGATGCCGGTGAACCGAAGCAGGGCGTTTCCGCCGCTAATAAGGTGGTCGGCGACGGCATCCGCTTTGTCGTCGGCCCCGTGACCTCAGGTGTTGCGATTCCCGTTTCGGACGTTCTGGCCGAAAACGGCGTGCTGATGGTCACTCCGACCGCAACGGCCCCTGACCTTACCAAGCGCGGCCTCACCAATGTGCTGCGCACCTGCGGGCGCGACGACCAGCAGGCTGAAGTCGCCGCGAAATACGTGCTGAAGAATTTCAAGGATAAGCGCATCGCCATCGTCAACGACAAGGGCGCCTACGGCAAGGGCCTCGCCGACGCCTTTAAGGCGACGCTGAATGCCGGCGGCGTCACCGAGGTCGTCAACGACGCGATCACCCCTGGCGACAAGGATTTCAGCGCGCTCACCACCCGCATCAAGTCCGAGAAGGTCGATATCGTCTATTTCGGCGGCTATCACCCGGAAGGCGGCCTGCTTGCCCGCCAGCTTCATGATCTCGCCGCCAACGCGATGATCATCGGCGGCGACGGTCTCTCCAATACCGAATTCTGGGCCATCGGTACGGATGCGGCGGCAGGCACGCTGTTCACCAACGCATCCGACGCCACCAAGAACCCGGACTCAAAGGCTGCCGCCGATGCGCTCTCCGCCAAGAACATTCCGGCCGAGGCCTTCACGCTGAACGCCTATGCCGCCGTCGAAGTGCTGAAGGCCGGTATCGAGAAGGCCGGCAGCGCCGAGGATGCGGAAGCCGTTGCGGCTGCGCTGAAAGACGGCAAGGAAATCCCGACCGCCATCGGCAAGGTCACTTATGGCGAAACCGGTGACCTCACTTCGCAGAGCTTCACGCTCTACAAGTGGGAAGGCGGCAAGATCGTCGCCGCGGAATAAACCTAGACACAGAGACAGCGATCGGGCGCCACAAGGCGCCCGGTTTCGTTTGTGGGCATCGCATGTCGTCGCAGATCGGTTATAAGTTTTGGAATCGATTGCAATGTGAGCAAAGCCATGACCAGCAGACTCGAACGTCTCATCGACCAGGGTGTGGGCCGTGTGCCTGCCGACATCGTGCTGAAGGGCGGCAGCTTCTTCGATCTCGTCACCGGCGAAGTCGTCCGCTCCGACATCGCCATCGGCGGCGACCGCATCGTCGGCACGTCGGGCAATTATCAGGGCGAAACCGAGATCGACATATCCGGCAGAACGGTCGTTCCCGGCTTCATCGACACGCATCTGCACATCGAATCCTCCCTGGTGACGCCGCATGAATTCGACCGCTGCGTCCTGCCCTACGGCGTCACGACAGCGATCTGCGATCCACACGAGATTGCCAATGTGCTCGGCGCCGAGGGCATCGAATTCTTCCTCGAATCCGCGCTGGAGACGATCATGGACATCCGCGTCCAGCTCTCCTCTTGCGTACCGGCCACACATCTCGAAACCGCAGGCGCCGACCTGCCGATCGAAAGCCTCCTGCCCTACCGCGACCATCCGAAGGTCATCGGTCTTGCCGAATTCATGAATTTTCCTGGCGTGATCCACAAGGATCCCGTCTGCATGGCAAAGCTCGAAGCCTTCCAGGGCGGCCATATCGACGGTCACGCGCCGTTGCTTTCCGGCAACGATCTTAACGGCTACCTCGCGACCGGCATCCGCACCGAGCACGAATGCACGAGTGCAGCGGAAGCGTTGGAAAAAATCCGCAAGGGCATGCACATCCTTGTACGCGAGGGCTCGGTGTCCAAGGACCTCGTCGCTTTGATCCCCATCATCACCGAGCGGCTTTCACCCTACCTCGCGCTCTGCACCGACGACCGCAATCCGCTCGACATCGCCGAACAGGGCCATCTCGATCACATGATCCGCACGGCGATCGCAGCCGGTGTCGAGCCCCTGGCGATTTATCGCGCCGCCTCGATCTCGGCCGCCCGCGCCTTCGGCCTCAGAGACCGCGGCCTGGTGGCGCCGGGCTGGCGCGCCGATCTGGTCGTTCTCGACAGCCTGGAAAACTGCCGTGCCGAGATGGTCTTTTCGGCCGGCCGCCGCGTCACCGACGCACTCTTTTCCACACGCAGACCGGTTGCCCCGATCGGTCTCGACAGCGTCAAGGCCCGGCCCGTCAACGCCGCTCATTTCGGCGTGCCCGTCGCCGAGGGCGAAACGCCTGTTATCGGTGTCATGCCGGGCAAGATCATCACGGAGCATCGCCGCTATCGCCTGCCGGTCAAGGGCAACGAGACGGCGGTCGACCTTGCCAACGATATCATCAAGGTCGCCGTCATCGAGCGCCACGGCAAGAACGGCAACCACGCCAACGGCTTCGTCCAGGGCTTCGGCCTGAAGAAGGGCGCCATTGCCTCCACCGTCGGCCATGACAGCCACAATATCTGCATCGTCGGCGTCAATGAGGACGACATGGCGCACGCCGCAAACCGCCTCGGCGAGATCAAGGGCGGCTTCGTCGTCGTCGAGGATGGCAAGGTGACCGGCGAAATTGCCCTGCCCATCGCCGGCCTGATGAGCCTCGAACCCTACGAGACCGTCCGCGATACGCTGCACCATCTGCGCAAGGCCGCCTTCGCGCTCGGCGCCACGCTGGAAGAACCCTTCCTCCAGCTCGCCTTCCTGCCGCTGCCCGTCATCCCGCACCTGAAGATTTCAGACCGCGGCATGGTCGACGTGGACAAGTTCGCGCTGATCGGGTGATGGAATCCTTGGCAAATTCTGCGGCAACGGCGCAGGAGCTTGCGATTGCGTTTCGGCGGGATGACTATGCCCGCGCCGGTCGCAGTGATCTTGTGGCACAGGTGATCGGCGTCATAGCCTTTGTTGGCAATCGTAGCTGCACGCCGGATGCCCTTAGGTTATGAGAAAGGCGTGTCGTTGTGCTCTCCGGCAGACGCGATAAGGCCAACCGGAAGCCGAAGCCTTGATTGCGGCATGGATTTTCGTACTCAGCCCGCCCCGAGACCGGCTCCGGCCATCCGCCCCTTTGTCCTTACGCGCTCCCGCCGCGTGCTGGTGCGCCCGCACGATCATGCTGTCGATCATCAGCGATTTCAGGTCTGCTTCCTACGCGAGCACGGCCAGCATCTCATCAAGCACGCCATTTCGATCCAGCGACAATAGCCCGGTTTCGCCGAACCGTGATCGCCCAATCGCTCGGGCAGGTCACACCAGCGGCCGCCCGATAGCACGTTCAGGAGTAACCGGTTGTTCGTGTGCGGACCGCGTTTGCCTCGCCCCTCCCGGCACAAAACTCTGATCCCATTGATCATCCCGAAGAGTATCACAATCTATGACCTACCTCCAAAAGTCAGTATTAAATTTGATTTGCTTACTCTCGGGAATCCAAAGCCGTTAAATCATCACCACGGCCTAGGCTCGACTGGTCGAAGCCCTTGGCAACTTCACCACGGTCAAGACACGCGGCAGCCTTCAGGAAGGCTTCCTGGTCGCCAAGCTGAACATCATCTCCGGCGACGTGCAGGAATCGCATGGCACTAGAACCAGCATCGCCAGCATCTTCATCGGGGCACAGTTGGTGCTTGCCAACACCATCTCGCTCGGCGACCGGCCTTGACCGTCCCAAAGCCGATCCAAGCGGGCCAGTTGATCGGCGTGCGCGATCGCGCAGGTCAGCTTGTTCCAGGGCTCGATCACCGCGTTGACTGACAGCGAGGCGCAATCTGCAAACAACATGACGGCCCACATGTCGAGTACGATCAGAAACGACCACAGATCACTACGGCAATGGACGCAGTGACCGGATCGTTGGCGAACGTATTGCAGAGCGCAACTGTCCGCTTGGACGCCAGCTCCGGAATCAGAAGATCGGGGAGCGGCTTGGTCTTCTCATCTTAGGACCGTTGAGGTCATCCTTCTCCACGAAGCAACCGAACAGAACTCCAGCCATTCCTCCCTGGCAGAAAATCCCACGGAGACGTGCGAGCGATCATCACGCAAACTGGAAATCTGCCGACTGCAGACTCGACACGGCCACGTTCTTCAACGTTATGGTGTTGTCGATATCGGCTGTAAAGATTGTGTCACTGCCAGACTGACTGGATGCAGCAAGAAGCGACGCCCAATCGGCGAAAATGCTGTGATCGATCCTGATCGTATCGTGCGCTGTACCGGTTGCCAAGAAGTCTATAATCGTATCGTGGCCCCAGTTCGGCGAATAAACGAAGAAGTCTGCGGCCTCCCCGCCAACAAGGATATCGTTACCGGCACCACCGGTAAGCGTGTCGGTCCCACTGCCGCCGATGATAAGGTTGTCGAGCGAATTCCCTGTTCCGGCAAAGGCTGCCGTTCCGATATTGATGAGGTTCTCGACATTGGCGCCAAGCGTATAGCTTGCCAGGGTCGTGCGAACCGTGTCGCTTCCCGCATCGGCGTTCTCGGTGACGACGTCGGCGGCATTGTCGACGATGTAGGTGTCGTCGCCCGCCCCGCCGATCAAAGTATCGGCCCCTGCCCCGCCATTCAGCAAATCGTTGCCGGCGCCGCCGGTGATCGTATTGGCAAGCGCATTGCCGGTGCCGGTGAAGCTGGCGGAGCCCGTGTAGGTCAGGTTCTCGACGTTGTTGCCGAGCGTATAGCTGACAAGCGCCGTCTGGACTGTGTCCGTACCCTCGTTCGCATTCTCAATCACGAGGTCGGTCGCAATATCGACGACGTAGATGTCGTCACCCGTCCCGCCCTTCAGACTGTCGGCGCCAAACCCGCCATTCAGCACATCATTACCGCCGCCGCCGGTGATCGTGTTGGCGAGCGCATTGCCGGTGCCGGTGAACGCCCCCGAGCCGGTGTAGGTAAGGTTCTCGACATTGGCCACCGCGGCGATCGAGTAGGTCGCCAGCGACGTCCTGATCTCGTCGGTGCCCGCATTTGCCTCCTCGGAGACGACATCGCCCGCATTGTCGACCACATAGATGTCATTGCCGGCGCCGCCCTGCAGCGTGTCGGCCCCAGCCCCGCCGTCCAGCGTGTCGTTGCCGGCACCACTCACGATGATGTTGACCAGGGCATTGCCGGTCCCGGTAAAATCGCCAGTACCAAAGAAATACAATCCCTCGACATTGGCAATACTGGTCAACGCATAGGCCGAAAGCGCCGTTGCGATCCAATCGGTACCGCCACCCACGTTCTCGAGAACAACGTCCCCCGCATCATCGACGTAATAAACGTCGTTTGCGCGACCGCCCTGCAGTGTGTCGGCCCCAGCGCCGCCGTCCAGCGTATTCGCGGTAAGCAAGGAGCCCACGATGGTATTGTTCAGGCTGTTGCCGGTTCCGACAAACGCCCCCGTGCCGATATAGGTCAGGTTCTCGACATTGGCGCCAAGCGTATAGGCGCCCAAGTTCGTCCAGACCGTGTCCGTTCCTTCGGCGGCATTCTCGACGACGACGTCACCGGTGGAGATGACATAGGTGTCGTCGCCAGCCCCGCCCTTCAGCGTGTCGATCCCCGCCCCGCCGGTCAGGACGTTGTTCAGCCCATTGCCGGTTCCGGTAAACGCCCCCGTGCCGAAGGAGATGAGGTTCTCGACATTGGCGCCAAGCGTGTAAGCGCCCAGGTTCGTCCAGACCGTGTCCGTTCCTTCGGCGGCGTTCTCGACGACGACGTCGCCGCCATTGTCGACGACATAGGTGTCGTCGCCAGCCCCGCCCTTCAGACTGTCGGCGCCAAACCCGCCATTCAGCACATCATTACCGCCGCCGCCGGTGATCGTGTTGGCGAGCGCATTGCCGGTGCCGGTGAACGCCCCCGAGCCGGTGTAGGTAAGGTTCTCGACATTGGCCACCGCGGCGATCGAGTAGGTCGCCAGCGACGTCCTGATCTCGTCGGTGCCCGCATTTGCCTCCTCGGAGACGACATCGCCCGCATTGTCGACCACATAGATGTCATTGCCGGCGCCGCCCTGCAGCGTGTCGGCCCCAGCCCCGCCGTCCAGCGTGTCGTTGCCGGCACCACTCACGATGATGTTGACCAGGGCATTGCCGGTCCCGGTAAACGCCCCCGTGCCGAAGTAGGTCAGGTTCTCGGCATTGGCGCCAAGCGTGTAAGCGCTCAGGTTCGTCCAGACCGTGTCGGTTCCTTCGGCGGCGTTCTCGACGACGACGTCACCGACATTGTCGACGACATAGGCGTCGTTGCCCACTCCACCGATCAGACTGTCGGCGCCAAACCCGCCATTCAGCACATCATTGCCGGCGCCGCCGGTGATCGTGTTGGCGAGCCCATTGCCGGTCCCGGTAAACGCCCCCGTGCCGAAGTAGGTCAGGTTCTCGGCATTGGCGCCAAGCGTGTAAGCGCTCAGGTTCGTCCAGACCGTGTCGGTTCCTTCGGCGGCGTTCTCGACGACGACGTCACCGACATTGTCGACGACATAGGCGTCGTTGCCCACTCCACCGATCAGACTGTCGGCGCCAAATCCGCCATTCAGCACATCATTGCCGGCGCCGCCGGTGATCGTGTTGGCGAGCGCATTGCCGGTGCCCGTGAAGCTCGAGGATCCCGTGTAGGTCAGGATCTCGACATCGCCGCTGAGCCAATAGCTTGAAAGCGCCGTCTGGACCGTATCCGTCCCTGCGTTGGCGTATTCGAGTACAAAGTCAAAATTATCGTCGACAACATAGAGGTCGTTGCCGTTCCCGCCCACCATCCAGTCGGAACCAACACCGCCGATCAATGTGTCGTTGCCGGCACCACCATTCAATGTGTCATCGCCGGCGCCGCCCTGCAGCGTGTCGTTGCCGGCGCCGCCGGTGATGTTGTTGGCGAGGCTGTTTCCAGTTCCGCTAAAGGCGCCCGTGCCGCTGAAGGTCAGGTTTTCGACATTGGCAATATTGGTCAAGGCATAGGAAGAAAGCGTCGTCTGGATCAGATCGGTCCCGGCATTCACCCCTTCGGTGACCACGTCGGCCAGGTCATCGACAATATAGGTATCGTTGCCCGTTCCGCCGATCAATGTGTCGGTGCCGGCGCCGCCGGAAAGCGTGTCATTTCCGGCATTGCCCCAAAGCGTATTGTTCGCCTCGTTACCGATAATCGTATCGTCGCCGGAGCCGGCCTGAACATTCTCAATCAACGATGCAACATTGTCGTGATAAAGAAGCGCGTTGAAAATGTTACCACGAGCATAGCCATTATTCGGACCTCCGCCCAGGTCGGCCAACTGGCCCTGGGAAAAGACCGAGTACCCCCCTGCTCGCAGGTCGATCTTGAGGGCGGTGGTATAGGCGCTCAAATCATAGGTGTCGATACCGCCGCCATCCCAGATTGTCGCGAAGATGCGGTTGGCATCGGGTGTGATGGCCGCGACCCCGTTGACATAGGTGATGCCCTGGTTCGGATTCCACTTATAGACGGTATCGCCACTGTTCGTCGTGTAGTCCGCACCATACATTTCCTGCAGGGCGGCGATGTCGAGCATCATGAAAGTCTGTGGCGCGCCATCATGCTCGTACTTGGCCCCACTCTCATCGTCTCCGATAAATGTGTGGTAGGTCATGATCGTGTATTCGAGCGAGTCATATGCACTCGGAACAACTGTCGTATTGGAAGCATACGCTTCCTGAGCATGTTTCAGCCCGAGAGCGTGACCCAGTTCATGCGCCACGGTGTGGCCCGCATAGTTGCCGAACCCCGGAAAACGAAGATCATCTTCGGTGCCAGCATATTCCGTCCCGAACCAAACATCGCCGCCGCGACCGCCGATGTTTGGGGTATAGGCCCACGCCGTCGGAGGTAGGGACGATTGAGCGAACCGCACTGTTGCGGTATCCGCGGCTCCGGCCTCAAAGTTAGCGTTCGTGAACCCCTCTACGGAAAAGCCGTCATTTGCCGCATTTCCATAGGACTGCTCCATAAAGAACAACGCTAGAGACTGTTGCTGCGACGAAATTGAAGAGAAAGAATAGTATTTTTCGTCACCATAGGCATAAGATGTCGAGGTGGTAGGAAACGCATAAGTTATCGTTCCGTCCCAGGCAGCGCCGCTGAAGAGCCCGTCAACCTTCTGATCCCCGGTCGAGCTGACGTTCTTCGTCGAAGTAATAAGGTTCGTCATAAAATCACCGTTTGCCTATTCCATTCGGCCATGCCTAATGCCGTTTCCCTCTGCTCCATAAAAAGGGAAATTTCAACCAAAAGCTTCATTTATGTTCAGGAAGTTTTCAATCTTCGCAACTATCGCTCATGAAGTGCTTCCTCCGCGACCTCGACCAAAGGCGAAAAGACATATTCCAGCATTCTGCGCTCGCCCGTTCGCACTTCCGCAATTGCTGCCATGCCCGCACTCAACTTGACGTTACGGCCATCCGCTGAAATTTGATCGGTCTCCAGGCTCAACGTGACCGGGAAAACGAGGTTCTGCATCCTTTCGGCGCCCCCGAATGTTGTCTCCGCCTGTCTTGCGGCAGGGTCGCCCTCGCGGCGTGCGGCGTCCGGTTCGGGGATCGCATCTGCCGCAATTTTGGTGACGTGGGCTGCGATCGTTCCGTAACGGGTGAAGGGAAAGGCTTCGAGCTTGACGACAGCGTCCTGTCCGACCTTGATGAAGCCGATGTCCTTGTTCAACGCGTAGACTTCGAGCTCCAACGTGCTGCCCTCGGGCACGACACGCATCACATCCTGGCCGACGGTCACCACTTGACCGACACTGGTAATCGAAGACGCCTGCACCGTGCCGTCTATTGGACTGCGCAAGGTCATCTGCTCGCGAACATTCCTGGCTTTGGCCAGCCGCTGCTCCAGTTCTTCGACCCGACGCTCCGCATCGCCGAGCCGCCCGAGTTGATCGCTCAGGAAGGTTCGTGTCAGCTTGTCCTGCTCCCGCGCGAAGACCTCGATGCCGGCCACGGCATCTGCGAGGTGGCTCTCCTGCACGGCAAGCTGTGTCGCCTGCTCTTTCCATGTTTCCGTGGCATCGATCACACTCGCCATCGTGCCGGCGTCCTTCGAAGCCAGCATACTGCGCATTGCCACACGCTCTTTCAGGGTCTCAACCAGCGAGTTCTGAGCCGCAACCGTCACGACCAGACGATCGCGTTCCACTTCCTTCTGGTGCTTCTGAGCATCGAGCGACGCAGCCGCGGCCTGGAATTGCTCGAGATCACCCCGCAGGATGCCTTCTTCACGACGACGCAAGTCATCGGGCGCATCTGCATCCCAGGAGATCGTCGGCAGCGGCTGGTCGCTCTCCTGAGAACGAACATAATCCACCGCGGCTTTTCGGCGCCGGACCTCTGATCTCACGGACGCCAGTCCCTTTGCTGCATCCGTCTCATCGGCAATGGCATCCGTCGGGTCAAGCTCAAGCAGGATATCACCGCTCTTGACGGGCGCGCCATTCGGCGGCGGAAGTGCCTTCACCTTGCCGGTCAACAATGGCTGAACAACTTTGACGCGGCCCGTCGGCTGAATTTTGCCTTGTGCGGCCGCAATGATGTCGATGCGGCCAATATAAGACCAGATCAACGCCGTCGTGACGAAGCCGCAAATGATCAGGATCAGCGCCAGACGCACCGGCGAGGCCGGCGTCTCCAGAATTTCAAGCGCCGGCGCCAGAAACTCGTGATCGGATCGGGCCAGCGGGCGCGGGGGAAGGCCGGCATATCGGACGGCTTTGGCGGCATTGCCTTTCATGCGGCGCCTCTGTCGTTCTGCAAGGCCCAAAGCCGTGCATAGAGCCCGCCCGGGCGCTTGAGCAGATCGTCATGGCTGCCGATTTCCACGATACGTCCGTCAGCCATACCGATGATCCGGTTGCAAGGCCGTACGGCGGCGAGCCGATGCGCGATGATGATAACCGTGCGGCCGGCGGCGATCTGGTGCATGTTGGTCTGCACCACGCGCTCACTTTCATAGTCCAGCGCGCTGGTCGCTTCATCGAAAATCAGGATCGGGGGAGTGGTGGCAAGCGCACGGGCAATGGCAATCCTCTGGCGCTGGCCACCGGACAGGTTTGCACCGCGCTCTTCGATCATCGTGTCGTAGCCATGCGGCAGCCGCAAAATGAATTCATCCGCCCCGGCGAGCTTGGCGACCGCAATAACCTGAGCGCGCTGCATTGCCGGGTTTGAGAAGGCGATATTGTCGTGGATCGTCCGGTTGAACAGCAGGTTCTCCTGGAGAACGACACCGATGTGGCTTCGAAGCCAGGCGGGATCGAGCTGTGAGAGATCCATGCCGTCAAGAAGGACCTGCCCCTCTTCGGGGATATAAAGACGCTGCACCAGTTTCGCGAGCGTCGATTTTCCGGAGCCCGAGGTGCCGACGATGCCGATGACCTCTCCCGGCTTTACTTCAAGCGATATGTTTTTCAGCACCTCCGGTGAGCCGGGCCGATAACGGAAGGTCACATTTCGAAAATCGATTTTTCCCTTTGGTGCAGGCAACGACAACCGCGCGGCTGGCTGACGCTCTATTGGCGTGTTGAGGATATCACCGAGCCTGTCGACCGAGATCTGCACCTGCTGGAAATCCTGCCAGAGTTGGGACAACCTCAAGATCGGCTGAGTGACCTGCCCGGCAATCATGTTGAAGGCGACAAGCGAGCCGACGGAAAGCTCGCCTTCGATGACGGCCCTCGCTCCGAAAAGAAGAAGGGCAGCCGTCGAAAGCTTGCTCACATATTGAATGGCGTTTTGTCCGCCGACGCCCAGCATTGTCGTATCGAAGGCCGTTCGCACGTAAGCTGCAAGCTTCTCCTCCCACTGCGCCTGCATCACCGGCTCCACAGCGGCGGACTTTACCGTGTGGATGCCGACAACGGCTTCGACCAGGAACTGCTGGCTTGCCGCGCCGCGATTGAACTTCTCCTTGACGAATTCGCGTAGCGGCGGTCGCACCACGCTTCCGATCAGAATGTAGATCGGGATGGCGGCAATGACGATCAGCGTCAAGCTCCAGGAATAAGCGAAAAGAACCGCGATGAAGACAAAGATGAAAACGACATCGAGAGCCGAAAACAATCCCTGCCCGGTCAGGAATGCGCGGATGGTTTCCAACTCGCGGACGCGGGCGACGGTCTGGCCGGCAGACCGCGTTTCGAAATAATCCAGCGGCAGTCGCAGCAGATGATGGAACAAGCGTTGGCCGAGCTCGACGTCGATCCGGTTCGTCGTGTGCGCCAGCGCATAGGCTCTCAGATACTGGAGCATGACATCGAAGAGGCCAATGATCGCGATACCGGCGACAAGCACAAACAGCGTCGAATAGCCCTTATGCGTCAGGACCTTGTCGACCACGACCTGAAAGAACAAAGGCGTGATGAGCGCGAAGATCTGCACAAACAGCGATGCGAGCAATACATGCGCGAGAGGCTTTCGATAACGCCAGATCGATGGTAGAAACCACTTGAAGCCGAATTCTCGCGGGTCCGATCCTTCGCCCCTTATGCGCCGCCCTACAAGAATAACCCGCGCATCGATTTCGGCTAATATATCCGACGGAGCAATCTCGCGATCAACGCGGGTTATCGGATCGACAAGTCTGTACTTTCCAGTGGGATTCAACCCGCCGAGCACCTGAAAGGATCCGCTGCGTATCTTGACAATAGCAGGGACGGGCATAGCTCGAAGACGTTGCTCCGTAACCTTCTCAACCAAACGCGCCTTTAGGCCAATGATCTTGGCTGCTCGCTGAATGTCGATCGCTTCGGATGTACGCCCCTTCAGCGCAAGATCGTGATGTAGTTGGACCGGGTCAGCGGCAATACGATAGAACGCAGCTATCCCGCAAAGCGCACGAAGGCCAGAGTCGTGATGCTGCGGAACGGCACCATCCATATACGAAATCATTCTCCAAATGCTGCATATTGACGCGCTTACGGCGCCGAACCGTTCACTTTCGCCATTTGCTGACGATGTAGCTCACTCAGCGCTACAACGCCATGGAGAAATTCGCACCCACAACATTTCGGGATGGTTGTCGCTGAGAAATCACAAAACACGGCTAACGGACAATTTTCCGGATGCCATGAATGCCGCTCGGCCCTAGCCATCAGCGACGGAGACGCCGTCATCTGGTTCTGGATCGGCTCTCACTCGGACCATGACAAGATTCTAAAATAACCCTCAAATCCGCGCGCAAAACCCGTCCAGCGCCGCAAGCTTCACCGATCCCGGGCCTGCCACAGCCTCGAAGCCCGGCATATCAAGCGGCTCCCCGAGCACCATGCCATCAGGCAGGCGGAATTCCGCCGGCTTGCGCGTCAGGTTGAAAACGAAAAGCAGCTTTTCGCCGCCCTTTTCACGGGTGAAGGCGAGCAGATCCTGGTTGGTGTCGATGAAGCTCATGTCGCCGTCGATCAGTGCCGGATGGCTCTTCCGGAAGGCGAGCGTCTGGCGATAGTGGTGCAGTACCGAGCTATCGCTCCCCTCCTGCGTATCCACGGAGAGAGCCGCCTGCTCGTAGGGCACCGGCAGCCAGCTCTTCTCGGCCGAGGTGAAGCCCGCATGCGCCTTGCCGGCTTCCCAGGGCATCGGCGTGCGGCATCCGTCGCGGCCCTTGAAGGCCGGCCAGAAGCGGATGCCGTAGGGATCGCGCAGATCCTCGAAAGCAAGCTCCGCCTCCGACAGGCCGAGCTCCTCGCCCTGATAGAGGCAGATCGAGCCGCGCAGCGCCGCAAGCACCGAGATCGCCAGTTTTGCAATGACGGGGCGCTCTTCCTCCGTCAGTGCGAAACGGCTGACATGGCGCATGACGTCGTGATTGGAGAAGGCCCAACAGACCCAGCCGTCCGCGACGGCTTTCTGGAAAGCCTCGACGCAGCCGCGAATATGGGCGGCGGTGAAATCAGGCCCGAGCAGGTCGAAGGTATAGCACATGTGCAGCTTGTCGTCGCCGCTCGTATAAGCGGCCACCGTCTTCAGCGAGCGCGCCCCGTCGCCGACTTCGCCGACGGTCGTGCGGTCCTCGTATTGGTCGAGCAGTGCCCGGAATCGCTTGAGGAAGCCGATATTTTCCGGCTGCGTCTTGTCGTAGAGGTGGTTCTGCATGCCGTAGGGGTTGGTGTCGGGCGCGTCGAGGCCTCCGTCACTGGTATCGGGCTCGTGCGGCGGATTGCTTCTGAGCTGCTTGTCGCAGAAATAATAGTTGACCGTATCCAGCCGGAAGCCGTCGACGCCGCGGTCGAGCCAGAACTTCACCGTCGCGAGCACCGCATCCTGCACCTCCCCGCTGTGGAAATTGAGATCCGGCTGCGAGGTCAGGAAATTGTGCTGGTAATATTGCCGGCGCACGCCGTCCCATTCCCAGCCAGGCCCGCCGAAGATCGACAGCCAGTTGTTCGGCGCCGTACCATCCGGCTTCGGGTCGGCCCAGACATACCAGTCCGCTTTTGGATTGGTCCGGCTCGATCGGCTCTCGACGAACCAGGGATGCCGGTCTGAAGTATGCGAGATCACCTGGTCGATGACGACCTTGATGCCGAGCCTGTGCGCCTCCGCCATCATCTCGTCGAAATCGGCAAGCGTCCCGAAGATCGGATCGACGTCGCAGTAATCGGACACGTCGTAGCCCATATCGGCCATCGGCGACTTGAAGAAGGGCGAGAGCCAGATCGCATCGACGCCGAGGCTGGCGATATAAGGCAGCCGGCGGGTAATCCCCTTGAGGTCGCCGAGCCCATCGCTGTTGGTGTCCTGAAACGAGCGCGGATAGACCTGATAGATCACCGCGCCGCGCCACCAGTCCGCATTCCCGCCTGCCTGCAATGCCATCGGTTGCGTCTCCTGTCTTGTTCGCGCCCGCCACACTAAAGCGGACGCAACAAAAGACAACCGGGCGAAGCCGTTATGAACGGTCCCGACGCGGTCGCAACGCGCCGTCGCGAACCGACAAGGGGGCGACGTTTATAGGCTTGTCCACAACCCAAATCCATCCTCCGGATTTGGGGTTGCAACGCAAAGCCTTTGCGATAAGGTGCGCACTGACCTGCACGTAAGAGGTCAAACCCGGGAACAAATGTCTAATAAAGGCGCAAAGCCTAGAAAGGTGGACCCACCATGAACCAATTCACGAAAAAATTTCTCGCCTCTGCAATGCTTGGCACATTGCTGGCATTTTCGGCGCATGCGGCCACGCTCAATATTCACAATGGTGGCGACCCGCAGTCGCTCGATCCGCAGAAACTTTCCGGCGACTGGGAGAACCGCATCGCCGGCGACATTTTCGAAGGCCTTGTCACCGAGGACGCCAAGGATAATCCGATCCCCGGCCAGGCCGAAAGCTGGACCATTTCGCCTGATGGCAAGGTCTACACCTTCAAGCTTCGTGACGGCATCAAGTGGTCCGATGGCCAGCCGGTAACGGCAGGAGACTTCGTCTTCGCCTTCCAGCGCCTCGTCGACCCGAAGAACGCCGCCGACTATGCCTATCTGCAGTTCACCATCAAGAACGCCGAAAAGATCAACAAGGGTGAGATCACCGATTTCAGCCAGCTCGGCGTCAAGGCGATCGACGACAAGACGCTCGAAATCACCCTGGAAAATCCGACGCCTTACTTCATTAACGCCCTGATGCATTACACGGCCTACCCGCTGCCGAAGCACGTCGTCGAAGCGAAGGGCCAGGATTGGGTCAAGATCGGCAACATCGTCACCAACGGCCCCTACAAGCCGGTCGAATGGGTTCCGGGCTCGCATGTCACCACAGTCAAGAACGACCAGTGGTATGGCACCAAGGACCTGAAGATCGATGGCGCCAAATTCTTCGTGCTCGAGGACCAGGAAGCCGCGCTGAAGCGTTACCGTGCCGGCGAATTCGACATTCTCACCGACTTCCCGACCGACCAGTACGAGTGGATGAAGAAGAACCTGCCGGGCCAGGCGCATGTCGCCCCCTTCTCCGGCCTCTATTATTATGTCGTCAATTCGCAGAAGCCGCCCTTCAGCGACAAGCGCGTCCGCCAGGCTCTCTCCATGGCGATCAACCGCGAAGTCATCGGTCCGCAGATCCTTGGCACCGGCGAACTGCCGGCTTACTCCTGGGTTCCGCCGGGCACGGCAAACTACGGCGAACCGGCCTATGTTTCCTGGAAGGATCTTCCTTACAAGGACAAGGTCGAAGAAGCCAAGAAGCTGCTGAAGGAAGCCGGCTTCGGCCCGGACAAGCCGCTCCACGCCGTCCTCAGCTACAACACCAACGACAACCACAAGCGCATCGCCGTCGCGATCGCCTCCATGTGGAAGCCGCTCGGCGTCGACGTCGAGCTCGTCAATGCTGAAACCAAGGTGCATTACGATCAGATGCAGCGTGGCCAGGTCGAAATCGGCCGTGCCGGCTGGCTCGCCGACTACAACGATCCTGACAACTTCCTGAACCTCCTGGTGACGGGCGTGCAGATGAATTACGGCCGCTGGTCCAATCCCGACTACGACAAGATGATCAAGGACGGCAACGCCGAGACCGATCTGAAGAAGCGCGCCGAAATCTTCAAGAAGGCCGAGCAGCTGGCGCTCGATGAATCCGCCGCCCTGCCGATCTACTACTACGTCTCCAAGAATGTCGTTTCGCCGAAGATCGAAGGCTTCGTCGACAATATTCAGGACATCCACCGCACCCGCTGGCTGTCGATGAAAGAGTAAGGGAAAACGGTCCTTTCCGCACATCGCGGAAAGGACCGGCCCACGACCATGATCAAATACGCCCTCCGTCGCCTCCTGTCGACGATCCCCGTCATGTGGATCGCCGTGACAGCCTCGTTTTTTGTTTTGCGCCTTGCCCCCGGCGGTCCTTTCGATGGCGAAAGGCCATTGCCGCCGGTGATCCTCAAGAACCTTGCCATCCACTACAATCTGGATAAACCGCTGATCCAGCAGTACCTGATCTATGTCGGAGACCTGCTGAGGGGCGACCTTGGCCCCTCCTTCGCGAGCGAGGATTTCACCGTCGCCCAGCAGATCATGATCGGTCTGCCCTACACCTTCACCATCGGTACGGCTGCCTTCCTGATTGCCATCATCGTCGGCGTCGCTGTCGGCTGTCTTGGGGCGCTCTATCAGAACAAGGCACCGGATTATATTTTGGGTGCGCTCATCCTGATCGGCGTCGTGCTGCCGAATTTCCTGATTGCGCCCATCCTGCAGCTCGTCTTCGGCATCCATCTCGCGTGGTTTCCGGTCGGCGGCTGGGGTGACGGCTCGATCAAATACCTCATCCTGCCGATTGTCGTTCTGGCGCTGCCGCATGCCGGCCGTATCTCGCGCATCACGCGCGGCTCGATGATCGAGGTGATGAACCAGAACTTCATCCGCACCGCCAAAGCCAAGGGCATCGGCCCGCGGCTGACTGTGATGCGCCATGCGTTGAAGCCTGCGCTAATGCCTGTCGTCTCCTATCTCGGACCCGCGGCAAGCTACCTTCTCACCGGCTCGCTGGTTGTCGAGAGCATCTTCGGATTGCCAGGCATCGGCCGCTATTTCGTCAATGCGGCGCTGAACCGCGATTACGGCATGGTTCTCGGCACGGTCATCTTCTACATGGTGCTGATCGTGTTCCTGAACCTTCTCGTCGACATCGCCTATGCGTGGCTCGATCCGAAAGTGAGAAACCGATGATCCTCAATCCCGCAAAACGCGAGCTGCTCGCCCAGGAACTGCTGGCGGCGGAAGGCCTTGCGCCCGAAAGCCGGTCGCTCACCAAGGATGCGCTGCGCCGCCTCGGGCGCAACAAGGCAGCTGTCCTGTCGATTGTCGTCCTGGCGCTGCTGATCCTTGTGGCCTTCCTCGGTCCCTGGTTCATTCCCTTCAACTACGAGGATCCGGATTGGGCGGCCTTCCGCATCCCGCCCTCGATCGAAACCGGCCACTATTTCGGCACCGACCCGAATGGCCGCGACCTTCTCGCCCGCGTCCTTTACGGCACCCGCGTCTCGCTTGCCGTGGCACTGACGGCAACTGTCGTCTCCGTCTTCATCGGCGTGCTCTACGGCGCAGTATCGGGATATATCGGCGGCAGGCTGGATGCGATCATGATGCGCTTCGTCGATATCATGTATGCGCTTCCCTATATCCTCTTCGTCATCCTGTTGATGGTGATCTTCGGCCGCAACGTCTATCTGCTCTTTGCCGCAATCGGCGCACTGGAATGGCTGACCATGGCCCGCATCGTGCGCGGCCAGACGCTATCGATCAAACACCGCGAATTCATCGAGGCGGCCCGCGCATCCGGGCAGCGGCCGTTCAAGATCATCATCAAGCATATCATTCCGAACCTCGTCGGCCCGGTGGTGATCTTCGCCGCACTGACCGTTCCCGAGATCATCGCCACGGAAAGCTTCCTGTCCTATCTCGGCTTCGGCGTGCAGGAGCCGCTGACCTCGCTCGGCACGCTGATCGCCGAAGGAACCGACGCCATGGAAAGCATGCCATGGCTGCTGATCTTCCCGGCCAGCTTCCTCGTGGCGCTGCTGCTCAGCCTGCTCTTCATCGGCGACGGCCTGCGCGACGCGTTCGACCCGAAGGATCGATAGAATGCTGCAAGAAAAAGACATCCTCCTCGAACTCAAGGATTACTCGATCACCTTCGCGACGCCCGACGGCGAAGTGAAGGCGGTCTCCGGCATGAACCTTACCGTCCGGCGCGGCGAGCGCATCGCGATCGTCGGCGAATCCGGTTCCGGCAAGAGCCAGACCTTCCTCGGCATCATGGGCCTGCTCGCCAAGAACGGCAAGACGACGGGACAGGCGCTGCTCGAAGGCAAGGACGTGCTGGCGCTGAAGCCGCGCCAGCTCGACCAGATCCGCGGCAAGGACATGGCCATGGTCTTCCAGGACCCGATGACCGCCCTCAATCCGTCGCTAAAGATCTCCCGGCAGCTGACGGAACAGCTCGAGGTCCACGGTGGCCTGACGGCACGCGCCGCATCCACTGCTGCCCTCGACATGCTGAAACGCGTCGGCATCCCCGACCCGACGCGGCGCTTCAACCTCTATCCGCACGAACTGTCAGGCGGCATGCGCCAGCGCATCGTTATCGCCATGGCGCTGCTCACCAAGCCGAAGCTCCTGATCGCCGACGAGCCGACGACGGCGCTCGACGTCACCATCCAGGCGCAGATCCTTGATCTCTTCAACGATCTGACGGCGGAGATGAACACGGCCCTTATCATGATCACCCACGATCTCGGGGTCGTCGCCGGCCTCGCTGACCGTGTCGCCGTCATGTATGCCGGCCGCATCGTCGAGGAGGCCCCCGTCGACGAGCTCTTCGACAACCCGGCCCATCCCTATACCGCAGCGCTGCACGCCTCGATCCCGCGCCCTGACCAGGATGTCGATGACCTCGTCGTCATCCCCGGCCGTCCGCCGAACCTGCAGCACCTGCCGAAGGGCTGCAATTTCTCGCCGCGCTGTTCGCAGGTCCAGGACGATTGCATCGACCGTCCGCCCTCCCTCGAAACGCTGGCGCCGCGCCACTGCGCAGCCTGCTACCATCCGTTCCCCCGTCGTGAGGAGTTGTTGAACCATGGCTGATCGATCGCTTCTGAGGGTCGAGAACCTGACGACCCAGTTCGAACTGCCGGCAAAAGGCCTCTTCAAGCCGCCGGTCTTCCTCACCGCCGTCAACAATGTCAGCTTCGATCTCGCCGAGGGCCGCACGCTCGGCATCGTCGGCGAATCCGGCTGCGGCAAGTCCACGCTCGGCCGCTCCATCCTGCGGCTCCTGAAGTCGCAGAAGGGCCGCATCCTCTGGCAGGGTCGCAATCTTCTCGACCTCACCGACGAGGAAATGCGCGCCGCACGCCGCGATATGCAGATCATCTTCCAGGATCCGATCGCTTCGCTCGACCCGCGCATGACGGTTGGCGACATCATCGCCGAGCCGCTCACCGTCTTCGAACCGAAGCTTACGAAGGCCGAGCGCACCGAGCGCGTGCGCGAGATCATGACCGCCGTCGGCCTGGTGCCGGAGATGATCAACCGCTATCCCCACGAATTCTCCGGCGGCCAGGCGCAGCGCATCGGCATTGCCCGTGCTGTCGTCACCAAGCCGAAGCTCATCGTCTGCGACGAGCCGGTTTCGGCCCTTGACGTCTCGATCCAGGGCCAGGTGATCACGCTTCTGCGCAAATTGCGCAAGGAATTCGGCCTGACGCTGATCTTCATCAGCCACGATCTCTCGGTCGTGCGCCTGATCTCCGACGACGTGCTGGTGCTCTATCTCGGCAGGGTGGTGGAATCAGGCGACTGCGCCACCGTCTTCGATCATCCCGCCCATCCCTATACGCAGGCCCTGTTTTCGGCAGCGCCGATCCCGGATCCGAAACTTGCGCGCCTGCGCACCCGCATCCGCCTGCAGGGCGATCCGCCCTCGCCGCTCAACCCGCCGAAAGGCTGCGTCTTCTCTCCCCGCTGCTGGAAGGCGACCGACATTTGTCGCACCGAAATGCCGCCGACCGAGGAAGTCCGCCCCGGCCAGAAGGCCGCCTGCTATCACATGGACAGACCGTGAATGGAACGAAGGCCACCTGAAGTGGCCTTCGTTCTTTTCCGAATATCTGCGCATCCATCCTCAAGACGGAGCGTTCCGAAACGGGCTTGTTTCGGAATCTATAGTCTCTGATAACGAAGATTTAGATGGCGATATGCTATTTCGTTCCGGCCTGATCATGGGCCAGGGGAACGTTGCATGAAATCGAAACTGTCAGGATTGATCGCACTTGCGGCTGCGATCGTCACCGCCTCCGCCATGCCGTCGCATGCCGAAGATCTGAAGTTCCAGCTCACCAATGGGACCAATTCCGTCCTGACGCGTTTCTACAGCTCGCCGACCGGCGTCGACAACTGGGAGGAAGATGTATTCGGCGAGAACGTTCTCGATCCGGGCGAAAGCGTCAACATCACCATCGCCGACGGCCGCACGGTCTGCAAATACGATATGCGCTTCGAATTCGAAGAGGGTTCCGACCTCGATACCACCGAAGACACGCAGGATCTTTGCGAACTCGGCAGCTACACAATCCACGAATAACCATCCTTCGCCGGCGCCTGCCTTCGCTTCGTCGGTGAAGGCGGGCTTTTCATTCCGCGTGAGATTGGCGCCGATGATATCGGCGCTTGTCTCTCCGCCCGGCTCCGCGTATCAGCGGATAATCAAAGCGATGGAGCGGCCTGTTGGATCAGCGGCGCTCATGCCGGGAGGACAAGGTGAGCGCAAGACGGTTTCTATCGATCGGTGAATGCATGGTGGAACTTTCGCAGGCGGGCGACGGCTTGCTGCGCAAGGGCTTTGCCGGCGATACCTTCAACACCGCCTGGTATGCCCGCGCCTGTCTTGCCGCCGACTGGTCCGTCGATTATTTCACCGCGCTTGGCGACGACGCCATGTCGGATGAGATGGTGGCCTTCATCGACAAATCAGGCATCGGCACCAGCCTCATCCGCCGCATCAGAGGAAGAACGCCCGGCCTCTATATGATCAACCTGAAGGACGGCGAGCGCTCCTTCAGCTACTGGCGCGACAATTCGGCTGCCCGCAGCCTCGCCGCCGATCCTGACCGTGTGCGCGAGGCGGTGGAAAGCGCTGACGTCGTCTATTTCTCCGGCATCACCCTTGCCATTCTTCCGCGTGAGGATGCCGCAACGCTGCTCGCCGAAATCCGCCGCGCCAAAGCCGCCGGCAAGCTCGTGGTCTTCGACCCCAACATCCGTCCCCGCCTCTGGGCAAGCTACGACGTGATGCACACGACGATCAGCGAAGGCGCCCGCTCTTCCGTGCTCGTCATGCCGAGTTTCGACGACGAGGCCGCCCATTTTGGCGACGATTCCATCGACGCGACCATCCACCGCTATAAGGCGCTCGGCGCCGTCAATATTGTCGTCAAGAACGGTGCGGATGGCGTCAGGTTGAATTTCGCCGGCGAGGAGACCTTCGTTCCGGCCGAGAAGGTGAAGAAGGTGGTCGACACGACAAGCGCCGGCGACAGTTTCAATGGCGCCTTCCTTTCCCGATATCTGGAAACCGGCGATGCGCCCGCCGCCGCCCGCTTCGCGGCAGGCGTCGCAGCCCGCGTCGTCAGCGAGCATGGCGCGTTGGTCGTGAAAGAAAAGCTTGGCTTGAGCGGCGGCCGGGCCCGCGCATGACAATATAACAAGAATGCCATGCGCGGGCGCTCCCCGCCTTATCGGCATTCCGGCTCCCCGGAGCGAAACAGGAAATCAGGACTTCGTCGGCCGATCGGTCTCGCGAACCGCCTCGTCATGATACCAGCAGCTGTCGAGCGCTGCGTCGCAGACATCGGCTGCCTCGCGCTCCATTATCCGGGCGCGTTCGAACCGGCTGACGGCCCGCGGCGGCCTGACGGGAAACTGGTAGATCGTTGCGGATTCACGATGGAAACCGGTGGGCATGAGATCGCCTCCATTCAGCTCGCGCATCAACATTTGCCACCGAAACCATAGCACGATGCACAGAGTTTATGCAAATTGCATAAAATATATGCATCAACATCACGGTGATTGATCGCTATGCTGTCTACGCCAGAAGCTGGCGCCTATTTGTTCAACACTTCATCAGTTTAGGCTAACGCCCAATTTTTCATCCGGTTCCAAGGCCAAAAATTTCCTTTCTTCCTGATGATTCAGCCTTCGGCTGTGAAATCGGGCTACTTTAGGGGAAGCGGAAAAAAGCGCGCAGGCCGGCTGATTCGCGATTTTTCTTTCGCAGGGCGTCAAACTGGCACGCTACATGCTTCAATAGATGCATCCCCTGGCGGTCGGATGCGTTTGCGCGCCGAGATCGTCTCCGGATTTGCTCACCTTCGTAGCATTGAGAGAGTCACGATGACAAAATATAAGCTCGAGTATATTTGGCTCGATGGGTACACTCCGGTACCGAACCTGCGTGGCAAGACGCAGATCAAGGAATTTGACGTATTCCCGACGCTGGAACAGCTTCCGCTCTGGGGCTTTGACGGCTCCTCGACGATGCAGGCCGAAGGCCGCAGCTCCGATTGCGTGCTGAAGCCCGTCGCCATCTATCCCGACCCGGCCCGCACCAACGGCGCGCTCGTCATGTGCGAAGTCATGATGCCCGATGGCGTCACGCCGCACGCATCGAATGCCCGCGCCACCATCCTCGACGACGAAGATGCCTGGTTCGGCTTCGAGCAGGAATATTTCTTCTATCAGAACGGCCGTCCGCTCGGCTTCCCCGAGCAGGGCTACCCGGCTCCGCAGGGTCCTTACTACACCGGCGTCGGCTATTCTAACGTCGGCGACGTCGCCCGCGAAATCGTCGAAGAACATCTCGACCTCTGCCTGGCTGCCGGCATCAACCACGAAGGCATCAATGCTGAAGTGGCCAAGGGCCAGTGGGAATTCCAGATTTTCGGCAAGGGCTCCAAGAAGGCCGCCGACCAGATCTGGATGGCTCGCTACCTGCTGCAGCGCCTGACCGAAAAGTACGGCATCGACATCGAGTATCATTGCAAGCCGCTCGGCGACACCGACTGGAACGGTTCGGGCATGCACTGCAACTTCTCGACCAAGTACATGCGCGAAGTCGGCGGCAAGGCCTATTTCGAAGCGCTGATGGCGCAGTTCGAAAAGAACCTGATGGACCACATCAATGTCTACGGCCCTGATAACGACAAGCGCCTGACCGGCAAGCACGAGACGGCTCCGTGGAACAAGTTCTCCTACGGCGTTGCTGACCGCGGTGCTTCGATCCGCGTGCCGCATTCCTTCGTCAAGAACGACTACAAGGGCTATCTGGAAGATCGCCGCCCGAACTCGCAGGGCTGCCCCTACCAGATCGCTTCGCAGGTTCTGAAGACGATCTCGGAAGTTCCGCTCGCAGGCTCGGCTTCCGCCGCCGCCTGACCTCCCAGCGGCGCCGGTCCTCGGCCGGCGCCGTCATTCCTTCCGCACGAAAGCCGCGATCGACCGCTGACATATTCGCGGGGATCGAGCCGCTAAGGCTCTGCAAACACAGACATGCGGCTGTAATATTTCCATCATGGTCATGCCTCAAAATAGGCAAGCGGGAATCGCCGTTCCGGAACCCCGCTTTGGGGTTGAGCGTTGGCATATCACTGCAACGCGGATGGAAATCGTGACATGCTGCAACGTCCGGCAAACACTTATAGCGGCGAGAGCTGGGCCAATGCCGCATCCGCCGGCAATCTGCCGGAACGGCTCGTGATCGTCACCGACGCCTGGCATCCGCAGGTCAACGGCGTCGTGCGCTCGATCGAGAACACCAATCGCGAACTGGCAAAGCTGGGCGTCGAAGTCTCGATGGTAACGCCGGAGCGCTTCAACAGCATCCCCTGCCCGACCTATCCCGAAATTCGTCTGTCGATCGCCGGCTATCGCCGCGTCGCCCGCGAGATCGAAAAACACAATCCCTCCTACGTGCATATCGCCACGGAAGGGCCGCTGGGGCTCACCGCCCGCCGCTGGTGCCTGCGCAAGCGCATGCCCTTCTCGACCAGCTATCATACGCGCTTTCCGGAATATGTTTCTGCCCGCCTGCCGATCCCGCAGAGCTGGCTCTATGCCTTCGTGCGCTGGTTCCACAATGGCGGCGCCGGCTGCATGGTCGCGACGCCGAGCCTTGCCCGCGAGCTATCGGCGCGCGGCATCAAGAACCTGATGCCTTGGACCCGTGGCATCGACGCCTCGCAATTCCATCCCATGCCGCTTGAAGACGAGCCCTTCGGCCTCCCTCGGCCGATCTTCATGACAGTCGGTCGCGTGGCGCTGGAAAAGAACCTGCCGGCCTTTCTCGATCTCGATCTGCCCGGTTCGAAGGTCGTCGTCGGCGACGGCCCGGCGCGCGCCGAACTGGAGCAGCGCTATCCCCAGGTACACTTCACCGGCGTGAAGTTCGGCGAGGAACTGGCAAAAACCTATGCCCAGGCCGACGTCTTTGTCTTTCCGTCGCTGACCGATACCTTCGGCAATACCATCCTCGAAGCGCTGGCCTCAGGCGTGCCGGTCGCGGCCTACCCGGTCACCGGCCCGCTCGACATTATCGGCGAGGACAGCGAGGTCGGCGCGCTCGATCACGATCTTCGGGCGGCATGCCTTGCCGCGCTCTCGGCCTCACGCGAGAAGTCCCGCGACCTTGCCATGCAATATTCCTGGGAAGCCGCGACGCTGCAGTTCATCAACAACATCCGCGCCGCCAACGGCGTCATCACGCCGAAATGGAGAAAGGCCTGGCAGTACGCCAAGTCGCTTCCGAGAAGCAGAAAGCCCAGCGAAACCGCGGGGCCTCTTCCCTCCGCAGACTGATCGCGCTTAACCGCTGCAATCAGGATAGATGCGGCGGCGCCCCGGGGGTACCCCCCTCTGTCCTGCCGGACATCTCCCCCACAGGTGGGGAGATCGGCTAGGCGCACCTGCTCGTTTCAACATCAATTGTTTGGGGAAATTCCATCCCCGGGTCGATCTCCCCCCTTGTGGGGGAGATGTCCGGCAGGACAGAGGGGGGGTAGCCACACGGCGCGCGCCCAAGCTCCACAAAACGCCACCAATCAGCGCCAAGCCAGGCCCTACGTCCGTCTCTTCTTGCCTTCGAACGGATTGTCAGGCGAGCGGAAATGGATGCGGATCGGCACGCTCGGCATGTCGAAATCGTTGCGCAGCCCGTTGATCAGATAGCGCGTATAGGATTCCGGCAGCGCGTCGGAGCGGGTGCAGGAGATCATGAAGGCCGGCGGGCGGGCCTTGACCTGCGTCATGTATTTCAGCTTGATGCGGCGGCCGGAAACGGCCGGTGGCGGATGCTGGATCTGCTGCGTCTCCAGCCAGCGGTTGAGCCGAGCCGTCGAAATGCGCTTGTTCCAGACCCTGTCCGTATCGATGATCGACTGCATCAGCTTGTCGAGGCCCCAGCCGGTCTGGCCGGAGATCGGCACGGCGCGAATGCCGCGCGCCTGCGGCAGCAGTCGGTCGGTCTTTTCTCGCAGATCCGCAAGCACCGCCTGCCGGTCCTCGATCATGTCCCATTTGTTGAAGGCGAGAACGGCAGCACGCCCCTCGCGCAGCACCAGGTCGACGATCTGCAGGTCCTGCTTCTCGAAGGGGATCGTCGCATCGAAGACGATGACCACGGTTTCGGCGAAGCGGATGGCGCGCAGCGCATCGGCGACGGAAAGCTTTTCCAGCTTCTCGGTCACTCGCGCCTTGCGGCGCATGCCTGCCGTATCGAACATCTTGATGGTGCGGCCGCGCCAGTCCCATTCGACCGAAATGGAATCGCGGGTGATGCCCGCCTCCGGCCCGGTCAAAAGCCGATCCTCGCCCAGGAAACGGTTGATCAGCGTCGACTTGCCGGCATTCGGCCGCCCGACGATCGCCACCCTGAGCGGCTTGGTGTCGTCATAGGCGGGCTCTTCGTCTTCGCCTTCACCCTCATCAGCCGTCTCGATAATGTCGACGTCCGTGACGGCAACATCCTCCTTGGCATAGGCCCGGTCCTTGCCGATCGCCTCGACGATCGCGTCGCGCAGATCGAGCATTCCCTGCCCGTGTTCGGCCGAAATCGGCGTCGGCTCCCCCAAGCCGAGCGTATAGGCATCGTAGAAACCGCTGTCGGAACCGCGCGCTTCGGATTTGTTGGCGACGAGCACCACCGGCTTGCCGCGCCGGCGCAGCATTTCGGCAAGTGCGGTATCGACGGGCGTCAACCCGTTCTTGGCGTCGACGACGAAGAGTGAAAGATCGGCCTCGTCGATCGCCGCTTCCGTCTGGGCGCGCATGCGGCCCTGCAGGCTTTCCTCGTCGGCCTCTTCGAGACCGGCCGTATCGATGATCGTGAAGGTCAGGCCCATCAGCCGGGCATCGCCCGGCCGGCGGTCGCGGGTGACGCCAGGCGTGTCATCGACAAGCGCCAGCTTCTTTCCCACCAGCCGGTTGAAAAGCGTCGACTTGCCGACATTCGGACGACCGACGATCGCGACCGTGAAACTCATTCTTTTTCCTTAAAACTCAGCCCTGCGCGGCGGGCGCCTTGCCGGATGCGGTAATGAGATCAAGCATCATATGGGCGCGATTGGCAACATTGCGCGGGCTGTCGGTATCGTCGACGATCGACTGGAACCACTGCCGCGCCTGCGTCATGTTGCCGGCCTTGTAGGCGGCAAGGCCGAGCGCCTCGCGCGCCGAATGGCGGAAGGCGTTGCCCGGCACGGCCATTTCCTCGATCGCGGCCGAAACCTGCTCGTAGGGGCCGTTCTCGATCAGCAGCCAGCCGGCGCGCATTTTCGCGGCGTCGCGCACGGCAGCCGGAACGCCATTGTCCTTGCCGATTTCGTTGAAGGCGACAATCGCCGCGGCAGCGTCGCCCTTCTGTGCCTGCACGGTCGCGGCCCGCATGCGCGCCAGCACCGGATAGGCGCCATGGCCTTCCTTCTCCAGCTTGTCGAGCGCGGCCAGCGCCTCGTCGTTCTTGTTCTCGTCGGCAAGCTTCATCGCCGCCAGGAACTGGTCGCCGGCGCTGGAGGAGCGGTTGTCGTCCCAGTATTGATAGAGAACCTTGCCGGCGGTGCCGACGACGATCAGGATGGCGACGACGATGATATAGCGGCCGAAGCGGCGCCAGGCGCCCTTCATCTGGTCAGACCGCAATTCCTCATTGACTTCACGGATGAAGCTGTCGTCGTTGAATGCCATTCTCGTCTCCGGCCGCGGAAATTACCCAACATCATGCAAGATGCATATTGTCGGGCCTTCTACCCCATTTTGCAGCCGTTGTAAGGGGGATGTGAAAGATTCGTCACATCGCGAGCGGCGAAACCCCGATCAACCATTCGTGCAGCTTCCAGATGATCAGCGCCCAGACGACGATGCCGATGACGATGGCATAGAGGTCGTATTTGGCCGAAACGAACGGCCGGAGCGTAATCTCGCCGGCCCGCTGCCGCCGTTTCAGGGAAATGCGTAGGATGACGCCCCAGGCCAGAAATGCCGCAAACAGCAGCACCGACGAGGTTTCGCCATTGGCCAGCAGATGCGCCAGCGCCCAGATCTTCACCGACAGTACCATCGGATGCTTGGTCTTCGTCGCGATATGCCCCGCCGGCAGCAGCGAGGCAACGAGACAGATCATCGCGATCAGCATCAGTGTGATCGTGATATGCGCCATCCAGACCGGCGGGTTATAGAGCATGCCGGTCACCTGGCGCGCCTGCCCGAAACCGTAGATCAGGAGGATCAGCGTGAGAATGCTCGCGATTGAATAGCTGGCCCGCCAGCCCCCCTCGCCGAGGCTCGCGATCATCGAGCGGCGGAAACCGGGAGCCACCACCCGCACCAGATGCACGCCGAGGAAAAGTATGATGCCGACGATAAGCAATGTCATTGCGGATCCTTCCGTGCCGTTTGTCATGGCTTAGAGCCTCGCGTGAAAAAATGCCAGCGCGACCGCAGCTTCGCCGCAATTCTGGTAAAGGAAACCGCGAACAAATTGTCGCGGTGCCCATGTCTCGTTCCCTCCTCTCCGCCTGCCTGGCTGCCTCCTTCCTCGTTCCGGCAATCGCAGAGGCCGCCGACCGGCCGAAACAGCTCGTCATCATTTCCTTCGACGGCGCCCACGACAATGCGCTCTGGCTGAAGAGCCGCGAAATGGCCGCCAAGAACGGCGCCCACTTCACCTATTTCCTCTCCTGCACCTTCCTGATGAATGAGGCGGCGAAAAAGGCCTACCAGGCGCCCCACCAGAAACGCGGGAAATCCAATGTCGGCTTCGCCCAGAGCGACGACGAGATCCGCGAGCGCCTCGGCAATATCTGGCACGCTCATCTCGAAGGCCACGACATATCGAGCCATGCCTGCGGCCATTTCGACGGTCGCCTGTGGAGCGAGGCCGACTGGTCGGCCGAATACGCGACCTTTCACGAGACGCTGAAAAACGCCTGGAAGAGTGTCAATCTTGCCGAGCCGGCCGGCTGGCAGGATCTTGCCGATCACGGCATCAAGGGATTTCGCGCGCCCTATCTCTCGGCAACGGCGGGCGCCGACATGATCGCCGCCGAAAAGAAGGCGGGCTTCACCTACGACGCGAGCCTTGTCACCAAAGGCCCGGCCATGCCGGTGGAGGAAGACGGCATCATCCGCTTCGGCCTGCCGCTGATCCCCGAAGGCCCGAGTGAGAAGCCGATCATCGGCATGGACTACAATCTCTTCGTCCGCCATTCCAAGGGCGAGGAGGACAGTGCGGATTCAAAGGAATTCGAAGACCGCGCCTACGCCGCCTTTTCCCAGGCCTTCGATCGCCAGTACAACGGCAACCGCATCCCCCTCCAGCTCGGCTTCCATTTCGTCGAAATGAACGGCGGCGCCTACTGGCGCGCCCTCGACCGCCTGGTCAGCGATGTCTGCCATCGGACGGACGTGGCCTGTGTGAGCTATTCCGAAGCGATCCCGATGATCGAGGCGCGTGGGAAACTGCAGCAGACATCTGGGCTTTAATGGATTTTGTCGAGATGAGAGGGCGTACATTGCGGCCCCTCATCCGCCTGCCGGCACCTTCTCCCCGAGGGGAGAAGAGATATGCCGCAACGTCTCGATTCCCCCTTCTACCCAGCGGGGAGAAGGTGCCCGACAGGGCGGATGAGGGGGCGCCGAACGCGACTTCCGATCGCTGGCAACCCCGACCCATCAACCGTCGGCGTGTACCACACCTGCCTCACGCTCCAGATAACGCTGGTCGATATCCGGCAGCGGCGCATCATCGATTGCCGCTTCGAAGGCCTTGAGGCGTTTGTGGATGGAGAGCAGCTCGATGATCGTCGTCCAGGAATTGACGAGGTACTGGAACGAGTTGCTGACCTGGCCGAAGGCAGTCGAGATCTGCTGGAAGATACCGTAAGTGATCGTGCCCGCCACGATCGTCGGCACCAGCATGAAGACCACGAAGAGCGCGTCGGCCTGGATATAGAAATAGCGGGCAACGTTGAAATACATGTAGTGGAAATACATGCGGTAATAATTGCGGCGGACGTTGCCGAAGAGCTCCGTAACCGTCAGCGGATGAGCCCGTTCCGCATGGTCCTCGCCATAGACCAGTTCCTTGCGATAGGCCGCTTCGACGCGCTGATTGCGGAAGTTCAGGCCCGGCAGCTTGACGCCTGCAACCGCCAGCAGAACCGTGCCGAATGCAGACCAGAACAGCGCCAGCCAGAAGAGCGAATTCGCCACCGGCCCGATGAACGGCAGTTCCGTCACATAATGCGACAGCGCCAGAAGGATCGGAAGGAATACCACGAGCGTCATCACCGAGTTGATGAGGCTGATGCCAAGGCCTTCGAGCGTGCTTGAAAAGCGCATCGTGTCTTCCTGAACGCGCTGTGAGGCGCCTTCGATGTGACGCAGCTTTTCCCACTTCGACATGTAGAAATTGTTCATCGCCGTGCGCCAGCGGAAGATGTAGTGACTGGTGAAGAAGTCGGTCATGATCGACACGAACATGCTAAGGAATGCGATCTGACAGAAGACCCACATCAGGCTGTAAAAATTGTCGACTGAGATGCCCGGCTGCTTCGACAATGCGTTCTGCAGCAGGTCACCGAACGGCCGGCGCCAGTTGTTGATCACGACGCTGATCTGGACGCCGAAATAGGTCACGAAGATGATAAGCGCCGAACCCCAGATCGACCACAGCTTCCAGGGGTGGTTCCGCGCTATCAGATGCCACGCGGCGCAGAAGATCGCCGCCGACAGCAGGAAATAGCTGTAGAACCAGAGATTTTCGGGGAGCAGGAAGAACGAGAGATCAATCGGCTGCTGTTCTTCTGCAACCGGCGCGTAGCCGAGCGATGCGCCGAGACCGGCGGCGAAGAGATACCATCCGGCAATGGCAATCAGGGTCCAAACGACGAGCGAAGTAAAGAACGCCTTCGGCTGGGGGAAGAAGGAATGAAACACGGGGGGCTTTGCTTTCCTGAACTGTGAGTCTCGGGAGTGTCATGGAACACTGATTGTGCCGGAAACTAAGGCAGTTCGAAGGAAGCAGCAATGGGTTCGGCCCATTGTTACATAGATGTAACCGGTTAAGCGATTTTCTTGATCACCGGCATGACAAGCGCCGCACAAACAAGAAGTGCTGCAGCGGCGATCACCGTCGGCACGGTGAAGCTGCCTGAACGCTCCGCGATCCAGCCGGCAACGACAGGCCCGACGATCTGGCCGACGCCGAAGGCGGCCGTCATCATTGCCAGAATCCGCCGCGGGCTCTCAGGGGCAAGCTTGCGGCCGATCTGCAGCCCGTAAGCCGTGATCGCAAGGAACGTCGCCCCGAACAGCGCGCCGCCGATCAACGGCGCGACCGAAGGCGGCAGCGCCACGGTCGCAAGCACGCCGGCAGCCTCGACCACAAGGGCTGCGACATAGACGCCGCCAAGCCCGAGCGACCTCACCAGCGGCTTCCAGGCAAAGAGCGCAACCGCGGACGTCAGCCCGGCGATGAACCAGCAGAGGAACTCGACGAAGGGTCCCGTTGCAGACAGCCGCGCGATGGTGACGAGAAAGGTTGCGGTGATGACATAGCCGAAGCCGAACAGGCCGTAGGACAGCGTGACGAGTACCATCGGCCGGCCCCAGACAAGCGCCGGCTCCTTGCCCGTCCGCGCCGATTGGGCGGGCTCCGACGGCAAGAGCCACCAGACGACGACGAGGCTTGCCGCGCAATAGAGCGCTCCGCCGATCCAGTCGGCGCGCCAGCCGTCCGGCCCGTCGTGAAAGCTCAGGCCGATCAGAAGCACCATGACCGAGGAAAGCGCAATCCCCGCCCCCGGCCCGCCGAAATGCGCCGCCTGCACATGGTCGTTGCCGGCGGCTGCCCCGTGGCTGAGCACGATCGACGAGGTGAAGACCATGGCGAAGGCGCTGGCGAGGCCGGCGAGGAAACGGATGACGGCAAAGATCGCAACGGAATCGGTGGCAGCCATGGCGGCAAGCAGGATCGCGGTCGCAAGCAGTGCCAGCAGCGCCACCATTCGTTCGCGCCCCGCCGCCCAGCCATAGGCGGCAAGCACGGCGCCGACGAGATAACCGACGAAATTCGCCGAGGCGATGAAGCCGGCATCGGCCGCCGAAAGCGGCACGCCGCTCATCATGCCGGGCAGGATCGGCGTGTAGGAGAAGCGCCCGAAGCCCATGGCCGCCGCCATGGCGACAGCGCCGGCAGCGGCGGTAGCAACGAGATTCGGTGCGGAGCGAGGAGGACGGGAAAGCATGAAACGCTTATCGCGCCGCAACGCAGACGCCACAAACGAGTATTTCTGATCGATCGATCAATTCCACGAAAGACCCGATTTTCGTCACCGCCCTTGAAAGGGATTATCTTACGATATATGTTTTACGACATAGTCAACGATATATCCAACGATGAAAGGGAAAACCATGAGAGGCTTTAAAGGCGGCATGTTCGGCGGAGGTTTCCGCATGGGCCGCAAATTCGCGGCCGGCGACTTGCAACTCGTCATCCTGGCTTTGCTCGATGAGCGGCCGTGCCATGGCTATGAATTGATCAAGATCCTGGAGGAACGCTCGGGTGGCTTCTACGTGCCGAGCCCCGGCGTCATCTATCCCGCGCTCACCTATCTCGAGGAGACCGGTCTGGCGGAAGTAGAGAACGAGGGCGCCAAGAAGCTCTATCGCATCACCGAGACCGGTCGCCGCCGCGTCGAGGAAAACCGCGCCATGATCCTGCAAACATTCGCCAAGCTCGAACGCATCGGTGAGAAGATGGCCTATGTGAAGCGTGTCTTTGAAAGCGACCGTCACGGCGCCGACGAAGGCGATGACGGCGACTTCATGCAGGACGGCGGCGACATCCGCGCCGCCCGCATGCTGCTGCGTTCGGCGCTCAGGATGCGCTATCCCTGGTCCAAACCCGAAGCCGCCCGCATCGCCGCCATCCTCGAACGCGCCGCCACCGAAATCCTGCAGGGCGGCAGACCGGAAACGCGGGGGTGAAGAGGGAGACGCCAAAGCTGGAGGTGGCGCCAAAGCTCAAGAGAGCATCGTCCTGAGGGGCCTCGAAGGACGAGGCGGGCGCTCCGATCCAGCCGGAAAGTGGTGGAAACAGCCTACCCCCGCTCATCCGGCAAGGTCAAAATCACCGGCCCGTTGCGGGTCGCGACCACGGTATGCTCATACTGAACGGTCGGCGCCTTCGGATCGGCATAGAGCGTCCAGGCGTCGTCGCCGCCTTCGGCCCAGGTCGCGCCGAGCGAAAGGAAGGGCTCGACGGTGAAGACGAGGCCATCCGTCATGATGCGTTTTTCGGAAGGGTCCGGCCAGGTCGAGAGCTCGGCCGGCTCCTCGTGCAGCGAGCGGCCGACGCCGTGGCTCGCGAGGTTCGCGACCAGCGTATAGCGGTTCTTCTGCGCAAAGGCGCCGACGGCGGTACCGATCTTGGCCAGCGGTTCGCCCGACTTCACCTGGTTGAGCCCAACCCAGAGCGCCCGCCTGCCGTCGCGGCAGAGCCGTTCGATCTTCGGCTTAACCGGCGGCACGGCAAAGGAGGCGCCGGTATCGGCGAAGAAGCCGTCCTTCTCCGCCGAGACGTCGATGTTGATGAGATCGCCGGCGCGGATGACGCGCGCGCCCGGAATGCCGTGGGCGATTTCCTCGTTGATGCTGATGCAGGTCGCGCCTGGAAACTGGTAGCAGAACTCCGGCGCCGAGCGCGCGCCCGAGCCCTCGAGCACCTTGCGGCCGATCTCGTCGAGCTCCAGCGTCGTCATGCCGGGTTCCATCGCCGCTGCCATTACCTGGATGGCGTTGGCGCAGATGCGGCCGATTTCCTTGAGCTTTGCCAGTTCGTCGTCGTTTGCGATAACCATTCGTCTGTTCCGGCCTTGCGCAGGGCGGCCGCGGCCGCCTCAAGCTGAGGCTTTCGCCTCTTCGCCCTTTTCAGTCAATGCCTTTCTGACGATCGGCGCCACTTTCGTCCCATAGAGCTCGATGCCACGCATGATCTGATCATGCGGCATCAGGCCGATCGCCATCTGCAGCAGAAAGCGGTCGTTCTTGAAAAGCGCGTGATGGGCGATGATCTTTTCGGCGACGACCTCGGGATCGCCGACGAAGAGCGCGCCGTTCGGCCCGCGCGACATTTCGAAATGCGCCCGGCTGGTCGGCCCCCAGCCGCGCTCGCGGCCGATGCGGTTCATCACTTCGGCCTGCGGTCCGTAGAACTGGTCGGCCGCCGCTTCCGTCGTATCGGCGATGAAGCCGTGGACGTTGATGCTGGTCTTCAGCTTCCCCTGGTCCTGCCCCGCCCGGCGCGCCGCCTCGCGATAGAGATCGAAGAGCGGCGCGAAACGGCGCGGCTCGCCGCCGATGATCGCCAGCGCCACCGGCAGCCCGAAGGCGCCGGCACGGGCCACCGATTGCGGCGTGCCGCCGACCGCCACCCACAGCGGCAGCGGATCCTGCAGCGGTCGGGGATAAACGCCGCGCCCGTTGATCGGCGCACGAAGCTCGCCCTTCCAATCGACCGTCTCACCGTCGCGCAGCGCCAGCAGCAGATCGAGCTTCTCCTCGAAAAGCTGGTCGTAATCTTCGAGATTGTAGCCGAACAGCGGAAAGGACTCGATGAAGGAGCCGCGCCCCGCCATGATTTCGGCGCGGCCGTTGGAAAGCAGGTCGAGCGTCGAAAACTGCTGAAAGACGCGCACCGGATCGTCCGAGGAGAGCACGGTGACCGCGCTGGTCAGTCGGATGTTCTTCGTTTTGACCGCGGCCGCGGCCAATACGACTGCAGGAGCGGATGCCGCATAGTCCGGTCGATGATGCTCGCCGAGCCCGAAGACATCGAGCCCCACCTGATCGGCAAGCTCGATCTCCTCAATCAGATGCTTCAGCCGCTCAGCCCCTTCCACTCCCTTGCTGCGAGAGGGGTTAGGATTGACGTCCGCAAACGTATAAAGACCCAGTTCCATTGTCGGCATCCCGTTGAATTCAGCCCGGAGATAAGGATCGACAGGAGCGAACGCAAATACAAACTCTGGAACGGAATGTTCGAGAATCTCGATAGCAGCGTGATGATTTTGGCGTTGGCCCACGTCCGCCGCAGAACACGAACGAGTCCCAATTCGAATCTGAATTCAACGAGTTCGAGGCATCGGCGGAATCATCTTCCAAGCGGCCTCACGCAGCACTTGAAGCGTCGGGACGGCGCGGCCTTCACCGCGCCGTCCTCGTCTCTCACATCGTCGCCAGCAGTTCCGCCAGTTGGTCTGCTGCCTTGCCCCATCCCTCGTGGAAGCCCATCTTTTCGTGCGCTTCCTTGTCTTCGGCACGCCAGTGCAGCGCCTTGGCGGTGTATTTCGTCCTGCCGCTGCCGAGTTCTTCGAGCAGGATGATGCCCGTGAAGAAAGGCTTTTCCGACGCCACCCAGGCGCTGGTATAGGCATCGGTGAAGACGATCTTTTCGTTCTCGATGATTTCGAGATAGACGCCGCGGTTCGGGTATTGATTTCCCTCGGGATCCTGCATGACGATGACGTTGGAACCGCCGGGGCGGACGTCGAGCGTCGCTTCCGCCACGCTCCAGGGGCGCGGCACGAACCACTGCTTCAGCAGGGCGGGATCGGTCCATGCCTTGTAGATCTTCTCGCGCGGGGCGTCGAATTCGCGAACGAGGACAAGTTCATGCTGCGTGCTGGCGGTCATTTCAACATCTCTCCGTTTGAATGAAACCTGTTTCGTATCAGGTTGTCGCAAGGACGCGTGGACGTTCGACGTCCCGACAGCATGCCGAAATTATTTTGCGATCGGCCGCGCGGCATCTTCCTGCATCTTGTCGATCTGGTGACGGATATGAGCCGCCTCCGCCGCCGACTGGGCAAGCGCGATGGCGCGGTCGAAGGCTTCGCGCGCCTGGCCGTTGCGGCCGAGCTGCTTCAGGAGATTGCCGCGCAGGCCATGATAATAGAAATAGCCGTCGAGCTTCTCGCCGAGCGGATCGACCAGATCGAGCGCGTCCTGCGGGCCTTGCAATTTGGAAATCACCACTGCCCGATTGAGCGTGACGACAGGGGACGGCTGGATACGTTCCAGCGCGCGATAGAGCAGATCGATCTCGACCCAGTCGGTATCTTCAGCCCGTTTTGCCCGGGAATGAATCGCGGCAATCGCCGCCTGAAGCTGGAAGGGCCCGGGCCGGCGGTGGCGCAGCGCCTTGTCGAGCAGCGCCAGGGCCTCGTTGATGAAAGGCTGGTTCCAGAGCGAGCGGTCCTGATCCTCGAGCAGCACGATTTCGCCCTCGGGACTGAAGCGTGCCTGCCGGCGTGAGATCTGCAGAAGCATCAGCGCAAGCAGCCCCATCAGCTCCGGTTCGGAGGGAAAGATGCGCAGTATCAGGCGCGCAAGCCGGATCGCCTCATCGCTGAAGGCGGCCGCCTCACGCTTGGGATCGGCCTGGCTGTAGCCCTCGTTGAAGATGAGATAGATCATCGTGCTGACGATCGAAAGACGCTCCGCCCTCTCCTGCGGGCTCGGCGTTTCGAAAGGCACGCCTGCCTTGGCGACACGCGCCTTTGCCCGTGTGATGCGCTGCTCCATGGCGCTTTCGGACACCAGGAAGGCGCGCGCGATCTGAGGCACCGAAAGGCCGGAGACGATGCGCAGCGCCAGCGCGATCTGCTGGGTCGCGGGCAGATCGGGATGACAGCAGATGAAGAGAAGCCGCAGGATGTCGTCGCGATAGTTGGAATCATCAAGCCGCTCGGCGATATCGCTTTCGGCATCCTCGGTATCGGAGATCGTATCCTCATCCGGCAGGGCCTGGAGCTTTGACCGTTTGCGCACGGCATCGATGCCGCTGTTGCGCCCGACGAAAATGAGCCAGGCCGTCGGGTCACGCGGCGGCCCTTTCTCCGGCCAGGTGCGGATCGCCCTCAGGCATGCCTCCTGGAACGCCTCTTCCGCGGTATCGAGATCGCGGAAATAGCGCAGCAGCGCACCGAGCGCCTTCGGGCGGGCAGAGGCAAGCGCGAGGTCGATCCAGGCAATGTCGGTCATGATGCAGCATCTCCCGGCCTGAACACGTAGAAAGGCCGAATTTCGTAAGAGGTGGAACCGGGATTGACTGACGAAAGCTGTTTCGAGAAGGCGACCGCCTCCTCAAGCGTATCGAAATCAATCACGTAGAAGCCGAGAAGCGCCTCTTTCGTTTCCGCAAAAGGCCCATCGATGACGAGAGCCTCGTCCTTGCCCTTGCGCACTGTGGTCGCCGCGGTCGTCGGCATCAGCCGACCGACGGGGCCGAGCTTGCCGGCTTTGGCAAGCGGCTCCTGCACGGCGTAGAGCTTTTCCATGACGGCCGCCTCTTCCTCCTTGGTCCAGGCGAAGACGGTTTCTTCATGGGCGTAACAAAGGATTGCGTAAAGCATCGATCACTCCTCTTTCCGAATGACGAAGGAGTAACCGCTTACCCGACAGGCCGCATCAAAAAATTATCGGTGGTTGTAAGCACCACGCTTGAGCGCCCCTGCGAGCCGCGCCCCTATTAGCCATGGAGTTGCCTTTTTTGACCCGGAGAGCTGTCGGCATTTCCATCACCTTTTCATGCGAGAACCCCATGCACAAATCTCAGAGATTTCTCGTTGCGCTTGCCGCTCTCTTCCTGCCTATGCGGGTTGCCGATGCCGCCTCCGCCCCGGAAAACTTCCTCTACACGAGCGCCGGCAATCTCGAAGCCGTAAAGGCCACGCTCGCCCGGCCCGATATTTCAGGCGTCCAGGTCGTCTACAACTGGAAAAGCCTGGAACCGGCGAAGGGCCAATATGATTTCTCGGCCATCGAGCAAGACCTCGCCATCGCCGAGGCACTGAACAAGAAGCTCTTCATCCAGGTGCAGGACCGCTTCTTCGATCCGAAAGCGCGGAATATCCCCGACTATATGTTGACCGAACCGGAATATGACGGCGGCCTCACCCCGCAATTCGACAATCCCGGCGAAAACAAACCCGTCGGTTCCGGCTGGGTCGCCCAGCAATGGAACCCCGATGTGCGCGCCCGCTATCAGGCACTGCTGAAGGCGCTCGCCGATAAATTCGACGGCCGGGTCTACGGCATCAACCTGCCGGAAACGGCGATCGATCTCGACCCCAAGCGTGAACCGAAGGGATTCTCCTGTGATGCCTATTTTTCGGCGGAGATGGAAAACCTCGCCTTCGCCCGCAAGGCCTTCGCAAAGTCCATGGTCGTGCAATATGTGAACTTCTGGCCCTGCGAGTGGGAAAACGACCACAACTACATGGGCCGTCTCTTCGATTTCGCGGCGAAGAACAATGTCGGCCTCGGCGGGCCTGATATTGTGCCGAACCGCAAGGCGCAGATGAAGAATTCCTACCCCTTCTTCAACAAATACAAGGGCAAACTTGCCTATGTCGGCCTCGCCGTGCAGGAGCCGACGCTGACCTACAAGAACCCGGCGACCAAAAAGCCCTTCACCAAGGCGGAATTCACCGCCTTTGCGCAAGACTATCTCGGCGCGAACGTGATCTTCTGGAGCACGGCGACGCCATGGCTGAAGGAATAACCCGGCGTCTGCGGATTCATTCCACCCTCACATCTCGCTCAGCGTCCGCTTGACCGCATTCTTCCAGCCCTTGAGCTTGGCGGCACGGGTCTTCTCGTCCATGTCGGGCTCGAATCGCCGGTCCCGTTTCCACGTCGCCGAAAAGCTCTCCCTGTCCGGCCACACCCCTGCCCGGCTGCCGGCAAGCCAGGCGGCGCCCAGCGCGGTCGTTTCCAGGATCACCGGGCGGTCGACGGGAGCGTCGAGCAGGTCGGCAAGGCGCTGCATCGTCCAGTCGGAGGCGACCATGCCGCCGTCGACGCGCAGCACGGTATCTTCGGCGCCGTTCTTCCAGTCCTTCTGCATGGCATCGAGCAGGTCACGGGTCTGGTAGCAGACGGCTTCCAGCGCGGCGCGGGAAAGTTCCGCCGGGCCGCTGTTGCGCGTCAGCCCGAAGATCGCGCCGCGCGCCTTGGCATCCCAATGCGGCGCGCCGAGGCCGGTGAAGGCCGGCACGAGATAGACCTCCTGCGTCGGATCGGCCCTTTCGGCGAGGTCGTTGGTATCGCCGGCCTTGCCGATGATGCCGAGCCCGTCGCGCAACCACTGTACGGCCGCTCCCGCGATGAAGATCGACCCCTCGAGCGCATAGGTCGTCTCGCCGTTCAGGCGATAGGCGATCGTAGTCAGCAGCCGGTTTTTGGAGCGCACCATGTCGGCGCCGGTGTTGAGCAGGGCGAAGCAACCGGTGCCGTAGGTCGATTTCAGCATGCCCGGCGCAAAACAGGCCTGACCGATCGTCGCCGCCTGCTGATCGCCGGCAACGCCGAGGATCGGGATCGCAGCACCGAAGAGGCCGGGATCAACCGTGCCGAAATCGGCGGCGCAATCCTTCACATCCGGCAGCATGGCGGCGGGCACCCGCAGAATATCGAGCAGGTCTTCATCCCAAGCGTTTTCGGCGATGTTGTACATCAGCGTGCGCGAGGCATTGGTGGCATCGGTCACGAAGCTCTTACCGCCGGTCAGCCGCCAGATCAGGAAAGTGTCGATCGTGCCGAAGCAGAGATCGCCCCTCGCGGCGCGTGCCCGCGCGCCCTTCACATTGGCGAGCATCCAGGAGAGCTTGGTGCCGGAAAAATAGGGATCGAGGATGAGACCGGTCTTCTTGGTGAAAACCCGCTCCAGATCCTGCCGCTTGAGATTGTCGCAATAACTTGCCGTGCGCCGGTCCTGCCAGACGATGGCGTTCTGGATCGGCCGGCCTGTCTCACGCTCCCAGACCACAACCGTCTCGCGCTGGTTGGTGATGCCGAGCGCCGCAACATCCTTGGCTTCGATATCGGCATCGCGCAGTGCCATGCTGACGGTCGAAATCACCGAAGCCCAGATCTCCTCGGGATCATGCTCGACCCAGCCGGAGCGTGGGTAGATCTGGCTGAATTCCTTCTGGCCCTTGCCGGCGACGCGCATGTCGCCATCGAAAACGATCGCCCGCGTCGACGTCGTCCCCTGATCGATCGCCAGAACATATCCGCTCATGAAACCCCTCCCGCTAGAGCAATTCCAGCAAAAGTGTACAGCGGTTTTGCGTCCGGAATTGCGTGAAACAAAGAGATAGAGCATTTCCGTGATTCGGAGAAAAACGGAAATGCTCGATGTCGATTGTCGAACCAAATCAATAGGACACGGATGCGGGCGAGAAAAGCGAATAAAGCGGAATTGCCAGCCTGCCGGCTTTGGGCATAACCTCGCCATAACGTTGCAACGCAGCATCGATGTCAGGAGAGAACAGCATGAGCAGATCAGTCGTCATCACCGGCTCCACCAGCGGCATCGGCCTTGCGATCGCCACCGCCTTTGCCGAAACAGGCGACAACGTCGTTATCAACGGTTTCGGAAATGCCGATGAAATCAAGACGATCGTCGCGCGGCTTGAATCATTGTCAAAGGGCCGGGCGATCTATCATCCGGCCGACATGACCAAGCCCGCCGAAATCGCCGACCTGATCGAAACGGCGGCGAAGACGTTCGGCACCGTCGATGTCCTCGTCAACAATGCCGGCATCCAGCATGTCGAGAAGATCGAAGACTTCCCGATCGAGAAATGGGACCAGATCATCGCGATCAATCTGTCCAGTTCCTTCCACACCATGCGCGCCGCGATCCCGCTGATGAAGGCTAGGAAACATGGCCGTATCATCAACATCGCCTCGGCCCACGGGCTCGTCGCCTCTCCCTTCAAATCCGCCTATGTTGCGGCGAAACATGGTATATTAGGCCTGACGAAGACGGCAGCACTTGAACTTGCCGAATTCGGCGTAACCGTGAATGCCATCTGCCCCGGCTATGTGCTGACGCCGCTCGTCGAGAAGCAGATACCCGATACCGCCAAGGCGCGTGGCATGACCGAGGAGCAGGTGAAAAGCGAAGTCATCCTCAAGGCACAGCCGACGCGTGAATTCGTCAAGGCGGAGGAGATCGGCGCGCTGTCGCTCTATCTCGCGAGCGATGCCGCCCGGCAGGTGACGGGCACGCATATCTCGATTGACGGTGGCTGGACGGCGGCTTAACCATTTGGAAAAAATAACCGGGAATATCATGAACGACAGCATCCGCTTCATCCTGAATGGCGAAGACATCGCGCTCACCGATATCAAGCCGACCGAGACACTTCTCGATTTTCTGCGGTTGAAGCGACGCCTGACCGGCACCAAGGAAGGATGCGCGGAGGGCGATTGCGGCGCCTGCACCGTGCTCGTGGGCAGGCTCGCGGACGGCAAGCTCGCCTATGAATCCGTCAATGCCTGCATCCGTTTCATCGGCTCGCTGCACGCCACGCACGTGGTGACGGTCGAGCATCTAGCCGGCAGGGACGGCGCGCTGCATCCGGTGCAGCAGGCGCTTGTGGATTGTCATGGCTCGCAATGCGGCTTCTGCACGCCCGGCTTCGTCATGTCGCTCTATGGCCTGTGGCTGACGAAGGAAAAGCCCAACCGTCAGGAAATCGAAAAGGCGCTGCAGGGCAATCTCTGTCGCTGCACGGGCTATGAGCCGATCGTCAAGGCGGCCGAGCAGGTGAGCCGGATGCGGCCGAGCGCGCTCTTCGACCCGCTGGAGCGGACGCGTTCGGAAATCGTCGCGCGGCTTTGGGCGATGCAGGCGAGCGGCACCATCGGGATTGGGAACGGCGAAGACCGGCTGATCGTGCCGGCCTCGGTCCAGGCGCTCGCGGAAATCCTGTCGCAGGAGCCCGAGGCGACCGTCGTCGCCGGCGCGACGGATGTCGGTCTCTGGGTGACGAAACAGATGAAGCGGCTAGGCCCCGTCGTCTTCATCAATCACCTGAGCGAACTGCAGTCCGTCACGGAGAGCGAGGACGGCGTCACCTTCGGCGCCGGCGTCAGCTACAGCAGCGCCTTTGCGGCGATCTCCAAGAAGATCCCGGCGCTCGGGAGGCTCATCGACCGCATCGGCGGCGAACAAGTGCGCAACATGGGCACGATCGGCGGCAATATCGCCAACGGCTCGCCGATCGGCGACAGCCCGCCCCCGCTGATCGCGCTCGGCGCGACGCTGACGCTGCGCTCCCGGCAAGGCCAGCGCAGAATACCGCTCGAAGAGTTCTTCATCGCCTATGGCAGGCAGGACCGCAGGCCCGGCGAATTCGTCGAAAGCGTGTTCGTGCCCTATCCCAAGGAAACCAGCCGCTTTGCCGCCTACAAGGTCACCAAGCGCCGCGACGAGGATATCACCGCCGTCCTCGGCGCCTTCCTGCTGACGCTCGACGACGCCGAGATCGTCACCGACATCCGCATCGCCTTCGGCGGCATGGCGGCAACGCCAAAACGCGCCCGCAACGTGGAGGCCGCACTGATCGGCAAACCCTGGACGGAAGCAACAATCGAAGCAGCCCGCCCCGCCTTTGACGCCGATTACCAGCCGCTCACCGACTGGCGCGCCACAGCAGAATACCGGCAATTGGCGGCGAAGAACCTGCTGACGCGGTTCTATCTGGAAACGGTGGGCGCACCGGCGGAGCTGAAGCGGTTCGAGGAGGTGGCGTGATGAAGAAATTGACCAGCGCCAGCCGCAGAGCACCAGCGACGGGCGATCTTCCCGGAGGACACCACTAATGGACAAGTCCACCTTCGAAGACCGCAAAGCCATTATCGCTGGCCCGATGCATGGCTCGTTGCGCCATGATTCAGCGCATAAGCACGTCACCGGAACCGCCGATTATATCGACGATATTCCCGAACCCACAGGCCTGCTGCACGGCGCCCTCGGCCTTTCCGACCGGGCGCATGCCGAAATCCTCAGTATCGACCTGTCTGAGGTCGCCGCCTATCCCGGCGTCGTCTGGACCTTCACCGGCAAAGATGTGCCCGGCGTCAACGACGTCAGTTCCAACGGCAGCCACGACGAGCCGCTGCTCGCGGAAACTTTGGTTCAGTTCCACGGCCAACCGATCTTTGCCGTCATCGCCGAAACGCGCGACGCCGCCCGCCGCGCCGCACTGCTGGCAAAGATCGAATACCGCGATCTCCCGCATTGGAGCGATATCGACGGCGCGCTCGCAAATGGCAGCCCGCTTGTCATCACGCCGATGACACTGCACCGCGGCGAGCCGGAAACGGAGATGCCGAACGCCGAGAGGCGGCTGAGAGGCCAGATGCGCATCGGCGGCCAGGAGCATTTCTACCTCGAAGGCCATATCGCCGTGGCAATCCCCGGCGAGGACGACGAGGTGACCGTCTGGTCCTCGACGCAGCATCCGAGCGAAATCCAGCATATCGTCGGCCACGTGCTCGATATCCCCTCCAATGCCGTCACCGTCAACGTGCGCCGCATGGGCGGCGGCTTCGGCGGCAAGGAGACGCAGGGCAACCAGTTCGCAGCCCTTGCGGCGATCGCCGCCAAGAAGCTCGGCCGCGCGATCAAGTTCCGCCCGGACCGTGACGAGGATATGAGCGCCACCGGCAAGCGCCACGATTTCCTCGTCGACTACGAACTCGGCTTCGACGCCGAAGGCCGTATCCACGCGGTCGACGCCACTTATGCGGCGCGCTGCGGCTTCTCCTCCGATCTCTCGGGACCGGTGACCGACCGTGCCCTCTTCCATGCCGATTCCAGCTATTTCTATCCGCATGTGCATCTGACGTCGAAGCCCTTGAAGACCCACACGGTCTCCAACACCGCCTTCCGCGGTTTCGGTGGCCCGCAGGGCATGCTCGGCGCCGAGCGCTTCATCGAAGAAATCGCCTATGCCCTCGGCAAGGACCCGCTCGATATCCGCAAGCTGAATTTCTACGGACAGCCGGGCTCCGGGCGCACGCTCACCCCCTACCACCAGGAGGTCGAGGACAATATCATCGCCCGCGTCGTCGAAGAGCTGGAGGAAACGGCTGAATACCGGACCCGGCGCAACGCCATCATCGCCTTCAACCGCGACAGCCGCTACATCAGAAAGGGCATCGCACTGACGCCGGTGAAATTCGGCATCTCCTTCACCATGACCGCCTTCAACCAGGCCGGCGCCCTCGTCCATATCTACCAGGACGGCTCGATCCACCTGAACCACGGCGGCACCGAGATGGGCCAGGGCCTCTATACCAAGGTGGCTCAGGTGCTGGCCGACAGCTTCCAGGTCGATATCGACAGGGTGAAGATCACCGCGACGACGACGGCCAAGGTGCCGAACACCTCGGCGACGGCCGCATCCTCCGGCTCGGACCTGAACGGCATGGCCGCCTATGACGCTGCTCGCCAGATCAAGGAACGGCTGGTGGCGTTCGCCGCCGAGAAATGGAATGTGACGCCCTCCGACGTCGTCTTCCTGCCGAACCGCGTGCGTGTCGGCGAGAGCGAGATCCCCTTTCCCGATTTCATCAAGCAGGCCTATTTCGCCCGCGTCCAGCTTTCCGCCGCCGGCTTCTACAAGACGCCGAAGATCCACTGGGACCGCAAAGCCGGCCGCGGCACGCCCTTCTATTATTTCGCCTATGGCGCCGCCTGCACCGAGGTTTCGATCGACACGCTGACCGGCGAATATCTGATCGACCGCACCGACATCCTCCACGACGTCGGCCGCTCGCTGAACCCGGCGATCGACCTCGGCCAGGTCGAGGGCGCCTTCGTCCAGGGCATGGGCTGGCTGACGACGGAAGAACTCTGGTGGGACGACAAGGGCCGACTGCGCACGCATGCCCCCTCCACCTACAAGATCCCACTCGCCTCCGACCGCCCGAAGATCTTCAACGTGCGGCTTGCCGAATGGTCTGAAAACGCCGAAGCCACCATCGGCCGCTCCAAGGCCGTCGGCGAACCACCCCTCATGCTGGCGATCTCGGTGCTGGAGGCGCTGTCGATGGCGGTGGCGAGTGTCGCGGATTACAAGGTCTGCCCGAGGCTCGATGCGCCGGCAACACCGGAACGGGTGCTGATGGCAGTGGAGCGGATGAAGCGAGTATAGGATGAAAAGGCGTCCGGCTAGTTTGTTACTTGAGCGGGACGGGCAGAGTAGGCATTACCCCCCTCTGTCCTGCCGGACATCTCCCCCACAAGGGGGGAGATCGGCAAGACGGAACGCGCCACACCTCAATATTCTGGCATCACATCATAAAACTCTACGCTACCGCTTCCCAGTTCCGGGAGGCCCGCGCCTCATGCCGATCTCCCCCCTTGTGGGGGAGATGTCCGGCAGGACAGAGGGGGGTGCCACACCCACCCGCTCATCGGCCCTCCACCCATGACCGACCTCCCCACCTTCCTCGCCACCCACCCCGACAGCATCCTCATCGACATCACGGGCACGCAAGGCTCCACCCCGCGCGAGGCCGGGGCCTTCATGCTCGTATCGCCGACCGCGCTGTGGGGCACGATCGGCGGCGGGCAGTTTGAATTCATGGCGATCCGGAATGCGCGGGACATGCTGGCCGGAACCGGCGGGACAGCCGCCATGGACATTCCGCTCGGCCCTGAGATCGGCCAGTGCTGCGGCGGACGTACGCAGTTGCGGTTTCGGCGGCTGACGGAGGCGGTGAGAGATGAGCTCGATGCCAGGCTTGCCGGCGAGATCGAGCGCCTGCCAGAAATCCTTCTCTTCGGCGCCGGCCATGTCGGCCGGGCGCTAGCGGCAGCACTTGCGCCGCTGCCGCTATCGGTGACGGTCGTCGAAACCAGGCAGGAAGAGCTCGCCAACCTGCCTGATGGAACCAAGACCCGGCTGGTGCCGATGCCGGAGGCGCTGGTGAAGGATATTCCCGGCGGTGGGGCGGTCGTCATCCTGACCCATGACCACGCGCTGGATTTTCTGATCGCCCGCGAGGCGCTGGAAAGGGCCGATCTCGCCTATGTCGGAATGATCGGCTCGTCGACCAAGCGCGCCACCTTCGCAAGCTGGCTTTCCCGCGAAGGCGGCGGCGAGCGTGACTGGATGGAGCGGCTGACGCTGCCGATCGGCGGCTCCGCCGTCAGGGACAAGCGCCCCGAGGTGATCGCCGCCATGACCGCCGCCGAAATCCTGACGGCGCTCGCGGCCTACCGCCTGCATTCGTCCTCGTAATAGGGATCGCGCCCGTCGAGGAAACCGAGATCACGCTTGACTCGATCAGGCGCGGCGGTGAGATCGAGCCGCGGCAGGCGGCGGAAACTACTGGCCGCCAGCCAGCGGGCAAAGCGCCTGAGAAGACCGATGCTCGGCTGCGGCCGCTTCTCTTCGATAGCAAAGCAATCCATGACATCACCTCGTCAGATTGATGGTATGTGTTGCAGTCTGCTGCCAAAAATGCTGCAATTCCAATCGAACGACCGTCTGTCTGCATCAAGAGAACTTATCCATGAAACTCTCGAAACAATTTCCGCTGAATGCGCTGCGCGTCTTCGAGGCCGCCGCCCGGCTCGGCAGTTTCACCAAGGCGGGCGACGAACTCGGCATGACGCAGACGGCTGTCAGCTACCAGATCAAGCTGCTGGAGGAGAATGTCGGCGAGCAGCTCTTCCTGCGCCGGCCGCGCCAGATCGCATTGACCGATACCGGCGAGCGGCTTGCGCCGAAGGTGACCGAAGCCTTCGCCCTGCTGCATGACGCGGTGGCGACGGCGCGCGACAGCGTCGAGGGCACGCTGGCCATCAGCTCGACCCATACCTTCGCCTCGAAATGGCTGGCGCCGCGCCTCGGCTCCTTCCACCTCAAACATCCGGCGATCGCGGTTCGTTTTCAGGCGACCTCCGACATCATCGATTTCACCCGCGAGCAGATCGATGTCGGCATCCGCTGGGGCGACGGCGACTGGCCGGGACTGACGCTGCATCGCCTGATGGGCCTGGAGTTCACGCCAATGTTGAGCCCGAAGCTGGCGGAGTCGAAGGGTGGCATTCGGGAGCCGCGCGATCTTCTGAAATTCGACCTCTTCGACGCCGGCGACGCCTGGTGGAAACAATGGTTCGAGGCAGCCGGCGTCACTGAGACGGATCTCGACCAGCGCCCGCGCAACCAGCTGGGCTCCCAGGCCGTGGAAGCCGATGCGGCGATGGCCGGCCATGGTGTCGCCATCCTCAACCCGGCCTTCTATGCGGGCGAGATCGCGCTCGGCCGGCTCTACCAGCCCTTCGAACTCACCCTCAGCGACGGCAAGGCCTATTGGCTGGTCTACCCCGAGAACCGCCGCAACGTGCCGAAGATCAAAGCTTTCCGCAACTGGATCCTCGATGAGATGAGCCTAGCCGGAAAAGATGCGACAACGAAGAGCTAGAGATCGGACTCGGCACGTGGCCGGGCCCGATCTTTGGTCCTGTTTCAGTAGCCCATCTCCGGCGCATAGAAGCAGCGCGGCGTATCCTCGTTCGGGAACAGACAGAGATGATAGTCGTTGTCGCCGGATTGCATCGCCTTCGTCATCGGCAGCAGGAAGACGTGAGCATGCGTGACCAGCCGGTGGTCGCCCGGCAGCAGCGTCACACGATACCCGCCTGGCGTCACCGCCACGCTTTTGGAAGGGATCATCTGGCAGTCGCCATTATGACTGTCGCCATTGCAACAATAGGGGTCATAACTCCACCCCGAAGGTGCGTCGTGGGCCGTCGCCAGCGACGCATACGCAATCATCACACACGTCAGAATACTGCGCATGAGCATCTTCTCCGTCGATGAATGCGCCGCCGATATCCAACGGTTCTTATTTTATTCCGGCGGCCTGCAACATAACTGTAATCTAGCCATTACGGTTTCAAGATCTGCTCAATGAGCAGATCAAGTATAAGCCGGGGATAATGCACAGTCTTCTCGGCAGCTTTTAGGCACGCAGTAGGGATCGACGATGCGGTCGCGGCCGGCAGCTTTGGCCTTGCCGCCGTTGCGGAAGCCGGGCGCATGTGCAGTCCTGCAATCTCCTCTTCCCTCCCCGCCAAAATTTCCGCAATGTCGCGAGTCGGAGGAAGATAGGGGAACTCGATGTATGAATATGCCATAGCATGGGAATGGCTGGCCTTCGCGGCACGCTGGTTCCATGTCATCACCGCGATCGCCTGGATCGGATCGTCCTTCTATTTCATCGCGCTCGATCTCGGCCTGGTGAAACGCCCGCATCTGCCGCCCGGCGCCTATGGCGAGGAATGGCAGGTCCACGGCGGCGGCTTCTATCATATCCAGAAGTATCTGGTGGCGCCCGCCCAGATGCCGGAGCACCTGACCTGGTTCAAATACGAAAGCTATTTCACCTGGCTTTCCGGCTTCCTGATGCTCTGCATCGTCTACTACGGCGGCGCCGATCTCTTCCTCATCGACCGGCACGTCCTCGACATCACCCCGCCCGTCGCGATCCTGATCTCGCTGGCTTCACTTGCCTTCGGCTGGATCGTTTACGACCTGCTCTGCAAATCCCCGCTTGGGCGCAACACCTGGGGACTGATGGCGGTGCTCTACGTCGTGCTCGTCTTCATGGCCTGGGGCTATACGCAGCTTTTCACCGGCCGCGCCGCCTTCCTGCATCTCGGCGCCTTCACCGCCACGATCATGTCGGCCAACGTCTTCATGATCATCATCCCGAACCAGAAGATCGTCGTCGCCGATCTCATCGCCGGCCGCACGCCCGATCCCAAATATGGCCAGATCGCCAAGCAGCGTTCCCTGCACAACAACTACCTGACGCTGCCCGTCATCTTCTTCATGCTGTCGAACCATTATCCGCTGGCCTTCGGCACGCAGTTCAACTGGGTGATCGCCGCGCTGGTCTTCCTGATGGGCGTCACCATCCGCCACTGGTTCAACACCACGCATGCAAGGAAAGGGCGGCCGACCTGGACATGGATCGTCACCCTTATCCTCTTCATCCTGATCATGTGGCTTTCGACCGTGCCTAAGCTGCTGACCGGCGAAACGGATGCGGCAGCCGTCGCACCCGCGTTCCAGCAGTTCGCGGGCGACCCGCACTTTCCAGCCGTCAAGCAACTGGTCTCGACGCGCTGTTCCATGTGCCATGCGGCTGAGCCGGTCTATGAGGGTATCGTGCGGCCGCCGAAGGGCGTAATACTCGAAAACGACGCGGAAATCGCCGCTCATGCCCGCGAAATCTATATACAGGCAGGCCGCAGCCATGCCATGCCGCCCGGCAACGTGACCGATATCACGCCTGATGAACGCAAGCTGCTCGTCGCCTGGTTCGAAAGCGCAGTCGAAGGCAAAAAAGAATGACGACAACACTCCTGCGCGGCCGCCTCCTATCCTTCCATCGCGCGCCGCTTGGTCTCACCGACAGCCAAAGCTACCTCTACGAGGAGGACGGCGGCCTGTTGATCGAGGACGGGCTGATCGCGGCTGCCGGCCCTTATGCCGAAGTCAAGGCAAAGGCAGCCGAGGGCACGGCCGAGATCGACCATCGCCCGCACTTGATCATGCCCGGCTTCATCGACATGCACCTGCATTTTCCGCAGATGCAGGTGATTGCCTCCTATGCCGCCAACCTGCTCGAATGGCTGAACACCTATACCTTCCCCGAGGAATGCCGCTTCGTCGAAAGCGCCCATGCTGAAAGGATCGCCACGCATTTCTATGACGAGCTGATCCGCCACGGCACGACAACCGCGGTTGCCTATTGCTCCGTGCACAAGACCTCGGCCGACGCCTTCTTCGCCGAGGCGATGAAGCGCAACATGCGCATGGTCGGCGGCAAGGTGATGATGGACCGCAACGCCCCGCAGGGCCTGCTCGACACGCCCGAGATGGGTTATGACGAGACGCGCCAGGTGATATCGGACTGGCACGGCAAGGGCCGCAACCACGTCGCCATCACCCCGCGCTTCGCCATCACCTCGACGCCGGCGCAGATGGAAGCGACATCGGCCCTCGTCCGCGAATTTCCCGACCTGCACATCCAGACGCATCTTTCGGAAAACCACGACGAGATCAAATTCACCTGCGAGCTCTATCCCGAGGCGATCGACTATACCGACATCTACGCCCGCTACGGCCTGCTCGGACCGAAAAGCCTCTTCGGCCACGCCATCCATCTCTCCGAGCGAGAAGCCGATGTGATGAGCGAGACCGGCGCCGTTGCCGTCCACTGCCCGACCTCGAACCTTTTCCTCGGCTCCGGCCTGTTTCCGCTGAAGGCGCTGGCGCGCCGCGAAAAGCCGGTCCGCATCGGTGTCGCGACCGACATCGGCGGCGGCTCCAGCTATTCCATGCTCAGAACCATGGACGAGGCCTACAAGATCCAGCAACTGCTCGGCGAACGACTGAACCCGCTGGACAGCTATTACCTGATGACGCGCGGCAATGCCGAGGCGCTGTCGCTGGCCGACCGGATCGGCACGCTGGACCCCGGCACCGAAGCCGATCTCGTCATCCTCAACGCCGCCGCGACCCCGGCCATGGCGCTGAAGATGGAAACGGTCAAGACGCTGCCCGAGGAACTCTTCCTCTTGCAAACCATGGGCGACGACCGGGCGATCGCCGAGACCTATGTGGCCGGCGTCGCATTGAAAAAGAACCTCCAGGCGAACTTGCAAACCCCACCGATCTTCCCATAGTTTCATGAGGAGAAAGCCCATGAATCTCACAGTTTCATTGCCGGATGAACTGGCGAGCTACATCAAGAGAAAGATCGATTCCGGGGGAGACCGCGAGATCGAACGTCTGCGGAATGCATGGCACGAGGGAATACTGAGCGGAGATTTCGCTCCTCTGGACAAGGATGCTTTAAAGGCGGAAGGGCGCCGGCAGTTGGCCGGATCCAAAGCCTGACTGTCGGCAAGATTCTTCGAAATTTCTTATAATGCCCGTCCGAATTTCATGTTGCGGCCGATAGCCGCGTTCAGATGTGAAGGTTCCATTCATGGCCACTCCGCTCACCATCGCCGATCTGAAAAAACTCGCACAGCGCCGTGTTCCCAAGATGTTTTTCGACTATGCGGATTCGGGCGCCTGGACGGAATCCACCTATCGGGCGAATGAGAGCGATTTCAGCCAGATCAAGCTGCGTCAGCGAGTTTTGGTGGATATGAGCAACCGCTCGCTGGAAACGACGATGATCGGCCAGAAAGTGTCGATGCCAGTGGCGCTGGCGCCGACCGGCATGACCGGCATGCAGCATGCCGATGGCGAGATGCTGGCGGCGCGCGCGGCGGAAGAATTCGGCGTTCCCTTCACCCTGTCGACGATGAGCATCTGCTCGATCGAAGACGTCGCCTCGGTGACGACGCGGCCCTTCTGGTTCCAGCTTTACGTCATGAGGGATAGGGATTTCGTCCTCGATCTCATCCGTCGCGCCAAGGCTGCCAAATGTTCGGCGCTGGTGCTGACGGCCGACCTGCAGATCCTCGGCCAGCGCCACAAGGACCTGCGCAACGGCCTCTCGGCGCCGCCGAAATTTACCCCGAAGCACCTCTGGCAGATGGCGATGCGGCCATTCTGGTGCCTTGATATGCTGCAGACGAAGCGCCGATATTTCGGCAACATCGTCGGCCATGCGAAAAATGTCGCCAACGTCGCCTCCGTGTCCACGTTCGCGCACGAGCAATTCGACCCGCAGTTATCCTGGTCGGATGTCGCCTGGATCAAGGAACAATGGGGCGGCCCGCTGATCATCAAGGGCATACTCGATCCGGAGGATGCCAGGGCGGCCGTCGATACCGGCGCCGACGCGATCATCGTCTCCAATCACGGCGGCCGCCAGCTTGACGGCGCCCCCTCCTCGATCAGCATGCTGCCGAAGATCATCGATGCCGTCGGCGACCGCATCGAGGTTCACCTCGACGGCGGCATCCGCTCCGGCCAGGACGTGCTGAAGGCCTTGGCACTCGGCGCGAAAGGCACCTATATCGGCCGGCCATTCCTCTATGGGCTCGGCGCCATGGGCAAGGAAGGCGTCACGATGGCGCTCGGCATCATCCGCAAGGAGATGGACATCACCATGGCGCTCTGCGGCAAGCGCGACATCAACGACGTGAACTCGTCGATCATCGACGGGCGGCAATAAACTGCAGCGCTGATAAAGCGTAGTGCTGCGTCTGGCACAAAGGCGACCGGCTATCTCACCCAGCCCGCTGCCAGCGCGCTCGCCCAATCAGCACGGCCCCGTTCGGCGGCCAGTGCCGACATCGCCTTATGGTCATAGGCGACCGTTCGGAACTGCCATATCCATCCGGTCGCCGTCTTTTCCAGAATGGCATAGCTCGCCAGGGGATGGCCGACTTCCACCTTGTGGTAATAGGGCAGTTCATCGTCATAGGCCGCGCAGCCGACGCTGCCCGGATTGACGATAAGGCGGCCGTCAGAAAGCCTGACCGCGCGCGGAAGGTGGCTGTGGCCGCAAAGGATCAGCGGCAGGTCGATGCCCTCGGCCAGAGCCTCGATCGCCTCGATCGGCTTCAGGAAGACGAAACCCTCCGGCGAAACCGATTCCAGCCAATAGAGATTGTCGTCCTTCGGCGTCGCATGGCAGAGATAGACCTCGCCGCGATAGACGGTATCGAACGGCAGACTACGAACCCAATCGAGATGCGACGGCGACAACTGACGATAAGCGGCGGCATCCGAGGCATGCATGGAGGCCGGATCCTGTTCGATCAGGTATCGGTCGTGATTGCCGCGCACCGAGGTCATGCCGAGCGGCATCAGGATATCAGCCGTCCGGCCGGCCTCCAGTGGCCCGCTGAAGAAGTCACCGAGATTGACGATCTCCTCGATGCCCTGCGCGCGAATGTCATCAAGCACTGCCTCGAGCGCCAGGTGATTGCCATGGATATCGGCGATTGCGGCAAAACGCATTTTTAGCTGCCCCGGTAGGTGGAATAGCCATAAGGCGAGATCAGCAGCGGCACATGGTAATGCGCCGTGATATCGGCGATGCCGAAGCGGATCGGCACGAGATCGAGGAAGGCCGGATGCGGCAGCGGCGTGCCCCTCGCCCTCAGATAATCGCCGGCGTGGAACACCAGTTCATAAGTGCCCGCCCGGAAATTTTCGCCGGCGAGGATCGGGCCGCCGTCGACCCGGCCGTCGGCATTGGTCGCGACCGTCGCCAGATGCATGCGGATCTCGCCGTCGATCCGGAAGAGATCGATCCTCAGGCCCTCGGCCGGCTTGCCGAGAGCGGTATCGAGAACATGCGTGGTCAGTCCGGTCATAGGGCTGGCTCTTTGATGATGAAGGGGGTTTCGAAGAAGAATTCCTCCAGATTGTTGCCCGGCCCGTCGCGATCGACGACCAGGAAATCGGAGGCCTGGCCGAGCGCCATCAGCGGATGATGCCAGACATTGCGGCGGAAGTTTACGCCCTGGTCTCCCCGCGCCAGAAACACCTGCGGTCTGCCCGGGCATCCATTCTCGTCCTCGGAGACGATTACGAGGAAGGGCCGGCCGGAAACCGGAGAGAAACTCTGGCTACCGAAGGGATGGCGCTCCATCATGTCGACGGCATAGGGAAAGCCGCGCGGCTGGCCACGAAAGAGATTGATGACGACGCGGGCGCCCTCGCCCGCCGCTTGCGCCACGGCCAGCGCGTGGAAACGCTCGGTCGTGCCGCCGTTGATCAGCCGCATCGAGGCCGGATCGGCCTCGATGACCTCGCCGAAGGGAGCGAAGGCGGCTTTGGTGAGCGGGCGGATGTCGAGATATTCGGACATGGTTTCACTCGCCTTGGGCATGCCAGTAGCGGACGGCATCGATTGCCGAAAGAAGCTCCGGCAGCGTGCGATATGTCGCCTCCCATATCTCCGACGGATTGAGATCGAAGACGTCGTCCAGGATACGGTTGCCCGTGCCGCAGATTTTCGTCCATGGCAGGGTGGGATGCTCGGTCGCAAATTCCGGATGTGTCACCAGCAGGCGGGATGCCGCAGCACCGATGGTGAAATGACAGAAGGCAACTGCCTTGAAGGTGAGCTTGTCCCCGGCGAACGCCGTCTCATCCATTCCGCCGATGAAAGACAGCGCTTCTGACGCCGCTTCATACATCTCATTGAGATAGTCGATCGCGTGCCGCTCTTTCATTCAGCCTCCGGCAGCATCGATTTCAGGCGCAGCAGCGCGATCCGCTCGACCTCGGCGGCCGCGGTGGCGAATTCTTCGTCCCTGCCATTACCGATCCGTGCTTCGAAGGCCGACAGGATATCGTCCTTGCCGAGACCCTTGACGGCGATGATGAAGGGAAAGCCGAATTTTTCGACATAGGCCAAATTGAGCTCGGTGAAGCGGGCATGCTCGGCCGGGCTCAGCCGGTCGAGCCCGGCGCCGGCCTGCTCCTTGCGGCTGTCCTCGGTGAGCTCGCCAGCGATTGCCAGACGCCCGGCAAGGTCGGGGTGGGCGCGGAGCACGCCAAGGCGCTCCTCTCGGCTTGCCGCGCGGAAAACGGCGGCAAGGGCCCCATGCACGCCGGATACCGTCAGCGGCTCCTTTATGGTGCCGGCGTCATATGCGCGCTCGGCGATGAATGGGGAATGTTCGAAGACGCCGCCGAAGCGGGAAACAAAATCCGCGCGCGACAGCATCAGAGCGCATCCGGCTGATGGTGTTTGTGCCAGTGCTCGGCGATCTCGATGCGGCGCGGAATCCACACCTTGTCGTGCTTCAGCACATATTCGATGAAGCGCTTCAACGCGGTTGCGCGGCCGGGACGTCCGACGAGACGGCAATGCAGGCCGACCGACATCATCTTCGCGCTGCCGTCCTTGCCTTCCTCATAGAGCGTATCGAAAGCGTCCTTCAGGTAGGTGAAGAACTGGTCGCCTGAATTGAAGCCCTGCGGCGTCGCGAAACGCATGTCGTTGGTTTCGAGCGTATAGGGAACGATCAGGAAGGGCTTCCCGTCGACGCCCTTCACCCAGTACGGCAGGTCGTCGGCATAGGAATCAGAGGAATAGAGGAAGCCGCCCTCCTCCTGAACCAGTCGCAGCGTGTTGTCGGAAGGCTTGCCCTGATACATGCCATAGGGCCGTTCGCCGGTGAGTTCGGTGTGCAGGCGCACGGCTTCGAGGATGTGCTTGCGCTCCAGATCCTCGGGAAAATCCTTGTATTCCAGCCAGCGGTAGCCGTGGCTGGCGATCTCCCAGCCAGCCTCCTTCATGGCGGCCACGGCCTCAGGGTTGCGGGCCATCGCCAGCGTCACCCCGTAAACGGTCGCCTGCACCTTGAGATCGGTGAACATCCGCCAGAGCCGCCAGAAACCGGCGCGCGAGCCATATTCGTAGATCGATTCCATATTGAGGTTGCGCTGCCCCGGCCAGGCGGCCGCGCCGACGATTTCCGACAGCAGGTTTTCGGAAGCCAGGTCGCCGTCGAGGATCGAGCTTTCGCCCCCCTCCTCGTAATTGATGACGAACTGCACGGCGATGCGTGCCTCGTCCGGCCATTTCGGATCGGGCGTCTGACGCCCGTAGCCGACCAGATTGCGCGGATAAGTCTCGGATACCATCAAATCACCTTCTGAAAAGACGGGGAACGGTATCATCCGCAGCCGGAATGTCGAGACGGAAACTGCGCAACGCAATTTTCCCGTTATGGAACAAATCCTTAGCGTACTGAACTTCAGGCGATCTTGCGCGCGCTGACCTTGCCCATCGGATGCAGCGAATGAACGCGGAAGGGACCGCCGGTGCCCTCCTCGATCATTAGGGCCACGTTCGAAACCATGATCGGTTCTCTCAGCACAGGCTCGAAGATCGTCCGCAGCGCCGGCTCGATGCGCGGCATGTCGATCGCGTTGATCGGGCCCGTCACCGGCATGTGGAAGCGGAATTCCTCCATCACGTAAGGATTGCCCCAGCGATGCAGATTGGCGAACTGGGCCGCCGACAATCCGTCCGGATCGCTGCGCTCGATCTCGGCTTCGCTGAGCGGCGCGCGGAAACGGTCGAATTCCTGCACGATTGCCGAGGCGAGATACTGGATCTGCTCACAGGGGATATTCGGCAGCAGGCTGTAGAAATTGCCGAGCCTGGCGACCTCGAGACGCGGCATCCGGAAGGGAAGAACCGTTCCGGAGAAACGCATAAGATCGCGCAGGAGTTGAGATTCCGACATCTCGGAGGAGAGGTGGAACGGCGCCTTCAAAACACCGTGAAAACCATAGCGACGCGGCACAGCGGTGTGGAAGGCGATCTCGTGAATGCCGAGGCCGCGAATGGCCGGGGGCTCCGTCACATCGCCAGAAAACACGTTTCGGCCAAGCCAATTGGCGGCCACGAGCGACAGTTGGTCGCTCGCCGGAGGCGTGAAGCAAATGGCATAGCGCATGCAATTTCCTCCATCAAGGAAGTGAGCGCCATTGCGATCCGGCGCTGTCGATGCGCAAACAGATAGGTGATTTGCATGACAGAATAACGAAGCAGAGCAGCGACTAATTCACGTTTAACGTGAAGCCGCTGCGATATGGCTTGAAATCGCGAAACTTTCCGGCAGCAGAAATTCGCAATGTGTATCGCCTGCGATACATATAGCCGCTTCCGCCAGCCGATGCGCAAGGCCGAAGCTGACCTTGAAGCCGCCGGTCAGCGCGATCAGCCGCGGGTGATCGGGATGACGGCCGATCATCGGGTCGCGGTCGATCGCCTTTGGGCGAAGCCCCGCCCATCTCTCGACGACAGGTGCATTGCGAAGCGCCGGCACGATGCGCCGCGCCGCATCGATCAGCCCGTCGAGCTGGGCATCTGTCGAAAAAGGATCGTCGAAACGGTTCTCGCTGGTGCTGCCGATCGCGGCATGTCCGCCCTCATGCGCGACGATATAGAGCCCGTCGAGGAAGATCGTCGGCAGCGCCGGGTCTATATCCGCTTTCAACAGCGCCGCCTGGCCCTTCACCGGCTGGCCGAGCGGCTGCTTCAGCCCCGGCGTCAGATCCTGCAGCAGAGGAAAGGACTGATGACCGGCAGCCAGGATGCAATGACGGAAAGCAATGATTTCGCCGCCGATCTCGGCCGTGCCTCGATCGGGATCGAGACCCGCTACAACAGCATGTTCCACGATGCGCACATGTTTTGCCCGCCGCAGAAAGGCGATCAGCACTGACATCAACGAACGGGGCGCGACGCGGGCGGCGAGCGTGTCGTGCACGAAACCGCTCTCGCCGGCGGACGCCTCAACCCAGCCGTCTACATCAGGCTTGTCGAGTACATGCCAGTGGAAGCGGCGCTCGCCTGCCCGCCAATGGCGCTCGGCATCCTCGGAATGACCGCGGGCGATACGGTTGAGATGCGGCTTCGGCAACGGGATCAGCCGCCCGGACCTGGCATAACCGGCAGCAAGCCCGGTCTCGGCTTCGAGCGCTGCGATTTCGGTTTCGAGCGAAACCAGCGCATCGAATTGGAACTGCTTCTTCTCCGACCACCGATCCGGCATATGCGGCATCAGCGCGCCGAGAAGGCCGCCGCTCGCCCCTCCGCCCAATCCGCCGGCATCGGCAAGAATGGTGCTTATGCCGCGACGCTCGGCATGAACCGCAGCCCAGAGACCCATGATGCCGCCACCGACGATCAGCAAGTAGCAAGAAGATTGACCGGACGCCGGCGCAGGACTATCGGCTTGTTCCATGACAGAGGTGAATCCAGATCAGATTGGCGCGGGCGCGCCGCAGCCGCTCGAATGGCGCGACGGCGATATGCCTTATTCCACTGCCTTTGGCGACCATTTTTATTGCCAGACCGATGGGCGGCTGGAATGCGGCCACGTCTTCCTGGCCGGTAACGGCCTGCCGGAGCGCTGGAACGGGCGGCAGGAATTCGTGATCGGCGAACTCGGCTTCGGCACCGGCCTGAACTTCGCCGAAACCTGGCGGCAATGGAAGCTGCGCCGCACAGACGGTCAGCACCTGCATTTCATCTCCTTCGAACTCCACCCGATGCGCGGCGAAGAGATCGGCCGGGCGCTCTCGCACTGGCCGGAGATCAATGTCGAGCGCGACGCCCTGACGGCGGCATGGCCGCAAACGCCGGTGGGTATCGTTTCGCTCGACCTCGACGCCCAGACGAGGCTCAGCGTCGTTTGCGGCCGCGCCCTCGACGGCGTCGCCGCCGCAAAGCCCGGCTTCGACGCCTGGTATCTCGATGGCTTCGCTCCTTCGCGCAACGGCGACATGTGGTCGGAGGAACTGATGCGACGCGTCTGCGAAAAAAGCGCGGCCGGCGGCACCTTCGCCACCTATGCGGCGGCCGGCTTCGTGCGCCGCAACCTCATCGCCGCCGGTTTTGCCGTCGAACGCCGCCAGGGCTTCGCCGGCAAGCGCGAAATGCTCTGCGGCGTCAAGGCACCCCGCGGGTAAGACGCCGGCGTCAATCGACGGAGATCAGTAGCCGGTACGCCCCGGCTGCAGCTCATCCTTGCCGAGCCATTGCCGGATCTTCTCTTCCAGCAGTTCAGGGCTGATCGGCTTCGACATGTAGTCGTCCATGCCGGCATCGAGGCAGAGCTCGCGGTCGCTTTCCAGCGCATGGGCGGTGACGCCGATGATCGGCACGCGGTGGCCCTGCCCCTGTTCCAGTTTCCGGATCGTTCGGGTCGCTTCATGGCCGTTCATGACGGGCATCGATACGTCCATCATGATGATGCGCGGCGTGTGCCGCTGCCAGGCGGCCACCGCCTGCTCGCCATTGTCGACGACGAGGAAGGAAAGGCCGGTTCCCTGGAGGATCTGCGTGAAGACGATCTGGTTGACCTCGTTGTCCTCGGCGACGAGCACGTCGACGAATTCGGCCGCACGGGGCTCTGGCAAGGGTGCCGGCGCCGGCACGGCCGCTTCCGCCTGCAGCCGGGCGATCTCGGCTTCCGAGGCCTGCTTGACGCGACGGGCGCGCACCACTTCGACGACTGTGTTGCGCAGCACGTTGGCGCGCGCCGGCTTCATCAGATGCGCGTGGCCGTTGAGCGCCGCGAATTCCTTTTCCGTACCCGAAATATCCATCGATGTCAGGAAGATGATCGGCAGTTCGACGAAGCGGGGATCGGCACGCAGCCGGCGCGCGACATCGGCGCCATTCATGTCGGGCATGTGATAGTCGAGCACCACGGCGTCGACGGTGACGCCGAGATCGGCGGCTGCCTCCAGGATCGCAAGACCGGTGCCGCCGCCCTCGGCGGCCACACCGTCGAAGCCCCAGAGCGAAAGCTGCTCGGTGAGGATGCGCCGGTTCACCTCATTGTCGTCGACGACGAGGATACGCGCGCCCTGCACGTTGATCGGCAGCGGCTTCGGTTCCAAACGGGCGGCGGCCACCGCAAACGGCAGGTTGACGGTGAAGACCGAACCCTTGCCCCATTCGCTATCGACATTGAGATAGCCGCCGAAGAGATCGACGAGGCCGGCGGTGATCGCAAGGCCGAGCCCCGTTCCCTCATGCCGCCTTGTCGAGGAAGCGTCGACCTGCGAGAACTTGTCGAAGACCGAGGAGAGCTTTTCACCGGGAATGCCGATACCGGTATCTTCGATGCGGATGCTCGCCATGATCTCGCCGCCGGCGACCGTCTCGAAGCCGACATCGACGAAAACGTGGCCGCGCTCGGTGAATTTGACGGCGTTGCCGACCAGGTTGGTGACGATCTGGCGGAAACGCCCGGCGTCTCCGATCACGGCGGCGGGCAGATCCGGTGCTGCCCGCACCAGAAGCTCGATATTCTTTTCGGCGGCATGCGAGGAGAGGAGCGTCGCCACGTCCTCCACCGCTTCGGTAATATCGAAGGCGGCTTTCCGCAGCTTCATCTGCCCGGCATCGATCTTCGAGAAATCGAGGATGTCGTTGATGATAGTCAACAGCGCATTGCCCGACTTGACTATGATATCGATGAAGGTCTTCTGGCGTGTGTCGAGATTGGTCTTGGCAAGCAGTTCGGCCATGCCAAGCACGCCGTTCATCGGCGTGCGGATTTCATGGCTCATATTGGCGAGGAATTCGGATTTGGCGCGGTCGGCAGCTTCCGCGCGCGACAGAAGCTCGCGCAGTTCCTCCTCGCGGCTCTTGAGCTCGGTGACGTCAGTGAACAACGCCACCCAATGCTGCCCCCTGCTGACCGTCGCATCCATATTCACCCAGCGCTCGCCGCCGACATGGAAGACGGTGGAAATCGGCTGTCCGGCCGCGATATTGGCGCGCCACTCCTGCAGGATCTCGTCCGCGGCATCGTGGAAATCGCCGCGCGCCGCGCAGAATTCGAACATGCCGAGCCAACCCTGCCCGGCCTCGATATGATGAGGCGGGATCTGCAGGATGTCGGCCATCGCCTCGTTGGACATCTTGATGACGTTATCCTGGACGATGGCGATGCCCTGCGACATGGCATGCGTCGCATCGCGCATCATTTCGCCGAGCCGCTCGAGTGCTGCGCGCGTCTCGTGGATTTCGTTTTCCCGTTCGCGCACCGCCGAGATATCGGCATAGGTGAGCAGAATGCGGTCGCTGGAGAGGCGGCGGCTGTCGAAGATCACGGATTTGCCGCCTGCCCAGCCGAGTTCGATCGGCTCGGGCTCGTCGGCTTCGAACAGGTGCTTGCGGAAGGCGTAGATCTCCTCCGGCGCCTGCGTTCCGTCGTAGCGCCCGAGCTCGTGGTTGCGGCGGATGACGTCGAGGAAAGGGCGGCCGTCGAAGCGATCGTCGAGCGGCAGCTCCCAGATGCTGTAGAATTCGTCGTTGCCGTAGACGATCCGGTGGTCGTTATCGAGGATCAGCACGCCGACCGGCAGTGAACGCAGGATGCTTTCGATATCCCGATGCAGGATTTCTTCCTGCTTGCGCGATGCAATCAGCGCCTTCTCGCGCTCCTTGAGCGGCGAGATGTCGGAAAAGGAGCCGACGACATAGGTTCGCCCATCCGATGTCATGACGCGATTAACGCGCGAGATGACGGGATAGATGTGGCCGCTCTTGCTCGGCATCTCGCTCTCGAGCTCCACCGATATTCCGTGCTTCAGCGCCAGCTGGTTTTCCTGGTAGATCGCCTCACCACCTTCCAGCCCGAACATTTCCTGTTCGGTCATTCCGAGATACGCGGAGCGGGAATGGCCGCTGAAGGTCTCATAATACTTGTTGGCATAGACCAGGCGGTGCTCGTCGTCGCGCACGAAAACGGCAACCGGCAGGTCCTCCAGGACGGTGCGGAGAACGTCGAGTTCGTCGACGCTCTCCCCCCAGGCCGAATCTCCGGCGGCGGCAGGCTTCGCGCCGTTGCGATAGGCCGCGTTGACGACCAGCGGGCGGCCGTCTGCCGCAAAGATGCCGATCGGATGATCGAACTTCTCAAGCGCCTCGCGCACATGGGCGAAATCGGCGGCAATTTCGGAATCGTTTACAGCCTTGAAGTTGCCTGAAATAACGGGATTGCCGGCAACGGCGCGGCGCTCGCGCACTTCGAAAATGCCGAGCACATAGGCGCGATCCGGCGAGGGAGAGAAGCTTTCGATCTCAATGCGCTCGTGATGGAGGCCTATGGCATCGAAGCAGATGGCGTTTTCCTCGGTGCCGAACACCAGTGCGCGGCGTTCCTTGTCCTCGCGATCCTCTTCCTCGGGACGATCGAAGAGTTCGCGGCTCCGCCTGCCGATGAAATCGGAAATCTCGCGGCCGAAGAAATCGGCATAGGCCTCGTTGACGGCGATGTAGCGCAGCTCACTGTTCTTGACATAGGCCGGGGTGTCCAGATCAGCGATCCGGCGGCAAGCCAACTCCAGAAGTTCCCCGGCTGCTTTCAAGAAATTGTCGCTCCCGCAATAAATGAAATATCGACTACAAAGACTATAACGCCAAGGCTTTTAACAAGGTTTTAACCATAAATTTTGATGGCTGAAATTTGCGAGCCGGCTCACCAAACTGAAGCTGTCTCACATTGGCAGCCCGAGCTTGCACGAGCCTGAAAGGCCATCGTGACTGGCGCAATTCCAGATCCGTCGTCCTTCCCTTCGATGGCGGCACCCGTTGAAATCATGACGAAAATTTAATGCGGAAAGCACTTGCGCGGCCATCGCACCGCCGCGATCCGGGCTGAGTCTCGACATGGCTTTATGGAAGCCACCATGAAAGGAAAATACCATGTCCGTTCTTCATAAGACCATGGCGGCGGGCCTGATCGCGCTGACCTTTGCCGGCGCCTCGCTCGCCACCGCCACCACCGCCGATGCCCGTCCGCGCGACGCCTTCTGGGGCGGCCTTGCCGCCGGCGTCGTCGGCGGCGCCCTCCTGTCCGAGGCCGCCCGTCCTGCCTACCCGGCTTATCCTGCCTACCCTGCCTATCCTGCTTATCGTCCCTATCCGGCCTACCGGACCTATTACCGGCCGTCCTATTGCCACCTCGAATGGCGCCACGACGATTGGGGCGATCCCTACCGCGTCAAAGTCTGCACAGAATAGATAAAACCGCATCCGGCGCCGCTTGACCTCCCGGCGGCGCCGGGCCAATCCTCCCACAGAAGGAGGATCAGCATGCCGGAACCGCTCAAGAACCTGCTGCATGAGGCATTGGTCGGCGACATGGCCGATCGCATCGCCGCCAACGCGCCCTCCTTCGACAAGGGCCGCTTCGCGGCGCTGGCGACTGCCGGCCTCAATGCCCTGGAACTGATGGAGCGCTCAGCCCTGATCCGTGATGCGCTGTTTGCCACGCTTCCCGATGATTTCCCTGAGGCAGCCGCCATCCTGAAAGCGAGCCTGCCCGCAGCCGGCAAGCCCGGGCTTTCCGGCTGGATGTTGCTGCCGATCAACCAGTTCATCGCTGCTCGCGGCCCCGATCATTTCGAACTCGGCCTCCTGAAGGCGCTGACGCCGCATTTCACCGCCGAGTATGGCATCCGCCCCTTCATCCATCGCGACCAGCAGCGCGCGCTTGCCATCATTTCCGGCTGGGTCGGCGATCCCGACCGGCATGTGCGCCGGTTGGCGAGCGAGGGAACGCGGCCGCGCCTGCCATGGGCCATGCGCCTGCCGCAGCTTATCAAGGACCCGGCGCCGATCCTGCCGATCCTGACCGCGCTAATGGACGATCCGGAGGACTATGTCCGTCGCTCCGTCGCCAACAGCCTGAACGACATCGCCAAGGATCATCCGGATCTCGTCGCAGCCTTCATCGCCGGCCACATCGAGGGCGCCTCCCCCGAACGCCGCTGGCTGCTGAAACACGCCTCGCGCACACTTTTGAAGAAGGGCCATGCGCAGGCGCTCGCCAATTTCGGCTTCGGCGCGGCTGCCTCTCTCGCATGCGAATTGCGGCTCGCGAACGACGAAGTGCTCTTCGGCGAAGGGCTGGATTTCGAAATCCGCGTGAGAAATGCCGGCGAGACCAAACAATCGCTGATGATCGATTACGCCATCCACCACGTGAAGGCCGACGGCTCGCTCTCGCCCAAGGTCTTCAAATGCAAGACGATCACGCTCGCGCCCGGCCAAAGCCACGCAATCGAGCGCCGTCACGCCATGCGGCCGATCACGACGCGGCGTTATTATCCAGGCGAGCACCGCATCGCCATCCTCGTCAACGGCGCGGAAAGCGCATCGCAAAGCTTCGTGCTTGCAATGCCCGACTAAATTCCACCAGAGGCTTTCTTGTGCACTGCACTTGACTTTCCACGCGAACTGGCCCAAATGCAGCTCAGCTTTCACCCTTCCGGCCGCCGCGTGAGCGTGCCCCTGCTAGAAAATACGGACGCAGGAAGAAGGGACAAAAGCGCATTTCGATAGAGCGCCGCACTCCCAAGAGCGGCCAGAAGCGCTGGAAAGCTTTTTCCAACTCACAAGTTCCCACTTCACGCGGGGTTCTTGACGCCAGAATGAAACCGGATCGCATGGTGCGCCCCGGCGATGTTCATTGTGGCGCCCCGAAAGGTTATGCCTTGACCAATTTTGAATCGCTTGGTGTCTCCAAGCCGATCGTCGCCACCTTGTTCCAGCTCGGCATCGAAACGCCGACGCCGATCCAGGAACAGGCCATTCCTCTCCTCCTCGAAGGCCGCGATCTGATCGGCCTTGCCCAGACCGGCACCGGCAAGACGGCCGCCTTCGGCCTGCCACTCATCGAAAAGCTGCTCGCCGACGAGCGCCGCCCCGACAACCGCACGACGCGGACGCTGATCCTGGCGCCGACCCGCGAACTGGTGAACCAGATCGCCGAAAACCTGAAAAAATTCATCCGCAAGTCGTCGCTGCGCATCAACGTCGTCGTCGGCGGCGTCTCGATCAACAAGCAGCAGCTTCAGCTCGAAAAAGGCACAGACGTCCTCGTCGCCACGCCCGGCCGCCTGCTCGACCTCGTCAACCGCCGCGCCATCACGCTGACCACGGTCCGCTACCTCGTGCTTGATGAAGCCGACCAGATGCTCGACCTCGGCTTCGTGCACGATCTGCGCAAGATCGCCAAGCTCGTTCCGAAAAAGCGCCAGACCATGCTGTTTTCGGCTACCATGCCGAAGGCGATCGCCGATCTCGCCGGCGAATATCTCGTCGATCCCGTCAAGGTCGAAGTCACGCCTCCGGGCAAGGCTGCCGACAAGGTCGAACAGTACGTCCATTTCGTCGGCGGCAAGAACGACAAGACGGAACTGCTGCGCAAGTCGCTGACCGAAAACCCCGATGGACGCGCCATCGTCTTCCTGCGCACCAAGCACGGTGCCGAGAAGCTGATGAAGCATCTCGAAAACATCGGCTATTCCGTCGCCTCGATCCACGGCAACAAGAGCCAGGGCCAGCGCGAGCGGGCGCTGAAGGCCTTCCGCGACGGCAGCATCAAGACGCTGATCGCGACCGACGTCGCCGCCCGCGGCATCGACATCCCGGCCGTCAGCCACGTCTACAACTACGACCTGCCTGAGGTGCCCGATGCCTATGTCCACCGCATCGGCCGCACGGCGCGCGCCGGCCGCGACGGTATCGCCATTGCCTTCTGCGCCCCCGACGAAGCCAGGCTGCTGCGTGACATCGAGCGCCTGATGGGCATCGACATCACGGTCGCGAGCGGCGAAGCGCCGGCCAATATCAGCGGCAACGGCCCCCGTCGCGGCAACGGCAATGGCAACAACCGCAACCGCGGCGGCGGCCAGGGTCGCGAAGGGAATGGTCGCGGCGAAGGCCGGGGCGACCAGAACCGTTCCGAACATCGCGGCAACCGCCAGGAACGCCGCCCGCGCCGTGAAGGCGAAGGTAGCGAAGTCCGCGCCGGCGGCGAGGAGCGCCACGAGCGTCGTCCACGTCCCGAGCGCACCGCCCGCAACGAGGATTTCCGCGGCCAGCGCCGCGGCGAAGCGACCCCGAATCTTGGCCCCGACAACGACCTAGTCTCGACCTCCGACTTCCGCCCCTCGGCAAAGCCGCAGCGTCCTGCGCATCAAGGCGCCCATGCCAATGGCGAACCGAGCGGCCATCACCGCGGCAATAACCGTCATGCCCACGGCCGCCCGGCCCGCAAGCATGGCGAAGATCGCGGCCCGCAGCAGGCCCAGGGCGGCGAACCACGCCGCGAGGGCAACGGCGGCAACCGCCGCGGTGGCTCCGGCTCCCGCAATGGCGGCCAGCGCCGCGAACGCGCCTGATCATCGATCGACTGAAAATCAGAAAGGCCGGGTTCTCCCCGGCCTTTTTCGTTGTCTACGCCTCAACCGGCGTCTGCCGCTCGGCCGCCCTGCGGTTCGTCAGATAGACGCCCGTCACGACAACCGCGGTACCAACCATCAAAGGCAAGGTCAGCGGCTCACCAAAGGCGATGAAAGCCTCGAGGGCGACCGCCGGCGGCATCAGGTAGATCAGCGAGGCGGCGCGAGAAACCTGGCCCCGGCGGATGAGGTAAAGCAGCAATCCGACGCCGCCCATCGACAGGCCGAAGACCGACCAGATAAGCGCGCCATAAGCCTGTGCGGTACCGTCGAAATGCTGGTGCTCGAAGATCAGCGACAGCGGCAGGGTCAGAATCAGCGCGCCGACATACTGCAGCGTCGCGATGCTTCTGAGGTCGCCGGATTGCAGGTGTTTCTTCTGATAGAGCGTGCCGTAGGTGACGGACCCCATGGCGACGAGATTGATCACCAGCGGCAGGGCGGCATGGGCGAGATCGGCCGTCGCCGGGCCGAAGAGCTTCGGCGAAATGGCGATGGCGATGCCGACGAAGCCGAGCGCCAGGCCGAGCTGCTGCGTCTTCTGCAACCGCTCGCCGACGAGAAAGGGCGCCGCCATCGCGGTCAACAGCGGCTGCAGCGCCGCGATGATGCCTGATATGCCGGCCGGCACGCCATTGGCGATTGCCCACCAGAGGCCGGCGAGATAGAAACCGTGCAGGAAGAAGCCGGAATAGATGGCGCGGAGCCACGTCGCCCGGCTTTTCGGCCATTGCGCCCGCATCACCAGGCAGAGGGCCAGGAATGCCGAGGCCGACAGCCCATAGCGTATCGAAAGAAAGGTGAAGGGCTCGGAATGCAGCGCGGCATATTTCGCCACCACCCAGCCCGTGGACCAGAGGAAAACGAAAACGGCAGGGGCAAAGCGGTCAAGGGACATGGGCAGCTCGGGGGATAGGAGTTGCCCGTGCTGATAGCGGCACCAGGTGGCCGCAGTCAAAGGCGAAGCGCTGATGCTTATTTGAAATTTCGCTGATGGATCCAGACCGAAAAACAATCAGGTGCTCATTTTTTACGCAGACTCTGCGGAGCGCACGTCCGACACATCGCGCTGCACCACTTCAAATGCCCGGATTTTCATCCCTTTCCCGCACCGCAAAATCTTTTCCTCGAACTGCGCATGGTTCTTGCATTGCAATTTGCGTTGTATTCAAATGAACAAAAAAGGGGAGCCGCACCTTTGGCATTTGATGAAATGATAACTGGGGACGAAAGTTCTCGCCCGCCTTATGAAAAATATTTTGAGTGGTACAACAACCAAGACAGGGCGCATCTGATTGCCAAGTCCCGCGATGCGGAGAACATCTTCCGGAAGACCGGCATCACTTTCGCGGTCTACGGCCACGCCGACAGTTCCGAAAAACTCATTCCCTTCGACATCATTCCCCGCATCATCTCCGCCCGTGAATGGCGCAAGCTCGCCCAGGGCATCGAGCAGCGGGTGATAGCGCTCAATGCCTTTCTGGACGACATCTACCACAAGCAGGAGATCATCCGCGCCGGTCGCGTTCCGCGCGAGCTGATCGAGAATAACGTCACCTTCCTGTCCGAGATGATCGGCTTCCGCCCGCCCGGCGGCGTCTATACCCATATCGTCGGTACCGACATCGTGCGTACTGGCGAGGACCAGTTCTACGTGCTGGAAGATAATGCCCGCACGCCCTCCGGCGTCAGCTACATGCTGGAAAACCGGGAAACCATGATGCAGATGTTCCCGGAGCTCTTCCATGAGAACAAGGTGCAGCGCGTCGAGGACTATCCCTACCTGCTGCGCCAGAGCCTTGCCTCGCTCGCCCCACCCGGCTGCGCCGGCAAGCCGCGCGTCGCGGTGCTGACGCCCGGCATCTACAATTCGGCCTATTACGAACATTCCTTCCTCGCCGACATGATGGGCGTCGAGCTGGTCGAGGGCTCGGATCTGCGCGTCATCGACGGCAAGGTGAAGATGCGCACGACCCGCGGCTACGAGGCGATCGACGTGCTCTACCGCCGCGTCGACGACGATTTCCTTGACCCCTTGACGTTCCGGGCCGATTCCGCGCTCGGCATCCCCGGCATCATGGATGTCTACCGTTCCGGCAACATCACCATCGCCAATGCGCCGGGCACCGGCATCTGCGACGACAAGGCGATCTACTCCTATATGCCGGAGATCGTCGAATTCTATACCGGCCGCAAGGCCTTGCTCGAAAACGTGCCGACCTGGCGCTGCTCGGAAGCATCAAGCCTGAAATACGTGCTGGAGCATCTGGAAGAACTGGTGGTCAAGGAAGTGCACGGTTCCGGCGGCTACGGCATGCTTGTGGGACCGACGGCATCGAAGAAGGAGCGCGCAGATTTCGCCGAGAAGCTGAAGGCGAAGCCGAACAATTACATCGCCCAGCCGACACTGTCGCTTTCCACCGTGCCGATCCTCGTCAACAAGGGGATTGCGCCGCGCCATGTCGACCTTCGCCCCTATGTGCTGGTGTCGGACAAGGTCCAGATCATTCCGGGCGGGCTCACCCGCGTGGCGCTGAAGCAGGGCTCGCTGGTGGTCAACTCAAGCCAGGGCGGCGGCACCAAAGACACTTGGGTATTGGAGGACTGATGCTCGGAAGAACAGCAAACGGCCTCTACTGGATGTTTCGATACATCGAGCGCGCCGAAAATATTGCCCGGCTGATCGATGCGGGGCTGCGCATGTCGCTGACCCGCAGCAGCGCAGGCGACGACAACTGGGACGGCGTGCTGCAAAGTGCCGGCGTGCGCGAAGCCTATGACGAGGGCCACGCAAAGCTGACCAACGCCGATGCGATCGACTATCTCCTGCGCGATCGCGCCAATCCGTCGAGCGTCATGTCCTGCATCGACTCCGGCCGCAACAATGCCCGCATGGTGCGCACCGCGCTGACACGCGAGACCTGGGAAGCGACCAACGAATGCTGGATCGAGCTGAAATCGCTGCTCGAAAAGCGCGTGAAGGCCGCCGACCTACCGGAGGTGATCGACGTCATCAAGCGCCGCGCCGGCCTCATCCGCGGCGCCTTCCACGGTTCGACGCTGCGCAACGAGCTTTATAATTTTGCCCGGATCGGCACCTTCATCGAGCGGGCCGACAATACGAGCCGCATCCTCGACGTGAAATATTACGTGCTGCTGCCCTCGGTCTCGGCTGTCGGCTCGTCGCTCGACAACGTGCAATGGGAATCGATCCTGCGCTCGGTCTCCGCGCACCGCGCCTACAGCTGGGCCTATGACGGCGAATACCGGGCGATGAACATCGCCGATTTCCTGACCCTCAATGTGCAGATGCCGCGTTCGCTTGCCTATTGCTACGAGAAGATCGTCAGCAATCTCGGCTACCTCGCCCAGGATTACGAGGAGCGGCTTCCCGCCCACGATACTGCGGATGCGATCCGCACCACACTGCAGACGCGGGCGATCCGGGATATCATGGATCAGGGCCTGCATGAGTTCCTGGAGGATTTCGTCGCGCGCAACAACAAGCTCGGTGCGGAAATTTCCGACGGCTACCGGTTCTATGTTTAGGTGGATGACACAATGAGACTGAAAATCAGCCACCTCACCGAATACCGCTACGACGAACCCACGCACTTCTCCCTGCAACGGCTGCGGCTGACGCCGCCGACGACATCGGGCCAGAAGGTCATCGGCTGGTCGCTGAAGGTCGAAGGCGCCACACCCGAAGTGGAATATGACGACCAGTACGGCAACCACGTCAACCTGGTCTCGCTGGAAGGCAAGCAGGACGTCACGCGCATCCTCGCGGAAGGCGAGGTCGAGACGGAGGATCGCAACGGTGTCACCGGCCCGCATACCGGCTTTTGCCCGCTTTGGCTTTTCCTGCGCGACACGCCGCTGACCAAAGCCGGCAAGCTGGTGAAGGAACTGGCCAAGAGCATCAGCGGCGAGAACGAACTCGCGCGCATGCATGCGCTGATGGCTGCAATCCACGAGGCGGTGGACTATAGGCCCGGCACCAGCAACACCGAGACGACAGCGGAACAGGCGCTGGAGAAGAAGAGCGGCGTCTGCCAGGACCACGCGCATATCTTCGTTGCCGCCGCCCGCGCCTTGCAGGTACCGGCACGTTATGTCTCGGGCTATCTAATGATGGAAGAGAAGGTCGAACAGGCGGCGACCCATGCCTGGGCCGAAGCCCATATTCCCGGCCTCGGCTGGGTGGGCTTCGATCCGGCCAACGATATCTGCCCGGATGCGCGCTACATCAGGCTCGCCTCCGGCCTCTGCTACCGCGACGCCGCGCCGATTTCAGGCATGCGCATCGGCACGCCGGGCGAAACGCTGTCGGTCACCGTGAAGGTAGAGGACAGCGGCCAGATGCAAAGCCAGAGCCAGAGCTGAGCGACATCTCAAGCTACCCAGCCATCGCTTAGCCCGCCGCAAGAACTTGGAGATGGCCGCGTGCACCATAGCTGAGGATCGCCTGATCGGCGGTAAGCAATGGTACGCGATGAAAACGGGCCGTAGCGGCAATGATTCGATCGGCGGGATCGGCATGAAACTCGCCTGGTAGCCGGACGCTGTCTATCGCGATGGAAGGCTCGATTGGTGCGAGCTGAAGTCCGGGCAGCGATAATGCATCATCGATCCATCGCCCGACATCGTCGCCGAGCGCCAGGCGCCCCTTCTGTACGAGCATCGCGATTTCCCAAGGTGTGATCGCCGAAATCAGAATCCGGCTTTTCTCGGTCATCTCGTCGATGACGCGCCGGGCTTGTGAACCCAGGCGTGCATCGTCCTGCATTGCCCAGACGAGGATATGGGTATCGATGACGATCACCGGAGGGCGTCCCAATCCTCCGGCTCAACGGCCGGAGACAGCGGATCGTCATAGCGCAATACGCTACCCCTCATCGCGCCGATGATACTCTTGCGCTCGGTTGTGTTACGCGCGGGCGACAGCACGGCAACTGGCTTGCCGCGCTTGGTGATGACGATCGATTCATCATCGTTCCGCATTTGATCGATGAGATTCAGGCATTTCGCCTTGAATTCCGCCGCGCCGACCACTTTAGACATGACTACTTCTCCTGTACACTTGTACAAGATATAGCACTATTTCCTCGTTGAACAAGTTTGAGCGCTGACCAGTTCAACAAAAAGGCGGGCAAAAGCCCGCCTCTTCTTCAATTCCGGATCGGTACGCTCCGCTTAGTGGCTGTCCTTGCCGACAGCATTTCCGCGGCATCCCTTGAGGAAGTCGAGGTCGGCGCCGGTATCGGCTCCTTCGACATGCTGCTGATGCAGGAAGGCATAACCGGACTTGGGCAGATCATGGTTCGGCTGCCATTCGGCGAGACGCCGCGCCAGCTCTTCGTCCGAGATGTCGAGATGCAGACGACGGTTCGGCACGTCAAGCTCGATCATGTCGCCATTCTTCACGACCGCCAACGGTCCGCCGACTGCTGCTTCCGGAGAGGTATGCAGCACGACCGTGCCGTAAGCCGTTCCAGACATGCGGGCGTCGGAAATGCGCACCATATCCAGGATGCCCTTCTTCAGCACCTTGGGCGGCAGCCCCATGTTGCCGACTTCGGCCATGCCGGGATAGCCCTTCGGGCCGCAATTCTTCATGACCATGACGCAGGTCTCGTCGATGTCGAGATTGTCGTCGTTGATCTTGGCCTTGTAGTCGTCGATATCCTCGAACACGACGGCCCTGCCCCGGTGCACCAGGAGATGCGGCGAAGCCGCCGAAGGCTTCAGGACCGCGCCCTTCGGCGCGAGATTGCCGCGCAGCACGACGATGCCGCCCGAAGACGTCAGCGCCTTTTCAGCGGGCAGGATGACGTCCTCGTTCCAGTTGATGACCTCCTTGACCTCGTCCCAGACGGTTTCGCCGGAGACCGTCAGCGCATCCTTGTGCAGAAGCCCAGCCTCGCCGAGGCGCTTCAGCACGACAGGCAGGCCACCGGCATAGAAGAACTCTTCCATCAGGTATTTGCCCGACGGCATCAGGTTGACGATTGTCGGAACGTCGCGACCGCAGCGGTCCCAATCGTCAAGCGAAAGATCGATGCCGACGCGACCCGCGATGGCGAGAAGGTGGATGACGGCGTTCGTCGATCCGCCGATGGCCGCATTGGTACGGATGGCGTTTTCGAAGGCCTGCTTCGTCATGATGTCGGAAGGCTTCAGGTCATCCTTGACCATCTGCACGATCCGGCGGCCGGTCAGCTGCGCCATCACCTTGCGGCGGGAATCGACGCCCGGGATCGCGGCGTTGCCTGACAGTGCCATGCCGAGCGCCTCAGCCATGGAAGCCATGGTGGAGGCAGTGCCCATGGTGTTGCAGGTGCCCGACGAGCGGCTCATCGAAGCTTCCGCCTCGAGGAACTCGGCCTGCGTCATCTCGCCGGCCTTCACCATTTCGGAGAACTTCCACAGATGCGTGCCGGAACCGACGCGTTCGCCACGGAAATAGCCGTTCAGCATCGGACCGCCAGTGACGACGATCGACGGCAGGTCGCAGGAGGCAGCGCCCATCAGCAGCGACGGCGTGGTCTTGTCACAGCCGACGAGAAGAACGCAGCCGTCCATCGGCTGGCCGCGGATCGCTTCTTCGACCGCGAGAGCGGCGAGGTTGCGATACATCATCGCGGTCGGGCGGAAGGTATTTTCGGATGCCGAGAACACCGGCACTTCGAGCGGGAAGCCGCCGGCCTCCCATACGCCTGCCTTCACCTTTTCGGCGAGTTCTCTGAGATGCCCGTTGCACGGGGTCATATCCGACCAGGTGTTGAGGATGCCGATCACCGGGCGACCGTCGAACAGGTCGTGCGGATATCCCTGGTTCTTAAGCCAGCCGCGGTGATAGATCACGTCGCGGCTCGTGCCGCCGTACCATTCCTGCGATCTCAGCCTGCGCGGCCATTCCGCTTTCTTTTTCATAATCTCTGTCCTTCAGGATACCCCCGGACCGCCTCGTACGGCCCGGGTCATCTCGCTCTGTCTCAAGCCAGCGTGTAGGCCGTCTTGACGGTTGTGTAGAACTCGGCAGCGTACTTGCCCTGTTCGCGCGGACCGTAGGACGAACCCTTGCGGCCGCCGAACGGCACGTGGAAATCGACGCCTGCTGTCGGCAGGTTGACCATGACCATGCCGGCTTCCGAATTGCGCTTGAAGTGCGTCGCATGTTTCAGGCTTGTTGTGGCGATGCCGGCCGAAAGGCCGAATGGCGTATCGTTGGCGATGGCAAGCGCCTCATCGTAATCCTTCGCCCGGATCACCGAGACCACAGGTCCGAAGATCTCCTCGCGCGAAATGCGCATCTGGTTGGTCGCTTCGGTGAACAACGTCGGCTGCAGGTAGAAGCCGGGCGTGTCGCGGGAAACGAGCTCGCCGCCGAAGGCAAGCTTGGCGCCTTCCTTTTTGCCGATCTCGATATAGTCGGTGTCGGTCTTCAGCTGCCGCTCATCGACGACGGGGCCGATATGCGTGCCGGCCTTCAGCGCGTTGTCAACGACGAGCGTCTTCAGCTTGTCCGTCAGAGCCGCAACGAACTTGTCGTGGATGCCTTCGGTAACGATCAGGCGCGACGATGCGGTGCAGCGCTGGCCTGTGGAGAAAAAGCCGGAATTGGCGGCTGCCTCGACGGCGACGTTGAGATCGGCATCGTCGAGCACGACCATCGGGTTCTTGCCGCCCATTTCCAGCTGGAACTTGCGGTTATGCTCGATGGAGGCGGCGGCGACACGCCGGCCGGTGCCGGTGGAACCGGTGAAGGTGATGCCGTGAACATCGGGGCTTTCGAGCATGGCCTGGCCGACCACCGAGCCCTTGCCCATGACGAGGTTCAAGACGCCCTTCGGCAGCCCGGCGCGGTTGAGGATATCGACGATCGCCCAGGAACAGGCGGGCACCAGTTCGGCCGGCTTGAAGACGATGGTATTGCCGTAGCAGAGCGCCGGCGCGATTTTCCAGGCGGGAATGGCGATCGGGAAGTTCCACGGCGTGATGATGCCGATGACGCCGAGCCCCTCGCGGGTGATCTCGACGCCGATGTTCGGGCGAACCGACGGGATGACCTCGCCGGCGAGCCTCAGCGCTTCACCAGCGAAGAATTCGAAGATCTGCGATGCGCGGATGACTTCGCCGGTTGCCTCGGGCAGCGTCTTGCCTTCCTCACGGGCGAGCAGCGCCCCGAGTTCGTCCTTGCGCGCCATGATCTCGTCGCCGGTCTTCTTCAGAATGACGTGGCGTTCCCAGATGCCCGAGCGCGACCAGGCCGGAAAGGCGGCCTTGGCGGCGGCAATGGCGTTTTTCGTGTCTTCAGCGCTGCCATCGGCATAGAGGCCGACGACCTCGTTCGTATCCGACGGGTTGATGTTCTTCGTCGCGTTCGAGCCGACCCATTCGCCGGCGATCAGGTTTTGATAAATGGTCATGGGCTCAACAAGCCTCCTTTACCGTTTACATCACGGCCCGGCCGCGGTCGCAGCCAGGCCTCGAAAAATCAGAGCTGCTTGACGGCAATCTCTTCTTCGGCGGCCACCTTCAGCGGATTGCGGAGCGGCAGGCCGAATTCGGCGACTTCGATCTCGAAGACATCGCCTTCTTCGGCCTTGATGCCGTCGGCAAAGGAAAGGGTCGCCGTGCCGAACATATGGACATGAACATCTCCCGGCGCACGGAAGAGGTCATATTTAAAGTGGTGATATTCCAGATTGGCGAAGGTGTGCGACATGTTCGCCTCACCCGACAGGAACGGCTTCTCGAAGATCACCTTGTCGCCGCGCTTGATGCGCGAGGTGCCGCGAATATCGTCAGGCGCTGCGCCGACGCGGATTTCAGGTCCGAAGCTTGCCGGACGCAGCTTCGAATGGGCGAGATAGAGATAGTTGATCCGCTCGGTGACGTGATCGGAAAATTCGTTCGACAGCGCAAAGCCAATGCGGAAGGGCGTGCCGTCCTTGGCAATGACGTAGATGCCGGCCATTTCAGGCTCTTCGCCGCCATCGAGCGCGAAGGAAGGCGAGACAAGCGGCGCGCCGGGGGCTGCGGCTCCATGGCCATTGCCCTTGTAGAACCATTCAGGCTGCACGCCCTTTTCGCCAGCCTTCGGCTTGCCGTTCTCCAGGCCCATCTTGAACATCTTCATCGAGTCGGTCAGCGTTTCCTCAGCCGCCTCGGTGGTCTTCTTGTGCATGGAATCGCGGGTGGCGGCGGAGCCGAGATGCGTCAGGCCGGTGCCGGTCAGATGCAGGTGAGCCGCATCAGGATGGGTGATCGGCGGAAGGAAGCGGCCTTCCGCATAGGCCTTTTCAAGATCGACGGCATCGCCGTAACCATGGGCTTCGATGACTGCGGCAAGCGACTTGCCACCGTCCGCCGCTTCCATCGCCAGCGCATAGACGCTGCCGGCATTCTTGACCGACTTGGCGGCGCCGCCCTGCTCGCGCACGGCGACGACGATCTCTCCGTTAGCACCCTTGATTTGCGAAATAAGCACGTCTTCAATCCTTCTCGTTTCAGCGAAGACAGGAAAAGCTCCGCCTGTCCGGCTCCATCAGGAGCCGGAATCCATCTTTCATCTGACTGCGAATGCCTGGCTGCGCTTTGGAGCTCAGCCCTTGTTCTTGTTGTAAACGTCGAAGAACACGGCTGCGAGAAGCACGGCGCCCTTCACCATCTGCTGCGAGTCGGTGCCAAGGCCGTGGATCGACATGCCATTGTTCATGATACCCATGATCAGAGCGCCGATGACAGCACCGGTCACCTTGCCGACGCCGCCCTGTGCGGATGCGCCGCCGATGAAGCAGGCCGCGATCACGTCGAGTTCAAGGCCGAAGCCGCCCTTGGCCGTCGCCGAGTTGAGACGCAGCGCAACGATAAGACCAGCCAGTCCGGCGAGCAGGCCCATGTTCGCAAAGGTCAGGAACGTCAGCCGCTCGGTATTGATACCGGAAAGCTTCGTCGCCTTCTCATTGCCGCCCATGGCGTAGATGCGCCGGCCGATCGTCGTGCGGCGCGTGATGAAGGCATAGGCGGCGACGAGGACCAGCATGACGACCAGCACGTTCGGGAAGCCGCGATAGATCGACAGCTGGTAGCCGAGCCCCAGGATAGCGAGCGAGACAATGATGTTCTGGGTCAGGAAGAAGCCCATAGGTTCGACGTCATTGCCGTGCTTCTCGTTCGACAGGCGCTTGCGCCATGCCATATAGAAGAGGGTTACGGCGCCGATAACGGTCAGGATGATCGAGGTCGAGTTGATGCCGCCCATATCGAAGAGGTTCGGCAGGAAGCCGATGCTGATCAGCTGGAACTCCGGCGGGAAGGGACCGATGCTGGTGCCGGTTCCCGATGCCGTCATGACGAACAGCGTCAGCCCGCGGAAAACAAGCATGCCGGCCAGCGTGACGATGAAGGACGGGATCTTGTGATAGGCGACGAAATAGCCCTGGACGCCGCCGACGAGCGCGCCGAGAGCAAGGCAGATGATACCCGCCAGGATATAATTGGTGTGCCATTGCACCGTCATCACGCCGGCGATGGCGCCGATGAAGCCGACAACGGACCCGACCGAAAGATCGATATGGCCGGCGACGATGACCAGCAGCATGCCGAGCGCCATGATGACGATGAACGAGTTCTGCAGAATGATGTTGGTCAGGTTGAGCGGCTTGAAGAGAACGCCACCAGTCGAGAACTGGAAGAACACCATGATCGCGATGAGCGCGATAAACATGCCGTATTCACGGATGTTGCCGCGAACGTAGTCTCCGATCGAGACGACACGCCCTTGCTCAGCGATGGGTTGATTGATCGGTGTCATTGCTTCTTCTCCCCTGAGCGCATGATAGCGCGCATGATGGTTTCCTGGCTTGCTTCTCCCTTCGGCAGTTCAGCGACGATGCGTCCTTCGTTCATCACGTAGATGCGGTCACAAGTGCCAAGCAATTCGGGCATTTCCGACGAGATCATCAGAACGCCCTTTCCATCGGCGGCAAGCTGGTTGATGATAGTATAGATTTCGTATTTTGCGCCAACATCGATGCCGCGCGTCGGCTCGTCGAGGATCAAAACATCGGGATTGGAGAACAACCATTTCGACAGCACCACCTTCTGCTGGTTGCCACCGGAAAGATTGACCGTCTCCTGGAAGATGCTGGAGGAGCGGATGCGCAGCTTCGAGCGATAGTCGGTCGCAACCCGCGATTCCTTGACGCTGTCGATGACGGACGCATTCGACACCGCCTTCAAATTGACGAGCGTCGTGTTGTGCAGGATCGTGTCGTTGAGCACGAGGCCGAGCTGCTTGCGGTCTTCGGTAACGTAGGCGAGACCCGCGTCGATCGCCCTGCGCACGGTACTGACGTCGACCGGCTTGCCGTACATCAGCGCCTCGCCCGAGATCTTGTGGCCATAGGCCTTGCCAAACAGGCTCATGGCGAATTCGGTGCGCCCTGCCCCCATCAGGCCGGCGATGCCGACGACCTCGCCCTTCCGGACTGTGATGTTGATATTGTGCAGAACCTGGCGGTCGCGGTGCTGCTGGTGATAGGCGTTCCAGTTCTTCACTTCGAGAATGGTTTCGCCGATCGGCACCGAACGCGGCGGATAGCGGTCTTCGAGATCGCGGCCGACCATGTTGCGGATGATGATGTCTTCGCTGATTTCGTCCGCGTGACAGTCGAGCGTCTTGACGGTCATGCCGTCGCGCAGGACCGTGATCTGGTCGGCGACCTTGCGGATCTCGTTCAGCTTATGGGAAATGATGATCGAGGTGATGCCCTGCTTGCGGAACTCCATCAGCAGGTTGAGCAGAGCGTCGGAATCGCTTTCGTTGAGCGAGGCCGTGGGCTCGTCGAGGATGAGCAGCTTCACGCTCTTCGACAGCGCCTTGGCGATCTCGACCAGCTGCTGCTTGCCGACGCCGATGTCGGTCACCAAAGTGTTCGGAGATTCCTGCAGGCCAACCTTCTTGAGCAGCTGCTTCGTGCGGTTGAACGTCTCATCCCAGCTGATGACGCCGTTCTTGGCGTTCTCGTTGCCGAGGAAGATGTTTTCGCCGATCGACAGCAACGGCACGAGCGCCAGTTCCTGGTGGATGATGACGATGCCGATTTCTTCGGAGTCCCTCAGGGCCTTGAAGTTGCGCGTCTCGCCTTCATAGACGATGTCGCCTTCATAGCTGCCGGTGGGATAGACGCCTGATAGCACTTTCATCAGGGTCGATTTGCCGGCCCCGTTTTCGCCCACCAATGCGTGGATCTCACCCTGGCGAACCTTGAGGTTCACGTTCTCCAGCGCCTTGACGCCCGGGAACGTCTTGGTGATGCTCCGCATCTCGAGGATGGTATTGTCCATAGTCAAAGTTCCAGCGCCCCCAGCCGTTTAATGGCCGGGTAATCATAAAATCGAAGGCCGGAACCCGCAAGCGCGGGCTCCGGCCTCCTGCTCAACTTACTTCAGCTTGTCTTCGGTGTAGTAACCGCTGTCGACGAGGATCTGCTTGTAGTTGGTCTTGTCGACGGCAACCGGCTTCAGCAGATAGGACGGAACGACCTTGACGCCGTTATCGTAGGTCTTCGTGTCGTTGACTTCAGGCTCCTTGCCGGACATCACGGCATCGACCATGGCAACGGTGACCTTGGCGAGTTCGCGGGTGTCCTTGAAGATCGTCGAATGCTGTTCGCCAGCAATGATCGACTTGACCGACGGGATTTCAGCGTCCTGACCGGTGACGATCGGCAGCGGCTGGGCCGCAGTACCGTAACCAACGCCCTTCAGCGAGGAAATGATACCGATCGACAGACCGTCATAGGGAGACAGGACGGCATCAACCTTGGCATCGGTGTAGTTAGCCGAGAGCAGGTTGTCCATGCGGGCCTGGGCCGTTGCCGGATCCCAACGCAGCGTGCCGACCTTGTCCATGCCGGTCTGGCCGGACTTCACGACGAGCTTGCCACTGTCGATGTAGGGCTGCAGGACGGACATTGCGCCATCATAGAAGAAGAAGGCGTTGTTATCGTCCGGCGAACCGCCGAAGAGTTCGATGTTGAACGGGCCCTTGCCATCCTTGAGGCCGAGGCCGTCAACGATGGAGCCAGCCTGCAGAACGCCGACCTGGAAGTTGTCGAAGGTTGCGTAGTAGTCGACGTTGCCCGAATCGCGGATCAGACGGTCATAAGCGATGACCTTGATACCGGCATCGTGTGCCTTCTGGAGAACGTCGGAAAGCGTCGTGCCGTCGATCGAAGCGATGACGAGAACCTTGACGCCCTTGGTCACCATGTTTTCGATCTGCGAAAGCTGGTTCGGAATGTCGTCGTCGCCATACTGCAGGTCAGTGCCGTAACCGGCAGCCTGGAGCTGCTTGACGATGTTGTTGCCGTCGTCGATCCAGCGGGCCGAAGCCTTGGTCGGCATCGCGATACCGACAGTGCCTTTGTCCGCGGCGAGCGCCGGTGCAACGAACGAAGCGACGCCGAAGGCAGCCGCAGCCATCAATGAGATAATGGATTTCATTTCTCTCTCCCTTGTTAATAGAGCAGCGGACGAAAAATCGCCCGCCCCGAAACTGTGGCAGGTTCCGTATTGGATAGTTACTTCAGATGGTGAGAAACGAAGTAGGTCTCCTCCACGATCTCACACGTGTTGAGTGCCAACCAGCACACGGCGGCAAACTGGTATGGATTCCTATAACTGTCAAATAGAATAACTGGTAATGTGCATAACAATTTTGGTATATCGTTAAAAAGTATTACTTTTGATGGAACGCAGTGGGGAGGCTGCAACCATGACGATTGTTTCAGAGCCAATTTCGATGGATCACGTCGATATCCACAGCGATAATTTCGGTGACGACGGCCTTTTGCGTGCGGGGCTTAAGCTGAATCACCTGCGTATGATCGTCGCAATCGAAGATAGCGGGCAGATTTCCGCTGCCGCGGAAGTTCTGAACATTTCACAGCCCGCCGCGTCGCGGATGCTGTCCGAAATGGAATCAATTACCAAGACTCAGCTCTACGAACGCGTCGCCCGCGGCGTGGTGCTGACGACCTTCGGCGCAGCCCTTGCCAGAAGGGCTCGCAAGATCCTCCTGGAGCTGCGCGAGGCGAGCCGCGAGATCGGCGAATTGAAGAGCGGCAAGGGCGGCTCGGTCTTCATCGGCGCGGTCACCGCGCCGGCCATGAGCCTCGTGGTGCCGGCGATCAACAGGGTCCGCAAGGCCTATCCCGGCATCGAGATCAACATCCAGGTGGAGACCAGCAACGTGCTGGCCCGCGAACTGCTCGCCGCCCGCCACGATTTCATCATCGGCCGCATTCCCGACGATCTCAACCCGCGCCTCTTCGAGGTGACAGAGATCGGCATCGAGCGGGCCTGCCTGATCGTGCACAGCCGCCATCCACTTTTGAAGCAGAAGGTAAGCAGCCTTGTCGACCTCAAGGACTACGACTGGGTGTTCCAGCCGCCGGGCACACTGCTGCGCCGCACGATCGAGGACATCTTCCTGTCGCGCGGCGTGGCTCTGCCGGAAAACATCGTCAACACCTCCTCGCTGCTTCTCACCTGCGCCATCGTCTGCGAAACCGATGCCATTGCTCCCATTGCCATCGACGTCGCCCAGTTCCTAGCCAGCCAAAGTTCGAATGCCTCGGATGTACGCATGCTGCCGATCGATTTTGACATCAACGTCAAGCCTTACAGTCTGATCACCGCGAGAGAACGGGCGCTACCGCCGAGCGCAAGGCTGCTCTACGACATCATCCTCGAAGAGAGCCTGAAGCAGGCCGGCTGAAGCCCGGCAAGCCCTGCGCCATCTTGCCGGCTTCTAATGCCTGCGTCGAAAGGAAGGCACATGCTGTTCGGACAGTCGGTATTTCAATCGGTCCTCGAGCGGCTGAAGGCTGAGGACGAGATGGAGGAAGGCGCCGAGGCGCCGGCCGCCCACCGCGTCTCCGGCCTTGCCACCGGGCTCGCTTTCGACGTCATGGAAGGTGTTTCGGCCGCCTCGCAGCGCGTCGACCAGGCCTATTTCGACAATCTGGAATTCGATGCCGCCGCAATCGCGCCGGAGCCGGCGCCTCCGCCCGAACCCGAGCCGGTCATGCCGGACCATCTCGCGCGCACCGCCCCAGCAGAGGTCGCAGCCGAGCTCGCGATCTCCGCTGCCGACACACCGCTGACGCTCGGCGAGAAGCGCCGCGCCTTTGCCCGGACCAATCATCCCGACCGCGTCGCTCCGCCGTTCCGCGACAATGCGACGAAGCGGATGACGCTGGCCAACCTACTGATCGACGAAGCGCTGCGGCGAATCGGCCGCTGATTATTCCGCCTGTCCGTCCTTTGCGGGCTTCTCGGCGGTCGCCGCGGGCTCATCCTCATCATCCTCGGCCTCGGGCTGCGCGGCCGGCTCGGTGACCTGAGGCTGCGGATTGAAGGTCCAGAACAGCATATAGAAGGAATAGGCGCCCGCCCCGCCTGCAAGCACCGCCCAGAAGGGATCGCCGGTGATGAGCTCGACCACGGCCCAGCCGAAGCAGACGGCAACGATGGCAGCACGCACCCAGAGGCGGCGATATGCCGGATGGTTCGGATCGATCAGTTGCATCTTTATCCCGTGGTCGCATATGTCACACTGCTCTTGCATGTGTCGCGCTTGTCTTTAGTTCGAATCTTGCAATTGTGAAAGAGCCGCGGGCTTGACGCCGCGCAGAGAAGATGGAATGAAAATTCCAGATTTTTGGCAATTCGGTTTATTTGTTCCGATTTCAAGGGAGGTTGAAATGACTGTGAGATTTGGTCTTCTCGGCGCCGGCCGCATCGGCAAAGTTCATGCGAAGGCCGTCAGCGGTGACGCCAATGCGACGCTCGTCGCGGTCGCGGACGCCTTCCCGCAGGCGGCCGAAGCCATCGCTTCCGCCTATGGCTGTGAAGTCCGCACCATCGAGGCGATCGAAGCGGCCAAGGATATCGACGCCGTCGTCATCTGCACGCCGACGGATACGCATGCCGACCTGATCGAGCGCTTCGCCCGCGCCGGCAAGGCAATCTTCTGCGAAAAGCCGATCGATCTCGATGTTGCCCGCGTCAAGGCCTGCATCAAGGTCGTCGAAGAGACCGGCGCCAAGCTGATGGTCGGTTTCAACCGCCGCTTCGATCCGCATTTCATGGCGGTGCGCAAGGTGATCGACGACGGCAAGATCGGTGACGTCGAGATGGTGACGATCACCTCGCGCGATCCCGGCGCCCCGCCGGTCGATTACATCAAGCGCTCGGGCGGCATTTTCCGCGATATGACGATCCACGATTTCGACATGGCCCGCTTCCTGCTCGGCGAAGAGCCGGTCTCGGTTTTTGCGACCGCAGCCGTGCTCGTCGACAAGGCGATCGGCGAAGCGGGTGACTATGACAGCGTCTCCGTCATCCTGCAGACCGCATCCGGCAAGCAGGCCGTGATCTCGAACTCGCGTCGTGCCACCTATGGCTATGACCAGCGCATCGAGGCCCACGGCTCCAAGGGTCTCGTTTCGGCCGAAAACCAGCGCCCAGTATCGATCGAAGTCGCCAACGCCGACGGCTATACCCGCCCGCCACTGCATGATTTCTTCATGACCCGCTACACCGAAGCCTATGCCAACGAGATCGCAAGCTTCATCGCCGCGATCGAAAAGGGCACGAAGATCTCGCCGTCGGGCGCCGATGGCCTGGCAGCCCTCGCGCTTGCCGACGCCGCGGTCCAGTCCGTCAAGGAAGGCAAGCTCATCAAGATTGGCTGACGGCCCTCTCCCGACCGGAAGCCACGCATGAGATGGCCGGGCACCGCCCGGCCATTTCTCGTTTGGTGACTAGGCGCCGAGAACGCCCCTCATCCACCTGCCGGCACCTTCTCCCCGCCGGCGGGGAGAAGGGAATATGCCGCGACCTCTCCATTCCCCACCCGCCTCTCGCATGGCACGTCCCCTCGCCCCGTTTACGGGGAGAGGGTTAGGGTGAGGGGCAGCGTCGGAGCGCCCGGCGGCCTCTCCGTCACTCCGCGCTCTGGACACCCGACAGCACGATATCCTGGTCGATCACCGACAGCGCCCGGTTCAGATGCCCGTCGAAAACGAGGATCTGTTCGTCGGCGACCACCCGGATTTCGGGCATGCCTTCCATGCGCACGACATGCGATTGGCCGAGCCCTTCTTCGATCCCCTGCCGGAGAAGGTCGTAATATCGCGTGCCCGGGCCGGTGATGGCGATCGGCATGCGTTCCGTCAGGCTCAGCATGCGCGACAGCCCGTTGCCGAGCGCCAGCCCCGCCTGGCGGAAGGCGAAGGCTGAAACGCGGTGGCCCTGGCGCGCCTTCGCGGCGATCTTGTCGAGCTCGGCCACCGGCACGAACTTCGCCGGGATCGTATCAAGCGGCACTTCGAAGGCGCTGCGCAGGATCGCGTAGAAACCGGCATAGGCCTCGATGCAGCCGCGCGTGCCGCAGCGGCAGAGGCCGCCATTGGCCATGTGCAGCATATGCCCGAAATTCGGCGCCGAGATCTCCTGGCCCGTCTGCCCCCCGCGCCGGACGATGCCGAGCCCGATGCTGTGGCCGAGCGAAAGGGCGGCCAGCGATCGGAAATCAGCGCCTTTTGCGATCTCCTCACGCGCGCCGAGTGCGGCTGCGACCAGCAGCGTCTCATTGTCGAGAATCACCTTGGCCTGCCAATCCGGCCGGAGTACTGATTCGAAATCGATCCGGTCGCTGCCGAAGATCGGCGACCAGAGGAGCACCGGCTCGGTGGAATTGACCAGCCCCTTGCTGCTGATCGAGATCAGAAGCACTTTTTCCTGTGATATCTTGGAGCGATCGAGAATACGCAAAAGCCCGGCGCGCACAGCCGCGACGAAGCGGGCCGCACCCGAAGGATCGTGCGACCGTTCCTCGTTGAAGCGGTCGATCAGCTTTCCGGCATAATCGACCAGCGAATATTGCACGGCATCCGAGGAGATGATGACGACGATGAGATAGCCGCAGTCACGCCGCTGGCGCAAAAGCACGCGCGGCCGGCCGCGCCCGCTTGCCGCCTGGTGCTCGGATTTTTCGATGATCTGGGCTTTTTCGAGATCAGCCGTGATTGCCGAGATGGTGGCCGAGGAAAGGCCGGTGAAATCGGATATTTCGGTATGCGCGAGCGCGCCGTGGCGGCGCAGCACGGACAGCACGAGCACGCTGTTTCTCTGCCGGACCAGCTCCGTGCTCGACTTGGTCAGCATGGATGCCGCCCTCTCCTCCTGCTTGCTCTTCCCTTGATTTCCACTGCATCTCCGGCCGCCGTTGCGCAAGGGGATTAAGCCGGTAGTGCAGTGTTGACAGTTGAAAAAATCTCTGACACTAAATTTCTCGACTGTCGAGAAAAAAATCCGAACCTTTCTCGACAGCTTTTCGCGGTGGCCGGAGGAAGCATGGGCTGGGCCGGTCGCAACTCACTCGGGAGGACATTATGAAGTCTATTTATAAGCTGATGGCAGGTGCTGCCATTCTCGTTTCGCTGCAGTCGGCTGCCGTGGCTGCCGATCTCGTCGTCGGCGTTTCCTGGTCGAATTTCCAGGAAGAGCGTTGGAAGACCGACGAAGCCGCCATCAAGAAGGCTCTCGAAGCCAAGGGCGCCAAGTATATTTCCGCTGACGCGCAGTCTTCTGCCGCAAAGCAGCTCACCGACGTCGAATCGCTGATCTCGCAGGGCGCCAACGCCCTGATCATTCTCGCCCAGGACTCCGACGCCATCGGCCCGGCCATCGAAAAGGCCGCTGCTGAAGGCATCCCGGTCGTCGGCTACGACCGCCTGATCGAAAACCCGGCCGCTTTCTACATCACCTTCGACAACAAGGAAGTCGGTCGTCTCCAGGCTCAAGGCGTCTTCAAGGCCAAGCCGGAAGGCAACTACGTCTTCATCAAGGGCTCGTCTTCCGACCCGAATGCTGACTTCCTGTTCTCGGGCCAGCAGGAAGTGCTGAAGGCCGCCATCGACGCCGGCAAGATCAAGAATGTCGGCGAAGCCTATACCGACGGCTGGCTGCCGGAGAATGCTCAGCGCAACATGGAGCAGTTCCTGACCGCCAACAACAACAAGGTTGACGCCGTTGTTGCTTCGAACGACGGCACGGCCGGCGGCGCGATCGCAGCTCTCGACGCACAGGGCCTCGCCGGTTCCGTTCCGGTTTCCGGCCAGGACGGCGACAAGGCGGCACTCAACCGCATCGCTCTCGGCACGCAGACGGTTTCCGTCTGGAAGGACAGCCGCGAACTCGGCAAGCGCGCCGCAGAAATCGCTCTCGACCTCGCCGGCGGCAAGGACATGAGCAAGATCGACGGCGCCCAGACCTTCAAGGGCGGCCCGAAGCACGTCGAAATGAACTCGGTCTTCCTGAAGCCGCTTGCAATCACCAAGGACAATCTGAACGTCGTCATCGACGCCGGCTGGATTTCCAAGGCGGAAGCCTGCCAGGGCGTCAAGGCCGGCACGGTCGCTGCCTGCAAGTAAGCCAGGGCTGAACTGAAATGACCGGCGCCGCAGCGGAACACCGTTGCGGCGCCGGATGCGGATGAGAAGGTCAAAGACGAAATTTTCTCCGCTTCGCCACACCATCGCGGACTTTCATTCCCTGCCGGAAGAGCGTCGCGACGCCACGCGACCGGTTTCCGGAAGCATCGCGATGGTCAGTTGAAGAACAGACTGATGACGCCGATGGCAGCCCTTGGCAGGCCGGCGCGTCCGTCCAAACAAAGTGGGGGAACGGCAAACCCATGGCCGAAATGGTAAAATCCACAACATCAAGCGGGCCGCGAACGGCGGAAGCCAATCTGGTGACCCGCTTCTTCCGCGCAACCGAGATCGACACACGCCTGCTCGGCATGATCGGTGCGCTCATCATCATCTGGATCGGTTTCCACATCATCACCGGCGGCCTGTTCCTGACACCGCGCAATCTCTGGAACCTGTCGGTTCAGACGACCGACATCGCGGTCATGACCACCGGCATGGTGCTGATCATCGTCACCCGCAACATCGACCTTTCGGTCGGTTCCGTGCTCGGCCTCTGCGGCATGATCATGGGCGTGACGCAGGCCAAGATCCTGCCTGAGTATATCGGCTTCGACAGTCCCTTTACCTGGGTGATCACGCTGCTGATCGGCCTCATTGCCGGCGGCCTGATCGGCACCTTCCAGGGCATGATCATCGCCTTTCTGAACGTTCCCTCATTCATCGTCACCCTCGGCGGCCTGCTGGTCTGGCGCGGCGCGACCTGGCTCGTCACCAGCGGCCAGACGGTTGCCCCGATGGACCAGACCTTCCGCATCATGGGCGGGGGCGCGGAGGGCTCGATCGGCGCCACCTGGAGCTGGGTCGTCGGCATCGCCGCCTGCCTCTTCGTCATCGCAAGCATCGTCGGCTCCCGCCGGCAGCGCCGCCGCTTCGGCTTCCCGCGCCGGCCGATGTGGGCGGAATATTTCCTCGCCGTCCTGAGCTGCGTGCTCATCCTCGGCGCGGTCTGGATCGCCAACAGCTATTACTGGCCGATCAACATCGCCAAGAAATATGCCGAGACCAACAATATTCCCTGGCCCGAGACCGGCCTGGATATTCCCTACGGCATCGCCGTGCCGGTGCTGATCGCGATCGTCGTCGGCATCCTCATGACCTTCATCGCGACCCGGCTGCGCTTCGGCCGCTATGTCTTCGCGATCGGCGGCAACCCAGAGGCAGCCGAGCTCGCCGGCATCAAGACCCGCTGGGTCACCGTGCGCATCTTCGCGCTGATGGGCGTTCTCGCAGCCATCGCGGCGGCGATCTCCACCGCCCGCCTCAACGCCGCCACGAACTCGCAGGGCACGCTCGACGAGCTCTACACCATCGCCGCCGCCGTCATCGGCGGAACGTCGCTGGCAGGCGGCACCGGCACCATCGCCGGCGCCATGCTCGGCGCGCTCGTCATGCAGTCGCTGCAATCGGGCATGGTCCTCGCACATGTCGATACGCCGCTGCAGAGCGTCGTCGTCGGCACCGTCCTCGTCGTCGCGGTCTGGCTAGACACCGTATACCGCTCCCGTGCCAAGTGAGAGGAGCCCTAGACATGGCTGATCAACGCACTCCCCTCGTGGAACTGAAAAACATCTCGATCTCCTTCGGTGGCATCCACGCCGTGGACAACGCCTCCGTCGATCTCTATCCCGGCGAAGTCGTCGCCCTTCTCGGCCATAACGGCGCCGGCAAGTCGACGCTGATCAAGATCCTCTCCGGCGCCTACAAGCGCGACAGCGGCGATATCCTGATCAATGGCGAGCCGGCCGACATCCGCAATCCGCGCGATGCCAAGAAATACGGGATCGAGACGATCTACCAGACGCTCGCCGTCGCCGACAATGTCGACGCCGCCGCCAATCTCTATCTCGGCCGCGAGCTGAAGACCCGCTGGGGCACGCTCGACGACGTCGCGATGGAAGCCTCGGCCCGCGAAGTGATGGGGCGGCTTAACCCCAACTTCAAGCGCTTCAAGGAGCCGGTGAAGGCGCTCTCGGGCGGCCAGCGGCAATCGGTGGCGATCGCGCGTGCGATCCTCTTCAACGCCCGCATCCTGATCATGGACGAGCCGACGGCCGCCCTCGGCCCCCAGGAAACGGCGCAGGTCGGCGAGCTGATCAAGCAGCTGAAGAAGGAAGGCATCGGCATCTTCCTCATCAGCCACGACATCCATGACGTCTTCGACCTCGCCGACCGCGTCTCGGTGATGAAGAACGGCCAGGTCGTCGGCCACGCCCGCACCGAGGACGTGACCAAGGACGAAGTCCTCGGCATGATCATCCTCGGCAAGGTGCCGCCGAAAGCCATCCCCGGCCCCGGCGCCATGCAGATCTGACCGCCGCCAGGCGATCAATCCGAAAACCCCGCTCCGCCGCCCGCAAGGCCGGCGGAGTTTTTTGTGCTTTTTGGGCCGGTGCCCCAGGCCGGATCTCCCGCGCAAAGACTGCAGCAAACACCCTCTCCTGATGAATTTCGACTGCCAAGGAGGTTTGGAAGGACCTTTTTAAGGAGCCCCAACTTTTTCAAAAAAACGCAAAATGAAGAAGCTCCCCTCGCCTCCCATCCATTTTTTAAAATGTTGACCCTTCTTAAAAACCTCTTTGCCACTGATAACAGACTGATTTCTTTCATTTTCCGTGACAAGGAGGTTTTTAAGCGGAGGAAAACCGGCCCTTTTGCCGTCGCTTCAACTTCGCTTTCTCAGCCATTTCAGACCAAAGCCATACCCCCGAACTGACGGCAGTTAGCCTCCAACCGGCAAACCGGACGACGCACAAAGCCTTCGGCCGTCGGCCCGACGGATGAAAATACCCGACAAACCGCAAGCACCGGTATTTCTGAGAATTTCGCGATTGAAGCCAGCCGCAAGCTAGGCTAAGAACCACCCATCGGACAGGCGATTCAAACCGCCTCAGGCATGCACCCGTAGCTCAGCTGGATAGAGTGTTGGATTCCGATTCCAAAGGTCACAGGTTCGAATCCTGTCGGGTGCGCCACTTTCTTCCATTTTACCAAGCAAAATCAAATAGTTATAAAAATCAGCAGGATCATATTCCCACATCCGTTCCCACTTTCGATGCTGGAATAGGACGGAGTTCTTAGGAACTTCGTGGAATTTTTTCGTTTGTTGCGGCGCTACGGCAAGGGACTGGCGCTTTCGGAGCTTGACGCCCGGCTGAATGCCGATGAGACAGGAGGGGCGCCGGAATCGAAATCGGCTATATGTCTCGATAAGACTTCGAACGAAACCGCATTTCAGGGCAGACGGCCCAATAAGCGCGCAGTCCAATTCGCCCACCTGCTTTTGGGAGCAAAACGTCTCCGCGCCTCCATCTCATATTCTTTTTGTCGATCCATCCATTCAGAGCCATGGATCTTCCGCATGATCTCCTTGTGTCGATCTAGGCGAATACAGAAGAATTCAGGATCGTGGGGCTTCCGGCGTTCCAGCGTGTTGTTCGGAAAAAGCTCACCTAAAAGCAGGATTTGCATTTCCACTTTGAAGTCGCCAACCCAGGCAAGCAATCGCTGGATTTGTAGAACCTCTCGGTCCAGCCGGTTCATGATGTTCGCATGTTCTTCAGGTGACGGGATCGACCAGGTAGATTCGTGTCCTTGAACCGGCATCTTGAATACAAGCAGGTCGGGTGGTCGTTGAACTTTCGAAAGCTCCTCCAACCCCATCGAGATCGCATAACGAAACACGTCAAGCTTTGGCTCGACAATATGCCATGATTCAATCATCGTTATTACGCCAATGAAGGCCGTACTTGCTTCGTTGCGTAACTCTAAATACTGAGGGTAGCGCTCGGTGGGGATTTGCCATTTATCGCCAGCGTTGTTCCATATCTGGACTAAGTCCAGATTCATCCGAAACCTACTCAGGTAGCTTTGCAGCTTGAGCCCAGCACCCTCAGCATCCCGCGATGTGCCCAGAGTCTGCTCGTATATTTCAATTTTACGTTTGATCTGTTCATTTTTTTTGTTGGCTTTGATGGCATTGCCGAGCTGTAAGAAGACGGCTGTAAAGCCGAGGAGCGCCGCAAAACAGGTTGCAGCAGCTCCTATGACCGGACCTTTTAGTCCGGGATCAAGGTTCTGAAAAAAATCCAACATGCGATCCACCGAATTAGCGCTGCTGCATCGCTATTCGTTGAATATCTCGGATTCTGAGAGCGCCGCCAATTGAATAGGGCGGGTATCCCCAAAAAGAAATCTCCCGCTTTTGAATTCGGATCTCGCAATCCTCGCGCGAATATCCCAAATAGTTATTGGGGCGCCATGCCCCGATAAATGGGCAACGTCTCGGGGCGTCTCTTGCAAAGTCTGATTGTAGTCATCGGTCGAGAATTGCTCCGCATCATTACGCGGGAGGGCTGGGCGTATTGGCGCAAGCAGCAGCGCGAGCGCAAGTACGAGGCCGACATGGCCGCTTTCAGGGCCGGTAAAGGCAACCTTCGGCGGCCTGTCAGTGACGATGCCCGGTAACGTCAATCAGCGACGAACCGCCTCTTTCACCTCTGGCACCAACACCCCATCGATCAACCACCGCCAATAAGGCAGGCTCGCATAGGGTGTCAGCCGGCGGACCGTCGCAACATCGCCTTCGGTCATGCCGGGCGGGTTGCCTGTCACCGCGCCTTTCGCATTGGCGACAGCGATGCCGGCAAGGCTGGTCGCATCCGAAGCAAGCTCATAGGTCGGGCCGAGCATGGCGCCGACAGCCGAGCGCGTGGCGTAGCGGCTCGCCGGCGGCCGCTGGCTGGCATTCGGGAAAAATGCCGATGCGCCGGCATAGAGGCCGGGCACGCCCAATTTTTCCAGCGCATTATTTAGTTCGAAGCCCACGGCGAAGATGCCGGAGCGGTCTAGCCCCTCCATTGCCCAGGTGCCGGGATTGTCCGAAAGCTCGCGACCGGCTTCCAACTGCTTCAGCGCGTAGATGAAAGCGCCGATCGTCGTCATACCGACGATGCCGCCGACAAGGCGGGTCTTGTCTTCCTGCAGGCCGCGGATCAGCACCCGTTGATTGGAAGCGATGGCGAACGATTTGAACTGCAGCAGGGCGCGGCCGACGGGCGTTGACGCAAAGAGCGGCATGTCGCCGACGCCCTTGGTGACGATAATGGAATCGACGTCCTTGTTGATCGCGGCGCGGAAGGCGCGGCGGCCGGCAGCTGCGATTGCGTCGTCGCCCCATGCTTCCGTGTTCGCCACCTTCACGCCATCGAGCGTCTGGCCGTGGCTGGTAAAGAAGCGGCCCAAGTCTTCGGCGCGCTGCTCGTCGATGCCGAGATAGCCCATGTAGGCCCGCTCTTTGGCCGGCAACGAGGCAAAACCGCTTTGCGCCGCCTTCTCGGCATTCGCCAAGATACGATTCTGGATCATGCGCGAGGCAAGTGTTTTCTGGAAGTCATCCCAATGTAAGAGCCCGGTCATGCGGGAGAAGCCGACCGTCATGTTGCCAAGGAAGCGTTCGAACACGGAGCCGTGGGCATAGGGGTCGGTAATCTCGGCGAGTGAGGCCATGCGGGAAGCGAGGATTTTCTCGCTGATGGCGCCGGCGAGTTGCGCTTCCCTCTTGCTCAAGCCCGCCGCTTTCACGCCGCGCACCATCGGCGCAAGGCCGTCTTTGATATACGCGGAAAGGCCATGCACCATTGCCGGGCGCACGGCATCGGCCAGCGAGCCGATCAGCACGCCGCCCATTGCCCGCATATAGTTGAAGGCGCCGGCGCCGGCGAGAACCCGCGCCCATGCCGTATTCTGGATTTCGGGCCGGTAGTTGCCGCGCAGCATGTCGCGCACCGCCTGCAGATCAGCGATGTCGGAGCGCTCGCTTTCATTGAGGCGCTTCAGTGCCACCGGATCGTTTTTGACCTGGCTGCGAAGCTCGGCATATTCCAGCCGCACCCGCTCCAATGCTTCCTTCATGGTCGGAGATCCGAAGCGCTCGGCAAGCTCGGTATCGGCCGCCATGACGCGGGCATAGCGGCGCCCGACGAGATCGACATTATCTTCGAGAAACTTTTCGACCAGCGCGTCAGGAATGTTGAAGGATCGTTCTTTCAACGGGCCACGGGTGGCAATGGTGAAATTCGCAGGCAGGAAGCCATCGGTCGCCCGGCCGGTCAGCATGTCGTAGACGTCATCGACAATGCCCTTCACGTAATCGGCGCGGTCGGCATCATCGTGAAATTCGAACGTGCCGCGCGAGGCGTGGTCGTTAATCTGGCGATCGACCTTGGCGAGCTTCGCGAGATCGTCGGCATCGAGATCGCGGGCAATGCCGCCGGCAACCTGCTGAAAGCCCGTTTCGAATTGCTCGAGCGCTTCGTCAGGCAGATGACGGGCAATACCGCCGGCAAGATCGGATAGCCCGGCCTTGCGGCCGGCCATGCCGGATTGCAGATCGGTTTTCACGCTTTCAAGGCTCGAAAGGGTCTTTTCCTTCTCGGCCGCCTCGCGCGCCGTCGCGGCGGAAACTTGCCCGTCGAAATATTCGCGCAGGATGCCCTTGAATTCCTGCTCATTGGCTTCGATCGCCGGCCGGTTCCACATGCGGGAGAAATACGATTCTGCCGTCGTAACATCGACGTCCTTGGGCAGAAGGCCGGTATCGATCGCCCGTTGCTTCAACGGCTCGATGACATGAGAGCGCCAAGCCGCCGCGGCTTCGGAGACGCCGGGAATATCGCTTTTGTCGCCGCGGCGCATGGCCCGGCCGACTTCCTGATAGAATTCCCTTTCCGTCAGCGATACCCCGACCTTGCGGGCATTGAGATAAGCGCCGCGCTGCGCCTCGACGGCTTGGGCGACGGCGCCGCGGGTGAATTCGTGCATGGCACTTTCGGCCGCGATATCACCCTCGCCGGCCATGTTCTTCGTCAGATAGACAGGGTTTTCCATCATCTGCGATCCGATCTGACGCACGGCGACGGAAGGGCTATGCAGCGTGCGCAGCAGCGGATTGAGCTTGGCGGTCGCCTTCGCAACCGTCGATGCCGCTCGCCCGGCAATGGAGAGATCGCCAAGCGTTTCCGGCCGAACGCCGGCCGCACCGGCAGACGGCGGAACGGAAAAGCCGGTCATTTCGGCATGAAGCGCATTCGTGTCCGCATCGAAATCCGCAGCCTTGGCGGCATTGAGGGCGCGCGATGCGGCGACATGTTCAACGGCGCTCATCACCCCGGCGTAGCCGCCGCCAAACAGGCCGTGCAGGATCGTGGAACCGCCGATATTGACCAATGCATCATCGCCGGTTCGCAGTTGCTGGCTTTCCTGCAGGATTACTTCTTGTGCGGCCGCGGAAGCAGCGCCCGCGACACCCATGCTAAGCGCCGTTCTGGCAAGGGAAATACTCTTGCCGACCTTCACCAGCCCGCCGCTCGGAAGCACAATCGTCGGGTCGAAATAGCCGGCCACCACGCCCATACTGTACCCGGTCCAGCCCGCACGCCCCATGATGTCGCGATCTTTGGTTTCCTCGTCGATGTCCGCTTTGACAGCATCCATCGCCCGCTTGGTGAAAACGTTGGTGAAACGGTCGGCATATTGCTCGTAGCCCTTCAGGTTCTCCGGAGCGAAGGGGCGGAAATCGGGGTCTACATCAAGCCCGTGCCGCACCTGCTCATAGAGCGTGTCAGAGGCGATCAGCGAACCGACAAGATTGTTCTGGCGGATGGCCGGGCCGACCATCGACAACAGGCTCGGGTCTTCATCGGGCGCCTTTGCACCAACCTGCTGCTGCAGCAGATAATCGGTTTCCCCAAGCGTTTCGGGCAGTGCCCGGCTTTCATCAAAAGGCATGGCTCAATTCTTTCTTTTCAGGCTCGGCGACGGGGTGGCTCTGCTCGGGAGAGATTTCGCAGGCTCGGCGGGCGGCGCGGGCTTGGGGCGCGGTGGCGGCGCGGGCAGTTTCGGCGGCCCTGCGAGAAAGTCGTCGACGACCTGTTCGCGCTCTTTCACGTATTGCTGCACGTCCTGCTGGTTCCTCTGGCCCTCGTCTTCGATCTTGGCGAGCGCCTTGGCGGCCTCTGCCTTGTTGGCCACCTCGATCTCTTCCGCGGTCGGCGGCACCACATAGAACGGCTTGCGGTAGTGCTGCAGCACGCCCTTGTCGTCGCGGTAATAGACCTGATAGCGCGGTGGGATTCCGGCGGCGAGATCGTTTTCGGTATCGCGGTCTGTCATCAGGAAGACCCCGCCATGCTTGATGCCATCGGCAGCAAGGACGGCGTTCAACTGCTCCTTGATATAACCATGCGAACCGTTCGGATCGGCCGGATAAGTCTTATCCGGCGGCAGGTAGGTGACAACATCGGGTCCAGCCAGGGCAAATTCCGACGTGCCGTAGCGGCGCTGGATGCGGTCATTCGCAAGCTTGGTGCCGGCTTCGATATCACCGCCGGCATCGAAAATGCTTTCGGTCAAGACATCCTTGTAATCGCTGACGATCGCGGCCGATTGCGCGGCGCCGCTGCCAAGGCGCGGAGCGGAAGAGAAAACGCCCTTGTCATAGAGCCCCCTAATCTTGCCCACTGTCGCCAGACGGTCGATCGCGCCTTTCATCTGTTTGGTATCCATCAGCGCCGAGCGCTGCCGCACCTTGTCGGGGTCTTTGCGATCGATGATGCGCTGCGCGGCAATCTCAGGTGTCAGGCCGACGTCATCAACATAGTGCGAATAGAGGGCAACGTCGTCGGCGACGTCGGCCCCGCCCATCATTCGGCCGAGCGCGCCGGCATCAATGGTCGAAATCCGCTTTCCAAGATTGAGCGCGTCGAGCGTGTTGCTGACATTTCGGCTCGCCAGATTGGTGCGAAGGGCATTGCCCACCCGCGTCGGCACCGCGCCCGTCTGCTTGATCTGCCTAAAAAGCAGCGGCTCACGCTGCGTCGGCTCGGCAACGGAAGAGATCGCATCCCAGACGTTATCATTGGCCTTGCGGCCTTTGTCGCTATAGGGGTCGCTGACGAGCTTGCCATTCTGGAATGCCTCGACATCGGCCCGCGTTTCGAGCGCATCCCTGTTCTTCTCGTTGAAGGCACTGATCAGCGTGGCCTTGTCGCCGTCATCAATGACGGTATCCGCATTGATATCTTCAGCGGTCAAAGACGTGTCGCCATTGGCAATACGCAGCCGGTAGGCATCGGCTTGTGCAGCCTGTGCGGCCTTGTCCCGCGATGCCTGCTGCACTGCTGCAGTCCGCGCGCCATCGGCAGCACTTTCGCGAATTTCATCGGCATAGGCCGGCGGCAGGCCGCTCAAAACGCTTTCCGTTGCCTGCGAGAATTGCGGCCCGGCAGGCTGAGACACTGCCGGGCCCGGTCCGGCTGCAGTTGATGGTGCGCCGGCCGCAACGGCCAAAGGTGCCGACCTTGCGGCTCCCATGCGCTTTGCAAATTCTGCGTCGGAAAGCTTCGCCAAACCTTCCCAAGTCTGGCCGAGGCCCGTCCTCACCGCGGCATAGTTGCCGGCGGCAATATCCTGATTGATATCGCGGCCCGTTCTTGTGCGGTAATCGCGCTGCGCAAGCCAAGCGGCGGCGCGATCCTGCGAGGCCGGCGAAAAATCGGTCAAGCCGAGCGCTTGCGCCGCCATATCCCAGGTGCCCTTGACGAACTGGTAGCGGCCGCTTGCCGTCGTTGTTCCGCCGGCGCCTATAAAGCCGGGATGGGCGGCATAGTCCTTAATGCGCTGGCCGCCGTTCATCATGTCGTATGCTGGCGATTCCGTGCCCGAGATGACGGAAAGCAGCGCATATTGATCGTGGCTAAGCCCCGGCGCTGCGAACTGCCCCGGCGCAGGATTGGAGGCGTTGAAATGCGCAGCGTCCGCGCTCGCCGCCTTCTTCAGATCGGGTTTCAGCCTGTCGAGCAGAACCATGTGATCCTGCGGCGTGATCTCGGCGACATGATCGGTCGCATATTTGGCGGCCTTGATCGGGTCGTTCTCGGCAATGCGCAAGGCAGACTGCGTGCGAACGTTGCTGATATAGGTCGCGCGTTCCAGCTGCGTGCGCTGCTCGCCCCAGCCTTCCTTGGCGCCGCGGGCATCAAGCTCCTGCAGGCCGCGGCCGACAAAGCCATTCCAGCGCGCTTCATCGTCGGGTGTCTGGATCGCCTGCCGCGAGAAATTGTCCGCCGCTGCCGTGTGCTCCTGCACAAACCATTTCTTGGTTTCTTCGGCCTTCTTGACGTAGCCCGAGCGCAGCGCATCGGTTTCGTAGGCGGCAACCTGCCTGTTGAACTGCTCCGTTTGCGCCGGTGACATCTTCGCGGCGATATCGCGCTTCAGGCCCTGCACGCTCTCCCGATAGGCGTCGAACCCTTCGACGGCCTGTCGGCCCTGTGCATTGGCATAGCCGGTGTCGGGATCATAAAGCAGCTTGTCTTTCGCCTGCAGCCATTGATTGGCGCCGTCGCTGACAACGGCCTCGTCGCGCATCTGCTGGACGCGCTGCACCGCTTCGGCCGCAACATCCATGCCGCCGGCAACGGATTGCAGCCCGCGCCCGATCGCCGAGCCGAAGTCATCGGCCGTCGCACCGCCGACAAGCATTTTGGTATATGCGGGCCGCAACGCAACCCGATCTTGATTTTCTTGATAGAGAGGAACTTTCACCACTTCCTGCAGCCTTTCGCCGTTGTGTGTCGCTGATCACAGCGACTATCGGCGAGAAAGGTTGAGTCCCAGACAGACGACGGGAGAAAGTTAGGTCTTATCAAGGCCCATGAATTCTGAAAGACCGCATAGGAAGAAGGGAGTGCAGGGGCTATTTCCTACCCTTTATAGAAAATGCGAAGGACACTATCCGTCAGATAGAGACAGACACTTTCCGTGTTTAGTAGTGAAAACCCTATGCAAGATATGCACCCTATGCCTATTGGCCATGATGAGATTAAGCCTGACGTCAGGTCGAGACCGAGCCTTACTCCTCATCTGCGTAAGCGATGAACTGAATAGAGCGGCCAGCTTGCGTCATGGCTTCGAAGACGCTCAAGCCAGCTAGCTTCATCAGTTCGTCCCAGATTTTCTCCAAATCCTCATAGGCCTTCTGAACAAACTCAGGGGTCATGAAACGACCCCACTCCGGCTGTAAAATATTGAGTCGGTCAAGTTCAGTCTGCATTGTTATTTCCTCTCGGGTTGAATTCACAACAATAGGCTTTCCGTGCGCAAAGATATCCCGAAATTCTTTGACTTCCATTATTGTTGAATAAGGGCGAGTGCCGAAATCCACCTTCGTCCCAAGTGCCTTTGCGACCTCCTTCATTTTCTCTTTTATAGACCGCCACTCGTTCCAATCTTTGATAAGCTTAAAACCCAGAAAATTCATTCGCGCTTCGTTCGTGAAGGATAGCGTCATGATGCAGCCCATCATGTCGAGGCCGATTGTATGAAGGTCATTGGCACGATGTTTTTGCGCGACACGTTCTTTGAAGTGGAAGGCAGCGTTGGCGAGATCATTATGGATAAAAATCTGCCGCTTTTCTTCGATCTTCACCCTTATTTTTCTATCCATAGCCCTCTCCATGGTTGTAGGCATAATTTCATACTACCACGAGAGAATCTAGCTATGCTGACTATTCGCCACCCAACTCTACTCCCTTCCATTCGCGAATATGCGGGTGGCCTGATGACCGCGCGTCAAAAGGATACGGGCAAGCTGCTTTTGATACTGAAACTTCACAAGGAATACATTCTAGCAGCGCGGATGAGGGGTGGTTTCAGTATTTATCTGGCCCCATTGCCTTCCACATCCGGTCTCACGGTGGCTTTAGCGACTGCGTTTTTTGACGACGGCGATGAGCCACTTGTGGTGAGAACGGCTCTCTTCAACGAGCCTTTAGCCCATGATCTTCTGGAACTCCTGACCTACGAGGAAATTGAAGTATACTTCTTCGATGAGCATTGCCGTGAGTGGATGAGCCATCGCGCCTTCGTCGGCGACACCGGAAGTCTTTTGACCACAGGTCAGGAATTCGGTCTGCTCACCTTTCATCCAGAAACCATGAATGGCGTCTTGGAGGCACTAGATGCGTGGTTCGCTCACAGAACTGCGGAAGATGACGAAAACGCGATAGATATCGTTTTTTATGAAGAGTTATCGGTATCCGACATCTTCATCCTCGACGCTCGCCATGAAGGCCATGACTATCATGGAAGCGGTGGTTTTTCTCATTCAAGTTTAGAGCGGGAAAATCCGGGCTATTTCCAAGAACGCGACATTGTCTCAGGGCTGAAGCGAGCCTTTCGCGGCGAACAGGTTGCTCTTAATCCGATGCGACGTGACAACAAGAGAGAGCTGGTAGATGTCTTGGCCTGGAGTTCGAGCCACCTTTTGTTGGTACAAGCCAAAGACAGCCCGAACACCGAAGCAAGCCTTTTGCGAACAATAAACCGCAAGCGCAGCACATCACACGGCCAGAGTCAGGCAAAAGGCGCTGCGGCATATGTAAAGGAGCGCCCCAATCTAGAGCTAAGTATCGCCAATGAGGATTTCGACTTTGCGGTGGGCGACAGAAAAATCGTTAGCCTTGTAATTGTCCAAGAAATGTTCACGGACGAAGGAGATTCCTTCGTCGCCTGCTACCGCGAAATGGCAGAGTCGGGCGATGTATTCGTGTTACTCGACTACCCGGCCTTCAACTCGTTTTGCCACGAGTTTACCAATGAGCACCAATTGATGGATGCTTTTGCGGATTATAGTGCAAAGATACTCGCCGGAAACTCGTGGATAGATCCGCGAAACTATGTACTGGATTTCACCAAACAGCGCCTGATCAAGCCACAATAGACAAATGGTTTCCTACCTTAGAAGACAGATTTATCTTGCGGCTCTGCCATGCCCTGAATTCTCCAAAGGACCGCATTGCCGCGGTTCTTCCCTGCCTGCGCGATCGTCAGGCCGTTGACAATCCGCCCGGTGTGCTTGCGCAAGAACCCACTGAAGCGCGTCGTATTCAGCCGGCCACGTTCGATGAAATCCGAAAGCGCCTCGACCAGCCCTTCATGTCGGCGGTTGCCGATCGGATCAAACGCGCCTTCATCGACCATCCTTGCAATATCGGCCGCAGCCCAAGGCTTGCCGGCCGGCAGCGCTGAAATGATCGCCGAAGTTCGTTCCTTTTCCGGGTCGTTTTCCCTGATCTTGGCCGAGTTGCCGAGCGGATCGGGCAAGCCAAGCCAGACGAGCGCGGAGCGAACGAGGTTCGACCAGGGCTCGAAGGAGCCGAGCGCCGGCGACACCCTCTCACCATCATTGACGATGAAGGCCCGCAGCAGCGTCAGGCAGGCGGTGACGATCTCCACCCGCCGCCGGCGCGCATCCTCGATCACGTCGCTGGCAAAGACGCGCTCTTCCGGTCGCTCGACGCCGGCATCCAGATTGACGAGCACCACGCGCCGCGTCAGGTCGCCGGCAAAGCGCAATCCGTTGCCCGTCGCGCAGAACATGACCACCGTCGCCGAGTCCACCGCGACGGTTTTGCCAAGCGGGCGAATGTTCACTTCCTCCTGCGTCAACACTTGGCAGAGGTAATCGGAGCGAAGCGCGCTCGAAATGTTGTCCAGGTTGATGAAACTGTCGCCCTGCAGCAGCCGCGCCTCAATGACCTTGCGCAGCTCTTCCTCATCGGCCGCATAGGAATTGACTGCTGCCGGGCGCCCGGTGGCGAGGATCGCGGCAACGTCCACCAGCTTTGATTTGCCCGTTCCCGGCGCCGTCGCATTCACGCCGAAGAGCGGTGCATTGTGCATCGAGGGACGCACGATCGCCGTCAGGATCATGGCGATTGCGGCCGACAGATCGACATCGCCCACGAAAGGGAAGCTCGAAACAAGCTGCCTGATGCTGCCTAAAGCTTCCGCAGCGGCGGCCTTGTCCGGGCGTTCTGGAATATCCGGCCATGCGGCATCGGATTCGAAGAGTATGCCGCTTTGCTGGTCGAAGCCCTTAGCGTTGATGATTGTGCCATCGCTGCGCATGGTCGGCGTGGAGACAATCGCTTTGAGTTGAGGAAACGGCCATTCCCCGCGCCGCGCAATGACGGCCTTGGCGACGAGCGGCGGGCATTTCACGTTTCGATATCCAAGCGTCGTTCGCCCGTCCGGTTTGCGCCAACGGATGGCCTTGGTGAGAACTTCGGTAAGGTTTACTTCCTCTGCCGGCACAAGCACCGACATTTCCTTTCCGTCGATACGCACGAGACGAAAGAGAACCGTACCGCGGGCATAAAGCCTCGAGCCAGCATTGAACATGATATTGCAGGCACGCGTCACCGCGTCCGATAGATCGGCCTCCTGATATTCCACGATTGGACGCTCGTCGTCATCGTCGGAGACTAGCGGTTCGCTCTTGACGCGGGTCCGCTTTCGCGGCGCCGGCGAACGGTCGGCCTCGATCTGTGCCTGCTCTTCGGCCGGCAGTGCTGCGGCCGCAAAAGGGCGAACCGTCGCGTGCATGAGGGCGTCTAGCTCGGCTTGCGTCCATCCGTCATCGAGGGCATCGGCGCAATCCCAGCCGCGGGCCGGAAGGCGGCCGGCCCGCCAGTCTTCGAAACGATAGGTCTTGCTGTCGCTGGCGGCGTTGATATCGGAAAGGCCGACAAGACGGACGCGAGCACCAAGCCCGATCAGTTGCAGCGCGATCTCATTTGATGTCGCCATTCCCGGCCCGTCGAAGTCCGGCCAGATAATCACATCGCGGCCCGACAATGGCGACCAGTCGGAGTGTTTGACGCCCTGCGTGCCGCCTGCCCATGAAACAACGGCCCTGCCGCTCGATTGGCGCAGCCGGTCGCGGCACTTCTCGCCCTCGACAATCATCACCTGTCGATCGCCGATCGCATCGAGGCCATAGAGCGGCCGCGGCTTCGGAAACGGATAGCGACACCACGTTTCCGTTCCATCAGCCAAGCGCGCAAACATCACCATCGGCGTTTCCTTGCCGCCATTGGGCAGATCATGGCGCAACACATAGCCGAGCAGCGAGCCGTCAGCATGCCGATAGGGAAAGACCATCGAGGGCGCAAAGGCGCCCCATTCGGATCGCTCGCCTTTCCGCTTCGGATTATAGAGCCTGATGCGCCGGCCCGCCTGCAGTGCGCCCGCCGGCGGCGCGATCGGCACGATACCATCATAGACATCGGGTACCTGCGCCGGCCTAGGCTTTACATTCGGCCGGCTACCGCCGAGGATGCGGATCGCATCAGGCAGATCGACGCCCTTCACTTCCCGCACGAAATCCAGAACATCGCCCTGCTTGCCGCAGCCGAAGCAATGGAAACGTTCTGTGCCGTCATTGCCGGTGTAGACCTTGAACGACGGGGTCTTCTCGGTGTGGAACGGGCAGCAGGTTTCAAACTCCCGCCCGTTCCGGGTAAGCTTGTAGCCAAATTGCATGACGGTCGAAGCGAGCGACACGTCGAGCCGCAGACGTGCAATATCGTTCGCGTCCGTCTTCGACGGCGCGTATTCAGGTATGAGGGGCATGAGATATTTCCGCTTTAAATCGGTGCGATCAGAGAGGTTCGGGCTCGTAGGCTTCCGCGGCAAGCTGCTACACGTTCGGGAATGGCGGGGATTTCGAGCCTCGCCACTTCGTCGAGATCGGCGAATGTCAGACCGCGGGGATTGAAAGGGTCGATGGCCCGCTCGGGCGCCTCAAGAAGACGCCCGTCTTGCGTCACCGGCCGAATGCCTTTGGCTTTGATGCTCATTGCGCTGCCCATGTCTCAATTGGCAGGTGTGGTCGCATTGGCAGCGCATTCGGTAATCCAGCTTTCGACTTGGCCCTCAAGCCAGCCGACAGCCCGCTTGCCGATCTTTACCGGCCGCGGAAATCGCCCGTCAGCGATCATAGCATAGAGAGTCGAAGTCGGCAGACCCGTCTTGTTCTGAACTTCCGGGCGGCGAAGAATCCTGTCTGTCATTTCCCGTTTCCTTGTGCGGAATGTTTCGGACCTCCCAAGCAATATTTGGAAACGGTTGGATATGAGAACCGGCCGGCGGCAGAACGATTAACCTATTGTTTTTTATCGTTCTTTCTGCCTAGAAACTTCGCCCATGCTTCCATCATTTCGCGCCGCTTGTCGAAAAGGTCGGATCGCGCATAGGCCCGCTCGACCGCATCGCCGACGCCGTGCGCCAGTGCGGTTTCGGCAACTTCGCGCGGAAAATCGGTCTTTTCCTGCACCCATGTTCTGAAAGACGTTCGGAAGCCGTGTATGTCGGCATCATAGCCAAGCTCTTTGACGAGCTTGGATAGGGTCATGTCGGACAGGGTTTTGCCGCGCAAACTCGGGAAGATGAGATCGGAGCCGCCATTGATCTTTGCGGCCTCATCCAGAATTTCCAGGGCGCGGGCACAGAGCGGAACCCGGTGAGCGCGCTTCATCTTCATCCGCTTGGCGGGGATCGTCCACTCTTTCGCCTGCCGGTCAATTTCGCTCTTGCTTGCGCCGCGCGCCTCACCCGAACGTACCGTCGTCAATACGAGAAATTCGAAGGCAAGCTTGGTCGCAGCCCACGCATCGGATTCCTTCACGCGGTCGACGCAATGGGCGACGTCGGAATAAGGAAGGGCCTTGCGGTGTTCGGTCGTGCGCTCGATCTTGGGAAGCGCCAGCGCTTCGGCCCGCGCCGGGTTATCCGTTCGCAGTCCTTCGGCAATCGCCCATTTGAAAACCGCGCTGATGCGGAACGTCAGCTTTCGAGCGACCTCCGGAGCGATCTGCCGCGCCGCCAAGATCGCCTGTCGCACGTCGCTGCTCGTGACGTCAGCAACAGACCGCGCCCCAAACCGGGGAAACACATAGGTCTTCAACGTCGAGAGAAACGCCTTACGATCGCGCTCGTTCTTCCAGGTCGGTTCGAGTTCCTTATGCGCCGCAGCTGCCGCCTGCTCGAATGTCAGGATCGCACGCGCCTTTTGCTTTTCCGCGATCGGATCAAGCCCTGCCCTCGCCGCCCGCCTGTTGTCGAGCGCAATCTCTCTTGCGGCCGCCAGCGAAACAAGGTCCACGCCGCCGAGCCCGATATCCCGGCGCCTCCCCCGGATGACAATGCGCTGCACCCAAGACTTGGCACCGCTCTCTTTGACGAAGAGAAACAACCCATTGCTGTCACCATATTTGCCCGGCCCGGCCGACTTCACAAAGGCAGCCGTAAGTGCTTTCCGGCGCGTCCGAACAACGGCATTTTCGGCTGAAATTTGTCTATACAACTTCTGAAATCCGTTCCCACATTTATTCCCACATCGGGTGTCAGAACCATGTAGAACGGGCCGGAACGCATTGGAAGAGCTTCTTAAAAAAATAATTGATTCAATTGCTTAATTGGAACGTCTTGGAATTTTCGGGAAGTCAAAAAGGCGAATGTCGGGTGCGCCAAATTTCCGCGGTCCGTTCTGGGCACAGAGGTCCGCTATTGGCCCAAAGCAGACCCAGGCTCGCCTCAAAAGACGCCAGTTTTGCCGCCCATGTCGGACGCTGAAAGTTTTGGCCGCATCCGAAAAGCGGACATTTGCGCGAACTGGCGAGAGAGCGGGTTGGTGCCACCAGAGGACCTCTGGCAATCGGAGGGCAGTTCTCGCGGCGTTGGGTCCGCTTTTCTTCCAAGCAAGTTCTGGAAAAGTGTCCCACGGTTTTCGGACAAGAACCTGCGACAAATCAAAAGACTAAGCAGACCTTCGTCGGCTGGCCAACGAAGGTCTGCCTAGTGCCCGGATGTTAAGCCAAGCCCTTTTTGACCGCGGGCATTTCGAAGCCCGCGGTCAGTCGTCACGCCGCTGCACCAAGTCCGTAGCGGGCAACGGTCACCAGAAACAACAGCATCGAGGCCAAAGTCAGTATCGCGCCGGCGCTCGCCAGAGCGGGCGAACCTCCGACGATGGCCATGGCAATACCTGGGGTCATGAGAGCGACACCGAGGATGGCAAGTCCAGCGTGAACGCGGGGAAGAATCCCCTGCGCTGCTGCGGGGGTCAGTCGGTAGTACAGACCAAACAACGCCAGCGTCGTCCATCCCACCAGGTTGAGGTGCGCATGGGCCGGCGCCAGCAAATGGTCCTCGCTGATTGCCATCTGGATCCCCCAACCCATGCCAGACGTGACGCACACGACCGCCGCGAGAAAAAAGATAAAGGCGATGTCACGCATATCAGCCTCTCTGCGCCAGCCCGGGGCCGGTAAACTGCGAGCCATAGCGTGCCGCACATTCAGCAACAGCGGCGATGTCACGCGGTATTTGAAAACCGCCTGCGGCGACTTCTTTGAAAAAGCCTTCAAAGCCCCCCGGCGTCAGCACGGCGATGCAAACAGCGCCATCGGGACCGGTGCGGAAGCTATGACGCTTGCCACGTGGGATATGCGCAGTCTCCATCGGACCGCGCCGAAACACGGTGCCCTCAAGTTCGAAATCAATGACGCCTTCCAGCACAAGGAAAGTTTCGTCCTCGGCCTCGTGGACGTGCGAAGGCGGGCCTTCAAGCGGGCCGGCAACTCCGTGGACGATGGACATGGCGCCTTGAGTTTCGGCGGAGGACAACAGGATGCGATAGGCGGTGCCGTTCCAGCTATGAGACTGCTGTGGCTGGGTGTATGTGTTCATGATGCAGGGACCTTTGTGGTTGGTTGATGGAAGGGCCCCGAGGTAACGCACCGCCGGACTTGTGATAAATTGAATGAATGTATCGACTGAATTGGTCCCATGAATTTATCCGCGTTCGACCTCAACCTGTTGAAAGTGCTTGATGCCTTGTTGCGCGAACGGTCTACCGTGCGCGCCGGGGAGCGGGTTGGCCTATCGCAGCCGGCGGTGTCAGCGGCCCTTGGGCGGTTGCGCGCCGCCTTCGGCGATCCACTGCTTGTCCGTGATGGCCAGCAAATGCGCCCCACCGAATTCGCACTTGGTTTGGTGTTGCCGCTGACGCAACTGCTCGAGGATTCAAGCCGCCTTTTGAACCCGGCAAGCTTCGATCCAGTGGGTGCGGTGCAGACTTTCCGCATTGCAGCGTCGGATTTTTTCACCGAAATGATGCTTCCCGGCCTACTGGCTAACCTGGAACAGCAGGCGCCCGGCATTTCGCTGCGCTATACTGACTCGCCCAATCTTCAGACCATGGACGACCTACGAGAAGCCAGGCTGGATCTGATCTTGTTGCCTGCGGGCAATTTTTCGCCCTGGGTCGATTGGCGACCGATTTTTCATGCCGGTTACGTTGTTGTTGCGCGGCAGGATCATCCGGTTCTACGCCAGCACGATGTTACGCCAGCGGCGGCGATGCCCGTCGAACTGTATTGCAGTCTGCGCCACGCCGCCTTCCGTGTCATCGAGTCGGGGCCCGATCGAGAAACTGCCGCACTTGCTGCACTGGGTCTGCAACGCGAAGTAGTTCTGTCGGTGCCAACCTTTACGGCCGTCTTGCGGTCTGTAGCGGCGACAAACCTCGTCGGAATTGTACCGCGCCGGATGGCCCAGAAAGTGGCCATCGCAGCGGGGCTTGCCATTCATCCGCTGCCCTTTGCTTTGCCGCCAACGCTGTTGGCAATGATTTGGCACCGGCGCAATTCCGCTTCCCGTGCACACGCCTGGTTGCGCGATCAGGTCTTCGAAATACTCACGCCACTCGATGATCTTGAACAGGCCGGCGTCGGCAACGCGGTATTGGGAGGCCCTGGCAATATCGATTGATTGCAGGATATTTCTGCCAGGTGGCCTGGTCGCCTCTTTCTTCAGCGTCAGGTGCATGCGCTCATGCCGGCCATTCTCTTGCGGATGGCCCGGCAGCAATCCGTGCCGTATCGACTCTGTACTCGCCCCTCGCCCTTGAAAGGTCATCGAAGAAAAACTCTTTGTTTTCAATGTCACGAATTGCAGCCAGAGTTGGCGTTAGCACAGTGTTAGCGTGAGTCATCTACCATCGTGACACCATTGGAAACCGCCACGGAACATATCAAGGATCGGCTGCAACAGCGGCAGGCAGAATGGTGACGGGCTCTGAAACGCTGGCTTACGGAGATGACATGAAACTGGTTCTAGGCAGCCTGATATTGGCGTCTGGCATACTGCTATCCAGCCTGTCGGGATTCGCCGCTTCCGGCGGATGGCAGTCGGATGGGCAAGGCACGAGATACTGGCACGTCACTCCACCGCCCGGGCAATGCAACATAAGCCAGGCGAGAAACCGGGCGCTTCGGGCCGGCATCTATCGCAGCGAGATTATACAGCAGGATGAGAATATCATCGCGCTCAGAGGTCTGGATGAATCAGGCGACCAGCGAACGATCGGTTTCGGCAACATCAGGGGATGCCCTGAGTTGGAAGGCTATGAGGAAAGCCCGAACTTCTGAGGGCATGGTTAAAGCCGATCATCGCCGTAACTGGCTCCGGCAACTGATTGCATAGCGTATCGGACGACGCCACCGGTCCGTCAGGGCCTCCAGCCCGTCCTCCTTGTAGCGACTGAAGATCTTGTAGCCGATCTTGCGCGAGATCCCGAACTCCCGGCACACATCGCTCATGCCTTCGCCCTCAAGCAGCCGGGCGACAAATCGTAGACGTTCCTTCATCATCGAAGTCTCTTTTCACGGCATCGACACCTCCCGCAAAAAGCGAAAAGTGTTACCCATGTCTCCGGTACAAAACGTCACCTATCTCTCAGGTCGAACAACTGTATCCAGAACGAAATCTACGAACGCAACCGCTTAAAAAGATAAATTGCAACACGCATCCACCTAACGAGGAACGCCTTTCTCAACTACTATTGCAACTTAAGGGATATTGATCAATACTTCCGTTGCCGCATCAAGAGTATAAGGGTTCAATCCTATTAGCGAGAAAACGACGTTGGGTCAGCTTCCATTACGAGACATATGGCCGCACATAAACCGGATTGACTGGCGCGCGACGGGATTTGACATCAAGAAAGCGTATGTTTGCGCTCTTTTTTCGGAATTGACCTACTATCGAATCCCAGATTTTGAACTTTCGAACGCTGATCGTATCAATGTAGTTCCGTGTCTCGCATACCAAAGCACAGTACGAGAGAGGCAAACTATCGATTTCGAGCAAATTTTGGAATCAGCGGACTTTGGACAGTTCTTCGTCGTGGTTCGCCGGTATGCAATCGTGGTTGGAGTAAGAACACCAAATATGATCATGGTCGCGGTTCGTGGAACAAAATATCTCTACGATTGGCTGATCAATCTGCGATCTACTCGATATTTGCACGAGGGTGCCGGTGGAGCGAGTTGCTTCCACAAGGGCTTTTTCCGGGCTATTAGCGCTTGCCTAGAGCCTGTAAGTCTTGAGCTTCGGAAATATATCCAATCGAATCCTGAACCCCTACCACTCTATGTAACCGGTCATTCGCTAGGTGGCGCAATGGCAGCCATCATGCATGCAATTTGGGGCATGACGGTCTCGGCTGAGTTTGTTCAAGAGGGTATAGTTCACAATCGTTTGCGAACTTATGCGAGCTATACTTTTGGTATGCCGCGATATGGGGACATGCGGGCGGTGACAAATTATCGACAACCATACCATCTGTACAACGAATTCGACGTCGTGCCGACAGTTCCACCAAAGTGGCTCGGTTTCGAAAACTGTTCTAACGAGTTTATGTTGGATGGCTCGTCGCTTGAAAACATACCAAGACGAGAAAGCGTGAACTTCGCTTTTTGGGTTTCACGCCTTCTTTCCGGAAAAGGCGTCCAGCAGCATTCCATGGAACTCTATCGCGAAAGAATTGCAATGAACATTAGCTAGTCATTGGCTTTCGCGAGAACTCACCGAGTTTCTGGTGGGCGCCGGGTGAACCCTCAGTGTCAGGTCAGGCGTGCCTCAGATAGCTCGCATCCCAACTCACTAAGCTTCCCCCTCCCTCGTTAGCAATTTGTTGACCATAAACTGGCTTTACTAAACCTGATGGATGCGGAGTTCCCCCCGCCCGTCGCCGAGTGTTTGTGTAAGACGGGATTGTTCGTGTTGAAGTATCCAGTGCAAGGATTGTCGGGCGCAGCCTTGGGCGGCATTGCCACACTCCTCTCGCGTGCAAAACGATTCGCAGCGCACACCATTCTGCCAGCTCTGTTTGCGCTCCCCGCCCTTGTCGGTTCTGCATCCTTTGCCTCAGCGGAAGATCGCGCCCTGAAGCTGTTCTTTACCCATACGGGCGAGAGGGCGACGATCACCTACAAGCGGGATGGAAAGTTCGATCCGAAGGGCCTCGCCCAGATCAATCGGTTTCTGCGCGACTGGCGAAGGAACGAGCCGACCCGGATGGATCCCCGGCTGCTCGACCTGGTCTGGGAGGTGTACAAGAAGAGCGGCGGCAAGGATTACATCCATATCGTCTCTGCCTATCGTTCCCCTGCTACCAACAACATGCTCCGCAACCGCTCGCGCATCACGGGAGTCGCCAAGAAGAGCCAGCACATGCTGGGCAAGGCGATGGATTTCTACGTTCCCGGCGTGAAGCTTGCGACGCTGCGCGCACTTGCAATGCAGATGCAGGTCGGCGGTGTCGGCTATTATCCGACCTCGGGATCGCCCTTCGTGCATCTCGACGTCGGCAATGTCAGGGCCTGGCCCCGCATGTCCCGGCAGGAACTCGCGCGATTATTCCCCAACGGGCAGACGATGCATCTTCCGGCCGATGGCCGGCCTCTGCCGGGATACGATCAGGCGATTGCGAACTACAGGAAGCGCGTCACACCCACCTCGATTGGGATCGCCAGCACCGCTGGAGACGACGATGACGTGGGAGCGTCGGCCACGCCGAGCGGCGACGCCACAAGCCGCAACCTCGTGACGGCGCTTCTGCCCACGCCCCGAAGCCAGGTATTGAATGCGCTCGCGCTGCAGACCGGCGCAGCCGGGCCGGATGACAAACGGTCTGCTCCGGACCTTTCATCTTTGCCGATCCCGATACCGGCGATGCGCCCGCCCGCCCTTGCGCGGGACGCTGGCGCGGACGACAAACTGGAGACCGCGTCGATCGGCCCGATTGCAGCACTTCCGGAGAGACGGACTCCTGTATTGCCGGCCCACGCCCGCTTCCATCCCCTCGTCGTTGCACAGGAGACCTCCAGGCAGGGCGCTGATATGATCGCCTCCCTGCCCATGACCGCTTCCTGGGAAGACGCAAATTTCCTTGGATCAACGTCGAACGCGGCGCTGATGAAATGGGCGCTGCATTCTCCCGGCGAGGCGATTGAATTGAGCGCGCCTCGCGTTTCCCCCCGCACGGTTCATCGTGAGGCGGGTGTCGCGGTATCAGGTGTGGGGATCACGCCGGTCGCCGCCACAGACCTGTTCGATGCCAACCGGTTTGCGTCGCCCCCGGAGGGCTGAGCTCAATCATCAGGGCTTGATGCGCGGCACGAAGCCGGTCAGTAGCGCCAGCGGCCTGTCGAGGTCGCAGCCGGGCCGAAAGACGGCGGCGCTTGTCCGATGCGACCATCGCTAAGCTATATGCCGTCGACATGCCGCGCTCGACGAGCGTCCGGATGCTTCTGGAAACCCATCCCCCACGTCAGAATGGAGCGCCCCAGGGCGGCCAATCAGCTTTTTTAGAATATGCTAATTAATCGACATGCCTTACAGCCGATGCTCGCACATCGACCCGATATGTCGGAATCGACGATCGGAAAGAACGACGTCGATTCAATGTTTTAAAGCGTTCTCTCCAGACGCGCATTCGCCGCAGTTTCCATAGCCGAACGACCATGGCCATCGCTTCCGCGCATGCCGGACTCGGACCAAAGTCTGATCAACCCCGGACTTCGTACCCATACAAAACCTTCCCTCGCTGTAATAGCAATAGCACATCCGCAAGTAAAGAGGCGTAATGCTATGAGAAATGTACTAATTTCAGGCGGGGCTGGATTCATTGGATCGCATCTATGCGATCGACTTCTACTTAGAAATGATATCCAGAAACTTGTTGTTGTTGACAATCTCTGGACAGGACTCTTCGATAATATTGCACACATCAAGGACCCCCGTTTTTACTTTGTGAAATCGGACGTCGAAACGCTGCAGACGTCCGAGAAATTCGATGAAATCTATCATCTCGCCTCTCCCGCATCGCCGCCATGGTACATGCAGGAGCCGAAGAGAACGATTTCCGCGAATCTGCTCGGCGCGTTCCGGCTTCTGGACCTTTTGAAGAAGGGCGGCCGTTTCGGTTTCACCTCTTCCTCCGAAGTCTATGGCGATCCTTTGATCTCGCCGCAGCCGGAATCCTATAAGGGCCAGGTGGATTGCACCGGGCCGCGCTCGTCCTATGACGAGAGCAAGCGCTGCACGGAATCGCTGCTCTTCGAGATGCAGCGCACCCAGGGGCTCAACCTCAAGGTTATCAGACCCTTCAATATCTATGGTCCCCGCACACGCGCCGACGACGGGCGCGCGGTCTCCAACTTCGTCACCCAGGCGCTTTCAGGCCGCCCGATTACCGTATTCGGCGATGGCCTTCAGTCTCGCAGCTGGGGTTATGTCGACGATATCGTCGATGGCTTCGCCCGGTATTTCTGGATCAATGAAACCGACTACAAGGGGCCTCTGAACATCGGCAATGATCGCGAGATTTCGGTTCTCGAGGTCGCACAATATGTTTCCAGCCTGGTCGGCGGCGTGCCGATCGTCTTCAAACCGTCGCCACCGCAGGATCCCACGAACAGACGCCCGGACCTGACCAACGCGAATTATGTCATGCCGGAATGGTCGTGCAAGGTCTCTTATGAGCAGGGCGTGGCCATGACGCTCGACTGGTTCAGGGAGAAGATGAAGGCGCGCGCAGCAGGGTAGCCATCACGGCTTTCAAGCCCGCGCTTCGTGCGCGGGCGGCCATGCCATGGTGCGATTGAGAAAGCGATGATGCGAGAAACAATTCCGTCTGATCTGAAGGATATAAGCTTTCCCGTCCCGATCCATTACCTCGATCTCTCATCCAGCCAGTCCCAGGCTATTTCGCCCTCGATTTCGGATGGGCTCGTGGTCTTCATGTCGGACGGCCTTCCCGTCGGGCAGACCTATATCGAGCGCCCCGAGACGGTGACGGCACTTGCCGAGCGTATCGTGCAGGCAGACACCCTCGCGCATGCGCGTGATATCGCGCAAACCCCTCTTCGCAATCGCGACGTCAGCATTCTGATCTGCACCAAGGACCGGCCGGATCAGTTGCGCCGGTGCCTGGCCTCGATCCCCGAACAATCGCTCCGCCCCACCGAGATCATCGTGGTGGACAATGCCTCCACGGGCGATGCGACGCGTCGCGTGGTGGAGGAAGCAGGCGCCACCTACGTCCGTGAAGACAGGGTCGGGCTGGACTACGCCCGCAATGCGGCGCTTCGTGCGGCGAAAACCGAATTCGTCGCCTTTACCGACGATGACGTGGTTCTCCACGAGCGGTGGCTGGAGAACCTGATGAAGGCGTTCGATCGGCCTGACATCGCCTGCGTGACCGGCTTGGTCCTTCCCGGCGAACTCGCAACGCCGGCGCAGTTCATCTTCGAAAAGCATTGGGGTTTCGGCCGGGGTTATCTCCGCCAGGATTTCAATCGGGACTTCTATATCAGCCATGCGCGTTATGGCGCTCCTGTCTGGACGATCGGAGCCGGCGCAAGCCAGGCCTTCCGCCGCAAGGTCTTCGACGAGATCGGCCTGTTCGATGTCCGCCTGGACATGGGAGCGGCCGGATGCTCGGGCGATTCCGAATACTGGAACCGGCTGCTCCATCACGGCCATGTCTGCCGCTACGAGCCGACGGCGGTATCCTGGCATTTTCATCGCAAGGATATGAAGGGGCTCGCCAAGCAGATCTACCAATATATGAGCGGCCATATCGCAGCGCTGCTGGTCCAGTATCAGAACACGGGAAATAACGGCAATCTCAGGCGCATCCTCGTTTCCTTTCCGAAATACTATGCGCGAAGGGTCCGCAGGCGATTTCGCAAAGGGGCGATGTCGAACGACTTTTTCCTGAAGCAGGAAATGCTCGGAAGCGTCAACGGCGCTCTCTATGTCCTGCGCCGATGGAAGATGCGCGCATGGTGATCGCTGCGACGCCTGACATCTCGTTTCTTATCCCTGCCTATAATGCAGGCGATACGCTTGCCGAATGCCTTGCCAGCCTGCAGAAGCAGACGCGATCGAACTGGCAGGCCGTCGTGGTCGATGACGGCTCGACCGACCGCACTTGGGAAATTCTCGACGATATCGCAAAAGCCGATAGCCGCATTCTCCCCGCCCGTCAGGCAAATGCCGGCGCGGCTGCGGCGCGAAACCACGCCGCACGCCTCGCGGCCGCCCCCCTGCTCTGCATGCTGGATGCCGACGACTGGCTGGATCCGACCTTCATCGAAAACATGCAGCCTGTGGCAGAGGATTCGTCTCCTGATGTCATCGCCTATTGCGCGTACCGCCGCGTTGCTCCGGATGGCAGGCTGATGCGGGTGGAGCAGCCTCCCATCCTGACGGGCGATGCCGCCAAACGCGAGTTCTCCTCCTTTTGCGCCCTCGCCATCCATACGGTCGTCTTTCCCAAAAACCTTTTCGACCGGCTGAAAGGCATGGATGAGACCTTGCAGACCTGCGAGGATTGGGATGTCTGGCTGCGCATGGCCTTTTCAGGCGCTGAATTTCGCCGTGTCGACAAGTGCCTCGCTTTTTATCGTATGAAGTCGGGCTCTCTCTCCGGCAGCCCGACCAAAATGATACGTGATGCCATTCGGGTGACATCGAAGGCGCAAGCGCTGCAAATGCAGGAAGGCTTGTCTGCCGAGGGGCCGGAGACAGGTTGGATCACGCCTCCCGTCAGCCAGCTGCGCATGCTGGCCTGGGTCGTCGCGGCCAAGCTCGATCCGGCGTTGGATATTGCAGCCCTCGCAGCGCTTCTGCCTGACATGCCTGATGCCGCGGGCTACGAAAACCTTCTTGCCGGTGTCATCCTGCATGGCTTGCAGACTGGGCTCTCTATCGATCGGGCCGATGATCTCATCGATGTGCTCGATGAATGGCTGCCGACATTCCTTTCGCTCATCCAGCTGATTGAGAGTCATTCCTCGCTTGGCACCGGGCGCAAGATCATTGATGCCGTTTCCTGGCACATATCCGCCGCAGACCCTTTGCGGTCATTCACGCTCGGCAATGTCCAGGTGGTCAGCGTCGAACTCGGCAAGCTTTCCAGGATCCCCAAGGCCGTTGAGGCCGATACGCTCATCGTGCACGCCTTCTCCGGCGGGCAGCATGTCGGCTCCTTTGTCGGTCCATTCTGGGGCGATCTTTCGATCCGGGCGCAGCTCCGGCTGATCATGCATGAGATGCGTGTGGAAGAGCACCTGCAAACGCCGCCCGCACTGGCCTATGCCAGTTCCTGGACGACGGAGGCGCTGAAGGGATATCGAGCCTTCGGCGGCCTCATCTTGAAGAGCGGCCGGCGGCGAGGCCGTCTGGAAAGGCTGCTGGCGCGCATCGGCCGCAACGCCGTCCTTGCCACGGCGCCAAGCGACAAGCACGACAACGACATCAGGCTCTCCGGCATTCTGCGAAAGATCGAACATGAGCTGAGCCCGCAGATTCCCGAACCCTCCGATCCGCGGCCGAAGGAAAGAAAGGAAATTCCGGCCATTCAGTCCGAGGAAGCGTACTGGGACCATATCTTCGAACACCCGGATCCATGGAATTACGTCTCGGTCTACGAGCAGGTCAAATATGAGCAGACGTTGAGCCTGATCCCGGAAGGGATCGAGAAGGCTTTGGAGCTTGCCTGCGCCGAGGGGATTTTCACCAGGAAGCTGGCGCCAAAAGTCGCTCGGCTGACCGCCACCGACATTTCCCAGCGGGCGATCGACAGGGCGATCGAGCGGTGCCGCGACGATCGCAACATCGAGCTTCGCGTTCTCGACTTCGTCAGGCAGGATCTTCCGCCCGAACAGGATCTGATCGTCTGCTCCGAAGTCCTTTATTACATGAAGGATGAGGAAATGCTGGCCGCCGCCTGCCGCAAGATGGCGGCAGCATTGAAGCCGAACGGCTGTCTGGTGACCGCCCATGCGCATATCCGCCGGGACGAACCCGACCGGACGGGTTTCGATTGGGGCAATCCTTTCGGTGTCGGGACGATCAAGCGGATTTTTGCCGAACAAGCCGGGCTCGCCCTGGAAGAGACGATCGAAACCGAGCTCTACGCCATCCACCGGTTCAGGAAAGGCCCCACGGCCGATCCCGTGCTGCGGATCGAGAGCCATGGGACGCCATTGGAGACGGATGTCGCAAAGCACGTCATCTGGGGCCCGGCTGGCGTCGAGCGCGAACTGGCATGGACGACGGAGGTCACGAGCTCAGTTCCTATTCTGATGTATCACGGCATTACGGAGGACGGACCGGCAGCACTGCGGCGCTTCCGCACCTCGCCGGAGATCTTCCGCAAGCAGATGCAGTTCCTGAGGCGCCAGGGTTATTACACCCTGACGGCGCAGACCCTGGCGAATCTTCTGCGCAGCGGCAAGCCGATCCAGGGCCGCCCCGTCATGCTGACCTTCGACGACGCTTATCTGGATTTCCGGACGAACGCCTTCCCGATCCTTGCCGAGAACGATTTCAGCGCCGAAGTGTTCGTGGTGACCGATAAAGTCGGCGGCCGGTCGGATTGGGATTGCGCCTATGGAGAACCGGCACCGCTGATGTCGTGGGCGGATATTCAGGACCTGCACAAAAAGGGCATCAGCTTCGGCTCCCATCTCGCATCCCACGCGGCAGCCAGCGCGATGGACAATCAAGCCCTGCTGGCCGAGGCCATGTCGTCGCGCAATACGCTGCGGAACCGGCTGGGCGCCCCTGTGGAATCCATCGCCCTCCCCTATGGCGCGACGGACTTCAGGGTGCCAGGCATTCTGGCGCTTGCCGGCTACGGCGTCGGCTTTACGACGCGGCCTGAGAAAGCCACGCTTTCCGACAATCTCTTCGCCCTGCCGCGCCTCGAAGTGCGCGGCGATCGTCCGCTTGAAGCCTTCCCTGAACTCATGGGCCTGCCGGGAGCCTTTATCGGATGACAGCTGCAGCACGCCCCTTGGTCACCGTCGTCATACCGGCTTACAATGCCGAGAAGACGCTTGTCGAAACATTGAGAAGCGTTTCCGACCAGTCCTACGATAAGCTTGAAATCCTGGTGGTCGACGACGGATCGCGGGATCGAACCTTCGATCTTGCGCGCGATTATGGCCTGAGCGACGCCCGTGTCCGTGTTCTCAGCCAGCACAATGGCGGCGTTGCGCGGGCGCGCAACCACGGCGTCAGGGAGGCGCGCGGCCTCTACATAGCCCCCGTCGATGCCGATGATGTGTGGCACCCCAGCAAGATCGAGCGCCAGCTTGAGGCCGTGCTGAAATTCCCCGGCGGAAACGGAGTTGCCTATAACTGGTACGCGTCGATCGACGAAAACGGCATCATTTTCGGCCATTCCCGCCCGGTCATGCATCAAGGCAACATCTTCGAACCGCTGCTGAGGGAAAACTTCATCGGCAACGGCAGCACGCCCTTGATGCCGCGGGCGGAGATTCTTCGCTGCGGCGGTTACGACGCCGGCCTGCGTGACAGCGGCGCCGAGGGCTGTGAGGATCTGAAGCTTTATCTGGCGCTCGCCGAGACCCTGCCCTTCGCTTTGATCCCTGATTTCCTCACCGGCTATCGGTTTACCAGGGGAAACATGTCCAGCAATGCCCATCGGATGCTGAAATCCTACGCCCTGGTGATGGCGCCGATCGCCGACCGCTACCCGCATCTGGCGCGCGATATCGAGGCATCGCAGTTCAACACGGCGTGTTGGTATTTCAAGAAGGCATTTCACGACGACGATTATGCCCAGCTCAAAAAGCTGGCGCCGATGATGGCGAGAAAATACCCCTCGCGGCTGATCGTCCACGGCCTGCGCCAGAGCTGGCGCCAGGTGAAACGCCAGGGCATCCGGATCGCAAAGCGCGTCCTGGGCAAGCCTCCGGCCCAGCCCAGGATCCGCTTCACCGCGGCTGTTCCGCAAGCCGGAACGGCTTTCAGCGATCGTTTCGGAAGCCTGCCGGCCAGGGAAACGACCGGCCCCGATCTCTTCACGGGTGGCCTGAAATGAACAGGTTTCGAAAACCCGCTTCCGCCAAGCCGGCCGTCGCCTACAATCTGATCGTGGCGGCGCGGTTCCGCGAGCTTCGGCGACTCGTGCCGGCGCTGCGGCTCAAAATGTCGGTGATGATCGTCCTCGGCATCCTCACCGGCCTCTCCGAAATGGTCGGCATCACTTTCCTGGTCAGCCTGGTCTTTCTTCTCGGGCAGCAAGGCCCGGTTTCCGGCTCCGCCGTTCCATGGCTTCCAGCGTTTTTCGGCAGCATCGACCTCAGCCTTTCGAAGCCTGTCCTGATCGGCATTCTCATCGGCTCCATCCTCTTCCGGATTTTTCTCGGATGCGCCAATTCCCTCATTGCCAGCACCGTCAACCATCGAATTAGCGACCGCATGCGGGATCGCCTCTACGCCAAGATCCTGACCATCCCCTTCCAGCGCTTTCAGGACTACGAGCGCAGCGACCTGATCAACGTCATCGCCACCGAATCCTACGCGGTGTCCTCGGCGCATGCCAGCCTGGTGCGTCTGGGCATCAACCTCGGCACGATCGTCATCTTCGGCGTCGGCATGCTGGTGATGGCCTGGCCGATCGCCCTGCTCGGGCTCGCCTTCGGCTTCATCCATAATTTCGCTTTGGGGTTCTTTGCCGGCGCCTACCGGCGCCTCGGCGTCTCGGCGCTGGCAGCCGTGGAAGCGTTGACGCAGCTGAGCTGGACAACCCTGCAGACTTTGAAGGCCGTCAAAAGCTTCGGCCTCGAAACGCGCCACCAGCAACTCTTCGAGACGCTTTCCAGGGAAGTCGGCCAGACCTGGCGCCGGTCGGACCGGATGGGGGCGACAACCTCGCTTCTGAGCGAAACGCTGACCTTCGCCGTCATCCTGACGATCATTCTGTCTTCGGAATTCCTGCCGGTCGATTTCAAGGCAGCGCTCTCGGCGACGATCCTTCTCTACAGGCTTCAGCCGCATATCAAGGAATTCGACTCCCAGATCCTGCGCCTTTACGAAATGGAAGCGTCGCTTCAGAACGTCCTGGCGCTGCTTTCCGAAAGCGACGACATCAAACAGGCATCCCAAGGACAGCCGATCTCCCGCCTGGCGGAGGCGATCGTCTTCCACAATGTCTCGTTCGCCTACGAGCGCACGAACGCACCGGCGGTTCGTGGCCTCAGCTTCTCGATCCGGGCGGGCGAGACGACGGCTCTGACGGGACCGAGCGGCTCCGGCAAGACGACAATTCTCAACATGATCCTCGATCTCAACCGGCCGACCCAAGGCACGATTACGGTCGACGGTCGGGATCTCGCAACCATCGACCACTCCAGCTGGCTGCAACTGCTCTCCGTGTCAGGCCAGGACGTGGAGCTGATGGAAGGAACAGTTCTCGACAATATTCGATTTCGTCGCGACATCCCGGATGAGGATATCCGCTGGGCCGCCGATGTCGCCTGCGCCACGGAGTTCATCGAAGATCTGCCCTATGGCTTCGATGAATGGCTGGGCGACGAGGCAATCCGGCTTTCAGGCGGGCAAAGGCAGCGGATAGGCCTGGCGCGCGCGCTGGCGAGCCGGCCGCAAATCCTGGTTCTGGACGAAGCGACCAGCGCGCTCGACGAAGAGACCGAGATGCGGGTGTTTTCAGCCATCAAGCAGGATGCCGCCAGAACGCTGATTGTCGTCAGCCATCGGCCCGGTGTTGCCAGATTGATGAAAAACCAGATCGATCTTCGCCCGCCCGCGGCCATATCCAAGCTCAGGTGACGACAATGAAGATGTCAGCCGTATCCGATATATCCGTGGCCGTCATAATCCCGGCCTACAATGCCGGCCGCTACCTCGCGCAGACGCTTCAGTGCGTCATCGATCAGACCCATAAGGCGCTGGAGATCGTCGTCGTCGAGGACGGCTCGACGGATGACACCGCCTCGATCTGTCGCCGTTTCGCCGCGGGCGATGCAAGGATCCGGGTTCTCTCGACGGAAAACCGCGGCGTCGCCGCGGCCCGCAATACGGGAATCGGGGCAACCACGTCAGGCTATATCGCCTTCCTGGACGCCGACGATCTATGGCATCCGACCTATGTCGAAAGAATGCTTTCGGCTCTCCATCCCCTGCCCCGCACCTGGGGTGCCGTCTATGCGCTTCACCGCTTCATCGACCCCGAAGGCAATTGCCTGAGATCCGGCTCGTCCCTCAGCGCGCGGGACTCCATTCTCACCCGTCATCTCGTCTTCCGCTTCGTCGGCAATGGCAGCGGCTTCATGATCCGTCGTGCCGTCGTCGACAGGATCGGCGGCTATGATCCGAGCTATGCCCGCCATGGGATCGGAGGATGCGAGGATTTCGATTTCGAACTCCGTACCGCCGAGCATTTCAACATCGAGGCGGTGCCGCTTGGTCTGGTGGGATATCGTGTTCATTCGGCAGCCATGTCCTCGGACAAATCGCGCATGGCCCGATCGCTTGTCGCAGTGAGTGAGCAATGTATTGGCCGCAATCCGGAACTTCCGGCTTTCGTCGTCAGCTGCGCCCGCGCGTCAGCGCATCTTTATGCATTTTCGAGATTTGCCGCGTTGAAGGATTGGCAGAGCGCCGCGAGTTCGCTGACGTATATTTATCAGCACAGCCCAATGCTTGCTCTCGGCGTCGTCGCCAATCTGATCTACTCGAAGGCCCGCAGAGCCGCACGCCGAGCCTTGTCGAAAGTCTTGCCGGCCGAGGCGCCAAAGGAAAACAATCTCCAGAAATTCGCGGAAATCGACCCGTTGCTCCCACTGGTCGGCGGCTGGTCGCACTTCAGAAGCAGGTCGTTGCTCCGGCGCCTGTCGGAGATCGATCGGTCCGGCGAATGCGCTGCTGCCACCTCACGACGGGGGCTTGACGCCCGTCGGCCGGAACGCCCATCTTCGGCGCAGATGTAGACGGCGGTTTTCGCTCGGTCGCTCAGGGAGTTCCAGAGCGACCGGCCATGTCAAACATCTGATCAAGGCTACTCGCTCTGCCTCAGATTGCGGATCCGATCGAACAACACAGCAAGCACGATCGCCCCGCCAATGAACGTTCCCTGCCAGAAGGCGTTGATGCCGAGCAGGCCGAGGCTGTTGCGGATCACTTCGATCAGCGCCGCTCCGACCAGGGCGCCGAAGGCGGTGCCGACGCCGCCGGCGAGGTTGGCGCCGCCGATGACGGCTGCCGCGATGACCTGGAGTTCCATGCCGGCGCCGATATTGGTGGTGACGGCGCCGAGCCAGCCGGTTTGGACGATGCCGGCAATGCCCGCGGACAAGGCCGAGACCATATAGACGGCGACCTTGATGCGGCGCACGGGAACGCCGGTCAGCGTTGCCGCGTGCTCGTTGCCACCGATCGCGAAGACATAGCGGCCGAACCGCGTCCAGCGCAGCACGAAGCCCGTCAGAAGCGCCAGCACGACCATGTAGAGAACCGGGTTGGCGATGCCGAAAAACCAGGCGCCGCCGCCGAGCGCCAGAAGCTTGTCATGATCGGGGCCGAACTGGAAGACGACGGTATTGTTCGAGGCGACCATCGCCAGGCTGCGCGCTATCGACAGCATGCCGAGCGTCACCACGAAAGGCGGAAAGTCGAGATAGGCGATCAACACACCGTTGAAGGCCCCGACCAGAAGCGCCGTGCCGACCGCGGCGGCTATGCCGATTTCGATGCTGTAGCCGGCGTTCATGGTAATTGCGAGCACCATGCTGCAGAGGCAGAGCACCGAGCCTACCGACAAATCGATGCCGCCCGTGATGATGACAAGCGTCATGCCGAGCGCGATGATCGCGACGAAAGTGACATTGCGGGTGATGTTGTAAAGGTTCTTCGCCGTTGCAAAGGAGTCGGTGGCAAAGGACAGGAAGATGCAGGCAAGGACGACGGCGATCAGAACCCAGAAGGTCTGGCCGCTGATCACTTCCGAAAGCCAGTTCCGCTGCCTCTGCTCAATTGTCTGGTCCAGGGTAATTGCCATCTTCGACCTTCGCTTTTCCCGAGTGGGGCATTTCTCCCGAGCGGGGCTTTGCCCCGCAGGGTTAGGCAGCGCCGATCAAACCTGTTCGATGGCGCCGGTGATAAGACCCGTTACTTCCTCCGGCGAACTCGCCGCGATCGATTTGTCGGCAACCTTTCGGCCCCGCCGCATGACGATCACGCGGTCGGCGACGGTGAAAACGTCGGGCATGCGGTGGCTGATCAGGACGACCGCAATACCCCGGTCGCGCAGCTCACGGATCAGGTTGAGCACCTCCGCCACCTGGCGGACCGAAATGGCCGCGGTCGGCTCGTCCATCAGCACGATCTTCGCCTCCGACAGCATGGTGCGCCCGATCGCCACCGCCTGCCGCTGGCCACCCGACATCTGCTTGACGAGGTCGCGCGGGCGCGTTTCCGATTTCAGTTCCTTGAAGATTTCGCCGGCGCGCCTGTACATCGTCTTGTAGTCGAGAACCTTCAGAGGGCCGATGCCGCGGCGCAGCTCGCGCCCGAGGAAGACGTTGGCCGCCGCCGTCAGATTGTTGCAGAGCGCCAGATCCTGGTGAACGATCTCGATGCCGTGCTGACGCGCCTCGACCGGGCGGTGCATCACGATCTCCTTGCCGTCGAGGCGCATCGTGCCTTCGCTCGGCCGGAAGTTTCCGGCGATCATCTTGACCAGCGTACTCTTTCCCGCGCCGTTATCGCCCATCAGGCCGACGACCTGGCCGGCTTCGAGCGAAAACGACACGTCGTTCACCGCCTGGATGGCGCCGAAATGCTTCGAAATATTGGTGAGTTCGAGAACCGCTGCCAGCCGACCATCCTCCCCGGAACCTGCAGGCTTGCCGTCGCCGTGCGCCAGCCGCCCGCGATCTCGCTCCGCCGATCTCCTCCCGGAAAAGCGATTACACTCATTTATGCAAAAGCTTGAAGAACCGTCAATCAATTGTCCGCGCGATCGGGCCGTCAACGCAAAAATCCTACTTATTCGTGCAAATACAGATTGACGCCGCAAACGCCGGGATATTAGCTGTTACTGGGAGAACGAGCATGCTGATCCTTGTCACCGGGGCTATGGGCAAGGTCGGGCGGCGCTTTATCGCTGAGCTGCTTGACACGCCGGCATTTTCCAAAGCACGCATTCGCGCGCTTTGTCATAATCGTATGCTCGATGAGACCGACCGCATCGATGTGGTCAGGGGTTCGATCGCCGACTCGCATGTCGTGGCGGCGGCGATGGAAGGCGTGACCCACGTCCTGCATCTCGCCACCTGCAAGGAAACGCCCACCGATATCATGGATGTCACGGTCAAGGGCCTTTTCTGGCTACTCGAAGCGTTCCGCGAGAGCCCCACGGCCCGGCAGTTCATCCTCATCGGAGGCGACGCCGGCATCGGGCATTTCTTTTATCGCCATGATGGGCCGGTGACCGAGCAGACGCCGCACCGCGCCTATCCGGGATGCTATGCCCTCTCCAAGGTCCTCGAAGAGGTGATGCTCGAGCAGTTCGCCATTCAATACGGCATCAACACCTGCTGCCTGCGCGCGCCCTGGATCATGGAGAAGGACGATTTCAAGTTCACGCTGTCCTTCGGCGACGATGTCTTCGGCGGGCCCGACTGGAAAACGCTCGTTCCGCCCGCCGATGCCGAACGTTATGTCAGAGATGGCACGGTGCCGCTGCTGCGCGATGCCGACGGGCGCCCATTGAAGCGCAATTTCGTCCATGCCGATGATCTCGTCTCGGCAATACTGGCCGCGATCGACAACCCCCGCGCGGAAGGGCAGCTCTTCAACATCTCAATGGATCGCCCCGTGGATTATGGGGAAGTCGCCGCCTATCTCGCCCGCACGCGCGGGCTCGGAGCCGTCGACATAGAAAGCCAGTTCCACTCGAACTGGATGGACAACAGCAAAGCCAGATACCTGCTGGACTGGCGTCCCGCCTACGATCTGGAAAAGCTCATTGATTCAGCCTGGGAATACCGGCGTTCAGGGGAGGAGCCTCGTATCGTCTGGTATCCCGGTTGATTACTGGGCGGGCGATGGCGCCCGTCTTCTCAAAGGGAGGAAGCTATGAGGAAGGCATTATTGCTTACAGCAGCTGTACTGGCGCTGACGGCCGGACAAGCCTTGGCCGCCAAAAAGCAGCTCGTCATCGTCGTCAAAGGCCTCGACAACCCGTTCTTCGAGGCGATCAACCAGGGTTGCCAGAAGTGGAACAAGGAAAACGCATCCGCCGAATATGAATGCTTCTACACCGGCCCGGCATCGACCTCCGATGAAGCCGGGGAAGCGCAGATCGTCCAGGATATGCTGGGCAAGGCGGATACGGCGGCCATCGCCATCTCGCCGTCGAACGCCAAGCTGATCGCCCAGACGCTGAAGACGGCCAATCCGAGCGTTCCCGTCATGACGCTCGATGCCGACCTGGCAGCCGACGACGCCGCCCTGCGCAAGACCTATCTCGGCACGGACAATTACCTGATGGGCGCACGGATCGGCGAATACATCAAGAAGGCCAAGCCGAAGGGCGGCACGATCTGCACCATCGAAGGCAATCCGGGCGCCGACAACATCCTGCGGCGTGCGCAGGGCATGCGCGACACGCTGAGCGGCAAGAAGGGGCTTGCCGCATTGAAGGGCGAAGGCGGCTGGACTGAGGTCGCCGGTTGCCCCGTCTTCACCAATGACGACGGCGCCAAGGGCGTTCAGGCGATGACCGATATCCTCGCCGCCAATCCCAAGCTCGATGCCTTCGGCATCATGGGCGGCTGGCCGCTATTCGGTGCTCCCCAACCCTATCGCGATCTGTTCAAACCGATGGCAGATAAGATCGGCAAGAACGAATTCGTCGTCGGCGCCGCCGACACGATCGGCGACGAAGTGGCGATCGCCAAGGAGGGTCTCGTCACCGCCCTCGTCGGCCAGCGGCCGTTCGAAATGGGCTACAAGGCTCCAACTGTGATGATGGACCTGATCGCCGGAAAGAAGGTCGATGATCCGGTCTTCACCGGGCTTGACGAATGCACCAAGGATACCGTCGACACCTGCATTCAGAAATAGCGCACGCATCGGAGCGCTCACGCAAGCGGGCGCTCCGAACCACCACGCAAATCACGCCTTCGAAGAGAGCGCATGGCCGCCGTGACCGGCTTCGATTGCGGTCGCTGGAGCTAGGAATTTCCGAGCTATGTGGCGATGGCAAAGGGCTGCACGATCGCGCCCGAGAAGAGCAATTCCCTAGACCCTGATTTTAAAGAGCGCGCTGGACGAAAATTCGAGCGCGGAGCTACAGCCCATGATTATCATCATGAACATCCAAAGATTCTTATTAAAATTGACTATGACGACGACATAAAAATAGGAAATACACAGGTTACTCACAATAAAAATCAATTAACCCAATAATGACATGTGACAATATGAAATTTAACTGTAATCATACATGGGCACTGTGCAGACATTCCTACTGGAGGACCCGTCAACCACCCCGGCGGGTCCTCCAAACTGCGCTAGAAGACAGGTCCCTGCAATTGCGATCCCCTATCGCCACTTCAACGTAGGAATTTCGTTCGGATCGAAGCGATCAAAAAAGCCATCGTCAGTAGAAGGTAAAGATGGAAACACCGCCTTCTGTCTTCAATATTTCGAAAACGCAATCAACTTATCAGAGAGCCAAACATCAAAACTGGCGTTGTGACTGAAGTCACTGTCCCCATGTCGATATTATTTGTGGGTACACATTCGTGAATATACATAGAATTGAGGACTGAAATACATCCATAGATCAACAATCTTCTAAATTATCACCATCTTATAATTGAGATTTAAATACAACCTCTATACGAAATCTTTAATTTCGCCTTTTGATAAAATTTGCTGAGGTTGCCCGATTTTTTAAGCCTAATTAATCCTCGATTTCACAGGCTGAAGGAGCCGCTCTATTTTTCTCGGAAGGCCGAAAAAGCTCCTCTTCATGTCGGACTTTCCTAATGATCGGCGGCCGATCGGCATCACTGACGATAGCATCGCACGGCACTCTCAACCAACCTGGAGAGGCACCACGTGGAAGGATTGCTAATGCAGGTTGGCAGGGCGCCGGAAATATGACTGTCTGTAATAAATATTGAAATCAAACGCTTACATCAGCTGACGCCACCAATCCATGCGGTAATGCCCGGTGCATCGACGAAATCTCGGCATGCGGCGCCAACAGGTTTCAACGAAAAGGCCGATGCAGCCTGCCCTGTTTGACAGGTCTCTCACCTCAACCCGATGATATTTTTGCGGAATCCTCACCGTCTCGATTCAAGGCGCCGAAAGGCGTCACCGCATGCTCCGACCTGTGTCGAAATGGTCGCACTCGCCTTGCGAATTAACCCTTCATAAAGCATTTGCTTGCTCAACTTATAATTTGTGTCATGGTCACTATAAGTAGCGAGGAGCCGACCGATGAGTGATTTAGCATCGCATGTCCCGGAATTTGGTTACGATGAGCGCGTCATGATCTGCCGCAAGCAGATCGAGAAGGCGGTCTATCAGTTCATTGCGAACACGAAAGTCGACGGATGCGACCCGGCGGAAGTCGCAATGGCGATCGCGGATATTGCCGACGATTACATTTTGCTGCTGGCCCAGAAGCGCAATTTGACCCACTGAGGCCACTGATCGGCGGCAACGCAGCCGACGCCCACAGGGCGGGCGGATGGTGATTTCGCAACTACCTCCCAGACAAAGGCAAAGCTGACGAGATCGATATAACTGCCTTGCAGGATGGATGCCGCTTAGCAACCGAATGGAGCACCGCTCATCCGGCGACCTGTCAATCGGGTCTGCTCCAACCTACCCCCACCAGCAGCAAGAAAAAAGCCGTCAAGGAAGAAGCCCGCGCCAGGCTTCGCTGCTCGGTCGCTCCCTTCCCATATTCGATGTGATCCGCTTTCAGCACCCTCTGCATGAACCATTTCCCGGCAATGGTTCCGGCGGCTCGATCGCAGACCGGTTCGGCCGGTAATGTCTTACTTAGGCCCCAACGCACGCATGGCTCCGAAAATCTCAGATCTTCGGAGCCATGCGTCGATTTGAAGTGGTGATGCGTCCTGTCGGACGTTCTATTCTAGAGCATGTCGCGCAAAAGTGTGCAGCGGTTTTGCGATAACGACATGCGTAAAAACAAAGACCTAAAGCGCGAGGAGCGAATCTGAAAGATCGCGACGCGCTTTAGTGGCTTCTCACACTCATTTGCGGAACTGGGGAGCTCAGTTCGGCCATCTCGCTGGTCAAGCCCTCCCCCACTTCCTGCTTCACCGCCTCGAGCGCAAGATCGAGGCAATGCGTCGCGAACTGCAGGTTGACATCCTGAGCGACATGCCGCGCATAGGCGATCATCCGCGCAAGTGCAACGAGTTCGTCCAGACCGTCTTCCGCCCCGTGGTCTGTGTTTATCCTGGCAGCCGATGTCACGCCCATGCCCATTTCTCCAACAAATTGAAGGAATGATACGCGGGTAAATGTGAGCGAGCCCGTGAAAAAAGCGTGACACAACCCTCGGTGACGGTTGTCACATTCCGTTCACAGTGCAGGTCACGTCCGGAACGAGGTTTCGTGAAGCTTCCAGGGCAGATCGACATCGGCGCGCATGTCGCCTGCTTCCTGTACGGCCTTCAGCAATTCCAGGGCATCGATGCGCTTTTGATCAATGGAATTCGCAAGAAGTGCTGCAAGCAGCGATCGGCGGTCCGGCTCGGCCATGCCGGCGCATTGTTCGACGATCACCCGCCACGTCCGCTTCTTGAAGAATATCGCGCCTGCGGCCTGTTCGATCTGCTCGCGTTGGCCGTGTGCGAGCAACCCCTTGCCCTCCATCGCATCGAGCGTTGCGCTGACGTTGACGAGCGGCACCGTCAGTGGCTTGCTGCCAAGCGCGCTCGGCGCATGCGTAAGGGCGACGGCGGCGTCGTCGACCAACCGGCCGGTGCGATAGTCTTCAAAAATCCGGCCGATCCCGATCATGCCGAACGGATGGCATTCGGCAGCGCGCAACGCGCCCATGCTGGCCGCCCCCAGAACCGCGACGCCCAACGAAAGGGCATGGAGAATTTCCTTGTGCCACACCGGCGCGGCATATTCGAAGCCGCCATCGATCAGGCCGATGACGTTGGCGCCCTCTGCGACCGCAGCCAGCACATCGCCTTGCGTTGCAGGCGGCAGCACGCGTATCCCCTCGCCGGCCAGCGACGCCGCATCGGGAAGACTGGGACCTGCGAAAATGATCTTCAAAACCCGATCGCCCTCGCAAGCGCCCTCGTTCCAAATCTCCGGGCTCGTTCGCCTTCGGGATTTTCGAGTTCGGGAATGACGACCTTGACGACGCTGAAGGGAAGCGTGTCTTCACTCAGGCGCACGACGATGACCGAAGCGACCCGCCTATTTCCAAGGGCATCGAGCACATGCTGCAATAGGAACGAGAGATCCCCTGCCACCCCCTCACCGCAAAGGGCGGCCGCGGGAGGCGCGGCAACCGCATCGAAGGCCCGCCGCATTAGCGGCGGCAAGGATTTCGAAAAGGTTGCGGGAGATATATCGTCCCTGGCGCCGCTGATATAGGTCAGCCGGGATTGCACGGCCTCCGTCACCGCCCGGATGGCGGCGCGGACGGCAGATGGATGGGCTCCGGTGCCGCCCGTTACCTCGACCAGGCGGATATCTCTGCCGCCGTCAGAATCCCGCGGGCTCGAAATGAGGTCCCCAGGCCCCAACATGGCGGTGAAACACGGGATCCCGATATCGCTGGTGATATCGAAAAGCCGCAGCGCCAGACCCGATGCCTCGATCTTGTCGATCAGCCCGGTGAGCGCGGCGTCCTCAAAACCGCGGGGATCGACACAGCCGGCATAGCGCCCCCTCTCCCCGCCCACCTGCCACAGGACATGGGCGTCGCGCTCGATGCGCTCCAGCACGCCGTGAAGGATCGCCTCCTCGACATTGTTTCCCGATGCCAGGCCATCCGACGACATCCAGTATCGGGCGTCGCGCGTGCGGTCGAGCACCACCGCCTCGAAGGGAATATGGATCGTATCGCCGGTAAGGATATTGACGCCGGCAACCCATTCCGTCTCTTCGTCCGGCCCGAGATCCGCTTTGTGAACAGCCGTCAGGCAGTACAATGTGTCGGTCTCATAACCCATCGCCTGCAGGCTGGATGCGGAACCATGGATGAGCGTGACGGAAGGTTCGCCGGCAACCGCCCGTTCGAGGGCTTCCATGACAGTCGATACCCTGGCGTCGAGATCGGTCAGGCCCTTTCCCTGGGCAATCACGATCGATCGGGAGTTCGGGGCATATGCGCACCAGACGGGGATTCCGATATCGTCAAGTCCGGTATGGCGCGCAACCCGGGTTATGCCGAACCCGGCCAAAAAAGGTTCGACGCGGGAAAGGGTTTCCCGCGGCGACATGATCCTGTCGGAATATATGTTGGGCGACCGGTCCGTCAGAACGGCGGCTCAGCCGTCGACGTGACCGGAAAGGGCAACCTGCGCCGACGAAACGGCGACGGCGAGATCGACGTCCTTCACGAACGTGCCGCCGACTTTGCGCAGGTCGTTCGCGGTCGCCAGATCGCCCGTTGGATTGAGCGGCTTGACCGTGCCCGTACCGAGATCGGCAAGCCAAAGACCTGTTTCGCCGGGTATTCCTATAATGACTGCCTTTGCCATGTAATGCCCCTAAATGATTGTTAAAAACCAGCCCTTAACAGGCCCTCCCGATAAAGCTCTTTTTGCCAGTGCTCCTTGAAGGGAACGATGGCGAGCCACTTCTCGACGTCGAACACCGGGTTGATGCTCTCGGCGCGTTGCCGATGGAATAGCGCCCGCTTTCGATCGCCGATCATTGCGCAACTGGCCGCCGCAATGCGATGGGCCGGCGCTTTGTCTTTCATCGCCTCGACATAGGCGATGGCCTGCTCGTACTGTTCCAGGAAGAAGCTCGCTCCCGCGGCACACCAGAGATAGGCGTCAGGCGCGATTGGATTGAGCGCGATCGCCTTTGTGATCTTGGCGAGCGCATCGCCGGGGCGCGACGCATGCACCAGCGTATCGGCATGGCTGTAGATGACATCGGCAAAATGCGGGCTGAGCTCCTCGGCCAGATGCAGCGCCGCGACGCTGGCATCGACATCGCCGAGATAGAGTTTGGTGACGCCGAGTTCGCGATGTCCCGCCGCCGATGACGGGTCCCGCTCGATGGCGCGAAGCGCATTCTGCTCGGCCAGATGCAGCAGCTCATTATCGCCTTGCGCCGTTACCAGCCATTCGCTGGTGAAGGTCCTTGCGAGCCCCGTAAAAGAAGGAGAGAAATCCGCCTTGTGCGACAGCGACTGCTTGAACGCCTTCCTCGCCCGGCGGATATGCGGCAAGGTCAATTTGCTCATCAGGCTCGAGCCGACGAGATAGGCGTGATAGGCCTGCGGATTGGCTTCAAAGCGTAGCCGCTCTTCCTCGTTTTCAGCGAGTTCACTTGCCACCGCCAGGGTCAGTTGCTGCGCGATCAGCCGCCGCTGGCGCGGCAATATATCGGGCGTCATCACGAAGCGATTGGCCCAGATGATCTCGTCGCTGGGGAAATAGACCAGCTGGGCAAATAGTCCCTCTTCGGAGAGCCTCGTATCCAGAAGATAGGAAATCGAGTGCCGGGCGACGACGGCCGCCTTTTCGGAATCGCGACGGATCTGTCCTGCCGTATGCGGCGCGACGATGGAAATGTTTCGAAGCGCGCAGAGTTCGATCGTCACGTCTTCGATCAGGGCGTTCGCCAGCGCAAGCCCCGCATCGGCATGTTTCGATGTCGGGGGAAGCAGCACCAAACGAGGCAGGATCACCGGCATCGCCGATACGCGGCCGATATCGGAAGGCGCCTGACCGTCGACCTCGGAAGGCTTCACCTCCACCCTTGTGCGGCCATCGCCGTTCGGCAGCTTCTCGCTGAACGACGATCCACCCGATAGTTGGTGCAACAAAGCCCTGACCTGCTCGTCGTTCGGATCCCGTTCGAGGATCTGCAGGGCTGTGGTGGAAATAATGCGTGCATCCCCGGGACTTTGCACAGCGGGCAACGCGTCCAGCAGTGCCTGGCGCAATTGCAGCGCCTGGGCGTCCCGCTGCGCCCTCATCCACGCGTCTATCGGCTTGGTTGCCGGTTTGATATTTCCGATGAACCCGCGCTGGGTCAGTTCGGCAATCGCGTTCAGCCGCTCCAGCGGCGGACCGTCGGCGCTAAAGATATCGAGATCGCTGGAAACCGCCTGCTTGTTGAGCCGAACGGAGGTGGCCGTGAAATCGAAGGGAATGTCGGCGCGGGCGCCATCCATCTCGCGGATGCGGGACAACAGTTTGCGCAGATTGAGCCGCGCCTGCTCGGGCTCGACGTCACTCCACAGGAACTGCGCCAGTTCATAACGGCTGAGTTCGTGGCTCGCACCAATATAGAGATGGGCCATCATCAACAGGCCCTTGATCGGATAGCGAACCGGGTCGCCATTCGTTTCGATCAACCGCAGATCGCCGAATGTCTGCAGATGAAGCACAATCCGTCCTCAACCGTTCGCGACCGTATCCTGCAATTCAGCGTCGAGGTCGGGCAATCCCGTCACAGCCAGGCTTTTGGCCAAGGCCACCAGTTTTTGCCTGATATTCGGATCCTCGATGGCAATGAAAGCCTTGTTGAGCGCAAGCCCCTCTTTCGAGGACAAAAACTTGTTCAACTCGCTTGTCTCGCCTTCGATCGGTCCGCCCCCCCCATTTTCGAAGAAGAAGCCGACGGGCACGCGGAGAATCTCGGATATGCGCTGAAGCCGGCTGGCGCCGATGCGGTTCGTTCCCTTCTCATATTTCTGGATCTGCTGGAAGGTGATCCCGAGAAGCTCGGCCAAACCGTGCTGGGTCATCCCGAGCGTCTTGCGTCGAACTCTCACACGGTTGCCAACATAGACGTCAATCGAATTAGGCGATTTAGCCTTCATATGAGTCAGTCTCCCACTTTATCAGCACGCCCAGCTGTATAATGGAGAGTTTAAGCAAGAATGCAACTAAAAGTAAATATTTCTTAACGATTTTTTTCGCCATTGCGCCCGGCAAAAACAACCTGTGGATTATTATAGGCGGGCAGATCAACAGGGATGCCGGCTGCAGCATAGCCACGGGCGGGAGATGCCGCCCGAAACCAGCGGACGCTCAGAAGCCCTTTATGCGGGCTTCTGAGCGACGGCGATCATCGATTTGGCGAAAGCCGGAATCCTTCCGACATACTCAAAGTGGATATTGTCGAAACCGCTATCCAGCAGCAGCGTGCTCAACGTGCTTTTCGACCAGAACTTGATATGTCCATGATCCCTCAACGGCATGAAGTGATCGTCCATCTTTCCCACCGCCGCCAAAGCGAGGTTCTTCAGATAGCCATGATAGGGCGTCGACATCACCGCGATGCCGCCGGGCTTGACGAGATCGTACATCGTCGAAGTGAACGTCTTCGGATCATAGACATGCTCGACGACCTCAAGGCTGATGACGGCATCGAACGTGCCATATTCCTTCGAAAGATCGTCATAGGCCGAACCGACGTTCAGCGGCAGTTCGGGATAATTGATTTTTGCCTTGTTGATGCCATCACTCGAAGGATCGACCCCGACGACGGAATATCCCTTTTCCGCAAGGGCGGCCGCCGCTCCGCCGGTACCACATCCCAAATCAAAGACGTCATTTTGCGCAGAACCATCCAGATGGTTCCCCAGCACGTCGAATACGGTAGGCAGGATGTAGGAGTGTGCGGTTGTCGGTTTGGCGTGAACGTAGGTGGTTGCGTCTAGCTCGACAGACATGTTCTCTCCTTTCCGGTTGCAGGCCAAACCCTATCGAAGAATACGTCGAAAATTTGATGAAAATCGCCAAAATCCATTCAGCGCAAAGGATATCCGAAGCGTGACCTATGGTTTTACGGCTGGCGCATAATCGTTTTACGCGAAAAATAAGTTCTTCCGGAAATTGAAATCAACAAACCCGGATAACAAGTCTACGGGACTTCAGAAACAACATAAAAGCATCGAACGAAATCATAACAATCACAAAAAAACATCTACATCTCGACCTGAACAGATCGAACTCGCATCGGCCGACTGATGAACCGAATGGCAAGATCGCCCGCCATTCCTCGCAGCAATTGTCGGCCGCTGTATTGGAGATTCTCGATTGAAATGGTGCTAAAGCGCCTCCGCCGAAATCTATAGACAGCCCTACCTGATAACGAGGCGGAAGGTGCCCGATGCCGACATAAAGCCAAGGATATTTAACGGATGAATGTATACTGCTGAATTTAGACAGCCCGATCGAAATCCTTCTCGCGTACCGGAGAAGACAAGCTTGCCCGATTCATCACCCGCATCTGCGAAACAGCCGGTGAAAAGGCCGCGGATCCCCGTGGCCTTCTGGCTGTTGCTGACGATGTCCCTCTCGCTGGTCATGGGCACGGTACTTCTTTCCAACGACATGAAACACTTGAAGGCGGTCGGCCATTACTTCGGCTTCGATCTCTTTCCGGAAGAGGTGAAACCGCCTCCACCCAAGGCCCTTCCCCGCCCGATGCCTCCGGCCACCTTCAAGCTGCCCCTGCACGCCGTCGAAGCGCCCGTGGTGCAGGCAGCGTCGTCTTTTCTGCGCACATGGCGGATATCTGGGCCTGCAATGTGCGCGGCGCTGCGCGATGCCGGCATTCAAACCGGCGACTGGGCAGCGACAAGCTTCAACGCCGACACATACGAATGTTTTTTCGAGCATAGCGGCAAGCGGGAGAAGGATCAGCTTCCGAACTCCGTCTTCGTCATCGTTCGCGGCGACGCCACCGGCACGATCAACAATATGCGCGTGAAAATCATCAATCCGCAGACCGACCAAAATGGCCAGCTCAATCCCGGCATCCTGCGAATTTTCGAAATCATGCTGCAGCAACCGCAATGGCTCGATTTCCACGAGGCGCTGAGTGCGATCAAGAACCTGAGGGACGTTAAAGAAGACGGCTTTGGAGCAAGCATCAGCTTCACCCACGAAGGGCTCAATGCGGGGCACTACAATTTTACCCTATCGCTGGATGCGACTTCGGGACCCCAGAAAAGAACGAAAAGTTATTTTTCCGACAGACGATGGCTCCGCGCGCCGGATCCCATGCTCGAGATCGAACGTGAGCCGCCGGAATCAAAACCCGAGTCTCCCGGCGCCGAAGCGCCGGCAGCAAGTCAGGAACCGCATCCTTAGAGAGCCTTGCGTGCTCCCGGACATTCCCCCACATCGGGCCGAATACCCCGACCGATCAGGCCATGTGACTTTCACCGTTCTGGTGCTCGGACAGAACCTTGTAGAGTTCCGTCAAACTGTCGGGGGTCAGCCGTTCGGCGCTGTCACCGCCCGCCAGCCGCCAGACACGCTCGACGTTGAGGTCCTGCGTGACCTGGGCGAGCTCGTTGTTCAGCGAGCGAATGACACTCTCCGACTGCCGCAACTGCCGCCACGCCCTGACGAGCGCGATGAACAGGAGGAGAATGACGCTCACGACGGCGAAAACGATGGCTGCGAACAGCCGGTCATCGAGAAGGGATAGGTCGTTTCGAACGGTCGCCATAAAAAAAACGGCATTATGAAATGCCATATAAAAATAGCTCATCAGATAGCCAAACCAATCTTGCATCACGAGCTTCCTCCGCAGCGATCTATATCTTGGAATATGCTGAAAAGTCTAGACGATACTCACAGCACCGCGCTCACGGAAGTATGTTTGAAGCTGCGTTACTCTATTGATTTGAAATCGAATCTGCCGTGGATCGCCGCCGGCGAGCCCGGTCGTTCACTTCGGTCGTAGGCCTGAAACCAACAGTGAGAGAAAGAATGAATAGAAGACGTTTCCTCGCCTCCGTTCCGCTTGCGCTGTTATATGCCCGCGCGGGCGCAGCCCTGGCGCAAACGCCGCCTGCCGCAGACCTGCGCGCCCTTGCCGACAGGAAATCGTTCCGATTCGGCTCGGCGATCGACCCACGGGACATCGCCGATCCGGCCGCGGCCCAGATCTACATCGACAACGTCAATTCGATAACGCCGCGAAACGAGTTGAAGTGGAATGCGACAGAAAAGCGCCCCGGCGTTTTCTCCTTCGCCGATGCGGATCGCATGGTTGCATTCGCACAAAAAAACAACATGCGGGTTTATGGACATACGCTGATCTGGTATCGAGTCCCGGATTGGGTGTCCGGCATCACCGATGCGCAGACCATTCAGGCAGCAATGAACCGTCATATAAAACAGGTTGTCACTCGCTATAAGAGGTCGATCGATGCCTGGGACGTGGTGAACGAACCGTTGGAATATGATGCGCCGGATCTGCGGGATTGTGTTTTCCGACGCCTTCTTGGCGACGACTATATTCGTATGAGTTTCGATATGGCGCACGAGGCCAATCCCGAGGCGATGCTGGTCCTCAACGAAACGCATCTGGAGAAAAAATCCGACGTGTTCGAAAAGAAGCGCGCGCGAATCCTGAAGATTGTCGAGGATCTCGTCGCCAAGAAAACGCCGATCGGCGCCGTCGGACTGCAGTCGCACTTCCGCCCGGGTTTCGACCAGATCGATCCGGAAGGAATGGGACGTTTCTGCGCTGCGTTGAAAGACATGGGTGTCGGCGTTTTCATCACGGAACTCGATGCGTCCTGCCACTTCCTCAAACGCGAGAAGGGCTTTACGCCGGCGTCCTATGCCGAGATCTTCGGCGACGTGATCACGGTCGCTGCCGAACGCGGTGACTTGAAAGGCGCGACCGTATGGGGCATGTCGGAAAAATACAGCGCGCGTGACGAGAAGGACACCGATCCCAATGCCGCATGCACGAAACGCGTTAATCTTTACGATGAAAACAACGATCCGAGAAGTTCGGTCGACGGAATCAAGCGGGCGATAGAGGCGATGTGATCGCGCAACACAGTGGGGACGCGAATAGATTCATGAGAAAAGCCGTTATTTATGTCGAAAAATTTTTGCCTGCCAGCCAGGCATTTGTTCTGAACCAGGCAGTGGCATTTCGTTCCTTCGAAGCTGAAATTCTTGCCGGATCGCGAATCTCTTCCGCCCATACGAAAAAATCCACCGTCCCGGTTCACGACATCCGTCGGTCTCCCGTGGCGCGCGCAGGCGAACTGCTTCTGAAAATTCCACAGATCGGTCTGCCCTCGCTCTTTCCGGCGATCGGCAAGGCCGATCTCGTTCACGCGCATTTCGGCAAGAACGGTTATGTCATCGGTCCCCTGGCACGCGCCGCCGGCAAGCCGTTGGTCACGACGTTCCACGGCTTCGACGCGACCTATGGCGGCGATCCGAAAAAGCCGGGCGGCTTCAATCAGGTGCGTTTCTTCGCAAAGGGCCGCCGGGAAATGGCCGGCTGGAACAGCTGGAATATCGCGGTTTCCGATTTCATCCGCGACCGGCTGCTGGCGCTCGGGTTCCACGCCGACCGTGTCTATCGCCATCATATCGGCATCGATCTCGATCTCTTCAAAATGGAGCCGCGTCCACGAAAAAAGGGATTGGTGGTTTCCATCGCTCGTTTCGTCGACTATAAGGGCCACCGCTTCATGATCGACGCGCTTTCACGCGTGGCGGCCGCAGGCACCCCGGTCGAATTCGTCATGGTCGGCCAGGGTCCGTTGAAGCAGGAAATCGAGGCGCTGGCTCGTCGTTCCTTGCCAAGCGTCACGATCCATGAAAATCTGTCGCAGACTGAGATCAGGGATCTGCTCGCCAGTGCGGAACTCTATCTTCATGGCAGCGTGACCCTCGATAATGGGCACGCAGAAGCGTTCGGCCTGGCCAATCTCGAGGCTGAAGCCGTCGGTACTCCGGTCGTCGCATTCCGCTCGGGAGGCGTGGGCGAAGCGATCGAAGAGGGGAAAACTGGTTATCTCGTGGAGGAGCGGGATGTCGCAGGAATGGCGGAAGCGGTTGGAAGACTGCTCAACGACCAGGCCCTGTGGACAGCCTTCAGCGCGCGGGCACCGCTTCTGGTGGCCGAGCGTTTCGACATACGTCGCCAAACGGGGATGCTCGAGGACTATTACAGTTCCGTGCTTGACCAATTTTCCAGCCGGGGTCGGACTTGATGGTGCAAACAGGAAAGAAGCCGAAGTGGGGACTGAACGTGTTTCGGCCGCTGCGGGACGGAATCGTACGGGCCAAGTGGCTCTACTATACGAAATTCTGGGGAATGGACATCGATCCCACGGCGAGCTTTTCCCTGAGCGTACGGTTCGACAAGACCAACCCGAAGGGATTGCACATCGGTGCTGAAACCTATGTCGCCTTTGAAGCTGCGATCCTGACCCACGACCTCACGCGCGGGCTCTATCTTCACACGCGGATCGGCAAGCGCTGCTTCATCGGCGCGCGCAGCATCATTCTGCCGGGCGTCGAAATCGGCGACGAATGCGTCATCGGCTCCGGCTCGGTGGTGACCAAAAGCGTGCCGCCGCGCTCGCTCGTGGCCGGCAATCCGGCAAAGATCATCCGCAGCGACATCAAGATCATTTCACGTTACGGACGCATGGAACGCGAGGACGAAGCGGTCTCGCAGATCGTGACGCACTTGCCGACAGGAGAAGCACGATGAAGATGTTTGCCTACCGGGGGAAACACGAGAATTTCGGCGACGAGCTGAACCATTGGCTTTGGGAGCGCCTGCTGCCCGGCTTCTTCGACGACGACGAAAGCCAGCTCTTTCTTGGCATCGGCTCGATCCTCTATGACAATTTCGATCCGAACATGCAGAAGATCGTTTTCGGCTCGGGTTATGGCGGCTACACCAACCCGCCGAAGGTAGACGGCAACTGGACGTTCTATTTCGTGCGCGGGAAGAAGACCGCCGAAATTCTCGGCATCGACCCGAGCTACGCCATCGGCGATTCGGGCATCCTCACGCGCAGCTGCTGGGATGCGAAAAGCGTCGAGAAACGTTACCCTGTCTCCTTTATCCCGCACTACGAAAGCGCCATGCATGGCAGCTGGGACAAGGCCTGCGATCTTGCGGGCATCCATTATATCGATCCGCGCTGGTCGGTGGAAAAGGTCCTGACAGAAATCAGCGCATCGCATAAAATCGTCTCGGAGGCGATGCATGGCTGCATTATCTCAGACGCATTGCGGGTTCCGTGGCGGGCGATCCGCCCGATTGCTTTGGAAAATCGAGCCAAGTGGTATGATTGGGCAAGTGCGCTTGATCTGGAGATCGATTTCGATCCGATCGGTCCGTCGAACCTCGTCGAAGCAGGAGCGTCGTGGGTACCGAAGAACAGCTATCTCTGGAAGAACATAACGTTCCGCCGCCGCCGCATTCTGCAGCTCACCGGCAACTATGTCTTCGGATCGACGGTCAAGACGTTGCAGCGCGTGGCGGAAAAGCCCGGCCAGCTCAGCAGCGAAGAGGCGACCGTCAATGCGCATAACAGGATGCTGCGGGAACTGGACCGGCTGAAGCAGGATTTTTCCAGGAAAACGGCCAGCGCCCTGTGAGGGCAGCATCCACACATCGCTGCAGGCGATGCGGCGTAACTCTCATTCCATCATCCCGAACGACGACGGGGGCCAATCGTTCGGGATGGATATACCCACTGAAACGGTCAGTGTTCTTGACCTCAGGAGTCGTTAGACCATGAATAACGTTACCGATCGACTGATCCGGGGCAGCATCTGGCTGAGTTTGTCCCGCGCCATCGTTAACGGGCTTTCGGCGCTCAGCACCTTTGTTCTGGCCTGGTATCTCGGCCCCGCTGATTTCGGCCTCGTTGCTATTGCAACCACCCTTCAGCTCATTCTGAGTTCCGTCACCGAACTCTCTCTCAATCAGGCGCTCATCCGCCACGAGGCTCCAACCGAGGAACATTTCAGCGCGGTATGGACGTTGAGCGCGGCGAGAAGCTTGGTATTGGCACTGTTGTTTGCCGCCGCGGCTTATCCCGTTGCAGATTTTTACGGTGATCCTCGGCTGACGAACGTCATGTTCGCCTTGAGTTTGAGCCTGTTCCTGAGCGGTCTCGCCAATCCACGCCGCATCATGCTTCAGCGCGATCTGATATTCTGGCAGGATTTCGTGCTGAACGTATCGCAGAAGCTCGCCGGCTTTATCGTCACCGTTGCGGTCGCCGCGCTCTACCAGAGTTATTGGGCGCTGGTTCTCGGCCTCCTCGCCTACCAGCTGACAAATCTCGTCGTTTCCTACACCGTCCTGCCGTTCTGGCCACGCATAACCTTCCGGCACGCACGGGAATTGTTTTCGTTTTCTGTGTGGCTTACGGCCGGACAGATCGTCGGCACGCTGAACTGGCGGATCGAATATCTTCTGATCGGCAAGTGGATGGGTTCAACCCAGCTTGGCCATTACACGGTCGGCAACACGCTTGCGATGCTGCCCACCCGTGAAGCGACGGCTCCGTTGAACCAGACGATCTATCCCGGTTTCTCGAAGGTGCGCAACGACCCTGTCCGGCTCGTCGCGGCCTACCAGCGCGCTCAGGCGCTTCTGGCAGCCGTGGCCCTCCCGGCAGGCATCGGCATGGCGGTCGTAGCGGATCCGATGATGCGGCTTGCCATGGGCGAGAAATGGGTTCCCGCCATCTTTATCGTGCAAGCGCTTTCGGCGGTGTTTGGAATACAGACGCTCGGTTCGTTGGTCCAGCCGTTGGGAATGGCAAAGGGGCAAACCAAGTTGCTGTTCATCCGCGATGCCCAGATGCTGGTGCTTCGCGTTCCCATCATCGTCGCCGGTCTCGTGTATTTCGGACTTCCAGGCGTTATCTATGCGCGCATATTGTCGGGATTGATTTCAACAGTCGTCAATATGCTTCTCGTTAAACGGTTGATCGGCTTGCCTTTCTTCCAGCAGCTGGCGGCCAACTTCCGCGCGCTTGCCAGTGTCGCCGTGATGGCTGCCGGAGTATGGGGCCTGTCGCATCTTCTGAGCGCGCCGACCGACAAGCTGGCTCTGGCCACTCATCTGGCCATATTGGTCGTTGCCGGAACTGTTCTCTATATCGGCTCCAGCTTTGTCCTTTGGCTCGCGATGAAGAAGCCGAACGGCCCGGAAACCGAAGTTCAGCGTATCGTTGTCAAGACACTGTCAAAGGCCAAACTTATCGCCGTGCCAAAGTCGGCCTAAGCCAATAGCTGAGAGAACTCGGCCCAGGAAACGATCCGGCCGAAAACGTGGTTGCTGATCGAACACAGCGTCGTTCGGAGGGCTCAGATGAGCAAAGTCAAAGTAACAATACTCTTCTCGACTTATAATGGCGCCAAAACCCTGCCCACCATGCTGGATGCGTTGTGCGCCTCCACATTGCCACATGACGAGTGGAAAATCGTTGCCGTCGACAACAACAGCAATGATGAGACTTCAAAAGTCTTGAAGTCCTATCAAGATCGGCTGCCGCTGGAAGTTTATTTCGAGCCCAAACAAGGCAAGCAACATGCGCTGACACAGGGCTTCCGCCATCTGGAAGGCGAGCTGGTCATCTTGACCGATGACGACGTGATTCCCGAGCCGGATTGGATCGAACAGTTTCTCGCTTTGGCAAACGAACAGCAGGAGTTTGCCATATTCGGCGGCCTGATCATGCCCGAATGGGAGGAAAAGCCTGGTCCGTTGTTGATGAAGTACGGGCATATGGGCATCCTCTACGCTCTCAACGACGACCTTCGGGAAGGGCCGATATCCGCGGCTTTGATTTCAGGGCCGAATTCGGCCTTCCGCCGTTCCATATTAGGCCCCGGCTACATCGTTCATGACGATCTCGGTCCGGACGCCACCGTTGCACAGTTTCCGATGGGCGAAGACACCGCATTCGCCATGAGGCTGGAAAGGAACGGCGCCAGAGCCTTTCATTCGCAGAGGCCGAAGGTCCGCCACATGGTCAGGAAGGGCTATGTAGAGGAAGGTTGGGTTTTGCGGCGTGGAGAACGCTACGGCATGGGGCTGGTCATCATCCGGCCGAACCTGTTCGACAGAAAAGCAAAGATTGGTGGCCTTCCCATTGGCAGCGCCTTGAGCTGGCTAGTCATGGCGCCGGCGAGCTTCGTCCTGAAGAGCTTTCCCCAAAGCGGCCTACGCTTCAAATTGCTCTGGGCACAATCGGTCAGGCAAGGAATCCTGCGTCAATTCCTCAAGCAGCGAACGACGACGAACAGCTTGATCTACTCTCGCATCGGTGCCGACAAATGAGTGTATTCCATCGCGTTGACGTCGCCGGAAAATGCTCCGGCCAGATCGGCAGGACCCCTATTTTTCGCGCTTCGATAGGCAGGAGAATTTGATGACGGATCCCAAAATCAGTGTCGTCTTCTCGTCCTTTAACGGTGCCGGACGTCGCCTCCAGCAAATGCTGGATTCCATGTTGACGCAGAACTTCCCCTTCGAACAATGGGAACTGATTGCCGTCAACAACAACAGCAGCGACGGAACGCAGGAGCTTCTCGAGCGGTATGCGAAGAAGCTGCCGATGACGGTCATTCGTCATCCGCGCCCTGGAAAATCCGGAGCCATGAACGCGGCTTTGGCGAAAGCGCGGGGCGCACTGGTCGTTTTTACCGATGACGACGTCGAAGCAGACGTGAACTGGTTGAGCACGCTTGCCGCCTGCGCGGAGGCCAACCCGGATTTTGGCGTCTTCGGCGGCGGAATTCTTCCAAATTGGGAGCACTATCCTCGGGGCAATCCGCTGTTGGATTGGATCCCCATGGGATCAACCTTCGCCATCGCAGACGAGGAGCCGAGCGGCCCTTGCGACCCGACAAAAATTTGGGGTCCGAACACCGCCGTCCGCCGGGAATTGCTCGGCAGCAATGTCCGGTTCCGCGAAGATATCGGCCCTCTCCCAGGCGGCCTTTTTGCGATGGGAGAAGATACGGAAATCGTCAGCCGCCTTTCCCGCACCGGCGTGAAAACATATCGGTGCGCCGAGGCCATTGTTCATCATTGGATTCCGGCCTCGAGCGTTACGGAAACCTGGGTGCAGAAACGCGGGGAACGTCTGGGTTATGGAATGCCGGCGCTTTTTGCGGAGGACGTTCCCAGAGGTGTGAGAATCGGCGGAATTCCCTTAAGAACCTGGATTGAGAGCGCCAACTGGACAGTGCGGGCAGCTTTTCTCTATCCTCTGCCAAGGTCGAAGAAGCGGTTCTGGGCGATCTGGAAATATTACTACATGCGTGGCTACCGCGCGGGGATTCGCCGATATATGCCGACGGGACATGGTTCTCAGCAAATGACGCAGGAGATTGCGCATTGAAACTTTCTGTGCTGATCAACAACTTCAACTATGCCCGCTATCTCGGCCAATGCATCGACAGCGTTCTTTCCCAGGATTATCCCGACTTTGAAATTGTCGTGGTCGATGACGGATCGACGGATGATTCCCGCCAGATCATCGCCGCCTATGGCGATCGGATCGTCTCGGTATTGAAGGAAAACGGCGGTCAGGCTTCGAGCTTCAATGCGGGTTTTGCGGCCGCAAGCGGCGATATCCTCTTTCTTCTCGATGCCGACGATGCGTTTCTGCCCGGCAAGCTCACGCGAATTGCCGAAATCTACGACCGCAACGAGATCGATTGGTGTTTCGACCGGGTAACGATCAACGAAAGCGATCCGCCTCCTGCAGAGCTGCAGGTGACGCTTTTCGACAAGCGGGAAACATTGCGCAAAGGCGGCTTCCCCTCGCTTCCGGTACCGACCTCAGGCTTGAGCTTCCGCCGCAGCCTGCTCTCCCAGATCCTGCCGATGTCCGTCGCGACCGACGTCGTTCTCAGCGACAACTATATCAAGTTTGCCGCTGCCTATCTTGGCCGCGGCGCCATCATCGAGACCCCGCTGACGTTTCAGCGCATTCATGCCTCGAACCGCTATACCGGCACGAACAGGGCAAAGACCCTGCGCCCGCGGATCATGATCGCGACCGGGCTGGAACTGGCGCGCCGCTATGATGAATTGCAGACGCTCGGCAAGAGCCTGGTGGCCGGCGGCATCGCCGAAACCACATCGCTACTCAAGCTCCGGAGCGAAGCACGAAATACAGTGGCCGGCGGTCCGTTCGGGGACGACGCCGCAACCGAAGTGGCCTTGATGGCCGCGCGCAAGCGTTTGGGCAAAATGTTGCGGAGAGGACAGTCATGAACCAGCAAGACACCTTCCCGCAGTCATCCGCCCGCGCCGGCGAGACAGGCACCGCGCCGTTGAACATTGCCGTCGGCGTTCTGACCTATCGGCGTCTGGACGGGATCGCCAAGCTGCTCGACGTGATGACGCGCCAGGTCCGGCACCCGGCCCGGCCCTATCATCTCACCATGGTGATCGTGGACAATGATGCCAGCGGCAGCGCAAAGGCTACGGTGGAGGGCTTCGGCCAAACCGGCGCCTATGACCTGATCTACGTCATCGAAACCAACCAGGGCATACCCTTTGCGCGCAACCGCGCGCTGGATTCGGCCCCTCCCGGCACCGACCTCTTCTGCTTTCTCGACGATGACGAATGGCCGGTCGACGGCTGGCTCGATGCGATGCTGGAGACCCGCGAGAAGAACCGCGCCGATTGCGTCTACGGTCCGGTCCAGCCGGTCTATCCGGAGAACCCGCCGGAATATTTCATCAAGGCGCGGGTCTTCGAACGCAAGAAGAACCAGGACGGTCAACGCATCAATTACGCAGCTTCGAACAACGTTATGTTCGATTATCCCCTGATCCGCTCGTGGAGCCTGCGTTTTGAAGAAAAGATGCGCTACACCGGGGGCACCGACTATCTTTTCTTCAATCAGGCCATCCGCCGCGGCATGAAGGTTTTCTGGGCTGACAAGGCGCTCGTCTATGATATCGTTCCGGCAAACCGGATGACTTGGAAATGGGTGCTGCAGAGACAATACCGGCTCGGCAATACCTTTGCGGTCAGCGAGGTCCTGCATGGCAACCTCAAGCGCCGGATCTACCGCGCAGCCTATGGCGCCACGAGAGTCGTGCTCGGTCTGGCCATGCTGCCCGCGATCCTGATTTCACCCTACTGGGGCATGCGGGCCCTCACCCATCTTCTGCGCGGCGCCGGCATGGTCAACGGCATTCTCGGGCACGCATACCAGGAATATAAGCCTAATGCCGCCCTTTAGTAATATTCGCGGGAGCGACCTCGGATGAGTTACAGCCCTTCTTATGTTTCGGATGAAGGAATAAGGCTACGGCCGCTCGCCCGGTCGCGGCCACGTCGCGGCATTAAGAAAGAGACATTCGTCCGCGGGCTCCTCACCGGAATGCTTTATCTGACGCTCCTGCGGACAACGGGAATGTGGTATGGCTATCCGTCAAATTTCATCGAGGACGCGCCTGTCGATCCGTTCGCCCAGAAATTGATGCTGTACAGCCTCATTCCGTTGATCGGACTTTACATTTGGCTCGAGCCAAACCGTTTTGTCTCCTATTTTCGTAGAATACCGGTTCTGCTCATCGTCGTTAGCGCATTTTCAATCATATCTCTTGGGGTCTCGATCAGCTTTGGCGCATCCGTCCGCGGTATTGCCGCGGTGGCCATACTGACGGTGGCACCGCTGCTCTACAGGTTTCGCTACGGCAGTGTCGCCACCTTCCAGATCCTGATCAATTTCGGCATATTCGCGGCGTTTGCGAATATTCTATATACCGTCGCCTTCCCGCGATACGCTATCATGAGCGGCTCCTATGCCGGCATGATAAAAGGCTTGTTCTACCACAAGAACGGCCTGGGTCAGTTTTGCGCTGTCAGTTTCATCGCCATGCTATCGGTGGGAATACCGAAGGGCCGGCTGCGCTACAGCCAGCTTCTGCGCTGGGCGGCATTGCTCTGCACCCTCCTGCTCATCGTTGTCTCCAAGTCCTCGACCGCCGTTGTCATGGTGGCTATCGGTATATCTGCCTTGATCGGCTCGCACATGATGCAGTCCGTGAGAAACTCGCTGGCGCGCTCCTTCTTTGTCTTCTTCTTCTGCCTTCTTCTCGGGGTCGCCGCGTCCTTCGCCTATCTCGGTGTAGCCCAGATGATTGCGGACGCATTTGGAAAAGACCTTACATTTTCCGGACGTACCAATATCTGGGACCAGTTGCTGCCGCTGGTCTACGACCGCCCGATCTTTGGTTACGGCTTTGCGGCTTTCCGCCAACCCGAAGTTATGGAGCAATATGTCGAGCTGACCTTTGATGCGCGCTCGACACATAATACTTACCTGGAACTTGCCCTCAACATCGGCGTTCCCGGCATGATTGCCTGGACAGTTTTTGTTCTTCAGCGCCTCGGTGGCCGCCTGACCGCGACCCAACGTTCCGGGGATCTTCGCGACACGCATTCCAAAGAAGTTGCCATCATTCTCCTCATCGTCGTTGGTTCAATGATGGAAGCGGGAATGATGCTGGCCCCGGTCATCCTTTGGCCCTATCTGGTCGTGTCGCTTCCCGTGAGCAAGCCAAAAAACACTGGTAGATCGATGCGCGATCTTATTGCCGATAGCCGGCATGCGACGCCACAGTAGCAAATCCGACTGCAATTAATTCTCGTCGGAAATCACGAGCTGCGGCAGTCTTGCCGTCCGCAAATCGCGCTGGGCTGCGCGCGAAGAGGGAAAAATAATGACAACGATACAAAAGCCGCAAGAGATTTTATCACTTCAATATCTTCGAGCTTTGGCGGCCATCGGAGTCTTGCTTTACCACCGGATAGAAATATTTTCGATTGGGACGCATGGGGTTGACTTGTTCTTCGTGATCAGCGGCTTCGTCATGATCGCCACGACCGACGCGAAAGAAAAAACACCATCTGCTTTTCTGGTTGATCGGATTATTCGCGTCGTCCCCATGTATTGGCTGGCGATCCTTGCGGGCGGACTTTTGGTTCTCGTCGGGATTCCGGTCCACCGATACGAGACCGATGTGGTCTCGCTGATTTCGTCCATGTTGTTTATTCCATACCTGAACGCGCATGGGGAGGCTTGGCCCGTGATCCTCCAGGGCTGGACCCTGAATTACGAAATGTACTTCTATGCCATATTCTCTCTTATTCTGTTCGCTCCCCAAAGCCTCCGCGTTTGGGCACTGGCAGCATGCTTTTGTGTATTGGTCGCTCTGGGAGAAGCCATTCCGTCACAAGGCGCTATTTCCACGACCTACACCAGCCCGCTCCTCCTTGAGTTCTTGGCCGGCACGATTTTAGGACGGATATACGGTCTGACGCTCCGAAATGTTTCGGTATTGCGCGCCCTTCTAATATCCGGCCTTCTCGCCGCAGGTTTGTTTGCATGCTCGTATTTTTTCGGCAGGCTTGCATGGGGTGGCCTGGCCGTTTTGATCGTCGCCTCGGCATTGACGAGTGAGCGGCTTGGCTGGGTGCCGAATATACCGTGGTTGAAGTTTCTGGGCGCCGCTTCTTTTTCGATCTACATATTCCAGCAACTGTTCTTCACATTGAGCGGAAACTTGTTCGGAGCCTTGACCCAGCTTTCGGGAATAAATTTCCTGTATCTCTTGTTTTGGCGCCCGACGGATGTGGTGATTGCTGCCGGTGGCGGCGCATTGATTTACATGTTCATCGAGAAGCCGGTAGGACGCTATCTCAAGTCAATGCGCTTCCGCGACAAGGTCGTCGCCGCATAAGACAGGCTCTACGAAGCCTTTTGTACGAAATCAGTCGACCGCCTGGCGCACACACATCGGCCCGAAAATCGAACTGATTCTCTGGCCGATGTGTTGTTTCAGGTGTCAGAGCGTCCTTTGTGCGTCCGAGAGGACGCGTGGCGCTTCCAGCGCATGTCGCGCAAGCGCTCAGCGGCCTGCGATCACGAGACCGCAGAAAGCTGAAGATCTAAAGCGTGGCCAGCGAATCTGACAGATCGCCATGCGCTTTAACGCACCGGCGCGTGGTTGGATTCAGCTGCACCCGTCACCACAGGCTGGGTCTCGGAAGATGTCGTCCGCATCTTGTTCTCGTTGTCCGCGGAAAGCACTGCCCTTGCAGTGAGCGCCGAGCCGACAGTCGACAGATGTTGGTTGTCTGTGAACAATGGCGCGCCATCGGCCGTGGAAAAGCGGCAGCGGGCTTGCGGGCAAAGCGCCCCAAAAGGATCGACCAGCGTGACGCCGGGGGGTGATTTCTCAGCGACGCGCGTCACGATATCCCTTACCGGATCATTGAAATTGACGACGGCCTTCATCGGGGCGTCGTGAGGTGTCAAATCGCGATCGCCATCAAGCCATGTCCCGAACGTCGATCTCAAGGGTATCGCGCGCTGGAGCCCGAAGCGGACCGGGTTGAAATTGAACAAGGGAACGTCCTGCAGCAGAACGACGTCCTTGTTCATTTCCCGCAGTTGCGAGATCTGCGAGGCAAGCGCCGACTCGAGCGTCGGCCCATTTGCCTCCTCGGGCTGCTCCGCACCGTTGGCGCCCGGATGAATGTAACGCGAGCCGCTTTCTGCCTCACGCATCGGAGCAGACCAGTATCCGGCCAGGATCACTTTCTTGATGGCGCCGTTCCCGCGCAGCAAATCCATCACCCTGGCATTATAAGTCGTGCATTCCGCGGCATGAGCCGGATGATTTGGCATATAGCGCGTGGCGCCCGTCAGCGGCGGGCAGGATGATTTGGTGAAGACATAAAGCTGGTAGCCGCGCTCTTGCGCAACCGCCCTCAATCCCGGCGCAAGCGCAGCTGCATGGCTGTCGCCGATCAGCGCTATTGCAGGCCCGGCATCGCCTCCGGGCTGGCACCCTGCGCCATTGGCGGGAGAGGCCGCACCATAGGAGACGAGGCATGACTCACGGGTGGATATGACCTTTTCGATCATCGCAACCTGTGGACCAAATCTCTGCGGAACTCCGGCCATCACCACGGCCAGCGCAAAAGGAAGAGTGAAAATGACCAAGGCAGTTGCGTAACGCCAAAGTGTGCGGCCATTGGAAATGCCCGGGCGCCGAAACGGCTTCTCCACGAGGTAATATGTCAGAACCGCCAGGACAAATGAGATCGAGACGATGATCAGAGCGGCCGACTGCTGCAATGGCCAGACGGACGAGACGCTGGCGAAACTCAAGAGCGGCCAATGCCAAAGATACCAGGAATAGGAGACAAGCCCGATGAAAACGAGTGGCCGCGAACCAAGCGCCAGGGCAACAAACGAGCCGGGGCTGGCAATGATCAGAGCCGAACCGAGAACTGGCAACAGCGCTGAAGCCCCGGGGAACGGCGTGGAATCGTTGTAGATAAAGATAGGCGCGGCAATCAATATCGCCCCGATGAAAGCGATCCCATTGACGACGGCTTTCCTCCCCTGATCGAAGCGCACGCCTTTTATCTCCATGACAGCGAGACCGCCGCCAATTCCCAGTTCCCATGCACGGCTGGGGAGCAGGTAGAAGGTGAAAGCCGGGTCGATCTTCAGCGCCACGACGGAAAATATGAATGAGAGAACGACGAGCGTTGCGATTGCTGGAAGAATTCCCCGCTTGAAGAAGCGGTTCAGGAACAGAATGACCCAGGGGAAGACCATATAAAACTGTTCTTCGACACCGAGGCTCCAGGTCATCAGCATCGGCATCTGATCGGCTGCGGGCGAGAAATAATCGCTGGAAAACCAATAATAGATGTTGGAAATACCGAACATCGCCGCGACGGCGCTGAGCGAAAATTTCTTGAACTCCCCGGGGGAGAGCAGGAGGAAACCGATTAGAAAGGAAGCGCTCAGGACGAAAAACAATGCCGGCAATATCCGTCTTGCGCGCCGGACGTAAAATTTTGCGAAGCTGAATTCGGATTTGAGGACGTCGCTATAGATATGCCCGGTTATGAGATATCCGGAGATGACAAAGAAAATGTCGACGCCGACGAAACCGCCCGAAAATGGCCTCAGACCTGCGTGAAATAACACAACGGAAATGATGGCGATCGAACGAAGACCATCTACATCAGGACGATAGGCCCGTGCGGAGTTGTTATGCATCCGGATATCCCTTCGAAGCGATGCCCAGCTTGGCTGGCGGCGTCGATGCTAACGGAGTTGTATTGCAATGCATCCTAAAATGATGCATTGCAATAGGGAAGTTTAACACTTCTCAAATTTGAGCGAATCGAACAGGTTGGCGCATCGCAATGCGAATCGATACGAATATTGCGATGCTGTGAATAGTGGGTATCCTGCTGATGTTCGGGCATCCTCGCCGAGGCTAAGGCCCAGTTTATCGTATTGCGTAGCAAACATAAATTGAAGTTCAACCCTGGGAAGTCGATTGAAAGTTTCGATAGACCGACAGCAGCCCAAGACAGTGTGAGGCATGGACTATGACTGACGGAAAACGCCGGAAAATTCTCGCCGCGTCGTCGGGCGGTGGCCACTGGGAACAGCTGATGGCAATGCGTGCTGCCTTCGACGGCAGCGAGGTTATTTTCGCGACCACGATCCCCGGCCTCTTGAAAAAATACGACATTCGGGACGGCCTGGTCCTTCCCGATTGCAGCCGTGACTCGATCACCATGTCGATCCGGTGTTTTTTCAGTGCCTTCTATATCGTCCTCAAGCACAGACCCGACGTCGTTATCTCGACCGGTGCCGCGCCTGGACTGTTTTGCCTGCTTGCCGGCAAATTGACGGGCAAGCGAACGATCTGGATCGATAGCGTTGCCAACGTCGAGAAGTTGTCTCTATCGGGAAAACTGGCCGGCCATATTGCAACGCTCTGGCTCACACAATGGCAACATCTCTCGCGGCCTGATGGCCCGCATTATGCAGGAGCTGTCCTTTGATCCTCGTTACCGTCGGAACGCAGCTGCCATTCGATCGCCTCGTCAAGGCCGTCGACACCTTCGCAAAGGATTTGACCAGACCGGTTCTGGCCCAGATCGGCAAGGGCACCTACACGCCCGCGAACATGAAATGGATCAAGAATATCGAACCTGCGGATTTCGATAGCGTCTTTCGCGATGCGACCGTCATCGTCTCCCATGCGGGGATCGGCACTGTCCTGACGGCAAAACGCTTTGGAAAACCGATCATTCTCGTCCCGAGAAAGGCAGCCCTCGGCGAGCACCGAAACGATCATCAGCTTGCCACGGTGAGCCAGCTCGCGGGTCGGCCCGGCATCTATGTCGCGCATAACGATGATGAACTCAAAAACTATCTTCTCGACGAGCTGGACAGTCCTTCTCACGAAGATCCGTCTGAGGTCGGCCGGACCTCGCTGGTCAACTACCTGAAAGGCTATCTCGCGACAGCCTGAGCGCGAGAATAGCTGCGGTCCGCCCCGGCAAAGGAGAGATTTTCATCCTCCGCAATTGCGGCCGGCAATATGTTTGACAAGTTCCGGCACGATGATTTTGGACGCGATGTCAGGCAGGGGATGCGCACCATCGGGAATTGCTGCCCAGAGGTCTCCCGGCGCCAGACGCTCCCAGTTGGGCCGGTGGTCGACGAACTCCAGGCCACGTTTCCGTGCTTCCGCCTCATGAGCCGAGATGTAGCTTTCGACAAAAGGCCGGATCAGGCCGCGCAGCCCTGAAAACGGGTTCATCGCCATGACGATAATCCGCGCCCGCGGCACGCGCTGCCGGAGCTGATCGAGGATCTCGCCGATATCCTGCCGGCTTCGCGAAAGCGATACGAAACGCTGCAATGTTGCATCATTGGCGTAGAGCTCGATCAGAATGATATCCGGCTGCTCGGCGACGACGCGATCGATTTGGGTCAGGGCCCATATGGTCGTCTCACCGCTTTTTGCAACGTTGACGACGTTCACCGGCCGTTGCAGGCAGGCTGCCAGATCTTTCTCGAGGGCCGGCTGCCAGCCGCCACGGGCGGTCAAGGACGTCCCGAAAGCCACGATTTTCAACGGCGGAAGGTTTTCGGCATAACCGCTTTTCGGTGCCGAGACCGTCACGAGGGACACCAAAAACAGAACCAGTCCATACGCCAGTCGTCTCTCAATTGGCATCGCTCGCCAAAGCCGCAAACCTGTCATGGAGAGACCATATCCCGGCGGAAACGATACGTCACGCGGGCAGCCGGTCATTTGGGAGAATTGCTACATCCTTCCCAACGCCGACCTGGAGCACCGCGAGACAATGTCATCGAAACGATCACTCATGCCCGCCCAAGACGACAGGAATGAGCCCCAACTCCAGTCCAGCGGATAGTGGCAACCATCTTTCGCCGCGCCTCAAAACGGCGCGGCGGCCGCCAATCACTCCTCGCGAAATACGTGCTGCATCTGATCGCTCAGCGGCTTCGTGAGATAGGAGATAACGGTCCTGTCGCCGATCTTGATGAAGACTTCGGCGGGCATGCCCGGATAGAGCTTTATCGACTTCAGCTTCGCCAGGCTTTCAGCCTTCGGCTTGACACGGATGGGATAGTAGCTGATCCCTGTCCGCTCGTCCCTGACGATATCGGGCGCGATGGAGGTGATCTCGCCGCTCACATCAGGCGTCGTGCGCTGATCGAAGGCGCTGAACCTGACATCGACGGATTGGCTGACGTGAATCTGGTCGATGTCGCGGGTCGCGACCTTCGCCTCGACCGTGAGATCGTCATTTTCGGGAACGACGAGCATCAGCGTCTGACCGGGATCGATGACGCCATTGACGGTGTGAACAGCAAGCTCGTGAACCCGCCCGCTCAGCGGCGCGGTAATCTCGAGACGGTGGAGTTGATCGAGCGCAGTTCCGCGGCGCTCTTCATATTCGGCGATCTGTGCTTCGACATCGGTCAGATCCTTGGCGATCTCCGAACGACGATCTTCATCCAGCTGGATCGACTGGCGATCGATCTCGATCGCCTTGCCCTCGGCCTCCGCCTTCGCCGCGATTTCCTGGCCGCTATTGCCCTGGAGATCGGCGCGCGCGCGCTTCAGCTGATTCAAACGCTGAAGCGTGACGAGACCCTTTTTGTAGAGGGTGTCGACGCCTTCCAGCTCCTCTTCGATCAGGCCGAGGGAATCATTGGTCGCGTTGATCTGGACGACCAACCCTTTGATCTGCTCGCCCAACTGATCCTTGCGCGACTCCAGCTGGCTCTTCATTCCCACAAGCGCTGACCTGCGGCTATCGAACAGCTTCTGCTCGCCGTCGAGCAGCTTCTGCGCCGAGGTGCTGGACGTCAGATCGCTGATATTTTCCTCGACCTCGAACGACTCGGCGCCGATCCGTTCCGCTTTCAGACGGGCACGGCGCGCATAAAGCTGGGCGAGCGTGCTCTCGACGATCGAGAGCTGGGCTTTTGTCGTCGTTCCATCGAGCCGTATGAGGACCTGTCCAGCCGTCACATGGTCATTTTCCGCGACTAGGAGCTGCGACACGATACCGCCCGTCAGGTGCTGGATCTTCTTCACATCGCCGTTGACGACGACCACGCCCTCGCCGATGACGGCGCTCGAAAGTTCCGTCGTTGCTGCCCAGCCGCCAATGCCGCAAACGAGGGCGATCGACAAAGCGCCGACAACCATGACATGGCGATTGAGCGAGCGCTTCGATTCACTGATGATCTTGCTCACAATACGTCCTCCGGCCTATTCGGCCGCATTCATGCCGTCGACGACGACCTTGAGCTGAGCCACGCGCTCAGCAATTGGCGCGCGCGCCGCTTCCGGGCGGCTGACGCGGGCCATGACTTCTTCCTTGGGACCGAATGCGATCATCCGGCCGTCCTGCATCATCAGGACGAAATCGCACACCGCCAGAACGCCGGACCGATGCGCGATGACGACGACGATGCCGCCGCGCGCACGCACGCTCATGATCGCCGCGCTCAGCGCCCGTTCGCCCTCTTCATCGAGATTGGAGTTCGGTTCGTCGAGCACGACGAGGAAGGGCTCGCCGTAAAGCGCCCTTGCAAGCGCGATACGCTGTCTCTGGCCGGCCGAGAGCGATGCACCGCCCTCACCGATTTCCGTTTCATAGCCGTTCGGCAGACGAAGAATGAGATCGTGAACACGCGCCGCCCTTGCCGCGGCGACCACGGCCTCGGGCGACATGTCCTTGGCGAAGCGGCAGATATTCTGCGCGACGGTGCCGGAGAAGAGCTCGACGTCCTGCGGGAGATAGCCGATGTGCCGGCCGAGCGCGTCCGTATCCCACTGGTCGAGTGCTGCGCCATCGAGACGAATAGATCCTCGGACGGTCGGCCAGATGCCCATCATCGCACGCGCCAACGACGACTTGCCCGAGGCGCTGTAACCGATGACCCCGAGCGCGCTCCCTGCCCTCAAGCCGAAGCTGACGTCGGAAATGACCAGGCGCTGGCCTGCCGGCGGGCCGCTTGCCAGCCCCTCGACCGTGACCTGCTTGGACGGAGCCGCAAGCGCGAGCGGGGCCGGAATTTCCGGAATGGTTTTCAGGAGATTGGAAAGCCGCGCCCAGCTCTGCTGTGCGGAAACGAAACCGCGCCAGTTTCCGATCGCAGCTTCCACAGGCGCCAGAGCGCGGGACGTCAGGATGGAACCGGCAATGATGATGCCCGAGGAAGCCTGCCCTTGAATGACCAGGATGGCGCCGGTTGCCAGCGTTCCCGATTGCAGGGCGATACGGAAAATCTTCGACAGGGTCGCATATCCGTTGCCGACATCCGAGGCCTGCCGGGTGATGGTGCGGTACTCCTCATTCTTCCGATCCCAGATTTCCGCCATCGTGCCGGCCATGCCCATCGCATGGATGACTTCGGAGTTGCGGATCGAGGTCTGGGCAAAGCCATTCCGCATATTGGCGGCGTCGGATTGCTTTTTCGAGAGCGTCCGCGTTCCCTGATTGGTCAGGAACGTCAGGATGGCGAGAACCAGCGAGCCACCGATGGCGATATATCCGATCGCCGGATGAAACAGGAAACAGATCACGATATAGAAGGGCAGCCAGGGCAGATCGAACATCGCCGTCGGGCCCATGCCGGAGAGGAAAGTCCTGATCTGGTCGAAGTCGCGCAGTGGCTGAAGCCCGTCGCCGCCGATCTTGACCTTCAACGGCGCCTTGATGATCGCCCGGAATACACGTCCGTTCATCATCTCATCAAGCGAGCCGGCAACACGCACGAGCATCCTGCTGCGCAGGACTTCGAACGCGCCCTGGAAGGCGTAGAGAGTGAGCGCAAGCATCGCCAAGGCAGCCAGCGTCGGAATGCTTTTGCTCGGAATGACGCGGTCATACACTTCAAGCATGAAAAACGAGCTTGTGAGATAAAGGATATTGATAAGCGCGCTTGCTATACCGATAAAGACAAGACCGCCCTTGCACTTCCGCAAGGCTTTCGATGGCTCGCTGACATCAGCTGCTGAACTCTGAAACACCAATATTAATCCCTCTTCTGCCGCACCGCACACAAACAAATACGCCCGCACACGTTGCAGCTACGGGCCGTGAGGCCCGATCAATGATGACTACTTGGATCCCGGCGCCGGCGCCGAACTTCCGCTTGCAAGCCACGACTTATTATAAGAATCGTACCGAAAGATGACCGAAAATTCCAATTTATAGCGAACGATTTCAGCGGCTCCAGGTTAACGCTACGCTAAATATACCGATCGAAGCAAGTGAAAATTGCAAAACGCCCAATAACGGCTCAGAGCAGCGACCGCTTCGCGCGCATAGACACGACATTTACTGGGGGATTAACTATATATGCAATCTATAGTTTCTTTGACTGTGAACGGCAAACATAGTTTGTGACTGCTCGCCGGCCCCTCTCGCCGGCTCGATCACTGCCGATATTTCATTAACCGAGCTTCGCAGTCGCAGGAAGCCGGCCGAGGGACGGCCGACCGATGCTGCCGTCACGCGCATCAGACCAACGCATGCGAGGTGTGGCTGCTGTGGAGTGCATCCACATTGATGGCGATGCTCAAGCTATCCGAGTCGGTATGTGAAGCGCCATCGGAGATCTTGTACTGGAAGGACTCGCTGACCTTGCCGCTCAGACCGTGGAGTTTCGCCGCGTCGACCGTGTAGGTGTAGTCGCCATCACTTTCCACATGGATGACGCCGTATTTCCCGGTCAGCGTCAGGCCGTGCTTGTCCACCCCGCTGTCACCGAAGCGGCGCAGCAGCAAAATGCCATTGGCCGCACTGTCATTTTCGAGAAGATTGCCATGATAGGCGCTGCCGGTATTGGTCGAGATATTCAGACTGTCATGGACTGCGGCGATCGTCGGAACGGGAACCGGAGGAAGAGGCGTGGTGTGCGTCTCGCCAGTCGGCACCGGAGTGCCTGCCTGCGGCTGCGCGGGAGCCTCGACATGCGGCTCGACGACTGGTGCGGCAGGCGTTTGCTCGATTGGCGAACCCGAATTGCTGGTCGTGCCGCCGCTCGCGTGACTGTCGAGTTCGGCCTGCGCCTGCTCCAGCGTCTTGTTTTCGCCAACGGAGAACGTGTTCTGGGCGGCAATTGCGGCTGGCATCGTCAGCGTGGTCACTAGGCTGTCTATGATATTGTCGTGGAAAGAACCTGATGCCGTCCTGTCGACCTTCAACGCCGACGAGGACAGCCCTTCAAAGACATTGTCGTGGATATTGATGTTCTCGCGGACATAATTTGGATAGCCGACAGCGCTGACCAAAACACCATACACGCCGCCATGCACGTAATTTCCGCTGATGTCGTAGTTTTTCGCATCACCGGAATCGCCAAGACCGATGCCATACGACCAGCTGTAACCGCCAAATCCCGAGATATCATTGTCGTGGATGGCAATATTTTTGCCTGCTTGCGCGCTCACCCCAAAGCCGCCGCCGACCAGCGTATTGTCCTCAACCACGGCATTTTCGGCCCGGATCAGCACCAGCACACCCTTGTTGCTGTTGGCGGCCGTCTGATCCAGATAATTGCCTTTGATCAGGATATTGCTGCTATCATTGAGCTGGATCGCGTCTGCCACACTGCCCTGGTTGTGGGAGACGACGTTGTTAACCAGAGTGACGCCGTTTACCTTATCCATCCAAATACCGTCGGCACGGACACCGGTAATCGTGCTGTTCTCGATCGTGATGTTTTGGCTGAATTGGAAGCTGACGGAGCCTGCTTTTCCGGCGAGCCCCGCATTCGTCACCTCGACATTTCGGACCGTCCAGTTCGAAACACTTCCTGCATATATCGCGTTCGCCCCGGTATCCGTGATCTTGATATTCTCCACCACGATATTCGAAGCACTCGAACCATGGATACCGTTAGTGCCGCCGCGAATGACCGGCGCATCGCCGGCGCCATAGCTGCCGATCGTGATCGGAGCGCTGACGCTGCCTGAATATTTCAGGTCGAACTGTTCATTGAACACGCTTCCGGCGGCAAGGAGCACGCTGTCGCCCGGCTTCAGCTTCAAGGATTCAACGGCAGACAATGTAGCAAAAGCCGAACCATCGCTGGTTCCGCTGTTCTTGTCGGATCCTATGACTGAATTCACATAGTAGACGGTCATGCGGCAAATCTCCCTAGATATTGGAAATCTTGTAACCGCTGACCTCTCTCCGGCTGCTAAAATGAAACACTAAAATGCTGCGTATCTCGTGATAATTCTTGCTTTCTGAGGATAAACAACTTCCGGGAGCATGTATTGTTGCGCCGCAACAAGGTTGCACCGCACAACGGAAAGTTTCGTTTACCTTGGATCCTCGTCGAACATTCAGAATTCCCGCAGGTAATTCGGAATCCATTTCTTGATATTGCGGACGAATTTACTTAGAAAAATGCGTAAATAAGACATTTACATCGGAGACACCCGATTATCAAAGTTGTTAGCCAGATCACGGAAACAAACGCCAATGTTACACCGCTAACCCAAAGGGATTATAGGAAAACGTCATCTTCGCATTCATAGATCCTCGTATTCTTACTAATTGCCCAGGAATAAACATTCTTACCTTCTGAAGAAAAAATCGTAGCTAATTTGGCATCAGCGCCTTCACTTATCACTAACGCAATAATACCCAAGTGTTTCATCAACTTATGCACATTTTGCGTGTGTCATTATTGCACATCCTGCCCAAAAACGTTAATTAGTCGTTAATTATGCTCTTGACTCGCTATATTAAGACATACTTAATCGGGCAGCTCGCGAAGGTCAGACCTGATCCGCGAATATTAATTCAAGGAGAGACAATAATGGCTATTCACGCAACCGATGATACTGCAACATTCCTGGAAACCGATGCCATCTCAGGCAATATACTGTCTAACGATACATCAGACGGCAACCTTTTCCTGCGCGCCTTCGATCAACAGAGCGTCGGCGCCAAACAGGGCAACAACCAGGTCACCGAGATCCAGGGCGACTTCGGCACCTTCTTCGTCAAGCCGGACGGCAGCTATACCTACGTCCTGAGCGCCGCTGCCAAGATCGGCTTCACCAACGGCGAAACGCTGACCGAACGCGTCTCCTACAAGATTTCCGACGGCAATGGTCATACCGACGTTGGCGTGTTCACCCTGAACATCCAGGGCGTAACCCAGGTCAAGCCGGTCGCTGTCGACGATCACTTGAGCTTCAACGAAGGTGACGCCATCGGCGGCAATGTTCTCACCAACGACATTCCGGGCGACAATGGCAAGCTCTTCCTTCGTGTGTTCGACGGCACGAATGTAAACGGCAACCCAAGCGCAACCACTGACATCGCCGGCACCTACGGCACCTTCCATGTCAAGGCGGATGGCTCATTCAGCTATGAACTGACGTCGGATATCGCTAACGGCGATCACGTCACGGAAACCGTCCAGTACTACAAGATCTCTGACGGCGACGGCCATACGGATGTCGGCGTTCTGACACTCAACATTACGGGCACCGACGTCGTCTCCGGCGCCGTCGTCTGATCATCGATCAGCCAATCAAAAAGCAACGCCTGCCGCGCAAGCGGCGGGCGTTGTTGCATATCAAGTTTGAATTGCCGGAATTTTGACGGCCCATATTGGCAGCCTGTTTGAATTTTGGAGCAGCCTTTAACAACCTGCGAAAACAGTTATTTGCTACAGCGCTGTTGGAAACGTGCTGTCGCCGCCGTTCCGACGTTCGTCCAGGTTCTATCAAAGATTGGACGGAGCTGCGGACTGATCTGCCTCTTTATGGTGGCGTTGACCATGCACCGGTCGCCAAGTTTCAGCATCGTTGTGAGATCGCTGTCGAGCGCATTATTGGCTGCCGCAAGCGTCGCATCGGTGAAACCGTTCCAAAAATAAAACCGGCTCAGAATCATCGACTGGTCATAGGGCGCGAGCGCAACAGAACGCTTCATCATCCCTGCAATCGACAGCGGCTCTTCCGCAATGGCCGACTGAACGGCCGCCAGGCGCAGCCAGAAATTGCTGTTCGTCGGCATGCAGGAAAGAGCATATTGCAGATAACGGCGGGCGTTCGAGGCGGCAACAACCCAGGCGTCGTAATTGCTATTGATATTCTGGCGATCGAACTGCGCCAGAACAAGCGTGACCCCGGCGGCTGTGATATCGGACCGGCAATAATCTCCGGCAATCATATCGACGGTCCGAGAGGCATACTTGGCCGTGACGTCATCCGCGACGGTCTCGCCGCGCTCGATCCTTTCGGCGACGATCGAGATGCTGGCCGCCCTTATTGAAGCGTACAGCTCTCGACCGGCTAACGCCGCGAAAATGGCGGTGACGATTACGAAAACGATCCTGGTGACCGAGACGAACCGACCGCTGGCCATCAGCTTTCGGTATAGTACCGCGAATAGCGCTTATAATAATATTCGCTTGAGCCGAACGTCCGGTAGAGCTTCATCTGCGACGGATCGACCTTGGTCAGGATCACACCCACGCATTTGTTATAGAGATCCGGCTCGGACAACAGGGTCGACTGAACCACCTTCCGCGAAGTCTTACCCCACTCGATCACGAAGACGACGGCGTCGAGCTTCGGATTGATGGCGCGCGCATCCACCACCGGCGCCAGAGGAGGCAAGTCGATGATGATGTAATCAAAGCTCTGGCGCGCCGTTTCAAGGAGCTGATCCATGCCGCGCGAGGCAAGCAGTTCCGAAGAGTGTGGAACGCGATAGCGCGCCACCGTCGGCAGGAATGCGAGCTTTGTTTTGGGATCGAGGAGGATGAGATCCTTGAGCGGGCGGTTGTCGACGATCGCTTCGAGCAGACCGGCCTCAGCATGGCGGCCGATTGCGCGGGTCGCTCCCGGATTTCTCATATCGCCATCGATCAGCAGGCAACGTGCCCCCTGCATTGCCAAAAGCTTGGCAAAATTGATGGATGTCGTCGACTTGCCCTCGCCAGGTAGGCTCGAAACGACGCCGATAACCTTGCAGCGCTGATCGGCCGCACTGATGTCGATGGCGATTTTCGCGCTTCGAAGCGTCTCGGCGAATGCCGAAAGCGGATGTTCCTCGGCATAGGTCGTGGTCTTGCTGCCCCTGGCTATGCTTCGCGGATTGCCTGGATCGACAAGCGTCGGATCGTCGACGTTATCTTCAACCAACGGCATGACGCCAAGAGATTCCACGTCGAGCATGTCCTTGACATCATCGCCGGTGCGGAAGAACCGGTCGCGGAATTCACGGAATGCTGCGATACCGCTTCCGAAGGCACATCCCAGGAACATCGCAAAAGCGACGACAAGGCTTCTCTTCGGGGCGCTCGGCTTCGTCGGGGTCTCAGCGGTCGTGATGATACGTGCGGCGGTAATCGGGAAGCTCTGCTGCTGAATGGCTTCCTGGTAGCGCGTCAGGAAGTTCTGGTAGAGATTCCTGTAGGTATCGCGCGTCCGCTCGAGCTCGCGAAGCTGCACCTGGGTTTCGCCAGCCGTCGCGGCCACGCCCGTCGCCTGTGTCACGCTATCGCGCAGGGAGGTCTCCCGCGATTTCGCCACTTGCAGTTCGCTCTGATAGCTCTCGGCGATACGATTCAACTCGTCGAACATGAGCCGTTGATATTCCGCCATCTCCGCACGAAGGCGAACCGCCTGCACGTGATCGGGACCAAGCCGCGCCTCGATCTCGGTGTCGAGCTTCGAAGCCTCCAGATATTTCTTGCGGAGGTCGTTCGCAATCGAGCTGTCGAGCACGTCGGTGACGATCGCGTCGGTCTGCTTGGCATCAATGATCGACTTGATGCGGGTATATTTTGCTTCAGCCTGCGCCGTCGCGGCCTGCGCGCTGATCAACTGGCTGTTCAGCTCGGATAGCTGCTGATCGCTGAGAAGCGTTCCGGCGGCTGCCTCGACCAGCCCATGCTCGCTGCGGAACTTCTGGACCGCAAGGTCGGTATCGAGCGCCTGCTGCCGGAGTTCTTCGATGCGCTCCTGCAGCCATTCGCCGGCCCGGCGTGTCGCCTCGTATTTCGAATTGAGCTTGTCGACCATATAGACGTCGGCAATCGCCGACGCGATTTGGCGCGCCAGATCGGGGGATTGCGAGGTATAGCTGACATCGAGAACGTAGGACTTGCCAACACGTTCGACATCGATATTGGCCACCACGGTCTCAGCCGCGCCACGCCGCTTCATGTCTACATCGGGCGCATCGGCGCCATCATCGGCGAACCATGATTTGAAATCCACCAGGGATTTCAACGATGCGACGGAAAAAAGCGAGTTCTTCGGCGCCATGAACAGCGGGTTGTCGACAAGTTTCAGCTTATCAACCACGGCGTAGGCGATCGTGTCGGACTTCAGCAGCTCAACCTGGCTGAGGACCGTGCCTTCGTCATCATCCAACTGGCCAAAAGCCGCCAGCTGGTTGATTACCTGGTTGTCGCTGCGATCGATCAGGACGCTCGTATCGGCCGTGTAAACCGGAACCGCCGTGATGACGTACACGACGCCCAGAATGCCGAAGGCAACGGCGCACGCCGCAACGATCCGCCACTGGCGGCGGGCAATTGCGATAAGCTTATCAAAATCGATGAAATCAGCTTCGTTTCCCGTATCGCGGGAAGGGTCGATACGTGGCGTAAGTTTATCTGGTGACAGCAATTTCGATCTCCAACAAAGGCGTCAAGCGCTAAGATCTACGGGCAATTCCAGCTATTGTATGACCGGGATACTCTGACTCGTCGATTGCGTCGAGTCAGAGGACGATTGCCCTGCCCCATTTACGCTGACGATTGTCGTGGTGGTCGTCGAGCTCGAAGACGAGCGGTCGCCAACGTTCGAAACCCTCAGCGTACCGGCAGTCGTGGCGGCGCCGTCGAACGGCGTACCGTCATCCGCTCCGGGTCCTGTCGGGCCGATTTGCCCGTCATTGCCGATGCCGGATGCAGAAGCTGCAGCACTTCCACCCGGGCCGAGCGCCGCGGTTCCGCCTTCGGCGAGGACCTTCGCAAAGGCGGCAAGGAGCGGCGCAAGGTTCGGATCGGCGCTCGCTGCCTCGGCGACGGCCTTTTCGATGGCCAGTTTGAAGAGCGGATCTGCTACCTGGCAGCTGTTTGCGGCCCGCCCGAGACCGGAACCGATAGCAGCCATCTGTGCGGCATCAGCCTTCTTGGCCTGCTCGATCACCGGCGCCAGCGCTTCATCGCTGCTGCCAACCAGCGCGCGGACGCGCGATGACAAAACCAGCGGATCCGACATCTCGAGCAGAGCGGCGGGGTTGGCCGTAAAGCCACTGATATCAACGGTGTTCAGGCTTGAAAGCTTCACGCAAGCGGCCGCAAAGGCGCTCGTAGTCATGCCGGCAAACATTGCCACGACGATCCCGCTATATGCAAGCTTACGATAAACACCTGACCTTGCCATAACGATGCTTTCCTTCATGAAATCCGTGGCATAGACGGCCGGCTCCGATTGTTCTCAACCAGTGCCGGCCAGCCTATTTCAATCAATTTCCAAGATCTTCGACCGCGTTGCGAGTATCTTTCGCATCGTCGGCAACTCCGGAAATAGTGGACGATACGGAGTTCACGATGTCAAGGAACTTGACCAATTCGACAGAGTCCGAATTGGAAATATAGATAATATCCTTGTCTTCCATCTTGAATTGCTGGACGGCGAACAGGGTCGCCGGATCGCGAAGATTCGCGCGAATGATCATCGGAACCGTCTCACCGGCAAATCTCGACGTATCCACGTGCATTGCGGCAAGCGTCTTCTTCGGCGCGAGGCGATAGAGCAGGACCTGAGCCGGATCCGCGCGGTCGTCACGCAGTCCGCCAGCCTTGGCGATTGCCTCCCCGAGGCTGATGTCGGACTCTTCGAAATCGAAGCGACCGCTGATGCCGGCGGCACCGAGCGCGAGATAGGTGCGGCGCTCATGATCGACCGAGATCGTATCATCCGGCGCGACATAGATATTTTCCGCCGGGGTTTTCAACAGCGTGTTGTAGGCGACGGTCGCGGTCTTGCCGCGGCGCTGCAGCGTCACATTCGTTTCGATATTGTTGGTCGTCAAACCGCCGGCGGCAGAGATGACGTCGAGAACGCGCTCGCCGGCCGGACTGATCTCGACGCGCTGCGGATTGTTCACGTCACCAAGCACCGCCACCTGACTGGAGCGGCTTGTCGTCGTCGTAATGACCACCTGCGGCTCGATCGCGCGGCTCGCCAGGCGATCCTCGATATCCTGCTCGACGACTTCCTTCAGGCGACCTGCGGCGGGAACCCGTCCCGCATAGGGAATCGTGATCGTCCCGTTTCTGTCGATGGTCTGGCTTGGCAGCGAGATGTAATTGCCCGGTCGGCTGCCGGCATCGGACGGAATGAAGAGACCGCCGGACTGTGCTTCGAAGATGGCAACCTGAACGACGTCGCCGTAACCGAGCGGAATTTCGGGCGCTCCGCCTCGACCGCCGCCAAAACCCTTGAAGGAAGTCGGCTGGGGAGAGGTAAAATACGGCAGGACGTTTTTGCTGAGATCGACGAGGGCGTAATCGATGCCGACGCGACGCTCCTTCGTTGTCACTTTCACCGTTGCATCTCGATCGACATCTTTGTGATCGGGACCTGATCTTGGCAAGGACGTGCAGCTTGCCAATATACTCATTAGCGCTACAACAATGGCGACGCGTGTACTACTGACAGGAAAACAACCCATAGAATAACCCGTGTTGACGCACTTTGAGCTACTGCCCCGCAATCTGACAAAATACAAGACAATCCCCGATCAATAATCACTGAAAGCCGTTTAACATTCTCTAACTGTGGCCGCTCGGCAACGCCGAGCTCTTCAGGAAGCAAATACGGTCTCAACCGACCCTTCTGGCGCCGGCAACAATCTAAAGGCTATACCCGCTATAAAATCTCTTGCGTTTGAGAGTCAACAGCGCGGCATCAATACAATTCCCATTTTCGAAAAACCTTCATAAAAACCATCCATTTAGACCATTAATTAGTTAGTAGTCATACATATTGCCGGTCCGTTTCGGGGTGGCTACGCCCCAGACTAATCGCGACGACCGCACTGAGAAAAGCCGAGAAAAACACAGCGAAACCCGGTATTTGCAGGGAGAAGTCGACCGCCGCATGAAGAGCGACCAAAACCGTCGCCGCAATGCCGAGAAGGACATAATGTCTCAGGCGCCGCCTTTCGGTGAGGCCGCGCCAGAACACCTTGACAAGGACCGAGAAGACGAGGACCGCCGCAAGCGGAAAAATGATCCCCAAGCCCAGAAATCCTTCGAGATAGAAATTGTGTGCGCGATCGAAGATGCCGAAAATTCCGCATGCGGGATCGCGATAGGCGGAAAATACCGTCCGGAATGTCCCGAGACCGGTTCCCGTCAGCCAATGATCCAAAATGGCACGCCATATGCCCGGCAGGATGCAGAACCGATCATCGTCTTCGAGCCGCCGCTCTTGCGCACGCAAGATCGCCTGACCCGCAAATAGCGCCAGCAACACGACGACGAAGACACCGCCCGCGAGGAACTTCAGCATCGAGCGCCATCTCGGCCCCGGCGTGAGAAACCGTCTCGAGCTGTTCCAATTGACGACAAGCCAGGGGAAATAGATGAGAGCGCCGACAAAGGTTGCGAATATCCCGGCGCGCGAACGGCTGAGCATCAGCGCGGTGAAACATGCGCACAGGAGCAGGATATAGATCCACGATTTCAGCAGAAGAACGTTCCGGCCCGGCTCGCCCGGCGGATATTTCGAATAAGAACGCGTGATCTCCCTGACCTGAGTTAGCATCAGCAGCGTCCCAAGCCCGAGGAAGGTCGCAGCCGTGTTGCGGTTGACGAAGACCGCCGTCAGGCTGTCGAGATAGGCATGTTTCTCCACGACGATCAGGATGTTGGGAAACATCGAAAACTGCAGCAGGCCGAACACGGCGATGACGCCCGCCGAAAGCCCGAGCCGGGAAAGCACTTTTCTCGCGCGCTGATCGGTGTCGCATAAGAGAAGCCCGGTCAGGAAGGTGACGAAAGGCAGGGCGATCAAGAGGATCGACGCCAGTGTGTCGGCCGGCTCGACCGAGATCGCAGCGTATCGGACGTCTGCGAGGTCGTGAGCGGCATTCCAGGCGGGATGCGCCAGCCAATTGAATGGCAATTCGATCGCCTGGATGAACGCCCAGCCCGTCAGTATGACAAGCAGAAACAGGGCGATGCTGAAAACCCATCTGCTTTGCCTCGGCTCTCCGAACAGCAATGCCGAAATGATGGCGAGGGCGAACATTCCGATCGCGGCGAAGGTGAAGGGAAAGGGCGTGACGCTGCCGAACGGAATGAGTGTCAGTATAACCATACCGATATAGGCAACGAGAAGAACCTCTCGCAAGACCCGCCTGTTGATGAGATTGGACAACATCAGATTCCGTTTACCAAAGCAGGCGGCGATCAAACCCCTGAGGCAACCGCGGCAATCCATCGACTCATACTAATCTAAGTTGCATATCAAGCGGTTGCATGCTAGCGTGTGACAGAATTCCGTATCGCTTAAAATTGTCGCGAAAGGTTTAAACCAATCGAGACAAGCCCCGGCTATGCTCCTTCAAGCAGCAAGAACGGGACAGACGTTCTGCAGCTAATACTTGGCAGATCACTAAATCGCCATGCCATTGACTGGGACAAAAGGCAAGCCTGATCTCAATCGGTTGCCCTGAACGGGGATTTAAGAGATGAAGAAGACATTCGTTACACTTCTGGCACTGGCCTTTACGGCAGGTAATGCTTGTTCGGCATTTGCGGCCGGTCCAGCAGGTCTTGCGCGCGGCCTGCCCGGCAGTCCGGCGGTCAGCTATATCTCTGAAAAAGACAAGATCATTCCGCCCTTTGCCCAGGTGCTGTTCTGCGCGCAGAACCCGGCCGAATGCCGAGACAATAATGGCCAGCCGGTCGTTGCGCTTGACGACAAGCAGATGCTTCAGCTGAAGGATGTGAACAGCACGGTCAATCGCACGATGATCGGCCGGAACGACCCCCGTAACGAACTGAACGGCGATGTCTGGAAGGTGAATGTCCGCAGCGGCGACTGCGAAGATTTCGCGCTGACCAAGCGCAGCCGGCTGATAGCGATGGGCTGGTCGTCGCGCGCCTTGCGGATCGCCACGGCGTATACCCCCTCCGGCGAAGGGCACGCGGTCCTGGTGGTCAGGACCGACAAGGGCGACCTCGTGCTCGACAACAGGCTGAGCAGCATCAAGAACTGGCGGGATACCGATCTGCGCTGGGACAAGATTCAGTCGGGGACGGACCCCTATGTCTGGTACCGGCTGTAACGGCTGGCGCAGCCTGCTAAACCCATCCACCAGCTTTTTACATTGAAGTCGAGCAGGTTCTGACGAACGGCTCGACTTGTCATATCGCCCACACAAACCTATGTTTTTGCTGCAACCTGGGATGACCCGCAGCGAGCTGCGGCGCCCCGAGTTCGACTTCCGATATGGGTATCAAGCGATCTTCGATATTGTCTTTTCGCCCAGATTCAGTATGACGGACCCCATGCTGCGACGCAGCATGACGTTCTACTCTAATGATTTGAGGGAATTATGCGCATCACGATGATTGGATCAGGCTATGTCGGCCTCGTTTCAGGCGTTTGCTTTGCGGATTTCGGCCACGACGTCATCTGCGTCGACAAGGATCTGAGCAAGATCGAAGCCCTTCGCGAAGGCCGCATTCCGATCTACGAACCGGGTCTGGAGCAATTGGTCGCCGAAAACACCAGCACCGGCCGGCTGTCCTTTTCGACGGATGTCGGCGAAAGCGTCCGCAGCGCCGATGTTGTATTCATCGCAGTCGGCACGCCGTCCCGCCGCGGCGACGGCCACGCCGATCTCTCCTACGTTTATGCGGCTGCCCGCGAGATTGCCACCTATGTGGAAGGCTTCACCGTTGTTGTCACCAAGTCGACGGTGCCGGTCGGCACGGGAGACGAGGTCGAGCGCATCATCCGCGAAACCAACCCTTCGTCGGATGTCGCCGTGGTTTCCAACCCGGAATTCCTGCGTGAAGGCGCTGCGATTGAGGACTTCAAGCGCCCTGACCGCATCGTCGTCGGCCTGAACGACGACCGCGCGCGCGAAACCATGACCGAGGTCTATCGCCCGCTTTACCTCAACCAGGCGCCTCTGGTCTTTACGACCCGCCGCACTTCCGAACTGATCAAATATGCGGCCAACGCTTTCCTCGCGATGAAGATCACCTTCATCAACGAGATCGCCGACCTCTGCGAACGCGTCGACGCAAATGTCCAGGACGTTTCGCGCGGTATCGGTCTCGACGGCCGCATCGGCTCGAAGTTCCTGCATGCCGGTCCGGGTTACGGCGGCTCGTGCTTCCCCAAGGATACGCTTGCGCTGGCCAAGACCGCGCAGGATTTCGACGCGCCGGTCCGTCTGATCGAGACGACGATCTCGATCAACGACAACCGCAAGCGGGCGATGGGACGCAAGGTCATTTCTGCTGTCGGCGGAGACATTCGCGGCAAGAAGATCGCCATCCTCGGATTGACCTTCAAGCCGAACACCGACGACATGCGCGACAGTCCGGCGATCGCCATCATCCAGACCCTGCAGGACAACGGCGCACAAGTGGTCGGCTATGATCCTGAAGGCATGGAAAACGCCCGCAAGGTGATCGAGAACATCGAATATGCGAGCGGTCCTTACGAAGCCGCCGCCGGCGCCGATGCAATTGTTATCGTCACCGAATGGAACCAGTTCCGCGCGCTCGATTTCAACCGCCTGAAGCAGTCGATGCGTGCGCCGGTCCTGGTCGATCTGCGCAATATCTACCGCAGCGACGAGGTCCGCAAACACGGCTTTGCCTATTCCGGCATCGGCACCAACCTCTATCAGGACGTCACCCACGCCTGAAATAGACGTGTGAACCTGTGATCACCAGACGCCGCGGAGATAAATCCGCGGCGTTTTATTTTGGGTGCGCCCTGAAGCGACCTTTCAGATTCGCTTGTCGCACTTCAGACCTTTGGTTTCCCGCATGTCGTGATCGCAGAATCGCTGCACAGTTTTGCGCGACATGCTCTAAAGGATCCCGACCCGCGTGCCCTTGATCGTCAGCACGGTCAGGCGGCCCGTCGCCGAAACTGCCGTGTCGATACCGATGCGTTGCGGACCAAATGTCGGAGTGCGAGCGGGTGTGTGCCCGTGAATCACGAGCACGGGAAGCTGCGGTCCTTCGTCCAGAAAGGGCTGGCGGATCCACATGAGGTCGTTGTCTTTCTGTTTGTTGAGATCGATGCCTGGCCTGACGCCCGCATGGACGAAGACCACCCTTCCCATCCGCAGCATGATCGGCAGCGATTCCAGGAATTGAATATGCCGCTCGGGTATCATGTTGCGAATGACGCGCGCGATCATTTCGTTTCCAGCCGCCGACTGCAGCAGATGCTCGATGTCGATGCCGTAGGAGTTTAGCGTCTCCGGCCCGGCAAAACCGAGCCATTCGAGAATGCGCGCCGGCTTGCGATAGAGCTTCACCAGCTCCGCATCGTGATTGCCGCAAAGGACGAAACGCTGGAATCCCGCTGGCGGGGCCTTGCACAGGAATTCCAGCACTGCGCTCGAATCCGGCCCGCGATCGACATAGTCGCCGAGCAGGAGGATGAGTTTCGGCCCGGGGATGCGCGCACCGTCCTCCTCGATGCGGCGATGCGCCTCGACGAGTTCGTTATAACATCCATGAATATCGCTCATCGCGTAAACCGCAGCAAAGTCACCTTCGGCAAAGGTCAGTCGCGCGCGCCTGCTACGGTTGCCTGCCAGCATCGGTATCTGTTGTCGCAATGGCCCTAGATAGTTGAACATGTAATCCATTTATGAGAACCGACCGAATGCCGGTTGTCGGAACGATCCATCTCTTGTTTGTCATTGAAAAGGCAGAAGGCAAGGCCCTCACCGGAAGTTGACCTCGTCGCAGCTTCATCGAAGTTATAACCCGAACCGACTGCCTTATCTCGGCCGACATAGACCTTCGTCATCTGCCGCACTCAGCTCGCCTGGCTCGTGGCGGTGATGACATTGGCGGAAGCTGCGTTGATTCGTTCGAGTATCTGCGAAATTCTGCAGCCGGACTGGTTTTCCGAGCCACATGGTCAGGCTCCCCCAGACAACTCAACGGCGATAGTAAAGTTACTGCCGCGAGATTCGGCATTTTGTATTTATTCATACTTTCGAGGGCGCCACGGTTAATATGACGCTATATTTTGATATAGGGCGGTTAATCCGGCGTTAAACCACCGGCATATTGCAGTGTTCGATTGATCCACGGCCATGTCGGCTACTGGCGGGAGATCCGCCTATGTCGGATTTCCACAGATTGAACTTTCGAGAAAGCTGTAAAAATCAACTATAACGATAGCGATCACAAAAAAATGAACGTTTAAGAATATGATGCTTGACGCTCCTGCGGCACCGCATAATGATGGTGCGTTGTGATCGTGAACGAGGTTCGCGAGCTGAAATCTCAGATCCAAAATTGCGGGGTGCAAAGTGGAAACTGCGGTTGATTCGAAAATGATCGAGGCCTTCGCCTACGACGAAGACAGCCGGCATCTGCGGGTCTACCTGACGAACGGTCAGAGACGAGAATATGAAGGCGTTCCCAAGGGGGTTGTCGTCGGCTTGACGATGGCGGAATCACCAGGGGTTTTTTACATGAAGGCAATCAGGGGCAAATATCCTCCCCGCCCCTAAAGCATGCCGCGCAAAAGCGCCTTCGGCGCATCCTGTCGACTGTTACGACAGGAGATAATTTCAGCAAAGATGCGGGACCGGCATTTGCCGGTCCCGCAGATCAGCTTTATTAGTCACCGAAGAAATCGCGAACCGCATTGATCTCGAGCGGCGCAATTTCATGACCGCCGGGATGCCAGACCGTCTTGACCTCGGCTCCTCGCTTTTTCAGATGTTCCGACAATGCCTCGGTCATCGGAACGGGTGCAATCGGATCCCGCTGCCCGGCCGTTATCAGCACCTTTCGTCCGGCAAGCGTGGACTGGGCCTCGGGTTGAAACGGAATGAGCGGATGCATCAGCACCGCAGCGTCGAAGATGCCCTTTTCGATCAGCACATTGGCGAGGATGTTCGCACCGTTCGAAAAGCCGAGGCCGAAAATCTCGGAAGCCCGGTATTCCCCAGCGAGTGACTTGACATAAGCTGCCATCTTCTCCGTCGCGCGTGAGAGGTCGGGCATATCGTAAACCCCCTCCCCGGTGCGGCGGAAGAATCGCGCGGCACCATATTCGGAAACGTCGCCGCGCGGCGAGAGGATCGTTGCGTCGGGCAGCAAGCGCCGGCCGAAATCGAAGAACTGGTTTTCATCGCCGCCGGTGCCATGCAGCACAAGCAGTATCGGCTTGCCAGGTGCACCGGCATGCAGCCGGTGCACATATCCAGTCTCTGTCATGTCGTTTCTCCTCAACCTTCAAGCGGCTGCAGATGCTGCTCGAGCAGGGCGCGAAGGTGGGTGTGCTGCTGTGGCAGCTTCAGGGCTTCGCCGAGATGGGCGGTATCCTCGTCGCGGTCGAATCCGGGCTCATTGGTCGCGACCTCGAACAGCACGCCGCCCGGCGTGCGGAAATAGATCGCCCAGAAATAATCGCGGTCGATGACCGGCGTGACCTGGTAGCCGGTGTCCATCAGCGCCTTGCGCACCTCGAGCTGCTTTTCGCGGTTTTCGACGGCGAAGGCGACATGGTGGACTGAGCCGGCGCCGGGAAGCGCGCGGGTAATGTTCGGCATGGTCTCGAGATCGATGAGATGCGCACCATTGCCGTCAGGTCTGATCAGCCGCTTGACGCCGTCCCTTTCCTCGGCGATCTCGTAACCCATGAACTTCAGGAGTTCGGCCGTGGCGCCCTCGTCTCTCAGCCGCATGGCGACGGAGTGGAAGCCGCGAATGGCATGGTCCTCGCTGATGCCGCCATGCGTCCAGGGCAGGCGGGCATCATCCTTGACCTCGACGAGTGCGAAACCGTCGCCATCCGGGCCGGAGAAGTTCAAGCGCTTTTCGCCAAAGCTTTCCTCGGTCTTCAGGCCACCGACGCCGAGCGTGGCGAAGCGATCGCTCCAGAAGCCGAGTGAGCCCTGCGGAACGGAAAATACCGTCGTGCCGACCTCGCCGGTACCAGGACGGCCCTGCGCCATCTTCGGGAACGGGAAATAGGTCATGATCGTGCCGGGCGCGCCGGTCTCGTCACCATAATAGAGGTGATAGACATCAGGCGCATCGAAATTGACCGTCTTCTTGACGCGGCGCAGGCCGAGCGCATTGGTGAAGAACTGATTGTTGGTGCGGGCGTCCTCCGCCATCGACGTGACGTGGTGCAGACCCTTGATCTGACTGAGCATGTGAGACCCCTTTCATGCCCGCCGCTTGCGGGCTTTCGATGGATCATAAATGCGCGCTCGCAGCTCTTGGGAATAGCCCCGGAGACCAAAACGCATTGTCTCCTTTTAGTGAACGAAGATCATTCCGCGTTCACTCCAAGCGTGTCGCGCGCACGCTTTAGCCGCCATGAGGATCGGCCGGCAATTGCCAGTCGATCGGCTCGCGCCCGCGTGACTGCAGGAAGGCATTCGCCTTCGAAAAATGCTTGCAGCCGAAAAAGCCGTTATGAGCCGAAAGCGGCGAGGGATGCGGCGCCTTGAGAACCAGATGCCGCGCGGTGTCGACGAAGGCCGCCTTGCGCTGGGCATAGGATCCCCAGAGCATGAAGACGACGGACTCGCATTCGTCGTTGACCTTGCGGATGACGGCATCGGTGAAGCGTTCCCAGCCCTTCCCCTGATGGGCCGCCGCCTGGCCCTCCTCGACGGTCAGGACGCTGTTCAAGAGCAGCACACCCTGCCTTGCCCAATGTTCGAGAAAACCATGACGCGCCGGCGCGATGCCGAGATCCGTCTCCATCTCCTTATAGATATTGACGAGCGAGGGCGGTATGCGCACGCCCGGCCGGACACTGAAGCATAGCCCATGGGCTTGCCCAAGACCGTGATAAGGATCCTGGCCGAGAATGACGGCCTTGACCTGGGTAACCGGCGTCAGATCAAGGGCGCGGAAATATTCGCTCCCCTTCGGGAAAATCCGCTTGCCGACCTGCTTCTGCTCGACAAGAAAGGATTTGAGCTGCTGCATGTAGGGGCTTGAAAATTCCCCCGCCAGCGCGGCCTTCCAGCTCTCTTCGAGACTGACGGATGTATCGCTCATCGGCAAACCCTTCTCGCATATGACGAAACAACGGTCACACGGTTCTAGCAAAATCGCTTCGCACCGCAATGCCCGTCGGCTCGGCGAAGGCGCCATGCCTTACGAACTCGGCAGGCGAAGATTGCAGAAAACTGTCCGGGGCATCGCTCCAGTTTAACTATATGATGGCTTCGGTATTTACGCCGGCGGGCGGCCTGAGTAGAACTTGATCGTAAAATCGGAGCATCTCTTCAAATGAAATTCGGCACGAGTGGCCTTCGCGGACTTTCAGTGGATCTCAAGGGGCATGTTTCCGCCCTTTATGCCACGGCGTTCGGCAGATATCTGCTTGGAACCGGCAGGGCCAAAGCCGGAGATGCCATTCTGATCGGCCGCGATTTTCGTGATTCGAGCCCTGAAATCTCGGGAAACTGCGCCGATGCGCTCGCAGAACTCGGCTTCCGGATATTCGATTGCGGCAATGTCCCGACACCGGCACTTGCGCTTTATGGCCTTGAACGAAACGCCGCCTGCCTGATGATCACGGGCTCGCACATTCCGGCGGACCGCAACGGCATCAAATTCTATCGCCCGGATGGCGAGATCGACAAGGCGGACGAGGCAGCGATCACCGCCTTGGCCGCCGAGATCGAGCGAAGCGGCGAAACGGTGATACAAGCGCGTGCCGACACGGAAGACCACGAGGCCGCCTGCCGGCAGCTCTTTTTCGAACGCAATGCCGCACTGCTTCCGCAAGGCGCGCTTTCCGGCCTGAAGATCGGCGTTTATCAGCACAGCACCGTCGCCCGCGACCTGCTGGTGGACGTTCTCGCCCATTACGGCGCCGAGATCACCGCCCTCGGTCGCTCGGAGAGCTTCATTCCCGTCGACACCGAAGCCGTTTCCGAAGAAACGATCACGCTGATGAAGCGTTGGACGTACGATCACACGTTCAATGCGATCGTCTCCACTGATGGCGACGGCGATCGCCCGCTGGTGGCAGACGAAACCGGCATGCCGCTGCGTGGCGACCTTCTTGGCCTCGTAGCCGCCAATTTCCTCGGCGCCGGCACGGTCGTGACGCCCGTCACCTCCAATTCGGGCATCGAGGCAGCAGGCTCCTTCGCCGTCAGGCGCACCCGCGTCGGCTCGCCCTTCGTCATCGCTGGCATGGAAGAGGCTGTCGCGGCCGGCCAGGGCCTCGTCATGGGCTTCGAGGCCAATGGCGGGCTGCTGACCGCAACGGCCTTCGATATCAACGGCCAGAACGTGCGCGCCTTGCCGACGCGTGATTGTTTTGTGCCCGTGCTGGCGATTCTGTCGCTCGCCGCCATCCGCAGGCAGCCGCTTTCTGCCCTTGCCGCCTCCTATCACCTGCCCTTTGCCGCCGCCGACCGCCTGGAGAATTTTCCGGTGGAGACGAGTGCGGCGCTGATGCTGTATCTGCGCGCTGGGGACGACAATCTTTCTGCCTTCCTGCAGCCGATCGGCGAAGTGGCTGCGAAGTCCGACATCGACGGACTTCGCGTGACGCTGAAGGACGGCAGGATCATCCATTTCCGCCCGTCCGGCAATGCGCCCGAGATGCGCTGCTACGTGGAAGCCGGGAGCGAGACCGCTGCCCTCAATCTGCTGACCGCCGGGCTGACCCGTATCAGAGACTGGGCAGAGCCCGCTAAACATGCGACGAACACGCTTTTTTCAAGGAACCCGCCTATGACGCAGAAAATCGTTCCCGTGATCATGGCCGGCGGCAAAGGCACTCGGCTCTGGCCGCTTTCCCGGGCCACCGCACCGAAACAGTTCATCCAGTTCGTCGGCGACAAGACGCTGTTTCAGGCAACCCTCGAACGCGTTTCCAATCCGGATCTCTATGAAGCCCCGATCGTCGTCACCAATGAGGAATTCCGCTTCCTGGTGGCCGAGCAGGCCCGCGCGCTTGCCGTCCCGCTCGCCGCCGTGCTGCTCGAACCGGTCGCCCGCAACACCGCGGCGGCGGTGGCCGCTGCCGCAACGCTTGCCGGCGAGCTTTTCGGCAAGAACACCATCATCCAGATGCTCGCCTCGGATCACGAGATCCTCGCCGATGAGACCTATTTCGATTGCATCCGCATCGCCCGCGATGCTGCAGCCGACGGCAAGCTCGTGACCTTCGGCATCAACCCGACCGAGCCGGCAACGGGTTACGGCTATATCGAGATCGGCGATGCGCTCAAAAACGGCGCTCACAAGGTCAAGCGCTTCGTCGAAAAGCCGGCGCTTGAAAAGGCCGAGCAGATGCTTGCCGACGGCGGCTTCTACTGGAACTCGGGCATCTTCATGTTCCCGGTGACGGAACTCATCGCCGAACTGCAGGAATATGCGCCCGACGTGCTCAAGGCAGCAAGCAAGGCTGTTTCGAAGGCAAGCCGCGACCTCGATTTCACCCGCCTCGACGCCGACCATTTCGCCAAGAGCCCCGACATCTCCATCGACTACGCGATCATGGAAAAGACCGCCAAGGCCGCCGTCGTCCCCTCGCCCTTCAAATGGTCCGACATGGGAAGCTGGGATGCCGTCTGGAAATCCGGCATGCGCGACGACAGCGGCAATGTCGCCGCCGCAAATACCACCGTGGTCAATACCCGCAATTCGCTGGTCATGACCCATGGCGTGCATCTTGCCGTCCAGGGCATGGATGATGTCGCCGTCATCGCCAGCGAGGACGCCGTCTATGTCGGGCCGCTTAAAGACAGCCAGAATGTCGGCCAATTGGTCAAGATGCTGGCCTCTTCCTCCGCCACCGCGAAATTCACCGAAACCCACCCGACATCCTACCGCCCCTGGGGCGGTTATACCTCGATCTTCAACGGCGACCGCTTCCAGGTGAAGCGGATCTTCGTCACGCCGGGCAAGAAGCTCTCGCTGCAGAAACACCATCATCGCTCCGAGCACTGGGTCGTCGTCAAGGGAACGGCCGAGGTGACGGTTGGCGACAGCGTGCGGATGCTGCGCGAGAACGAAAGCGTCTATATCCCGCTCGGCGAAGTCCACCGCCTCGCCAATCCCGGCAAGATTCTCCTCGAGCTCATCGAGGTGCAGACAGGCTCCTATCTCGGCGAAGACGACATCATCCGCATCGTCGACGAGTTCGGAAGAACCTGAAGCAGGCGGCCGGAACGGTCGGCGGGCTCAGACAGTCCGCCGCCTCTCCGGCATGACCACCACCGTCCCTGTTGAATTCCCTATCGGGTTTCTCATAGAATGAACGCTCCGACAGACCTGACAGGAGATGTCCCCTGATGCGTACCCTGCCCGCCCTCGCCGGATTTCTTTCACTCATGCTGCCGGCAATGGCGTTTGCCGAAACGGCAAGTATGCGTACCGCAAGCGAGGCGGAAATTCGCAGCCACCTGCCGGGCACGGCGGAGCTCAAAGAGGGCAAGAACGGCTACGAATATCGCGAGGGTAACAAGAATGGCTATAAGATCAGCAATGGCCAGGTCTGCGTCCTGTTTCCCAACAAGTCGACCGACTGCATCAGCGTGAAGACCGACGGCAAGAAGTTTCAGATGATCGACCGGAAAGGCGGCCGGACCAGATTCTGATTTGCCCGGATTATCTTGCCGCTGACGATTGATCGCCGCCGTCGAGAGCAAATTCGGCGATCAGCCCTGAATGGTTCGAGCCGAGACTGTCTTCAAAGCGTTTCAGCGATGTCGGGCGGAGCGGTGCGCGCGCAAATATGTGGTCGATGGCGATGCCGAGCGCACCTGCGCCGCTCGGCCATGTGGCTGGCTCGGGTGCGATCGTCTTCAGCTTCTGTTCACGCAGGAAGCCCTGAATGCTCGGGGCAATCGCCGACGAATTGAAATCGCCCGCCAGCACCATAGGACCGGAGATCGAACGAAGCGCCTTGCCGAGATCTTCCAATTCGCCCATCTGGTAATCGTCGAAATAGGGTTTGGACAGATGCGCCGACACCAGATTGACGGTTTGCCCGCCGAAATCGACGCTTGATATGACCAGCCTGTCTTTCCGCAGGCTACCGATGCTGGCGACCTGCCGGGTCACGAACGGGCGTTTGGACAGCAGCAGCGTATCGCAGCTATCTTTGCCGTGGTCACAGCCGATATGGTAGGGATAGACCTTGAACAATTGCTGCAGATGGAACGTCAGCGGCTTGGCTTCGAGCAGATTGACGACATCGGCATTCGAAGCGAGTACCATGTCGGTGATGGCAGTCGAGTTTTTCCAGTTGTCGATCGCGACGTTGAACGACATCAGACGAAAGATCGGCGGCGCGTTCGCTACTCCATGGTCTTCCGAAAACTCACGCAGCATGACTACCCCGTGAGCGATGAGAAAAACTGAGGCAAGCAGCAGGATAAAGCCGTAGACATGCCTTCTGACGGCGAGAATGACGAGGCTGACCGCGACGAACAGTACGCCGAGATGGATCTGGAAGCTGTAGACGAAGGACAGCAGCCAGAAGTTCGTGACATAGCGTAGCGACACGATCGCAATGGCAAGGGTCAGAAAGGCCGAGAGAATCCAATAAATTATGTTTCTCATCGATCCCGATTCCGCTTGCAGACGACTGGCCGGCCATAACATGCAAGCCGCCATGGTGCAATGCAGCATAATGTCCGCAAGCCTGGACCTTGCCGTCATCCGGGAAAGCGGCGCCGGACGGGCGGGTGGCGGCAGCTCCTGCGCTGCGGGCCTTCTCTTTCAAAGGCCTATCGACTCGGCCTCTTCTTATCTTGTAAGTGGGGGCACGTGATACTGAATCGGCTCTTTGCCGTCGGCAGGAGCCGAGAAAAGGTGGGAATGCGCTACTTCATTACAGGGACCGCCGGCTTCATCGGTTTTCATCTGGCCAGGCGCCTGCTGCAGGAAGGGCATGAGGTGACGGGCTTTGACGGCCTCACTCCCTACTACAACGTCAAGCTCAAGGAGATGCGCCATGCAGCACTCTCCCAGTTTCCGGCCTTCAAACCTGTCATCGCTATGCTCGAGGACCGGCCGGCGCTGGAAAAGGCTGTGATCGCGGCCAAGCCTGACGTCCTGATCCACCTCGCCGCACAGGCCGGCGTGCGCTACAGCCTGGAAAATCCCGAAGCCTATCTTCATTCGAACGTCGAAGGCTCGTGGAACATCATGGAAATCGCGCGGCGCGTCGAAATCCGCCACCTGATGCTCGCCTCGACATCCTCGATTTACGGCGCCAATGCAACCGTCCCCTTTCACGAGACCGACCGCGCCGACGAGCCGCTGACCATCTATGCCGCGACGAAGAAATCGATGGAGCTGATGGCGCACAGCTATTCCCATCTCCACAAGATTCCGACCACGGCCTTTCGCTTCTTCACCGTTTACGGCCCCTGGGGCCGGCCTGACATGGCGCTGTTCAAATTCACCAAGAACATGCTCGAAGGCCAGCCGATCGAGATCTATGGTGAAGGCAATATGAGCCGTGACTTCACCTATATCGACGATCTCGTCGAAGCGATCGTCCGGCTGTCGGCCATCGCCCCGAGCGAGGAGAATCGTCTCGATAACGTGGCTGTCGAAACGCTGTCGCGCCAGGCGCCCTTCCGCATCGTCAATATCGGCGGCGGCCAGCCGGTCAGCCTGATGGATTTCGTCGAAACGGTGGAAAAGGCGCTCGGCCGTCCTGCCATCCGCAAGATGCTGGCGATGCAGAAGGGTGACGTGCCACGCACCTTTGCAGCCCCCGATCTGCTTGTCGCGCTGACGGGATACAAGCCGGATACGACGTTGGATGTCGGCGTCAAGGCCTTCGTCGAGTGGTATCTCGACGTGCGCGACGAATTGGACGCCTAGAATAGGCCGGGCAAAACTGCGCCGCGGTTTGTGATCACGACATGCGGAAGACCAAAGACCTAAAGTCTGGCAAGCGAATCTGAAAGATCGCGACGCGCTTTAGCGGAGAAACGCGACCGCCTGTACTGCGCCGACCGCTTTCGAAAACAGGTAGTCGATCGCAACGGTCAGGCTCTTCGAATAGGCATTGATCTCGCCCTCACCCTCGACCGCAGTCGGGCTGCGCAGCACGAAGGGAACGCCTGGGCGAACGAACCCGGCGCTCGTCGCCAAGGGAACCTCGGGCGAATGGCCGATGGCGGAGGTGTACATCAGGTCCCGCCCAAGGCTCGCAGGGCCGATGGCGAAGGCCGGACCGGCAGCCGCGGTGATGGTCAGGCCCAAGGCGATGGCGGCAAGAGTTTTTTGCATGTCGAAGTCCCCGTTCTCGGATCGGCGGGCTTTCGGTTCGCCCGGCTCCAGGCGATCGATGCGTCTGTCCACGCCTCAGTCGCTTTCATGAGAACACTCTACACATCAGTATTTGCAGGGCTTTTAAGCAGATCGGTCAAATTTTACGAAATTTGACTTTCTGTCCGGAGGACGTTCGGGAAATACGAAGATCCTCGCCGGATCGGCGGCTCGGAGCGCACGATCGGCGACGTTTGATGATGCCTGGATGCCGCACCGCACTCTAGAGAATGCGATCCAGCTTCTTGTTGATGTGCAGGTTCGGCATCAATCCCGCGCTTTGCGCGGCATGATAGGATTCTCGGGCCGCATCGAAGGAGATCGACCACATAATAGCGCTCAGCAGGAACGCAATGATATAGATTTGGATACGCATCTCCCTTGCGATAAAAAAAGAGCAAGGCAGTTTTGTGTCAAAAAATGACCGTAAAACGAGAAAAGATGGCGAGGTTTTCTGCCTCGCGATGATCGCCGCCGGACATATGAGCGTCGTCAAAATTAGCGATAATGCCTCGCTGCCTGTTAGCAGCCGACCCCAAGGCTTGGTGTCTCTTCCCACCCTGAGAACCCTGGGAGGTCCGTCCCCACGGGCCTCTTTGCCTTGTCTTCCATCTCCATCAAGCCGCCGGGCGGCCGATCTCCGCCAAGCCGCGTGAAATCATGCGCTGGCGGTGACCGATGTCACGTTACTTTAGTATCGTCTGCCTATATGTATTGAGAGACGCGCAACCGACGATAGAGTTTGGTCGAGGCCAGCATGCCCGCAAGGCAATTGCCGCCCGCAACGACGGCATGACCGCGCATGAAAGCCTCACGGCGCACGCAATCATGATCAGGCATCAACAAATGGGAGGCGTGCATGGGAAGGATTACCAAGGCAGGCGCATGGTGCAATGGCGAGGTCGCCTACCTCGCCTGGACGGCTGACGGCCCGATTGCCGATTGTCTCGGCTTCATGATTACTCGCGTGCACGAAACCGGACCGGAAGCCGGCGCCCGGCGCATTCTTCCGACCTGGATCGCCTTTATGGACCAGTCGAATCCCGATTGGCTGGAACAGGACAGCTCGGTCTGGCCGATCCAGCAATATCAGTGGCGCGACCTGACGCTGCGCCGCTTCCGTGACGAGGCGAAAATCCGGCCGATCGATTTCAGGATCCACTACGAAATCACGCCGGTCGGGCTTGCAGGCCCCGGCCGCGCGCAGGTTCCTGCCTCAAACACCGCCCCCTATCGCGACGAAAACGGCAAGCCGCGTTACGAGGGTGCACAACGGCCGCTTTTCATTCTCGACGAACCCTTCAAGACCGAGAGCATCGACGTCACCCATGATTTCCCCAGCGGTGGCGCCATCAAGGCGACCTATACCAACGGCATCCTCTCGACGCAGAACCTGGTGCGCCAGCTGGAAAAGGTCCAGGGCGCAAAGCCGAAGAATGTGGCGCCCGGTCCGGCAACGCGCATGACCGAAGGCCTGCTGAAAACGCTGAAGGCGCACATCCCCGAAAAGAACGATCCGATTCGCCTGTTCCTGACCGCCGATGTGCTGAGCTTCCTGACGATGCTGATCGATCGCGCCGAGAAGGGCAACGGCGAGCTGTATCTCGCGCTCTACGAATTGCACGACCCCGAGTTGATCGAGCGGCTGACGGCGCTGGTCAAGGCCGGCAAGGCGCATGTGATCCTTTCCACCTCGGGCTCGACCGATCTCAACAAGGAAAACGATCCGCCGCCGAGAAAACCTGTTGTCTGGGACACCGGCAACCACGATGCGCGCGTCGGCCTTCATGCCGCCGCGCCCACGGCGGATCGTGTGCAGGATCGCCTCTTCAACAACAACAGCCATATCGGCCACAATAAATTCGCCGTCTATGTCGAGGGCGGCGTCGCCCGCACCGTGATGACCGGCAGCACCAACTGGACGGAAACCGGCCTTTGCACCCAGTCGAACAACGTCATCCTGATCGACGACAAGAAGGTCGCCGCCCGCTTCCTCGCCTATTGGAAGCTCCTGCGCGATGACCCGCAGCCGGCGGGCGTTCCTTTGACCGTCTCCAACCATGGCGAGACCGCCGAAGGCTTTGCGCCGAGCAAGGGCGTGCAGGGCGCGGTGCTGCGCCAGGCCAACGCCGAGCCCACCGGTCCGGTGACGCTCGAGGATGGAAAAACGACTGTCGAAATCCTGTTTTCGCCCAATACCAAGGCGCCGGCCAAGAACAAGACCTCGCCGACGCCTGTCGATTTGAGCCGCGTCTATTCGCTGATGGAACATGCCGACAGCGCCATCCTGTTTCTGACCTTCTATCCCGGCGTGCGCGGCGAGCAGAATGTCATCGGCCAGGCGGCGGAGGCCGCCGCCAAGCGGCCGGATCTGCTGATCCAGGGCGCGATCAGCAATCCGGCAGCCCTGCCGCCGGCAAAGCCCGGTGAACCCACCACCTATACGCGGCCCGACGGCACGACCAGGGATCTGCCCGAGCGGGCGATCTGGTGGCCGGGCGGCGATGCCGGCCGCATCGTCATGGTGCGGGCGGCAGCAATCAGTGCCCCGTTCGGCGATCTCCGTCCCGAATTGCTGAGCGCCGGCCATGCGATCATCCATGACAAGATCATCGTCATCGATCCCCTCCACCCCGACAATTGCACCGTCATAACAGGCAGCCACAACCTCGGTTACAAGGCCTCGTACCAGAACGACGAGAACCTGCTGATCGTCCGTGGCAACCAGTCGCTCGCCGTCGCCTACGCGATCCATATTCTCGACGTCTACGATCACTACGTCCTGCGCGCCAAGTTGCAGGAAGACCTACGCCAGTCGCTGATTAAGACAGGCTTGCCGCCGAAGGCGGATTCCGGGGGTGGTTTCCTCAACACCAAGGCCAGTTGGCAGGGACGGTGGTTTGCGCCCGCCCAAGGCCCGTCGAGCCGGAATTATTTCCTCGGCATCTGAACTGCAGCATCAGCCGATTGAAGGGGGGCATCCGGCCAACGGATGCCCTCTTTTCGTCCGCCCTATGCTCTCGCAGCATAATATATCAATCGATTGACTGATTTTGCGTTTGATGCTATAAAACTGTCATGACCCAGAAACGTGACAACCAGACACCGCCAGCCTCCGCCCGCGCCGAAGCCGCGCGCCAGAAGATGTTGAGCGCCGCCCTCGACGTCTTCGGACGCTACGGCTTCGACGGCGCCTCGACCCGCCAACTGACTGAAGCCGCCGGCGTCAACCTTCAGGCGATCCCTTATTATTTCGGCAGCAAGGAAGGCCTCTACATCGCCGCCGCCGAATATCTGATGCAGCAGGTCGACATGCATATCAGCGGCATGAGGATGCGCATCGGCACGCATCTCATGGCGCTCGACAGGGCCGGCGAACCGCTCGATGAGAAGCAGGCGCGCCTCTTCCTCACCGAAATCCTGCAGACCATGGTGACGCTTTTCGTCGCCAAGGAATCCGAATCCTGGGCGCGCTTCCTGATCCGCGAGCAGATGGAACCGACCGAGGCCTTCCAGCGGGTCTATCAGGGCATCATGCGGCCGATGATCGAGATGGGCCGGCGGCTGATCGGCGCCATCCTCGGCGAAGATCCCGCTTCGGAGCATGTGCGCCTGCGCGCCTTCAACCTTATCGGCAGCATTCTCGTCTTCCGCTTCGCCCGTGCAACCGTTCTCGCCCAGATGGAATGGGACACCTTCGGCCCGAAACAGGTGGAAATATTGCGCGGCCTTGCCGCCGAACTGGTCGACGTCATCGGCCCGTCGAAAGGCGGTGCGGCATGAAACGCATCCTTCCCCTCGCCATTCTTCTCCTCGTTGCGGCAGGCGCCGCCGCCTGGTGGTATGGCCTGCCGGAAAAGCTCGGCTGGCTGCCCGAGGCCCGTCGCGAATTCGTCCTTTACGGCAATGTCGATATCCGCCAGGTCTCGCTCGGCTTTCGCGTCAGCGGCCGCCTTTCCGAACTCCGCGTCGACGAGGGCGATGTGGTCAAGAGCGGCACGGTCCTGGCCAAGCTCGACGCCGCACCCTATGAATTCGCCGTCCGCTCCGGCGAGGCCAATGCCGCGGCCCTTCGGGCGACGCTCGACAAGCTGAAGGCCGGCCCGCGCCCGACCGAGATCGCCCAGGCGCGCGCCGCCTATGACGAAAGCCTCGCCGATCTGCAGAATGCCAACCTCGCCTATGACCGCGCCCGCCAGCTTCGCCCGCAAGGCACGATTTCCGAAGCGAGCCTCGATCAGGCGACCGCCGCAAAAGCGATGGCCGCCGCGCGCTCCCAATCCGCCAACGAAGCGCTGAAGCTGCTTGAGGAGGGTTCGCGCGTCGAGGATATCGCAGCCGCCGATGCGCAGGTGAAGGCAGCCGAAGCGACGCTCGCCTCGGCCCGCACCTCGCTCACCGACACCGAACTGCGCGCGCCGAACGACGGCGTCATCCTCTCGCGTGTGCGGGAAAACGGCGCGATCGTCTCGCCGGCCGATACCGTCTTCGTGCTGTCCCTGACCGAGCCCGTCTGGGTGCGCAGCTATGTCGCCGAGCCCGACCTCGGTCGCATCCATCCCGGCATGAAGGTTTCCGTCGCCTCCGATACGACGCCCGACAAGCCCTATGAAGGCACGATCGGCTTCATCTCGCCGGTTGCCGAATTCACCCCCAAATCGGTGGAGACGCCGGAACTCCGGACCGACCTCGTCTATCGCCTCCGGATCGTCATCGACAGACCCGGTCCGGACCTGCGCCAGGGCATGCCGGTCACCGTGCGTCTCTCCGCGCCGACGGCAGACGGACGATGAACACCGCCAAAACCACCCCGCAAACAGGTTGGGACGACAGGCCGCTCGTCCGGATCGACGGCGTGACCAAACGCTTCGGCGATGCACCCGCAGCACTTGACGCCGTCTCGGGCACGATCGGCGGCGGCGCGATCACCGGCCTCGTCGGCCCTGATGGCGCCGGCAAGACGACGCTGATCCGCCTCATGACCGGCCTGATGCTGCCCGATACCGGAACAGTGGAGGTTCTGGGCTTCGACACCAGGAAGAATGCCGCAGGCATCCAGGCGGCGATCGGCTACATGCCGCAACGCTTCGGCCTCTACGAGGACCTCTCGGTACAGGAAAACCTCGATCTCTATGCCGATCTGCGCGGCCTGCCGAAGAGTGAACGCGCAAGCGCCTTCGACGAGTTGCTCACCTTCACCGATCTCAAGCGATTTACCGGCAGGCTCGCCGGCAAACTTTCCGGCGGCATGAAACAGAAGCTCGGCCTTGCCTGTGCGCTTCTGAAAAAGCCACGCCTGCTGCTGCTCGACGAGCCGGGTGTGGGCGTCGATCCGATCTCGCGCCGCGATCTCTGGAAGATGGTCGAGAACCTCACCAGGGAAGGCATCGGCGTGCTCTGGTCGACCGCCTATCTGGACGAAGCGGAAGCCTGCGACCATGTTCTCCTGCTCAACCAGGGAAAGCTGCTCTTCTCGGGAAAACCGGAGGAGATGACGGAGCGCGTCAACGACCGGGTCTTCAGGGTATCCGGCGTCACCGGTCGCCGCCGCCAGGTACTTGCCGAACTCCTTGAGGCCGATGGCGTCATTGACGGCGTGATCCAGGGCGAGGCGATCCGCCTCGTCGCAGCCAGGGACAAGAAGCCTGATGTCGCCAAAGCCGGTGACGGCGCCGCACTTGCCCCTGCCCCGCCCCGCTTCGAGGACGCCTTCGTCGACATGCTGGGCGGCGGCCCCGGCGGCCGTTCCAGGCTTGCCGAAGCGCAGGCGCCTCTGAAGGCCGAGGGCGACCGGCCAGTGATCGAGGCGAAGGGCCTGACCAAGCGCTTCGGTGATTTCACCGCCGCCGACGACATCAGCTTCGATATCCGCCGCGGCGAGATCTTCGGCCTGCTCGGCCCGAACGGCGCTGGCAAGTCCACTACTTTCAAGATGCTCTGCGGCCTGTTGAAGCCGACCGGTGGCGAAGGCCGCGTCGCCGGTTTCGACCTGCGCCGCGATGCCGCCGAAGCCCGCAACCAGCTCGGCTACATGGCGCAGAAATTCTCGCTCTATGGCGACCTCACCGTCATGCAAAACCTCGAATTCTTCGCCGGCGTCTATGGACTTCGTGGGCAGCGCAAGCGCGAGCGCATCGAACTGATGGCCGGCATTTTCGATTTCGGCCACCACGCCCGCAAGCCCGCCAAGGATCTGCCGCTCGGCCTCAAGCAGCGACTGGCGCTTGCCTGCGCCGTCATGCACGAGCCGCGCGCCCTCTTCCTGGACGAGCCGACATCAGGCGTCGACCCGATCACCCGTCGCGAATTCTGGACGCATATCAACGCTCTTGTGGAAAAAGGCGTCACCGTGCTCGTCACCACCCACTTCATGGACGAGGCGGAATATTGCGACCGCATCTCGCTGATCTATCGCGGCCGCTCGATCGCGCTGGGTTCTCCCGATGAGTTGAAAGCCCGGGTCGCGACCCAGGAGCAGCCGGACCCGACGATGGAGGATGCCTTCATCGCGCTGGTCCAGCAATCGGAAGCGGAGAATGCCGCATGAGCGCCTCGTCCAACCGGTTACGGCGTCTTTCAGCCCTGGTGCGCAAGGAAAGCTTTCAGGCGATCCGCGATCCGAGCAGCATTCTCATCGCCTTCGTGCTGCCGCTGATCCTGCTCTTTCTCTTCGGCTACGGCGTCTCGCTCGATACCACCCGCACCCGCATCGGCCTTGTGACCGAGGAGATGACGCCGCTGACGCAGGATTTCGCGGCCAGTTTCCAGGCCTCGCGCTATTTCGACGTGGTGATCGGTCGCGACCGGCGCCTGTTCGAGGAAGATCTCGTGCTCGGCAGGGTGCGCGGCATCGTCGTCATTTCCGCCGATTTCACCACCCGCTATACCGCCGGCAACAGTCCCTCCATCCAGGTGATCGTCGACGGTTCCGACCCGAACACCGCGAATTTCGTGCAGAATTACGCCCAGGGCGCGGTTGCCAACTGGGAGCAGCAAAGGCAGGCTGATGTCGCCTCCCATAGCCCGGCCATCTCAGTCGAGCAGCGCTTTTGGTTCAATCCGGAGCTCACCAGCCGCAATTTCCTCGTCCCCGGCTCGATCGCTATCGTCATGACCCTGGTCGGCACGCTCCTGACCTCGCTGGTCGTCGCCCGGGAGTGGGAGCGCGGCACCATGGAAGCGATGATGGCGACGCCGGTGACGGCGGTCGAGCTGCTCGCCGGCAAGATCCTGCCCTATTTCCTGCTCGGCCTCACCTCGATGACGCTTTGCGTGCTGCTTGCGGTCTTTCTCTTCGGCGTGCCATTCCGCGGCTCGGTAGCGGCCCTTTATGCCTTGTCGGCCGCCTTCCTGATCCCGGCGCTCGGCCAGGGCCTGCTGATCTCGACGGCAACGAAGAACCAGTTCCTCGCCTCGCAACTGGCGCTGATCTCTGCCTTCCTGCCGGCCTTCCTGCTGTCGGGCTTCCTTTTCGAGATCAATTCCATGCCGACCGTCATCCAGTGGATCACCTTCATCGTGCCGGCGCGCTATCTGATCCCCAGCCTGCAGACGGTGTTCCTCGCCGGCGACATCTGGCCGATGTTCGGCCGGGCCATCTCCGTCATGCTGACGATCGGCGCCATCATGTTCGTGCTTGCCGCCCGCAGCACCAGAAAAAGGATCGGCTGAGATGTGGACGAGGCTCTACGCCCTGATCGTCAAGGAATTGCTCGCCGTGCTGCGCGACCCCAAGGGCCGCGCCATCCTGATCGGGCCGCCGATCGTCCAGCTTCTCGTCTTCTCCTATGCAGCAACGCTCGAAGTACGCAATGTCGACGTCATGATCCTCAACCGCGACAGCGGCCATTGGGGCCAGGAACTGATCCAGCGTATCGACGGCTCGCCGACCTTCCGCAACATCGAGATCGCCGCCAGTCAGGCGCAAGTCCAGGTGGCGATCGACAACCAGACCGTCATTGCCGCGGTCGAGATCGACCCGGATTTCTCGCGCAATATCGAAGCAGGAACGCCTGCTGATCTGCAGGTCGTGCTCGACGGCCGCCGCTCCAACGCCTCGCAGATCGTCGCCGGCTATCTCTCGCAGATCGGCAGAACGCTTGCCGCCGAGACGCCGGCAGGCAAGCGCACCGGCGCCGGCATGGTGTCCTCCGTGCCGCGCAATTGGTTCAACCCGAACCTCACCTACCAATGGTTCATGGTGCCGAACCTCATTGCCAGCATCGCGCTGCTGATCGGCCTGATCGTGACGGCTCTATCGATCGCCCGCGAGCGCGAGCTCGGCACCTTCGACCAGCTAATGGTCTCGCCGCTGCGCATGCACGAGATCCTGATCGGCAAGCTGATCCCGCCGATGATGATCGGCCTCTTCCACATCACCGTCTATATCCTTGCCGCCGTCTTCCTCTTCGAGGTGCCGCTGCGCGGCTCGCTCTTCCTGCTTTACGGCAGTGCGATCTTCTATCTGGGCTCGGTCGCCGGCCTCGGCCTCTTCATCTCGGCGCTGTCGATGACGCAGCAGCAGGCGATCCTCGGCGCCTTCCTGTTCATGGTCCCGGCCATGCTACTCTCGGGCTTTGCGACGCCGATCGAGAACATGCCGGGATGGCTGCAGCCGATAACCCTCATCAACCCGCTGCGCTATTTTCTTGTGATCGTCAAAGGCGTTTTCTTGAAAGATATCCCTTTGAGCGAGGTGGTGAACCAGACGATCCCCCTGGCGCTGATTGCCGCCGTCACGCTCACTGCCGCCGCCTGGCTCTTCCGCCGGCGGCTGGAATAATGCCTTCCGACCCATGCTTTGCCCGCCTCACATAATGTAAACCGGGCTTCCAAAGCGTGACTCTCCTGCCGGAACCTCGGACTGGCGTGGTCGTTACCCAAACGCAACCCCAGTAAAGGAGAAGCAAAATGTACAAGATCCTACTTGTCTCCAGCGCCCTTGCGCTGTCGTCGCTTGCATCAAATGCGCTCGCTGACGGAGCCGTAACGGGTGCAGCCGGTGGCGCCATCACCGGCGCAATCGTCGGTGGTCCTGTGGGTGCTGCCATTGGCGGCGTGGCCGGCGGTGTCGCCGGTGCCGTTATCGATCCGCCGCCGCACGAAGTCGTGACCTATGTCCAGCAGCAGCCGGCCCCGACCGCCTCCGTGGTTATCCAGGAACCGATCGTCGTCGGCAAGCCGCTTCCGGCTGATGTCGTCGTGACGCCGGTGCCTGACAATCCGAAATATGCCTACACGGTCATCAACAATCGCCGTGTGATCGTCGAACCCCGCACGCACCGCGTCATGCAGGTGATTGAATAATCAACCCGCCGAGGCCGTCTGCTGCGGCCCGGCCACCTCCGGCCCCGCTTTGGCGGGGCCTTTTTCGTGCGCTTGCGCCAACGGGCTGCAAAAGCAAAGCCGCCGTCAGATGAACGGCGGCTTATCCAGCCGACAAGGTCAAACCTTCAGTTCGCGCCGCTCGCGCTCGGTCTCCATGGCGAGATCGAGCACCTTCTGCAGGTTGGCGGCGTGGCGGAAGTTCGGGTCGGGCTGGATGCCGCTTGCCACCGCCTCGGCGAAGCGCTGGTAGTTGGTCGGCACCGGCGGCACCTCGATGTCCTTCCAGGTGGCGGTCTCGGCATCGTCGCCGAGGCAGCCGCGCAGTTCGGAGCCGTCCGGACGATGGATGACTTCGAGGCTGCCCCGTTCGCCATAGATGCGCAGCTTCAGCTCGTTCAGATGGCCCGTCGCCCAGCGGCTGGCATGGATGACACCGAGGGCGCCGTTGGCAAAATCGACCGACATGGTGAAGCTGTCATTGGCGTCGAGCATATATTCGCCGATCTGGCCGCCCGGCGCCTTGTTGAAGGTCTTCAGCCGCGCGAAGACATGGTCGATGTCGGTCGCGGCGCCATAGGCGGCGAAATCGAGAATGTGGATGCCGATGTCGCCGAGCACGCCGTTCGAGCCGTGGCCGGTGGAAAGCCGCCACAGCCAGGTCGATTCCGTGCGCCAATCGCCCCAGGCACGCGAAACGAGCCAGCTCTGGAGATAGGAGGCTTCGACATGCTTGATCGTGCCGAGCTCGCCGGCGAGCACCATCTCGCGGGCACGCTGCAGCGGCGCGACATTGCGATAGGTGAGGTTCACCATGTTGATGACGCCTGCCTTTTCGGCCGCTTCCGTCATCTCAAGCGCCTTCGGATAGTTTTCCGCCAGCGGCTTCTCGCAGAGCACATGTTTGCCGGCGGCGATCAGCGCCATCGTCGTCGGGTGATGAATGCGATCGGGCGTGATGTTGGTCGCCGCATCGAACTCGCCCCAGGCGATCGCCTCATCCAGGGAAAGAAACCGCTTTTCGACGTTGAACTTGTCGGCGAAGGCGGAAAGCCGATCGGCATCGGTATCGACGGCGCCGACCACCGTCACGCCGTCGATTTTGCTGAAATGGGTGAGCTGGTTTTTCGCCATCACGCCCGTGCCAAGAACGAGTAGTCGCATGAATGCTCCTCAGCGGTAACCGGCTTCGCCGGCCTGGTGCAGTTTCGGGCCGCGTTCGACGATCGGCTCCAGTGCCTTTTCTACCGGCACATTTGGAGCGTCGGTGATGCCAGTCAACGACCCCTGCGGGTTATAGGCCCACTTCACGCCGTTGATCAGCACCTTCTGGACATTGCCGTCGTGATAGGTCGGATAGGTCTCGTGGCCGGGACGGAAATAGAAGATGTTGCCGGCGCCGCGACGCCAGGTCAGACCCGAGCGGAACACTTCCCCGCCCTGGAACCAGGAGATGAACACCGTTTCCAGCGGCTCCGGTACGGAAAACTGCTCGCCATACATTTCCTCGTTCTCGAGCTCGAAATGCTCGCCGATGCCGGCGGCGATCGGATGGCGTTGATTGATCGTCCACAGACGCTCCCGCTCGCCCGCCTCGCGCCATTTCAACGCACAGGGCGTGCCCATCAGCCGCTTGAAGATCTTGGAGAAATGGCCGGAATGCAGGACGAGGAGGCCCATGCCTTCCCAGACGCGCTTGGCGACACGCTCGACGACGATGTCGGATACCGCGCCATGATCCTTGTGGCCCCACCAGGTGAGCACGTCGGTTTCGGCAAGGCGGGCTTCGCTGAGGCCGTGTTCCGGTTCCTGCAGCGTCGCCGTTGTCGCGGAAATGTCGGGGTCGGCATTCAGCGCATTGGCGATCGTGGTGTGCATGCCCTCGGGATAGATGCCCCGGACGATTTCATTGGTATTCTCGTGGATATTCTCTCCCCAGACGACGGTGCGTATGGCCATGATGCGTGCTCCTCTGGAAGCTGGAAGTATCGATAGGCGGGAAAGCAGAATTCAAAGCGCTTTGGAAGATGGCGCTGGTTGCGCCGCGTCTCCTCCACGTCAGAGGAACTCATAGACCTTTGTCAGGAATTTGACAAAGGGGAAAATTCTCCGGCCAAAGCCGGAGGAATTCCCCTCAAATATCCATGCAAAATCAATGGGAAATTGACTTTGAGAACAGGTTGACCACGACAACGCCCGATATGATCAGTCCGAGACCGACGATTGCCGGCAGGTCGAGGCGCTGCTTGAAGAAGATCAAGCCGACCGACGAAATCAGCACGATTCCCAAAGCGCTCCAAATGGCGTAGGCGATTCCCACGGGAATGCTCTTCAGCGTCAGCGACAGGCAATAGAAGGCTGCCGCATAGCAGGCGACGACGAGGGCCGTCGGCCCGATGCGGGTGAACTGCTGGGATAATTGCAGTGCGGTCGTGCCGATCACCTCGAGCACGATGGCTGCGACGAGCAGCCCATAGATGGCGGCCTGGCTCATGGCGAATTCCCTTCCGATCACTTCCCGGTCAGCTCGACAAGGCGATGGATGAGATCCCGCCTCAGAGCGTCGTTGATATCATGGCTTTCCAACGTATCTGCGAACCACAGCCCATCGGCGGCGAAACGCACGATCTGCGCATCGAGCGAGGAGTCGGTACCGACATATTCCTCCGCTCGCGCCTGCACCCATTGGCGCCAGCGCAGGCGCAGCCGCGGTTCGGCAAGAAGGGCGATCGTTACCTGCGTCCAGCTCCTGGAATCGTCGGGACGATCCTTGAGACCGGACACCGCCCTGAGATAGGCGCGGGTGAAGCGTCCGTGCGGCAACGGATCGCCGCGCATCAGCTCCTCCATATCGGCGTCGAACTTTTCCAGCAGGCTCTCGAACAAGGCATCGAGCAGCGCATTCTTCGTCGGGAAGTGATGCAGCAGCCCGCCTTTGCTGACACTGGAGGCGGTGGAGACCGCATCGAGCGTGACGGCGGCCATGCCTTCGCTGGCCACAAGGCGCGCTGCGACCTCCAGCAGCTGCTGGCGCACGAGAGCGGGTTGCTTCTTGCGGTGATGAGCGTTCGACATGCGAAATAAAGATACCGTCCAGACGGTTTTGTCAAGGAGAATCGATTGGAATCCCTGCAGCGCCGGGATTATGCGCGAAATGCCGCGCCATCTTGATGACAGTTGCGATCGTTTTCCCAGAGGTGCATGAAGAGGCGGGATGGATAGTATTCAGGGATGGTTTCGTGACGGAGAAAGTCACCACACTCTACGAGGCGATCGGTGGCGATCCCATCGTGCGGGCGCTGACGCACCGCTTCTACGAATTGATGGACAGCCTGCCGGAGGCGAAAAACGTACGTGCCGTGCACCCGCCGAGCCTTGAGGGCAGCGAAGAGAAATTCTACGAATATATGAGCGGCTATCTCGGCGGCCCGCCGCTCTACACCGACAAGCGCGGTCATCCGCGCCTGCGCAGCCGCCATTTCGTCGCCGAGATCGGCCCTGTCGAGCGCGACGAATGGCTGCTCTGCTTCCGCCGCGCGCTGGACGAGACCATATCAAGTCAGGCGCTACGGGATCTCATCTGGGCGCCGGTCGAACGGCTCGCCCATCACATGCAGAACAAGGAATGACCGATGCGCCTCAACCACCGTTTCGTGCCGCTGTTTTACCTGTTGTCAGGTCTGTTCGGCTTTGCCGGCGTGGCGCTCGCGGCAGCGGCCGCGCATGGAGGTGGCGATGCCCATCTGCTCGCTTCGGCATCGGCCATGTGCCTGGCGCACGCACCTGCCCTGCTGGCATTGGCGTTCGGTATTGATAAGATCAAAACCGCCTGGCTGGCCGGTTTACTGATCGGCATCGGCACACTGCTCTTTTCAGCAGATCTCGTCTCGCTGCGTTTTGCCGGTTCCGGCCTGTTCCCGATGGCCGCCCCGACCGGCGGCTTCGCCATGATGTTCGGCTGGCTGGCCGTTGCCGCCGGGGCTGTCTTTCGGGTCAAGGCTTGAGAGCTTCGACACACGTAGCAAGCTCACGACCAATTCATCGCTTCGGCTGAGGCGGGACGCAAGGCGGTGCTACACATCTCTTCTCCCCAGCGGGGAGAAGGTGCCGGCAGGCGGATGAGGGGGTGAGCGACTATAGGAGCGAGGCGCTGAGCGCAAGCGAAGGGCAATGAAGGGCGTGCCGTGTGGCCCCCTCATCCGACCCTTCGGGCCACCTTCTCCCCGCGGAGGAGAAGAGGGAGCAAGCCTCACCTGTCCTTCATACTGAACAGAAGAGCAAAACGAGCATCAACGGCAATTAAATGCCGTCAACCACGTTGAAGCCTTCGAAAACCGGCGGGCCCTTGTACATCGCCTTGCGGTCGCCGGCGTTGCGGTGCGCCGCACGAAAATTCTCGGACTTTGTCCAGTTCTGAAAATCCTCTTCGCTGCTCCAGACCGTATGCGAAGAGTAGAGCGTGTAGCCCTCCTCCTCGCTGACCTTGCCGCGCAGTAACCGGAACTCGACGAAACCCGGCACCTCGGCCAGGCTGGAATCGCGATTGCGCCAGACCGTCTCGAAATCACCCTCGGTGCCGGTCACAACCTTGAAGCGGTTCATTGCGATATACATGAAATCTCCTTACGCCTTCCTCCTGGCCGCACGCGAGGGAAAGGCAAGATATTATTGCCGTTTGCTGCCGCCGGGCCAAGCGGTCTTGTTGCGGCTTCTCCCGGCATGCGCGCCTCCCAGGTCGGGAACAGCGTCACATTCGGATAGATCCGCTGGCGTTCGGCATGCTGCTCGAAAAGTTCGTAGAGCTCGGGCACGAGGCCCTCGCCTGTCTGCGCGGCGAGCTTGTGCAGGCCGATCATGGTGAACCCGTCAGGGCGCTGGTCTTTCATCGGGCATTGTCTCGTTCGTTCATCGTGTGCAGCGCGCGCTCCAGGCTGGACTTGCTGCCGTTGCGCAACGGAATGAAGGCCTTGCCGAATTTCTTGCAGCCGGTCTTCACGCGCAGGCAGGCATCATGGCTGATACAGTCGATCGGGCAGAACACGCAGTCGACCGAGGGAAGCACCGTATCGATGCGGGAGACCGCTTCACGCAAGCCACCGTCGTGATGAATGAGCTCGGCGCCGAAATTGCTGCAGATTTGGCGAAGATGCGCCACCTGGCAGTCACGGCCGCCGACATAGAGGAAACTGCGGCCATCCAGTTTGGATCGTTCAGGGGATAGCTGGTTAGCATCCTCACCCGCGCTGTCGCGGACCTCCCGGTTCGAACCCTTCTTGCCCTTGCGAGCCATATGCCACCCGTTCGCTCGTTGATCGTCACACGATTCCTGCGTGTGCGAGCGGACCCTATTAAACCTGATTTTTAGAGTAAAGTATAAAGTTGATAATTTTCATCATATTATTCGACCGCGATCGGCAGGGAGGTAAAATTCCGTCCATTTCCACCGGGCGTCGGGCCGAATGGCGCCGCGCGTCGAATGGCATTGACGGCAAGCTGATCGATTTCGGGAACCCCGGATCCGTTGACGACGCGAACGGACGTCAGGCCGCCGCTGCCATTCACGGAAAACGTGACGACCACAGTTCCCTTGACCCCGCGAGGACTTCTGATCGCACGGCGAATGCGGCTGCGGACCTTCCCGTCGTAATTGGCAAAGGCTGCAGTTCCGATTCCATTATTGTTGCCGGCGGTGCGCGAATTGCGATCGGATTGAGCCGACCGGTCACCCTCGGCAACACCGCGCTCGGAATCCTGCTGCGCCTCGCCTTGCGAACCCGAGGCTTTTTTTGGCGGACGTTTCTTTTCAACGGGCTTCGGCTTTTCCGGCACCACCGCTTTCGGCTTCGGCATCGGCGTCAAGGTTTCCTGCGTTGAGTCCGGTTTCGGCGGCTGCGCCTCTGCCGTCTCGACAGACTTCACCTCTTCGGGCTCGACTGCAGCGACAGGCGGCATCTCAGAAGGCTGAACTTCCGGGGGAATTTCATCAGAAGGCTTCCGCTCCTCCGGAACGACCGTCGACATTGGTTGCGCGAGGGCAGTTTCGCCAGGCATTTCGGAAACCAGAACCTCCGGTTCGATGGCGGCCATGATTTCCGTCGAAACGCGCGTCACCTCGGGAGCAGGAGTCTGCTGTATCGGATTCTGCGCCTCGACCGGCGAGACCTCGCTCGGCCGAGCGACTTCCGCTTGAATGCTGGCCGTTTCGGTCGGCTGGATCACATCCGGCTCGACAGCCTCGGGAATGATCTCTTCCTGCATGGTCACCTCTGTCTCGCCGGCGGCGGTCTGGTCGACGTCGGAGTTGCCATACATGACAACGCTTACGGCATCGCCGGCTTCCTCGATCGCCTCCTCGCGCATGTTCGGGAAGGCCATGAGCAGCACTGCAGCCAATGCCGCGTGAAAAATCAGCGAGCAAACGCAGGTCAACGCCACCCGTCGCCGCACCGGCTTCTTCTCGTCTTCCTGCTTTTCCACCGCGGCATCCATCGGCAGCACGGAAACAGGAACATCAGGCGTAGTTTCCGGATGGTCGGGAAAGGAGGATATCTGCGAAAAACGCGCGTAGTGGATCACCGTTTCGCCGGCCGGCTGACGCTGCGCGTTGCGCAACTCGGAAAGCTCGTGACCGGGATGCATGCCGGGAATATTATCGTTCAGGCTGCCGCCGGCGTCCGCCTCCCCGATGAGCACCTGTCTCGATCTGGACTTTGCTGAAATCGCCATTGTTGATGCCTCGGACAGCCTGAAACATGTCCGCCGGGGTTCATCCCCGGCGTTATCTTAGCCCTCGAAGGGAACGGATATCTGCGAGCGGGTGACGAGACCTTTCTTGCATTCACCGGCCACCGGCCCGTCGCAGACCGGCGTGTCGTTGATGAGGATGCGGGTCACGCTCTCGCATTTGACATTCGGCATGTCGAACTGGCGCACACGTTTTTTGCCCTGCGGCAGATCGCGGAAGTCGAGAACGGTGATGCGGTCGACGGCGTTCCTGTCGTTGAAGAAGGCGAGCTCGAAGGAGATCTTGTTGATGGCGGCGGGAAGGTTGTTGAGCGCCACAAAGGTCATCATGCAGCCCTTCTGCGAGGGGGCCAGCGCGTTGAGCTCGACATCGAGAGACGTGGCGGATGCCGCTTCCTGCGCCTGGGAGACGCTCGCAACAGCCATCACCAAGCCGGCCGCAACAGCTGCAAACCTAACCGCCATATCCTTCTCCGCCTCGTCGCGATATCAGCAATCTTAAAACTTGACTGCATTAGTCTCCTATTGCGTCTTTAAAAAACTATGAGTAAGAAAGTCAAGTTAATTGTAACCGCAACCGGGAAACCCCGGCCTCACGGAATTGCCAGCCGAAATGATGGTTGAAAAGCCAGATACCTTTAAGCATGCGCCACTGTCGGGCGAGCCGGCGGCGCAACATCGGATCGTCGAAAGCGCGGATCTTTTCCGCGGCACGAACGAGATCATGATTCGACACGACGGGCTGGTTTACCGCCTGAAGATCACCCGCCAGGGCAAGCTCATTCTCAATAAGTAGGGTATGATATGACCGAACAGAAAAGACCGGCACCGGCCGAAATCCGTGCGTTTCGCGCCGAGAATCCGAAGATGCGCGAGCGCGATATCGCCGCCCAGCTGAAGATATCAGAGGCAGCCCTCGTCGCCGCCGAAACCGGCATCAGCGTGACCCGCATCGACGGCAGCGCGTTGAAGCTTCTCGAGCGCGTGGAACGCCTCGGCGAAGTCATGGCGCTGTCGCGCAACGAAAGCGCCGTGCACGAAAAGATCGGTGTCTTCGAAAACATCAAGAGCGGCGCGCAGGCCGCGATCGTCCTCGGCGAGAACATCGACCTGCGCATCTTCCCGAACCGCTGGGAGCATGGCTTCGCCGTCTCCAAGAAGGACGGCGACCAGGAGCGCCTCAGCCTCCAGTATTTCGACAAGGCAGGCAACGCCGTGCATAAGGTGCACCTGCGCCCGAATTCGAATGTCGAGGCCTATCACGCGATCGTCGCCGAGCTGAAGCTCGAAGACCAGTCGCAGGAATTCCTCGAGGCCGAGACCTCGAATACCGCAGACGAGACCGCCGACGTCAGCCGCGACGAGCTGCGCGACAGCTGGAGCAAGCTCACAGATACCCACGAGTTCTTCGGCATGCTGAAGCGCCTGAAGATCGGCCGGCAGGCGGCCGTGCGCAGCGTCGGCGACGACTATGCCTGGAAGCTCGACAACACCGCGACGGCTGAGATGATGCATGCCTCGGTAAAATCCGGCCTGCCGATCATGTGCTTCGTCGCCAATGACGGCATCGTCCAGATCCATTCCGGTCCGATCTTCAACGTGCAGTCGATGGGTCCCTGGATCAACATCATGGACCCAACCTTCCACCTGCATCTGCGCCAGGATCACATCGCCGAGACCTGGGCCGTGCGCAAGCCGACCAAGGACGGCCACGTCACCTCGCTGGAGGCCTACAATGCCGACGGCGAGATGATCATCCAGTTCTTCGGCAAGCGGCAGGAAGGCTCCGACGAGCGCGCCGAGTGGCGCGAGATCATGGAAAACCTGCCGCGGGCAGCAAGCGTGGCCGCATAAGGATCGCAACGATGACGATGCGTAACAATCTGCGCCGGATCCGCCCGTGGGAACTGGCCCTGACGGCTGTTGTCATGGCGCTGCCACTGATCCCGACGACGCCGGCAGGCAAAAACTTCGCCTTCATCGGCGCCGCCCATGCCGAAGAGAAGAAGCTCGACACGTCGCGCCTGGTTTCGGTCGGCGGCGATGTCACCGAGATCATCTATGCGCTCGGCGAGGAAAGCCGGCTGATCGCCCGCGACACGACGAGCACCTATCCACAGGCGGCACTGAAACTGCCTGATGTCGGTTACATGCGCGCGCTTTCGCCGGAAGGCATCCTCGCCATGAACCCGACGGCGATCATCGCCGTCGAGGGTTCCGGTCCGCAGGAGGCGCTAACCGTGCTGAGGAACGCCAGCGTGCCATTCGAGACCGTGCCGAGCCCCTTCACCCGTGACGGCATCATCGCCAAGATCAACCGCGTCGGCGCGCTGCTCGGCGTGCAAGACAAGGCGAAGGCGCTCGAAGAAAAGGTCGCGGCCGATCTCGACGCGGCGATCACCGATGCGGAAAAGCGCCCGGAGGCCGAGCGCAAGCGCGTTCTCTTCATCCTCAGCGCCCAGAACGGCCGGATCATGGCATCAGGCACCGGAACGGCAGCCGACGGCGTCATCAAGCTTGCCGGCGCCGTCAATGCCGTCGGCGCATTCCCCGGCTATAAGCCTCTGACGGACGAAGCGATCATCGAAGCCAAGCCCGACCTCATCCTGATGATGGACCGCGGCGACGGCGACGGCACCAGAAGCGAGGACCTGCTGGCACAGCCGGCGATCGCGCTGACGCCGGCTGGCGAGAAGAAAGCGATCATCCGCATGGACGGCATCTACCTGCTCGGCTTCGGCCCGCGCACTGCAGCCGCCGTGCGTGACCTGAACACGGCGATCTACGGGGGCTGATCATGGCCCTGCCGCAAGCCATGCCGGAGCGAAGGCGACACTTCCCGATGGCAGACATCCGCCAAAACAGGCAGGCGGGCGACAGGAGGCGGCTCGCCTTGCTGGCGATCGCCCTGCTCGTCGCCGGCTCGGTATTCTCGCTGCTGTTTTCGGTGACGACGGGCGCCTCCGATGCCTCGATCCTCGACGTCATCGCCAACATGACCGGCTCGGAGACGGCGCTCAGCGCCCGTGACCGGATCATTATCCTCGACATCCGCCTGCCTCGCGCGATCCTCGGCTTCCTGATCGGCGCCTCGCTTGCCGTTTCAGGCACGGTGATGCAGGGCCTGTTCCGCAATCCGCTGGCCGATCCAGGCCTCGTCGGCGTCTCCTCTGGCGCAAGCTTCGGCGCGGTCACCATGATCGTGCTCGGCGGCGGTCTCGCAGCCCCGCTCGTCGCATTTTTCGGCATCTATGCCCTGCCGGCCGCCGCCTTCGGCGGTGGCCTCGCCACGACGCTGCTGCTCTACAGGATCGCCACCCGTCACGGTCAGACCTCGGTGGCGACGATGCTGCTTGCCGGCATCGCGCTCGGCGCGCTCACCCTCGCTCTGACCGGTCTGCTGATCACCATGGCGAACGACCAGCAGCTGCGCGACCTCACCTTCTGGAGCATGGGCTCGCTTGCCGGCGCCACATGGATGAAGATCGCCGCCGCCGGGCCGATCATCCTCCTGTCCTTCACCGCCCTGCCCTTCATGGCCCGCGGCCTCAACGCCATCACCCTCGGCGAGGCCGCTGCCTTTCACATGGGCGTGCCGGTGCAGCGGCTGAAGAACGTCGCGATCGTCGGCGTCGCCGCGGCGACCGGCGCCTCCGTTGCCGTCAGCGGCGGCATCGGCTTCGTCGGCATCGTCGTGCCGCATATCCTGCGCATGGCAATCGGTCCGGACCACCGTTTCCTGCTGCCGGCCGCAGCCCTTCTCGGCGGCTCGATGCTGATCTTCGCCGATGTGCTCGCCCGCATCCTGGTCGCCCCGGCCGAGTTGCCGATCGGCATCATCACCGCCGCGGTCGGTGGACCGTTCTTCCTGTGGATCCTGCTGCGGCAGCGTTCGCGCCTCTCCTTGTGAGCGATTGAAATGATCGAAGTGTCCGGCGTCTGCGTGCGCCTTTCCGGCAAAGCCATCGTCAGCGACGTCGCTTTCACGGCAAAAGCCGGCGAGCTGACGGCAATCGCCGGGCCCAACGGCTCCGGCAAGACGACGACGATGAAGGCGATATCGGGCGAGCTTGCCTATGAGGGCTCGGTGCGCATCGGCGGCAGCGAGGTGAAGGGGCTGAAACCCTGGCAGCTTGCCGCCATACGCGGCGTGCTGCCGCAGGCAAGCACCATCTCCTTTCCCTTCACCGTGCGCGAGATCGTCCGCATGGGCCTCACATCGGGTCTCAACCTGCATCCCGACAAATCAGAGCAGACGGCAGCCGCCGCCCTTGCCGCCGTCGACCTCACGGACTTCGAAGGCCGCTTCTATGAGGAACTGTCGGGCGGCGAGCAGCAGCGCGTACAGCTTGCCCGCGTGCTCTGCCAGATCGCCGAGCCTGTTGTCGACAACAAGCCCTGCTGGCTGCTGCTCGACGAACCGGTTTCGAGCCTCGACATCAGCCATCAGCTGACCATCATGACGCTCGCCCGCGATTTCTGCGAACGGGGCGGCGGCGTCATCGCCGTCATGCACGACCTCAACCTGACGGCGCTTTTTGCCGACCACATCGTGCTGATGAAATCCGGCCGCCTTGCCGCCGCCGGCAACGTCGCTGAGGTGCTGACCGACGAGACCATGCTCTCGGTGTTCGGCTGCGCGTTGCGCGTCAACCGTGCACCGGCCGACGGCACGCCTTTCGTGCTCGCCCATAGCGCGGTTTCCCAGCTCTGACCGCCGCTCCGGCGGAACTTTTGATCGTCCGGCACGTTTTCGGCAGTGATTTGGATCAATGCCGGGCGGTCTCATGCATGCAACGAACGGTCGTGACCCCCGTAGAGAACAGGCGGGCTTGCGCGCGCCCCAGCCAATGGAGACAGCCATGACCTATTCCCTCTTCCAGTCCAGCCGCAGCCGCCGCAACGGCACCTTCCACAATCTCGAATCCGGCATCGAAGAGCAGATCGAGGCTCTGCGCGACGAACTCGCGGAACTGACGCGCCTCGTTAGCAAGAGCTCGCGCCATCAGGGCGATAAGATCCGCGGCCAGGCGAGCGCCGGCTACGAGGAACTGCTCGGCCGCAGCGAGGATCTGCTGCGCGAATTGCAACAAGGTTATGAGCGCGGTGCGACCGAAATGCGCGAGACCGTGCGCAAGCATCCCTTGGCCACGATCGGCGCGGCAGCCGCTGTCGGCCTCGCCATCGCCTTCCTCGCCCGCCGCTGAGGAAGCGCGATGCTCTTTTCGATCCTCAGCCTGTTGACGGGCGCAAGCGTGCATCGAACCGTTGCGCGCGCCAAGCGCAACGGCATCTTCATCGCCCTTGCCGTGCTCTTCCTCCTCACCGCCTATGCGCTTGCTGTCACCGCCGGCGCCATCTGGCTTGCCGGCATCTACGGCGCGATCGGCGCCGCCCTGTTCATTGCCGCCTGCGCACTGCTGATCGGCATCATCGTGCTGGTGGTGATGGCAGTCATCAACGCCCAGGAGGCGCGCCGCGTCCGTGAACGCCGCGCAGCCCTCGAATCTCTGGCGACCGTGGGCCTCGGTCTCATCCGCGCCCAGCCGCTCCTGACCGCCGGAGTGCTGGCGGCTATCGTCGCGGCCAATCTGGTGGGGTCGAAGCGAGAGGATTGATCGGGGATTGGCTCTCCTGATCATTCTCAGAACAGTACGAGGAGAAGCGGGTTTGCATACCAGCGGAGGATTGGGTTAGGACGCCGGCCCACCCTTCCTCATTCCTGTGCTTGTCACAGGAATCCAGCCACGGCGCGTCCGCGCCGTGAATGAACCAATACCACAAGTGGAAAGAGTCTTTCGCGCCCAAGGACTTGGGCGCACTGGATTCCTGTGACGAGCACAGGAATGAGGGTGGAGAGGTAGTGCCTCGAATGGCCGTCCATCCCGTGGAGCGCATCCTTCACGCCCCACCAAATACAAAAAAGGCCGGCACCCCTCGGGGCAAGCCGGCTTTTCTCCCCATCGCAATCTTCTCAGAACGCAAAAGCCTTCGATGTCAGCGGCGCCGAGGTGGCATCCGGGCCAAAGTCCGCTTCACCTGAAATCTGCAGCAATTCCTGCAGTCTTTGGCGGGCGCGGTTGACGCGGCTTTTGATGGTGCCGACGGCGCAGCCGCAGATTTCGGCGGCTTCCTCGTAAGAAAAGCCCGAGGCTCCGACGAGGATGATTGCCTCGCGCTGGTCCGGCGGCAGCTGGTCCAGCGCCTTCTTGAAATCCTGCAGGTCGAGCGCGCCGTATTGCGCGGGATGCATCGCCATCGATTCCGTGAACAGCCCGTCGCTGTCCTGCACCTCGCGGCCGCTCTTGCGCATCTGGCTGTAGAGTTCGTTGCGCAGGATCGTGAAGAGCCAGGCCTTCATGTTGGTGCCCATCTCGAAATGGTCCTGCTTGGCCCAGGCCTTCATGATGGTGTCTTGAACGAGATCGTCGGCGCGGTCGTGCCGGCCGATCAGCGAAATAGCAAAGGCGCGAAGGCTGGGGAGGGCCGCCAGCAATTCCCGCTTGAAGCTGGGTTGCTCTTTTTCATCCATGCGACGAGTCCTATTCGGCCATCTTTGCGGAAGCCATCATCTCGGCATGGTCGAGCTTTTCGAGAAGATCGAGAAAACGGTCGGGGATCGCTTCTTCCTGTGCCGCGGCATACAGCGACCGCAACTTCACGCCGATCTGGTTATTCGGGTCCAGGATGTCGCTTGCCCGCAGCTCCAGCTTCCGCTGATCCGCTGCTTCTTTATTGCGTGTAGTCATCAACTCGTCTTCTCACCGTTGTCTTTTCCAGGGGCGCGCATGGAATAATCAAGATTTCAGCGACCACCAATGCCATCGATACTAAGTGTATTACTATCGATGTCGCTGGCATCTACCGCTGCGTGGATCAAAATGCTACGCCCTTTCTATGTCGGCTGGGATAATGCGTCGCGACAAAAAAAGTTCCTGCCGTTCCGGAACTTTTTTATCAAGGCGACGTTAATCGCTCATTGAAGCCAAGACCGGCCTGCATACGGGAGCCATTTATGACACTTTCTACTCGAATTGCGCCGCACCTTCCTTATCTGCGTCGCTATTCCCGCGCACTTACGGGCACTCAGACATCAGGCGACGCCTATGTCGCCGCCGTTCTTGAAGCCATCATCGCCGATCTGTCTATTTTCCCGGATACGGCGAATGACCGGGTCGCACTCTACAAACTGTTCACACAACTGTTTGGTTCCACCGCCGTCCAGATTCCAGAGCCGACCTCACCTTATGCCTGGGAGCAGCGCGCCACGCTCAACCTTTCCAAGGTTTCGCCGGGCGCACGCCAGGCCTTCCTGCTCGCCGCCGTGGAGAATTTCCGCGTGGCCGAAATCGCGGAAATCCTGGAACTAGACGAACAGGATGTCATGCGCCTGCTCGACAAGGCCTCACAGGAAATTTCCCGTCAGGTCGCAACCGATATCATGATCATCGAAGACGAGCCGCTGATCGCCATGGATATCGAGCAGATGGTGGAAAGCCTCGGCCATCGCGTCACCGGCATTGCGCGCACACACGCCGAGGCCGTCGCACTCTACAACAAGACCAAGCCGAGTATGGTGCTGGCCGACATTCAGCTTGCCGACGGCAGCTCCGGTATCGATGCCGTCAACGACATCCTCAAGACGTCGAGCGTGCCGGTGATCTTCATCACTGCTTTCCCGGAACGGCTTCTGACCGGCGAGCGCCCCGAGCCTACTTTCCTGGTCACCAAGCCTTTCAATCCCGACATGGTCAAGGCGCTGATCAGTCAGGCTCTTTTCTTCAATGAATCGACCAAGGTAGCCGCCTGAAACGCAATTTTCCGGGCTTCGGAACCAAATCACCAAGCAGGCGTTCCGGTTCTACCGGGACGCGTAGGCCTCTTTAACGGTTTTTGCAGCGCTTTGTTCTAGAGTTGGCAGGCGGTTTCTGGAAGGGCGCTCCCTTCAGCGGCGTTCGAGATGTCACAAGGAAAGGCGGCCGAGTGAATACGACTGAACCGTTGTCCGGCATGCCCCTCGCGTTCGAAGGCAAAGCGGCAATGATGGAGCGTGCACTCGGCAGCGCCGGGATATCCATCCTCTGCCAGGACGCCCGGCTTTCGATCTTCTACGCCGAAAATCTGCCACCGCATTTCGCAGCGCTCTTTACGCCCGGCGACAGCGATGCTTCGCTTTTCGGCGATGCCCATGGGCGGTATCTGACGGCGCTGAAACACAAGGTGCTGGAGACCGGCATCCCCAACAATGCCGAGGTCGAGATTGACGTCGACGGAGAAAGACGCACCTATGAGCTGAAGATCCAGCGCACCGGCGGACGAAGCACCTACGGACTCCTCTCCGTCATGACTGAGATCACCGAAAGCCGGCATCGCGAGAAAGTGCTGAAATCGCTGTTGCGCGAGCTTTCGCACCGTTCGAAGAACCTTCTCGCCATCATCCAGGGCATTGCCACCCAGACGGCGCGCAACACGCTTTCTCTCGACAGCTTCCTTCTCAAGTTCCGCGGACGGCTGCAATCGCTTTCCAACTCGCAGGACCTGATCACGGATTCGAGCTGGCGCGGTGCCTTCCTTTTCGAACTCGCCGAAAAGCAGTTCGCCCCCTATTGGCCTGAAACGGCAGGCTCGATGCCGATCTATGGCATCAATGCCCATCTGACGCCGAATGCCGCCGTGCATCTTGGGCTCGCCCTGCACGAGCTCATCGTCAACTCGGCCTCCTATGGTGCGATATCAGGCGGTGCGGCCTCCATCACGCTGAATTGCCGCCAAGCCATGCTCGGCGACAGGCGGGCGATCGAAGTCGCCTGGGCGGAAGTGCTGCGGGATCAGTTGGAAGTCCACGAATTCAGCGACAACAGCTTCGGCCGCACCGTGCTGGAGCGCGTCGTGCCCTCGTCGGTCAACGGCAAGGCGGAACTCAGTCTCGTTCCCGGCCGGATCGAATATCGCCTGACCATTCCGGAAACCGAATTCGAGATTCTCAAGCGGGCGTGAAGGCCGGCGGAAGAGAAGACTGAGAACGAAAAACAGCCGGTGCGAGGGCGGCGCACCGGCTGTCTTCACTCACCGGGAGGGGACCGTGAGTACGTCCGGATGGTGGGTTGGGGGCGCGCATGTTGGGTCGATGCGATCACCATCCGGATATCGCAATAACGACGACGCCTTATTTTGGTTCCCTCGCATCGAAAAAAAATTCGACTTTTTTGAATCTTTTTTCCGATGCCTATCCCCCGCCGCATCCCCGGCTATCTCATCGAACCGAGCCAGGTAATTTCCCTCTATGAAAACATGGGCTTACATGCCGTACCGCAAGCGCATTTCGTCAAAATTTTACCGTTTGATAAATTTTTAAACCTGAGTTACGCTTCCCCTCACAGGCCGTTTACCAATAATGAGGGAACTTCAATGGAACGACTGGAAACTGGGATTCATGCCGGCCGGCTTTCGCCCGCCGAGTATGAGGCTAACTTTTCCGATCTTCACCCGCGCCTCGATAATCATGAGGCGCTGGTCGCCGCCGATCGCTGTTATTTCTGCTATGACGCGCCGTGCATGACGGCCTGTCCCACCTCGATCGACATTCCGCTCTTCATCCGCCAGATTTCGACCGGCAACCCGATCGGCTCGGCAAAGACGATCTTCGATCAGAACATCCTCGGCGGAATGTGCGCCCGCGTCTGTCCCACCGAAGAGCTCTGTGAGCAGGCGTGTGTGCGCAACACCGCCGAAGAGCGCCCGGTCGAGATCGGCCGCCTGCAGCGCTATGCGACGGATGCGGCAATGGCCGCCGACAAACAGTTCTACCAGCGCGCGGAACCGACCGGCAAGAAGATCGCCGTCGTCGGTGCCGGCCCCGCCGGCCTTGCAGCCGCCCATCGCCTTGCCGTCAAAGGCAATGAGGTGGTGATCTACGACGCAAAGCCGAAGTCGGGCGGCCTCAACGAATATGGCATCGCCACCTACAAGACCGTCGACGATTTCGCCCAGAAGGAGGTGGACTACGTCCTTTCAATCGGCGGCATCGAGGTGAAGCACGGTGAGCAGCTCGGCCGCGACTTCTCCCTCGCCGACCTGCAGGGCCAGTACGACGCCGTCTTCCTCGGCCTCGGCCTCGCCGGCGTCAATGCGCTGCGCGTCGACAATGAAAACCTTCCGGGTGTCGATGATGCTGTCGATTTCATCGCCGCCCTGCGCCAGGCCGACAACAAGGGCGACATCGCCGTCGGCCGCCGCGTCGTCGTTCTCGGCGGCGGCATGACGGCGATCGACGCCGCCGTCCAGGCAAAGCTTCTCGGCGCCGAGGAGGTGACGATCTGCTACCGCCGCGGCAAGGAGCATATGAACGCCTCCGAATACGAACAGGATCTCGCCACCTCCAAGGGCGTCATCATCCGTCACTGGCTGGCCCCGAAATCCATCCTCTCTCAGGATGGCAAGGTTGCTGCGATCGAAGTGGAATATACCGCGCTCGTCGACGGCCGCCTCACCGGCACCGGCGAGACCGGCGTCATCACCGCCGATCACATCCTGAAAGCCATCGGCCAGACCTTCGAAGCCTCCAGCCTCGGCGCGCTGCGCATGGAATCCGGCCGTATCGCCGTCGATGCCGAAGGACATACCTCGCTGGACCGCGTCTGGGCCGGCGGCGACTGCGTCTTCGGCGGTGAGGATCTCACGGTTTCCGCCGTCGCCCACGGTCGCGACGCGGCCGAATCCATCCATCGCGCCCTCACCGCAGCCGCCGCTCCGGCTGTCGCGGTTGCCTGAAGGGGAGAATGAACAATGGCTGATCTCCGCAATAATTTCGTCGGCATCAAATCCCCGAACCCGTTCTGGCTGGCCTCGGCGCCGCCGACCGACAAGGCCTATAATGTCGAGCGCGCCTTCAAGGCCGGCTGGGGCGGCGTCGTCTGGAAGACGCTCGGCGAGGAAGGCCCGCCGGTCGTCAACGTCAACGGCCCGCGCTACGGCGCAATTTGGGGTGCCGATCGCCGCCTGCTCGGTCTGAACAATATCGAACTCATCACCGACCGCGACCTGCAGACCAACCTGCGCGAAATGAAGCAGGTGAAGATGAACTGGCCGGACCGCGCGCTCATCGCCTCGATCATGGTCCCCTGCGAGGAACAGGCCTGGAAGGCCATCCTGCCGCTGGTGGAAGAGACCGGCGCCGACGGCATCGAGCTCAATTTCGGCTGTCCGCACGGCATGTCGGAGCGCGGCATGGGCTCGGCGGTCGGCCAGGTGCCGGAATATATCGAGATGGTCGTGCGCTGGTGCAAGCAGTACACCCGCATGCCCGTCATCACCAAGCTGACGCCCAATATCACCGATGTCCGCCGCCCTGCCCGCGCCGCCAAGGCTGGCGGCACGGATGCCGTCTCGCTGATCAACACGATCAATTCGATCGTCTCCGTCGATCTCGACAACTTCGCGCCGAACCCGACGGTCGGCGGCAAGGGCAGCCATGGCGGTTATTGCGGCCCGGCAGTGAAGCCGATCGCGCTCAACATGGTGGCCGAGATCGCCCGCGATCCGGAAACCTACGGCCTGCCGATCTCGGGCATCGGCGGCATCACCACCTGGCGCGACGCTGCCGAATTCCTCGTCCTCGGCGCCGGCAACGTCCAGGTCTGCACGGCGGCCATGACCTACGGCTTCAAAATCGTGCAGGAAATGATATCGGGCCTTTCCGACTGGATGGACGAAAAGGGCCACAAGGCCCTCGACGACATCACCGGCCGCGCTGTGCCCAACGTCACCGACTGGCAGTATCTCAACCTCAACTACATCGCCAAGGCGAAGATCGACCAGGACGCCTGCATCAAATGCGGCCGTTGCTACATCGCCTGCGAGGACACCTCGCACCAGGCGATCACCAACTTCGTCGATGGCGTACGCCATTTCGAGGTGATGGACGAGGAATGCGTCGGCTGCAATCTCTGCGTCAGCGTCTGCCCGGTCGAAAACTGCATCACCATGGAGCAGCTCCCCGCCGGCTCCCTCGACAAGCGCACCGGCAAGGTCGTCGACCCGAACTACGCCAACTGGACGACCCACCCGAACAACCCGATGGCCCGCCAGGCGGCGGAGTGACGGCTTTGCAACGCCGCGGAAAAGATCTCTCCGCGGCGTTGCGCTGAACTCGCAATGGATTTATCGCGACCATGCTGCATCGTCGCAGCGTGTCAACGAAGAGGAGGCAGCCATGGCTCGCAAACACCTCACCGACCTCAGCTTTTGAGGTCACGTCGAAACGGCGTAAATCCTTCCCATCCGAAGCCCGGGTCAAGACCGGTTCGCAAACCGTTCATGGGAACGTCGAACTCATCGAAAAACTCGGGCGCAACGACCCCTGCCCCTGCGGTTCCAGGAGGCGGTTTCAAGAATTGCTGCCTGCAATCCGGCCGCCATGACGGCATCGAGCGGGATTACTATTTTTAGAGACCGTGACTGAAGATGTGGAGGAAGCGCTACCCGCCGAATGACTTGCGATAGGCGCTCGGGCTCGTCCCGAGCCGCCTGCGGAAATGATGCCGCATCGTCGCCAGCGTGCCGAAGCCGCTTGATATCGCGATGTCGTCGAGCGGTACCGCAAGCTGCTTTTCGAGAAGGTCGCGCGCATGGCGCAGCCGCTCCTTCAGCAGCCATTCGCCGACGCTGAGACCCGTCGTCGCCTCGAAGCGGCGCTGGAAGGTGCGCATGCTCATGCCGGCCCTCCTGGCAAGCAGGCTGATCGGCTGCTCCTCGGAAAGGCTTTCACGCATCCATTCGATCAGCGGGCCCAAGCGAATACCTTCGCGCTCCTCGGGAACCGGCGCGCTGATGAATTGCGCCTGCCCGCCTTCTCGATGCGGTGGGACGACGAGGCGGCGAGCGACGCTGTTTGCAGCCTCCGAGCCGAAATCGCCGCGCACCACATGCAGGCAGAGATCGATGCCGGCCGCACTGCCGGCCGCTGTCAGCAAGCTGCCCTCGTCGATATAGAGAACACCGGCATCGAGCGCGATATCGGGATAGCGGGCTGCAATCGAGGCGACATAGCGCCAATGTGTCGTCGCCCTGCGGTTGGCGAGCAATCCGGTGCCAGCAAGAACCGCAACGCCGGAGCAGAGCGACATGATGCGCACACCGCGCCGATGCGCGGCCCTGAGTGCCGCGGCGAGCGGCTCCGGCACCGGCGCATCGATCCCCCGCCAGCCGGGCACGACGATCAGGTCCGCCTCGTCGAGCACCTCCAGGCCCTTGTCGACGGCGACGGTCAATCCGCCGGCGGCGCGAAGCGGGCCTGGCTCGATGCCGCAGACAGAGAAGCGATACCAGCCTTCGCCCATCTCGGGACGCGGCAGGCCGAAGACCTCATAGGCGATGCCGAATTCGAAGGTGCAGAGCCCATCATAGGCAAGCGCCGCGACCAGCGGTCCTTTCGTTTGCTGTAGCGATGCGTTTGGCATGATCCTTACGCTGTCAGTCATGATGGCCAATTTCACAAAGCTCTAGCATCGGCGATACCAGACGGCAATTCTAACCGGAAAGGAAAGACCGATGCCAAGCCCCGTCGCCGAGACCCCAGCAGCCGAGCCCGATATCGCCGCTGCCCATTTTGCCGCCAAGCTCGCCTTCGAGACCGATTGCTCGGATGTTCGCGCCGCCTTTGTCGCTGGCAAGGTAGATTTCGTTCTTCTCGATGTGCGCTCGCCGGCGCTGTTTGCGCAGTCCCACGTTCCGGGCGCGATCAACTTGCCGCACGGCAAGATGACCGCACATCGCATGTCGGAATGGGCAAGGGACACGCTCTTCGTCGTCTATTGCGCCGGCCCCCATTGCAACGGCGCCGACAAGGCCGCCTTCCGCCTTGCCAAGCTCGGCCTCAAGGCCAAGCTGATGATTGGCGGCATGACCGGCTGGGCCGACGAAGGGCTTGCCTTTGAACAGGGCGTTCCCGCCGCGGCCTGACCAGCCTTCCCTTCTCCCGGCGGCGTTTATCTGCCCTGGGAGAAGGGAAATCACTATCGTCAGAACTCGACGATCACCTTGCCGAAAGGCCCGCGATAGAGATGATCGAGTGCCTGCGGGAATTCGTCGAAAGCATAGCGCTTGTCGATGACGGGCCTCAGCCCGATCTGGTCGATTGCCCGCACAAGATCTTCGAGCGCGCGGCGATGGCCGACGGAAATGCCCTGCACGACCGGGGCCTTGAGCAAAAGCGGACCTGCCGGGCCGGAGACTTCGAACCCTTCGAGCACGCCGATGACGGAAATGCGGCCGTTGATGGCGACCGCCTTCAGCGCCTCGCCGAGATGCGGACCGCCGACGATTTCGAGCACGTGGTCGGCGCCGTAGCCGCCGGTCAACTGATAGAGCTGCTCCACCCAGTCGCCCTCTTGGCGGTTGATCGCATGATCTGCGCCGAGGGCAAGAGCACGCTCGAGCTTCTCCCCGCTGCCTGACGTGATGAAGACCTCCGCGCCATGCGCCTTGGCGATCTGCAGGCCAAAAAGCGCCACGCCGCCGGTGCCCTCCACCACAACCTTGTCGCCGGCCTTGAGGCCGCCGCGTTCGATCAAAGCGAACCAGGCCGTCAGACCGGCGCAGGGCAAGGTGCTCGCCTGCGCCGCATCGAGCGTGTCAGGCGCGCGCGAATACCATTCCTCGGACAGCACGGTATATTGGGAAAGGACGCCCGGATAGAAGCCGCCGCGTGTCTTGTAAGGCGGCGTGCGCGCGTCGCCCAACCCGCGTCCATCGATCCAATCAGGCGAAAAGGTCGAGATGACCCGATCGCCCGGCTTGAAGCGGGTAACGTCGGGACCGACGGCCTCCACCACCCCCGCCATATCGGAAGCCGGCACGAAGGGAAATTGCAGCGGCAACCCCATGCCGCTCTCCATCACCAACCGGTCGCGAAAATTGAGCGAGACAGCTTCAGTCCGAACCAGGACCTTGTTTCCCGAGACCGGCTCAAGCCTGCGCTCGCCGATCGTCAGTTGGCGGTCCGGTCCGACCGCGTCGATCTGCCATTCTCGTGTCGACTCCATTGCCTTGTTCCTTGTCCATTGCAGGGAGCAAGACCATATCGTTGAATATTTCGCACCAGTTGCGATATTAATTCGCCAGAATGGTTCCACAAAGGAAACAAAATGGAGCAGCTGAAGGGCATCTCAATCTTCGTCGAAACGGTCGAGGCCGGTGGTTTTTCGGCTGCCGCCGACCGGCTCCATCTCACCCGCTCGGCGGTCGGCAAGACCATCGCACGTATGGAACAGCGCCTCGGCGTGCGGCTTTTCAACCGCACGACACGCATGCAGAGCCTCACCGAGGAAGGCCGCTTCTTCTATGAGCGCTGCCTGCGGGCGGTCGAGGAAATTCGCCTCGGAGAAGCCATGCTGGAATCCGGCCGGCGCGACGTGCGTGGCCGATTGCGCATCTCCATGCCTGTGCTTTTCGGCCGCCACTGCATCGCGCCGATCCTCGCAACCTTGCTCGATGAACATCCGGATCTCGAAATCGACCTCTCCTTCAACGACCGTGTCGTCGATCTGCTTGAGGATGGCTTCGACCTTGCCATCCGCAACGGACCGCTGAAAGACAATCCGGATCTGATGGCTCGGGCGATCGCCCGCCAACGCATGACTGTCTGCGCATCGCCCGCCTATCTGGAAAAACACGGGCTCCCGCAGACGGTTTCCGATATTCCGCGGCATGAAGGCATCGTCTACCGACGGGGCGACGACGACAAGGGCTGGATCTTTCCCACGGCAGCCGATCCCATGCGGCGGATCGCGCCGAAGGCGCGGCTGCGGCTCGACGATCTGGCTGCGATATCAGATGCGGCCGTCGCCGGGCGCGGCCTTGCCTGGCTGCCTTGCTGGCTTGTACGCGACGAGGTGCTGGCAGGCCGGCTCATTCAGGTGCTGAAGCACGAGCCGGCCAATGTCTTCGATGCCCATGCCATCTGGCCACGCTCCCCGGTCATGCTGCCGAAGGTGAGACTTGCGATCGATACGCTTGCCGCCAGACTGCCGGCAGTGATGGGCTGAATCGTTCGACCCAAAGCGACGGCGCTCGATAAGCAGGCTTGGATGGCTACCCGGCCAGTCTCCCTAGCTCATGCACTTGCTCGAGCAGCAGCGTCGGCTTCAGCCGCCGAAGGGATTCCGGTGCGGCATATCCCCAAGTGACTGCCGCGGATGACGCACCGACTGCCTTGGCTGCTTCGATGTCGCGCGTCTCGTCGCCGACGCAGATGGTGCGCTCCGGCGCGGTCCCGAGCTGCTTCATCGCGCCTCTAAACTTGACGGCCTTGCCGAATATTGAAGACCCGCATCCATAGAAATTGATCAGTTCGGCAAGCTCCGGGCCAAGAACCACTCGTACATTCTGCTCGGTATTGGAACTGACGATCGCGAGCTTGATGCCGCGCCGGCGCAACATCGTCAATACAGGTGCGACCCCTTCGAATAGCCGTATCGACTCGATGTCCTCTGTCGCCCTTCGCCGCATATATGCGGCGATAGCCGGCATCTTCCACATCGGCACTTGTAGCTTCCGAATGATCTCACGGTTCCCCAAATGCCGGAGCGCCTCCCTCTCTTCGACGGTTGTCCGGCGGAAACCGAAACGATCAGCCACGTCGTTAAGCGAGCCGGAAAACCACTCCCCACTATCTGCAAGCGTTCCGTCGAAGTCGAAAATGGCCAGATCATGTCTCATCGCTAGAACTTTGCCTTACAGCAGCTAGCCAAGCAACACATCGCGCGCGCAAAATGGCGGCCGGAACGAAGGCGCACTCGTCTTGCAGAAGCCCTGTACGACCGAAGGCATAACGGATCTTCTCGCCCGGCTGCAGCTTCCCAAGAGAGGGTAAGCGGTCAAGTTCCCGGAGTATCCGGCCGCAGCCCGCCGATGAAGAGCTGTTCGAGAAACCGCGCGGCATCCTCGAAGCGCCCTTCGCCGGAATGCTCCTGCCCCAGCACCGCGCGCACCTGGACATCGAAATCCGCATAATGCTGCGTCGTCGACCAGATCGAGAAGATCAGGTGGTAGGGATCGCATTTGGCGATCTTGCCGGATTTCGCCCAGGCGCGGATGACCTCCGCCTTCTCGTCGACCAGTTGCTTCAGCGGCCCCTTCAGCTCGTCCTCGATATGCGGCGCCCCCTGCAGCACCTCGTTGGCGAAAAGCCTGCTTTCGCGCGGAAAATCGCGCGCCATCTCAAGCTTCCGTCTGATGTAGCTGCGGATTTCCTCTTCCGGATTGCCCTCGGCGTCGAAAGCGCGCAGCGGCTCCAGCCAGGTGTAAAGCACCCGGTCGATCAGCGCCCGGTGCATGGCTTCCTTGGTGCGGAAATAATAGAGCAGGTTGGGTTTCGACATACCGGCCACTTCGGCGATCTGATCGATGGTGGACCCGCGAAAGCCGCGTGCCGAAAACACGTCGAGCGCCGCCTCCAGAATCTGCTCTTCCTTCTCCTCCTGGATTCGCGTCCGCCTCAGGGTCTTCGCTGCTCTCGGAATAGCCATCGGCTATTGTTTCCCCTTGAAATTCAACTTCTTCGCTCAAGTTTCGGCTAAGGGAGGCTCCCGCCGCCTTCTTGAGCAACTGCCCGCATTTTTATCGGCAATTTTCGTGATTTTCGTCTTGAGCCCGGCGGTGGAAGTTGTAATGTTTACCAATCGGTCAAATTATCCGCCAGATGAAAAACAAAGGCAACTGGCGATTTTCCGGCGCTCGACA